>Ga0210406_10000043_pt1 | contig 191806 bp, 176 predicted proteins | sample IncBWC30MmetaG_FD_155454 | JGI IMG/M metagenome (GOLD analysis project Ga0210406, IMG submission 155454) | Forest soil microbial communities from Barre Woods Harvard Forest LTER site, Petersham, Massachusetts, United States - Inc-BW-C-30-M | ecosystem: Environmental > Terrestrial > Soil >... | reverse complement strand
TGGGCTGCACCGTCGGATCGGTCGGCGCCACCGACGGGGCCTTCTGCTGAAGCGCTTCCCGTTCCCTGAAGCACGCGAATGGTTGCAGATACGCCAGCGCCTGCCAGGCGCCTCCGAGCATTGGGTCCAGGCTGAGCGCCATCTCGGCCGCGCGGACAACATGCGCGCGCGTTACGGCAGGAGGTTGTTCGGGCTCGTCAAAGCGAAGGTGCGATGCCTGCATTGTCGCGAGAAACACCCAGGCGCGTGCAAACAAGGGCGCCAACTCGGTCGCTTTCTTCAGCAAATCGATCACCGCAAGTCGTCTGCCACCCTGCAAGCCCTGGTTCCGTATTTCCAACGCTTTGAGGTAGAGGTCGTAGGCCGCCGGATCGACGGCCTCGCGCTGCGGCGAAGGAAGCAGCGCAACCTTCAGCGCCGCCGCGACGGCGGTTGCGATTTCATCCTGCAACGCGAAGACGTCCGACAGATCGCGGTCGAAACGGCGGGACCAGAGCGTTGTCTCGCCGGCGCATTCGATCAGGCTGGCGGAAATGCGCACGCGGTTTCCGCTGCGGCGTACCGAGCCATCGAGAACATGGGTCGCCTTCAACACGGATGCGATGTGCGCGGCAGCCTTGTCGGCTCCCCGAAACTGGAAACTCGAACCGCGTCCGATCACTTTGAGTTGGGCGGCGCGGGCCACTGTCTGCAGAATCTCCTCGGACATGCCCTCCGAGAAGAATTCCATGTCCGCATCGTTGGAGAGGTTGTCGAAGGCGAGGACGGCTAGGACAGTATTGCCGGCTGCCGGATGCAGGCAGGACGCGGATGAGACTGCTGGCGCCGCCGGATTCAGCCGATAACCCACGCGAGGAATGGTCTCGATCTCGAACGCGGGCGCGCCTGCAAGACTGGCCAGATCGCGAACTTTGGCAACGCAGCGGCTGATGGCGTCCTCGCCCACGATCCGGCCGCCCCAGCAACGTTCGATCAGTTCGTCGCGGGAAACGACCGCGCCTTTGGCACCGGCCACCGCCACCAGCACTTGCATCACGCGCGGTTGAATCGTTTCGCGCGCATCGCCGACGCGAATTTCGAGGCGTGACGGCGACACGCGCAAACTGCCGATCTCGAAGTCCGCCTCCCGGGCCAGAGCATTCGGCCCCGCGGGCTTCATCGCATTTGGACGAAAATTCATCGTCCGGTCCGGCAGGTCGGTGAAAGATCGGACATCGGTCAATCCTGCGTCCTTTCGGCAATCCGCAGGCCGGCGCCCAATCGCGCCACGAGCCTGATTGGCCCGCGCAACATGAGCACGAACGGAAACGACGCCGAATGCATCGCCGGATCCCCAAACCGGTCCCCTGCCGGAACGGCCATCCTAGGCCATGCCATCGCCGCCCGTAAGTCCGCTCTGCCATCGACACGCAGCCAGAATCGCTCGCGCAACGGTGCCGATGGTCGGCGCCGGTCAAACGAGGGAGAATTTTGATGATCCGCTTCACCACCGCTGCCGTCGCGCTGATGGCGCTTGCCGCCGGAACGATTTCGGCCCAGGCCTGCAACCCGCTGCTGAACAAGGATTTCGGCAGGCATGTCGCGCCCGGCAACTTGCCGGAATCGATGCTGGCGCGAAACAATCCGAACGCGCCGCCCGCGACATCGATCGCCGGCCTCTGGCACGTCGTGCACACCCAAAGCGACGGCACGCTGTTCTTCGACGGCTTCGATACCTGGCACACGGACGGGACGGAGGAAGAACTCGGTCATCTCCCTCCATCGACCGGAGCGGTGTGCCTCGGCTTGTGGTCGCAGGACGGGACCAAGACCAAGCTCCTGACCCATGTCGACTGGCTTTACGACGAGAACGAAAACTGGACCGGAACCCTCAACATGACCCAGTCCAACAAGTTGTCAGTTGATGGCAACAGCTACAAAGGCAGCTTCGATGCCAAATTCTACGACACCAACGGGGTTCTGAATATGGAGGTCACCGGTACGACGAAAGCGGACCGGCTCGATTAACAAACAGCGCTGATACTTCGAGGTGGTCACGGCCGCGCCTGTCCGGGGCCGTGACCATCGCATTTTTCCCGAAGAAGCAAATTCCGAAACGTCGGCTATATCAGGCCCGGACTCCGATTCGTTTCCGGCGGCTTCGCCGGTGACGCGCCCCTCGAGTTCTTTTTCGACTCCCTTTCCATTTTCCAGTTCACGCCTTCCATCGTCTTCAGAACCGCCTTGATCGCATCGGGCTGCGCGGGAGTCTCGCCCAGCCACGCGGACCAGTCGGCGTCCTCCAGAATGGCGGGCATTCGGTCGGTGATCGGGCTGATGAGCCGGCTCGCAGGCACCGTCACCATCACGCAGGCGAACAGCGGCGCCGGCGCATTCGGCAATTCGAACCGCCGCCAGAGAAAAGCGAAGCCACGCGGGATTCCATCGCCTGGATCGATGGTCCATTGCACCGTCTGCGAACCGACGTCTTCGCCTTCGTTGAAGGTGCGCATGATTACGATGCCGCGTTGGCCATCGAGGAACGCACCACGGAACGCGCCTTTTTCATCGATCGTTTCGGAGCGCGCATGGATCGGATCTGGCCGCATCGCATTGTGGCGGTGCGGAAATCCCCAGCGCATTGGCACAACGCGCCGCCGTCCTCCATCGCGATCGAAGACAATGACCGGCAAAACGGTCATCGGCCGGTAGGTAACGATTTCCTCCAGCGGAGCATCGCTGCTCCCGGCCGTCAAAGGTTGGGAGAAGTCCCATACCTTGCGCCACGACGCCATCGCCGTGAATTTGCCGCACATCACATGCTACCCGGATGAGTATGGGTGCAGGAAATGGTCACGTTCGTGTCGCGGCCGCACGTCTTACAGAAGAGGCCCGACAAAGACGTGCCCAGTGGAGTATGCATGAGCTTCCTGTGGAGAGATATCAGTCTGAATGGATGCATCTGCCTGCGCGCGCCGCAATTCTGGCATTCCACGACGACAAGATAGTCCGCCTCGCATGCATCCGCGAGCGTGACCACCTGCCCGTGAAAACTACGCCGCCCCATCGGCGAGGAAATGGATACTTGTCACGCCACCTCCTGCAAAACGGCCGCAAGCGCCGCACTCATGTTTTCAAGAGTTCGTTCTGCTCCACCGATGTGGTGGCGCGCTGCGAGCCAATTCGGATCGTTGTAGGCGATCCAGGTCTTGCCCTCACCGTCTTCGAATACCAGCGCCTTCAGGGGAAGATCGATGCCCATCGTCTGCGCCGCCTGCATCAGCGGGGTGCCGGCGCGCGGATTGCCGAAAATCAGGACCTCCGTGGGCCGCAAGCTCATTCCCACTTTCGCCGCCGCCGCAGCGTGATCAATCCGCGCGAGAACCGTCATCCCCTGCTTCGTCAAAGCGGCGACCAACCGGTCCGCTGTCTCCGCGGGTCCGTGGCTGCCGGAATGGACAATCAATCCTTCGGGAAGAGGAGGTACGGGCATGCGAATTTCCCTCGAATGGTGTCCGGCTTCAGGTCACGAGCTTCGCGTCCAGTGTGATGTCCGCTTTCAACAATTTGGAAACGGGGCAACCCGCCTTGGCATTGCCGGCCAGCTTCTCGAAGGTCGCCTGATCCGTGCCTGGAACTTTGGCGGTGAGCGCCAGATGAACGGCCGTAATCGCGTAGCCGCCGGTGACCTGTTCCAAAGTCACCTTGGCGGAAGTCTCCATGTGCTCGGCGACGAGTTTGGCCTCACCCAGGATCAGCGAAAGCGCCATCGTGAAGCAGCCCGCGTGCGCCGCTGCAATCAATTCCTCGGGGTTGGTGCCCGGCTGGCCCTCGAAACGGCTGGCAAATCCATATGGGTAGGATTTGAGCGCCCCGCTTTCGGTCGAAATCGCGCCTTTGCCGTCCTTGATGCCGCCTTCCCAGACGGCCGAGCCATGCCGATTGATTTTCATACTGCGTCTCCTGGTCGTTTGCCCCTTCCTCTGCGGAAACGCTCAACAATTCAAGATTGATTGCCATGGCGAAATTTTTTTCCCGAGCAAGGACTACAGACGGCCTTCCTGGGTGAGGCGCCTTCGGATCGTCAAAATGTGCGCCTCGGCATTCCGGAGCGCATCCGGCGACGTATGGACCGAATAGCGCCCCAGCACGAGGTCGTGCCGGTGCGGAGCGGCCGAGCCGAGAACGAATTCTGCATCTGTCAACGCTTCGAATTCGACCGCCTCGCTCGACGGCTCGAACGCCACGAGTTCCCCTGACTGAAGTTCGTCAGGGGCCGACAAAACGCCGGATGCGATGGCGACCCAGAGAACGGTGTGACCGGCCGGCGGATCGTAACGCCAGCGCTCGCCGCGTTTGAGGCGTACCGCGAGATAGTTGATCGGCGATGGGGACACGATGGCGCTCGATGCCCGGCCGTAGCTGCCCAGGAGAATGCGCGCCGGACCGTCTTGTCGCACATCCTCGGGGGCCTGATAGATGCTTGTGGTCAGACCCAGTTCCAGTTCCGGCGGCAGCGCGATCCAGAGCTGGAAGCCGTGCGTCCGGCCTGCCTTGCCGAGCCCACCGCCGTGCCACATGCCGCGCCCGGCCTGCATCCACTCGACGCCGCCGGCCGGCAGCGCGCCCTTGATGTTGTCCGGGTCGATATAGCTGATCGCGCCTTCCGCGACCCAGGTCAGCGTGGCGATACCGGAATGGGGGTGGAGGCCCAACTCGAATGGCGCGCCTTCGTGATCGAAGAGGTCCAGAAACACGAATGGCTTCAGAGTCTCGCCCAGGTCGGACGGGCTCATCAAACGCGTGACGGCGCCGTGCGTCTGGCCGCGTGTACGCTGCACGATCGGACGTGCCGGGCGCGGAACCTGTGATTTGGCTGCAGCAAAGTTCATTGGGATTCCTCTAAAACAGCGTCGGAAGTAGAGCCGGCGCTTGTCATGACGCGCTGGCGCGCGCCGTCTTGAGAGCTGCGGTCCACCACAGGAGATCGTCGATCAGCGCCCCGGCAGGCGCCTCCAGCTCGGCCAGTCCGGCATCGACATCGCCGCCCTGGTAGTGCGCCCACAGAGTGGCGACAGGGATGTGGACCGATGAGCGAACCGGAGCGACCTGAATCTCGATCAGCGTCTGGCGGAGCTGCTGGACGCCGCGTGCGCCCATGGCGGAGCCATAGCTCACGAAGCCCGCGGCCTTGCGGTTCCATTCCGGATAGACCCAGTCGATCGCGTTCTTGAGCACCGCAGAAGGCCCGTAATTATATTCCGGGGCGACGAAGACGAAGCCGTCGCACTGCCCGATCGCGGCGGTCCATTTCTGCACGACGTGGTTCTTGTAAGGTGCACGGCCCGGCATGGCCGGTGTTTCCGGCTGATCGAAGAACGGCATCGGAAAATCGCGAAGATCGAGCAGCCGCGCATCCACGCCCTCGCGCTTTTTCAGGTGTTGCAAAATCCACTTCGCGGGCTTTTCCGCGAAACGGCCCTCACGGGTGCTTCCGATAATGACGGAAATGACGGTCATGCTTTTGCTCCTTGCTGTTGGCTGAGATTCGCCGCCTATCCGGTATCAAACTGTGACTTGGCCTAAGCTAAATACCGGTACTAGAGTCGCAAGAAGGCACAGAGCTGATACCTGAGCACACCGGAATGACCGTCCAGCCTCCCGATACCGCGAGCGAAGATTGTCAGGCCCTCGGCTCCATTCTGGCGCGCGTCGGCGACAAATGGACCGTGCTGATTGTAGTGCTTCTCGGCGATGGCCCGAAGCGCTTCAACGAGATCAAGCGGATGGTCGGCGGCATTTCACAGAGGATGCTCACGTTTACTCTGCGCGGATTGGAGCGGGACGGCCTGGTGACGCGCACCGTCTTTCCCACCACTCCGCCACGCGTGGAATACGAACTGACAAGGCTCGGCAGCACGTTGTGGAAAGCCGTGGAGCCGCTCGGCTCGTGGGCACGCACGCATGTGAGCGAGATCCTCAAATCGCGGGAAAAATTCGACAGAAAGGACGCAGGCTGACACCACGCGGCGCCCGGATGAGGGCCTCATGGTGAGCTTGTGGAACCATAAGGACCGGCGGCGCGCAGTACGGCTCTTGCGATTCCGGTTATCAGTCTTGCCGGCGCATTGTCGCGACATCTTTGACCGTGACGGCCGAGGGTTTGGCCCCGAACCGGGCGGTGACGTAATTGGCGACCGCCGCAATTTCCGAATCCGAATATGCGGCGCCAAAAGACGGCATGAATACCTTTCCATGCAGCGTGTCGCGCATCGTGCCCTGCAGGACGATCTGCGCCACGTTGACGGCGGTCGGATCGTTGACCGCGCGTGCGCCGGTCAGCGTGGCGTAACGCGTGAGGGAACTGACTCCCGTCCATTCATGACAGCTCGCACAAGCGCCTTCGAAGATGTGCTTTCCACGCGGATCTAAACCGGCAATCACGCCTTCCTTGTGCGACGCGGGCGCGGGCTCGGCCTTTGGCGACGGCAAATCGGACGAGGCGATCGCCGGCACGGTTTGCAGATAGGCGGCGATCGCCCCTGTGTCGTCCGGAGTCAGATATTTGAGGCTCTTGTCCACGGCCTCGCCCATGGGGCCGGCGGCCGACCCGCGTCCGTCTGCGTGGCCAAGCGAGAGATATTGCGCGAGCTGGGCCGCGCTCCACGCACCGACGCCAGTGTTCGCGTCGCTGGTGATGTTGTAGGCGCGCCAGCCCTGCTGGGTCGCGCCGGCAAATTTGCTCCGGTTGTCCAGCGCGAACGCCAGATTGCGCGGCGTATGGCATTCGCCGCAATGCGCCATGTTCTCGGCCAGATAGGCGCCACGGTTCCATTGCGGACTGCGGTCCGAGTTGGGTTCAAAGCGTTTATCCGGATTGAAAAGGAACGACCACACGCCAATGAGCCAGTGCTGGTTGAACGGAAAGATCAGATTGTTGTCCGGCACTTCGCGGCGCACGGGCACGAGGCTGAACAGATACGCCTTGATCGCCAGCGCGTCGGCGTCGGTCATGCCGGTGTACGAAGCATACGGCATCGCCGGATAGAGAGGCACGCCGTTCCTGTCGATGCCCTTGTGAACGGCATTCAGGAAATCGGCGTCATTCCAACTGCCGATACCCGTATCCTTGTCGGGTGTGATGTTCGCCGAGTAGATCGTTCCGAATGGCAGGACGAAAGCGAGCCCGCCGGCATAAAGCGTACCGCCCCTGGCGGTATGGCAGGCTGTGCAATCTGCGGCACGCGCGAGATACTCTCCGCGCTTCACCAGGCTGGCGCCTGCAAGCTCCGGCGGAACGCCCGTGGGTTCGGTACCATGGTAGGCAGAAAGGGCAACGCGCGTGCCTCCCGCAAATTCTGTCGGGCCCGGCCCCAGCACGATCCAGTAGAACGCGGCCGCCGCAAACACGACGACTGCCGCAGCGGCGGTGACAAGGACGCGCCTCGTTGCACCAGGCCTGGCAAACCAGCTCACGTCTGTTTCCTCCCCGCCAGAACATCGCGATCGATGGGAAGGCGCCGAAGCGCGATTCCTGTAGCAGCATAGATCGCATTCCGGATGGCCGGAGACGATGTGGTTACGCCCGTTTCTCCGATACCTCCAGGTGGCTCGCCGCTCTTGATCAGGTGCACGTCGATTGCGGGGGCCTGATCGATGCGCAGCATGCGATAATCGTTGAAATTGGATTGCTCCACGCGGCCGTTCCTGATCGTGATCTCGCCATAGAGCGCAGCCGTCGCACCAAAGATCATGCCCCCCTGCAGCTGGGCAATGATCGTATCCGGGTTGACCGCGATACCCGTGTCCACCGCCGTCGTGAGGCGATGCAGGCGGACTTCGCCCTGATCGTCCACCTCCACATGGGCGACGGTTGCGATGAAGCTGGCGAACGAAACCTGGCACGACACGCCGCGTCCATGACGTCGCGGCAACGGCGAACCCCAGCCCGCTTTCTCCGCCGCAAGATCGAGGGCGGCGAGCAGGCGCGGGCTCTTCGTCAGCATCGAGCGGCGGAATTCGACCGGATCCTTGCCCGCCCTCTTCGCGAGTTCATCGATGAAGCTCTCGATGGCAAAGACATTGTTGTTGGGGCCGACGCCGCGCCAAAAGCCGGTGGGCACCGCCGGCGGCTCGCAGCGCACCACTTCGACACGCAGATTTGGGATGTCGTAAGGAACGTCGACAGCGCTGTCGACCGTGTCGAAGTCGATGTTGTGATTGCCCGTGTACGCGGGCGGCAGCCACCGCGCGACCACCGACGAGCCGGTGACGCGGTGATGCCAGCCGTCGATCTTGCCGTCCTTCAGCGTTGCGGTGAGACGGTCGTAATAAACGGGGCGGTAGATATCGTGCTGGATGTCCTCTTCCCGTGTCCATACGACCTTGACCGGTCCGTCAACATGCTGGGCCACACGGATGGCCTTCACGACCATGTCGGGCTCAAGCCGGCGGCCGAAGCCGCCCCCGATGATGTGATTGTGAACGATCACCTTGTCGAGCGGAACGCCCGCGGTCGCCGCAGCCGTCGATTGCACGCGCGCCATGATCTGCGTGCCGAGCCAGACTTCGCAGGCGCCGGGCGTCAGGTGCACTGTGCAGTTCATTGGCTCCATCGTTGCGTGCGCCAGGAATGGCAATTCGTAATGCGCTTCGAATTTATCGCCGCTACCGAGAGCCTTCTCGGCATCGCCGATCTTCTTCGCGACGAGGCCGCTCTGATCGCTGGCGGATTTGATCTGTTTCCAGATCAGTGCTGAATCGACATGTCCGTTCGGCCCCGCATCCCAGGTGACGGCGAGCGCCTCGAGCCCGCGTTTCGCCGCCCACATATGATCGCCGACGACCGCCACCATGTCGTCCAGCACGACGACTTTCTGCACGCCGGGAATTTGTTTCGCCGCACTGTCATCGACGTGACCAACCTTGCCGCCGAAGGCGGGACTGGCCGCGATGGTCGCAAACTTCATGCCGGGCAGCATCACATCGATGCCATAGAGCGTCGCGCCATTGACCTTGCCGGGCGTGTCGAGGCGCTTCAGCGGTTTGCCGATCAGCCGGAATTCATTGGGCGTTTTGAGTGGAGGATTGGCGGGCGGCGTACCGTTCGCTTTGTCAGCCAACGCGCCATAGTCGAACGTCCGGTTGCTCGCCCTGTGAATCACCGAACCGTTCGCGGCGGAGCAGGCGCCGGGATCGACGTTCCACTCTTTCGCAGCCGCGGCAATCAGCAATGCGCGAGACTGGGCCGCGGCTTTGCGCATCGGCAGCCAAAAGGCGCGGATGGAATTGGAATTGCCGGTCGCCTGCACGGAGAGCATCGGATTGGCGTACAGTTTCTCGTTGGCGGGCGCATGCTCCACCGTGACGCGGTTCCAGTCCGCATCGAGCTCCTCGGCGAGGATCATTGCGAGGGAGGTATAAACGCCCTGCCCCATCTCGACCTGCGGCATGACGAGCGTGACCTTGCCGTCGCGGTCGATGCGGATAAACGCGTTGGGAGCAAACGGAGCGGCATCCGGCGTGACGCCGAATGCCGTGTTCGAAACTTCCGCCTGCGCAACCGGAATATGAAAGCCGAGCAGGAAACCGCCACCCGCGGCAGCAGCAGTTTGGAGCACCGTGCGTCGTGACAGCGCCGATAGTGCTTGAATGGTCATGAGCGAACCCTCCCGCGGCCCCGGCAATCAAACCTGCTCCGCACCCGCCGCCTTCTTGATCGCAGCGCGAATGCGAACATAAGTGCCGCAGCGGCAGATGTTGCCCGCCATCGCGGCGTCGATATCGGAGTCGTCCGGATGGGGCGTCACCGCGAGCAGGGCTGCCGCCGACATGATCTGCCCGGGCTGGCAATAGCCGCATTGCACGACTTCCACATCGAGCCACGCCTTCTGTACTTTCGCACCGACAGGCGTTTCGCCGACAGCCTCGATGGTCGTGATCGCGCGGTCGCCGATCGAGCCTATGGGAAGAAGGCAGGAGCGCACCGCTTTGCCGTCCAAATGAACCGTGCAGGCGCCACATTGCGCGATGCCGCAGCCGAACTTGGTGCCAGTCAGTCCAAGAACATCGCGCAGCACCCAGAGAAGCGGCATGTCATCGGGGACATCGACCTGCCGCGCCTGGCCGTTGATTTGCAGTGTAGTCATTCTCGATCTTCACCCGCTAAGCAGTCAAAGGCTAATCCTATCATGGCCGCGGCAGCTGCACACGTAGAATCAACCCAATGGGAGCCGGCCTGCTCAATGCGCGGCAACGGGTGCCGGTGACGGAACAACATTGCGCAGGAACGGCACCAGCAGGGTTGCCAAAAGAAAAGCGATCATGATGGCGAGGAAGGCATCCGCATACGCGAGCGTCGAAGCCTCGCGATAGGTCAGGTTCCAGAGCTCCTTGAGCGCGGCCAGATGAGCGGCAGTTGGGCTCCCAAGGGCGTCGGTGTAGCGCTGGGTCACGCCCGAGACCAGATTGTTCATCGCCGCGTTGGCGCTGGTGAGATGGGACGCCAGTGCCGTGAAGTGGAAATTGGTGCGATCATTGAGAATCGCGCCGCAGACCGCGATGCCGACGGCGCCGCCCAGGTTGCGCATCATGTTGAAGAGGCCGCTCGCATATTTCAGGCGCTCGGGAGGCAGGCTTCCAAGGCCGAGATTGACGCTGGGCGCCACCGCGAAAGCCTGCGGAAAGCCGCGCAGAATCTGGGGGACAAGCAGCTCCACGCCGCCCCAGTCGCTGGTGATGAAACTGAAGCTCCACATCGAGACACCGAAGCAGGCGAGCCCGAACATCATCAGCCAGCGCGTATCGAATTTGCGCGCCAGAAATATATAGACCGGGACGCCGGCCAGCGAGGCGACCCCGGTCGAAAAGATGGCGACGCCGGTCTGCCAGGCGCTGAAGCCCCTCACGTAACCAAGAAAGATCGGCGTCAGGTAGATCGTGGCGAATATCCCGATGCCGGTGACGAAGGACAGCATGCAGCCGATCGCAAAGTTGCGATTGCGGAAGGCGCGCAGATCCACGACCGGGTTGGCGAACGTCAGGCTCCGGATACCGAACAGAACGCCTGAAACGCCGGCAATGACGGCGCAGAGCGTGATCGTGGAATCGTCAAACCAGTTCCACCGCGTGCCTTCCTCCAGCACATATTCCAGATTGCCCAGAAAGATCGCCATCAGCGCAATACCGGGATAGTCCGCGCCTTTCAGCAGCGACAGGTCGGGCTTGTCGATATCGACCAGCATGGGAATGAAAAGCGTGATCGCGATGCCGGGAACGAGGTTGATGTAGAACAGCCAGTGCCAGTTCAGCGTGTCGGTGATGAAGCCGCCGATCACCGGCCCCAATGTCGGTGCGATGGAGGCGATGGTGCCGATCACGGCGGCGGAATAGACGCGGCGGGTGCCCTGAAAATAATGGAACGAGGAGGTGAAGACCGTCGGGATCATTGACGCCCCGAGCAATCCCTGGAGCGCACGAAACACGATCATGCTCTCGATGTTCCACGCGAGACCGCAGAGCAGACTGGAAAGCGTGAAGCCCGCAGCTGACGCCGTGAAAAGCCAGCGGGTCGAGAATGCGCGCGTCAGCCAGCCCGACAGCGGGATCATGATGATTTCGGCGATCAGATAGGCGGTCTGCACCCAGCTGATCTGGTCCTGGGCAGCCGACAGGCCGCCGCCGATTTCCTGCAGGGATGCTGCGACGATCTGGATGTCGAGCAGCGCGATGAACATGCCGAAGCACATGACGATGAAAGGCAGGATGTCCCGCAGCCAGCCGGAAGAGACCGGCGCGACCGTCAGCGTCTGCGCCGCCGCCATGTTATCCGCCGGTGCGCGTATCCACGTCCGCGGTCACCGAAAGACCGGGGCGCAGGCGGCCAAGCTGCGACGCGTCGCCCTCGAGCAGAATGCGAACCGGCACGCGCTGCACAATCTTGGTGAAATTCCCCGTGGCGTTTTCCGGCGGCAGCACGCTGAACTGCGCGCCCGTCGCCGGCGCGATGCTCACGACGCGGCCGTGAAACGCCTCGCCCGGCGACACGTCCGCATCAACCGACACCAACTGGCCGGCATGCAGATCCGCGATCTGGCTTTCCTTGAAATTCGCATCCACCCACAGACCATGCGCCGGCACGATCGACAGAAGCTCTGATCCGATCGTTGCATAGGCGCCCACGCGAACAGCGCGGTTGCCGACATAGCCGTCGACGGGCGCGCGGATTTCAGTGTAGCCGAGATTGAGACGCGCGGTGCGCAGATCGGCTTGCGCCTGCGCCACGTTCGCGCGCGCCTGATCGATCTCGGTCTGCAGCACGGCAAGTTGCTGGCTGGAAGCGGCGACGGCCGCGCGCGCCGAAGCGACGCCGGATTGTGCCTGCTCGTCTGCCGAGCCCGCACGCTGCACGTCCTGACGCGAGGTCGCCACCGCGCGCATGAGGTCCTGATAGCGGACGTTGTCGTCATGCGCGAACTTGGCTTGCGCCTGCCGGGCCGCAAGATCTGCTTCGGACTGACGGATCAGCGATTGCTGCAGCACATATTTGGCCTGGAGGTCGGAAAGTGCTGCCTGCTGCGCCTGGACGACGGCCTCCGCGTGATCGACGGCAGCGCGGAAATCGCGATCGTCGAGACGCAAGAGCAACTGACCCTTTCTAACATGCTGGTTGTCGTCGACCGCCAACTGCGACACGAAGCCGGCAACATGCGGCGCGATCGCCGTGACATTGCCGCCGACATAAGCGTCGTCGGTGCTTTCGATGAAACGCCCATTGGCCAGCCAGTCATAGCCATAGACGCCGCCGCCCAGTCCCAGAATTGCCACGACGCTCGCCATGATAATGCGCCGCCGATCGAATTTCAGCTTGAGATTCGGTCGCGCGATGCCGGGATCAAAGCCCGTGGCGCGGTCGAGAGTCATGCTAGCCATGGAGTTTGCGTCCTTTCGCGCGTCTCGGTGATTTGGAAATCGGCGGCGCCGGCGGGCGTTCGCCGAGGCTGCGGTCGCCAGATGCATAAGCGAGGCGGCGGCGCGTGCGCTCGCTCGCGGCCGGGCCCGGCACATAGTGGAATTCGGTTTCGTTCAGCAGTCGGCCGCTCGAGCGATCGACCACGACCGGCTCGGCGATGGCGCCACTCTTCCTGTCGGCCAGCAGGACGCTTGGCCCTTCGGTTGCATAATGCTTGTTGCCCCAGGCGAGCAGAGCGATCAGGACGGGGCGGAAATCGTGTCCGCGCGGCGTCAGCGCATATTCGTAGCGCGCAGGCCGGTCAGTGTAGCGGCGGCGTTCGAGAAGCCCCGATTCGACAAGAGCGCTCAACCTGCGCGCCAGCATGTTGGGAGCGATGTTGAGGCTTTTCTGGAACTCGTCGAACCGGCTCACGCCGTGAAGCGCATCGCGGAGGATCAGGATGCTCCACCACTCACCAACCCGCTCCAGGCTCCGCGCGATGGGGCACTGCATGTTGCCGAAACTTGTGCGTTGCATGGAAAACTCGGCTCGCTATCATCTTGCAAGCTACAATGTAAGCTTGTAGCTTTCATTATGCAAGTGACTTGAGCACGTACCACGTAACTTACTGATAATACAACAGAAATTTAATCAAAACCGCGTGTACCTACAGGTTTGCTCCCGCTAAATTCTACTCGTCCTGTGAAAACGCGCTGTTCGCGCTCAATCTGGCAGCGACTTCGGATCGCCCGCCGCCAGCCTCCCACTCTCGAGCCAGCGGATCAGACCGGGAGTCAGTTTGGCTTCCGCCGAGGCTTCATAGAGTTTGACATCTTCCTCCGTCAGCACGCCCTGCCACCGCTGATTGGTCCCGCTGTGGAGGAAAGTTTGGTGTCCGTCCTTGAATCCCCGCTTGAGCCCTTCGAGCAGCACGTCGCCATCGCGCTTCATCGCGCCGAAGGAGGCAGCTTCGACCAGCTCGGGCCACAATGCGTCGGGCGTCTCAATGTCGAGGAAGGCGGCGATCCGTTTTATTTCGCCCGAAAGATCGTTCTTCAGATCATTGTAGTGGACGAGGAGAAGGTTGGGCCTCTCCCGCTCGCGCCAGAACGACAACTCGATGTCGAAATAGGTACCCGACATCATCGGTCCCTGCTCCTTTCCGTCGCCTTCGAGCCAGTAGCGGAAGAATTCACGCGGGGTGTGCGGCCGGCGTGGAAACGGACGTCCGATTGTTTCGTCCGCCATGCCGATCGCATCGAAACGCTCGATCGCTTCAGGAAGAAAACTGTTGAAGTGATTGAGAAACGACATGCAGGCATCGAGGCCGGCGCGCGCCACATGGATGTAGCGGACTTCTTCGTACATTGGCAGAGCGTCGAGCGGCAGGTGGGATTTCATGAAGCGCCGGTGCTGCTGCGCCTCGATCGTGGTCAGCATCGCCTCGATCGGCATCGTGAACCGGCAATCGATCCACGGCGACAATTCGAAAAGCGGACGTGGTTCGGGCGACTGGAAGACGAGCAGGTTGACGATGTGCTGCGTCCAGGTGGTGCCGGTCTTTGGCGCAGTGGCGATGACGATATCGCCCTCGCGCGGTTTGTAGTCGTCCCATTGCCGGCTGTCGCAGACCCAGTTCCTGACGACCTTGAGAGGCGCACGACTCAGCATGGCAATGTTCCTATTGCCGCTCGGCGATCTGCGCCTTCGCATTGCCCGTGACCGGCACGCAAGCGCGCTGAGAAATCGGTGGCGGCGCGCCAGGCAGCAAACGAATGCGTGGCGTCAGCTGCGCGAGTTGCCGCACATACGCGTCGGTGAACACCGCGGCACAGCCGCGGCTCAGATGCGAATATTCAGGAATCACCAATCCTTTCATCGCGGGAACGTCGTCGGCGTGAATGCCCTTCACTTTCGCGGCGGCGAGCAGCGCGTCCCATCCGCGCCCACGTGGGAGGCGTTCGTCTTCATGCTTTCGCAGCTCCGGCGCCGAAGGCGGACGAACGAAGATGACGTCACCGCCATGGGCGCGGATTTTGGCGACCGCGATGCGCGTTTTGTTCAGTGTCATCGCGATGATCGCGGCAGTGACCGGCTTGCCGACAAAGGAGGTAGGCGGATGTAGCCAGACCGCGCGCGCATGCGCCCTCAGGCGGGCATCGCGCTCGATGCGGGGCCATAGCCAAGTGTAGCGATCGTCGGTGGTGGTGCTGATTTTCCATACATCGTCATAGGGTCCGTCCTCAACCGCACGAAGACCAGGATCGAGCCGCGCGACAAGTGTGCTCAAGCGATAGTCGTCATCGAGAAAGGCAACAAATCGCGTGAGTTCGCGGTGCAGCAGGAACGAGACGCGTTGCGACGGCGATTCGTGATGGAAGCGCGTCAGCGCATCCTTCATTAGTCCTGCACCTTCGCGGAAATAGGACACGTCTGAAATGCCGACGATGAGGAGTCCGTTGAAATGCGGGTCGTCGGCCAGGTCTTCCAGGAATGGCCGGGCATTCGTTCCCGGTAATGCGAGTTGCAGCGGCCGGATTCCGGTCAGCGCCGCGAAGCGGTTGAAGTTGGTGTCAAAGAGGATGCGCGAGTCGCCGACGATCGCGACTTGAATTTGCTCGGTGTCGATGCGCCGGCGCTGCTCGGCCCAGGCGGAAGGACCGTCGCCGAGATCGCCAGGCGCAAGATCGCGCACGCGCATCTGCCATTCCCACAGGCCCGTGAAAACAAGTGCAAGCGCGAACACCACCGCGAACATTGCGCCCCATGGCTTCGGCGGAACGGGCCTGAGCGGCACGGGCTGGGCGACGCCCGGCCGGTCGGCGGCGGTCTGCCGTTCAGAACTGGAAGTAGATGAACGCATTGCCGCTTCCATGTTCGATGACGATGGCGGTCGCCATCATTGTCCATGCGCACGCGATCGCAACTGCCGGCGTGCGCGTCAGCACCGCTTCGAGCGTATGATTGCGCATCAGCCAATGCACGGTGACGAGACTGCCGACGATCGTTGCGATGGTGACGAGATAGACAGCCGCGAGAATCGGCGCCGGCCCCACATTCATGCCAAACATGCCAGAGAGAACGATCCAGGCGCGCGAGAATGTCTTGGCGCGGAAGAAAACCCAGGTGACGTTCACCAGCGTGTAGGTGAGCAGGCCCAGCGCAAAAAGAGCCAGCGGGCCGGGCCGATAATCGCTGAACCGCGCGCGCAGGCCGCGCTCGGCGGCCAGATAAAGTCCGTGCAGCCCGCCCCATGCGACGAAGGTCCAGTTCGCGCCGTGCCACAATCCGCCGAGCAGCATCGTCGTCATCAGCGAGGTGTAGGTGCGAATTTCGCCGTGACGGTTGCCGCCGAGGGGAATGTAAAGGTAGTCGCGTAGCCAGGATGACAACGTAATGTGCCAGCGGCGCCAGAAATCCGAAAAACCGATTGCCGCATAGGGGAAACGGAAATTGTCTGGCAGCGCGAAGCCGAGGCACATCGCAGCCCCGATCGCAGTCGTCGAATAGCCGGCGAAGTCGCAGAAAATCTGGCCGCTGAAAGCGAGCGTCGCCGCCCAGGAATCGAGCGCGCCGGGAATCTTGTCGCTGTCGAATACCGCCTCCGCCGGACCGGAGAGAAATCCGTCCGCGAGAACGACCTTCTCGAACAATCCAAGCGTCATGAGGGCAAGGCCAAAATGCAGTTGCTGGGCGGTGGCGCGGCGCGGCTGCGCGAATTGTGGCACCAGTTCGGTCGGCCGCATGATCGGGCCGGCGACCAGATGCGGGAAGAAGGTCACGAACAGCGCATAGTCGAGGAAGTTGGTCGCCGGTTTCGCGCGCCCAAGATAGACGTCGAGCGTGTAGGACATGGTCGCGAAAGTGTAGAACGAGATACCGACCGGCAGGACGATGTCGTATTGCGGCGGCTGGTAGTGGACGCCCGCCGCCGCGAGCAGCGCGCTGAAATTCGCCAGCAGAAAATTGCCGTACTTGAAGAAACCCAGCATGCCGAGATTGGCCACCACCGAAATCAGCATCCAGCCGCGGCGGTGCCAACGGTCAGTCGCGTAGACGAGTTTTTGCGCAGCGAACCAGTCGACCACCGTCGATATCCAGAGCAGCATGACGAAGGGTGGATTCCAGGCGGCGTAAAAAATGTAGCTGGCGATGAGAAGATTGACCTTCTTCGTCTTCCACGGAAACGGCATCGCGTGCAGCACAAGCACGATGGCGAAGAACGCCACAAAGGTCAGCGAATTGAAGATCATCCCGGCGCCCTCGGCCGAGAACGGACCCGGCCCCCGTCACATCCTGTCAGCGCCGGTTTAAGGGATCAATGGGCCTAAAGCAGGTCGCGATCGCATTGGCGCGCCGGACTACCGGCTCCCGGGCTGCCGTTGCATTTGGAGGGCGTCGGTTTGATCGTACCTCCCCCTCGTGGGGAGGTTGACTGTATCAGTGAGCGCAGACGTCGCATCGCGCTCTCGAAACTCCACTATGCGCTGCGCTTGCGAACTGCTCCACGCGTTGATTCTTGCCCGTCGCGGCGCGCAACATCCATGTCGGCGTCGTTCCACAGATACATGGCCGCATACGCCCGCCATGGCCGCCACCTCTCGGTGCGCAGGTCCAATCCGCTCGTATCGTTCAACGCGAGTGCACGCTTTAGGTCCTGACCTCCGAATGGAAACGCATCGGGCTCGCCGAGCGCGCGCATCGCGACGTATTGTGCAGTCCACTTGTCGATTCCGGGTATTTCGCGCAAACGCGCGAGGAATGCATCGGAATCGACGACACCCTCGAATGCGATGTCACCATCGCATACGGCGCGCGCCAGAGCACGAAGTGCGTCGGCGCGGGCTTTCGGCAAGCCGATGCTGGACAAATCGGTGCCCGCGAGAGTCCCAGGCTCCGGAAAGAGATGCGTCACGCCGTTGCCCGGTGGAAACGGCCGCCCGAATGCGCGCGTCATCCGGGCTGCGCACTCGCGCGCGTCCCGACTGCCGACATCGCGCCCGATGAGCGCGCGCGTAGTGAGCTCGAACCCGTTCCAGCAACCGGGAACACGCAAGCCCGGATCGGCTTTCAGCCGTTTGGCCAACAGCGGATCGGCGACAAGGTTTTTGGCGATTTTCGCCCAGTCCGCATTCAGATCGAACAGAGCCCGAATGCGTTCGACGATGAAATAAAGCGCACGCGGATCGCCGAACCGGATACGCGTACGGAGGGCAAGTTTGCTTTCGTCGAGCGAGACCTCGAACGAACCGTCCGTGCCATTGAACGCAATCGTACGGCGGTAGGTGCCGTTCTCGATGGTCTCGACGCCGGGAGTCGCGCACTCGGCGAGGAATGCGAGCATGCCTTGCCAGCTGTAAGGCGGACGGAAGCGCAACCGGAATTCGTATTCATTCTCGGGAAGCGCAATACGCTGGCGCGCGATGGTGCGGATCTGCGTGGGCGTTCGGTGATAGGTCTTGCGGATGCCGGCATTGAAGCGGCGCACGGACCCGAACCCCGCTGCGATCGCGAGTTCGGTCATCGGCAGATTCGTCTCGTCGATCAGCTTCTTCGCGAAATCCATCCTCCGCGTCTGCACGACCGATTTTGGTGTAGCGCCCAGATGCCGGAGGAACAGGCGCCGCAGGTGGCGCGAGCCGACGCCCAGGCGCTCGGCGAGCGTTTCCATTCCGCCGTCTTCGGGACCCATTTCGTCGATCAGGCGCAGCGCGCGCGACACCGTCGCAGAAGTCCCGGCCCAGGCGGGCGTTCCGGGCGATGCTTCCGGTCGGCAGCGAAGACAGGGACGATAGCCGGCTTCCGCCGCCGCCGCGGCGGTCGCGAAGTAACGGCAATTTGCCTCTTTCGCGGTCGGCGCCGGACAGATGGACCGGCAATAGACACGGCTGCCACGCACGGCAATGAAAAATTTTCCGTCGAAGCGCGGATCGCGCGACAGCCGCGCCCGCGAACAGACGCGCCAGTCGAGATTCGTTTCCTTCACGAGTGCCAGCACGTTCGAGTCGCCTTCTCAACTCGTCGTATCCGCGAAAGCGCAGGGATTACGTGGTTCATCGAGCGCATTCGCGCGCCAACCGAGCATACGCGATTTCGAGGTACCGCATGGACGTTTTCGGACCTCGTTGTATCCGCATCGATGTCCGCAAACGTCCAACCCTTCTTCGCGATCGGACCTATCGTCTCCGCCGGGAAGCGAGGGGCGCAAAAAGAGGAGTACGATAATGAAGTCCGCAATTCTGACCTGCGCCGCGGCGATGCTGTCATTGGCACCCGCGGCAAATCCAGCCTGTGCGGCGGCTGCGCCGAAAAGCACGGTCGTGTACGACGTCGCCAGCCTGGGCAACCCGCTCGGTGGAAGTTACGGCCAAGGCTCGAGCATCACCAATCGCGGCGAAGTGGCGGGCTTCGACGCGCTGCCGGGAAATACGGTCATGCACGCCGTGCGCTGGCGCAATGGCTACGCGCCGCAGGATCTCGGCACGCTCGGCGGACCCAATAGCGCCATCGCGTGGCCGAACCGCAACGAAGCAGGCGCGATGGCGGGCGTTGCCGAGACCTCAACCACCCAGCCGAACGGCGAATATTGGAGCTGCGCGCTTGCCGTATTTTACCTTGCGCCGCCGACGGGAAACGTCTGTCTCGGCTTCCGATGGAAAGACGGCACGATGACGGCGCTCCCCACGCTGGGCGGCGACAACGGATTCGCGACGGGCATCAACAATCGCGGACAGATCGTCGGATGGGCCGAAAACACAGTGCACGACCCGACCTGCAACGCACCCCAGGTTCTGCAGTTCGAAGCGGTCATATGGGATCCGCAAGGGCAGGTCACGCAATTGCCGCCGATCGGAAGCGATCCCGACGGCGCTGCGACCGCGATCAACCAGAAGGGCCAGGTGGTCGGCATCTCGGGTCTCTGCGCGAACGCCATCGGCGGCGCGAGCGCCGAGCATATGGCGCTGTGGCAGAACAACACGGTGACAAATCTTCCCACACTTGGCGGGCAGTACTGGAATACGCCGATGGACATCAACGAAAACGGCGACGTCACCGGATTCTCCGATCTGCCCGGCGACAGCGTGGCCTCCCCCAATTTCAATGCGTTCATCTGGACGAGGCGTGGCGGAGCCATGAATCTCGGCACGTTGTCCGGCGACGCTCTGAGCGAGGGTCTCGGCGTCAACGACAAGGACCAGGTCGTGGGCGTGTCCTTTCCGTCGAGCCATGCGTTCATTTGGCAGAACGGCGTGATGACGGATCTGAACAGTCTCGTTACGGCGGGCACCACGCTGGTGCTGATCGACGCCCAGGAGATCAACGACGCGGGCACGATCACCGGTGAAGCACAGGACCCGAACACCGGCGCGATCTCCGCCTTCATCGCAATCCCGCGGCCACGATAATCGCGCCTTTGCTTTCCTCCCCCGCAAAAGTGTCGGGGGAGGAAAGTAGGTCGCGGACCAAGATTCTTTTGAGACAGCGAGAGACTTTGCGCGTCGGGCGCAGGACCCCTCACTGTCTCGTTGTCTCGAGATTTGAATTTCTTTAGAGAACCTTGAACTTGCGCAGCGTTGCGAGACTTCCACTCGTCTCCAGCACGGTAACTTTGGCAGTGGTCGCGCCCGCAGGGACCGTTGCGGTCATGTACGTATCGTTCACCACGTTGAACGTTGCGGCGACGTTGCCGAAATTCACCCCTGTTGCGGCGGAGAATCCCTGTCCGAGAATTCCCACCGTTGTTCCGACTGATCCTGCCCAGAGCTGGAGCGCCACAAACGGTTTGAAGCCGTTGGTGAAGCTGAAAAGAACGCCGTTGGCGCCGTTCTCTTGCGTGCCCCCCTTCAGCGTAAGGCCGTAGAGTGTGCCGTCGGTGTAAAGCGTCGGCGTCGATGCCGGATAGGCGCCGGTCGGAGAGTCGAACGTGTGCAACACCTTGAATTTGGTGCCCGTCGTATTGATCCTGTAGAGGGTGCCGTATCCGTTCGCCCCTCCGGCCGGCATCACGCTGTAGAGATAATTGTCGCTGGCCTGCACGAGGCCGGAAACCGAGCCTGAACCCTCCGTAGTGTCCTGGAAATTGTGCAGCACATCGTAGGCGCCGTTTGTCGTGAGCTGGTAGACGATGCCCTGACTGAGGGAGCCTCCAGCTGCGGTCGTGCCGTACAGCTTGCCATCTGTGGCCTCCATGACCGGGCCGATCGGGGTCGCTCCCTCGGTCGAGGCATCGAAATTGTGAATGATCGTGAGCTTCCCTTTGACCGACAGGCGGAAGACAGTGCCCTGGTTGAAGGTGCCACCAGATTGGCTTGTGCCGTAGAAGTTTCCATCCGTGGCCATCAACAGGGGCGCTTGACTCTTTGACGGCAAGGTTGCGATTGTGGCGAAATTCCCGTTGGGCTTGATCTTGTATGCTGTCCCCGTATACGTCACGCCATAGAGGTTTCCATCGGGTGTCTGGATCGGGGGCGCCCAAGGATAGGCGCCGTCGGCGCCATCCGTAAATTTGTAGAGGACCTTCACACGTCCACCCGAGAGTTTGAACACGGTTCCCATACGGAGCGGTCCTCCATTTGTAGTGGTACCGTAGAAGGCGCCATCGAATCCGAGAGAGAGCCCCGATTGAGGCGAAAAGCCGTCATCGCCCTGAAAACGGTGAAGGGTGGAGACGGCGCCACCCGGCGTGTAATCGAAGACCGTTCCGTAGGCGGATTTGACCGTGCCGCTCTGAAGCGTGCCGTAGAGAATCCCGTCTTCACCTTGGGCAAGCAATCCCGGCTGGCCTCCATTGCAGCCGTTCTTTGCGCAATCGAATTCAAAGAGATCCGTGTACACCGCACCGCCCAAGGCCGGCGCGGCCATCAGAAGGAACAGGACGGCCCAGGAAAGCGAATATCGTCGCCTGCTGGATTTCCAATTCGACATGATTTCTCCCCCGAGATGTCTGCGGCAAAGCCGGCCGCCAATACTATCAATCGCCGCCCGAGAAATATACGCCGGATCAGGTCCGGAACCGGGTTCACGCGGCCTTGATCGATGGCGCTGTTCCCGCCGCCGCTACCGTGGAATATTCCGCGGGGCAGCCAAGCAGCGATGAGACCGGTCATGAATCTCCGAAATACTCTCTTGCCCCTCATGGCGGCGATCGCGATTGCCGGCGCCGCTTTGGGTGCTGCGGAACTTACGCCCAGTTCCCCGGATACCTGGCTCTGGTTAAGCGATATTCACGGCGCCGGGCCGCTTGCCTGGGCGAAGGCGCAGAACGCGAAGACTTTTGCTGCGCTCCAGGCCGATCCCGAGTATCGCAGGGACCACGACGCGATCCTGAAACTGCTCAACGCCGAAGACCGCATCCCGACGCCGGAGCTCGAGAACGGCGTCGTCTTCAATTTCTGGCAGGACGCCGCGCATGTGCGGGGGGTGTGGCGGCGCACATCCGCTGCCGATTACGCGCGCGCGCAACCCGCCTGGGACGTGCTGCTCGATGTCGACGCGCTCGATGCGACGGAACACAAACCCTGGGTCTGGCAGGGCGCGCAATGCGCGCCGAACATGAAGCGCTGTCTCGTTCGTCTGTCTCCCGGCGGCGGCGACGCATCAGCCGTTCGCGAATATGACGCTGCCAAAAAGGCGTTTGTCATCGACGGGTTCTCACTCCCGGTTGCCAAATCGGACGCCGTATGGGTCGACAACGACACGATCCTAGTCGGAACGGATTTTGGTCCGGGTTCGATGACGACGTCCGGCTATCCACGAATCGTAAAGATGTGGGATCGCGGCCAACCACTAACTGCCGCGAAAACAGTCTTCGAAGGCAAAACTGGCGATGTTGCGGCGCGGCCCACTATCTTTCATGGACCATATGGCATCGTGCCCCTGGTGGAGCGCGGCCTCACCTTCTTCACGTCGGAGTTTTATTTTGTGACGCCGGACAGCAGGACAGTGAAACTGCCGCTGCCGCTTGGCGCGGATGTAAGAGGCGTCACCGGCGGCAATCTGATCTTCACCCTTCGAGACGACTGGACGCCCAAAGGCGGCAAGCCAATCGCGAAAGGCTCGCTCGTGGCGTTTCCCGTGCTGGATTTTGAGAAAGGGAAAGCGGCGCCCACCTACACCGTGCTCACCACGCCGGACGCGCGCGGCGCAATCGAAGACGTCGTGCCTGGGCGAGACGCGGTCTATGCATCGATCTTCGAGAACGTCACCGGAAAGATCCACGAATTTCGTCCCGGCGCGGCGGGCGTGTGGTCGGACACGATTCTGGGCCTGCCGCCAGGTGGCTCCACGCACATCGCGGACGCGGATGCCTGGACATCGCAGGCCTATTTCAGCTTCGAAAGTTTCCTGCAGCCCGTAACTCTCTACGCGTACAACGGCAAAGGAGCACCCCGCCCCATCAAGTCCGAACCTCAGCGCTTCGATGCGCGCGGGCTCGCGTCCGACCAGTTCGAAGCGGTTTCCGCGGATGGCACTAAGATTCCGTATTTTCTGATTCATTCCAGAGCGGCGAAGGGACCAGTGCCGACGATCCTTTATTCCTATGGCGGCTTCGAATTGTCGCTCGAACCCTGGTACTGGAACGACGGCCACCGGCCACTCGACGCGGGGCAGACCTGGCTCGCCAAGGGCGGCGCGATCGCCGTGGCCAACATCCGCGGTGGAGGCGAATTCGGGCCCGCCTGGCACCAGGCCGCGCTGAAGACGCATCGCCAGCGCGCCTTTGACGATTTTGAGGCCGTGGCTGTGGATATTGAACGCCGCGGCTTTGCAATGGCGAAACAAATCGGCAGCGTCGGCGCCTCGAACGGCGGGTTGCTCGTCACCGCGACGATGGTGGAGCGTCCCGATCTCTTCGGCGCGGTCGTCTGCCAGCGCCCGCTGATCGACATGCTGCGCTATACGCATTTCGGCGCCGGCGCATCCTGGATCGGCGAATATGGAGATCCCGCTGACCCTGCGATGCGCGCAGCGATCCTGAAATATTCACCCTACGAGAACCTGAAGCCTGGCGCGAAATATCCGCCGGTGCTCTTCATCACCGAAACGAGTGATGACCGCGTCACGCCGGTGTTCGCGAGGATGATGGCGGCGAAGTTGGAAGCAATGAAACAGAATGTGATGTTCTACGAAAGCCTCGAAGGTGGTCACGGACCCGGCGCCACGCATGAAGAACAGGCCCAGATGTGGGCGTTGTCGTACGTTTATCTCGCGCAGAAACTTGGCCTTCGCGCGAACACCTCCGCGCAATAGAAATCTACCCCGCCCGTGCTAGGCCGGCAGTGAATTGCAGATCGGCGAGCCGCGCATAGAGGCCGCCGCGCGCCACAAGCTCGGCGTGGGTGCCTTCCATCAGTACGCGTCCTTCGTCCATGACGACGATGCGTTTCAGGCGCTGGATTGTCGCGAGGCGATGCGCGATGACGATGGTTGTGCGTCCCGTCATCAGATTTGTCAGACCCATCTGCACCAGACGTTCGTTCTCGGCGTCGAGCGCGCTCGTTGCCTCGTCCAGCAAAAGCAGAGGCGCATCGCGGAGCATGGCGCGGGCGATCGCGAGTCGCTGGCGCTGCCCCCCCGAAAGGGTCGTGCCACGCTCTCCGACAAGGCTTTGATAGCCCATCGGAAGCGTCTCGATGAATTCCGCAGCCGCCGCGGCCTCTGCCGCCTCGCGCACTTTCGCGTCGCTCGCCTCGGGGCGGCCGTAGCGGATGTTGTCGGCGATGGTGCCGGAAAAGATGACGGGATCCTGAGCGACAACCCCGATGTGACGGCGCAATTCCGCCGGATCAAGGCGCGACATGTCGATGCCGTCGAAGAGTATGGTTCCGGATTGCGGCGCGTAGAAGCGCAAGGCGAGCTGGAACACGGTAGTCTTGCCCGCACCGGAAGGCCCCACCAGCGCGATGGCTTCGCCGAGTTTCACCTCGAGAGAGTAGGAATCGAGCGCGGCATGTTCGGGCCGCGAGGGATAGCGGAAGGTGACGTCGCGGAACGCGAGGGCGCCGCGCACGGGCTGCGGCACGCGCTCGGGATGAAGCGGCACCTTTACCTCGGGTTCCACGCGCAGAATCTCTGTCAGGCGCTCGGACGCGCCGGCGGCACGCTGCAGATCGCCCCAGATTTCGCTCAGCGCTCCTATGCCCAGGCCCACGAAAAGGGCGTAAAAAATGAACTGAAACAAAAGGCCGGCGGACATCGACTTCGCAGCGACGTCATGGGCGCCGACATAGGCGACGCCCACGATGCTCGAGAAAATCGCGAAGATCACCACCGCAGTCATGACGGCACGGGCGCGCGTGCGCAGAACCGAAACGTCGAACGACAATTCGACCGCGCGCGAGAAACGGCCACGCTCCGCATTCTCCTGGGTGAATGCCTGGACAGTCTGCACCGCATTGATTGTTTCGCTCGCGCGCGCGCTCGTGTCTGCGATGCGGTCCTGGCTGCGGCGGGACAAGACTCGCACCCAGCGTCCGAACAGGATGAGCGGCAAAAGCACAAGCAGCACGGCCGCAAGCACGATTGCCGTCAGCTTGCCACTGGTCGCGAACATTAGCGCGAGGCCACCCACAAGCATCAGCGCGTTGCGCAGCGCCACGGAAACCGACGAACCGATCACCGTTTGAATCAACGTCGTGTCCGCGGTCAGGCGCGAGAGAACTTCGCCGGTGCGGGTGATTTCGAAGAAGGCCGGAGTGAGGGAAAGCACGTGATCGAACACCGCCTTGCGAATGTCCGCGATCACCCGCTCGCCGATCCAGGTAACGTAGTAAAACCGGACGCCCGTGAAGATGCCGAGCAACCCGGAAGCAACAACGAGCGGCAGAAAGTAGAATCCTATCCGCGCTATTACCGCTTCGTGGAACCCGCGGTCGATCATGATCCGCAAAGCCTGCGGAACCAGAAGGCTGACGGTTGCCGAACAAAGTAGCGCGATCATCGCGGTCACGATTTGCCTGCGATAGGGCATGAGAAGGGGGAGAAGCTCGCGTAGCGGCTTCAGCGAGCGGCTCTTGGCCCTGGCGGCCGCCACCCGCTGCACCTCGCTCGTGAATTCTGCGCCTGTCTGTGCCATCCGTTCGGCCCGAATGCCTGCCTCTGCAATGCCTAATATAGTGCGCCGGCGGCTCGCGGGAGCGGGCCGACTGCCGCGGCTTGTCAGGCGGGAACCGATCGCCTATAAGCCGCCGCTTCCTGGAAGACTGCGAGCAGACGGCCCATGAAAAAGGACATCCATCCCAATTATCACATGGTGACGGTCGTTTTGAACGACGGGAGCACCTACAGGACCCGCTCGACCTGGGGAGAGCCCGATCAGAAGCTGACGCTCGACATCGATCCGAGCACGCATCCCGCCTGGACGGGAGGACAGCAGCAGCTCGTCGACCGCGGCGGCCGGCTTTCCCGCTTCAACAAGCGTTTCAAGGATTATGTGAAGAGCTGACGGGCGCCGCCCGCCAGCTCAGACCGCTTCGCCGAAGTTTTGCTGCAGGCGCTCGAACTGCACTTGCACGACCGGCCTGATCTGCGGGCTTTCGCCCAGCATTGCCTTTTCGAGCCGCGCGATACGCTGATAGAGGTGCTCGCTGCGATCCAGGAGATCGCGCAACGTAGCCGGCAGGTGCTCGATGCCTTCGCTTCGTCCGCCGAGGCAGATGTCCTTCGATCCCAGACGGTAGCGCTCGCCCGCCGCGTCTTCGGCCCGCATTTCGCCTTCCCGTACCGCGCGCTGGATGAGGAGCCAGCTTGCCGCCTGCATCAGGCGCGTGGTCACACGCATGCTTTCGCCTGCGTATAGGAGTGCGGCTTTCCGCGGCAAAACGCGCGATTCCTCGCGACCGCGGCCATCGAGATAGCGCGCCGTTTCCTCGACCAGCGACATGCCTTCGTCGAACGTACGATCGAAAAGCATCGAATCCATCGACGCGTGTTGAGTCACGCCGCGCGGTTTTTCTTCTTCCGCTTGTGCAAGCGACATTTCTCCCCACCCCCAATTCAGCCCACGGGCAAGTTAGCAAACTGCTTTTGCGGCGGAAAGAGCGCCGCGCGATTGCTCCACAATTTTAGGCAATCATGGTTACGTGCGGTCGGCGCGCAACGCCGTTAACAATTGGCTCGCGACACGCGCCAAATTTCAGGATTTGCGAAAGACCGAATCTGCCGCGGCTTTGGTCGATTGCCGTGCGAGAATTGCGTCGCGGCAACGGGCGATCTCCGTTTCCAGCGCAGCAATGCGCGCGACGAGCTCGTGTTCCGACATGGCCGAGAGATCTGCGCCCAATACGATCTCGGACGCTTTCTTTTTCGGAATCAGCTCATCAAGGTCGATGGCCATCGCGGTCGTTCCGTTCTGTTTTTGCTCGGCAAGAATTCTAGCGCGCACATTCCCATGCGTCATCATCTGCGCGGCGCAAAACCGACGTCGGGCGGTTCCCGCATCCACGCGATCAAGACCGGCGACGAGCTTGGATTCTCTGCGCAAAAAGTGGACGATCCTGTGGGAGCAAGCCGTGCCGGACACCATGCGCGCGATCATCATTGAAAATCCCGGGCCCACCTATCGGTTGAAGCTGGACGAAGTCGCACGGCCCGCAGCCGGGCGCGGAGAGGTGCTTGTCGAGGTCGTGGCGGCGGGCGTCAATCGCGCCGATCTTGCGCAGGCAGCCGGACGTTATCCGCCGCCCAGGGGCGCTTCCCCAATCCTCGGTCTCGAAGTGGCAGGACGAATTGTGGAGCGCGGCGCCGATGTCGAAGGCTTTCCGATCGGCGACAGCGTCTGCGCGCTTCTTTCGGGCGGCGGCTATGCCGAATATTGCGTAGCGCCGACGACCTCGCTGCTGCCGGTGCCGCAGAGCGCGGAAATCGTCCACGCGGCGGCGCTTCCCGAAACATATTTCACGGTGTGGACCAACCTCATGGATTCGGCGCGCCTCGCGCCCGGCGAAAGCGTGCTGGTCCATGGCGGCGCCAGCGGCATCGGCACCACGGCGATTCAGCTCTGCACGGCGCTCGGTCACACGGTCTTCGTAACGGCAGGCAGTCCGGAAAAATGCGCGGCATGCGAGAAACTGGGAGCGCAACGCGCGATCGACTACCGCAGCGAGGACTTCGTGGGCGCCATCGAGGAGTGTACGGGTGGGCGCGGAGTCGATGTCATTCTCGACATAGTTGGCGGAGATTATATCGAGCGGAATTTCCGCGCCCTTTCGCACGGCGGCCGCCTCGTCAATATCGCCTTCCAGAAAGGCATGACCGCCGAAGTGAATTTCGGGCCCATGATGATGAAGCGCCTCACCTTCACGGCAACAATGCTGCGCGCCCGTCCGGGCGAGGAAAAGGGGCGCATTCGCGACGCGCTCAGGGCCGAGGTATGGCCCCTGATAGACGCCGGCCGCATCCGGCCCGTCATCGACCGGATTTTCCCGCTCGAGCAAGCCCAAGCTGCCCATGAAAGAATGGCCGCGAGCCTTCATATTGGCAAGATTCTGCTCGCTCTTTAAGCAATTTCCTTTCCCTTCGCAGGTACTTTCGGCTACAACCCGGCCATCCTCGAAAGGTTAAAGCCTGGAGAGCGGCGCGGGGCCGGAAACCCCGCCCGGGAAAGGATCATTGACACATGGCAGCCACCCCACCGCTCATGCCGAAAGCTACGGCCGTCTGGCTCGTCGACAATACCTCGCTGACCTTTGAGCAGATCGCCGATTTCTGCGGCTTGCATCCGCTCGAGGTCAAAGGCATTGCCGACGAGGACGTGGCGAAAGGCATCAAGGGCCAGGATCCCGTTACATCCGGTCAGCTGACGCGCGAGCAGATCGCGGAGGCCGAGACGAATCCCAAATTGCGCCTGAAGATGGCGCCGCCCAAATACAAGATGCCGCCCGTCAAGTTGAAGAAGGCGCCGCGGTACACACCGGTTTCCAAACGCCAGGACAAGCCTGATGCGGTGTACTGGATCCTGCGCAATCATCCCGAATTCGCCGACGCCGACATCATCAAGCTGATCGGCACCACGAAATCCACGATCCAGAAAATCCGCGAGCGCTCGCACTGGAACGCGACGAACATCAAGGCCGTCGATCCGGTAACGCTAGGGCTGTGCTCTCAACTCGAACTCGATCTCGCAGTGGAGCGCGCCTCGCAGCGCCGCGAACGTCTAACGGTCAAGAGCGTCAAGAAGGGTGAAAGTCTCAAGCCGATCGGAGAAGTCGCGGCGGTGGAAGAAACAACTCTCTTGGAGGCGCAGAATTCTGGCGAAGACGAATGATCGCCTGCCGCTTTGCGTCTTCCGGATTTTAAGGCCTCACGCCGCTTCGCGCGTGCCACCGTGCTCGGGTCCTCTGGGATCCAGTTCGAGTGCCGTGGGCGAGGTCTGCTGCAGGACGGCCACGTAGTGCTCGCGTGCGGCTTCGGGCGCAGATCCGAAGGATGTCATCCGCACCACGGTGAACACGGTCATCGCCAGATGCACGGTCGCCGTATAGAGAAAAAGCGCCGGCATGCCGGCGCGCACCGTGATTACTGCCGCCAGAATCGGTCCCACGACGGAAGCCAGCGCGTTGACGAAAAGAAGAGTCGCGGAGGCTTCCACGAATTCACTGCGCAGCATCCGGTCATTCGCGTGCGCGATGGAGAGAGAGTAGAGCGGAAGCATCGCCGCGCCGAAAACAAACGCGACGGGGAACAGAATCGCCGGAGTCTTTATCCCGTATCTTCCGAGAAGCGCCAACGCCACGCCAAAGACCGCGGCAACGCCGCACTCCGCAACGATGATCCATCGACGGTCCACGCGATCGGAGTATCGCGCGAGAGGAAACTGAATCAGCGCGCCGCCGATAATGAAGGCGCTCATGAAGGAAGCAACACCGGAGGTGCGGTAGCCCAGCAGTTGGGCGTAGACGGGCGCGAGCGTCCAGAACGCGCCGTTGGCGAGCCCCACCGTAATGACGCCGGCCACGCCGATCGGCGCCGTCCGCATCAGCCGCCGCACACGCAGCGGAGGCACCGCCTGCGGCGCTGGCTGCGGGAGCTGGGTCAGCCCCACAGGAACGAGACAGCAGATATATGCCATGGCGGCAACGCTGAAGAGCTTGTAACCGCCGGGCGACGCGAGAAGGAGCAGCCACTGCCCGAGCATCAGGAATGTCAGATTGACGCCCACATAGGCGGAGAGAATGCGCCCACGCGTCTGGTTCGTCGCCCGGTCGTTGAGCCAGCTTTCGAGCGCCATGACCACATTGGCCGCGCAGAAGCCGAAGGCTGCGCGAATAGCGAACCAGGTTCCCGGCTCAACGAGTAGCGGCTGAAGGAGAACTGTGGCAGCCGTCAGCGCCGCGCCCACGGAAAATGTGCGGATATGACCGACCCGCGCCAGCACGCGCGGGCCGACGAGGCAGCCCGCGACGAACCCGGCATAGTAGAACGAGCCCATCGCGCCGATCTCGAGATCGGAAAATCCTTCCAGATGCGCACGCACGGGCGTGAGCGTGCCCACGAGCCCGTTGCCCGCGAGCAGAAAGGCGGTAGAAAGGAGAATTGCCCCGATTGACAGGAGTTGTGGATTCATTGCGCGCCCGAATCAGGGAGCCAGTCGCTCACGGTGTTCATGTCAAAAACTTCAGCGCCAGTCTCGCGCAAACGTCGGCAATTTTTTGTTCAATCCCAGCTAAAATACGTAACGTGCGACGAGAAATCCTCCGACAAGGAGAATTAGGAAGCCCAGCAGAACCAGTTCGAGCCGCTTTTCGATGAAGACACGCACCGGCTCGCCAAACAGATAGAGCAGCCCCGCCTCGAGCGAAAAGCGGGCACCGCGCGTGATGATGGACAACAGCACGAAGAGTCCGAGATTGTAGCCGGCGAATCCGGAGGCGATGGTGACGAGCTTGTAAGGAATGGGGGTCATGCCCTTGATCAGAATGATGGCGGCGCCCCATTTCGCGTAGGCGGCGCGGAACGCATCCAGCCTGTCGCCGTAGCCGTAGGCCTGGATCAGCCAATGGCCGACCGAATCGTAGAGAAGCGCGCCGATCGCATAGCCGAGCAATCCCCCCAGAACGGAGAAAAGGGTGCACCATGCCGCCAGACGAAAGGCGCGGCGGCGGTCGGCCAGCACCATCGGCACGAGCATGATATCGGGCGGCAGGGGGAAAAACGAGCTTTCGGCGAACGCGACCGCGGCCAGCGCCCACCACGCGTAAGGTCCGGCCGACTGGGCCAACACACGGCGGTATAGGGCGCGCAACGCGCTTTCCCTCGGCCGTGTCCCGGCGCCTTCGCTCATCGTGTTGTCCTCAAACAGCTTTGCGTTCGTACCAACCACGACGCCGCGCGTCCATGCGAGAGCCCTGCTTGCCGCCCTTGTAGGCATTGAATAGTTTGCGAAGACTTGCAGACAGCGCAGATGCCATGGCCAAGCAGCGACCATCCAGACCGGGAAAGAATACGGCGCGCGCCGGATCTCGGAAGAAAAGCGCGCGACGGGTCATAACGAAACGCCTGAGGAAAACGGCTCAGCCGGCGCCGAAGCCCGTTCTGCCGTTGCGCCCCCGCAAGCGCATTTCGCGGCGCATTACGGCGGCCGTTCCGCGGCTTGTCGCGCGGCCCAAACATAAACAGGGTTCCGGGCTCTACGACCGCGACCTCGATCGCAACCCCGCCAATTTTCAGCCACTCACCCCGCTGTCCTTTCTCGAACGCGCGGCGCTGCTTTTCCCGAATCATCCCGCGATCGTTCACGGCAAGCTGACGGTAAGTTACGCCACATATTACGAGAGGGCACGGCGGCTGGCTTCCGCGCTCGCCGGCCGCGACATAGGTCCGGGCGATACTGTGGCGGTGATGCTCGCCAACACGCCGCCCATGCTCGAAGCCCACTATGGCGTGCCGATGGTGGGCGCGGTGCTCTGCCCTCTCAACACCAGACTCGATCCGGCGGCGCTGGCATTCATTCTGGATCACGGCGAAGCAAAACTGCTGATCACCGACCGCGAATTTGCCACGACGGTCAAAGAGACATTGCGGCTTGTGAAATCCCGGCCCTTTGTCGTCGATGTCGACGATCTGGAATTTCCGCAGAGCGGAGAGCGGCTTGGTGCAATCGACTATGAGGATTTTCTCGCGGGCGGCGATCCGGAATTTGCGTGGAAGATGCCGGAAGACGAATGGGACGCCATTGCGCTCAACTACACCTCGGGCACGACAGGCAATCCCAAGGGCGTCGTGTTTCATCATCGCGGCGCGGCTCTCATAAGCTACGGCAACGTGCTCGCGGCCGGGCTCGGTCGGCATCCGGTCTACCTGTGGACGTTGCCGATGTTTCACTGCAACGGTTGGTGCTTTCCCTGGACGCTGCCCGTCGTCGGAGGAACGAATGTCTGCCTGCGCTGGGTGAGGGCGAAACCGATCTATGACCTGATGGCGGAGCACGGTGTTACGCATCTCTGCGGCGCACCGATCGTGATGTCGACGCTCATCCACGCAGCGCCCGACGAGCGGCGTCCGTTGGCGCGAAAGGTCGAATTCATAACTGCCGCCGCTCCGCCGCCCGAGTCGGTATTGGCCGCGATGTCGGAGGCTGGCTTCAATGTCACCCACGTCTACGGGCTGACGGAAACCTATGGCCCGGCGGTCGTCAATGAATGGCGGGCCGAATGGGACAGTCTCGACGCGAATTCGCGCGCGGCGAAAAAAGCCCGCCAGGGCGTGCGCTATCACGCACTCGAGGCGCTTTCCATCATGGATCCCGAGACCATGGAACCCGTTGCCGCCGACGGCCAGTCGCTCGGCGAGGTGATGTTTCGCGGCAACATCGTCATGAAGGGTTACCTGAAAAATGCGCCGGCGACGCGTGAAGCGTTCGCCGGCGGCTGGTTCCATTCCGGCGATCTCGGCGTTCTCCATGCCGACGGCTACATTCAGCTGAAGGACCGCTCCAAGGATATCATCATTTCGGGCGGCGAGAATATCTCATCGATCGAAGTGGAGGATGCGCTTCTGAAGCATCCCTCGGTGCTGCACGCCGCAGTCGTGGCACGCCCCGATGAAAAATGGGGCGAAACGCCATGCGCCTTCGTGGAAAGGAAAAAGGGACACAACAAGACGACCGAACGCGAGCTCGTGGCCTGGTGCCGTGAAAAGCTCGCGCACTACAAATGTCCACGCCACATTGTATTCTGCGAATTGCCCAAGACTTCGACGGGCAAGATCCAAAAATTCAAGCTGCGCGAACGCGCGAAAGGCGTGGAATAGTCTGTAAACACAAAGGCTGCACGTTTCGTCCCCCCAACGTGGGGCAGGAAAGGAAAAAAAAGAGCCGGTCCCGGCGCGCGATGCGCGCCGGGACCGGACGAGATGCAGAGCGCTTAGCGAACGTCGCGGTGCCATTCCCTGCGGTCACGTTGCCAGCGGTTGTGCACCCAGAAGAACCGATCAGCTCCGACCGTGCGCACATAGACGGGCCCGCGGTACCAGACGCCATCCACGTAGAGCGGGCGGCCATAGACCGGATAACCGCAATAGGCCGGCCGAAAGCGGAAGGGCCTGTTGCAGGGATTTCCGACGCCGACGACGACGCCCGGCGCGCCAACCGACACGCCGACGCTGACGCCCGCGCTTACCGGAGCCGTCGTGGCCAGGGCCGCGCCAGCGAGCATGGCAACGCTCACTGCAAACTTCGCGATCATTTTCATTTTCAGTCTCCTTTGCGCCGGCGCCTGAATGGCGAACCGACATGCGCGCAATCATGGTTCCATCGCTTTGAACTCGCGCTGAAGTTGCGGTTCAGACAGCATTCATCGCTGCAAGAAGGATTGCCGACGGACGCGGATGACGACACTCCGTTACAGGAATCGCCAAGCGTCAGGGTTAAGGATTAAAGGAGATCCGCCTCGCGGGCTCCGTTGCGATTCGTCGGCGCGCGCAACCGGACGCCGGCAAAGGCGGCCGGCGGTAGTGCGGCACCTGAACGCGTCAGTGGACGCAGCTGCGCAAGCGCTCAAGTTCGTCTTTTACTCTCAACTTTTCTTTCTTGAGGGCGGCGACCCGGACTTCGTCCCAATCGGGATGGGCCATCTCGGATTCGATCAATTCCTGGAGTTTTTTGTGCTTTTCGGACAGTTCCTGCATGTGTCCATCTAGTGCCATCGTTCGCACCTCATTCACAAAAGAGGCACAATTAAATCACCCTCGGCGCTTCCTGTCCACAATTCGAGCCTGGCTTGGATTCCGGCCCGTAAACGGCGGGCGCGCCCCGGCGGTACCCGGCGATCGCCCCAAAGAAGACATCCGGAAGGGCCATCTGGAGTATGATCCCCCCGATGACCGAAGCAGAAGAACAGAGCCTGCGCGCTGCGCTGGCGGCGCTGATCGAGGAACATCGCGACCTCGATTCGGCTATCCTGGCATTGGTCACGACAGGGTCGGGCGATCAGCTTCAGCTCACAAGGCTCAAGAAGCGCAAACTGCAGCTGAAGGACCAGATTGCCCGCCTGGAAAACGAGCTCTTGCCCAACATCATCGCCTGATCATCGCTCGCGTTTGCGCCGGTACATTTCGGCGTCCGCTAGCGCGATCGCCGCCTCTGCGCTCATTGCGCCGGTCAGTTCCAGAACACCCCAGGAGAAGGAAAAGGGATGCGGCCTGCCCTCGAAACTCGCCGGCGCCGAGTCAAGAAGGCCGGTGAGACTTGCCGACTTTCTTCGCGCCTGTTCCCGCTTCGCATGAATCAGAATGAGGCCGAATTCGTCGCCGCCGAGCCGGCCCGCGACATCGCTGCCACGGATATGAGAAAGCAGAAGCGCGACAAAATGGGCGAGCACCGCATCGCCGCAGGCGTGACCGTTGGCGTCGTTGATCCTCTTGAAACCGTCGAGATCGAAATAGACGAGAGTGGAAGGCGTTGCGTAGCGCGCGATTGACGCGATTTCGCGCTCGAGCGCACGAATGAACGCACGGCGATTGAGAATCGGCAGGAGATGGTCGCGATCCGCCACTTCCTCGGCTTCTTCGAGAAGGGCGCGGGTGCGGCCAAGTTCGTGGTGAAGCGCGCGCGCTTCACCCAAAAGGGCAGTCACTGCGCGGCGCACGTCGAGCGTAAGTTCGCTGCTGGAAATGCCCAGAAAGCTCGACGCGGTGGACCGATCCAGGGATTCGTTGTGCTTGCCGCCGGAGCCTGATGGAGGTGGGTCTGCGGTCGTCGAAGTGACCGAACGAAGGAACCGCGCGATCTTCATGATTCCGCCCTTCGTCGATTCGATCCGTTCATGACGATCCATGCCCGCAGGTTAACGGAACATTTATCCTGACCCGCGCAGCCGGTGGCACCTTTCCTTGCAGGGCCCGGCCCGTATAATGCGGCGCTTCTCAGCTTCGGGGCGGCGCGCCCCGAACAGACAGGAAGCATGACCGTCTCCTCCCCGCTTGTCGGCCTCATCATGGGCAGCCAGTCCGACTGGCCAACCCTGCGCGCGGCAGAGGAGATTCTCGATGCTCTGGCAATCCCCCACGAAGCCCGAATCATTTCGGCCCACCGTACACCGGACCGGCTCTATGCTTATGCCAGGAAAGCGGCGGAACGCGGGCTGCGGGTGATCATTGCCGCGGCGGGCGGCGCCGCCCACCTGCCCGGTATGACCGCCTCCATGACCTGCCTTCCCGTGCTCGGCGTGCCGATCGAAACTTCGGCGCTCAAGGGCATGGACAGTCTCCTGTCGATTGTACAAATGCCCGGCGGCGTGCCGGTCGCAACTTTTGCGATTGGCGAGAACGGCGCGCGCAACGCGGCCCTTCATGCAGCGGCCATTCTCGCGCTTTCGGATGACGCGCTTGCCGCTCGTCTCGAGGCATGGCGTACCCGCCAGACGGAGGCGGTTGCCGAACACCCGGCTGAACCCTCCGCCCGATGACAGGTTCAGTGCAATCTTTTCTCCCGATTGGTCCCGGGGGCATGATCGGCATTCTGGGCGGCGGGCAATTGGGACGCATGCTTTCGCTTGCTGCGGCCAGACTCGGTTTAAGGACACACGTCTACTCCAACGAGGCAGACGCGCCGACGCTCGATGTCGCCACCCTTCGCACTATAGCGCCTTTCGACGACGAAGCCGCCCTCACGGAATTCGCACGCTCTTGCGATGCCATCACCTTTGAATTCGAGAATGTGCCAAGCGCCGCTGTCGCGTTTCTGGCGCAAAAGAAGCCAACCCATCCTGACGCCCGCGCCCTCGCCGTAACCCAGGACCGGTTCGCGGAAAAAACCTTCCTCTCCAATCTGGGAATTGGAACTGCGGAATTTGCGCGTGCCGACTCGTTTGACGAGGCGAGCGCGGCTCTGTCGCGCATCGGTGCGCCCGCCATCCTCAAGACGCGGCGGCTCGGCTATGACGGCAAAGGCCAGGCGAAGATCGCGGCCGACGGCGATCTCGCCTCCGCCCTGCAGTCATTGCGGGGAGCGCCTGCGATCCTCGAAAGCCTGGTGGACTTCGCATTCGAATGTTCGGTTGTTGCCGCGCGGGCGATCGACGGTTCGTTTGCCGCTTATGACCCGCCGGAGAATCTTCACAGCGATCACATCCTCCGCCGTTCGCAGGTTCCCGCGCGCCTTACGCCTTCGCAAGGCGCGCAAGCCCAGGCGACCGCAAAGCGGATTGTCGATGCGCTCGACTATGTCGGCGTGCTGGCGGTCGAGTTCTTCCTGACGAAGAGTTCAACACTGCTCGTCAACGAGATCGCGCCACGCGTGCACAATTCCGGCCACTGGACCATCGAGGCATGCGTCGTCAGCCAGTTCGAACAGCACATACGGGCCGTCGCAGGCTGGCCTCTCGGCGATCCATCACGTCATTCCGACGCGGTGATGGACAACCTAATCGGGGCGGAAGCGGAAAACTGGCGGTCTCTCGCGCGCGGAACCGGGGCGCTTCATCTCTACGGCAAACGGGACGTCCGCCCCGGCCGCAAGATGGGGCATATCACGCGCCTCTCGCCCCTGGGCGCCGCGAAGCCGATCCCCCGGGATTGAGAAACTCCGAAATCGACGGCCAGCCGCTCACCCGTTCTCGCAATTGCGCCTTGAACTTTTCGAAACGCATGACGTCATCGATGCGGTGCCGCAGGAACTCGTCGGTGACGTGTTCGTCCTCGCTCGTGTCGGAGAACCAGCGCATCAGCGTCGTGGAATAGACGGCCGCGAGAATCGCGCGTTTGGTGTAGAAGTTGAAATCGGTCGAAGTATCGCCAATGCCGCGCCAGATCGCGTCGACCGTGCGGTAGAGAAGCTTCATGCCCGTTGGTACATGCGGCGGAAGCGTGAGATACGCCGCCGCGCGGCGCGCCGCCTCCTTGTGCGGCCGAAGAGACGCCAGGCGAAGCCTGACAGCCGTCGCGATCCGCTCGCGCACTTTGAGATTCGAGAGCTTTACCTTCGAAAGTTTTCGCGTCATCTCCGCGTCCACATCGTCGGAGAACGCTTCGACGAGGCTGAGAGGGCCTTCGGGGAAAAGGCGAGCAATCGTCTCACGGGGAACCCCCACTTTCATTGCCGCTTGCTCGAGGACTTTGTCGGTGAAGCCGTCGAAGGGAACATGGGCGAGTGCTGCCAAGAGTACGGCGAGCTTCGGATCCTTCTTTGCGCCGCGTCGCGTGCGCGGCTCGCGTGCTTTCTCTGGCTTGACGGTCACATCGCCTCCCTGGGGGTCCAATGACGCGATTCGGTTTCGAAAATGAGACTTTTCAGGTCCGACATTCGCTGCGGATAGAGAATGCCGTCCAGATGATCGCATTCGTGTTGTACCACGCGGGCATGAAAGCCTTTGGCGGTTCGCGCAAATTCCCGCCCCGTTCCGTCGAGTCCGCGATAGCGGATATGCGCGGGCCGTTCGACAAATCCCCTCAGGCCTGGAATTGAAAGGCAGCCTTCCCAGCCACCCTCCATTTCGGAGCCCAGGATTTCGATCTCCGGATTGATCAGTACCGTCAGCGGTGCGGTGTGATCGAACTTTTCCTCCTCGTCCAATTGACCTTGCGAACGCTCCTCGGGCGCCTGGAAAACGAGGACGCGCAGCGGCACATGGACCTGCGGTGCAGCAAGCCCGGCCCCGTTGGCGTCGATCATGGTCTGGACCATGTCGGCGACCAGGCTGCGAATCTGCGGTGCGGCGGGATCCGCGACGGGCTCCGCTATTCGCGCCAGAACGGGATGGCCCATGCGGGCAATCTTGAGGATGGACATGGTCCGAATATGGGATTGGCGCCGCCGCCCGTCAAAGGCACCCCCTCCCGGGACGCCTTTCCCGGGATAGACACTCGCACCCCCTTCTGATATCTAGCGCCGCCCTTAACGAAACTAGGCAAACCGGAGCCGCCTTTGCAGATCATCGTTCGCGACAACAATATCGACCAGGCGCTGAAGGCGCTGAAGAAGAAGATGCAGCGGGAAGGCATCTTCCGCGAGATGAAACTCCGGGGCCATTACGAAAAACCTTCCGAAAAACGTGCCCGTGAACGCGCGGAGGCGATCCGCCGCTATCGCAAGCTCCAGAGAAAGCGCTTGCAGCGCGAGGGCGTCCTCCCCCGCTAGGTTCTAAGAAAGGGCGCATGCTCAGCCCGACCGGCGTTTCCCGCGAGGAAGTCGAGAGGAAAGGCTGCAGGATCGTGCGCCGCGCGGGCAGGCAGGTGCTGCTGATCTCGGCCGGCGGACGCATCTTTGCGATCGCCAATCGCTGTCCGCATGAAGGCTACCCGTTGAGCGAGGGAACGCTCGGGCCGGGCTGCGTGCTCACCTGCAACTGGCACAACTGGAAATTCGATCTCTCAAGCGGCAAGACACTGGTCGGACGCGATCCGGTGCGCACCTATGCGACGGAAATCCGCGAGGGTGAGATTTTTGTCGATCTTGCCGATCCTCCGGCCGAGGCGCAGCGCGCCCGTGCGTTGAAGGGGATTGAAGCGGCGGTTGCCGACAATGACGCGGCAAGAATGGCGCGCGAAGTGGCGCGGATCGAGCGCGCGGGCTTCGACGCGTCCGAGGCGCTCGCGCACGCTTTTGCCGTTCGCAACGACCGGCTCGAGGATGGCATGACTCACGCCCATGCCGCCGCCGCCGATTGGTGTCGGCTCGCCTCCCGTGCGCAGTCTCCCGAAGAACGGCTTGCCGCATTGCTCGAACCGCTCGCCCACATTGCATGGGATACGCAGGTCGCCGGCGGATTCCCCTTTCCGCAAGGCACGGAACGTTGGGACGCGGATGCCTTCGTCGCTGCGTTGGAAGCCGAGGACGAAACTGCCGCCGTCGCACGGATTCGCGGCGCGGTGGCCGAAGGCATTTCCTATTCGGGATTGCGGCCGGTGATCGGCGAGGCGGCGCTCGCCCATTACGCCGATTTCGGCCACTGCGCGATCTACACACTGAAGACGGGCCATCTGATCGAGCGCCTTGGCGTTGGCATTGCGGAGCCTGCGTTGCTCGCGCTCACCCGTATGCTCGCGCGTGCGACGCGGGAGGAGCGGTTGCCCGAATTTCGCTCCTACGCGCGAGCGCTAGAGGAGTGGGACGGAACGGGAAACTTGCCTGCCCGTGCGGAAGATTTCGCCGGTCTCTCGATCGAAGGCGCGCTGCGCCGCACTGTCGCGTCATCCGGCCGCCCTGTACGTGAGCTTTACGATGCACTACTTGGTGCGGCCGCCTTCAACCTGCTGCGCTTCGACGCCACGTTCGACGGGGCGACGGCAAACAACATCGCCGACAATATCGGCTGGCTCGACTTCACCCACGCACTGACCTTCGCCAATGCGTGCCGGCACATTTGTGCGGACCGGCCCGATCTCTGGCCGCGCGCTGCATTGCAGATGGCGCTGTTCGTGGGGCGGAACAGGAAATATGTGAAGAGCGGCAAAGCGGGCGAACGCTGGCAGGTAAGCGAACGCAGCTCGTTCATCTCTGGCGAGATGCGCGCGCTCTACGATCACGGCATCGTCGAACCCATCATCGCCTGCCATCGCCTGAAAGTACTGTTCGCTCTTGAGGACGAATTCGCCTCCTCACCCGATGCCCCCTGGGCAGACGAGATGTGCGCGGCCGTCAACCGTTATCTCCACACGCCGATGAAGCGTCACCACGGATTGAGGAACGCGGCTCAGGCACTCGATTTCGTGGCGAAGGAAGGTTAGCCGGTCGCGCAGTCGGCGCAGACCTCGACCTCGACCGTCACATGACTGAGATCGGGATGGCGGTCGCGCAGGGCGGTCTTCACCGTTTCAGCTGTCGTCGCGCTGGGACTCACCAGCGAAACAATCAGCCCATGATGCCCCGGGCCGAGCCGCCACAAATGCAGATCGGCAACACGGGCGCCGAGTTCGTCTTCGATCATCGATCTGATTTGTCGCGCAACATCCGGATCCGCCTCCGCGTCGAGCAGTACCAGCCCGCTGTCGCGCACGAGGCCAAAGGACCATGACGCGATGACGCCTGCGCCGATGCAGCCGACCGCCGCATCCAGCCAGCGCACACCGAAGAAAAGGCCGCCGGCAAGTGCCGCCAGGGCGAGCACCGACGTCGCCGCGTCGGCCAATACATGCACATAGGCAGCGCGAATGTTGTGATCGCGGGCACGATCGTGTCCATGGCCGTGATCGTGGCTGTCGGCCAGAATGAAAGCGCATATGACGTTCACCGCAAGACCGACGCCGGCGATGATCAGCGCGTTGCGGTAATCCACGGTGACCGGCATCAGCAGGCGCTCGACGGATTCGACCGCCACGCCTGCGGCAATCACGCCAAGAACGATTGCGCTCGCAAATGCTGCCAGGTCGCCAAACTTGCCCGAGCCGAATGTGAAGCGCGTGTTCGATGCGTGCCGCCGCGCGAGCCAATAAGCGCCCGCCGCAAGCCCGAGCGCGCCCACATGCGTCGCCATGTGCACGCCATCGGCCAAAAGCGCCATCGAGCGGAACATGAGCCCCGCCGCGATCTCGACCACCATGAACACGGCGGTAACGCCAGCCGCAAGCCTTGCGCGCGATTCGGCACGCTCGTGGCCGTGGCCGAGGAAATGATGGTCGTGCGTCCACAGGCCGTGTTGGTGGGTCTCGCTCATGGCCCAAGAATAGGGCGATGCAGCGCGCGAGACCATCGGGAATAGAGCCCGAGCGGAGCGACGTTTACCCCAGCGCCTTCACGATCCCTTCCGTCATCTTCTTCGCGTCGCCGAACAGCATCATTGTGTTGTCCCGGAAGAACAGCTCGTTCTCGATCCCCGCATATCCGGAGCCCATCCCGCGCTTGACGAACAGCACGGTCCTCGCCTTCTCGACATCGAGGATCGGCATGCCAAAGATCGGCGATTGCGGATTATTCTTCGCGGCCGGGTTGGTCACGTCGTTCGCGCCGATCACATAGGCGACATCCGTGGTCGCAAACTGGCTGTTGATGTCGTCGAGCTCGAAGACTTCGTCGTAAGGCACATTGGCTTCGGCGAGCAGTACGTTCATGTGACCTGGCATGCGGCCGGCAACGGGGTGGATGGCGTAGGAAACCTTCACGCCTTCCTTCTTCAGGATGTCGGCCATTTCGCGGACGGCGTGCTGCGCCTGGGCAACCGCCATGCCGTAGCCCGGCACGATGATCACGGAGCCCGCGTTCTTCATGATGAAGGCGGCATCCTCAGCCGCACCCTGCTTCACCGATCGTGTCTCCGCAGCGCCGGCCGCGGCGACTTCGCCGCCGAAGCCGCCGAGGATCACGGAAACGAAGGAGCGGTTCATTCCCTTGCACATGATGTAGGAGAGGATCGCGCCCGACGAACCGACAAGCGCGCCCGTAATGATGAGCGCGGTGTTCTCGAGCGTGAAGCCGATGCCGGCGGCGGCCCAGCCCGAATAGGAGTTCAGCATCGACACGACCACGGGCATGTCGGCGCCGCCGATCGGAATGATGAGCGTGATGCCGAAGACAAAGGAAAGCGCCACCACAGCCCAGAAACTCCAATGCGGCTGCGCCATCACGAACCAGACGATGAACGCGACGATGGAAGCGGCAATCAGCAGGTTCAGCGCATGGCGCGCCGGAAGCAGAATCGGCGCGCCGCTCATATTGCCGTTGAGCTTCGCAAAGGCGATGAGCGAGCCGGCGAAGGTGATTGCACCGATGGCGACGCCGAGGCTCATCTCGATGAGGCTCTGCATGCGGATCGCGCCTTCCGTGCCGATACCATAGGCTTGCGGGCTGTACATCGCCGCGGCCGCCACCAGCACGGCGGCGAGACCGACAAGACTGTGAAAGGCCGCGACGAGTTGTGGCATTTGCGTCATGTGGATTCGCCGCGCGGTGAACGCGCCGATCGTGCCGCCGATCGCGATGCCGCCCGCGATAAGCCCCCAGGTGAGCGTATCGCTGACGCCTGCAACCCAGAGCGTGGTGACGATCGCGAGCGCCATGCCCACCATCCCGCGCAGATTTCCCGGGCGCGAAGTCTCCGGGCTCGACAGCCCGCGCAGCGCAAGGATGAAGAGAACGCCCGAAACGAGATAGGCGATGGCTGCGATATCCGCTTTCATCGCTTCTCTTTCTTCCTGTACATGGCGAGCATGCGCCCGGTGACCAGAAAGCCGCCGAATATGTTCACGCAGGCCATGACGAGCGCGAAGAAGCCGAGAATTTTCGACGCCCAGGACGCGCTGCCGAATGCTGCAACCGAAACGGCGATAAGCGCGCCCACAACGATCACCGAAGAGATTGCGTTGGTGACGCTCATGAGCGGGGTATGCAGCGCGGGTGTGACACTCCACACAACGAAGTAGCCCACGAAGATCGCCAGCACGAATATCGCAAGACGAAACACAAACGGATCAATCGCTTCCATCAGGCTCACCCGATTCCTTCCTCCCCCGTGTGCGGGGGAGGTGGTTTGCGAAGCGAAGCGGAGCAAACCGGAGGGGGGAGTCCGCGCGCGCCCCACGCCCCCCTCCGCCTCGCTTCGTTCGGCACCTCCCCCACGATGGGGGAGGAAAAAGATTATCGCCTCGTCCCACGCCTCTATCCCTTCAGCGCCGGGTGCACGATCTGGCCGTCGCGCGTGAGGCCGGCGCCTTTGACGATCTCGTCGTTCCAGTCGAGCGCCAGAGCGCCGGTCTTCTTGTCCACGATGAGCGACACGAAGTTGAACAAATTGCGTGCGTAGAGACTCGATGTGTCCACCGCGAGACGAGCTGGCAGGTTGGTGTAGCCCATGATCGTGACACCATAGGCCTCGACGATCTGATCGGGTTTCGAGAGGGGGCAGTTGCCGCCCTGCTCCACCGCCAGATCGACGATGATCGAGCCGCGCTTCATCGATTTCACCATCTCCTCGGTCACGAGCACGGGCGCCTTGCGTCCCGGTATGAGGGCGGTCGTGATGACGATATCCTGCTTTCTGATCGTCTCCGCGATCAGCGCCGCCTGCTTCGCCTGGTATTCCTTAGACATCTCCCTGGCGTAGCCCGCCGCCGTCTCTGCCTGCCGGAATTCCTCATCGATGACAGCGACGAAGCTCGCACCGAGCGACTCAACTTGCTCCTTGGTGGCGGGCCGCACATCGGTGGCCGAGACGATCGCGCCGAGGCGCCGTGCGGTCGCAATCGCCTGCAGGCCTGCGACTCCGACGCCCATGACGAACACGCGTGCGGGCGCGATCGTGCCGGCCGCGGTCATCATCATCGGCATGGCGCGGCCGAATTGGGCGGCAGCATCGATCGCCGCCTTGTAGCCGGCGAGATTGGCCTGGCTCGACAGCACATCCATCGTCTGTGCGCGCGAAATCCGGGGCAGGAATTCCATCGCGAAGGCGCTTACGCCCCGCGCGGCGAGCGCCGTGATCGCATCTTTCTCCGTGTGCGGAGCGAGCAGCCCGATCAACACCGCGCCGCCTTTCATGGCGGCGATTTCGGAAGGCTCGGGGCTGCGGACCTTGAGCACGATATCGGCGTCGCTGACCGCTGCTGCGGCATCCGCAGCGATGGTGGCACCCGCCTGGACGTAATCGGCGTCGCCCATGCAGGCCTTCTCGCCCGCTCCCGTCTCGACGGTGACGGCGAAGCCCAGGGCTTTCAGCTTCTTGACGGTTTCGGGCGTCGCCGCGACGCGCGCTTCGCCCGCGCGGCGTTCCTTCAGGACTGCGAGATTCATGGGCGGTGGGACTGACTCAGCCGTGGGTGCGGAAGATTGCGAGAAATACGAGCAGGACGATGGCTCCGATCACCTGCCACTTCATGAAACTCAGAAACCCGTGCCAGGTTTTCAGGTGCTCGGTCATGTCGGTGGTGCCCGAATCCGGTTGGTGTCCGGTCTGCGCAGCCATCTTGTTCGTCCTCGGTCGTAGTGGGTGAAGCGGCGGGACTATAGCAATCCGCGCGATGGGGGCAACGGTGGCGAGGGCGGCTTGCGCGCCCATAGCGGCGGAACTGTGCGGAACTTACGCCTTCCATTCCAGCCAGGCGCCGTGGGCCTGGCATCGGGCGAGCAAGCGCGTGCTGCGCACGCCGTCCCTGTAACCATGGAGCAGCAGCGGCGCTTCGCCCGAGAGCGTTCCCTCCCAACTCAGCCGCCAGAGCGGCCGGCGAAGGCTTGCCGTCACAAGCAGGTCATCAAGCGCAGCGCGCTTTTCATCGGAGAATTGATAGGTGACGAAGCTGTGATAGACGCAGGTTGCCGCATCTTCCGGTATCTCGCTCAAGGCATCGGGCAGCAGTTCGAGCGCGTCGCCTTCGCGGATCGTAAGCGATTCCGCCATCCGAATCCTGAGCGCCGCCTCGAGCTTCGCAAAACGCGCGACCTGATCGGGCCAGACGAGTGCCTTCAGCCAGTCGCGCTCCTCGCTCCGCGATAAATCGACGGGATTGCGCTCCAGACCAATTCTGTGTGCAACACGCGGTGTCGCGCCGACCGGCGGAATTTCTTCGCCCCGCAATTCGGATTCAAGCACAAGTGTCGCGTCGGCCTCGCCCGCCAGGATGAAATCTCCATCGTGGATGTAGCGCACCCCATAGCGGTCCCAGATGAGGTTGAGTCCGGCGCTCGGACCAAGTTCGATGAGATGCAGCGGCTCGCCTGTCTTTTTCGCAAGCGCGCGGAAGCCCGCATGCAGCACCGCCGAACGGCCGACTTCGTTTGTGTTGGTCACGCGCGTGCTCACGAGCGGCGCAAGTTCCGTGCGGTGCATCGAGACGAAATCCTTGAAGGCGGGAAACGCCGCGCCGAGATCGCCTGCGCGTTGTCCGTCGTTGAGATTGGGATAGAACCGCCGAAGCGGATGTTCCGCGCCTCGCAAGAGAAGAAAATGCACCGCCGCAAAGAGGATGTTGGCCGGCGGCTGTCCCGGGCGGACCGTATTGGCGAAGGCTTTCAGCTCATCATCCCGCGCCACGCCCGTGGCAAATTGTTCGTAGAGCGGCGCCGGATTGCGCCTTGTCTCGGCGACGAAGAAGTTCCAGTAGTCGAAGGGCGCGTCGCTCATCCCGTCTCCGGAAGCGGGACATCGGCCGCGCGGAATGCGTCGCGCTGGCGCGTCGCCAGCGCAGCGCCGTCGAATTGCGCAATCTCTTCTTCGAACAATCTGTGGAAATTGAGCCGCGCACCGAGCCGAATAAGCGCGCCGCCAAGCCCGATCGCCGCGCGATCCATGAACACGAATTCGCGCGGCGGCTTGATCCCGCCCAATTGCCGAAGCTTCGTGTGCACCTCATTGGCCTGCTTCAGCCCGTATTCCGCGGCCGGTACACCGTCATCGACCAGCCTCACGCGATCGTCGAGCAGAGGCGTAAAGATGAAGCGCGCCCACAAATTCATCACACGGACAAGCTCTGGCGTGACAGAGCCGAAGCCCCACGCGCGATAGGATTTTGCGGCAAGCGCTTCGTCCTTGTTCTTGAGAGCGCGGTAGAGTCCGACGACTCCGGTAACAAAAGCGGGCGTGAACGTCCGCACGCAGCCATAGTCCAGCAGATTGACGCCGCCATCGGCGCGCACGGTGTAATTGCCGAGATGCGGATCTCCGTGAATCACGCCAAAACGGGCAAAAGGCCGCCACCAGGCCCGGAACAGCGCCGTCGCGATGCGATTGCGTGCGGCGAGCGTTGCGTTCTCGAAATCCATGATGGGTCTGCCGTCGAGCCACGTCATGGTGAGAAGGCGTTTCGTCGACAGCGAGGTGAGCGGCTCCGGCACCGCAATGTCCTCACATCCCTTGAGCATGATGGCGTAGAGCCGCATATGGGCGGCTTCGCGGGCGTAGTCCAGTTCTTCTGCCAGACGCGCCGCGATCTCTTTGCCGAACGCGCGTGTGTCGATTGTCGAATCGAATCTGCGCTGGATGCCCAAGGCAGCCTTGAGTTGGCGCACATCCGCATCCACGGCCGCGGCCATGTTCGGATATTGAAGTTTGCAGGCGAGTTCCTGTCCGGCTTTGCCCGTCGCGTGGTGAACCTGGCCCAACGACGCCGCCGCTGCCGCTTCCCGCTCAAAACGCCGGAACTTCTTTTCCCATCCCGCACCCAGCTCCGTTTCCATGCGCCGGCGCACGAAGGCGGGGCCCATCGGCGGCGCATTGGTCTGCAGCGTGAGCAACGGCGCGGCGACCTCCTTCGGCAGAACGCCGGGGACCGTGGCTATGAACTGCGCGACCTTCATCACGGGTCCACGCAGATTGCCGAGCACCTGGGTCAGGTCGGCCGCGTTCGATGAGCTGAAGATGCGTGTTCCATTGAGTGCGCGTCCGGCCCCGCGCGCGGCAACGCCGGTCAGGCCGGCGGAAACCCGCGCAAAACGCGTCAGCCGGCGCGCAAAGCCGTCTTCGCGGTCTTTCATGGTTTCACGCCGCATTCCGCCTTCAATGTTTCTTCACTACGTTCAGCCATTCCCATCGCGAAATGCGACCGAAATCGGCACAGCTTGCATATCATCTCCAGACTGCGGTGTCGCAAAGTGGGAACTTAAGCCCGCTTTTACCTTTCCGGAGTGACCATGCGGGTAAGGCAAGCGATGGCACAAACGATACTTATCGTCGACGACGATCCCGTCCAGCGCAGGCTGCTCGAAGCGGCGATCACACGCTCTGGAATGGCGGTCGTCACCGCGCCCGGTGGCCAACCCGCGCTCGACCTGCTGAATGGTCCGCGGGGCGACCAGTTCACGCTCGTGCTCCTCGATCTCGTCATGCCCGACATGGATGGCCTGGCGGTGCTCGCCCGGATAAAGGTCAGTCATCACGATCTTCCTGTCATCGTACTGACGGCGAGGGGCGGAATCGATTCCGCCGTCGAGGCGATGCGCGCGGGCGCAAGCGATTTTCTGGTCAAGCCGGCAAGCCCCGAGCGGATCGCAGTCTCCATCAGGAACGCACTCAAGATCGGCACGCTGGCGGGTGAAGTGTCGAGGCTCAAGAAACGCGCCGATAACCGTCTCGATTTCGACGATCTCATCGGTGTCAGCGGCGAGATGCATCAGGTCGTCCGCCTCGGCCGGCGGGCGGCGCAGTCGAACATTCCGATTCTCATCGAAGGAGAATCTGGCGTCGGCAAGGAGGTGATCGCCCGCGCCATCCAGGGTTCTTCCGAGCGCGCAGGGCGGCCCTTCGTCACCGTGAACTGCGGCGCCATTCCCGAGAATCTCATCGAATCGATTCTGTTCGGTCATGAGAAAGGCTCGTTCACCGGCGCGACCGACAAACATCTTGGCAAGTTCCAGGAAGCTGATGGAGGAACTCTGTTCCTCGACGAGATCGGCGAGCTTCGCCTCGACATGCAGGTCAAGCTGTTGCGCGCGCTGCAGGAAGGAGAGGTCGATCCCGTCGGCTCCAAGCGCCCGGCGAAGGTCGACGTCCGCATCATTTCGGCGACCAATCGCGATCTCGCGGATCGTACGCGTGCGGGTCTGTTTCGCGAGGATCTCTATTACCGGCTTAACGTCTTCCCGATCCATGTGCCGGCGCTACGGCAGCGGCGCGAGGACATCGCGGAAATGGCGCGATATTTCATCGAACGATTCGCTGCGGAAGAAAACAAGCCTATCGCCGGCATGACGGCTGAGGCAAGCACACTGATCGAACGATTCGATTGGCCGGGAAACGTCCGCCAGCTTGAAAATACGATCTTCCGCGCCGTCGTCCTTTGCGACGGCGACACCCTCGATATATGCGATTTTCCGCAGATTGGCGCAGCTATGGGCGTCGAGACGAAGCCGAGGCGTCTGCCGGTGGCGGCTCCGGTAATTCATATTGTGGAATCCGCGAAAGAATTTGTTCCTGTTCCCGCCGTCTCCGCGTTCGCAATCCCCACCACCAACGAGACCGGCCACATGCGCAGACTTGAAGACATCGAGTCCGAAGTGATCCGCATGGCCATCGATCATTATGACGGTCACATGTCGGAAATCGCCCGCCGTCTGGGCATCGGACGCTCGACTCTCTATCGAAAGCTGCGGGAGCTGGGGCTCGATCAGACTGACAGCGTCCACGAGCTGGAAGAAGAGCGCGTTCGCGAAGCCGTTTGACGACCGAGTCGCGACGCAGTCGCGCAACCAAAACTCTTTAGCGCAGAGGACGCAGAGGATGCGCGGAGGACGCAGTAAACGAACTGCGCGCCTCTGGCGCGCGATTTTCTCCGCGTCCCCTGCGAATCCTCTGCGTCCTCTGCGCTAAATTTTTTTTGTCTAGAAACGCTCGCGACGAGGTCGTGGCATCAGCTTCGCATGCCGAGCGCGGCGAGATAGAGATCCAGAATTGCTTCCTGTTCCTGCCGGTCGGCGCGGTCGAGTCGTCTCAGGCGCACGACCTGCCGCATGATCTTGGTATCAAAGCCGTGGCCCTTCGCTTCGGAATAGACTTCCCTGATATCCGCGGTCAGCGCCGCTTTCTCTTCTTCGAGCCGCTCGATACGCTCGACGAGCGATTTCAACTGGTCCTTCGCGAAGTTCTTGGCCATGTCCCGCGCACCTTATTCAAGGGCGCGGACCCTACTCCGCGCGGTTCCGCGCGCGCAATGCAGGTGCTCAGCCGTGCCTGTGGGTTTTTTGCGCTGCTTCAAACGTCGCTTTTTGTTCCGGCGTCGTTTCGGTCTGGAAGCGCTCCTTCCATTCGGACTGCTTCATGCCGTAGACGATTTCCCGCGACTCGTCCTTACTCAGAGCAATTCCTTTTCCCGCTGCCGCCTCGCGGTACCAATCGCCGAGACAATTGCGGCAAAAGCCGGAGAGGATCATCAGATCGATGTTCTGCACGTCGGTGCGCGTGCGAAGATGCTGCACCAGACGTTGGAAGACCGCTGCCTCGATTTCGGTCCGCGTGGTTTCGTTCATCACCATCCTCCCGTGTTCACAATCATAGCCGATCCGGCATCCCTCACATTGACAGAATGGACCGCATGGGCGAAACCCTCGGGCCAACCCATGCGCCCGGTTACTGCCCTTATTCCGACCAGGCTCGCGAGCAGCGCTGCGGCTGCAGCATTCAACTGCACCCCATCCCATCCGGTCTGAACATGCGCCGCACGCGCAAGACAAAAATTGTGGCGACGCTCGGTCCGGCGTCCTTCTCACCCGAACAGCTCAAGTCGCTGTTCGAGGCCGGCGCCGACGTGTTCCGCATCAACATGAGCCATACTTCGCACGAGCGTCTCGCCGAACTGCATGGTCGCGTGCGCGCGCTCGAGCGCGAAGACGGGCGCCCCATCGGAATTCTTGCCGATCTGCAGGGACCAAAGCTTCGTCTCGGCCAGCTCGCGGGCGGCCCACGGGTACTCAGGACGGGAACGCACGTGGGGCTCATCCTGGATGCCAGGTCCGACGACAGCGAGGCAATTCCGATTCCGCATCCCGAAGTCTTCGCGGCTTTACGCCAGGGGGACGGTCTCCTCATCGACGACGGCAAGATACGGTTGAAGATCGAAAGCATCGGGCCCAAAGCCGCCGACGCCGTCGTTGTGATGGGCGGGACGGTCAGGGACCGCAAAGGCGTCAATCTTCCCGACACCGTTCTACCGATTCCCGCCTTGACGGCAAAAGACCGCAGCGATCTCGATGCGGCGCTCAATCTGGGTGTGGACTGGGTCGCGCTTTCCTTCGTGCAGCGGCCCGACGACGTCGCGGAACTGAAAAAGCTCGTTTCGGGAAAGGCCGCCGTGCTCTCCAAGATCGAGAAGCCCAAGGCGCTGGAATGGCTGTCCGAGATTCTCGATCTCACCGATGCGCTGATGGTGGCGCGCGGCGATCTGGGCGTGGAGTTACCGCTCGAGACCGTGCCCATCCGGCAAAAGGAGATCGTGAGCGCGGCGCGCCGCCTCGGCAAACCTGTCGTTGTCGCAACGCAGATGCTGGAATCGATGATCGAAGCGGCGGTACCCACGCGGGCAGAGGTTTCCGACGTGGCGACCGCAATTTTCGATGGCGCTGACGCGGTGATGCTGTCGGCGGAAACTGCGGCGGGAAAGCATCCCGTGGAAGCGGTCGCGATGATGGACAGGATCGCCTGCGCGGTCGAGACCGGTCCACTTTTTCAATCTTTCATGGATGCGCAACGTTGCGCGCCAGAGGAAACGACGCCCGACGCGATCATGGCGGCTGTCCATCAGGTCACGCACACCATGCATGCGCGCGCAATTGTGTGCTGGACGAAATCGGGATCGACGGGATTGCGCGCCGCCCGCGAGCGCCCGGAGGCGCCGATCATCGCGCTGACGCCAAGCCTCGACACGGCGCGCCGTCTTTCACTCGCCTGGGGTCTCCACTGCGTGCTCACCGAAGACGCGCATGATCTCGACGATGTCGTGGAGCGCGCCGCGCATTTCGCCCAGGTGGAAGGTTTCGCGAAGCCCGGCGAGCGCATCGTCGTCACCGCAGGCGTCCCGCTTGGAACCCCCGGCGCAACGAATCTTCTCCGCGTCGCGTTCGTGGGGGGAAGGTAGCGCTAAATCCTCTCGCCCTCGACCTCACGGGAGAGCTGCTGTACCTCGTGGTCGACATTGGCGAAATGGCGGTCGATTGCGAGTACTTTGCGCAGCACCTTGAGCGCGTCGCGCTTGTCGCCGTATTCCGCCAGGATGGACCCCAGCTCAGCCATCGCGGCGAACTGGCGGGGATTGAGCGTCACCGCCTTCTGCAAACTGATGATCGCGCCTTCGTCATCGCCGCCGACGGCCTGAAGCTTTCCGCGCTGATGCCAGCCTTCGGCGTATTCCGGCGCAATTTCGGTGACTACCTGCAAAAGGCTTCGCGCCGTATCGAGATCGCCCGCCGCCAGCGAAGTCGCCGTGCGCGACATCAAAAGATCGACACTGGCGCTTCCCGACTGGAGGAAGAGCGTGAGAATCTGTTCCTCGATGGGTTTTGCCTCCTCATCCGAGCTGACTTTGGCGAGCTGTCCGAAAAGGGTCTCAACTTGCGGGTTTGCGGCATGTGCGACAGGCGGTTGCTGTGTGCGATGCGGTGACGCGCCCGCGACGGAAAAGGCAGCAAGAGACACGGCAAAGAGCAGCGTGCGCATGGGAAACCCTATTCCGAAATCGCAGCCCGCACTATCGGATACGTGCGGCAGACCCGGGCGTTCCCGTGGAACGCTGGAGTCGCGAAATATATTGGGACGGCGCTGGGTATCGCGCCTCTATCGAACCTGCGGGAATTAACCCTGGCGGGCTTTGAAGCGCGGGTTTTTCTTGTTGATCACATAGGTCCGGCCGCGGCGGCGGATGACGCGGCAGTCCTTGTCGCGCTTCTTGAGCGAGCGCAGCGAGTTTCGAATCTTCATGGTATGCCTTCGAGAGTCCGGGCGGGCACGAGGGCGCCGCCAAAGAGGCGCGGAAACTATTGACGGCCATCCGCCCTGTCAACCTGCGCCCGCGCCTGTGCTAAGAGGCTCAAGATTCGGGGATGAAGACGTGTTCGCACAAAGTGGAAATCTGGCGGCGGTGGCGCTCGCCCTGGCAATTGGCGTGGCCGTACCGGTCGAGGCGTGCCGCGCACAGACTGCCCCTCCCGTAATCGTTTCACCCTCCAACCAGGACGCCAAATTCCGCTCGTTCCTTGCCGAATTTCGCACAACCGCTCTCAACACAGGTATCGAACCGCAAATCTACGATTCCGCCATGGCCGGAATTGCGCGCAATCCGCGAGTCGAAACACTCAATCTTGAACAGCCGGAATTCGCAAAACCGATCTGGGACTATCTTGACGGCGCCGTCTTCCCCGAGCGGATCGCGAATGGCCAGGCGCTGCTCGCTTCCTGGGGTGCGGTGCTCGCCAATATCGAGCAACGCTTCGGCGTGCAGAAGGAAATTCTCGTCGCGATCTGGGGCATCGAAAGCGACTATGGCAGGCAGATGGGCAGCTTCGACATGTTCGAGGCGCTCGCGACGCTCGCCTATGACGGTCCGCGAAGCGATTTCGGCCGGCGCGAACTGCTCGACGCCTTGCGGATGGAACAGCAGGAACGGCTCGCGCCCGCACAGATAACGTCGTCATGGGCAGGCGCGTTCGGACAGACGCAATTCCTGCCGTCCACCTTTCTTCGCTACGCGGTCGATGGCGACGGCGACGGAAGGCGCGATCTCTGGCATTCGCCGTCCGATGCGCTCGCCTCGGCCGCAAATCTTCTTGCGCAATCGGGATGGGAGCGCGGCGCGCCTTGGGGTTATGAGGTCGTGCTGCCCACGGGATTTTCTTACGAGCTTGCCGATCTCGACAAGACCAGCACCATCTCGACCTGGCGCAACATGAACGTGCGGGCGGCGAGTGGTCTGGCGCTGCCCCAAAGCGAAGCTCTCTCGTCGATCTATCTTCCAGCCGGCGCGCGCGGTCCCGCCTTCATCGTCTACGACAATTTCAGGACCGTGCTGAAATACAACAACGCCGCATCCTATGCGCTTGCCGTATGCACGCTTGGTGACCGGTTGAAAAACGATCCGCCGATCATGGCGGCATGGCCCCGTGATGAGATGCCACTCACGCGAGACGAGCGGCTTGCTCTCCAGGCGGACCTCAAGAAACTCGGTTTCGATCCGGGCGCGCTCGATGGCGTAATGGGTCGGCAAGGCCGCGCGGCATTGCGCGCCTATCAGAAGGCGCGCGGGCTCGTTCCCGACGGTTTCGCAACTGAAAACCTGCTCGAACGCACGGAGCGCGAACTCGCAGCGCGCTGAAATTCACGCATTGGGCATCTGCGTCTCCGCTGTTTCGCCTTGTATGTCGGCGCACGCGCCGGCATTGCGCAGATGGGGCGAGAGGAGCGCATAGGCGTAGAGCGCCGCCATCAGCGCGGCTCCGAACAGGTATGGCGCCGACGGCGACCAGCGATAGAGCGCAGTCGCAATCATCGGACCGAAAATGAAACCGGCTCCGCTCGTCGCGCCCACGAGTCCGGCAACCGCGCCCTGCTCGTCGGGATCGACCGCGAGCGACGCGGCTGCTGCATAGCCCGGCCGTACCAGGCCGAAACCGAGACCGGACAGGATCAGTGCAAAGACGAGCGGCCCGAACTGATGGCCGATTGCAAAGAGAAGATTTGCAGCGAGCGCGATGATCGCGCCCCAGCGAATCAGCGCGCGAACGGAGATGTTGAAGCGCTGCACAATAACGAGCTGTGCAAACAGCGCAGCAAGTGACGAGGCGACAAGCCCGATGCCGGTATATTGCGGCGCTTCCGCGGGGTTTAAATGCAATATGTCGATGAAGAGATATCCGACTGTCTGGATCGGAATGGCGGCCGCCGTGCTGACGCCCAGTCCGTAGAGGATGAAGGGCCAGACACGCGCATCGCTCCAGCGAAGACGCGCAGCAGGTTCGACGTGCAAGTGCGGCGCCGTGCGTTCAGGCAAGAACAGCCAGATAGCGGCTGCACTTGCGAAAGCCGCAAACGCAGTGAAGTAAAAGGGGGCGAAGAGACCAAAGACAACGAGCACCGCGCCGATCCCGGGTCCAACCGTCGTGCCGAGTCCGAACGCAGCGCCGATGGTGGCGACGCCGCGCGTGCGCTCCTCTGGCGTCGTGCGATCCGCGACATAAGCCTGCGCCGACGGCGCGGTGCCCGACCCGAAAAGTCCGTAAAGGGCGCGCGCGGCAATCATCAGCGGATAGGCCGCGGCGACGGGAATGAGCGCGGCAATTCCCAATTGGGCCATCACCGCGAACAGGCCGAAGGAGATTCCAAACGCCACGAGCCCGAGGAGCATGACAGGCTTGCGGCCCCAGAGATCGCTTCGCGCACCCCAGAAACCGCTTGAGAAAACCCAGATCGCCGCCGACGTCACGAAAGGCAGCGAAGCCTGAAACTCGGTCAGGCCGAGCTTGCGTGCAAGGGAAGGCAGGATCGCGAACATCACCGACTGCCCCGCGCCCAGGCACATCAGGCTGAAAAAGAGAATTGTGAAGGCGCGGCTTCGTTCTTCGGGGGTCGTTGAGTGCATTGGAGACACGTCAGCGTCGGCGACAGTGCTGGCGCGTCCCAAGGAACTATCGGAAATCGGCTCGCGAAGCGCCATGCCCTGATCTTCAATCCGTCCGCTTGAATCGTATTTCGGACACGTCGCTGCGGCCATCGGCGTCGACGACCGTGACGCGGGCGAAGCCCTCGCCCGGCGGCCGATAAAGCACGGGCGCGAAGCGATCGAAGCTTCCGAGAATCTGGCCGTTCACCAGCCAGGTGAGAGGAGCCCGGCCTCCTTCGGCCTTGAAGAGAATGGTCGAGTCCTTCGCTCGGGGCGCGGGCAGAGGAACAGTTGCGCCATTCGGCGGAAAGGCAATCGAGGGCGGCGCAATATTGGTTTGCCGTACCGATGTGGATTCGCGGGCAAAGACGCGCAGGCCGGGCGGCAGATCTTCGGTCGAGCGCGCGAGTATCACACTCGCCGGCCGCGATGGCGGCGCACGGCGATCGGGCGGCAGAAGCTCGAACACCTTGAGCAAAATGGGCGCCGCCGCTTCTCTTCCGATGCTGTCCGCGCTTGGCGCGCCATCCGCGCGGCCGACCCAGACCCCGACCGTGTAATCGTTCGAGAAGCCAATCGACCACGCGTCGCGAAAGCCATAGGAGGTGCCGGTCTTGAACGCGACCGCGTGAGCACGGGTGAGCCCCTGCCCCATCGCCCAGCCTTCGGGCAGCGACGCGCCGAGAAGAATATCGCGCAGATACCATGCGGCGGCCGGTCCGAAAATGCGATGCCCCGCATGGGGTGCCGCGTCTGTGCGAGTGCGCAATGCTTGCACGAGGCCACCATTGGCAATTCCCGCATAGAGCATCGTGATGTCGCGAAGACTGATGCCGAGCCCTCCAAGCGCGATCGGCAGCGACGGCGCCGTGTCGTGCGTGGGATACGCCAGATGCGCCCCGGCATTCTCGAGTGCGAGCGAGAAACGCAGTGGACCGATGCGCTCGAGCACCATGACCGCCGGCACGTTGAGCGACATCCGCAACGCGTCGCTCGCGGTCACCGCGCCCTGAAATGCGCCTTCGAAATCGCGTGGCGCGTAATCGCCGAAATTCATCGGCGCATCTTCCATCATGGTCGAGGGATGGAGGATGAGATCGTCGAAGGCGAGGCCATAGATGAAAGGCTTTAGTGCCGAGCCCGGCGAACGCGGGCGCGCCGCGAGATCGATTTGTCCGGACGCGCCCCAGTAGTTGGTGCCGCCGAGCCAGGCGAGCACGTTGCGTGTGCGATTTTCTACCACCACGACGGCGAGACTCGAGCGGTCCGCGAGATACGCCTTCTCGCGCGTCGCCAGTCTTTCCACGGCGCCTTGGAGCGATGCATCGATCGTGCTCGCGATCCGTGCCGGCGCGCGAGCTTCGTGCACGAGCTCCTGTGCCAGATGCGGTGCCGAAAGGGGCATCGCGAGCCTGAGCGACGACACGCCTTCTCGTTCGGCCAATGCCGCGTCCGCGGGCGCGAGCACGCCGTCGTGGACCATCCGCGAAAGCACTTTGTCGCGTCCCGATCTGGCTGCGAGCATGTGCCGGTCCGGGCGCAGGCGCGCGGGCGATTGTGGCAGTGCGACGAGCAGCGCGGCTTCTCCCAGAGCGAGTTCGGAAGGCTGTTTGCCGAACCAGGCAAGCGAGGCAGCACGCACGCCTTCGAGATTGCCGCCCATCGGGGCCAGCGTCAGGTAGATGGAAAGAATTTCGTCCTTCGTATAGCGCTCTTCGAGCTGCAGCGCGCGTGCCATCTGGATGAGTTTGCTGGCCACGCCGCGTGGCCTCGGCTCGAGCAGGCGCGCGACCTGCATGGTGAGGGTCGACGCGCCGGAGATGACATGGCCCGCGTGGGCGTATTGAAAGGCGGCGCGTGCAAGCGCCAGCACGTCGATTCCGGGATGCGAGTCGAAGCGCTTGTCCTCATAAGCCTTGAGAAGCGCGAGGTAGCGCGGGCTGACATCGGGGACATGCGTTGCGAGCCGCCAGGAGCCATCCTTCGTCAGGAAAGGTCTCAGCAGCGCGCCGTGGCGGTCGACGATCTCGGACGAGACCATGCGATAGCGCGTCAGATCTGGCGGACACGCCCAATCCGCCGCGGCAAACGCAACGACGAGGCCAACGAGCACAATAAGCGCCCGGTTCTGCCAGAGGTGCCACGGAGATTTGCGAACGCGCAATTGCATGGTGTTAGTTACACCGCCGCGCTGCCCCGAGAAAGAGATGCGACGGATATTGTTCGCCATTGCCTGCACCCTCTGCGCTACCTCGGCGCTTGCTGGCGACAAACCCTGCAAGCAGGAGGATTGCGGCAAGCTCACCGTGCAGATGGAGCTGAACGAATGCGCCAGTGCGAACTATGCCGCCGCCGACAAGGCGCTCAACATGCTCTACAGGCACGTAATGGCGTTGCAGAAGGACTCGAATTCGAGGATGCGTTTGCTGGCATTGGAACGCAGCTGGATCGCGAGGCGCGACAAGAGCTGCGCCGACGAAGTCGGTCCCCAGGAAGAAGGCGGCTCCATACGGCCGATGGAGATGAACACATGCCTGCAGGAAAAAACTGACGATCGCATCCGCGCGCTGGAGCGGATGGTGCAATGAGCTGATCCCCTCGCGCCGTTGGTGGACCGAATCAGGCACTTGGTATTGGAGCTGATTGGTTCGGCGCGTCGCGCGAAACCGATGTACCACTGGAGAAAAGTTGATTGAGTTCAGCTGCCAATCGCGATCTCACCTTCCCGCCGATATCGTCACGCTACCGGTGTCGGTGCGGGCGTGGATCGCGGGCGCGTACATGTCTTCGACGACACCGGCCGGCATCGCAAAGGTGCCCGTGGTGACGGCGCGCGCGATATAAGCGAGGCGGAAGCTGGGCGGAGGCGGAAGCGGTTTCTTCGGATCGGGCTGCTCTTCCGAGCCAATATTGAACGCGGCGACGAAACGGTCGTCGCGCGCTTCTTCGACCGTCACGCCATCGAGGCTGCCGAGCCAGGAATAGGGCTTGCCGTCATCGCCCGCGAGCGGCATTTCGATCTCGAGTCCTGCGGGCAAGAGATCGAGCGCCGCCATCTGGCGCGCTATACCGTCCGCCATCTGCCCCTCGAGCACGACCATGACGCGATCGTTCTGTTTCAATTGCACCAGGTCAGCGGGCTGGCCCGCAAGCGTCCACACCGTCTTCTTGAGCGTGAGGCCGCTTGCCTCCGCCGGCGGTGGCAGGCTGGGCGTGCCCTGTACCGACACATCACGCCAGACGGGCGCGTCGCCCCGATTCTGGATCACAAGACTTGCGTCGAGCGCTTCAGCCGATGGCGAAAGTCGCACGGCGCCGGCGCGTGGAGCAGCCGGCTTGCCGTTCACCACGATATCGAGCCGCGTGCGCTCTCGCGTCAGCTCCCAGGCGGCGCGCAGCATCCAGGCTTTTTCCTGTGTGGTTGTCGCGTTGAGCCGCATGTCGACGGCGCTCTCGCGCGTCATCAGCGCGGGCACGATCTCGGGCGATCCGCCTTCGATGGCGAGCGCCGTGGTGGCGGCGAGGTCGCGCACGAACGAGCCGTAATCGGCAGTCGAATAGGTTTGCGGATTAGCGGCGAGCAGGATTTGCCGCGCGCGGCTGAAGGAAAGAGCGGCGCGGCTTCGGTCGCCGGCTTCGGCGGCGGCGGCGCCGGCGAGCGCGCCCGCGATTGCGTTCTTCCACCCGCTGCTGCGCGTATCGCTGAAATAGCGCAAGTCGCCCAGATTAAGGCGGCCCATGCGGCCGAGCACATAGAACCCATAGGCACGCACCGAATCGTCGCTGGAATCCGACGACGCCGTCTGGCGCAGCCATTCTGCGCCGCGCCGCAGACTTTCTGCCGGTACAACATATTTCTTGTCCTTCGCCTGCTGGACGAAATCGAGCGCAAACACCGAGAGCCAGGGGTCGGCATCGGAGCCCGCCGCCCACATGCCGAAATTGCCCGCGTAGTTCTGCATATCAAGCACGCTATCCACCGAATCCTGGATGCGGGTCCTCAGCGCCTGGTCCTTTGGCAGCCCGGCGAGGTCGGCAAGATCGTTGAAATAAAGAAGCGGCATAGCGCGGCTCGTCGTTTGCTCGATGCAGCCATAGGGATATTTGTCGAGCCAGCGCAGGAGTCCGGGAACGTCGCTGTAGCCGTGACTGGTGGAGACATTGAGCGCAGCGGACACCGTCGAGGGCACGAGATCGGCGATCAACGATTTGCCCGCCGTGTAGCTTTGTCCCGCGCGCAGCACCGCGATCTCATCGCGCGCAACATCGAGGGCGGGCGCGCGCACCTCGATCGGCCAGGAGCGGAAGACGCGATAGTTTTGGGGACCGGAGACGGAAAGCGCGATGCGGGCGACACCGAGTCCCTGCCCATCGAGTACCACCGGCAGAAGGATCCGCTGGCCGCGCGCGAGATTGCGCGAAAGGACATCGCTCTTCGCGCCTGCTTCGAGACCGACGGGCCCCGAAGTGGTGACCGTCGCCGTATAGTTGCCTGGCGCACCTTCCACATTGTCCATGTTGAGCGCGGCTTCCGCCTTGTCGCCGGGCGCAAGGAAACGCGGCAGGACGAACTCGGCGACAACCGCGTCGCGCACGGTGAGCGGGCGCGAGGCGCGGCCGAGTTTCTTCTCGCTCATCGCCACCGCCATCAGCCGCAATTCGCCGTTGAAGTCGGGAATGTCGAGCGGCACTTGCGCGGTGCCGCCCACGCCGAGCTTCACCAGACCCGAGAACAGCGCGACGGTCTTCGTCGGCACGACGGAAAGCGAGCGTCCCCCGAGATTGTCGCCACCCTCGCGCAAACTGCCGATGGGCGCTTTCTCGGGCTTGATCAGCCTGCCGTAATCGTCATGCATGCCGACGCCGAGCCGGCGCTTGCCGAAATAATACGCAACGGGATCCGGCGATTTGAAATCGGTGAGCTGAAGAATGCCTTCGTCGACGGCGGCGAGCGCCAGCCATGCAGACTCTCCGCTCGCGAGTCCGGTGACCGTGATTGGAATGGCGATGTGCTGGCGCGGCGCGATCTTGCCCGCGCCGCCGATCGCCACGCCGAGCGTGTTGGGGGCGTTGTCGACGCCCAGCCACGTCACGCCGATCGCGCGCACCGGCTCGCGCCCCGTTGCCGCATCGAGCGGGCGATAATCCGTCACCAGCACGTAGGCGCCCGCGCCCCAATCCGCCGAAACAGGAACGTCGACACGGGCACCGCCTGCGGGCGCTGCGACGAGTTGCGAGGAGAAGACGCGATCTCCCGCGACCACCACCAGCGCCTGTCCGTCGGCTTGCGGCTTGATCGCGACATGCGCGGTTTCGCCGGGCCTGTAGGAGGGCTTGTCCGCCGCGACGGGAATGCGGTCCGGGCGGTCGCCGGATGCATTCGCGGCCCAGCCAGAATAAAATCGGTATGAGCTGGCGGCGCCTGATTTGGGATCGCTGATGGTGAGCCGGTAGCTGCCCCACGCAAACGTCTGCGCGAGCCTCGCGGGCACCTGCGCGCCCACATCGAAACTGCCGCTCGTGATCAAGCGGTCGCGCGTGACGGACTGGTACTTCCAGCTGCCATTGTCCTGGTACCATTGGTAATTCGTGTCTTCGCGGACCCAGCTGTAAGTGAGCCCAGAAAGGCCAATGCGCTTGCCGGCGCTATCGACCGCGACGATTTCGAATCCGGCACGCGATTCCTCGGGCACTGCATCGCCATCGAAATCCGGCCTGATGCCGAGCGCCGCGTCGCGCGTTCTGACCGGTATCTCGACCATCTTGTCGGTCGTGCGGCCGCCTGGTTCGTGCATCGAGACCTTGATCACCGCTTTGAGCGGCAGCGTCGTGTCCGCGAGATCGCCGACCGAACCCGTGACCACCGTCATGCCCGATGCGTCGGTGTCGGGCACATTGAGAGTGACGGTCACGTCGGAGAAGGAATCATCGACGCGCCCGAACTGATAGAGCGAGAACTCCGCAAAAGGTTCTGCATCTCTGGTGATGCGCGCCTCCGCTTCACCGGAAAGGCCCGAAGCAGGCGCGCCATAGAGGAAGCGGCTTTCCGCCCGCACATGCACGTCGCCGCCGGGATGCAGGATTTTTTCCTGCGGGGTGAGCACGACCTTCAGCCGCTGCGGGACGAAATCAGCGACATCAAACTGCACGCGGCCGACCGGTTCCGCCTTCGGATCGACGTACGCGGCGATCTGCCAGCGGCCGTGCGGCGCATTTGCATGCAGCGTCACGTTCCAGCTCGCGGCACCGGCGAGGAGTGCCGCGCCTGAGACGGTGGTGCGCGCGGCTTCCACCTCGTCGGGACGCGTGGCAATGAGCGTCAGCGGCGCAGTCACCGCCGCGCCGACGCGGTCGCGCAGCATCGCGATCGCATGCACGGTTTCGCCGGGCCGATAGATGCCGCGCTCGGTCGTGAGATATGCGTCGACGGGTCCGGGAGATTCGCGCCCGCCCACGCCGCGGTCGGTCAGGTCGAAAGCGGGACGGCGCAGATCGAGGAAGCTGAAATCTGCGCCCGCGCCATAGGCCATCACGACGACCGGCTCATCGCCACCCTTGCCGCGGAAGAATCCGGGATCGAAGTCAGCGCGGCCATCGCGGCCCGTCGTCGCGGTCGCGAGTACATTGTTGTCACGCGCGACAAGCGTGAGCTTCACGCCCGAAAGCGGCTTGGCGGTGGCATAGGAGCGCGCGAACACCGCAAGCCCGTTCGCACCCTGGAACGTGGTGAGCGCAATGTCGGAGGCGATGACCCATTGCGCGGCCAGCTTGCCCGAATCCTCGTCGCCTTCTTCCGATTGCGCTGCGGGCTGCTTCGCCGCATCGCGCGCCAGCAGCACATAGGCGCCGGGCTCCTTGCCCTTCAGCATGTCGCGGATCGGGATCAGCGTGACGATGGAATCGTTCTTGACGTTGGCCACGTCCATCGTGCCCGACCAGGCGAGCGTGCCCTGGTTGCTCTTGAGCTGGGTCGCATCCCAGACATACATCGTCGTCTGGTCGACGACGCCGCTTTCGATCTGCGAGAGAAGACGGTCGCCGACGCGCACCATCTCGATCTTCAGCTTCGCTATGTTGATGGTGGTGACGGGCACGCCATCCGCATTGTCGCGCGGCAGGATGATGCCGCCGGCAAATCGCACCAGCGCCGGCTTGTCGCGCAGCTCGACGGGCACCGTCTCCGCGACGGCGAGTTTTTCTCCGGAGGCCGCGGGAAGCCCACGCCTCAACGTGACGTTGTAGGTCTGGTTGAAGGACAGGCCGCCGATGCACAGGCGCTGTTCGATCGCGCGCGCGACGATGCGCGTCTTCGGATCGACCACGAGATAATCTTCGTAATGGGTGCGTCCACTCGCATCGAGATCGCGGGTGAAGACAAGGCAAGCCTGCGCTTCGCGCTGGGTGGTGTCGATCTCAAGGCGGTGAAAGGCGAATTCCGGCGCGGCGGCCATTTGGCCGGGTGTCATCACATTGGTGACGGCTGTCGAGAAGCCGCTGCGGAGGCGCGCGAAGAAGCCGCCATTCGACGGACCGTTTCCGGCCCCCAGATAGTAGAAGATTCCGATGGCGAAAATCGCCACGACGAGGATCGCCCCGCCGATCAAAAAGGCCCGCCGCATGCTTTCCCCCCTTCGCTCGCGCCCGACATTCTAGCGCAATTCCCGTTTCGGCGGAATCGGAGGCGTCCTGTTTATCAGGCGATTTACAGGCGATTCGTTTCTCGCGGCCGGTTTTTCACCCACCAAAAACAGAATTCACAGGCGATTCAAACCGATTGGCAAAAATGATTTTCGTGCCGGAACAGCCGCCGGTTCGCCTGTTCGCCTGCAAATTTCCTGTTTCCCGGGCCGGCGGTGAAACAAAGGGCTGACGATTGTTTCACGGGAAACACTCGACGCGGTGTGCCGGTCATGGTTCCTTGCAGGCGCGACGGAACGATCAATCTGCTTCACTGACGGACGCCGCCGGAAACCCTGCCGATGTTGTTCAGCGACAAGCTCCTCTTCATCCATGCGCCGAAGACGGCGGGGACTTCGGTCACGAAACTGCTTTTGGACAACATCCAGGACCATATCACGCTGGTCATTCCCTCCGATCGCCCCGATTCGGCCGTAAGCGTGCCCTTGATGGTGCGCGCGAAGGCGAACCTGAAGGCCACGCTGACGGATCTGAAATTCCGGATGTTCCGGAATGTAACGATCGCGGAGGGTCGGCGTCACGAACCCCTCTCCGACGCGGCGCGTTCGCTTAGCCGGTTCGGGCGCCGGGTCGAGGACTTCGATACGATCGTGTCGATCATGCGCAATCCCTATGACCTGGAAGTATCGCGATACCATTTTCTCCGGCGTGGATATTTGGGTGTCGCCGGGCTCGCGCGCGAGCGCGCGCAAAGGATCGCGCTCGACGGAGACTTCACCCGCTTCGCCTGTATGGCTCCCTATCACGGCCGGATGCCGTCGCGCATTGAGGACTGGTACCAGGTGGACGGCGCGATGCCACAAAACCTTCACATCGTGCGCTTCGAGACTCTCGAAGAAGACATAGGCAGGATTCTCGGCCGGCTCTATCCCATTCAGAGCGGATTGCCGAAGTTGAATGCATCCACGCACGCGCCGTACCGCAGCTATATGAATGCCGAAGCCGAGAGCGGCATCTATCGCAAATTCCGGTGGCTCTTCGATCGCGAGTTCTATAAGCGGGAGCAGTTTCCCGCCTTGGCCCCAATCCACTCTGCGGAGAATCGCGAACATGTTTGACAAAACCCTGAGGCTCCTCTTCGTGCTGTCATGCGCGGCATCGTCCGCGCTCGCAGCCGAAGGCGTGCCGGCCCAGCCGGCGCCTGCCTATCGGGTGACGAAGACCATCGCGCTTGGCGCACCGGACCGCTGGGACGCGCTCACCTTCGATCCCTCAAGCAGCCGGGTTTATATTTCACATGGCGACCGTGTGACGGTGGTCGACGGCAGGAGCGGCGCGATCCTCGGCGAGGTCGACGGGTTCCCCGGCGGCACCCATGACGTCGCCATCGCCGCCGATGAAGGCCGCGGCTACACCGACGACGGCGAGGCCGGAATGGCGGCGTCCTTCGATCTGAAGACGTTGAAAGTCATCCACCGCATCAAGGCGGAGGCCGACGCCGACGGAATGCTGTTCGATCCCACGAGCCACCACGTCTTCGTGATTGACGGCGATTCCGGCAAGCTGACCGTCATCGATCCCAAAACGGACAATGTGGTGGCGACCATCGACGGGGGCGGCGGGCTCGAATTCGGCGTCTCGGGCGGCAACGGAAAAGTCTATGTGAACGGCGCCGAGAAAGGCGAGATCGTGCGGATCGACGCGGCCACCAACAAGGTGGACGCGCATTGGCCGCTTCCCGGCTGCACCAAGCCGCATGGGCTGGCGATTGACCGCACAGCGCATCGCCTGTTCTCGAGTTGCGCCAACAAGGTGCTTGTGGTGGTCGATGCCGAAAAAGGTTCCGTGATTGCGACCCTGCCGATCGGAGAGGGAACCGACGGGGCGGAATTCGATCCCAAACGCAACCTGGCCTTCAGCTCGAACCGCGAGGGAACGCTTTCCATCATCGCGGAGAAATCACCCGCGAGCTTCGTGTCGCAATCCCCGGTCGCCACGCAATTCGGCGCGCGCACCATGACACTCGATCCGGAAAGCGGCCGCCTCTATCTCATCGCCGCCGATTTCACCCTCAATCCGAAAGCCACGGCGGCGGATCCGCGCCATCGCTACACCATCACGCCAGGGACTGCGCGGCTCCTGTTCCTGGACCCCGCCCCACGCTGACATAGGTGAAGCCGGCCTCGGCCATCTGCTGGGGCCGGTAGATGTTGCGCAGGTCGACCATCAGCGGAGTCTTGAGCAACGCCTTCACACGGGCGAGATCGAGCGCGCGGAATTCGTTCCATTCGGTGAGGATCACCACGCCGTCGGCGCCCGAGATGGCTTCGTAGGCGTCGGTGCAGAGTTCGACGTCGAGAAGCTTCGCCGCCTCCTTCGCACCTTCGGGATCGTAGGCGCGGACGCGCGCGCCCTCCGCCTTCAGCATCGGCAGGATGACGAGGCTCGGCGCCTCGCGCATGTCGTCGGTGTTGGGCTTGAAGGTGAGGCCGAGCACGGCGATCGTTTTCCCCGCGACGCCGCCGAACGCGTGCATGATCTTGCGCGCCATCTCTGCCTTGCGCGCTTCGTTGACTGCCACCACGGTCTCCACGATGCGGGCGGGTGCGCCGGCTTCCTGGGACGTGCGCAGGAGCGCCACCGTGTCTTTCGGAAAGCATGAGCCTCCGTAGCCCGGACCCGCATGAAGGAACTTCGCGCCGATGCGACCGTCGAGTCCGATGCCGCGCGCCACGTCCTGCACGTCGCCACCCAGTCGCTCGCACAGATCGGCCATCTCGTTGATGAAGGTGATCTTGGTCGCAAGAAAGGCGTTGGCGGCGTATTTGATCAGTTCCGCGGTTTCGCGCGCCGTGAACAGAATCGGCGTCTCGTTCAGGAAGAGCGGGCGATAGATTTCCTTCACCACGGTGCGAGCGCGCTCGGTGTCGCAGCCGACGACGACGCGATCCGGCCTCAGGAAATCTTCGATCGCGGAACCTTCGCGCAGGAATTCCGGGTTCGAGGCCATGTCGAATTCCGCGCCCGGGCGCTGGCGGCGGATGATCTCCTCGACCTTCCGGCTTGTTCCCACCGGCACCGTCGATTTGGTGATGACGACCGCGTAGGTGTCGAGTGCGCGCGCAATTTCTTCCGCGGCGGCGAAGACGAAACTCAGATCCGCATGCCCGTCGCCGCGCCGGCTCGGCGTGCCCACGGCGATGAACACCGCCTTGGCGCCGGCCACCGCCTCGGGCAGTTTCGCAGTAAACGAAAGCCGGCGCGCTTTGACATTGGCGGCGACGATCTCCTCGAGGCCGGGCTCGAAGATCGGAATCCGACCCGCGTCGAGCTCGGCGATCTTGGCGCCATCCTTGTCGACGCAGACCACGTCATGACCGAATTCGGACAGGCAGGCGGCGGAGACAAGGCCCACATACCCCGTCCCGATCATGGCAATGCGCATCGAAGCGGCCTCTCAAGCGTCCCGCTCTTTCGCCCGCCGGCGCGGCCGTTGCAAGGGAGGAGGGAGGTGTTGGCAAAAACATTCTGCAAGTGGGAAGAAAAACATCCCCGACGACATTGCGCGGGGGCTGGAGGCGGAGATCGGGACGCGAGTGCCGAGGTGCCGAGCGAGCGAAACGCGTTGCCCAATATTTGTCATGGCCCGCGCGTGAAGCATGTCCTCCGGCCGCGCTTCGCGCGGACCGGGGGGGCGGGCCACCCAGATAGGAGATACGGGCGGACGACGATGCAGCAAGAAATCGCGCGCATAATCGCAGTACCCCGCAGGGTTCAGCTGGGTGGCCCGCTCTTCGGCGGGCCATGACAAGGAATAGATAGCGGAGGGTAGCTGATAGCCGCATGGGTGTCGATGCTGCGGTCCACCATCAGATTGGCGCGAGTGATTGCGCGATTGGGTAGTGTCCTAGATAGTGGCCGAGTCATGTCTGTTCGAGTGTGACAGTTGATCGAAGTCGCTCCTTCCGAACTCAAGCGGTTATCGTGGCGGAGAGCCGAAGTGCTCACTAAAGAGGCCCTCAAAAGAACTTTTGCATGGCGTTCTGCGACACGCTCCCTCGCGGTTGCGCTGATTGTGGGGAGCATCCTGAATGTGATCAATCAGGGTAGCGAGATAGTGGACGGGCAACCACTGATACTCTGGAAACTGCTGCTTACCTACTTCGTGCCGTTCGCTGTCGCGAGCTACGGAAGCTTCGCTGCATTGCGAAGCACATGAACCTCAAATTAGGTCACTACCCGCGATTGCCAGTCTTGCGACAGATAATACATTACCTGTCACCTCACCGCTTCATCGCGCGCGTCCCGATCTCCACGTCAAGCCCGCGCGCGATGTCGTCGGGGGTGCGCTTGTCGATCGCGCGGTCGGCGGCGAGATTGGCGCGTTGCATCGTGCGCAAATCGAGCGCGTGGACGAGCGGCATGAGTGCTGCAATCAGCGCCGCATCCTTTGCGTGCTGCGGCGAGACGAGCAGCACCGCGTCATAGGGCGGCAGCGCGCCTTTCGGGTCGGAGAGCACCTTCAGATCGTATTCGGCGATGCGCCCGTCGCTCGAAAACGCCGAGATGACATCGACATCACCTGAAGCGACCGCGCGATACATGAAGTTGGCCTGGTACTGCCGTTCGACTCCGAATTTCAGCCCATAGGCGCGCTCAACGGCGCGCCATTCCGGCCGGGTGAAGATCTCGTAGTCGCCGCCGATCTTCATCTGCGGCGCGCGGGCCGCCAGATCGGCGAGCGTATCGATGTGCAGCGCATCCGCGCGGTCGCGGCGCATCGCAAAGGCATAGGCGTTTTCGAAACCGAGCGGCCCCGCGTACCCAATCCCATGCGTGCGTTCGAGCCATGCCGCCATTTCTCTCAACACCACCTGCCGGCCGGGCAGATTGGTGCGCTTCATGTCGTCCGCCCACACCGTACCCGAATAATCGACATAGACATCGACGTCGCCCGAGGCGAGTGCGTCGAAAATGACCGTCGAGCCGAGCCCGTCGCGCCGCGTGGTCTGAAAGCCGGCGTCGCGCAGACGATCTTCGATCAACGCACCCAGGATGTATTGCTCCTCGAAGCTCTTGGTGCCGACGACGATCGGCTTTCCGCCCGCACTGGCGAAAAGCGGAAAAAGACTCGCACCGACAACGATCAGCAATCCCACAACGGATGCCAGGAGCCGCGCCTTTGAACGCTTGACGACTCCGTCTTCGGCGAGCGCAAGCAGGCGGTCGACGATCAGCGCCAGCGCAGCCGCGGCAGCGCAGCCGAACAGCACGTAGATCCAGTTCTCGGTCTGCAGGCCGGAGAAGATGTAATTGCCGAGACTGGTCTGACCCACGGGCGTCGAAAGCGTCGCCGTGCCGATCACCCAGGCGGCTGCGGTGCGAATGCCGGCAAGGATCACCGGCGCCGCAAGCGGCAGCTCGACGATCCACAGCGATTGACGCGACGTCATGCCAACGCCGCGCGCAGCGGTCTTGACCGCCGGGTCGACACCGTCGATTCCGGCGATCGTGTTGCGCAGCACCGGCAGCATGGAATAGAGCGTCAGCGCCGCGAGCGCGGGCAGGAATCCCAGCGCGCGAAAACCGATGCCGAAACTTGCGCGCGTGAAGGCGGACAGCGCGAGGAGCAGAGGATAAAACAAGGCGAGCAGAGCGAGGCTCGGGACTGTCTGGATCGCGCTCGCCAATCCAAGCGCGGAGGCGCGCAGGAGCGGCGACCGCACGCAGAGAATTGCGAGCGGCAGGCTGATCGCAACGCCGATCAGAATCGCCGACACGCTGAGCAACACGTGCCAGCCGAGATAGTCCGGAAGATTTGCGAACGCCGCCGCGAATGTACCCGCGTCGCCGCTCATGCGCGGCTGCCCGCGCGCAGCGCGGAAGCAAGCGCCTCGGAGCGCCGCCGCGGGCTCTCCATCATCGCGCGCACGAAATCGTCTGCCGGCGCAGAGATGAGCTCGTTCGTGGTGCCGACCTGCACGAGCCTTCCTTCGCGCATCAGTGCAATACGGTCGGCAAGCAGGATCGCTTCGGTCATGTCATGGGTGACGAGGATCGTGGTGAGCCCCAGGCGTTCGTGAATCTGCCGGTAGTCGGAAGCCAGCCCGTCGCGCGTGATCGGATCGATGGCGCCAAAGGGCTCGTCCATCAGCATGATGCGCGGGCTCGCAGCGAGCGCGCGCGCCACGCCCACGCGCTGGCGCTGGCCGCCCGAGAGCGCCGCCGGAAAGACATCACGAAATTCCTGCGCGGGCAGTTGTACCAGAGCGAGAAGTTCATCGACGCGCGCACCGATTTCCGCGGGCGATTTGCCGAGCAGCCGCAGAACGATGCCCGCATTCTCCGCGACATTCAGGTGAGGAAAGAGTCCGATGTCCTGGAAGACGAAGCCGATCCGGCGCCGGAGAGCGACGGGATCAGTGCTGCGCGCATCGACGCCGTCAACGAGCACCGTGCCGCTCGAAGGTTCGGTCAGGCGGTTGATCATGGTGAGCGTCGTCGTCTTGCCGCAACCCGACGGCCCCGCCAGCACGAGGAATTCGCCCGAGGCCACGGTGAGATTGAGCCCGCGCACCGCCGGCCCGCGCGCAGGGTAGGATTTGGAGAGCTCGCGAAGTTCTATCATCGGCTGAAGCGGCCCGCCCCGGAATCACGCGGGCATCATACACCGCGCGACGCCAACCCCCTCCGCCTCGCTACGCTCGGCACCTCCCCCAGAAGTGGGGGAGGAAAGTAATGGGCGAGGAAAGCAACAAGGACGGGCCGACGCCGCGCGCTAAATTTTCCTCCCCCGCGCGCGGAGCGCGTGGGGGAGGTGCCCGCGTAGCGGGCGGAGGGGGCCCTTGGCCCTACCTCGCCTTCAACAAATCGCGGATTTCTCGCAGGAGGACGACGTCTTCAGGCGTCGGCGGAGCGGCGGCGGGCGATTCAGGTGGTTTCGTCTGCAGACGGTTGATGCCGCGGATCAGCAGGAAGAGCGCGAGCGCCACGATCAGGAAATTGACGATGACGTTGATGAATACGCCGTAGTTGATTGTCACCGCGCCCGCCTTCTGCGCTTCGGCAAGCGTTGCCGCCGCGGGACCCTTCAACGTCAGGAAGAAGTTCGAGAATTCGATTCCCCCCATTGCCCAGCCGATGGGGGGCATGATGACGTCCTTGACGAGCGAAGTGACGATCGCGCCGAACGCCCCGCCGATGACGACACCGACCGCGAGGTCGATGACGTTTCCCCGCATCGCGAATTTCTTGAATTCATCAAACATCGATCCCTCCCTCGCGGCGATAAAAAAGATTTAGCGCAGAGGACGCAGGGGATGCGCGGTGGGCGCAGAGGAAATGGTTGCGCGCCGAGGGCGCGCCATTCTTCTTCCACCGCGTCCTCCGCGCATCCCCTGCGTCCTCTGCGTTAAAAACTTTTTCTCCGAGCACTCCGCTATCCGTTGCTAACTTGACGCGGGTTTTGGAGCCGAGAGGGTCCAGGTCACGATCTGGGCGAGCGTTGCGCTCACGGCCTGATCGAACGCCGCAACGACGCTCGGCACGCTGTTCGCCGAAGCGGGGGCAGTTTGCTTTGCGTCGAGCGACGCCACGACCGTGCCATGCGGCCCGAGCAGCCTCGCTTCGATCTCCACGACGATCATGGGCGCGCCGTTGTCACTTGCATATTGCGCGTCGAAATCACGGATCTCGCATTCGAGCGTGTAGTCGGCATGCACGGCTCCGGATTCGTCCGCCACCGCAAGAATGCGCCCGCTCTTCTCGAACGCCTCGACAAGCAGAGACTGCACAAGGCGCGGCGCGGAATCGTTCCATTGCGCGTCGGCGTAGTAGTCCATCATCGCGCCGCGCATGAGCGCAATGCGTTCGGTGTCGAGGCTTTGCGGCGCCAGCGGCCGTGCGACCGCGAGCTGCCAGGAAACGGAAGGCCCTCCCGCCGCCGGGAACGTGGGCCTCAGCCGATAGAGCTGCAGTGGCGGACCCGAGGGGCCGAGCAGGCCGCCGCAGCCGGCAAGCATCAAAAGTGCAGCGCCTGCAAGCACCATTTGGCGCCGCGTCGGCACAATCATCGGATCACTCATGGCGGCGTATATCCTTTGCGGCGGTCGCCATAGAGAAGGCGCGTGGGCTCGTGATCGAGTTCGTCGGAGAGATGAGTGAGGCTCTTCACCAGCTGGCGCGCCTCACCCATAAGCTGGTCGATGCGCGCGCCGTTGACCTGCGTATCGAGATCGCCGGAGAGCTTGTTGAACGAATCGGCGAGCCGGTCGATCTTCGCTTCCGTCTGCCCGGCATGGGTGAGTACATTGTGCAGATCGCCGATATCGGTGTTGAGGCCGCTGGAGGCGGTGGCGACATTGCCGAGAATCTTTTCGATATCGGACGAATGCCGCGACAGCGCTGCGGTCACGTCGCGGAGATTGGTGAGGGTCTGGGAAATGGACTGGCGGTTCTTGTCGCTCAGCACATCGTTCAGGCGGTCCGCGATGCGGTTGAGCTTGGCGACAAGCTCGGGTGCCGACTGCTCCAGTTGCTGCAGCGTGGACTGTTTCGAGCGGATCACCGGGTAATCGCCGAACATGGTGCGCGGCAGCACCGGCGCCGATTGCGATCCCCCGTCGATCTCGACATAGGAACCGCCTGTCAGCCCCTCGCTCGCGATCGAGGCGACGGAATCGGAGTGAATGCGCAGGTCGGGATTGACCTGCAGGGTAACGATTACCCGCTTGGGATCATTGAGGTCGAACTCGAGCTTATAGACATTCCCGACCTGGATGCCGTTGTAGCGCACCAGCGTGCCTTTGCCCAATCCGCTCACGCTGCCGGAGAAATAGGTGCGGTAATAGGCGAACTCTTCCGTGTACTGAGAGCCCGCAAGCCACAGAAGCGCGATCACGAGGCCCGCGAGGCCCACCAGCACGAACACGCCCACCGCAACGTAATTGGCTTTGGTCTCCATCGCGCTAGTCCGTCAGTGACGCAAAAGAAGATTTAACGCAGAGGACGCAGGGGAAGCGCAGGGCGCGCAGTGAAACGGCGGCGCGCGAAGCGCGCAAACAATTCCTCCGCGTCCTCTGCGCATCCTCTGCGTCCTCTGCGTTAAAAACTTTGTTCATGCATCCCCCCAAAAGGTTGCTATGCGACATGGTCTGCGAGAGCGGCGCGGCCGCGCGGGCCGGAGAAATATTCATGGATCCATGGCTGGGGATCCTTCACCAGAGTCTCGATCGTGCCCACTTTGATCTTCTTGTCCACCAGAACCGCGATCCGGTCGGTCGTGGCCCGGAGCGAATCGATATCATGGGTCACCATGAAGACTGTGAGGCCGAGGCTCTGCTGGAGGTTGCGCACCAGTTCGTCGAACTGCGCCGCCGAGATCGGATCGAGCCCCGAAGTCGGCTCGTCGAGGAACAGCAGCTCGGGATCTAGCGCGAGCGCCCGCGCCAGCCCGGCGCGCTTCTTCATGCCTCCGGAAAGCTCGGAGGGGTATTTCTGCGCCGTATCCTCCGGCAACCCGACAAGGGCCAGCTTCATCGCCGCAAGCTCGTCCATCAGCTCCTGGCTCATACGCGTCCAGCGGCGCATCGGCACCTGTATGTTCTGCGCCACCGTCTCGGCGCTGAACAGCGCCCCTTCCTGAAACAGAACCCCCCAGCGCAACTGCAGCCCATGAAAGTCTTCGGCGTCGACATCCGCCGTCTCCTGGCCGAACACCTTGATGCTGCCCGATTCCGGCCGGTTGAGGCCGACGATCGAGCGCAGCAGGACAGACTTGCCGCTGCCCGAGCCGCCGACGACGCCGAGAATTTCGCCGCGATAGACGTCAAGATCGAGATGATCGTGGATGATGGTACCCCCGAACCCGTTGACGAGGCCGCGGATACTGATGACCGCATCGCGGTCGTCATGGTTCGACGGGCTCACCATGAGGGCCTCATCCTGAGCTTGCCTGCCTTCGCCGAAGCGAAGCTTCGGCTTCGCGCAGGCAGGTCGAAGGATGCAGCGGCGGTCATATGCCCAGCACCGAAAACAGGACCGAGAATCCCGCATCAAGGGCGATGATGAGAAAGATTGATTCGACCACGGAACGGGTGGTGAGCTTTCCGACACTCGCGGCATTGCGCTCGACGCGCATGCCTTCGAAACATCCGACCATCGCAATGACGAACGCGAAAACGGGCGCCTTGACGAGGCCCACCAGCAGCGTCTTCAACGTGATCGCGCCTTCGAGCTCGCGCATGAAGGCGGGAATGGTGATGCCGAGGTCGAAATAGGTCATCACCATGCCGCCGATGATGCCGACGACGTCGGCGAAGAAGGTGAGCAGAGGCAACGCCACCACAAGGCCAAGCACGCGCGGCAGGACGAGAATTTCGGCGATGTTGAGGCCGATGGTCTGCATCGCGTCAGTTTCTTCGTTGACGCGCATGGTGCCGATCTGCGCAGTAAAGGCCGAGCCTGACCGCCCGGCGATGATGATCGCGGTCACGAGGCCGCCCAGCTCGCGCAGAAATCCGACGCCGAGGAAATCGATCGTGTAGATCTGGGCGTCGAAACGCTTCAACTGGTCCGCACCCTGGTAGGCGAGCACGACGCCGAGCAGGAAGGCGAGCATGCCCACGATCGGCAGCGCCGTGAGCCCGGTCTCTTCGATCTGCTGGATGAAGGCGGGAAAGGGCAGTTCGCGGCGCGGCGCGACGACCGCTTCCGACGTCTCCACCGCGATGCGCCCGAGAAAACCCGTCATGTCGTAGCCCTGGCGCAGCACGTGCATGGTGCCGCGCCCGATGCGCGCGAGAAACGCTTCGAAAGACACCGGATGAGGATGCGTGACAGGCGGGGCGATGCACTCGGCCTCCATCTTTTCGAACAGCGTGCGATAGCGCTCGGGAAGTACCGGACCCTGGACGGTGGCGTGTTTTGCTTCGAGGTCTCGCTTGGTTCGAAGGATCAGCCAGACGCCCGCGCTGTCGAGGAGCTCGACGGCCGAACCGTCGATGGCGATCTCGTTTGCTTCGCCGAAGCTCAGGGCGCGCAGTTCCTCGTCGACGCGGGCGGCCTCCGCGACGATCCAGTCTCCGCCCAGAATGAGCCGCGCGCCGCGCCCGCTGGTTTCGAGCCGCAGCGCAGCCGGCGAGGCGATCTTGATGGCGGGCGCGAGGTTCCTCATGGCGGGTGATACGATAGCACGGGATTTGCCGCAGCCGCATAGGCGCCAAGATAGGCCGAGAGCCCCCTCACCCGCGCCGGAGCAGATGTCTTTGCACGTATCTGCATCCCTCTCCCACGTGGGGAGAGGAGAATCGGAGGCTTGCATCAGCACCAGGAAATCAGCGCGGGAGGTCCCCTCTCCCCTTGTGGGAGAGGGGAAACATTCGAGCCCTCGCCACCGCTCCGAAATGGGTGAGGGGTCTCTCGGACTGCGTTATCTTGGCGCCTATGCACTTGCGCGGACCATGACCATGACGGTGGAGCGGTAAATTAGTTGCTCTTCACATCTATGCGTCGTTCGCGCTGTCTCCTCGTGCAAAACGCGACGTTACGCCAGCAATCTCTCGATCGTGCGGCGGTAGGTTGCGGTGACCGCGTCGCGGGCGCGGTGGCGGCCGGCGCTCACCAGTTTATCGCCGCGACGCCAGACGCAATCGATGGCCGCGCCCACGAAGATCCAGCTGTCGAGAATGGCATCGCTCGCCCGGCCGGCGAGCGCCGGATCGTTTGCATCGAGGCTTACGAGATCGGCGCCTGCACCTGTGCAAATGCCCGCAATCTCCTGCCCGAGCGCCTGAGCGCCGCCGGGAAGCGCGCCATCGAACAGCGCCCTCCCCGTTGATCGGCCCTCCGCACGGGGCCAAAGATTGCGCACGCGGCGCGTAAGACGCTGCGCATATTCGAGCGAGCGCAGCTCTTCGGGTGCGGAAATGTACACGTTCGAATCCGTGCCGATTCCGAATCGTCCAACCGCGGCGAGATAATCCTCGGCCGGGAACACACCGTCCCCGAGATTGGCTTCGGTCACGGGACAGAGACCCGCCACCGCGCCGCTCGCGGCAAGACGGTTGGTCTCCCGAATGGTCATATGCGTGGCATGTACCAGACACCACGAGCGGCCGACCTGCGCATGATCGAGCAGCCATTCGACGGGGCGCGCGCCGCTCCAGGCGACGCAATCCTCCACCTCCTTTGTCTGTTCAGCGGCGTGGATATGGACAGGTCCCCCGTCCGCGAGGGAAATAATTTCGGCGAGTTCGTCCGGCGCCACCGCGCGCAGGCTGTGCGGCGCCACGCCCAGATTGGCATCCGGCAATCTCGCAATCGCGCGGCGGCCTGCTTCCACCAGACGCCCAAACGAATCAACATCGCTCAGGAAGCGCCGCTGGCCCGGGTTCGGCGGCACGCCGCCGAAATTCCCGTGCGCGTAGAAGACGGGAAGCAGAGTGAGGCCGATGCCCGTCTCCTGCGCCGCGTGCGCAACACGCGAAGCCATCTCGCCGATGTCGGCGTAGGGCGCGCCCGATGCATCGTGGTGCAGATAGTGGAATTCGCCGACGCGGGTGAAACCGCGCTCCAGCATCTCGACATAGGCGAGCGCCGCAATGGCCTCGACATCGTCCGGCGTGAGCCGGTCGAGGAACCGGTACATGACTTCGCGCCAGGTCCAGAAATCGTCGTGTGCGGGACCGCGCGTTTCGGCGAGCCCCGCCATGCCGCGCTGGAAGGCGTGACTGTGCACATTGGCGAGGCCCGGAATCGCGATGGCATGACGCTCGTCGCCGGACATTGGCTGTGCATCGGTTTCGACGCGCGCGATGCAACCGTCCCGCGCTTCAACACGCACGCCTCTCGCCCAACCCCCAGGCAGAAGAGCGCTTTCAAACCAGAGCATTCCACGTCCCGTCGCAAAGTTTCGTTCGCGGACCTTACACCAACGATCCCAATTCCATTTCCCAATTTTGTCACGGCCCGCCTGGAGCGGGCCGCCCAGATGAAAAGGACTCGATTGCTACAAGTATCGTGTTGTTTCCTTTTTCAATTGCCAAGCATCGTCAGGACCCGGCTGGGTGGCCCGCTTGCGCGGGCCATGACAACAAATTGGATTAAAATCTGGAGTGGTTGCTGTAAGAAGACGTACCCACCCGCTTGGCCAAGCGGGTCCCTCAAGTGGGTCCTCGAGGTTTGATGCGCTGCGACACGATCTGGCATAATGCGCGGCTGCTGACGCTGGCGCCCGCACGCCCCGGTTTCGGCGCGGTTGAGCGCGGCGCAATCGCTGCAACGGATGGCCGCATTGTGTTCGCCGGCGCCATCGACGACGCACCCGGATTCGACGCCGCGCGGCGCATCGATTGCGAAGGCCGCTGGATCTCACCGGGCCTGATCGATTGTCACACCCATCTGGTATACGGCGGCGACCGCGCGCGGGAATTCGAGCAAAGGCTCGCGGGCGCGAGCTATGAGGAGATTGCGCGCGCCGGCGGCGGAATCCTTTCGACCGTCAGGGCAACTCGCGAGGCGAGCGAGGATGAACTGCTCGAATCGGCACTTTCACGGATCGATGCGCTGATCGCGGAAGGCGTCACGACCATCGAAATCAAATCCGGCTATGGCCTCACATTCGACGACGAGCTCAAGCAGCTCTCGGTGGCGAAACGGATCGCGGAGGAGCGCAGCATAGATGTCGCGACGACCTATCTTGCCGCCCACGCGCTGCCGCCCGAAGCGCAGGACAACCACGACGCGTTCGTCGATCATGTGAGCCGGGAATGGATTCCCAGGATCGCGCGCACCGGCCTCGCGGATGCGGTGGACGGCTTCTGCGAAACTATCGCCTTCTCGCCGGAACAGATCGCACGCGTGTTCGCCGCGGCCGCGGCACATGGCCTGCGCGTGAAACTCCACGCCGATCAGCTCTCCGACCTTGGCGGCGCGGCGCTGGCGGCCCGCTTTCATGCGCTGTCGGCCGACCATCTCGAATGGAGCAGCGAAGCAGGGATCGCCGCGATGGGCCGCGCGCAGGTCACGGCCGTGCTGCTGCCCGGCGCGTTTTATTTCCTGCGGGAAACCCGGCAGCCGCCGGTGGAGAAGTTGCGCAAGCATCATGTCCCCATTGCCATCGCCACCGACTGCAATCCCGGTACGTCACCGCTGACTTCGTTGCTGCTGACGATGAACATGGCGGCGACGCTATTCCGCCTGACGGTCGAGGAGTGCATCGCGGGGGCAACGCGCGAAGCCGCGCGCGCGCTCGGCCGGCTCGACACGATCGGCACGCTCGAGGCGGGCAAGCTTTGCGACCTCACGATCTGGGATATCGAGCAGCCGGCCGAGCTCGTCTATCGCATGGGCTTCAATCCGCTTCATGCGCGCGTGAAGTCGGGCGCATGAGCGATCCCTCCTGGCTCGCGCTCGCACGCGGAAGCGCCCCTCTCATCGTCTCGATGCCGCATACGGGAAACGAGATACCGGATGAGTTCGCACTGCGCTTTATCTCCACATGGCTCGCGCGCAAGGATACCGATTGGTGGATCGAGCGGCTCTACGATTTCGCGGGCGATCGCGGCGCCACGGTTCTGCGTACTACGATCTCGCGGAGCGTGATCGACGTGAACCGCGATCCTGCCGGGCGCTCGCTCTATCCCGGTCAGGCCACGACAGAACTCTGCCCCACCACGAGTTTCGATGGGGAAAAGCTCTATCACGATGGGCTCGAACCTGACGAGCAGGCGATCGCCCGGCGCCGTGAGCAATTCTTCGAACCCTACCACGCAACGCTCAAGGCCGAGATCGCGCGGCTGAGAGAGACCCATCCGAAGATCGTGCTCTTCGAAGCCCATTCGATCCGGTCGAATATCCCGCGCCTGTTCGAAGGCGAGTTGCCGAATTTCAACCTCGGCACCAATTCCGGCGCCAGCTGTGCGGCGGGACTGACGGAGGCGATTGAGCGTGCATGCGACGATGGCGCGCAAACGTCGCCGCTCCACTTTCCTCCCCCGCGCGCAGAGCGCGCGGGGGAGGTGCCCGCCCCCCGGTCCGCGCGAAGCGCGGCCGGAGGATCAACTCCGCGGGCGGAGGGGGAAAGCAACGCACTTGCCCCCTCCGGCCCTTCGGGCCACCTCCCCCGCACTTCGTGCGGGGGAGGAAACGAAAGCGGAGGAGGAATGGAACTCACCCGCGTGACCAACGGGCGCTTCGGGGGCGGGTATACGACGCGGCATTATGGCGATCCGGCGCGCGGCGTGCATGCGGTGCAGCTCGAACTCGCCATGCGCGGCTACATGGACGAGCCGCAATCTCCGTCGCCCGACAACTGGCCGTCGCCTTACGATCCCGCGCGCGCCGCGCCGCTGCGCGAAATCCTGCAGCGCATTCTCGAAACCTGCCTGACCTTCGCGAGCCAGCCATGACCCGTCTCGACAATACCCGCTCCATCCGCGCGCCGCGCGGGCCGCAACTGAACGCGAAGAGCTGGCTCACCGAAGCGCCGTTGCGCATGCTGATGAACAATCTCGACGCGGAAGTGGCGGAGCGTCCTGAAGAGCTTGTCGTCTATGGCGGCATCGGGCGGGCGGCGCGCGACTGGGAAAGTTTCGACCGCATCGTGGCGACGCTGAAGCGGCTCGATGGCGACGAGACTCTGCTCGTGCAATCGGGCAAACCCGTGGGCGTGTTCCAAACGCACGCGGATGCGCCACGCGTGCTGATCGCCAATTCGAATCTGGTGCCGCATTGGGCGAATTGGGACGTGTTCCACGCGCTCGATCGCAAGGGCCTGATGATGTATGGCCAGATGACGGCGGGCAGCTGGATCTATATCGGCAGCCAGGGAATCGTTCAGGGCACGTACGAAACTTTTGCGGAGCTTGGCCGGCGCCATTATGGCGGATCGCTTGCCGGACGCTGGATCCTCACGGCGGGCCTTGGCGGCATGGGCGGCGCGCAGCCGCTCGCCGCCACGATGGCGGGCGCCTCGATGCTCGCCATCGAATGCCAGCCTTCGCGCATCGAGATGCGCATGCGCACGAAATATCTCGACGTCCAGGCGCAGTCGCTCGACGAGGCGCTCGAAATGATCGCGCGCTCGGTGCGCGAAAAGAAACCGCTCTCCGTTGGCCTGCTCGGCAATGCGGCGGATGTGTTGCCCGAGCTGGTGCGGCGCGACGTAAAGCCTGACGCCGTTACCGATCAGACGTCCGCGCACGATCCAATCAACGGTTATCTGCCGAAGGGCTGGACGCTCGCGCAATGGGAGAGCGCCCGCACCAGCGATCCCAAGAGCGTGGAGCGTGCGGCGAAACATTCGATGGCGGAACATGTGCGCGCGATGCTGGCTTTCCATCGCATGGGCGTACCGACCGTCGATTATGGGAACAATATCCGCCAGATGGCGAAGGAAGACGGCGTCGCGGACGCGTTCGATTTTCCCGGTTTCGTGCCTACATATATCCGCCCGCTGTTCTGCCGCGGCATTGGCCCATTCCGCTGGTGCGCGCTATCGGGCGATCCCGAAGACATTTATCGCACCGACGCGAAAGTGAAGGAGCTGCTGCCCCACGACGCGCATCTGCACAGCTGGCTCGACATGGCGCGCCAACGCATCCGCTTCCAGGGCCTGCCCGCTCGCATCTGCTGGATCGGTCTCGGCGATCGCCATCGCGTCGGTCTCGCCTTCAATGAAATGGTCGCAAAGGGCGAGTTGAAAGCGCCGATCGTCATCGGCCGCGACCATCTCGATTCCGGTTCTGTCGCTTCGCCCAACCGCGAGACCGAAGCGATGAAGGACGGCTCCGACGCGGTGTCCGACTGGCCGCTTTTGAATGCACTTCTCAATTGCGCCAGCGGCGCCACCTGGGTCTCCATCCATCATGGCGGCGGAGTCGGCATGGGGTTTTCGCAGCACGCGGGAATGGTAATCGTCTGCGACGGGACGCGGGACGCCGCGCGCCGCATCGCGCGCGTATTGTGGAACGATCCCGCCAGCGGCGTCATGCGCCACGCCGACGCCGGTTACGAACCCGCCCTCGCCTGCGCAAATGAACACGGGCTCGACTTGCCGGGGATTTTGTAACGATATTTCCGGTACTATGGCGGGCGCCTGCTTCAAGCGGGACGTGCCGTCCCGTCGCCAAATGGGCGGTCGCGAGCGAGCGAAACTAAACCGGGTCTTAAGACCTTTGGCGCATCTTTCGCACATTCATTGAGCGTCTCCATCCGAAGGCGTCATCGCCACCAGAAGGCGGTGGGGTTCTCGTTTGGATGGGTCGAAAGGGATGCAACTTTTGCAAAAGATTCAGGACTACGTAAACCGCGCGGATAAATCTCATGGACTTGCCATCGCCACGTCCAGCTACCTGGAAAAGCAGGACTGTCTGAAAATTGAAGAAATGTGGCGCGACAAGGCCAGAAAGCGGTGGCTGTGGCTGACCGAGGATAATCTGCCGGTCGCCCTTTAACGCGCGAAATGCGCGGTGGGCCGTAGCGGAACAAGGCCAATCTGTTCTCTTTTGATCATCAGAACCTTTCGATTCGTGCGTAGGATGCGGTCCAGCCAAGGAGCGATGCCCGCTTGCGAGACAGAGAAATGCTTACCGGGTTCCTGCTCCGCGCCAATGAGATTCGGATAATCGCGGAGGGCATTTTCGACAATACCGAACGCGCTACCGTTCTAAAGTTTGTAGATGATTGCGAAAAATTGGCCGCTTCGAACTTTGCCGACTCGTAGAGTATGATCATGTTGAATCAGATCATGCTCCAGATTCTTCGATTTTCGCGCAATTTGGCTGGTGAAGTGCTGCACACTTCACCCAATTGCGCACCAGGCGGCTTGTTTGTGCCGCTGCCAATACAGGCCGGACTCTACTGACGGTCCTCGGCCCATCGCGAGCGCCGCAACCGTGCGGGTCGATCCATTGCTTCAACATCGTCATGGCCGGGTTTGCATTGTGCAGCTTCATCAATTTTGAGGGTGCGCACGCAAACAAAGAGCGGTGAACGAAAAGACGGCGCTCACGCCAGCGCCTGCTCCAGGTCGGCGATCAAATCGTCTGCGTCTTCGATACCGCAGGAGAGACGCACGAGGGAATCGGAGATGCCGAACGCATGCAAACCCCTGTGAAGGGAGGCAGAGCGCAGCACGCAGGCGGGCGCAAGATTCTTGGACATTCTATGGATGCCTGGGCGGCGGAATGGCAAGCAGATATGGCAGCCCGCCATTGATGTCAGCGCTCTCGCCCCAAATCGCCGGGTCGAAACCTTGCGGCAAACCCGACTGCAGTTGCGCAGTCGTTAGACCGGTAATACCCGGATCGTTGGCAATATTGCCGGCGCCCTGGCTCAAATTCGCAATTCCACTCGTATCCGTATCCCAGTATGCATCAGTGAGACGGCCGGCCGCGGCAGCATCGTACCCAACGAAGCCGCCAACGTAGGCTCCCGTTCTACCGGATGGTGCACCCGTCGAGTAAGCATATTGAAAGGTGCCGTCGTTGTAACCGGCGAATCCGCCGACGTAGGAATTGCTGCCGCCAACTGCGGCGCCGGTGGAGTACGAATCGACGATGGCTCCTTTCGTGTCGTTATCGCCAACAAATCCTCCAATCTTTGAATTGTCTCCTCCAGTTACCGAGCCCGTCGCATAGGAGTTCGAGATCGGCCCGGAATCCTCGAAATTCCAGCCGACGAGGCCTCCCGCCAGCCGTCCCGCTCCGACTGAGATCGAGCCGGACGCAAAGCAATTCGTAACAGGACCACCGTTAAAGCCGACCAGTCCACCGACCCAGCCCGTTCCATCGACGTTCCCCGTTGCATGAGAGTCTGTAATTGAACCAGCATTCACACCGGCAACGCCGCCAGCATATGCACCACCACGGATATTACCCATCGTATAGGATTGTTTGATTTGGCCAAAATGCCGACAAGCCCCCCCTGCATATCGCCCTTTCCTGAAATGGAAGTGCTGGAACGGACGCTGTCGATCAAGCCGTAGTTCTGGGCCACAAGGCCACCCTCAATTGTCCATTTGCCAAGTTTGATTGAGCCGCTTTCGAAATCCCCAAAGAGCATTCCGTAGTTGTAGGACGCGATACCGCCGACATAGGCTTGTGATCGTCGTGTTCCCTTTTTGGCAGTGAGGGTGAGATTGTCCAATCCGACGTTTGCCACCATGCCGCCGGTGCCGATCGTCGTGAAGAAGCCGATCTCTGCGCTCTCTGTGGGATCGTTGATCGTAAGGTTCCGGATCGCGTTGCCGAGGCCTTCTAAGTTGCCGGTGAAGGTGGTCGGGACAAGCGAGGACGAGTAGGTGCCGTCCTGGCTCGCGTCGTAATCGGCGGCGAGCGCGTAGTCGCCGGACGGATTGCCGGCGATGGCTTCCGCAAGACCCTTGACGCTGTTCAAAAGCGTATAGGAACCGCCGTTGATCGTGAGTCTGCTGGAGAGGCTTGAGAAAGTGACATTGCCTTTTTTGCCGAAGGAAAGCGTGCCATGTTTGCCGCCGTCATTTGTCGTGAGCGTAAGAGTCGCAACACCAGAGACGGATACCGGTTGGTCAATTGTGATCGACTTCCGCGCGTCAAGCGAGAGCGCGCTGCTGTTCGTCCAGCCGAACGCCGCCTTGACGTCGATAACATTGGCCTGAACGCCCGCTCCCGTGGTCGTGACCTCGACGTTCCCCGTCGCGAGCAAATTCTCGAGGTCGCCGGTGTTGAGCACCGCGTTTGCGGCCGTCGGCGCGCATACGCCGCCCGAGCAGGTCATGTTCTGCGTCGCGCCCCAGGAGATTGCGACCGCGGCGTCGGCATCCGTCGCCGCGGTCAAGCACGCTGCCGCTACGCCTGCTGCAATGATGGGCAGGATTGCACGGAAGTACACACGATTCCCGGAATGCATGGCAGGTCCCCACCAAAGACGCAGCTGCATAATAGCACGTGCCGCCGCACAGCCGCTAAGATAGGCCGAAGGCCCCTCACCCGCGCCGGACCAGAAATCATTGCACGTATCTGCATCCCTCTCCCACAAGGGCACTCCTGTCTGTGGAAAAATGCCCGTTGGTGTGCAAATGCCTGAACCCGATTGGGATTTGCGCGCCGGTGGGCATGTTCGACTCAGGAGTTCGAAAATTTGCCGGGAAAAGGTTCACGCGGAGACGCGGAGATAAGACCTGCGCGCGAATGCGTGCAAAATGTACCTCAGTGCCCTCCGTGTCTCAGTGTTGAATCTTTATCTCCGCGCCCCCGTGCCTCCGCGTGCCATTTCTTGAGAAAACACGCCGCAATGCTCGCCTGTCGTGTTTTCCCGGACGGCCCCTGCCCGCCTACGCTAGAGCTTCGGCGGCTCTGGTGACTCTCTTTGTCCGCCGAAGCCTTGGCGTAGGCGGATGGGAAAGGGGAAACATCATCTTGGCGCCTATGCGCGCAAGCGGGCCGCCCAGTCGGAAACGACGTACGGTAGACGATGAGGACTGGGTGGCCCGGTCTCCGCTGTCGCCCCCCGGTCCGCGCGAAGCGCGGCCGGAGGACAGGCTAAGCCGGGCCACGACAACAAATATTTTGATCGATCCGTTCCAAAACCAACGTTGTTGTCGGTGTCTTTTCCTCCGCGCCCCCGCGCGACCTATCACGCCAGTGCCTGCTCCAGGTCGGCGATCAAATCGTCTGCGTCTTCGATACCGCAGGAGAGACGCACGAGGGAATCGGAGATGCCGAGGCGGGCCCGCTGGCCGGGCGGCAGCGAGGCATGGGTCATGATGCCGGGATGTTCGATCAGGCTTTCGACGCCGCCGAGACTCTCGGCGAGCGTGAACAGACGGCAGCGTTCGAGAAAGCGCTTCGTGCCGTCAAGATCGCTTCTGAGGATCACCGTCACAATGCCGCCGAAGGCGCTCATCTGCCGCGCCGCGAGCGCGTGCTGCGGATGGCTGTCGAGACCTGGATAGACGACGCGCGCGACTTCCCCGCGCGTTTCCAGCCAGCGGGCGATCTTCATCGCGTTCGACGAATGGCGCTCCATGCGCAGGGCGAGAGTCTTCACGCCACGCAGCGCGAGAAAAGAGTCGAACGGCCCCTGGATCGCGCCCACTGCGTTCTGCAGGAATTTGAGCCGCTCCGCCAGTTCGCGGTTTTCGCCCACCACGGCCACGCCGCCGACCATGTCGGAATGTCCGTTCAGATATTTGGTCGTGGAATGCACCACGATGTCGAAACCCAGTTCGAGCGGGCGCTGCGCATACGGCGTGGCGAAGGTATTGTCGGCGACGGCGAGAATGCCGCGCTGCCGCGCGAGCCGCGCGATTGCTTCGAGATCGGCAAGACGAAGGAGCGGATTGGTCGGCGTCTCCACCCAGATCATTTTCGTCTCGTCGGTGAGCGCGCTTTCGAGTGCGGCCGGATCGCTGAGATCCACAAAGCTGAATCCCAGCCCGGCGGAGCGCCGCTTCACCCGGTCGAACAGACGGAACGAGCCGCCGTAGAGGTCGTCGCTCGCCACCACGTGGTCGCCACTGTCGAGCAGTTCGAGCACGGTCGCCATGCCCGCAAGGCCCGAAGCAAAGGCAAACGCGGCCGTGCCGGTTTCAAGATCGGCGATGCAGCGCTCGAAAGCGGCGCGTGTGGGATTGTCGCTGCGGGAGTATTCGTAGCCCTTGTGCACGCCGGGGCTTTCCTGCGCGTAGGTCGAGGTCGCGTAGATCGGCACCATCACCGCGCCCGTCAGCGGATCGTGGCTCTGCCCGCCATGAATGGTGCGGGTCGGGAAGGCCAACCGGTTGCGCCGCGCGCTCACGGGCTGAGCCTCAGATGGTTGAGGAGATCGACGCGGGTGATGAGGCCCACGAAACGCGCGCCATCGAGTACGATCGCCACTTCGTTGCGCTCGAACAGCGGCGGCAACGCATCGAGCCTGTCGCTGATCTGCATGGTGTGCAGTTCGCGCGTCATCGCTCTGTCCACGCGCTCGCGAAACCGCTGCACGCGTTGCGCATCCTTTCCTTCGACGAAGGCCAGAATGTCGCTCTCGTCGAGGATGCCCACCACGCATTCTTCGTCGACCACGGGAAGCTGCGACACATCGGCGTCGCGCATGCGGTTGTAGGCGACGAGCAGCGTATCTCCGGGCGCCACGGTGACGGCGCCGCCGCGGTCGAAGCGCCGGGTGATGAGGTCGCGCAGATCACCATGCAGCTCGCGGTCGGCGAGTCCCTGCTCGATGATCCAATGATCGTTGTAGATCTTCGAAAGGTATTTGTTGCCGCTGTCGGGAACGAGCGTCACGACGCGTTTCGGCGTTGTCTGCTCGCGACAATAGCGCAACGCCGCGGCAAGCAACGTGCCCGAAGACGAGCCCGCGAGAATGCCTTCTTTGGCGAGCAACGCGCGCGCCGCCTCGATGCCCTCCTTGTCGGAGATCGAATAGACGCGCGACACGAGCGAGAGATCGGCGTTCGGAGGAATGAAATCTTCGCCGATGCCTTCGGCCGCCCAGCTTCCCGCCTGGACAAGCTGGCCGGTGCGCACATAGGGGGCGAGGATCGAACCGACCGGATCGGCGAGCACAATCTCGACGTCAGGCGCGACGCGGCGCAGGAATCGGCCGATGCCCGTCAGCGTGCCGCCGGATCCCACGCCGATGACGATCGCCTGCAGATCGCGATCCATCTGCTCCCAGATTTCGGGCCCCGTCGTGTCCTCATGCGCCTTCGGATTTGCAGGATTGGCGAACTGATTGACGAAGTAGGCGCCCGTCTCGCGCGCGAGCTTTTCGGCCTTGTCCTGGTAATAGTCGGGATGGCCCTTGCCGACATCGGAACGCGTAATGCGCACTTCGGCGCCGAGCGCGCGCAGATGCTGGATTTTCTCCCGCGTCATCTTGTCGGGAACGATGAGAAGCACGTGATAGCCTTTGAGGATTCCGGCCAGTGCAAGGCCAAGACCGGTATTGCCGGCGGTCGCCTCGACGATCGTGCCGCCGGGCGCGAGGCGGCCGTCGCGTTCGGCGGCCTCGATCATCGAAAGACCGATGCGGTCCTTGATCGACCCGCCGGGATTTTGGTTCTCGAGCTTGGCAAAAAGCCGGCATGACCCGGTATCGAACCGCGTGAGCTCCACCATCGGCGTGTTGCCGATCAGCTCAAGGGTCGAGCGAACCGGTCTGTTGCGGGTTGCATCCGCCATGAGGGAGTTCCTGTGTTTGCCGCAGCACCATAGCGAAACAAAAGGCGCGAGAGCACTTCGAAACGCGTTAATTCCTGTGAGAAATCGGCTAGGGCGTGGCTCACCTGATTTTCGGCCGTTGCCCCTCACCCACGTTGGAGTGGTAGAGAACCCTCGCGTTTGCATCCAAACTTTCCTCCCCCAACGTGGGGGTGGTGGTTTGCGGAGCGAAGCGGAGCAAACCGGAGGGGGCGTCCGCGCGGGCGCGCGCAACACTCCCCCTCCGCCTCGCTGAGTTTATCCTCCGGCCGCGCTTTGCGCGGACCGGGGGGCTCGGCACCTCCCCCAGGTTGGGGGAGGAAAAATTGAAGGACGATCGTGCATGAACTTCTGCAGCGATAACGCCTACGGTGCGGCGCCGGAGATGTTGGACGCGCTTGCGGCGGCCAATGACGGTGCGGTGGCTTCCTACGGCGAAGATGCGCTCACGGAGCGCCTTCAGGCCGAGATGTCGCGTGTCTTCGAACGCGAGGTTGCGGCCTTTCCGGTAATTACCGGCACGGCTGCAAATGCCCTGGCACTCGCGACTATCGTTCCGCCGCACGGCGCCGTTTTCTGCCAACGAGGCTCGCACATCGGCTCCGACGAGTGCGGAGCGCCGGAATTCTTCACCCATGGCGCGAAACTCGTGGCCGTCGAAGGACGGGACAGCAAGCTCGTGCCCGAAGCGATCGACGACGCGCTGTCGCAATTCGTCAAAGGTTGCGTGCATCATCCGCAGCCCGCGGCCATCAGCATTGCGCAAGCGTCCGAACTCGGCCTCTGCTACGCGTCGAGCGAAATACGGGCGATTGCAGCGCTCGCGAAGCGCCATGACATGAAGCTGCACATGGACGGCGCGCGGCTTGCCAATGCGATCGCGCATCTTGGCTGCACACCCGCCGAGGCGACGTGGCGCGCTGGCGTCGACGTGCTGTCTTTCGGCGCGACGAAGAACGGCGCGCTGGGGGCAGAGGCCGTCGTGTTCTTCGATCCCGAACAAGTGCGCGATTTCGAATACCGCCGCAAAAAATCCGGCCATCTTCTGTCCAAGATGCGCTTCGTCTCCGTGCAGCTCCTCTGCGCGCTCGAGACGAATCGCTGGCTTGCCTGGGCGGCACGCGCCAATGCGTTCGCCGGGCGGCTGGCGCGAGGGTTGGCGGAAATCGGAAGCATCGAGATTGTCCATCCCACTCAGGCCAGCATGATCTTCGCTGTCATGCCCGACGCGATGGTTGCACGATTGCGCGCGCAAGGCGCCAGCTTCTACGAATGGGCGCCCTCAGATGGGCGGCGTACGCTGGTGCGCCTCGTCACCTCGTTCATGACGCCCGAGAGCGACATCGAGCGGCTGATCGCAATCGCGCGCGATTGACGCGGATCAGATGCGGCCGAGCAGGGTGATCGTCCCTTCTTCCGACGTGTTGCCGGAACTCGCGTAGAGATAGTCGAAGCCGAGGCCCACCGACCATGCGCCGGTGGAGATCGCCAATCCGCCGCCGGCCAATGCATTGCCATGAGCGGGTTTCGGTCCGCTGATCTGGAACTGGTCGATGGGCGTGACGCCGGCGAAATTCGCCGTCACGCTCTCCTGGCCGTTGGCGAAGTCGTAGCGATAGCCGGCGCGGGCCTCCGGCTGGAACAGGAAATCACCCAAATTGAGATCGTCGCGGACATCGACGCCGGAAAACGCCCTCAGCGAGGCCGCGTAGTCAGGATCGACATGAAGATCGAATCCGTCGCCGACCTGGCCGCCGCCATGCGTTTCGGTGTAGCCCTCCTGGCGCATCGCAAGCCCGTCCAGGCTGATCTGCGGCATGACCGCGGCACCGATCCAGTTGTACTGAAGGCCGGCCGTCGCTCCGCCGGCCATATATTCCGCGGGTCGGATGTCTTCGGCCGTGCGGGCGAATCCTTCGAGATTGATGGTGCGGCTGCCCGCCAGATGCGCGTAACCAACGCTCGCCTGCGTGTCGAGGAAGAATCCCCTGCCGTGCCAGTCGGAATAGCCGGTCGCCATGTACCATTCGGATGTCGTTTTCTGCAGCACCGGCGCCTTTGCGCCCATGCTGCCGGAGAAGAAGGTGAAGGCGCCGCCATAGCGGCCGTCCACGGGATCGCCCTCATCGGCGCCGAGCACGAAGCCGAAGCCCGTGTCCACAAAGCCGGTGCCGTCAGGCGTATTGTCCTGGTTCAGGCGCTGCACGAATTGCTGCCCCCACATGGTCAGGTCGCCGTCCTGGTTGGCGTATTCGCGCAGCGTGCGCTGGCGCGCCGCAACGACATCCGTCGCGTCGTCGGTGAGCGAAATGGCCAGCGCCCGGTTGGCGCCGGAGACGTCGGGCGCGAACGCCGCATACGCCGCCTGGGCCTGCTGGGTGTTGACAACGTTATTGAGCAGAGCTGCGCCCAGCGCGTCGTCAGTGGCCAGCGCTTCGTTCGCGTAGGGAAACATCTTCAACGCATAGCCGGTAAGACCCAGCGTCTGCGCCGATTTAGCCGTCAGATCGAGCACAATCTCCGAGTTCCCGGGGTTCAGGCCCCCGCAGGTGCTGTTTCCATTGATATTCCAGGTGCAGAGCGCGCCGGTGAAGAGGAACGGGACGCTGGTGGCGAAATCGGTTCTGATCGTGGCGAGCTCGGCGGCCGAAATATCCAGAGCGCCGATCGGCGCGCTGAGGAGATCGAACACTGCCGTCTGGTTCTTGAGGTTGTTGTTGCCATGTCCCGGCACGAAATTGCCGATATAGCTGCCGAAAGTGATCCTGAAATTCGTGTCGTCGCCGATCATGGCGTTCTGCGCGGAGATCAGGGCGCCTGTTTGCGGATTGACCGAGAGATTGAAGGGCTGGGACACGACGAGACCGAGAGTTGCGCCCGTGTCGACAGTAAATGACCCCGCGTCGAGCCCGACGACTCCGTTGGCGCCGAGATTGGCCGGCGTATTCTCCAGATTGAGCGTGCCGCCTTCGGCGATCATCACATTCAGGTGACTGCCCAGCGTCTCCGTGACCGCACCCGTCAGCGTTCCGAAAGTGCCGATGTTCAGCGTATCGACGGCGCCATTCATCGCGGTGCTGTTGCCGCCAAAGCTGACATTGCCGGTGACGGTGGCCGGGATCTGCGCGCTGCCGTTGACGGTCAGCGTATCGGCGCCGGTGCCGAAGAGAATGTTGCCAATCACCGTCCCCGAATTGTCGAAATTGACGCCCGAAGTGTTTACCGAGAGATTCGCAGCAACATCAACCTGGCCGTTGTTCTTGAGCGTCGTTGTGGTCGCCGAAATCGTGCCGCTGTTGATGATCGAATTGAGCGTTCCCGAGGCGTCATAGATGGCGGTCGCCGTGATGGAGGTCACGAAATCGGGACTGGAGGTCAAGACTGAGGCGGAGATGGTGCCGCTGTTGTTGATGGTGGGCAGCGAGCCCAACTCCTGGATGCTGATGGCCGTCGCCGTGCCAGCTTCCGGCCCGGTGACCGAGGCCGTGATGTTGCCGGAGCCGGATTCGTTGGAGTTGGTTAGTTCGGGGATGACGGCATAGTCGCCGATGAGGAGCGCATTGGCCGAGACGGTAGAATTCTTCGAGTTCGTCGTTGCCGAAGCCGAGATCGAGCCGCCGTTGAAGAGACCGCCGTCAAACTTCGTTTCCGCAGTCGTCGATGCCCCCACAATGCTGAACGTCGTGACGTCCGAATCTGCATTCGTAGACGCTCCGCTGATGGTTCCGCGATTGAGGAAGGAATTGCCCGGATCGGTGGGGTCGTTGTAGACGCCGATCACAAGAGGTGACGTGGGCGAAGCATTTCCGATCGTGGGATTGATCAGGACAGTCGGGGCGGAGCCGACCGTGGAGATGAGCGCACGCACGGTGGTCGTGTCGGAACTTGTGCTCGGACCGGCATTGTAGATTCCACCCGTAACGCTCGCTCCGATTCCCAGCGCGGTGCCGGCCTGCGGTAGAGTGGTGTTGGTCGAGCCGATGCCCGTCGTGCCGTAGGTCTGGATCGTCCCAGTGTTGTCGATGGCGCCGGTCAGGGTGCCGGTCAGTTGAATGCCCTCAGCGCCCTGTCCCGTTGCGGTGATCACTCCACTGACATTGATATTGCCGGTCATCGTGCCCAGGAGATCCATCGCAATGACATTGCCGAACGGCGTCGATGTCGATTTCGTCGACGTCGGCAACATTTCGAGTGTGCCGGCAATGTCGATATCGCCAACGATGTTCGTGCCGCTCACTTGCTTGATTCCGAAGGAGGAGTCTCCCTGGACCTTCATGGTCGAACCCGTTTCGAGATCGATCGCGACCGGAGAGGTGGCCCCGCTGGGAACAAGTCCCGTGAACGTGCCGCTGTTGATGTCGCTGGCAATGCCTTGGATGAGAATGCCGGTCTTGGCGGTTCCCGTGCCGGTCAGATCGACGACGCTCGAACTCTCGAATTCGCCTGTATAGCCGGTCGTGAGCTGGATGCCGGTTGCATTGGTGACGCCCTTGTAGCTGATCGTGCCCTCATTGTTGACCAGGGCGTTGTCCGAATTGATCGTGACGGCCGCCCCTGTCGGCGGGGTGGTGGTGATTTCGATCGAACCATCGGTTTCGATGGTGATGTTGCCGTCCTGGCCGGTGGTTTGCGGCGTCTTCACCTGTGTGCTGATGTTTGTGTCAGCGAGGACTTGCCCGGCAAGCAACGAGGCCGTGGCGGCGGAAAGCATCAGCGCGCGCTTGTTCAATGCGTACCTCTCGTCGTTAAAGGCCGGTATTTCTCAGGGGCCGATACGGCGGGGGCCCCACATCAGCCGCGGCGCCGCCCCTAGCGTGTCACCGCGTACCAAGGCACCTTAACCGCATTTCCGAGCGGCGCGCTAGACCCGTAACAGGCCATGCTGCCTCAAGATTTGCCCGTTTCACCGGACGAACGGGGCAACCCCGCAAATTGTCAACCGTGACGCCGCTTCACCTTCCGGCCTTAGCGCCTTGCGGCAAACCGGAGGGCCGAAGCGGCGCCGGCGTGCCCGCGTCCCGCGTGCGTGCATGGATGAAGTGGCCGAGACGTTCCAAAGAGATGCGCGCTTCGGACAGGCCGGGAACCGTCTGAAAAAGGTGCTCCATCCGGTCGTAAATCTCCACGCTCACCGGTATGCCTGCCTCGGCGGCGCATTCGCCGACGCGACTCGCGTCGTCGCGCAGGATCTCGAGACTTCCGGCATGGACCATAAGCGGGGGAAATTCGCGGAACGGCGCAAACAGGGCAGAGGCATAGGGATCGGCAGGGGTGCTCTTCTGCAGGTAATGCCGCGCGCTGACGAACAGCATCTCCCAGGAAAGCGCCGCGTCGCTCTTCGCGTTCTGCAGCATCGACCATCCCGATAGGGACAGGTCGGTCCAGGGCGACATCGCCGCGCACGCCGCGGGCATCGGCAACCCCGCGTTGCGGATCGCGTGCAGAAGCGAGAAAGCGAGGCCGCCTCCAGCCTCGTCTCCCGCTACGACGATGCCGCCCGCAGCAATCCCATGCTGCACAAGATGGCGATAGGTGTCGACGGCGTCGCGAAGGCCGGCGGGAAAAGGATATTCCGGAGCGAGACGATAGGCTGGCGCGAACGCGGCCGCCCGCGCCGCGAGACACAGACCCGCGATCAGCGGACGATGCGATGCCGGCGAACCCGCGACCAGGCCGCCGCCGTGCAAGTACAGAATGAGACGATGGGAAGCCGAATTGGGCGGCCGGAACCATTCGCCCTTGATGGGACCCACCTGTCCGGCTTCGAAGCTCACCTGCGCGGGCGCGGGCCCAAAGTGCTCGAACAGCGTATCGTACCGGCGGCGCAGTTCAGCGATGTCGCGGCCTGGACCGTTGGGGCGGCCCAAATGCGTGAGGCGCGCGGAGAGTGCGCTGTGCCAGCTCGGCATGGGATATCGGCGTTCAGATGTCGGGCACCAGTATGTTCCGATGCCCGACACCTGTCATCCTTCGACAAGCTCAGGATGAGGACAAATCCTCATGGTGAGCTTGGCCGCCCTACGGGGGGTCGCGTGACTCTCCGTGTCCGCCGAAGAAGCCCTGGCGAAGGCGGACCGAATTAGGCGGCGCGCGCCTTGCCTTCGATGATCTTCACATCGGCGCCATTGATCGCAATGCGCCGGGGCTTCTGCTCGTCGGGAACAATGCGCTCCAGATCGACATGGAGCAGACCGTTCTCGAGCTTGGCGCCGCGGACTTCGACATTCTCGGCCAGCTGGAAGCGGCGGTCGAACGCGCGGCCGGCAATGCCCTGATAGAGAAATGCCGACTTGCCCTGCTCGCCGTTCTCTTCGCGCTTGCCCTGAACGGTGAGCACGCCTTCGCGCACCTCAACGTTCAGATCCTTCTCGCCGAAGCCCGCCACCGCGAGCGTGATGCGGTAATGCGTGTCGTCGGTGCGCTCGATGTTGTAAGGGGGATAGGTCTGGGCCGTGTCGTATTGCGGCACGGAATCCAGAAGGTCGAACAGCCGGTCAAAGCCGACGGTCGAACGGAACAATGGGGAAAAATCGAAACTTCGCATGGTTCACAGCCTCCTTCTCGAAGCGTTGTGGTTTGGGTTCGCCCGTCATGGGCCGAACCTCTCACTGTGCCCGGAAGCCCTCAGGCCTTTCCGGACATTCGATAGGTAGGAAGTAGCGTTCGGCGCTTCAAGAACCAGACCGCGCCCAGCTTACAGCCTCAGCAAGTGTGCGAGCCCGAGGCCCCAGAGCACCAGCAGAACCACATAGATAAATGCCTCCATCTGCGCCGGCGGAACCCGTAATCCGACGACGTCCCTGGCCAGGGTGAGAAGCCATGCACCCTCCTCCTCATTGGTGGCGTCGCGCCACGCGCCGGTGCGTATCAGCGATTCCAGATTGTTGAGTACACAGGAATTGCGGTTGAACTGCCACTGAAGCGCGACAACAGGCACAAACGCCAGGTAGAAAAGAAGCGCGCGTGGCCACCACATTGTCCAGCCGCCGACAATGAAGATCATCACCGCAAAGTGCAGAAGGAAGCAGAAGCGCCCGAGCGCATCGCGCCCCTTGCGCGCGACCGCGCCGGCGGGCGGGGGGATCGCCGCACTCATCGCGAGAAATCTTCTGCAGGCGATTGGCGAGAGTCGCGAAAATCTTTGACCATGGATGCCCCGGCTACCCCGTGGCGAGATTAGGTTGAGTGCGGCCCCAGTCCAAGCAATTACCTCCTATAACTACATCGAGGCCGGGTCGTCGACGATCCAGTTGTGCAGACCCGGCGCGCATGCTCAAATCGCGGAGCGGGACATCTGCCGGACGGAAGGACCAATTCATGAGTTCTGACCAGATCAATCAGATCATCACCCAGATGGGTACAGCCATCGGCGCCGATTCGGGGCTCGGCGGCACGCTCAAATTCGATTTCGGCGAGCCCGGCAGCGTCCTCATCGACGGCAAATCCGTGCCGAACAAGGTGACGGATGGCGCGGGCCAGAACGCCGACTGCACGATTTCGGTGAGCCTCGAAACCTTCGAAAAGATGGTCAAGGGCGAGCTCGACGGCACCTCCGCCTTCATGCAGGGCAAGCTGAGAGTGGCGGGCGACATGGGCTTGGCCATGAAGCTTGGGCCCATCCTGCAAAAGGCGCGCGGCTAGTCCATCCTGGACGTGCTGCGGACGCGCTTCATCGCGAGCCGCGAGGGAAAACGTCTTCGAACGGCGAGTTGGGAATCAGTGCCGGGCGTCACGCGGCGCGGGGTCTGTGTTATTCTCGACGGACAAACGGAGTTTATTGAGAAATACGGCGAGGTGGTCCAGGAGCTTGCCGCGCGCGGCTTCGCTGGCGCAGCACTCGACTGGCGCGGACAGGGCGGATCCGAACGCACCCTCGGCGACCCCCTCAAAGCCCATGTCGGCGACTTTTCCGAATACGATTCCGATCTTCAGTCCTTCATGAATGACGTGGTCGCTCCGATGAGCGACGCGCCGCCGCTCGCGTTCGCCCATTCGATGGGTGCGCATATTCTCCTGCGCGCACTCAAAGCAAATCCGCGCAGCTTCGCCGCTGCAGCGATGACGGCGCCGATGATCAGGACCAATGCCCGCGGGTTTCCTCTATGGCTCGTGCGCCTTATCTGCTCGACCTACAATCTCGCCGGCCTGACCGACGAATTCGTGTGGGGCATGCGCGATCGCGATCCGCTGTATATGAAATTCGAAGACAATCGCGTCACCTCGGACCGCGTGCGCTTCGCGCGTGCGCAGGCACTTCTGGCCAGACATCCGGAAATCCGTCTCGCCGGCCCCACCTGGGGCTGGCTCAAGGCGGCTTTGCGTTCGATGACAGCCGTGCAAGCGCCTGGATTTGCGGAAGCCATCACAACGCCATGTCTTGTGCTCGGCGCAGGCCGCGACCGCATCGTCGATACCGCGGCCGTCCGCGCATTCGCGCGTCGCCTGCCGAACGGCACCTATGTCGAACTCGCCGACGCCGAACACGAAATCATGATGGAGAACGATCCCATCCGTGCGCGATTCTGGGCGGCGTTCGATGCGTTTGTCGAAGAGCACGTACATGCTCGTCCTTCGACAAGCCCAAGGTGAGGAGAAAAGTCTTCATGCTGAGGCTGTCGAAGCATGAACTTGTTGAAGCATGAGTGCGTCCAAACCGCGTTTCAGACCAGGAAACGCGACAGAATCCCCAGCGCCTCGGCATGCACGCGCGCGTCGCCGGCGGCGACGATGCGGCCGCCCTCGCCGACGGGCGAGCCGCTCCAATCGGTGATTACGCCTCCCGCATTCTCGACAATGGGAATGAGCGCCGCCACATCCCACGCCGCGAGCGATGCCTCGACAATCAGATCGATATGCCCCAGCGCGAGCAAGCCATAGGCGTAGCAATCGCCGCCAAAATAACTCATGCGCGCACGCGCGCAGAGTGCTTCAAAGCCCGCGCGTTCCACGCTTGAGAAATAGCCCCAGGGATGCGTAGTCGACACCGCGGCAAGAGCAAGTGTCGCGCATTCGCGCGTGCGAAGCGCGGTTTTGCCGTCCTGCGAATGAAACTCCGCCCTGTCTCCATAAGCGGTGAAGCGCTCGCGCAGGACAGGCTGATCGATGATGCCGAGCACGCGCCGGCCATCGTCCTCCAGCGCAATCAGGGTGCCCCAGGTGGGGCGACCAGTGATGAAGGCGCGCGTGCCGTCGATTGGATCGAGCACCCACCGATGCCTGCCGCTGCCGGCTTCCAGGCCATGCTCCTCGCCGAGTATGCCGTCGTGTGGCCGCTCGCTGCGGATGAGCGCGCGCATTGCCGCCTCGGCCTCCCGGTCTGCGGCGGTCACCGGATCGAATGCCGTCTTACCCTTGTCGATGACGTCCAGCCGCTGACGGAAATAGGGCCGAATCACCGCGCCCGCCGCGTCCGCGAGCCGGTGCGCAAATGCGATCGTTTCCTCGTCCGGCATGGCTTTGCTTTCCCGGTTTGCCGCTATATTGCACGACACGAACACGGAGGGGAGCGATGAAGACCGTCGTTGTGACCGGCGCCTCGACCGGCATTGGCTGGGGTTGCGCCAAAGTCCTGGTCGAGAAAGGCTTTCGGGTTCTGGGCAGCTTGCGCAAAGAAGCCGACGCCGACCGGCTCCAGCGGGAGTTAGGCGGAAATTTCACCCCACTTTTTTTCGACGTCACCGACGAAGCAGCGGTGAAGCAGGCCGCAACCGCTACCGCATCGGTTCTCGGAAACGAACCTCTCTTCGGACTCGTCAACAATGCGGGGATCGCGGTGGCCGGCCCGCTTCTCTACCTCGATGTGGACGAACTGCGCCGTCAGCTCGAAGTCAACGTCACCGGACAATTCATCGTCACGCAGAGCTTTGCGCCTTTGCTGGTGGAGCATGTTTCGGCGCAGAACCGGGCGGGTCGCATCGTGATGATTTCATCCGTAGGCGGAAAGAACGCCTCGCCCTTCGTCGGACCATACAACGCTTCGAAATTCGCGCTGGAAGGTCTGTCGGAAAGCCTCCGCCGCGAGCTGATGCTGCTCGGTATTGACGTCATCGTGGTCGCGCCGGGCGCAGTTGCAACGCCAATCTGGGACAAGGCGGAACAGGTCGACGTGTCGCGCTACGCCAACACGCCTTACGCAACGTCGCTCAATGCGGTGCGCGACTACATGCTCGCGAACGGGCGCAAAGGTCTGAAGCCGGAACGCATCGGTCTCGCCGTGTGGCACGCCCTGACGACCCCTAAGCCGAAAACACGCTATGTGGTGACACCCGATCCCTTCCAGAATTTTCTTGTCAACACGCTGCCCAAGCGCATGGTCGACCGCATGATCGCCGGCCGCCTTGGTCTCCTGCCAAGACGATAGGAAAGATTCACAATGAGACAGTGAGAAAATGAGAACGCCCGCGGCGCGCCATCCTTTCTCGCTGTCTCATTGTGAATCTTTGTAGTTTGCCGTGCCTTGGCGGCCTGGTAGTTTACCGCACCCTACCCCACTTCGGCCTTGACTCTCTTGCGCAGGTGGGGGACCAGTTCTTTCTTCCGTAGACGGATTGATTGCGGCGTCACCTCGACGAGTTCGTCGTCGCCGATATAGGCGATAGCCTGTTCGAGAGTGTGCGGCACGAAGGGCGTCAGGCGCATCGCCTCGTCCTTCGAATGGGTGCGGATATTGGTGAGCTGCTTGGCGCGCAGCGGATTGACGTCGAGATCATTGCCGCGGGCATGCTCGCCGACAATCATCCCGCGATAAACCCGGGTGCCCGGCACAACGAAGAGCTTCCCGCGCTCCTCCAGATACCAGAGCGCGTAGGCCACCGCCTCTCCCTCTGCCGTCGAGACCAGCACACCGTTGCGCCGACCCTCGATCGGTCCCTTGAATGACGCATAGCCGTGAAACATGCGGTTGATCACACCGGTGCCGCGCGTGTCGGTGAGGAATTCGCCGTGATAGCCGATGAGCCCGCGCGAGGGCGCGAGGAACACGAGGCGCGTCTTGCCGGCGCCAGTCGGGCGCATGTCCTGCAGCTCGCCTTTGCGCTGGCTGATCTTCTCGATCACCACGCCCGTGTACGGCTCGTCGACATCGACAGTGACTTCTTCGATCGGCTCCAGGCGCTCGCCCGTATCGGGATCGGTGTCGTAGAGAACACGCGGCCGGCTGATCGAGAGCTCGAAGCCTTCGCGCCGCATGGTTTCGATGAGCACGCCAAGTTGCAGCTCACCGCGCCCGGACACTTCGAACGCGGCCTCGCCGGTCTCGCGCAGTTTGATCGCGACATTGCCTTCGGCTTCGCGCAGGAGCCGGTCGCGGATCACGCGGCTTTGCACCTTGTCACCCTCGCGCCCCGCCATCGGCGAATCATTGACCGAGATGGTGATCGCGAGCGTCGGCGGATCGATGGGCGGCGCGAACACGGGAGCTGTGACCTCGAGATCGCAGAGCGTATCGGCGACGGTCGCCGTCGAAAGGCCGGCGATCGCCACGATGTCGCCCGCTTCCGCGCGCTCGACGGGGACGCGGGCGAGGCCCCGGAAAGCGAGCAGCTTGGTCGCCCGCGCCCTCTCGATTTCCACCCCGTCCCGCGACAGGGCCTTGAGATGGCGGTTGATGGTGATGGCGCCCGATTCGATGCGGCCGGTGAGAACCCGCCCGAGATAGGGATCACCTTCGAGCGTCGTTACCAGCATCGCGAAGGGATGCGCGTCACCCGCCAGCTCCAGCGGGCGGGGCTTCGGCACATCCGCCACGATGCGATCGAACAGCGGCGCCAGATCGACGCGCTCGTCCTCGAGGGAGGCGACCGCCCAGCCCTGCCTTCCCGATGCGTAGAGCACGTGAAAATCGAGCTGATAGTCATTGGCTTCGAGGGCCAGGAAGAGATCGAAGATGTTTTCGAGCGTCTCTTTCGGCTGGGCGTCGGCGCGGTCGATCTTGTTGACGACGACGATGGGCTTCAGACCCAGTGCCAAGGCCTTGGAGAGCACGAATTTGGTCTGCGGCATAACGGATTCTGCCGCATCGACAAGCAGCACGACGCCGTCCACCATCGACAGGATGCGCTCCACCTCGCCGCCGAAATCGGCGTGGCCCGGCGTATCGACGATATTGATGCGCACGTCCTTCCATTCCACGCTCGTGCATTTGGCGAGAATGGTGATGCCGCGCTCGCGTTCCTGATCGGTGGAATCGAGCGCGCGCTCCGCCACTTGCTGGTTTTCGCGCACCGCCCCTGACTGTTTGAGCAGCTTGTCCACCAGCGTCGTCTTGCCATGATCGACATGGGCGATGATGGCGATGTTGCGAATGTCCATTGTGCTCGGTGGTGGCTTGGGGGCGCGCGGCTTATAGAGGAAGCCAGCGGGGAGCCGCAATGACGGTCAGCGCAGGCTTTGGGTTGTTACCAGCTCAATTTGACCGCACAGCGCCGCAGTTGGTGAAACGCAGGCATAAACGCTGTGGGAAATTGTCCCATGGCCGTCCGGCTGCGCTCCGGTGACTGCAAAGAGTTGTAATAAAAGGTCGCAAGGCCTGCCCCAACACTCGCAATTCACGGACGCCATGCTAGGAGATGGCCGCTGGGGAGGGCATCGCACGAGGGGGCGAATGACGCCTGTGGCGGGGGCCGCCGGCGGAAAAACGGCATTCCGCCGCCAGGATCGATGAGGAATGAATGTCAGGTTCTCCAATCCCTTGCACGCCGTGCCTTCGACCATGCAGAACACCCCCAGACACCGGCCCATCCCATTTATTGCAAGATGTAGCGTGATTGAGGCCAAAGTACCGCTCCGGGTTTTCGATAGCGGGGCCATGAAATGACCCGTTCGGAATGGTCCGATCCAGCGCACCGGCGGTGGGTCTTCGCGGGCTTGGTTGTGCTCGCGTTGGCGCTCGCCAGCTGGACCATTTTTCACCAGAAGCCCGCAACGGCATCGGGGCCGCCGCCGGTTCCCGTGACGGTGGCCGTCGCCAGGCAGCAGGACATCGCGCTCTCGCTCACCGAACTCGGTGCGGCACAGGCCTGGACCAGCGTCAACGTGCTGGCGCAGGTGAGCGGAAAACTTCTCACCGTCAATTTCACCGAAGGCGCCGACGTCAAGGCCGGTGACCTCCTCGCGCAGATCGATCCCGCTCCCTATCAGGCGGCGCTCGAACAGGCCCAAGGAACTCTGCGGCGCGACAGGGCCGCACTTGCCAACGCGAAGCTTGATCTCGCGCGATTCAAAAGGCTCGAGGCGCTCAATTCGATCGCGACGCAGCAGGTGGATACGCAGGCCGCGCTCGTCCTCCAGGACGAAGGCGTCGTGCAGAGCGACGAAGGAACCGTGAAGACCGCCGCGGTCAATCTCGGCTGGACACGCGTCGTCGCGCCGGTCACCGGGCGGACCGGTGTCCGCCTTGTCGATCCGGGAAATCTTGTCAGCACCAGCGGCTCCGTTGGGAATGCACCAGCCACTGCTGCTGCGACCAACACGTCGAGCGCCGTGTCATCGGGCGGCACGGGCATCGTCGTCGTCAATCAGATCCAGCCGATCGCGGTCACGTTCACCGTACCGGAGGGGGATTTCCAGAATCTGGCGCAGGTGTCGAACGGCTTTCATATTCCGTTGGTGACGCGTGCCTACAGCCAGGAGACCGGCACTCTGCTCGATACAGGCGAGCTGAGCATCGCCGACAACCGCATTGATCCTTCCACGGGCACGATCGAGCTGAAGGCGCGCCTCCCCAACGCGAGAAAGTTGCTCTGGCCCGGTCAGTTCGTAAACGTGCAGCTGACGCTGCAAACGTTGCACAACGTCACGACGATTCCGACGACCGCGGTCAATCGCGGACCCAACGGCAGCTTTGCTTATGTCGTGCAGAAGAACGGGCGCGTGGCAATGCGGCCGTTGACCCTCGCGTCGACTCAGGACTCGACCGCCGTCGTCACGAAAGGTGTCAAGTCCGGCGAGATTGTGGTCACCGACGGCCAGATGATCCTGAAAGACGGCTCGCTCGTCAGGATCGCAAGACCAACGCGGCCCGGCTCGTGAATCTCGCCAGCCCGTTCATTCACCGCCCCATCGCGACCACTCTGTTCGCGGTTGCCGTGCTCCTGATCGGCATCGTCGCCTATTCGCTCCTGCCGGTGGCGGCCTTGCCGAATGTCGATTTTCCAACAGTCCAGATAAGCGCGTCGCTGCCCGGAGCGAGCCCGGAAACGATGGCGTCGAACGTGGCGACGCCGCTCGAACGGCAGTTTTCGCTCATTCCCGGCGTCGCGCAGATGACGTCGGTGAGCGCGCTCGGAACGACGAGCATCACGTTGCAGTTCGAGCTCGGCCAGAATCTCACCGACGATTTCGAACAGGTGCAGGCCGCGATCAATGCCGCGAGCGCGCAGTTGCCGACCAATCTCCCGGCGCAGCCTACCATCCGTCGCGTCAATCCCGCCGACGCGCCGATCATGATCCTGTCGCTCAACTCGGATTCGATTCCGCTCGACCAGGTCGACAACTATGCGGACGTCATCCTCTCGCAGCAGGTCTCGCGGATCAACGGCGTTGGCCTCGTCACCATCGGCGGTCAACAGAAGCCCGCAGTGCGAATCCAGCTCGACCCCCGCAAAATCGCCGCGCGCGGGCTCCAGATCGACCAGATTCGTACTCAGATCGTGGCCGCCACGACCAATGCAGCGAAAGGCTCCATCATCGGGCCGCAGCAGGGTCTCACCGTCTATGCCAACGACCAGATCCTCGATGCAAGCCCGTGGAACGATCTCGTCGTCGGCTACAGCAATGGCGCACCGGTGCGCATTCACGACATCGGCACCGCCTATCAGAGCGTGGAGAACAACCAGATCGGCGCCTGGGTGTATCCCGGCAAGGGCAACAGCGACCTTACGCTGAAGGGCGGACGCAGCATCCTGCTGGTGATCTTCAAGGAGCCGGGCGCGAACGTCATCGACACGGTGAACCAGATCCGGGCGGCGTTGCCGCGTCTGCAGCAGGCCATTCCGCCGGGCATCGCCATGCATATCCTGATGGATCGCACGCAGACCATCAGCGCCTCGGTCCAGGACGTGAAACTCACCCTCCTCATCACCATCGCGTTGGTGGTAATCGTCATCTGGCTTTTCCTGCTCAACGTGCGCGCGACGCTGATCCCGAGCTCGGTCATCCCCCTGGCTCTGCTCGGCGCCACAGTCGCGATGCTGGCGCTGAATTTCAGTCTCGACAATCTTTCGCTGATGGCGCTCACCATCGCGGTCGGCTTCGTCGTCGACGATGCGATCGTGATGGTGGAGGTGATCTGGCAGCAACTGGAGCACGGCGCGAAACCGTTCGACGCCGCGCTCGCCGGCTCGCGAGCGGTGAGCTTCACCGTGCTCTCGATTTCGATCTCGCTTGTCGCCGTGTTCACGCCGCTGATGTTCATGGGCGGCGTCGTCGGTCTCCTTATGCGCGAATTTGCCGTCACGTTAAGCGCGGCCGTGCTCGTTTCCCTGGTGCTGACGCTCACCGTGACGCCCATGCTCTGCGCGCAGTTCCTGAAATCGCCCACGCCGCCTACGCACTGGTTCACGCGCAGTCTGAACGACGGCTTTCGCCGTCTGGAAAAGGGCTATGCTTACTATCTCGATATTGTTCTCGAGCACAGACTCCTGACGGCGATCGTGTTCCTGATCACCGTCGCCGTGGCGATCGTACTCTATGCGACCGCGTCGACCGGCTTCTTCCCTCAGCAGGACACGGGATTTCTGAGTGGCGTGATGCTGACGTCGCAAGATGCATCGTACATCAAGACCCGACAGAAGATCCAGGACGTTGCCTCCGTGATCAGCCAGGACCCCGGCGTCGCCGGCTTCGGCATGTTCGTAGGCTCGTCAGGCGCCAACCAGGCGAACATGTATATCGCGCTGAAACCCAAGGCGGAGGGGCGCACTGCAACGGCGGATCAGGTAATCGCGCGGCTGAGGCCAAAACTCGCGCAGCTCATCGGGGTTCGCGCGCTCCTGCAAGCGGCGCAGGACATCAACGTCGGCGGCCGGGCCGGCCAGGCGCAATACCAGTACACGCTGGCCGATCCCGATCTGAACGAGCTCGACACCTGGGCGCCACGCCTGCTTGAGGCGTTGCAGACATTGCCGCAGCTGAAGGACGTGAGCTCCGACCAGCAATCGAACGGCGGCGCCGTCAACCTCCAGATCGACCGCGCGGCGGCGATGCGTTTCGGCATCTCGCCGACGGCGATCGACACGGCGGTTTACGACATGCTGGGTCAGGACGAAGTGACGCAATATTTCACGCAGCAGAATTCCTATCACGTGGTGATCGAAGGTCCGCCCGGCCTGACCGCCACGCCTGCGCTGTTCAACTCGATCTACATCCTCTCGCCGACGACGGGTAAGAGCGTGCCGCTCTCGCTCTTCGTCAAAGTCGATCCCAATCAGACGAGCAGCCTGACAGTCAGCCATCAGGGCGAATTTCCCGCAGCGACGTTGTCGTTCAATCTCGCGCCGGGCGTCGCCCTCGGCCAGGCAACGCAGGCCGTCGAGCGGGCGCAGGCAAGGCTGGGCGCACCGCCCACGCTCACCGGATCGTTCCAGGGAACGGCGCAGGCGTTTCAGCAGTCCCTGTCGAGCGAGCCGATGCTGATCCTGGCGGCGCTGATCGCCGTCTACGTAATCCTCGGCGTGCTCTATGAGAGCTTCATCCATCCGCTGACGATTCTCTCGACGCTGCCATCCGCCGGTGTTGGCGCGCTGCTGGCGCTGAAGCTGGCCGGACAGGATCTCAACGTCATCGGCATCATCGCCATCATCCTCCTGATCGGCATCGTCAAGAAGAACGGCATCATGATCGTCGACGTGGCGCTGCACCTTGAGCGCGAACACGGTATGAGCCCGGAAGAATCGGTGCGCCAAGCCTCGCACCAGCGGCTGCGGCCGATCCTGATGACGACCGCGTGTGCCATGCTCGGCGGAATTCCCATGATCGTCATGAGCGGCACTGGCTCGGAGTTTCGTCAGCCGCTCGGCTACGCCATCGTGGGCGGACTTCTCGTCTCGCAGATCCTGACCCTGTTCACGACGCCGGTCATCTACATCTATCTCGATCGCCTGCGCCAACATCTCGGCGAGCGCGATCGGCATTCGGGCGAACCGGAGGCTGCGCCAGCGGAGTGAATCCTGCATCTCTCCTGCGAAGCCCGCTCGCGCGTAGCTTCGGTAGTTCACCCACAGGCCAAAGGGGGGGAGGGCTCAGGGAGTCCTACGTTTCAACCGCTCGAACGCCGGTGAGGGAACCCTCTACATGTGAATGCCGAATGCGATGCCGTAGGTCCGCGGATCTTCCTGGAATGCGTTGGTGTAAAGGCCCGAGGACGAACTCGTGAGATACTCGCCGGTGACGTTCGAATTGTCGAAGACGTTTTTCACAAAGGCCTGAACGTACCAGCGGTCGTCCGGCGCGTTGAGCGTCAGAAGCAGATTCATTTCGTCCCATGATTTGATGAGGTCGGCCGGGTCCTCCCAGACGCGTCCCCAGATATGGGACTGCCAGAAATATTCCGCGCGGGCGACCAGATTGTAGCCGCCGGCGATCGGCTGCGTGAACTGACCATTGACGCTGACCTGCAGCGAGGGCGTGTTCTCCAACTCGTGGCCGCTCAGATTGACGGGCGAACCATTGGCGTCGCCGATGCCCTTGGGATCGCTGTAGGACCACCCGTACTTCGTCAGCGCGGCGGTGATCGCCGCGGGTGCGTCGGTGGGACAGAATCCGAAGTTCGAATTCGCGACGCCGGCAGCGGCGAGCGCATGCGCGCCGCCCGGGGGAACGAGGAACCCGGGGATGTTCAGTTGTCCGGGCGTCATGCCGCCGTTCAGCGCCGGATCGAAATTGTAGAGCACGCAGTTCTGGCCCGCGGCGGCCGAAATATTGTCGTCCTTGATGAGCACGACGTCGCTGCGGCCGCCTGTCGGGTTGCGTGTGTCGAGGAGCAATTGATTGCCGATCTGGCTGCTCTCATGCGACAGGTTCAGTCCGAACTGCCACTGGTCGGTCGGGGCCCAGACAAACTCGCCTTCGAGGCCCCACAATTTCGCATCGTTCAGGTTCTCGTTGACCGATGTGTTGCCGATGATCGAGGACACTTGGTAGCCCTTGTAGTCGTAGTACCAGACATCGCCATTGGCCTGCAGCGTGCTGCCCAGAAGCGAGTTTTTTGTGCCCACTTCGAAAGCGTCCACCTGCTCCGGGCCGTACTCGACAGGCACAGTGAGCCCGGACTGAATGCCGGGGTTTAGGCCGCCGGCCTTGTAGCCGCGCGCATAGGACGCATAGACAAGGGTTGCGTCCGTGAAATCGAACTTTGGCGTCCAGTCAGCCACGAACCGACCTGTAACTTTCCTGTCGGTGACGCTCGCGTTGTCAAAGTTCTGACAGCCGGCCTTAGTAGGATCTGCGTCGTAGACGCACGGAAGGCCCAACAGATTGAACGAGTTGGCGTCGTTGATCGAGGTGTCGATAGTGGTCGCGCCGATAGGCGCCGGAACAGATTCGAACAGGATGCGATTCGATTCGCCCTTGTTGTCTACATTGTAGCGCAGGCCCGCGGTCAGTTTCAGCGTGTCGGGAAGCACGTCGTAATAGACCTCTCCGAAAACAGAATTCGAATCGAGCCTTTCGATGCCTTCGTTGCGGTAAAGCGAGGGCGCCTGAACGCATGCATTTGCCGCGCATTGGGTCGGATTGTAGAATGTTCCGAGGAAGCCGCCGAGCAGGATCGATGGATAATCCAGCATTGGCGAGGCGACATAGTAGTCGGTGGCCGAATCGGCGTGAAGGCTGTAACCCGCCACCATGAAATTGAGAGGTCCGCTGAACTTCGAATTGAAACGTACTTCCGCGGACACTTGCGACTCGCCAAAATCGGACTGGTCGTAGGCCGACAGATCCTTGGTGAAGTGATAGGCGCCGCTGACCAGTCCCAGTTCCCTGACGTCGGATTCGGGCAACTCACCCTGGCCGATATTGGCGAAATATTGCGCGTATGGGGCGAAGGACTGCCCGAACAGCGGCAGGAGCGCCGCGAAAGTGCCGACGGCTGTTTCCAGCCTCTGGATCCCGGCCGGATTGTCCAGCGAGAAACTGGGAACGTTGTTGTAACTTTCCTCCGAGAAGTTCGAAGGCCGGTCGTAACCGCCCACGAATGTCACGTCGAGCCAGTCCGTCAGGTTCTGCTTCACAGTCAGACTGAGAAAACTGTCCTGCGCGCGATAGATCGGTGTGAAATCGGAATAGACGCTGAACGGACTGCTCGGCTCGTTGAAGCCGGCCGGCAGTCCTGGCGGATGTTCGAGATCGAACAACCCCATCTGGGCGAACGCCGGAGCCAGCAGCGGATTGAGCGAGAAGCCCAGATTGCCGAGCGCCTGCGTCGTCGATTCGATAAACGCCGCGGTCGAGAGCGCGTTCACCGGCTGATTGGTGGCACCCGTCGGGAGGCAGCCAAGGACCGCCGTGGGATCTGTCTCGCACAATTGCCGCGTGCTGCGCATGTGGCTGTCGGCTTCGCGGGTGAACTGCGCGACAAAATCCACAGTCGTCCTGTTGGTCGGCTCCCAACGCACGCTGGCACGGACCGAGTAGGTGTCCTCCGAATCGATGTGGCTGTTGTTGAACGTGTCGTCGATGTAGCCGCTGTGCCTGACCCAGTCGCCCGCAAGACGGATGCCGAGTTGGTCGGTAATGAGCGGCATGTTCGCGTCGCCCTTCACCTCGACGGCGTCGTAATTGCCGAAGCTTGCATAGGCGTCCGCGGAGCCCGTCGAAAGATCGGGCGTCTCGGTGATCAGGTTCACCACGCCGCCGGTGGCGCCCCGTCCATAAAGGGTGCTTTGCGGGCCCCTCAAAATCTCGACGCGCTGGAGATCGTAGAAATTCGACTCGGCAAGGAGTGGATCGAGGAGGTAGACGTCATTTTCGTCCGTCGCCACGCCGGCTTCCGCGTCGCCGCTGACGACCGACTCGCCGATGCCGCGAATCGAGAAATCGGAACCCGTGAAATTGCCCTTCGTATAGGTCACGCTCGGGGTGCTGAACTGCAGATCCTTGACCTGCTCGATCTGGTGCGCAGCCAGGTCCTGCGCCGAGAATGCGGTGATCGAGATGGGAACCGTCTGGATGTCCTCGGACCGCTTCTGGGCGGTGACGACGACTTCCTCGATCTGGGCGAAGGCGGGCGCTGAAAGCGCGGTGGTCAAAAGCAGCGCGTTGACGAAAAGCAGGGACCGGCCGGCCCCGACCGAATGCTTGCAGGACATTTCTAGCTCCCCTTTGCAGCTCGCCCCAAGCCCGAACTCTTCCGGACACCCGGCTGTCCTGCACCCCGAACAGCCCCAGCGGCGACTGATTTGTTGTCAAAGGATAGGTTTGCGACGCGCGCGCGAGCAAGAATTTAGTCGGCAGACCCGCTCGTGGATGTCGATTCGTGCGAATTGTACCCCGAATGCCACACAGAACGTCGCCCGGTCGTTAAGCAGGGGTCCGACCACGCCCGGCGAGAAGTATCTGGCAGGCCGCGACAAGGCGTTCGTAGTCGGCGGGTTCGTTGTAGATTTGCGCCGATATCCTCAGCCAGAGCCTGTCCGCGAAGGCATAAGCGGGCGCCATAATCCGATGCTCGTGGGCGAGAGCGTGCCGGAAACGCATGGCGTGCTCAGCATCCCCGCAATGCTCGCTGAGTATGAAGGCCGCCATCGCAGCGCGCGTATCGGGCGTGCCAGCGACCTGGACGTCGAGTGCTGAGGCAATCATACGGGCCCCGTCTGCGGCAACGTCACGATTGCGCGCCATGAGACCGGGGCCCCCCAAGCCGTCGTGCGCGCGCGCGGCCGCTTCGAAGCAAAGCCACGGCGTCGGATCACGGGTCCCGACCCAATCGAAGGCTGCCGTGTATCCCTGGTCGGTGCCGTGCGAAAGCACCGCAGGGCGGGTTTGCCCATGACGCGCCGGCGTGGTCCACAGCAGCCCGCAACCGCGCGGCGCAAACATCCATTTGTGGGCATTGCCCGTATACCAGTCCGCTCCGATTTGAGGGACATCGAGCGCAATCTGGCCGGGCGCGTGCGCACCGTCAACGAGGACGGGCACGCCCAAGTCACGCGCCAGCTCCGCGATGCGCTTGACAGGTAGAATGGTGGCCGTGGCCGAGGTGATGTGATCTACGACGAGAAGGCGGGTGCGAGTGCCGAGCGCGAATCGCACCGCCTCGACAACCTGATCGTCATGCTCAAGCAGAGGCGGCAGCGTTGCGATTTGCAATTTCGCCCCACGCCTTTCCGCCACCAGACTCATGGCCTTCAGCACAGCACCGTAGGCGTGAGACGTTGTCAGGATCTCGTCGCCCGGCTCGAGCGGCAAGGAATGAAGCACCGCACTGACCGCGGCCGTTGCATTCTCGCAAAAGACCCAGTCCTCGCTCCGTCCGCCGAGCCGCTGCGCCACATGCGCAGCCATGCTTCGCATGGCATGGGGCAATTCGTCCTGGAAGTAACCCGTCGGATTGCGCTCGATGGCAGCGCGCAGGCGCTCCTGCTCCAGACGCACCTCGCGCGGCACGGCGCCATATGAGCCGTGATTGAGGTGAATGAAATCCGGTAAAAGCTCGAACGCGGCGGCGTTGCTATTGGGGCTTGGGGTAAGGGCCGATCGGGAAAGGCTGGTCATCGCGCACGAAGGTGATGAAGGCGAAGAGCTCCCAAAGATACTGCAAGAGGCTCAGATTGAAAGTCTTCAATTCTGCATTCACCCGGCCCGTGATGAGAAGAACCACGAACTGAACCGCGCTCAGCAACAGAAGCGCCCAGAACGCGAACCATGCCAGCAACGCAAATCCGAACGCGTAGAGAAGCCGCACGACCGGAAAGGCGGTCTTGGGAGCCGGCTGCGGGATCGTCGCGCCGTCGGCGGGATGTGAGTCCGTCATGATGTCCCTCACTTTGGGCAGAGCACCAAAAACGCTCGGCCACGCGCTTGATCTATGGTTTCGGGCGGCCCGTTCAAGCCTCCGGCGCGGGTTCCTTCGTCGGTCCTCTGGCCGCCAACGCTTCGAACGGCCCGGCCAGGACAAGGCCCGCCGCATAGCCGCCCAGATGTGCCTGCCATGCAATCAGCTGGACGCCGCCCCCGGTACCCAAGCCTGTAAGTCCGGCGATCACGTTAACTGCCACCCACAACGCGGTCCACACAAGCACGCGCGGCGCAAATAGCGGTGCCAGTTCCCGCCGAGCGTGCGGTGAGACAACCGGCAGCATGCGAAATCCCGCTGCCATCAATCCGGAAACCGCGGCCGAGGCACCGATCACTGGCGCCGTCGATCCCCAGTTGCAGACCAGATGCGCCGCCGCGCCGGCGATTCCGCATATGAAAAAGAAGAGGAGGAACATGAGAGAGCCGAACCGCCGAGCCACAATGGGCCCGAAGGCGAGGAGCCACACGCTGTTAATCGCGACATGCATGAAGCTCCCATGCAGGAAGATGTATGTGACGAAGGGAACGGCCCGCTCGAAAACGTTGCCGGGGTTAACCCCATGTACCGCAAGAAAATTCTGCGAATAGCGCGCGGGCACGAAGCCGTAGGCGAGGAACAGCGCTTCGGACTGGCGGAAAAAAACGAGCACGCGCAACACATGTGCGCCAACGAGCGCCGCGATCAGCCAGACGACGACGGCCGGTGCGCGAAGGAAAGGCTGGCGCGGGCGACCCTCCACGAGAAAGGCCACAGTTCAACCCGTCTGCATTGGCATGGGAAAAAATCTCGGCGCGAATCCTGCCGGACGTTAACGGCCAAACGCTGCAATGGAAACAACAGCGGCAAGAAAACACCTGCGGCCCGGCAGCCTCCGTGGCCCATATTCCGAGCAATTATCCTTTTTTTACCAATCCGGAAAGTCTCACGGGAAGGCGTGGAGACGCGGAAAGAGAGTAGTTCGCATGAGACGGAGCGGCAGTGAGAGACTTTGCCCGCCGGAGGCGCGCGATTCCTTTCTCACCGTCTCACCGCGTGTCTCTAAATCCCTTTTTGCTCCGCGTCCTTCCACCTACGCCACGGCTTCGGCGGACTGATCGAGTTCACAAGACCCGCCGAAACTTCAGAGAAGGCGGGCCGCGTCTTCGCGTGCCCATTCTTTGGGAATGCTGAGCACCGGGCAGGCGCTTGTCGTTGACGTATCGCTGATTTGGATGAATCGTGCGACAGCACACGACTCGCCGGCAGGTCCTCCATTTCAACGCCATCGCTCCCGATCGCCCCGCAGCGCGAACTGTCTGTCCGCGGTATCGTTCTCGGCGTTCTCATCACCACCGTGTTCACCGCTGCCAATGTCTATCTCGGCCTCAAGGTCGGGCTGACGTTCGCGACCTCGATCCCGGCTGCCGTCATCTCGATGGCGGTGTTGTCGGCCTTCAAGGGCGCAACCGTCCTTGAGAACAACATCGTGCAGACGGTCGCCTCCGCCGCCGGCACGCTGTCGGCGATCATCTTCGTGCTGCCAGGACTCGTGATCGTGGGCTGGTGGCAGGGCTTTCCGTTCTGGACCTCGTTCCTGGTCTGCGCCTCGGGCGGCATTCTGGGCGTCTTGTTCACCATCCCGCTCCGGCGCGCGATGGTGACGACGTCCGACCTCCCATATCCGGAGGGCGTTGCTGCGGCTGAGGTGCTCGAGGTCGGCTCGCATGCGCGCGAAGCCGTGACGAGCGACGCTTCGTCCGACGCGCGCGAAGGTCTTCTCGCGGTCACCTATGGCGCGGTCGCTTCGGCGGGCCTCGCGGCATTCGCCGCAACACGTATCGCTGCGGGCGAAGTTACGCAGTTCTTCCGCGTGAGCGCAGGCGCCATCAGCGGATACGACATGTCGTTCTCGCTTGCGCTGCTCGGCGCCGGCTACCTGGTCGGCCTGTCGGTCGGCATGGCGATGCTGCTTGGCCTTCTCATCGCCTGGGCGGGTGCGGTCCCCTTTCTCACTTCGATGGTACCCGCCGCGCAGGGAGCGATCGGCGACCGCGCCCTGGATGTGTGGACGCATCAGGTACGCTTCATCGGTGCGGGCACGATCGGCGTCGCGGCCATCTGGACGCTCCTGAAGCTCGCGGGACCTGTCGCGCGCGGACTGGCATCCACAGTGACGGCTTCGCGCGCGGCGAAGACGATCACTTCTGACCGGCGTGACATCGACATGGGCGCCGGCTGGATTGGCGCGCTCGCCATCGTCTGCCTGTTGGTCATTGCCTTCATTTTGGTCAAGTTTCTCGAACCGACCCCGCTCGCGGCAAAGACGGTCGCGCTCGTCGCGGCGGCGGTGCCTTTCGTTTTCTTCGGCGGTTTCCTCGTCGCCGCGATCTGCGGTTACATGGCTGGTCTCATCGGCGCCTCGAACAGCCCGATCTCGGGCGTCGGCATCCTTGCCATCCTGACCTGTGCGGCGCTTCTGGTAGGCGTGGCCGCGCCGTCGGCCGAATCGCGCGGCGCTCTCGTCGCCTATGCGCTGTTCACCACCGCGATCGTGTTCGCTATCGCGACAATCTCGAACAACAATCTTCAGGACCTCAAAACAGGCCAGCTCGTCGGGGCGACGCCGAGCGCGCAGCAATGGGCGCTGGTGGTGGGTGTCATTGCGGGCGCGGCCGTTATTCCGCCCGTGCTCAATCTGCTCGCGCAAGCCTATGGCTTTGTGGGCGCGCCGCATTCTGCGGCAGCCGTGGCGAAGCCCCTTCCCGCTCCGCAGGCCGGTCTCATCTCGGCTCTGGCCCAAGGCGTGATCGAACAGAAGCTCAACTGGCTGATGCTGGGGATCGGCACGGCGCTCGGCGTCATCGTCGTGGCGCTCGACGAATTCCTTGCCGCGCGCAAATGGCTCAGGCTGCCGCCACTCGCGGTCGGCATCGGAATCTATTTGCCGATGTCGGCCACACTTCCCGTCGTGATCGGTGCGGTGATCGGCCACTGGTACGACAGGCGCGCCGTTCGGACGAAAAACCCTGCGCATGCAAAGAGGCTGGGCGTGCTCGTCGCATCGGGCATGATCGTGGGCGAAAGCCTGTTTGGCGTGCTGCTTGCGGGATTGATCGTGGCGCTCTCGACCGACGCGCCGCTGGGCCTCGTGCCTGCGGATTTCGCGCCGGCCAACTGGTTCGGCCTTGCCGCTTTCGCAACTCTGATCGCGGTGCTTTACGGGTGGATGATGCGCCGTTCACCCGCGTGATCGGACGGCCTCGTCGAGCGCGAGCACATGCTCGGCCTGGATCAGATGCGGCCGGTCGAGCATCTTGCCGTCGAGCGAAGCGACGCCCGCCCCGCCCGCGAATGCCGCAACCACCCGGCGTGCGTGCTCGACATCATCCAACGAAGGCGTGAAGGCTGCGTTGATCACTTCGACCTGATCGGGATGGATCGCGAGCATTCCCGTGAACCCCTCACGGTTCGCGGCGCGCGCGACGCGCGCAAGCCCTGCGAAATCCTTGAAATCGGCGTGGAGCGTCTCGATCGCTTCGACACCGGCCGCTTTCGCCGCGAGAAGGCAGAGCGAGCGCACGAGGCGATAGGTGAAAGCGAACTCGCCGTGTTCGTCCCGGTTTGTAGTAGCTCCGAGTGCTGCCGACAGGTCTTCGGCGCCCCACGTGAGCGCCCGCAGGCGCGGCGGCGGAATTCGATATTCCCGAAGATTCAAAACGGCCGCAGGCGTTTCGCTCGCAACCGGAATGACGAAGATGCCGCGTTCGGGCAATCCGTTCGCGCGTTCGAGCGTGAGGAGATCTGCATCGAGCGTGCGTAATGTTTCCGGTGAATCAGGCTTGGGCACCACGATGCCCGCGGGGCGCGCAGCAGCAACCGCTTCGAGATCGTCGCGGTAGTCCGGGCTCGCGACGGGATTGATGCGCACCCAGCTCCGCGCCGAAGCGTGAGGAACAAACTCGCGCACGAGACTGCGCGCGCGCGACCTGTTCTCGGCTGCAACGGAATCTTCGAGATCGAGAATGAGTGCATCGGCTGGCGAAGACTTCGCCTTCGCAAGCTTTCTTTCGCTGTCCGCCGGCACAAACAGCATCGAGCGCAGGATCGTCATGGCACCGAGCCCCGCGTGTTGAGGAGCCCCTCACCCGCGCCTGAGCGCTCGATAGTCCTCGTTCTTGAGCCCTCTCCCACAAGGGGAGAAGGTGCCCCACGCGTTGATTTTCCGCTGCCGATGCAGGCCTCCGATTCCCCTCTCCCCATGTGGGAGAGGGATGCAGATACGGGCCACAAATTCTGCTCTGGCGCGGGTGAGGGGTCGCGGCCGCTCATCCCGGCTTCCTGAGCATCAGCGCCGAGCGCTTGCATATCGCGACGATCTCTCCCCGCTGGTTGATCGCGCGATGGACGAAGACGACGATGCCGTTTTGTGGGCGCGACCGGCTCTCGCGCAATTCGAGCACCTCGCTCTCGACATGCAGCGTGTCGCCGTGAAAAACGGGCTTCGGGAAGCGGACCTCGTCCATGCCGAGATTGGCGACAGTCGTACCGAGCGTCGTCTCGCCCACGGAAATGCCGATCATCAGCCCGAGCGTGAACAGCGAATTGACGATGCGCGTTCCAAATTCCGTCGTTTTCCCATATTCCTCGTCCAGATGTAGCTGGTGCGGGGTTTGCGTGATGGCGGTGAAAAAGACATTGTCGGCCTCCGTCACGGTGCGCCGTATCGGGTGGGCGAATGTCTGTCCGACGGAAAATTCTTCGAAATAGAGTCCCGGCATGCAGATGACCGTTGCGATTTGCGCTAATGTTTAATCCCGTTCCCGTTCCCGAGGCCAGCCCATGAGCCTACCGGCATCCGCAAGAGTGGTGACGTTTCTCGGCACACGTGACCGCGAGGCGGCCAAGGTCTTCTATCGCGACGCGTTGGGGCTTGCCGTGATAGGTGAGGATCCGTTCGCGCTGGTGCTGGAAACTGACGGACGTACCATTCGCATCTCCGAGCTGAAGGACTTTGCGCCTCGGCGCTTCACGGCGCTCGGATGGCACGTCGACGATATCGTCGCGGTCGTAACCGCCTTGCGGAAAAAGGGCGTGGTGTTTCAAGTCTATGACGGGTTCGGCCAGGACGATTTCGGCATCTGGACATCGCCGGACAAGAGCGCCCTTGTGGCATGGTTCACCGATCCCGACGGCAACATCCTCAGCCTGACACAATTCCAAAACGCCTGATCAGTACGATTTCGGCAGATCGAGCACGTTCTCGGCGATGAAGGAGAGGACAAGCTGCTCCGTCACGGGAACGATGCGTGTGAGGATGCTTTCGCGGAAGAGCCGCTCGACCTGGTATTCGCGCGCGTAGCCCATGCCGCCAAGGGTGAGCACCGCGCGCGTCGCCGCGTCGAAGGCGGCACGCGCGCCGAGAAACTTCGCGGCGTTGGCTTCAGCGCCGCAAGCTTTCTTCGAATCATAGAGCTGGCCGGCGCGCAGGCACATCCAGTAGGCGCTCTCAAGCGCCGCCCAGTTCTCGGCGAGCGGATGCTGGATTCCCTGGTTCTGGCCGATGGCGCGCCCGAACACGCGCCGTTCACGCGCATAGTCGCTGGCGCGGCGCAGTGCATCGCGGCCGAGACCAACGGCCTCGATGCCGATCAGGATGCGTTCGGGATTGAGACTATCGAGGAGATAGCGGAATCCCTTGCCCTCCTCTCCGACACGATCGTCGTCGGGGACGGAGAGGTCATCGATGAAGACGGCATTCGAATCGACCGCGCTGCGGCCCATCTTCTCGATGCGGCGCACCTCGACCTTCGAACGGTCGAGATCGGTGTAGAAGAGAGTCATTCCTTCGGTCGGACGACTGCATTCGGCGCGCGGTCGCGTGCGCGCGAGAATCAGAATTTTGTCGGCTTCCTGCGCCGTCGTCGTCCACATCTTCCGCCCGCGGATGACGTAGCCTTCGTTGGTGCGCCGCGCGAACGTCTCGATGTTTGTGGTGTCGAGGCCCGCGTTGGGCTCGGTCACGCCGAAGCACACTTTCTGCTCGCCCCTGATGAGCGGCGGCAGCCAGCGCGCCTTCTGCTCCTCGGTGCCGTGCACGACGACCGCGTGCGGGCCGAAGAGATTGACGTGGATGGTCGACGCCGCGGAAAATCCGCCGCCGCCGCGCGTGACCGCATGCATCATGATGGCCGCTTCGGTGACCCCGAGCCCGGCGCCGCCCAATTCCACCGGCATGGTGATGCCGAGCCAGCCCGCCTCCGCCATCGCGTGATGGAACTCCTCGGGAAAGCGGGGCGTCTGGTCGCATTCGGTCCAATAGGCGTCGGTGAAGCGGGCGCAGATGCGGGCAACGCTCTCGTCAATGGCGCGGTGTTCGTCGGAAAGAGAAATGTCCAAGGCAGGGCTCCGGTCGTGGCACGGCATTATCGCGAGCGCTGCTGTCCGATCCAGAGCGGTTCAACGGAAGATTTGGGACAAATCACGCGGAGGTGCCCTTTTTCGGGCCCTGCGCCCCTTTAGCAATTGCGCGCTAAGCTTTGACGGCTAGTATGGGCGATTCAGGGGCAGCAACCGGGGCGGCAGGGTTGAAATCCCGCCCGCGAAGGAGTGCGGCCGTCAAAGGGCGGAAGCGCGATGGAGATCATTCAGAGAGATGAGTTCAGTTCCGGCTGAGGAGCTTGGCACGCCCGCGCCCGCCCGCCCTTCCGGCATGAAGCCGACAGACGTCAGCAATCCGGATTACTTCCACAAGGTGGTCGACTGCCAATGGGCATGTCCGGCGCACACGCCTGTGCCCGAATATATCCGGCTGATCGCGGCCGGGCGCTACACCGACGCCTACATGATCAACTGGGAATCGAACGTCTTCCCGGGCGTGCTCGGCCGGACCTGCGACCGGCCCTGCGAACCCGCCTGCCGACGCCTGCGCGTCGAGAAGGAGCCGGTCGCGATCTGCCGGCTGAAGCGCGTCGCTGCCGACAACAAGGACGACATCAGCGAGCGTCTGCCCAAGCCGGCGCACCAGAAGAACGGCAAGCGCATCGCACTCATCGGTGCGGGCCCCGCATCTCTGACGGTCGCGCGCGATCTTCTGCCGCTCGGCTACACCTGCGTGCTTTACGACCAGGACAAGATGGCGGGCGGAATGATGCGCACGCAGATTCCCAAATTCCGCCTTCCCGAGCGCGTGCTCGACGAAGAGTGCAATTACATTCTCGGCCTCGAGCCCGAATTGCGGTTCGGCGAAAAAGTGGGAAGCCTCAAAACGCTGCTCGCGGAGGATTACGACGCGATCTTCGTCGGCTGCGGCGCGCCGCGCGGGCGCGAACTCGACATCCCGGGCCGCAAGGAAGCGGCGGCGAACGTTCATATCGGCATCGATTGGCTGTCGAGCGTCTCCTTCGGCCATACGGAGAATATCGGCAAACGCGTAATCGTGCTGGGCGGCGGCAACACGGCGATGGATTGCTGCCGCACCTCCCGGCGTCTCGGCGGAGAGGATGTGCGCGTCGTCGTGCGTTCAGGATTCGAGGAGATGAAGGCGTCGCCCTGGGAAAAAGACGATGCGATGATGGAAGGCATCCCCATCCACAATTTCCTCGTCCCCAAGGCGTTCGCCCATGCAAACGGCAAATTGACCGGCGTGCGGTTCGAGAAGGTGAAGGCCGAGCGCGATGCAAAGGGGCGGCGCACGCTCGTGGCCACCGGCGAGCCCGATGTGGAGATGGAATGCGACGACGTGCTGATTGCAGTTGGACAGGAAAATGCTTTCCCCTGGATCGAGCGCGACATCGGTATCGAATTCGACCGCTGGGACATGCCGAAGGTGGATCCCGTCACCATGCAGTCGACAAATCCAAAAATCTTCTTCGGCGGCGACTCGGCATTCGGGCCCAAGAACATCATCTGGGCTGTCGCCCACGGCCATGAGGCCGCCATCTCCATCGATCTTCTCTGCAACGACGATGATGTGAAGGTGCGACCGCCGCCGCTCGTCAATCTCATGAGCCAGAAGATGGGCATTCACGAATGGAGCTACGACAACGATGTCTCGCTCGACCTGCGCTACAAGGTTCCGCATGCGCCGCAGGACGTGACTTTGCGCAACGTCAAGGTCGAAGTGGAACTTGGTTTCGATCCAAAGCTCGGCTTCCTCGAAGCGCAACGATGCCTGAATTGCGACATCGAAACAGTATTCGAGACCAAACTCTGCATCGAATGCGACGCCTGCGTCGACATCTGCCCGATGGACTGCATCACCTTCACGCCGAATGCCGATGAAAACGATCTGCGCCTGCGCCTCATGGCGCCCGCGCCGAACACCTCGCAGGACCTCTATATTTCCGACGTGCTCAAGACTGGCCGTATCATGGCGAAGGATGAGGACGTATGCCTGCATTGCGGACTTTGCGCCGAGCGCTGCCCGACCGGCGCCTGGGACATGAAAAAATTCTACCTGGAACCCGCACAGGCCCAATCATGCCGCAGCCGATAGAAGCGACCAACGATTTCGTCGTAAAATTCGCCAACGTGAACGGCTCGGGCTCGGCGAGCGCGAACGAGCTGTTCGCGAAATGCGTGCTTCTCAAGGGCGTGCCCGTCGCCACGCGCAATATCTTTCCTTCCAACATCCAGGGTCTGCCGACCTGGTACGAAGTTCGCGTCTCGGCCGCGGGCTGGCTGGGTCGCCGCGGCGGCGTCGACCTCATGGTGGCGATGAATCCGCAGACCTGGGACAAAGATGTGGCATCCATCGATACGGGCGGCTACCTCGTCTACGATTCCACCAAGCCTCTGCCGGCATCCAAATTCCGCGAGGATTTGAGCGTCATCGGCATACCGATCACCGAAATCTGCAACCGCACCTATACGGATGCGCGCCAGCGCCAATTGTTCAAGAACATTCTTTATGTGGGCGGACTGGCGTCGCTGTTGGGCATCGAGCCGGCGATCGTTGAGGGCGCAATCGCGGCGCAGTTCAAGGGCAAGGACAAGTTGATTGCCCCGAACGTCCAGGCATTCCGGCTGGGTTACGATTACGCGGAACTGCACCTCGCCGGCGCCTGCGGTTTGAAAGTGGCGAGTGCGGACGGCGTGGGCGACCGCATCTTTATCGCCGGCAACGATGCGGCAGCTCTGGGTTGCGTCTATGGCGGCGCTACCGTCGCGGCCTGGTATCCGATCACGCCTTCAACTTCGCTCGCGGAAGCCTTCAGCGCGCATTGCCGCAAGCTCCGCGTCGATCCCGAAACGAAACAGAACAAATTTGCAATCGTCCAGGCGGAAGACGAGATCGCCGCGATCGGAATGGTGATCGGCGCCGGCTGGAATGGTGCACGCGCGTTCACTGCGACGTCGGGCCCCGGCATCTCGCTCATGCAGGAATTCTTCGGCCTCGCCTATTTTGCCGAGATTCCTGCGGTCATTTTCGACATCCAGCGCGGCAGCCCGTCGACCGGCATGCCGACACGCACCCAACAATCCGACGTGCTGCTATGCGCCTATGCGAGCCATGGCGACACCAAGCACGTGCTGATCTTCCCCAAGGATCCGGGCGAGGCGTTCGAATTCGCGGCGCTTTCTTTCGATCTCGCCGAGCGCCTGCAGACTCCCATCTTCGTGATGTCAGACCTGGACATCGGCATGAACGACTGGCTCGGCGCGCCGCTCGCATGGGACGATTCGCGCCGCTACGACCGCGGAAAGATCATGACGGCCGAAGAGCTGGAAGCCGGCAAAACCTTCGGCCGCTATCTCGACGTCGATGGCGATGCCATTCCCTACCGCACACTTCCAGGCGTGCATCCGACGAAGGGCGCTTATTTTACGCGCGGCTCCTCGCATGACCGCTTCGCCAAATACAGCGAGGAAGGCGCCGTCTATGTCGACAACATGCAGCGCCTCCTGCGCAAGCTCGAGACCGCGAAGACGCTGGTGCCGCAGCCGGTGCGCCTTCCGGCAAAAAAGCCTACGCGTTTCGGCGCGATCTATTATGGCTCGACATCGGTTGCCATGGATGAAGCGCTGGCTTCGCTTGAAGGGCAGGACCTGCATCTCGACACGCTGCGGATCCGGGCCTTTCCATTCTCGGAAGAGGTTTCTGCCTTCGTCGACGCGCACGACCAGATCTTCGTCGTCGAGCAGAACCGCGACGCACAGATGCAGAAACTGCTCGTCAATGAATGTGCCATCGATCCGGCGCGATTTATTTCCATCCTTCATTATGACGGCACGCCGATCACCGCCCGCTTCATCACCGACGCGATTGCGGAGCGCATGAAGCCGCTACTGAGCCGCGCGGCCTGAGGAAACCATGACCTATATCGTCAAGCCCAAGCTTCGCCACCCGGGTCTTCCCACCAACAAGCTCGGCTTCACCCATCGCGACTATGAAGGCTCGATCTCGACGCTCTGCGCCGGCTGCGGCCACGATTCGATCAGCGCCGCGCTGATCCAGGCCTGCTTCGAGCTCGACATCGAGCCGCACCGGGTCGCCAAGATGTCGGGCATCGGTTGTTCGTCGAAGACGCCCGACTATCTGCTCGGCAACAGCCACGGCTTCAACAGTGTGCATGGGCGCATGCCGTCTGTGCTGACCGGCGCCAATCTCGCCAATCGCGATCTCATCTATCTGGGCGTATCCGGCGACGGCGATTCCGCCTCGATAGGCCTCGGCCAGTTCGCCCATTGCGTGCGGCGCGGCATCAACATGGTCTATATATGCGAGAACAATGGCGTGTACGGGCTGACGAAGGGCCAGTTTTCAGCGACCGCGGACCGCGGCTCAAAGAGCAAAGCGGGCGGCCTGAACATGGACTCCGCCATCGATCTGGTGAGCCTCGCGCTGATCCTCGGCGCGACGTTTGTGGCGCGCAGCTTTTCAGGCGACCGAAGACAGCTCGTGCCCATCATCAAGGCCGCAATTTCGCACAAGGGGGGCGCCGTCATCGATGTGATCAGCCCCTGCGTGCAATTCAACAATCACGCCGGCTCGACCAAGAGCTTCGATTTCGTGCGCGAACACAACGAAGCGGTGAACCGGCTGGACCTCATCACGCCGCGCGAGGCTATCGCTGTCGACTACGCCCCGGGAACGGTGGAGACCGTGACCCAGCATGACGGCTCGGTCCTGAAGCTCGCCAAGCTTCACGCAGATTACGATCCGCGCGACCGCATTGCTGCGATGAGCTACCTGCAGGAGCGCCACGCTGCAGGCGAAATCGTGACCGGTCTCCTCTACCTCGAAGCGGAGGCCGAGGACATGCACGCCCATTTGAACACGGTGGCGACGCCGTTGAACCAGCTGCAGGAAAGCGATCTTTGTCCCGGCGCCGAGACTCTGGAGAGAATCAACAATAGCTATAGAGCGTGACGCAGGCCGGACCGTGCCGAGCGCTTGCTATCCTTCGACAGGCTCAGGACGAGGGAGAATCCTCACCCTGAGCTTGTCGAAGGGTGAGCCCGTCGAAAGGTGAGAACCGGTCCGCCCGGTTGCGCGGGGGGCCTGCATCGCCTTAGATGCCTCCCGGATGGGCTCCTCTCCTTTTCGAGGACTAGATCATGCGTTCCCTACTGATTTCAGCCGCATTACTTGGAGCGGCCGTGACTCTTGGCGGCTGCGTTTATCCTTATGGGCCCTATGGGCCCTACGAGCAGGGTCCACCGCCGGGCGCCTACGGACCACCTCCCGGCGCAGAAGATGGCGGACCTCCTCCCGAGCAGGGCTCCGGCCCACCGCCGCAGGAGCAAGGTTACGGACCCCCACCAGGGCAAGGTTACGGACCCCCGCCACAGGGGCAAGGCTATGGACCACCACCGCAAGGGCAGGCTTATGGCGCTCCGCAGGGGGAGGAAGGTTATGCGGACGGCGGCGCCGGAGCTCCGCCTCATCGCCACGGCCCAAGATGGTGCGCCAACCACCCGCGCAAATGCGCCAAACTACAGGAGCAGGGCGCCTATCCGCCGGGAGAACAGGGGCCGCCGCCGGATGAAAACCAGCCGCCGCCTCCAGGCCACTGACAATGCCGACGGCGCGCCGGAGGGGACCACTCCCTCCGCGCGCGGTCAGGCACCTGTCCACCCTCCGACGATCTCGAACAGGCGCGGCACGTCAGCACGAAGCACGTAGCGAATGTGGAACTCGCCGGGTCTGGCAACACCGTCTGGATGATCGATAATCGCCGTCTCGGCCACCGGAACATATTTGTCGAGCATGCGGTTCACGCCGACGTTGCGCGTCCGCGTCTGGTGGATCAGCCGCGCGATAGGCGTGGTGTCGAAGTAGGTCTTGATGCGATGTGGATAAAGCGCGGTCGAAAGGCCGGCCGCGCGGCGCCGCACATTGGTGATGTGCCAATGGGAAAAGTTGATCTGCGGGTCGTAGCGGTTGAGCAGCGTGTAGCCCACAAATTCATCGTCGAGGGTGATTGCAAATGCAATGTTGGGTTGGTCCGGATGGCCCGAACGGAGCGCACAATGAAAGCGCGTATAGGTGTTTTCCGAGCTGCCGAGAAGCTGTCTGTCGATTCCGAGATAATCGAGATGCTCCGCGCTGCCCTCATGCCAATAGGTGACGACATTCTGGATGTCTGATTCCTGCAGATCCCGTATTGCCGCGATGCCGGACGGTGTCTGCACGCGCGCATGCTCCATGCTCAAGGTGGCGGCTCCCCCAGCGGCGTCCAGATGACGTCGTCGATCCGCGGTGCGCCGAGCGTCAGCATGACGAGACGGTCGAAGCCGAGGGCCACGCCACTTGCCTCGGGCATCGTGCCCAGTGCCTTCAGAAACTCCTCGTCGAGGGGGTAGCGCTCGCCATGGATGCGCTGCTTCTCCGTCATTTCCGCTTCGAAGCGCAGGCGCTGTTCGGCGGGATCGGTCAGTTCACCGAAGCCGTTCGCGAGTTCGACGCCGCAGGCATAGAGCTCGAAACGTTCGGCAAGTCTTGGATCGTGCGGCGTTGCGCGCGCCAGCGCCGCCTCGCAGCGCGGATATTCGTAGAGAATTGTCGCGCGTTCCAGCCCCAGACGATGTTCAATGCGCGCGACAAGGAGCTTGCTGAACAGATCGGACCAGGTGTCGTCGATGGCCGCATCAACGCCCGCGCTGCCGGCGGCTTCGGCCAAAGCGTCGCGGTCGCCGTCGCCCCCATCCGACAACGTGGCGAGCAGGTCGATGCCGGCAAAGCGCCGAAACGCTTCGACGACGGTCAATCGCTCCGGATCAAGAAAAGGATCGCAGGTGCGTCCGCGAAAGGCGAGGCGCTGCGCAGGCACGGCGCCGGCGGCAAGCTTGAGCATCTCGACGCAATCGCTCATCACCGCGTCGTAAGTCTCCTCCGCGCGGTACCATTCGAGCATGGTGAATTCCGGAGCGTGCAGATCGGTATGCTCGCGGTTGCGGAACACGCGCGCGAAATCGAAGATCCGCTTCTCGCCCGCCGAGAGAAGCTTCTTGCAAGCGAATTCGGGCGACGTGCGCAGATAGAGACGCTCGCCGGCGCCACCGGGCGCAATCCACTCGGTCGCGAATGCGTGCAGCTGCGCCTCGTTTCCGGGCGAGACCTGCAGGATGCCGCACTCCACTTCCGTGAAGCCCTGAATTTCGAAATAGCGGCGCAACACATTCTTGATGCGGCCGCGCGCCTGAAGGCTCGCCCTACGGTCGGCATGGACATGCGCGGTCCACCACGGCGGCATCGGCTCTTGGCCCGACCTCAGGCGGCTGCTATGACCCCGCGCGATACGCACGGAAGGTCGTTCGGTGGTTTCGGTTATCGCAAGCAACGTACGCAAGGGCAACGTGCTGGAGCGCGACGGCAAGCTCTACGTCGTTCTCACGGCGGAGAACATCCATCCCGGAAAGGGGACGCCGGTGACCCAGCTGGAACTGCGCCGGATCAGCGACGGCGTGAAGGTCAACGAGCGCTACAAGACCACCGACACGATCGAGAAGGCGTTCATCGACGAACGCACGCATAACTATCTCTATCACGACGGCAATCATTACATTTTCATGGACCCCCAGACCTTCGATCAGATTTCCGTGCTCGAGAGCATTCTCGGAGATTCCGCGCCGTTCCTCGTCGAGAACATGGAAGTCAGGCTGTCGCTCTACAACGGTATTCCCATTTCCATCGAGCTGCCCGCGCGCGTCACGCTCGAGGTCGCCGAAACGGAACCTGTGATGAAGGGCCAGACGGCGTCCGGGTCTTTCAAGCCGGCCACACTTTCCAATGGTGCGCGCACGATGGTGCCGACGCACATCATGCCAGGTACGCGTATCGTCGTGCTGACCGCGGATGGTTCCTACGTCGAGCGAGCCAAGGACTGAGGTCAGAAGTAAGCGAAGTAGATGATGGCGAAAGCCACCACCGCGAGCGTCACGCCGATTCCGAGAACGTAGCGCATATGCCCGAGCGACACACCCTGGCGCGCTTCGACGGGCGTCAGGAGCCGGGAGTTCGCGCCCGACCAATTGGAACGTCCGGACGGTTTGCGGTCGTTCATCGGCATTCGCATGATACGGTCAATGCCGCGTCCTGTTTCCGCGCTCCAGCAAATTCTTGAGTGCGCGCAACCGGTGTTCGGCTTTTTCCTTTGCGACGCCATAGCTCGCCTGCATCCCCCCAATGATGCGGTCACGCCGGCCAGCCATGATTCGCAGGTTGTTGTGCGTCAGACGACCCCATCGTTCCTGCATTCTGCCGGACAATTGCTTCCAATTGCCCTGAACCCCGTTCCAGTTCACCGCCAAGCTCCGATCTGCGATGCCGAGCCCTTCTGGCTTGTGAACGATCCCTGCGCGGCCGGGTTCCTCACGGATCCTGGTGGCCAATGGGGGGCTGATGGCACAAACAAAAAAACCGCTCTTGCGGAGCGGCTTTTGAGTTAGAGCGAGCGGACACCCGATGCGGGGTGTCGAAGGGGCTGGGGCGTACCGGATCGGACATCCGCTCGGGAAATAGAACGTCGTGATCCACATTGGGTTCCGAATCTTTTTCAAGAAATATGGGCAATCGCTTTTCTGCAGTTAAGCGCCTGATAAGTAAGAGGTATTCTGTTGAACAGGAGACGGGGCCACGGGAGTGCTCGTAGAATTTCTTTTTTTATTCGGATGCAGGCTAGCTTCGTTCCACTCAGCCTAACCTTCGCGCCTTTCTCCAGACCGCGCCGATGATCCATCGACGCAACCTACAGCTGCAGCTCACCCTGATAAGTGTGCAATACTGAAAATATTTGGCTCAGCGCCGGAGGAATATCGCGCCCAGCACGGCGCCGACGCCCAGGGAAACCAGACACGCCGCGAGGGGCTGGCCGCGCACCGTATTACGCATCGACCCTATGTTTCCTGACGTCCATCTTTCGACGCCACCATAGGCGTCCTGAGCCGCTTCGACGCCGCCGCTCGCCGCCGCGCTCACGCCACTCGCCAATTGCCTCGCATCCTTGCGCAGGGCATTCAGGTCAGACTGAAGCGCGTCGAACGTCGCCGCGATTTTCCGCGCACCGCGTTTCCTGCGGCCGAAAATGCTCATGCGTGCCTCCATTCGCCCGACACAATTGCGAACGTGCGGCCGCAACGCGGGTTCCGGTTCAGGCGGCCTTGCGCTTGATCGGGTGGAAGAAGAGAGCCTGCCCGACCGTCGCCTGCACCGTTTCCGGCAGGAAAGGCTTGGCGATCAGATAGGTCGGTTCGGGACGCTCGCCCGTCAGCAGCTTCTCCGGATAGGCGGTCACGAAAATGACAGGAATATCGAAGCTGTCGAGAATTTCGCTCACCGCATCGATGCCCGAGCCCCCCTCGCCAAGATTGATGTCGGCGAGAACGAGCCCTGGTCTTGTGGAATGGGCAAGTTTCACCGCCTGTTCGCGCGTGGCCGCCGTGCCGACGACTTCATGACCGAGCTCGGTCACGAGGTTCTCAAGATCGAGCGCGATGATGGGCTCGTCCTCGATGATGAGCACGCGCGAGATCAGCTCCGTCTCGATGGCGCGTTGCGCCTCGATGACCGCGCGCTCGACTTCCTCGGACTCCTCTCCGAGAATGGCGCCCGCTTCATCGAGACTGAAAGATTCGACTGCGGTCAGCAGAAGCGCTGCGCGCCGCGAGGCCGACAATGCGAGCAGCCGCCCTTCGGGATTGCCGCTGCTATCGGCGGCTGCATCCGAGGTATCGTAGTGCTCTGCCGGACTCGACCAGATTTGATGAAACAGACGATAAAGCGCGACACGCGGCGGTTTGTTCGCGTCCAGCACGTGCTCACCCGAGAGAAGTGCGGTGAGCGCGGCCCGGACGTAGGCATCGCCGCTTTGCTGGGATCCCGTCAACGCCCTGGCATACCGGCGCAGGTATGGCAGATGCGGCGCCAGCGCATGTGTTACATTCATCGCACAAGCTCCTTCGACAATTGCGAGCTGCAATTCCCCAAACGGGTTCTGGCACAAAAAGTTCCCTGGCTTTCCGGAACCTTCAACGCCCGATGACGTTTGCAAACCCAGGGCGTAGATCCAAGAAGGTGGCGGCCCGCGCAAAATCTTGTATGTTCAACATCGTTGGAGTGGCACAAGTGGCAACTGCGACTCAACGGCGGGGCAGGGATACCAATCCCCTGACGAAAGAGCAGAAGACCGATCGGGAAGATTCGCGGGCCATCCGGGCGCGACAGCGTGCCATTGGGCGCGAATTGCGGCGGCTTTACGATATCGTCGCCAAGGAGCCCGTGCCCGACGATTTTCTGGAGCTTCTGCGGAAAATCGACGAGAGCGGCGAGGTCAAAGCGGCAAAGTGACGGCGCCCCATTCCGAGACCCGTCCGAAGCCCCGCGACACAACCGACGCGGATTCGCAATTCAAGGCCGATCTCCTCGACCTGATTCCGTTCCTGCGCGCATTTGCACGGTCGCTGTGCGGCAATCAGGAAATGGCCGACGATCTTGCCCAGGAGACGTTGGTGAAGGCCTGGCAGGCACGCAACATGTTCGCGCCTGGAACGAACCTGAAAGCATGGCTCTTCACCATTCTGCGCAACCAGTTCTACTCGGACCGGCGGCGTGCATGGCGCCAGGCGCCGTGGGACCAGGACGCGGCGGAACGGATTCCCGGATCGAGCGCCGAACAGGCCTCGGCAGCTGAACTGTCCGATACCGCGCGTGCGCTCTCGCGTCTTTCCGACGAGCAGCGCGAGGCGCTGATTCTCGTCGGCGCGGGCGGTTTCTCCTACGAGGATGCCGCGGCGATATGCCGTTGCGCGGTGGGCACCGTGAAGAGTCGCGTCGCGCGCGCGCGCAAATCGCTGTTGTCGATTCTGGAGGGCGAAGATCCATTGCCGCCAGCGTCACACGGGGCGGAAGGAGACGCCGCGGATGCGATCATGGCGGAACTGGATCGTCTCTCGCCCGGAGCGTCGCAGGGCATTGTGGCAGGACGGCGGATCAAGGGACCCACATCGGCCTAGCGGCTGGTCGCTGCGGCTGCTCGTGATCGTAACGATCGCATTGTCGACGGGACGACGCGGACTCACCCGGCCAGGAATGGCTGGACGGTTGTGGAGCTGATATTTCCCCAATCCGCGGCAGCGGGAGAGCAGGCGCGCCCGGCTCAGCCGAAGGCGGACGCTGCGGAGTGAGTGCGGCCGGTCAGTCAAGCGGCGGCGAAAGCGCTTCGGGCGCGTTCTGCAACAGGCGCAGCGAACTGACCGCTGCCGCGGCGAGGGCAAAGCCCGCGGCGATGTAGAGCGCATACACGGTTGCGTGCGCGCCAATACGCCCGAAGAGAAGAGCGACGAGCGCCGCGCCCATCGTCTGGCCGAGCAGCCGTGCCGTGCCGAGCATTCCGCTCGCTCCGCCGCTTCGATGGCGCGGCGCGGAGCCGATCAGCGCGCGATTGTTGGGCGATTGGAAAAAGCCGAACCCGAGCCCGCACACAGCCATGCGCCAGGCAACGTCCTCCAATTGCGGATGCTGGGGAAGAAGTGCAAGCGCCACGAGTCCGCATGCGAAAATCAAAAGACCGATGGCGCCGAGAAGGCCCGCCGGATGACGGTCCGCCAATCTGCCGGCGACAGGCGCCGCAAATGCAATCGCAAGCGGCCACGGCGTGATCAGCAGTCCCGTCTGCACGGCAGAATATCCGAATTCCTGCTGCAGGTGGAACGGCAGCGCGACGAACGCTAGCATCTGCGCGGCGAAGGAGCAGATCGACGTACCCACCGAAAGCGCGAAGACGGGAATGCCCAGCAGGTCGACCGGGAACAGCGGCGCCGGGCGCGAAAGTTCGCGGCGGACGAGGAAATAACCGCAGATGATTGCGAGCGTCAGCTCTACCGCCACGAGCTTGCCGGCCTCGCCGTGGCCGCCTGCATCGATGCCGCCGATCAGGAAACCAAATGTGCCGGCGCTGAGGAGCGCGCCTGCAATATCGAAGCCGTGCTTGCCACGCGGCGTTTTTGGCAGTGCACGGGCGGCGATCGCGACGGCGAAGATTCCGATCGGCACATTGACTGCAAAGAGCCAGGGCCAGGAAGCAACTGAAAGGATGGCGCTTGCGATGGTCGGGCCGGCGGCCGCGGAGATCGCGACCACCACCGTGTTGATTCCGATCCCGCGGCCGAGCTGCGATTGAGGATAGATGAAGCGGATGAGCGCGGTGTTTACGCTCATGATTCCCGCGGCGCCAAACCCCTGCAGCACGCGCGCAAGAGCAAGCGCCGTGAGCGTTTGGGACATCGCACAGGCGAGCGACGCCGCGGTGAAGAGCGCCAGTCCCGCGATGTAGATTCTTCGGTACCCGATGATGTCGCCGAGCGAGGACAGGGGCAGCAGCGAGATCGTGATCGCGAGCTGATAGCCGTTCACCACCCAGATCGAGAACGCGGCGTCGGTGTGGAGATCGCGCGCGATCGTCGGCAGCGCGACATTGGCGATGGCGCTGTCGAGCACCGACATGGTGATGCCGAGCGCAACCGTCGCGATCGCCCAATTGCGCTGCGGTAGCGGCACTCCGTCGGGAGAGTGGGTCATGGCTCGCCCAACGCGCTGCCACACTCAGATGTGAAGCGCGTGGCCGAGCGTGCGCAATGCTGTCTCGTGGAACGCCTCGCCCAATGTGGGGTGAACATGGATGGTTCCGGCGATGTCCTCGAGCACGGCGCCCATTTCGAGAGCAAGGGCGAATTCGCCCGCGAGCTCGGAGACATGCGCGCCCACTGCCTGGATGCCGAGAATACGGTGGTCATCGCGGCGCGCCAGCACGCGCACGAAGCCGCCCTCGTCACCCGCGTCCATCGACAATGCGCGGCCGTTTGCCGAGAAGGGAAACATCGCGCTCATCGTATCGATGTTCTTCGCTGCTTCATCGCCCGGCGCGAGACCCGCGCTGACGATTTCGGGTTCGGTGAAGCAGACCGCCGCGATCGCCACCGGATCAAAACGGCGTCTGTGACCGGCGATGATCTCGGCCACCATTTCGCCCTGCGCCATCCCCTTGTGCGCGAGCAGCGGTTCGCCCACGAGATCGCCGATCGCCCACACATCGCGCATCGAGGTGCGGCATTGATCGTCGACGCGCACGAAGCGGCCATTCATGTCGACCGCCATGTTTTCGAGTCCCCAGCCATCGGTGCAGGGCTTGCGTCCGACCGTGACGAGAATCCGCTCGGCCGGAAGATGTTCGGTTTTTCCATCCTTCGTCTGGATGGAGAGCGCGTAACCGCCCTTCTCTTCCAGCAGACCCTTGGCCTGGGCGCCCAGATGAACGGCGACACCCGCGCGTTCCATCCATTTCCGCACCGGCGCCGCAAGCTCCGCATCGAATAGCGGCAGGATGCGGTCGAGCGTTTCGATGACCGTCACCTGCGATCCGAGTTTCCGGAAAGCAATTCCCAGCTCGAGGCCGATATAGCCCGCGCCGACTACTACAAGCCGCTGCGGTAATGCGTCGAGCGAGAGAGCTTCGCTCGAAGAGATCACCGGCCCGCCGAAAGGAAGGAATGGCAACTCGGTTGCGACCGAGCCGTTGGCAAGGATCACGTGCTCGGCGGTGACGGTTACGGTTCCCGTCTCGCCCTCGACGGTGCAGGTCTTCGCGTCCGAGAATCGCGCCCAACCCGGAATAAGGCGCACCTTCGCGCGTTTGCACAGAGTTGCGACACCCGTGCTGAGTTTGGTGACGATTCCTTCTTTCCAGCGCACCAGCTCATTCATGTCGAGCGCGGGTGGTGCGGGAAGCGAAATGCCGTGGCGCCCCTTTTTGCCCGAAGCGCGAGCCATCGCCTCGAACTCGCCCGCCACATGGATCATCGCTTTCGACGGGATGCAGCCCCTGATTAGACAGGTGCCGCCGAGCCTGTCCGCTTCAACCAGAATCGTGTCCAGCCCCAGCTGGCCCGCGCGGATCGCGGCCACGTAACCGCCCGGTCCGCCGCCGATAACGAGGACTTTGGTACGAATTATTTCAGTCATGATTTTGTGTTTCTCGGTTCCGTTACCAAACAATTTGCGTGGTAATGTACTTCGCAGCGCCGTTCATCTGGGTCCCCGCTTTCGCGGGGATGACACGCTTTCGGGCGGGAGAAGGCGTCAGTTCGGCGCCTATGCGCTTGCGCCGGCCATGACAATAAGGATCAGAATCGCTTTTCAACGAACTTTCCATCGCGCTCAGTCCATGAACAGCGTGGCGGGATGCTCGAGGAGCGCTTTGAGTTTCTGGATGAATTCCGCCGCGTCGTAACCGTCGACAACGCGATGGTCGAACGACGACGACAGATTCATCATCTTGCGCACGACGATCTGTCCCTCGCGAACGACCGGGCGCGCAACGATCGCATTCGGCCCGATGATCGCGACTTCAGGACGATTGATGACCGGGGTGGTGACGACGCCGCCCAGCGCGCCGAGACTTGTGATCGTGATCGTCGATCCGGTCAGCTCCTCGCGGGACGCTTTGCCATCGCGCGTCAGTTGCGCGAGCCGTGCCACTTCCGCGGCCGCCTGCCAGATATCGAGCGCTTCGGCATGGCGCACGACCGGCACGATCAACCCGTTCGCGGTCTGGGTCGCGATGCCGATATGCACGCCGGCATGACGATGAACAATTCCGGCCTCGTCGTCGAAGCGGGCATTGATCTGCGGCCAGGACGGAAGCAGGCGCACCAGCCCCCGCATCAGGAACGGCAACAGCGAAAGTTTGGGCTGCCCTTCCGCACGCGTTCGATTCAGATACGCACGCAGATTCTCCAATTCCGTCATGTCGATTTCCTCGACATAGGCAAAATGGGGAATGTGCCGCTTCGATTCCTGCATCTTCTCCGCGATCTTGCGGCGGAGCCCGATCACCTTGATCTCTTCGACACCTTCGCGCTGGGCATATCCACCACGCGCATTCGCAATCCGCCCACCCGAGGCGATGAACGCATCGAGATCGGCGTGCTCGATGCGGCCGGCTGGTCCGGTGCCGGGCACAAAGGGCAGCGAGATTCCCATTTCCTCCGCGCGCTGGCGAACCGCGGGGGAAGCGAGCGGTTTTGTTCCGGGTGCGCGCGTTGCGAAGGCTGCCGCTGGCACGAGCGCCGATTTTGCGGCCCGATCCCCCTCCTCCCGGCCTTCGTGCCCGGAAATTTTTGCGACACCCGCCCGCTCATTGTGCTCGCGCGCGCCCCCCACATCGCGAGCGGGCTTTTCCTTCTCGCCCCTTTTCTCCGGCTGTGCGTGAGAAGACTTTGCAGCAGGTGCAGATGCCTCGGCATTGCCCGCACCTTCGACGTCCAGCTCCACGAGGGGCGCACCGACCGTCGCCATTTCGCCCGGCGCACCGTGCAGCGACACGACGACACCCGTCACCGGCGAGGTCATTTCGACCGTCGCCTTGTCGGTCATGACGTCGACGAGCTGCTGGTCTTCCTCGATGCGGTCTCCGACCGCGATATGCCAGGCCACGATCTCGGCCTCGGCCGTTCCTTCGCCGACATCCGGCAGCTTGAACACGTAGCGTCCCATCTCAGCCCCCCATCGCGCGGCGCATCGCTTCGACCAGTCGCGCCGGCCCTGGAAAATATTGCCATTCGAACGCATGAGGATAGGGCGTGTCCCAGCCCGTCACGCGCTCGATCGGCGCCTCGAGATGGTAGAAGCAGTTTTCCTGCACGAGCGCGGACAGCTCGGCGCCGAAGCCGGCGGTGCGCGTGGCCTCGTGCACAATCACGCAGCGTCCCGTCTTCTCCACCGATTGCACGATCGTCTCCACGTCGAGCGGCACGAGCGTTCGCAGGTCGATCACTTCCGCGTCGATGCCGCTCTCGTTCGCGGCGGCGAGCCCGACATGCACCATCGTTCCATAGGCAAGCAGCGTGAGATCGCTTCCCTTGCGCAGGATTGCGGCCTTGCCGAGCGGCACTTTGTAGTAATCCTCGGGAACTTCACTCGCCGGATGCTTGGACCAGGGCGACACCGGACGGTCGTGATGGCCGTCGAATGGCCCGTTATAAATTCGTTTCGGTTCCAGAAAGATCACCGGATCGTCGTCCTCGATGGAACTGATCAGAAGCCCCTTCGCATCGTAGGGTGTCGACGGGATCACCGTTTTCAATCCTGCCACATGGGCGAACAATGCTTCCGGGCTCTGGCTGTGCGTCTGGCCACCGAATATGCCGCCGCCGTAAGGCGTGCGAATGGTGATCGGCGCGGTGAAATCGCCCGCCGATCGGTAGCGCAGTCGCGCTGCTTCGGAGACGATCTGATCGAATGCCGGATAGATATAGTCGGCGAACTGAATCTCGACGACGGGGCGCAGTCCGTAAGCGCCCATCCCGATCGCCGCGGCGACGATTCCGCCTTCCCCGATCGGCGTGTCGAAACAGCGCGTGAGCCCATATTTTTTCTGCAGACCGTCCGTCGCGCGGAATACGCCGCCGAAATAGCCGACATCCTCGCCGAAGACGAGAACGTCGGGATCGCGCCCCATCATCACGTCCATCGCCGAGTTGAGCGCCTGGATCATGTTCATCGTCGCCATGCTCACACTCCGAGCTGCTGGCGCTGGCGGCGCAAATGCGCAGGCACGTCCTTGTAAACGTCTTCAAACATGGTTTTGACACTTACGATGGAGCCGGCGCCGAGCGTGCCGAAACTTTCGGCCTCGCGGTTTGCGGCGCGCACCGTTTCCGCCGCTTCCTTCTCGGCTTTTACGTGGTCGTCGTCACTCCACTCGCGGTTCGCGATCAGATGCGCCTTGAGCCGGGCAAGCGGATCGCCGAGCGGCCAGTATTTTGCTTCGTCCGCAGGCCGATACCGCGAGGGATCGTCGCTCGTGGAATGGCCTTCGGCGCGATAGGTGTAAAGCTCGATCACGGTCGCGCCGAGATTTGCGCGCGCGCGCTCCACCGCCCATTGGGTAGCGGCATAGACGGCGAGGAAATCATTGCCGTCAACGCGAAGGCCGGGCAGCCCGTATCCGATCGCGCGCGCCGCAAAAGTCGTCTGCTCGCCACCCGCGATGCCCTCGAAACTCGATATCGCCCATTGATTGTTGACGATGTTGAGAATGACGGGCGCGCGATAGACGGCGGCGAAGGTGAGCGCCGAATGGAAATCGCCTTCCGCCGTCGCCCCCTCGCCGATCCACGCCGCAGCGATGCGGTCGTCACCCTTGTAGGCCGATGCCATCGCCCAGCCCACCGCCTGGCTGAACTGCGTGCCCAGATTACCGGAGATCGAAAAGAACCCATATTCGCGGCTCGAATACATGATCGGCAGCTGGCGGCCCTTCAACGGATCGCGGACATTCGAATAGACTTGGCACATCATGTCGACGAGAGGATAGCCGCGCGCGAGCAGGATGCCCTGCTGCCGGTAGCTCGGGAAACACATGTCGTTGCGGTCGAGCGCCATGATTTGGGCGATCGCGATCGCCTCCTCGCCAGTACATTTCATGTAGAACGATGTCTTGCCCTGGCGCTGGGCGCGGAACATGCGGTCGTCATAGGCCCGCGTAAGCACCATGAGCTTGAGGCCCTTGCGCAAGCTCTCCGGGTCGAGACGCGGATTCCAGGGACCGGTCGCCCGGCCATCCTTATCCAGCACGCGAATCAACGTGGTTGCGAGGTCGGCGATCTCCTGCGCCGCAACACCGGAATCGGGCCGCCTCGCCGCGCCTGCCTCCGCGATCCGCATCCCGCCGAATTGGGGCTTGTCGCCCGGACGTGCCGGTGGCACGGGAATGTGCAGGGAGAGCTTCTGTCTGTTGGTCATCAAAGCCTCGGGAAGGTCCCGCCGCGCGAAAAAGCGAGTATAGCAGCGGCGCGCAGATATCGCTGCGATTCGCGCGACGTCAAGCAGGGCGTCTGCCTTCGCAGCCCCGGAATAAGCGGGCGGACGCCGCAGCCAGCCGCGTATCAGCGTTCCTTGTCGCCCTCATCGACCCGCAGCAGGCAGGATAGGTGCACCCCTAACAGTAACGGTGCGCCGCGCTCACGATGGGGTGGACACAGGTTTCGCGTCTCTTTGCATCATCCTCTGAAAGGCAGGCCGGGAAGTGATACGGCTGGCGTATGCCTTGAGCACCGGCGTCTCCGCGACCAGCTTCGCCATCATCATGAAATTGAGCCCGCCACCCAGGAGAATATCGAGAGCCGAGAATTCGTCGCCGAGGAAATAGTTGCGTGACGACAGATGCGCGTTCAATACGTCTTCGACCTCCTGCGCCGGCGCCCATCCCATCGCACCATAGACGTGCTTGATATTAAAGCGCTGGCAGATCAGGGCCGGCTCCATCACGCCCGGACGATAGGCGAGCCAAGAGAGATATTCGCCGCGCCCAGGTCCCCCGCGGCCGGTCCCATCTTCCGTTCGCGATACTTGTCGGTGAGGTACAGTGCGATTGCGCTGCTTTCAAAGACGAAATCGTCCCCATCCGTCAGCGCCGGCACTTTGCCGTGCGGATGCGGATTGGCCGGGTCACGCGCGCCGCTGCCGTCCGCGCGGCGGAAATCCACGATTCTGGTTTCATAAGCAACGCCGAGCTCCTCGAGCAACCAGACAATGCTTGCCGAACGGGTCATTGGCGAGTGGTAGAGTGTGATCATGAAAGGTCCTGATGTCCGGAGGGAGAAGCGTCTCAACGGCGCTTTTTGCTCTTTGGGGATTTCTTCGCAGGCGTTTTCTTCGCGGCTTTGCGCGCGGCGGGCTTCTTTGCGGCGCGTTTCTTCGCCGGCTTGGCGGCGCCATGTGTCGGCCGCTTGTGGTGAGGCTGATAGACGCCGAGCGTGCCGCCGCCCGGCAGGGTGATCTCTGTCACGGTTCCCCAACTCTGGCGCTGCGGCGTTGAGAAGGGGATGCCGTGCTTTGTCATATCGGCTGTGAAGCGCGCGATGTCGTCGCACATCAGATAGAGCTGGTGCACGCTGTTGCGGTCGGACCCGTGGACCGCCACTTCGGCCGGCGGCACGGCGAAGATGCGAAATCCGCCGCCAGCGTCCACGGATGAGAGTTTCAGCACGTCCGAGAAAAATGTCTTGTCCGCCGAGTCGTTGGTGCTCTGAAGCATGATGTGCGCGCCGATGATCATGGAACCGTCCCCTGTGCTGCACCCCGATGCTGCCACAAATCCTGCGGCGGCGCATCGGTCCTTTACTGGCAGTCTGCGATCTCGAAATAGAATGGATGATGGCCGCGGCAGCCAGGATTGAACGGCACCCCGCAGGCCGGGCATATGTCGCCGCATTCGAGGTACTGATGGACCGTCAATACCGCTCCACAAGCACCGCACAGCACCGCGCGCTCGTTCCATTCGCTGCGTGGCCAGGTCTCGATCGCGTGGCCGGCCAAAGCGTCATGACAATCCTTGCAGGCGTAATAGGTGCCGCAACACTTCATCTTGACGGCGACCACATCCCGCCGCGAGCGGTAGTGGATGCAGCGCGTCTGCGCATCGACACCGATGCCGCGAACGGAACGATGCACCCCTTCCGCAGTCTCAGTAGCCTCGCTCGACACTGCCGCCGCCCTCTACCGCTTCCGTGAGCCTGGGGGCGCCCCAATACCTGATCTTGCCACCGCCGTTGATGGAAGCTGTCAATTCGCGCTGCGCATTCACGAGAATGCGCCCGCCGCCATCGACTGCTGCCGTCGCTCCTTCGCTCCTCATTGCACGCACATCGATCGTCCCGCCGCCGTCCACAGCCAAAGTGAGTTGGTGCCTAGCCGGGAAATCGCCCCCGCTTTCGATTCGCCCGCCGCCGGACACGGCGAGAGTATCGATGCCTGGAGTCGTTATTTCGACCTCGAGATCATAATTGCGCGGGCAATCATTGTTGCAGGCTTCGATGCGAAGCTTGTGCGGCTGGCTCCTCTCCACAATAAAGCGGGTGAATTGGGTGCTGCCCTTGAGCAGCCGGACCTGCTGGACGCTTCCGTGCCTGAGCGTCACGTGGCCGCCGCCTTCCAGTTCGATGGCATTGAAGGGTGGCGTCGGAACAATTGTCTGCGCGGTGGCCGTTGCGGCGACAAGGCCCGACGCCAGAGCGGCGGACAGGAAAAAAATGCGATCGGCTATCATCGGAAGCTCGCATCAAGGTTTCGACAAAGCCTAAACTCGAACCGCTAGTTGCCGCGCATGCCGAATCCGGCCCCCTCCCATGAAAATTGGCAACCTTTGGCAACGCTCAAGGGGTGAGGAGCTGGCCCTCATGACGAGCCCGTCGAACCATGTTCCGACGGGCTCACCATGAGGAAGGTGGTTCACGGCGTCGCGTAATCGAGCTTGATGCCGAGGACGTTTCCGTTCCTGTTCCGCGTCCCCGTGTCGAGTGCCGGATCGGCGAAGAGCGTCCTGGCGTTGCCATAACTGTCGTAGTCATAGGTCGCGGCGAGCACGACGGCATTGGGCACCAGATGATAGTTCAGCGCAAATCGTAGTGATGTTTCATCGCCCGGCTCGGTGACGCGGGCAATGCCATTAGCCAGGCTGACCGAGTTCACGTTGCTACTGAAGGTGTGAGCGATTCCCGCGTTCACCGAGAACAGATCCGTAAGGCGGGTCTGGGTCGCAAGAGAGAGTTCGCTGTTGTTGTAGCTCCCGTCGTCCAGTGTGTCTCCATCGGCGAGATTGAGGTGGTTGCTGGTGCCGAAGAAGTTTTCCGTGAATGCGCCCCGAATCGTGAAGCTCCGGGTCTCGTAGCCGACCGCCGCACCCGCTGCGCCCGATTGGCCACCGCGCGCCACGGTTCCATCCTCCACTGCCGACGCCGTCTGCGCATTGATCAAGTCTGGTGTATAGGACCCAAAGAGGTCGAAGGTGACGGGCCACTCGTTTTGGTCGAGCGCGCGCCAGGTCGCACCGAACGTCGGATCGCTGAAGCCGGAGCTGTCGAAACTCGCTGCTCGCCCGTCCGAACCGTCCACTTCGCGAAAGGTGCGCGGGACATATTGTACTGAGCCGTTTGCACTCAAATCGTCCGTGATGCCGTAGGCGAGAGTCTGCGCGATCACGTTCGAGTTGATATGGAAAGACGAAGTCTGGTCGCCAGCCGCATTGACTCCGCTGCCATTGATCCAGCCATGCGAGTAAGCAGTACTTCCCTCAATCTGCCCCGCAAGCGGCAGATAATTCGGGTCGGACAGGATGCGGCTGGTGTCGGGTGTCAGATCCAGCGCCTGCGCATGGGCCTGAAGAGGAATGCAAAGCAGTGCGGCTCCGGCCGCCAATCTCGCAATTCGGTCACTCACGGCAACGGACTCCTTTTGCAATGGGCAACAGCCCGGCTTTCCCCCCGTTGCTCGATATCGCGCGATACCGCGCGCACGAATGATCTGGATTTCGAAAGACTTCCCCTCTTCGACTCCCCGCCGGGTTACGTGAGTAAAGGTTGGATGGCGTCACCTGAACGGCAGATGAATGAACAAACTTGTGAGGTCTTGCCCGACATGGCGCAAAAAAAAAGGCCGCGGGTATTTCCGCGGCCTTGTTGACTCCCGCTACGTTTTAGCCGGGATAGTCGTCGTCATAGTCATGGTCGTAGTCGTTGTAGTAGGTGTAGCCTGGGGTCACATAGGTGTCCGGATAGTAGTAGTTATAGGTGCGCGTGTAGCCATACGGCAGCGCCCGGTCATAGTCGTGGCGCTCGAAATAGCCGATGCGGAAACAATCGTCTCCGAAGTCGTTGCATCGCAGCCGCACGCAATCGTCGCCGGTGCAGCGCGTCTTGATCGTGTCCGCCGAAGCGGAACTGCTCACCGCGCCGGCCCCTCCCAATGCCATCAACGCCGCGATTGCCGTGGTCTTCAACGCATTTGCTAACATGATCGTCTCCTGCAGTTGCAGTCCAACCCTCCGCTGGACACGTTGGTTGTGCTTTTTTTCTGCGGCACCGACACGCTCCTTCGCGCGCCTCACGACGGGCTGCGCATTGGCGCGAGCCTGCCACATCCGTCTAAGCTAATGAGCGACGACGAAGAGAGTTCCTCCGCCGTTCCCCGCCACGCCAAGGCAACTGCTTGCGAATTGTTGGTCGCGAGAGGGTCAGAATTGCGTCTCAATTGCGGCGCCGGAGGCGCCGCGGTGAACTCACTTCATCGCGGTCTGATGAGTTATGGCAAGTTGATCAAAGAGGAAGGCCAGCTCATCTGTTTGCTCGGCGATGCGCTCGGAAAGAGAACTTCCGATGCCGTGACCGGAATTCGCGCTCGTTCGCAACAGGATCGCGCGTCCTGACGATGTTGCCGATTGCAGCGCCGCCGTGAACTTGCGCGAGTGCATCGGATTGACGCGCCCGTCGGTCGCGCCGGTCAACATCAGCACCGCAGGATAGGCCGTGCCTTTGCTGACGTGGTGATACGGTGAATAGGCATAGAGCGCACGGAATTGATCGGCATCCTTCACCGTGCCGAATTCCGTGGTGTTGAACGACCCGTTGGGATCGAGCTCTACGCGCACCATGTCGTAAATGCCGACGGCCGAAACGACGGCGCGCGCGAGATCGGGATGCTGGGTGATCGCGGCGCCCATCAGCAATCCGCCATTGGAGCCGCCCATCAGTGCGAGCCGGTCGTGCGAGGTGTAGTGCTGCGCAACCAGATACGCGCCGGCAGCCGCGAAATCATCGAAGACGTTCTGTTTCTTCGTCAGCATTCCTTCCTGGTGCCACCGCTCGCCATATTCGGCGCCGCCGCGGATGTTGGCGACGACATAGACTCCGCCCGCATCGAGCCAGAGACGCCGCATCGCGCCGAGGAACGCCGGCGTCATGCTGATGCCGTAGCCGCCATAACCGTAGAGAAGCGTCGGGTTGGATCCGTTCTGCTTCGTGCCCTTCTTCTCGATGATATTGAGCGGGATGCGCGTGCCGTCCTTTGACGTGGCGAATGCGCGGTTCACTTCGGCGTCCGCGAACGAAACCGGTGAGGTGACCCTCAATCCTGTTTCAGCAGTCTTGCCCGTCGCGGAACTCCAGCTCTCGTAATAGCGGGGCCGAAGATAAGTCGAAACGTCGAACAGCACCTCGCCGTTCGCGAGCGGCTCGATTTCCGAATTGGCGGAAACTTGTGGCAGCGGCAGACTGCCTTCAGGCGTTCCGTCCAACCCGAACATCCGCACATCGTTGGGACCACCGACAATATCGCGCACGAAGAGTCGCGTCGGCGAAAGCGACAGATCTTGTACATGCTGCTCGGCCCCGCCGGACAGAATGGCGATCTGACTCTCGGGAACCACCACCTTTCCCTGTGCGAGTTTCGCGTTTCCATACGGCGCTGCGAGCTTGAGAATCTTGCCGTTCGGCGCGTTGGCGCGCGAGATTCCATAAAGCCCGTCGTCGGGACCGATGGTGGCGTAGACAATGCGATCGGCATAATTGGCGACCTGAAGCGGCGGCTTGCCGTCGCGGAGCACATAATGGGCCCATTCCCCGCCATCTCCGCGTTGAACGGAAGCGAGAACCGCCGGCCGGTCATAGCGATTGTCGAGGAACACCTCGGAGACGCGCTCGAGACCGTCCTTCTGTCCCAGCGCCGGCGCATCTGTTGTCCAGTCGCCGCCGAGGCGGTGGAGATAGACCTGCATGTTGAAATGCTGATCGGCGGCCGGTGCATCGGGCCCCGGATAGCGCGTGTACCAGAACGACTTGCCATCCTGCGACCAGGCGAGGCTCCCACCCGCCGTTGGATATTGCACGCGTGGAATGGGAGCGCCGATTTCCTTCCCGCTCGCCACGTCGAAAATGTGCAGCGTGCCGTCCTCGCTGCCGTTCTTCGACAGCGACACCGCCACGCGAGTCCCATCGGGCGATGGGACGAACCAGTCGATCGCGGTCAGGCCCTTGGAGTCCATTGCGTTGGGATCGAGCACGATTCTGCGGCTCGACGGGTCGGCCTTTGCATTGAGCGCGACCAGCATGGGCTGCTGCTTCGCTGGATCGTTGTACATCGCGAAGACGGCAACGCCTCTTGCGGTCAATTCGGAATAGGCGGGCGAGGTCGCCGTAATGAGCTTTGTCAACTTTGCCTTGATCCTGGCTTCGCTCGGCAACGCGTCCAGATAGGCGCGCGTCCGCGCATTCTGTGCATCGCTCCACGACTTCACGGCGGGATCGGCTGGATTTTCCAGCCGGCGATAGGGGTCGGCCACTTTCGTGCCCTCGATCGTATCGATCGTCGAACCAGCCGCCGTTAAAGGCGGCGGCGGAACGGACGCGGCTATCGCCGCACCCGCGGCCAGACCGAACGCGAGAATGCCGAAGCGGGCGAAAAGGGACATGAGGACTCTCCGGAGGGCCGGCGGACGCACCGGCCAGAAGGAGCCGTCTCTACACGATTTCAGAAGAGCGTGTCATCCCCAGATCTGCCGCTACATTCCCTCAGGAATGGATTTGCCCGAGGGTTGCGCTGACATCGGCGTCGAAGAGGCCTTCGACGACGAAATTGTTTGGTAGCAACGCGGTCCGGCCGAGACGCAGATCGTCATTCGAGATTTCGATTTTCGCGCCACCTGTATTCTTCGGATCTTTGATCGCGTCATCAACTTTTGAGCGTGCATCCCGGACGAGCGGCGACAGGTCGTAAGAATAGGCATTGCCGATTGCCTGTGGCAGTCCATTTCGGATCGCCGCGGAGAGAGCCCACAGGCGGTTACCGATCTTGCGCGTCATTGCGAAGTTGCGCAGCCGGATCAGGTGGCCATCGTTTTCGACTGTGGGCGCTGCCGTGAACCACACAGTGCCATTCTGGCCGTGAAGCTTGCCCGGCCCATCGACGCGAAACGTCGCGCCGATTGCAAGCCGGTTGGTGCTCGGAAAGACCTCCACTGCGGTCGGCGTGACCGACTGACCTCCGGACCTTACCGGCTTGCCGATGATGTTCGCGGATGCCGCAGCCGCAAGAAGGGGATAGGGAATCGCAAGGGGCACGGCGAGAGAAAACTTTCCCGGCTGCGGCGGCATCGGAGCGTTCTCCGGAAGCTCGCCCGGACCCGCATCGGCTGGCTTGGTGGCCGACACGCTGGTCGCCGCTTCCAGCCGCGCGACGAGCTTGATCCCGTCATCTCCCACCTGCACGCCCGGAACCGACAGCGATTTCGGTTCGACGCTTGCAAAAAAGGTCGGCGAGCTGCCGAGCGTGACCGGGAGCGACCAGGTCTTCCAAACCTGCTTCAGCTGGTCGCGGATCTTGTCGCAGGGGATTTTGGCATTGATCTCGTCGACCTGGCTCTGAAGAGAACGGTTGATCTGGTCGGTCATCATGGCGCCGGCGGGAAATTTCCACGGTCCGATGCACGCCTTGAGCCCGCTGCCCGCGTCGAGGCAGCTGCGCCCGATGATGTCGATTTCGGGCGGCGTGCCCCAGGCGAAATGCGTGACGGCCTGGTCGAGTTTCGGGCAGAACGATTTGTCCATCCGCACCATTCCCGAAATTGATACGACGAAGGTGCCGCTGAAATTCTTGTTGTTGATCTGTATGGCCTTGGCGAGATCTCCCGTGAAGCCGCCATTGCCGTCGAACTTGACGGGCACGTCCATGGCGATTCCGGATCCGTCGTGCTTGACCGCAATATTGCCGTTGCGCGTGGCATTGACGTGCCAGTCAAAATCCACGCAGCCCTTGAAGAGGGTCACCTTGATCGAGGGAACTGACGGAGAATTGGAGCCAATCGCGAGCTGGTTGCAGCCAATTCGGGCTTTTCCGGAACGCGGTCCCGAAAAACGATCGGCGGCCGCGTTTGCGGCACCGGCCAGCACATCGTAAGCGATGGTGAGGCTGGGCTCGATGGTGCTTGTGCGTGCCTGGAATTCGTTCGTCGCGGCGCTGCGGGGCGGCTTTTCGGACAGAAGTTGGGCGGCTTCGGCGGCCGCGGCGTGCGAAACGAGAGCCGCCAGAACAATTATGGCGGGCGTCGCTGCGGCGGTCTTCGAATTTCGGATTCCATTCCCCATCCTGGCCATCGTCTGTTCCCTCTCGGTTCCGGAATATTCGGAGCGCGCGTCCCCGCACCGCCTTTAACGTTCGAGAAGCCGTTTGCGTTTGCGAGTGCCGCATTTGCTGTCGGCGGCGCCATCACTGGCGGCACTCATCGTTCGACCCCTTGTCTGGCTCAAGCGCGTGTGAACACGTTTACAAGCGAGCGATGACCAGACCCGAAGAGCTGCTTCGCCCGACGCCGAACGGGCTTCATTGCGCGCCGGGCGATTTCACGATCGATCCGGTTCGTCCGGTGCCGCGCGCGGTGATCACGCACGGCCACGGAGATCACGCGCGGCCCGGCCATAGCGCGGTGCTGGCGACCCGCGAAACGCTCGCCATCATGGCGGCGCGCTACGGAGAAGGGTTCACGGGAGCCGCCCAGCCCGTCCGCTACGGCGAGACCAGTTCGCACAATGGTGTGGAAGTCACCCTAATGCCCGCCGGCCACGTGCTCGGCTCGGCGCAGATCGTGCTGCGCTGGAGAGGACTCACCGCCGTCGTTTCGGGCGATTACAAACGCCGCCGCGACCCGACCTGCGCAGCGTTCGAGCCGGTGCCCTGCGACGTCTTCGTGTCGGAGGCGACATTCGGCCTGCCCGTCTTCCGCCATCCCGACGATGCGGGGGAGATCGCCAAGCTGCTCAAATCCGTCGCGCAGTTCCCTGAGCGCGCCCATCTGGTCGGCGCCTACGCGCTCGGCAAGGCGCAGCGTCTGATCTGTCTGCTGCGCGAAGCGGGTTATGATCGCACCATATTCGTGCATGGCGCACTTGCCACGTTGAACGCGCTCTACGAAGCGCATGGGGTGCAGCTGGGACCGCTTGCGCCCGCCACCGCCGAAACGCGCGATGCCTTCGCGGGTGAGATTGTTCTTGCTCCACCCGACGCGCTCGCCGATCGCTGGTCGCGCCGCTTCGCCGATCCGTTGCCCGTCTTTGCCTCGGGCTGGATGCGTGTGCGGGCGCGCGCGCGGCAGCGGCAGGTGGAATTGCCGCTGGTGATCTCCGATCACGCGGATTGGGACGAATTGACCCAAACATTCCGCGAGCTTCACCCCGAACAGGTGTGGCTCACGCATGGCGAGGATCAGGCACTGCTGCGCTGGGCTTCACTCGACGGCATCACGGCGCGGACGTTGTCGCTCGTGGGCTACAGCGAAGAGGAAGGCGAATAGATGCGCGCCTTCTCACGGCTGCTCGACCGGCTCGCCTTCACCCCAGCGCGCAACTCCAAACTGACGCTGCTGCGAGACTATCTGCGCCAAACGCCCGACCCGGAGCGCGGCTGGGCCCTTGCGGCGCTGACCGGTGCGCTCGGCTTCGACGTGGCGAAGCCCGCCGCCATCCGCAAAGCGATTGAATCGCGGATGGATGCGCAATTGTTTGCACTCTCCTATGATTACGTCGGCGATCTCGCTGAAACAGTAGCGCTCGTCTGGCCGAAGAAGACCGGCACCAATGCTGAGACGGATCGGGTCGAACCCCAACTTTCCGAAGTCGTCGACACGCTGCAAAGCGCTTTGCGCCACGACGTGCAGCGCCTGCTCGAGGACTGGCTGGACGCACTCGACACGGACGGGCGATGGGCGTTGCTCAAGCTTTTGACCGGCGCGTTGCGGGTCGGCGTGTCGGCGCGTCTCGCAAAGCAGGCGCTCGCCACACTGGGCGAAGTAGATGTCGCCGAAATCGAGGAAATCTGGCACGCCCAGCACCCACCCTATGAAGACCTCTTCGCCTGGCTCGAGGGTCGCAGCGGGAAACCCACCCGCGCAGCGCCTGGCCACTTCCGGCCGGTGATGCTCGCGCAGGCGCTGGACGAATCTTCCGATCTCGCGAAATACGACGCGCGTGATTTCGCCGCCGAGTGGAAATGGGACGGCATCCGCATCCAGGCGGTGAGCGAAGGGGGCGTGAAACATCTCTTCAGCCGCACCGGCGACGAGATCAGTCATTCCTTTCCCGATGTGACCGCGGCGCTCAACTTCGAAGGCGTGATCGACGGCGAATTGCTGGTGGTTCGCAACGGCGCCATCGCGCCCTTCTCCGACCTCCAGCAGCGCCTCAACCGCAAAAGGCCTGACGCGAAAGCAATCGCGAAGTTTCCGGCCGCCATCCGCGCCTATGATCTGCTGCTCGCGGGCAAATCCGATCTGCGCACGCTGCCCTTCCGCGAGCGGCGGACGCGACTCGAATCATTTGTCGCCCGGGCGAAAGCGCCGGGACTCGATCTCTCACCTCTCGTCCCCTTTGATAACTGGCCCGCGCTGGCGGCGTTGCGGGCAAACCCGCCCGCGGGCGATGCGCGTCTCGCAGAAGGTTTGATGTTGAAGCGCTGGGATTCGATTTACGAATCCGGGCGGCCAAAAGGACCGTGGTTCAAATGGAAGCGCGATCCGCATTTGATCGACGGCGTGCTCATGTACGCGCAGCGTGGCCACGGCAAGCGCTCGAGTTATTATTCGGACTACACGTTCGGCGTCTGGCGTGAGGATGCGAGCGGCGAGCGGACACTGACGCCGGTCGGCAAAGCCTATTTCGGTTTCACCGACGAGGAGCTAAAGGCGCTGGACAAATTCGTGCGCGACAACACGACCGAACGGTTCGGTCCGGTGCGCGCGGTGCGCGCAGAAGGGGATTTCGGCCTCGTGCTCGAGATCGCCTTCGAGGGCTTGCAGCGCTCGACCCGCCACAAATCGGGCGTCGCCATGCGCTTCCCGCGCATCAGCCGCATCCGCTGGGACAAGCCCGCGCGGGAAGCCGATGAACTTGCGACGCTTGAGCGCATGCTGGACGCGCGTAGTTACGGGTAGGCGATCAATGCCAGTTTGCGAAAACCGCCGCCGTTATAGATGCAGTTCGACGACGGTGACGGCATCGGCCGCCGGGTTGTAAGGCGTGTTCGCTGCCGGAGTGGGTTCGTACATCTGCTGGTTTTGCAGATATTGTGTGGACACCTGTTCGCGTTCTTCGGCGAGCTGGGTGCGGCAACCGGAGTAAGCTTCCGTTCCGCGATCCGCGCCCCCCGAACGGCAAACTGCATCGTCATTTGCAGCCATGCGGGACGCACATCCCGGCAACAGAAGGAGCAACGATAACGCAAGCAGTCCTGATCTCATGTCCAGGCCCTCGAATCGGTGGCCGCGACCCGGGTCGCGCCAGTCCACTTTTCGTATAGAGCCTCGGCGTTAGCGGCAGGCTAACGGGTTTGAGTGCCTTTTATTCAGCACACGCTTTGTCAGGTTACGGGCCGATCGTAGTCCATCGCGAGCAGGGCGAAGCTCGCCAGCCAGTGCTCGCCCATATAGTCGCCCGTCACATGCGGGAGCGCGCTGTCCAGATGGCGATCAATCGCATCTTCAATGCGTCCGCGCGTGTCCTGATCAGCGACCGCGTCCACGATCAGGTTCCAGCACCAGGCGCGCGACAGGTTGAGCCCGTCGAGATGGGCGATCTTGCCATCGCTGCGGTCGCTCACGAAGGCCGGCGAAAACAGCGGCGCGGGTTCGCCCTGCGCGAGGCGTGGAAGGAAGCGCGTGAACCACCGCGCGAAATCGTCGCGCCCAAGAACTCTGCGCATGCAAGCGGCTTCGACAAGCGCCGGGGAAAGAAAGTCGTCGCCGCAGGGCTCCCAAGCCTGACAATCCGAGTCGTTCGCGTACCACTGCATGGCCTTCTCCGCGCAGAGAGTGGCGAACGACAGGTTGTCGACCGTGCGCGCGTAGTCGAGAGCGAGAAGAAGCGCGAATGCCGTGTTGGCGTGCATGCCCGCGCGCGCGGGATAGGTGGCAAGCGGAAGCCAGGCTTCGAACCGCTGTTCGAACGCCTGCGCGAGCAGCGCGACTTCGCGGCTCCAGCTCCGGCCTTCTTCACTTCGGTGGCGCGCAAGCTCGCCTGCCAGCATCAGCGCCCATGCCCAGCCATAAGGCCGTTCGAAACCTCGGCTTTCGGCGCGGGCGAGATAGGCAATCTCACCTGCAATGTTCTGCGATGTGAGCTGCACATCGAAGAGTGCGCGGATGCGGTTGCGCTCCGGCAGTTGCGAAAAGCGCCTGTAGAGCCTCGCAAGAAGCCAGGTGCCGTGCACGCAGGAATGCCAGTCGAAGCTGCCGAAGAACACCGGGTGCAGCGCGCGCGGCCCCTTCACGTCGAGGGGGCCGCCCATCACATGGTCGAGTTTGTTCGGCCATTCGCGTCCGATATGACCGAGAGCGGCGTGCGCGAAACGCGAAGCGACGTCTTTCGTCAATGATCTCATGCGTGGTGCGCGCCGAAACGGAAGACGAGTGCGACGGGGCTGAGCCCGACCACCAATCCGGTCACAAACGCAGCCGGCGCAATCACCAGCAACGGATTGATGCGGATCAGAAATCCCAACACCACGACACAGACGCCCAGCAATGACAGCATAAGTTCCCCTCCCGCTTCAAATCAGAACCTACCGCTGAAAAAATCGATTCTTTGCGATTGCATTTCGAATTGCGCGCAGACATTGTGATTTGCTTTCGTGCCTCGCAAGTACTCTTTTGTTAAACAAGTGCGCGCTATTGTTCCATGAGCGTGTACGACGCTGCCCGACAGCACGAGGCTTATCGAAGGCGCTATTCTCCACTGCGCTGCCTCTCGCCGCTCGCGGGTTGCACGCCGATCGGCACGCAGAGGCATGCCAATGAGATTAGTGGAAACGAGCAGCAGCCTCGAACCGGTCGCGCTGCCCCTGCCAACGGCGGTTTCTGCGCAGAGCGTAGATTCGACGGTGCGAGAGCGGCTCGTTTCGCTCGACGCGATGCGCGGCTTCGCCGTCATCGGCATGATCGTCGTGAACGCGCTTGCGACTTCGAAGGATACCTACGGCTTTCAGCCGGACTATTCATTTTTGTCGCATTCACCGTGGGCGGGATTCACTTTCGCCGATTTCGTTTTTCCCGCCTTCATCTTCATGGCGGGATTCTCCGTAGCCGCATCCCTGCGCCGTGCGCGCCTCGATTGGAGGGTGCTGCGCCGAATCGGAGCGCGGACGGCAGGGCTGATGGCGCTCGGCTTTCTGCTGACCAATATCACCTGGTTCGGCAATATGGATCACGGCGATTGGCGCTTGCTTGGTGTGCTGCAACGCATCGGCATTTGCTACTTCGCCACAGCGGTCCTCTTCGTCGCGTGCGGCGCGAGCGCGCGGCTCTTGCTGGCGTTGCTCGTTCTTCTTGTCTATTGGCCGCTAACGCTCATCCCGATTCCCGGCCACGCCACAAATCTTTTCCTTCCCGGCGCCAACTTCGTCTCCTTTGTCGACCACATGGTCCTTGGTTCCCATGCGCTCGTGACAGGTCGAAGCGGATATGATCCCGAAGGTCTGCTGAGCACGTTGCCGGCAATCGCCCAATGCCTGCTCGGTGCGCTTGCCGGCGATTGGCTGCTGAACAACCGTGCGGTGGAGCGTGCGCCGTGGAAACTCGCCGCGGCCGGCGCCGTAACGCTTGCCATCGGCCTCGCCTGGAGTCCGTTTTTTCCGATCATCAAGAACATCTGGTCCAGCAGCTATGTTCTCTGTTCCACCGGACTTGTGATGTTGCTTCTTGCCCTGTCCTGGTGGGCGATTGACCGCAAACGGCTCAGTTTCTGGGGCGTGACATTCCTCGAAGCGTTCGGCGTCAACGCGCTTCTGGCTTACGTTATTCAGGAAACCGCACAGCTTCTGCCCGCCGGCCGCGAAATGCACGCGATAGGCGCCGCCAGCATGAAGATGGAGGCACCGGTCCTCATGACAAACCTGCCGATCGTCGCGTTCCTCGTCATGCTCTGGGTGCCGCTAGAATTCATGCGCCGGCGGCGGTGGATCGTCAGGCTCTGACGCGCGTCAGATCGGTTTTGCGTAGATGCGATAAGTCTTGGCGGGCGGACCGGCGATCGCTTCGCCGAGCGCCACCATCCGGGAATCGTTTTCGCGAATCCAGGAATACTCGGCCCAGTCGAGCTGGTAGCGTGTCGAAGCCTGGATCACGAGCGACTTGACGAGCAGGATGACAAGCGCGCTGCCGCGCGGCGTGGTGCGCCAGGCGCGGCGGATGCCGAGGAACGGAATGCGTGCAGTCCGCCAGGTCTCGCGTTTCATCGCCCAGATCAGCTTCGCCCAATTGAAGGGAAAGAGGCGACCACGGAACGGCGCGATGATGCCGTTCAGATCCGGCAGGCCCACGGCAAAGCCAACCTCCTTGCCGTCGATCATCAGAAAGCGGCCATATTCGTTGCGGAAGAAAGGACGCAACTCTTTGGCCAGCGAGTCGATCTCCGCGGTGCTGAACGGGACAAATCCCCAAGCGTCGCTCCACGCGTCGTTGTAGATGTCGACGAGAAGATCGATTTCCGCGCGATAGCGGCGCATGTCGAAATTGCGCAATTGCGTGTTGCCGAAGCGCTCGGCGCGCGCCGCAAGCTGCTCGATGCGCGGCGGCAACCGGCGCGGCGTCGTGCGGTAGGCGTAAAGATCGATCTCCTTGGCGAGACCCGTACTTTCAAGCAACGGCCCCATCCATGGTTTGCCATGCGGCATAAGCATGGCCGGCGGCGAGTCGAAGCCGGAGACGAGGCAACCGCATTCTTCGTTGATAGAGAAACTGAGCGGCCCCATCATCCGCGTGAGGCCTTGCGTCTTCAGCCAGTCCGTCGCCGATTCGACCAGCGCGAGCCCCGCTTCGCTGTCGTCTGCGCAATCGAAAAAACCAAAATGGCCGGTGTTGTCGCGATGGCGTTCGAGATGACGACGATTGACATGCGCGGTGATCCGGCCAACCGGCTTTCCGCCCCGCGAAGCGACAAAGAAGGCCGCTTCGCCGAAAGTGAAAAACGGCGCGTTCTTCTTCGAAATTCGTTGCTTTTCGAGCAGGTTGAGTTGGGGAACCCAATTCGGATCGTTCGCGTAGACAGCAAAGGGCACGGCGAGCCAGTCGGCCGAGCGTTTTTCAACATCGACCCGGGAGATCCGCACGCTCTGTCCGGAATTGCTCATGTGCGGCCTCTCCGCGTGCGGAGGAGAAGCGGATCGATCAGAGACGGTGGCAATGCTGCCGCAAATCTTGTCAACGCCGCGAGTTGCCAGGGAAAACTGATTTCCCGCTTGCCGCGTCCGAGCCCGGTGACAATTCGCGCGGCGGCGCGCTCGGCGCTCCAAAGAAAAGGCCGGTGCCCCGGCACGCTTGCGCTCATCGGCGTGGCGACGAAGCCGGGACATACGACCGTGACACGGATGCCCTTGGGTCCAAGGAGACGGCGCAACCCGTGGCCATAGACTCGAACGGCTGCTTTCGAAGCCGAATAAAGCGGCGCATCGGGAAGTCCGACAAGAGCGGCGAGCGAACTCATGATCACCACGTGCCCCCTTCCGCGCGCGACGAAGCGCGGCAGAAGCGGGATTACGCTGTTCGTCACGCCCAGGATGTTCGTCTCGACGATCTCACGTGCGATGAGGAGCGGCTCACCTGCAGCCGGCGCGATCACCTTATCGCCCCCAATCCCGGCGTTGGCGATGACCATGTTGATGGGCTGCTGCCCATCGCATTCCTCGATCCAGGCGCGCATCGCTTCCGATTGGACGACGTCGATCGTCTTCCACTCCGTCCTGGCGCCCGCTGTCCGGCACTCGCGCGCAACCTGATCGAGCCTCTCCTCGTTACGCGCGACCAGCGAAAGCCGCGTCCCCTCGCGCGCATAACAGCGCGCCAGAGCCGCGCCGATTCCGCTGCTCGCTCCGGTGATGAGGATATGGACAGGCGCGACCAAAGCGGCATCAGAGGCCACGCTCAAGGCTCCATCGCAATCATCGCGTCCGCCAGACGAACTGGCTCGACATCGAGTAATTCCACAGCGCGCCCATGATCGCGCCGGCTGCACCTGCGAGCCACCAGGTCGGCTCCTGCGAATAGAGCCATGAGGCAAGTCCGACGTTGGTAACCGCACCTGCCGCACCAATGAGACAGAAGCCCAAAAAACCCGTGATCAGTCTCCAGCCGGAAAGCCGCCGGTCATAATAGGTGAGCCGGTTGTTCAGCAGAAAATTGCTCACCAGCGCCGCGAAGGTCGCGATGGTCTGCGCGAGCCAGAATTTGAACGCAAAGCTCTCGAAGGCAAATCTCAAAATGATGAGATGAACGGCGAGACCTGTCGTTCCCACCAGCGCAAAGGAAATGAAACGCGGGTCGATCACGCCGCCGGTCAGTTTGGCGAGCGCGAGGCCCGCGAATTCAAGTGCAATCGCTGCATCGAACTTGCTTCGGCCATGGGCGCGTTCGCGGAATTCATATGGAATTTCGGTGACGCGCAATCGGTTCTTTGCCGTCAGCACGATGTCGAGGAGAATCTTGAATCCGATTGGCGAAAGCTCGCCGGCAATGTCGTCGAGCCGGTCTCTTCTCAGCATGAAGAAACCGCTCATCGGATCGGAAAGGTCGACCCCCAACAGCCGGCGTGCGAGATTCGTGGCGGTGCGGCTGAGCTTCGCGCGCTCCGGGGTGAAAGAGTTGGCGCTTCCGCCCGCCACATAGCGGCTCCCGACGACGAGATCGGCTTCATCTGCGGCCAGCGCTGCGAGCATACGCGGCAGGATGCTTTCATCATGCTGCTGGTCGGCATCCATCACGGCGACGTATGCCGCGCTCGACGCCAGCATGCCTTCGATGCAGGCACCTGCCAGCCCTCTGCGTCCAAGACGCTTCAGGCAGCGCACACGCCGATCTTCAGTCGCCACATCCTTCACGACCTCGGCAGTGCCATCCGGCGAATCGTCGTCGACGAAGATCGCCTCCCAGGCAACTCCAGCGAGTGCGCGATGGAGCCGTGCCACAATTTCGCGCACGTTGCCACGTTCGTTGAACGTCGGAATGACGACGCTCAAAAGCGCGGGCGCGGACGTTTGCACCTCAGCGGGCGACGGCGTAACAATTGCGCGTGCGGACATAAGCTTCATCTGACCGACAGGTGGAACTCGGTGGTGGCGGGAGAGGGGGAGGCAGAGCGGTCACACGGATAAAGAATCAATGAAAATCAGCTAATTGTAAAGCAATCGATTTCAAGTTACGCCGCAATAAAGGCAGCCGACGAGCGCGGCAAGATCCAAAAACAGCAAATAGCGATAATCGCAGGCGATCGAGATCGCAAAAAAGCTCGCAGTGAAGGCGAGCGCACAGACAAGCAGCAACGCGATGGCGAGATCGGCTGGACGCCGGCGCCTCAGCAACACGAACAAGAGAGCCAGAGCAAGCAGTGCATAGGTGACGTGCGAAAATATCGGCGTCCCTACGAAAAGGCTCGCATAGTTTCCGAGCGCTCGGTCCCGCGGACGTATCTGACGTTCGAAGCCCAAATCGCGCAAATATCGCGGTAATCCGGTCACTCCGACGTACCAGTCTTCGCAACCCATGGGATCAGGCGTGAGGAAGGTCCAGGCGAAGACACGCGCGCGCACGCCGAGGTAGTCGAGCGGATGGTGCGCCAGGACGCTCCACCATTGCGATGCAATTGCGTCCGGGCTCGTGCTCGCAAATTCGTTCAGCAGTTCTGTTGAGCCGTATAGGGTGTCGTTGCGCGCGGGAGTGTAGAGGCGCACCCCGTCGGAGCGAATCAGCCGTTCGAGATCGGGATTCGTGTGTGAAAGTACGTCCAGCCTGAGCCCGGGATCGGCCTTCGCCTCTCCAATCAGATCGTAGAGCTGCAGAAGCCTGATTTGCCCAAGTGGGCCGGAGCCACCGCTCGTGCGCTGCGCGAGCGCAAGGCTTGCGGCCAGCACGACCAGCGCAGCGGCTGTTCCCATCCCAATTGTGCAAACGACCGCATTCCACCAGCCGACATGGTTTTTTCTTGCGATCACAAAGATCGCTATCGCGCCAAATGCCAGCGCAATCGCGCCGTTCTGGCGCGCAAGCGTTGCCAGCGCGAAAAGAAAAAACGCGGCAACGATCAGGAGCCATCTTGGCCTCGCGGAGGCCCAGCGTGAGGCCGCATGGGCGAGCAGAACAAAGCCCGCGATAGCCGCGTCGGCGAACAGGACGTCTTTCCAGACGATGCCCTGGTAGAGGACGAATTGTGGGAGGGCCACGGTGATCGCGGCAATTGCGACCGCAGCCCAGGACACGCGCGGCGCAATCCACAGAATCGACAGCATGCCGCCGAAGAGCAGGATGGAGTCGAACAGGATAAAGAGACCGGTGCCGGGATGCGCCGCGTCAGCGAGACCCAGCATCCACGCCATGACCGGAGGGTGCCAGGCGTTGTAGTGCCCGGTGCGGCCATCATGCAGTTGCGCGACGGAATCATAGGAGAGCTGGCCCGGCCAGTTGAGGGCGACGGAAACCGTGCAGCCGAGCACGATCGCGGCGCCTGCCGCGATCAGGCCGGCCTGCCCTTGCGGAGGGCCCCCAGGTCCGGCTGCGCTGTTCACCCCCGATCTCCTTTGATCGAGTAACGATTACAGTTTTCAGCTAACAAAAAAATCACCGTGGCCTTGCGCCGAATTGCCTGCCCGGCGCCGATTTGCCTTGAAAATGCCGGACTGGAGGCATTACCTCTGGAGGCATTACCTGATGTCGGACGGGGGATTACATTTTTTTGCGTGACCTGACGCATTGCGGTCCAAATTCGATTATCCCCGCGCATGGCATCGGTCGGTGGGGCGGAGCGCGGTTGCGGACCTGACATGATCGACAAGCCGGTCTTCTTCGACGCAAGCGGGCGGCGGGCATCGCGCATGTCCGTTTTCGGACGCGCTGCCGCGATTGTCACAACCTTCATCGGCATCGTCTTCATCGGCAGCCTGATCATCGAACCGCACGTCGCCGGTCCAAACCTTCCCGGTCGTCTCAGCGCCATCAATCCGGCCGAACTTGTGCGGCGCGCCTTCGATCCGGCGATGATGAACGCTGCCGCCAGGCTCGCCGCGGAGGCGAGGGCTGAGCGCGCAAAACTCGTGCGAGCGTGGCGCGCGCAGCGCGCGCTGGTCGCGCAAGCCCATTCCGCGAAAACGGCCCTGCGTCCCTTCCCAAACCGTCCGCTCACGGTCGGATTCTATTTGAGCACTGACGAACTCGGATACCCCGACCTGAAGCGCGTGGTGTCGAAGCTCGACTGGTTCGTTCCGGCATGGATGAATCTCGACGGGCCTGACATGAGGCTTGTCCACAACGTGGACAAGCGGGCGATCTCGGCGATCGCGCATGCCAAACCGAATGTCGCCATTCTGCCGCTGGTGCAGAACGCATCGAACGCGGTGTGGAACGGGCACGGAATGGCGGAACTGCTCTCGGATCCGATGAGGCGGCACATTCTCCTGAACGGAGTTGTCACCTATCTCGCCAAAAACAAATTTCAGGGTGCGGTTGTCGATTTCGAAAGTCTGCCACAGAGCGCTTATCCCGATCTCGCGACCTTTCTCGCAGAGGTGAGGGCAGCATTCAAACCGCATGGCTGGCTCGTCGTCGTCGCTTCTCCTTTCGACGACGACAGCTGGCCTTACGCCGAATACGCAAACCTCGTCGATTACACGCTGCTCATGGCCTATGACGAGCATGACGACGGGGCGGATCCAGGAAGCATCGCCGGCCAGAGCTGGTTCGAGGAGAATCTCGACGAGCGCATGGCCGTACTTTCGCCTGGGCGCACCATCATCGGCCTCGGAAATTACGGCTACGACTGGTCGGAAGGCAAAGGCGAGGCGCTGTCGTTCCAGGATGCAGTGATTGCCGCGCGCGATTCTCAGGCCCGCATCGTCTTCGACGACCGCACCAACAACCCGCATTTCTCCTATCTCGAGGACGACAATAGCAAACATGAGGTGTGGTTTCTCGACGGCGTCACGGCCTACAACCAGATCCACGCGGCGGATCCGTATCAGCCCGCAGGCTATGCGCTATGGAAGCTGGGCAGCGAGGACCCTTCCACCTGGACCGTACTCGGCCGTCGTTACGGCACCCCCGCACCGGGCGGGTTACGCGACATTCCCACCAGCCAGGACGTCGATTTCGAGGGCGTGGGCGAAATCCTCGATGTGGAGGCGCACCCCACCCCGGGCACGCGCGCGCTCGATATCGATAGAGATACAGGCGATATCGACGACGAAACCTACACCAAGCTGCCGACGCCGTACGTCATCCGCCAACTGGGGGCCAGCCGCAACAAGCTCGCTCTCACTTTCGACGATGGTCCAGACCCGCAATGGACTCCGCAGATCCTGGACATTCTGAAGGCCAAAAACGTCAAAGCGACGTTCTTTGTCATCGGCGAAAATGCGGAAGCCTATCCCGAAATCGTGCAGCGCATGGTCGCGGAGGGACACGACGTCGGCAACCACACTTTCACCCATCCCAACCTCGCCGACACGCCGGGCGCGGCGGTGGCGCTGGAACTAAACGCCACCCAGAGACTCTTTCAGGCGCTGACCGGACGCTCGCTACGGCTGTTCCGCCCGCCCTATCTGGGCGACGCGGAGCCCTCAGACGAGTCTGAGCTTCGTCCCGTAGAGCTGGCTCAGAGCCTAGGTTACATAACCGTCGGAATGCACGCTGATCCGGTCGACTGGGCGCTGCCGGGAACTGACGCGATCCTGCAGCGCACACTCGCGGCGGTTCATGCGAAGAACCCCGATCAGCGCGCCAACATCATCCTGTTTCACGACGCCGGAGGTGATCGCTCACAGACCGTGGCGGCGCTGCCCAACGTGATCGACACGTTGCGGGCTCAGGGCTATCAGTTCGTGCCGGTCGCCCAACTTGCCGGACTGACACGTGCCCAGGCCATGCCTCGCCTGCCAGTGACAGCGACGCTCATCATGGACAGGCTTGTCTTCCTTGCGCTCAGTTGGACCGGCGTCATTCTTTACTATTGCTTTCTGACGGCGATCTTCCTGGGAATAGGCAGGTTGCTCGTCTGGTGCGTGCTCGCACTCTTCAATCGGCCGCGTGAAGCGGAACAGGCCGCGCCACCTGGGTCCACCAATCCACGCCGCGTGTCGGTGATTATTCCCGCCTTCAACGAAGAAAAGGTGATCGCGACGACGATCGAGCGAATTCTCGCCAGCGATCATCGCAACATCGAAGTGCTCGTAGTGGACGACGGCTCGCGCGATACAACCGCCGCAATCGTCGAACAGCAATTCGGCGCCGACCCGCGCGTTGAGCTTCTGCGTATCGCGAATGGTGGCAAGGCCAATGCGCTCAACACAGGTCTTGCGCGCGCGCAAGGTGATGTGATCGTGGCGCTCGATGCCGACACGCAGTTTTGCGGCGACACGATCTCGCGGCTGGTTCGCTGGTTCGCCGATCCACATGTTGGCGCCGTGGCCGGCAACGCCAAGGTCGGCAACCGCATCAACACAATCACGCGCTGGCAGGCACTCGAATATATCGTGTCGCAGAATCTCGAACGCCGCGCGCTGGCCGCTCTGGACACGCTGACCGTGGTTCCAGGCGCCGTCGGCGCGTGGCGCCGCAGCGTGCTCGAGAAGCTTGGTGGCTTTACCGCGAGCACGCTCGCCGAGGACCAGGACCTGACGATTGCGGTGCAGCGTGCGGGATATCGCGTGTTGTTCGATGCGAGCGCCATCGCCTGGACCGAGGCGCCCGCCACGGTCCGCGGGTTCGCCAAGCAGCGTTTTCGCTGGGCTTTCGGGACACTCCAATGTCTATGGAAATATCGCAGCATGACGTTCAATCCACGCTATGGTGCGCTTGGACTCGTCGCATTGCCCCAGGCATGGCTGTTCCAGATTTTCCTGACTGCTCTCGCACCGGTCGCGGACCTCATGCTGATCTGGCAATTGTTGTTCCAGTCGATCGCCTATCTCGAGCACGGCGCGGAGTTCAGCAACACCAATCTTCTCACCGTCGGTGTCTACTATGCGGTGTTCATGGTCGTCGATCTCCTCGCCGCGCTTTTCGGCTTCTGCATGGAGCCGCGCGAAAACTGGAACCTGACCTGGTGGCTGATGCTGCAGCGCTTCGGGTATCGCCAGATCATGTATTACGTGCTCGTGCGCTCCATCTCCACGGCATTGCGCGGCCGGTTCGTCGGCTGGTCCAAGCTCGAGCGCACCGGAACCGTCAAGGTGAACTACGCGCGTGATTTGCCGGCGCATTGATGGCATCGGGCCGGCGCGCTCATTCAACTACTTTGGAAGGAAGAATACCCCCTCGTCGTTGGCGTGATCGATGCGATAGTTGCGGCGGATCGCGTCCTGCACGTTGGGGAGCAGTGGAAATGGGTCGGTTTCGTCAAGCTCGATAGCCGAAAAATGACGTGCGTCGAGCAGGTTGATGAACGGCGCCGGTTTGCGCGCATGGGTGACGAGCTGCTGGTCGAGATTGAACGTGTCAACCTCGGCTGGTTTCCCGGCCCAGTAGCACAATGCCAGACTCTCGCACATCGCCGGTCCCTGATGGTTGCGCAGGAATGTGATGTCATCACTCGCCAGCGCTGCCTCATCTCTCATCGGATGCAGCCAGTATGCCGGGTCGCGCCAATCTGAAACGGCGAACGTGAGCATCGCAATCGGCAACAGGCAAAAAAATGCGAGCGCGCGGCTCGCAATGTACAGCACGGGGTCTCTGCTGCGCGTGAGCACGTCCAGCGCAAGTCCCGCACCGAGCGAGAGCGCTATATCGGCGTCGAACATCGCGTTGACATCGACGCCTGCGCCGCCGAGCAACCAGGCTCCCGCAGCAACCGATATCGCCGCGTAAAGGGCAAGCAGCGCGACAAACCGGTCGCGCCTGCGCCAGATCAATAAAGCCAGAGCGCAGAGGGGGATCAATCCGACCTCCCCCCAGCTCGATACGTTTTCGCCCAACTGGGCAACCGAATAAGCGCGCGCCGAATTGAGGCGATTGAGCAAGTCGAAGCCGAAAGTGACCCGAAATGCCAATACCCCCGCGACTGACAGCGCCGCGATCCAGACCGCGAATCGGAATGCATTGCGGCGGTCGTAGAGGGCCAACCAAATTTGCGCCGCCAGCGGCAGCGCAAAGAGATTGTGTTTCACGTAAACCCCGGCCACAAAGAAGGCAGCACTTGCGAATATCGCAGGCGCTCCACGAGGTTCGCGCAACAAAAAGAGAAGCGCCGCAAGCTGGAGTGCGTGTCCAAAAAGCTGGGGATCATCCATTCCCACATAGTCGGACGTAACGAGCAGAACCCCGGCAAAAAGCAGCGGCGCAAAGGCGGTCGCCTGCCACGCACCCTTCATGAGGCGAACTGCAATCGCGATGAACACGGAACAGCAAAGGAACGACGCAAGCGATATGACGCGTCCGGCAATGATGTGATCGTCCAGCAATTTCCCCAGATAACCGACCGCATAAAAGGAAAGCGGCGGATAGTTGTTTGTCATCAAGCTGGCGGCCGACGGATAGAGTCCGTGTCCGGCAATGGCTGCAGCTGCGTGGTAGGCGTTCCAGCCTTCATTCGGATCAAGAGAAACGTGAAGCGGTAGAACTGAAATCGCACGCACAACGCCTGCCACGCATAACAGTGCGGCAGCCATGAGGAGAACAGGCAACATGGGCGCAAGCGCGTGGTCGAGCGCGTTCGCGCGCGCGTGTCCCTCGTCGCGAGAAGCGTTCATTGCGTACCGCAATCCTCACGGCGAATGCGGTAGAGGGAGAAGAAGCTTCCGGCATGACGAAGCTCGAGCATGTCGGGCACACGACTCCTGCGTCCGCCGAGGTGCACCACGACGGCGACGTCGTAGTGGCACTGGAACCGGATCAGGTATGGGAAGATCTCCCGGATATCCTTGTCGTCGGCGACGTTTCCTGCGGCGAGATCGTCAAGTTCCGAAATGTCGGGAGGCGAGCCTTCCTGCGCGGAGTTCGCGGCTATGCCTGCGACGGCCGGCTGCAGCCGGATCACGTGCTGGCCGGCGGTCGTGAAAAGTAGGGGCGTGAAGGCTCCACGGTCGATGATCGCATATTCCGCCATGTGCCAGTACGGCTGGTCGGAAGCGAGCCCCATCGCGTCACCGTCGAGCACCGTCACAAGCTTTGCGCCGGGCTCGATTTCCCCGGCTGCGGCGCGAAATTCCGCGAAACGTCGGTCGTAGTAGCGCCAATTGCCGGTCAGCGTTGCGGCATTCCAAGCTGCAACGGCAAGTGCCACTACGAGAAGGACCGCTTCTGACCGGCGCTCGAAGCGAAAATCGGCGGACGCGAACGCGATGGTTCCGAGTACCGCAGGCAGACGCAGATCGACGCCCCAGCCGCCCATCGCCCACTCGGGCGCAAAGACGCAGGCGACGGCGAGAACGATGAGGCCGAACCTCATGCGCGGATGCACGAAAATTTTTCCGCGCCACACGCCCACTGCAAAAAACGAGGCGAGCGCGGTAGTCAAGAGCCAGGCCGGCCGGTCGAAGGTGAACTGGATCGCTGCACTCAGTCGATCGATGATCGTATCGCGCAGGTTGAACGTGATCGCCCCGCCCTCGCCCTTCGGCTTGAAGAGAACAAAGGCGAGAGCCGAAGGAACTCCAAGCGCCGCGACATTTGCCAAGCGCGTCAGCGCCGCTCCAAATGAAATTGGACGGTCACAGCTTGATAGTTCGTAGCACGCGATAAGAACGAGAAGTGTTGCCGCGGCGAAGACGTGACAGAAATAGATTGCCAACGTGGCGAGGGCGAAACCGGCGAGGTGAATCGGCTTGCTGCGATTTTTATCGGCAATCCAGCCGGCGAACCCGAAAAGACCAAACCCCATGCCAAAAGCGTAGTTGCAGAAGCCCCACAAGAAGTTCGCGTTGTAGGCAAAAAAACAGGCGAAAAGCGGAGCGGCGCCGATCCGACGGTAGAGGGCCCGATGCACGGCTCCGGCGCCCAAAACCCATGCAGCGACAGTCAAGCTGAGGAAAATCGCCGTTGCCTGCGCAAGGCCAACCAAGTGCGAAAGGCAGGGCACAATCGCTTCCGAGGCCAGATTGGGCACGAACGCCCATTGCACGCGGTAATAGTGTGAGAGCGGGAGAGATTTAGCGCCGCCCGCCAGGAGATAGAAACTCGCCAGATGCGCGGGATAATCCGGCATGGCGGGCATGCGCACCAACCAGACGGGCAGCGCGAGCAGGAGTGCGGCGGCAAAGAGCGCCAGAGCAGGCCATGGCGGCCAAAGGCCGCCAATACTGCCCCCAATACGTGCTGGATCAGGTTTTGGCCCCATCGAAATCGTTCTTCTGTCCCCTTTGCTCCGGCACGCCCAGCCAACGTTTCGGCGTATTTTGTAGCCGATTCGAGCTCCAAGGAGCGGTCCCACGGGGATCGATTGACCGTTTCGCCGCTTAGCTCTCTTGCTGGGTTTCGCGATCGAGGGTTTTTCGGCTATAGCCGGGCGCGGCACTTCCTGGCGGGATTTCTGAATGTTGCGATTGAACGCGGTGGGAAAAAGAATAAGTCACGGTGTCAAATGATGCGCGTCATTCTTGCACAGCCTCGAGGCTTTTGCGCCGGTGTCGTCCGCGCGATCGACATCGTGGAGCATGCGCTCGAAAAATATGGCGAGCCTGTCTATGTGCGCCACGAAATCGTGCATAACCGTCACGTCGTCGATGCGCTGAAGCGCAAGGGCGCCCGTTTCGTCGAGGAGCTCGACGAAGTGCCGCACGGCGCCGTGACCGTTTTCAGCGCGCATGGCGTTCCCCAGGCAATCGTCCGCGAAGCGGCGCGCCGCGAACTGCCGGTGCTCGATGCAACATGCCCTCTGGTCTCCAAGGTGCATGCTCAGGGCAAGCGTTATGTGTCGAAAGGCCGCACACTTGTCCTTATCGGCCATGCGGGCCATCCCGAGGTCGAGGGAACGATGGGTCAGGTTGGCGCTCTGGTCCATCTCGTCTCGTCCGAAGCCGACGTGCAGGCTCTCGACCTTCCTGACGATGCGCCCGTCGCCTATGTCACGCAAACCACGCTCAGCATTGACGACACGCGCGGCGTGATCGCCGCACTCAAACGACGGTTCAAGAACATTGTAGGTCCGGATACATCCGATATCTGCTACGCGACGCAGAACCGGCAGTCGGCGGTACGTGAATTATGCAAGATCGCAGAAGTGATCCTGGTGGTCGGCGCGAAAAACAGCTCGAATTCGAATCGCCTTCGCGAAATCGGACTCGAGGAAGGCGTTCCAAGTTATCTGATCGCTGACGGTAGCGAACTGGATCCCGCCTGGGTCGCCGGCAAGCATACGATCGGCCTTACCGCGGGCGCATCGGCCCCCGAGCAACTCGTTCGCAACGTGATCGAAGCGTTGCGCCTGCTTGGCGAAGTCGAAGTCAGTGAAATGGACGGCGTCGAAGAAAAGATCGAATTCCGCCTGCCCGCGGAGTTGAGAAACCGGAAACGCCAATCGGCGAATGTGGAGTAGGACGTGGGAATTCCGCTGAGACAGGCCGCGCGCGTCGGCGCCTATGTGATGAAGCAGCATCTGACCGGACGAAGGCGCTATCCGCTCGTGCTGATGCTCGAGCCGCTGTTCCGTTGCAATCTCGCCTGCGCCGGCTGCGGCAAGATCGACTATCCCGACGACATCCTCAATCAGCGTCTCAGTTACGACGAATGCATGCAGGCGATCGACGAGTGCGGCGCTCCCGTCGTCTCGATTGCTGGCGGCGAACCGCTGCTGCACCGCGAGTTGCCGCAGATCGTTCGCGGCTTCCTGGAGCGCAAAAAATTCGTTATTCTGTGCACCAACGCTCTCCTGCTTGCGAAGAAGATCGATCAGTTCCGCCCGCATCGCGACTTCACCTGGTCGATCCATCTCGACGGCGACAAGGCGATGCACGACAAGTCGGTCTGCCTCGAAGGCACGTATGAGAAAGCCGTCGATGCGATCAGACTGGCGAAATCGAAAGGCTTCCGCGTCAGCATCAATTGCACGCTGTTCAGCGATGCCCAGCCCGAGCGGGTTGCCGCCTTCTTCGATGAAATGAAGGCGATCGGGCTCGATGGCATGACGATTTCGCCCGGCTATGCTTATGAGCGCGCTCCGGACCAGGAACATTTTCTCAATCGCGAGCGGACGAAGAATCTGTTCCGCGGGATCTTTTCACGCGGCGACGGCGGCAGAAAATGGCCGATCAGCCAATCCGCCATGTTCCTCGACTTTCTCGCGGGAAATCAGACTTATCACTGTACGCCGTGGGGCAATCCCACCCGGACCGTCTTTGGCTGGCAGAGGCCGTGCTATCTTCTTGGCGAAGGTTACGCGCCGACGTTTCGCGAGCTGATGGAGGAAACCGACTGGGACAAATATGGCGTCGGCAACTACGAGAAATGCGCGAACTGCATGGTGCATTGCGGATTCGAGGCGACAGCCGTCATCGACAGCGTGACGCGTCCGCTGACCGCGCTGGGGGTGATGCTCAAAGGCGTGAGGACGAAGGGGCCGATGGCGCCGGAAATTCCGCTGGACCGGCAACGGCCCGCGCAGTTCGTGTTTTCATCCCATGTCGAGCGCAAGCTCGCCGAGATTCACAGCGCCAAGCCCGCCCAAAAGCAGGTGGCGGCAGCGGAATAGGATCGCGAACGCGATCTCCGCTTCCCACGCGGTGCGTAGAAGAGCCGGAATTTGTTGGGGCGCGCGCAGGAGCGACCACACCACCCCCATAAGGTCGATTCCGCCCGACGGATTCAGCGCGACGCAAGCCGCCGGCGGAAGCGTGCGGTCAGCTGCATCGGAGACCACGCGAAGCGCCGCAAAGGGCAGACCCCTTGACCGTGCGACGCGCGCCGCGACATGCGACTCCATGTCAGCCGCCGACGCGCGCGTCGCCGCGTGCAATCGCGCCTTCGCATCGCGATGAGCCGCTAGCGTATCGATGCCGGCCAGCGGAGCGACCACCGCGCCCGGGACGCGCTGTGCGAGCTCGCGAGTCCAGGATGCGTGCGTCGGAATCGATTCCGAGTCCGCGACGACTTCGGATGCGACGATGACGTCTCCGACTCGCAACTCGGGCGAAAGGGCGCCGCAAATGCCGATGCTCAGAACGCGACGCGCGCGTTTTCCAAGCTCATCCGCCAAGCGGCGCTCAAGCGAAACCGCATCGCCGCCGCCAACAACCGGCACGATTTTGGGATTCGCGATCAGGCGCGCTTCGCGCGCGAGACCTGTTACCGCAACTATCATCAAATTCCGTATGTAACGCGATAGGAATTCCCAGCCTGGTGATTGCGGAACCGCGCGACCGCCCACAACGGGAAGAACTTCGAGTACCCATGATAGCGCAAATAGAAGACACGGGGAAAGCCTCCCCCCGTGTAGCTTTCCTCCGGCCAAAGCCCTTGATTATCTTGCATTTTCTGGAGAAAGCCGATTCCTCGCATGACGGCAGGATGGTCGATCCGTCCTGCGGCCATGAGTCCCAAGAGCGCCCAGGCGGTTTGCGATGGCGCAGAAGGCGCCGGCTCGTAACCGTGATAGTCGAGCTTGTAGCTGTCGCAGCTCTCTCCCCAGCCGCCATCCTCGTTCTGAATCGCGACAAGCCAGCCTGCCGCCCTGCGAATGCTGGGTGAATCGGGGTCGAGACCGGCAGCATTGAGGCCCGCGAGCGCGGACCATGTGCCATAGATGTAGTTCACGCCCCATCGACCGAACCAGCTGCCGTCCTTTTCCTGGACGTCGGCCATGAAATTGAGCGCCGCCTTCATCGGGGGACTGTCCGAAGTCTCGCCCAATTGCGCGAGCATGCCGATGCACCGCGCGGTCACGTCGGCAGTGGGCGGGTCAAGAAGCGCGCCGTGGTCGGCGAATGGAATGTTGTTGAGATAGTGATAGGTGTTGTCTGCGTCGAAAGCCGCCCAGCCGCCATTGCGACTTTGCAAGCCCTCTATCCATTCGCGCCCGCGCGCGATCGCTTCGGAGTAGTCGCTGTGCGCCCTGCCAATGCTGCGCGCGCGATCGAGCGTCATCACCACCACGGCAGTATCGTCAAGATCGGGATAATAAGCGTTGTTGTATTGAAACGCCCATCCCCCCGGACGCACATCGGGCCGCTCCTCCGCCCAGTCGCCTTTCACGTGCAAAACCTGGCGTGACTTCAGCCATTCGCACAGGACGCCGATCCGCACATCGGCATCCACGCAGCGGGATTCCATCAGGGCATGCGCGGCGAGAGCGGTATCCCACACCGGCGAGACGCAGGGCTGGCAATAGGTTTCGTCCGCCCGGTGCACGAGGAGATTGTCAACCGATTTGCGCGCCAATGCACGTTCTGCATGAGCGGGCGGAAAGCCGAGCGCGTCATACATCATCACGCTATTTGCCATGGCAGGATAGATGGCGCCGAGACCGTCCTCGCCATTCAACCGCTCGGACACGAACTCCACGCAGCGCGCGATGGCGTGCTTGCGCAATCTCCCCGGCCAGAGCGGGCCGACAAGCTTGAGAATGCGATCAAGCACGGAAAACAAGGCCGCCCAGTAGGGGTTCTGGTGCGGCGCGCGCAATGGAGGTGGCGCGTCGCTGTCGGCGAACAGCTCCCCGATATGGATTCCGCGCGGATTGCGCGCCAGCGGCCGCAGAGTCGCGAGGACCAACAGCGGCACGATCACCGTGCGCGCCCAATACGACATTTTCGACAGATGGATCGGAAACCAGCGCGGCAGCAGGATGATCTCAACGGGAATGGTCGGCACATTTCGCCAGGACGATTCCCCGAACAGCGCAAGCAGGATGCGCGTGAATACATTTGATCGCGCGGCGCCGCCGCGCGCCAGCAGCTCTTCGCGCGCGCGGCGCATATGCGGCGCTTCGGGCAGATCGCCGATCATCTTCAGCGCGAAATAGGCCTTGACGGTTGCGCTGATATCGAAGGCGCCGCCGTGATAAAGCGGCCACCCGCCGTGATCGGCCTGAATGCGGCGCAGGTATGTGCCAATGCGAAGCTCGCTGTCGGGGTTCGGCGTCTCGCCGAGATAGTGGACCAGCAGCACATACTCGGCCGGGATCGTGGCATCGGCTTCGAGCTCGAACACGAAATGCCCATCTTCACGCTGCATTGCAAGCAGCGCTTCGGTCGCACGTGCGATCGTTTGATCGAGCGTAGGCGCAGTTTCCAGACGAAATCCAACAGCGCTCATGTCACCGATTCGCCGGCCGCCAATCGCGCCGCCTTCTGCCCTGAGCGGATTGCGCCCTCGATCGTGGCCGGAAGGCCCGTCGCTGTCCAGTCGCCTGCCAGAAACAGATTTTGCCATCGCGTTTGTGTATGCGCGCGGCGCGCATCCTGTTCCGGCGTGGCGCGAAACGTGGCACGTTTCTCCTTGACAATCTGCCAGGGCGGCAAATTCAACGGAAGGCCGTGCACTCGCGCGACGTCGCCCCAAAGAAGTTCTGCAAGCTCGGCCCGCTCGCGATCGACGATGGCGTCCGCACCGCTCACTGTCACCGAAATCCGCTGGGGAAAGGCGAAGACCCATTCGGCAGTGCCGCCGATCACGCCGATCATACCGGGAGCGCCAGATCCTGCATTGGCGCGGAAATGGGCGTTGAGAATTGCAGAGCTTTGATCCGGCGCGTCGATATAGGGAACGAGCGATGTCGCGATCCACGACGGTACCGCGAGAATCACCCGATCGTCCGTGGACAGATCGATATGCTGATCGCCCAGATCAAGCCCGGCGGCATGAGAGTTCCCCAGGCCCAGGGACCGCACGCGTTCTCCGAGCCGGACGCGCGTGTTCTTGCCGGCGAGAAATCCGAGGGCCGGCTCGATAAACGCTGCCGCGAGATTGGGGGTTGCGATGCGGGGGAGACAATAGCGGCCACCGCGCGCGAGCGTTTCGCGCAATACCGCGGAAGCAAGGCCGGCAGATGCTTCTTCGGGCGCAGAATTCAGCGCCGCGAGCAGAAGGGGCCGCAAAAGCCGCTCCCAAAGCACTCCGCCGCAGGTGATGACATCCGCAACGCGCCGGCCGCGGTTGGCGAACAAAAGGCGGGCGACTTTCGCATAATCCAGTGCGCCCGTACCAGGGACGCGCCTGTTGCCGGAGAATATCCACCAGGGCACCGCACCTGCGTTGGGCGCAATCGTCCAGCGCTCGCCCGACCTCACGTCGCAGAAGATGAAGCGCGCTTCATCGGGTCCTTTCAGACGGTCCCCTGCGCCAATTGCTCTCAGATAGGAGAAGGTTGCGTGATTGCCGCTCAGAACAAGATGATTCCCGTTGTCGATCACGTCCCCAATCTGCGGGTCGAACCAGGAACGGCAGCGGCCGCCCGGCTGCGGCGCGGTCTCGATGATTTCGACGCGTATGCCCCGTCCGGCGAGTTCCACCGCCGCAGACAGACCGGCGAGACCTGCTCCGATCACGTAGACGGTTCCCGTAATCATGCGGGAAGACCGTAGCGCAGAAAAAACCAGAGCAGCCGGGTCTTTGCAATGCGCACGCGAGAGCGGGGCGGCGCCCACCCCTGCCTTTCCATCGCATCGAGAATGGAGGAATAGACGGCGCTCATCAACTTTGGCGCTCGCAGATCGCCGCGCGGTTGGCGGGCAAGAATCGCGTCTGCCTCGCGATAGTGCCCCCGCGCGATTCGTGCGACGTCGCGGCACGCCGCGTCGATCGCAGGCGAAGCAACAACCTTGTCTGGGTTGTCGACTCCAATGGCCGCCTCATCGAGCAGTTCGCGCGGCAGGTAAAGGCGGCCAAGGGCCGCGTCCTCATCAAGATCCCGAAGTATGTTGGTCAACTGCAACGCACGGCCGAGATGATGGGCGAGCCGAAAACCCGACTCCTCCTCCATGCCGAAAATCTTTATCGAAAGCCGTCCGACAGCGCTTGCCACCCGTTCGCAATAGAGATCGAGGGTCGCCTCGTCGGGAGCGCAGATATCCTCCGCCACGTCCATCGCCATGCCGTCGATGACAGCGAGAAAATCTTCCTTGCGCGGTCGATAGCGGACGACCACCGCTTCCAGAAACGCGGCGCGTTGAGAGACGGATCCTGCATAGAGGGTCTCGACATCTCTCCGCCACGCATCGAGCCTGGCGCCGCGCACTTCCCGCGAGTCCCTGCCGCTATCGGCAATATCATCGACGGCGCGGCAGAAGGCGTAGATCGCGTACATTGCTTCGCGTTCCGCCTTCGGCATCAGACGCATGGCTGCATAAAATGAACTGCCCGACGCTTTCTGTTGTGTCGCAGGCACTTCGGGTTCAATCGCCATGCGCGGTTTCGTGGGGATGATGTGAGAGTGCCAAACGGGACGCCTTCGCGCGTCGGCGCGTGGCAAGGAACTCCGCGATCGCCGCCAGGGCACACCCGGTTGTTTCCAGCATGTTGTGATGCACCCGCTCCGAGAGCGGATCGTGCGTGACAAGCCGCCGGTTCAGGTCCTCGGCCAGCCGCTGGATCAAGCCGACCTCCAGCGCCAGGCGATGGTCTGCGATCTGGTTTGAAAACGGCCTGGATTGCGCAAGCAGCGACGAATTTCGCCGCGCGATTTGTGCGATGACCTGTTGCAAGGCCGGTGGAGACCGCGTCGCGCCCAGCGCGGCGGGTTCCAGCCCGCGCTCCTGAAGCGCGTCGAGAGGAATGTAGACCCGATCGAGATTGCGAAAATCCTTGCCGCAATCCTGAAGGTGGTTGATTACCTGCAAGGCTGCGCAAAGTGCGTCCGATGCCGGCCACACGGCGCGCGACTCCCGATGCACCTCAAGCACAAAACGCCCGACGGGCATGGCGGAGTACCGGCAATATTCCATCAATTCGTCCCAGTTTGCGTAACGCAGCTTGGTCACATCGCGCCGAAAAGCCTCGAGAAGCTGCAACGCATGCTGGGAAGAAAGATTCTCTCGTGCGAGAATGTCGCGAAGTTTTGTCGCTTCGGCCGAAAGATCGGCCTCGCCATGCAGCGTGCGCCACATGTTTTCGAGCAGATGCAGTTTCTCTGCTGGCTCGGCACGCGGATGGTCGGCTACATCGTCAGCCGCGCGCGCAAATCTGTAGAAGGCAAGAATGATCGGGCGATACTGCTTGCGGATCAGAAAGGATGCGACGGGGAAATTTTCGTCGCGATGCCCCTTGCCCGACGAGAATGAAGCTGCACTCATGACGTGTCACGCATGCGCCTGAGCGCGGCCCTTCCACATGCCGCCACGCCCGCGCCAGTGCTGAATGGCTGAATCAACCGTGAACCCCGCATAGATGGCGCCGATTGCCGGCATTGCCGCACCCCAGACCGGCGTCAGCCGATAGAATTTAAGAATCGGCTGATACGCGGCGGCCATCAGCAGCCACACAAGCGCACCTTCGACCCTGGCAGTCCCCTGGGCGAACAGCGCGAGGAGCAACGGTGCAGCGTAAACAATCAACATGCCAAGCACCGTGCCACAGAGCAGAGCCGGCGAGTAGCGGAGCTGCGCATAGGCGGACCGGGCGACCATGCGGGCGATGTCGCCGAAGGCCGGATAGGAGCGCAAGCTGGTCGCCCGGTTTGTCAGTCCGAGCCACGTCGGTCCTTGCTGCTTCAGAATCCGGGCAAGCGCGCAATCGTCGATGATCGCACCTGAAATAGGCTCCAGTCCGCCGGCCGCCATGAGCGCGTCTCGCCGAACCAGCATGCATCCACCAGCAGCTGCCGCCGTCGCCCGCGTCCGGTCGTTTGCCCAGGCGAATGGGAAAAGCATCGCGAAATAGAATACGAAAGCGGGAACAAGCAGCCGTTCGGCGAAGCTGTCGCAATGGAGCTTCGCCATCAGCGACACAAGCACGAGGCGCCCAGATTCGGCGTGACGAACCATGCACCGGAGATTGTCGGGGGCGTGGGCAATGTCGGCATCTGTGAAAAGCAGATAGTCGGAGGTGCCAGTTTCGGACGTGCGTGTGAGACCTTGATGCATCGCCCACACCTTGCCCGCCCAGCCCGCCGGTCGGGTTTGCCCGCGCAGCAACTCGAAACGCCCGCTTCCTTCGTGCACACGCGCCGCGCGGCCGGCTTCTTCTGCCGTTCCATCCGTACTCTGATCGTCGACCAGGACGATGCGAAAGCTTCCTGGATAATCCTGAGCGAGCAGGCTCGCGACCGCGTGCGCAATGACATCCGCTTCGTCGCGGGCGGGAACAACCGCGACAACGGACGGCCATCCGTGCGCGGTCCCCGGCAAATCTTCGCGATCATCCCGTTCGCGCATCTGCCAGAAAAATCCCCGTGCCAGCACGAGGTAGGTCCAGACGAGGAGCGGGACGAGTGCGACAAAGGTCATCGCAAATAGTCCGCGCTGCGATACCACGCGATCGCCTCTTTGAGAGCCTCGCGGTACGGACGGGCGCTATAGCCCAGCTCCCGCTCCGCTCGTACCGAGGTGAAAAACATGTGGTGACCCGCCATCCGCAACGCATCGCGGGTGAGGAAAGGCTCCTTTCCGGTCAGCCCCGCCACCGCTTCTGCTGCGAAAGCGAGCGGAAAGAGCGGCTTGCGCGACAATTCGAAACGGGGCGCCTTGCGGCCGGCGAGTTCCGCGATGGCTCCCAGCATCTCCTTCAAACTGACGTTCTGGCCGCCCAGAATGTAGGAAGCGCCGATGCGGCCCTTTTCCAGCGCGAGGAGGTGGCCGAGCGCCACATCATCGACATGGGCGAGGTTCAGTCCCGTGTCGACGAAGGCCGGCATTCGGCCGGATGCGGCTTCGACGATGATCCGCCCTGTCGGCGTGGGTTTGATGTCGCGCGCGCCGATCGGCGTCGACGGATTGACGATGACGGCGGGAAGGCCGTCTTCACCAATCAATTTCTCCACCGCGCGCTCGGCGGCAACCTTGCTTCGCTTGTAGGCGCCGATCGCCTGCGCCTCAGTCAATCTGTGGCTCTCATCAGATGGATCTTCGAGCGTTCCAGGTTTCAAAGTGGCGACGCTGCTCGTGTAGACGATTCGCTCGACGCCGGCTTGCGCCGCAGCTTCCATGACCACGCGGGCGCCGCGTACATTGTTGCGCACGATCTCTTCGGGATTGCGCGCCCAGAGCCTGTAATCCGCGGCGACGTGAAAGAGATAGCGCGCGTCGCGCATCGCCGCTCGCATCGAATCCGGATCGCGCATGTCGCCTTCGACGATGGCGCAATCGAGCCCCTCGAGATTGCCCCGCGGACTCGTCGTGCGCGCGAGCGCGCGCACGGCAAATCCTCTCTGCGCAAGCAGCCGCGCCACAGCTGAGCCAACGAACCCCGAAGCGCCCGTTACCAGAGCGATTTCGCCGTTGCGCTTCACTATTCGTCCGTTACCAAGCGAGCGGCGTCGCGGCTCGCTTTCAACGCATGGCCGCCTTCCGCCAGCTGCCAGGTCAGCAGCACAGGAACGCCGAGTGCAACGTCGCGCGCGCGCCTCAGAAGCGATATGGCAACGCCGACAGGCGCGGCCAGTCCAAAAACGGGGACCAGAATCGCATAGGCCGCTTCCTGCACGCCGATCGCGCCGGGAACGATGAAGGCTGTGCTGCGAACGGCAGATAGAATCGCTTCGATGGCAAGCACGGAGGGAAAGGCGATGTGCCTGCCGATCAGACGGATGGCGATCCAGGACCACAAGGCCGTAGCGAGCCAGCTTGCAAGGTGGATCGCCAGAGACGCGCCGAGGCGGACCGGAGAGGCATGAATTTCGGCAAGCCTGCGATGAATCGACGCCGCGCGGCCGGCTGCTTGTGGAAGGACGCGCCCGGCCCATCGCTCAAGCAGCGCAAAGCTTCGTCGCTGAACGAGCAGAAACAGTGTGGCGCCAGCTGCCGCGACAACGATGCCGATGGCGAGAGTTTCGGCCAGCGCTTTGCTCGAGGGCGAGCCTGGGACGCGCACGATGAGAATCGCCAGCCCCGTTACAACGAAAGCAATCTGCGCGATCATTTCCATCGTCACATCGACGACCATGGAAGCAGAGGCGAGCGGACCGCTCACATGGCGCAGCATCACCGCCCGCGCGCCAATCACCATGCCGCCGACCTGGGAGAAAGGCAGTATTTCGCCGGCACAATCGCGCACGGCGCGCCCCCAGATGAACGTTGCAAGATGCGGAGCCGCGTGGGACGGAATGAGCGCAAACCATGCGCACCCGAGGAGCGCGAACAAGGCCACGCCATAAAAACAGAGAAGGGCAAATCCACCCCAGCCGACCGCGGAGGCTGCGGCGAAAACCGGGCCGATGCCGACATAGAACAGCAGGTAGCACAGGAGCGCGAGGCCCGAGAGCGCTGCAACAAAGACGCCAATGCGCACGGAGAAAAGTTGCAGGTTCAGGGGCCCGCGGGACATTTCGCCTTGCGCAGGAAACGGCGCGCAAAGCGCATGAGCGCGGGCACACGACTATCCGGGAGAGCGAAAATCGAGCTGTTCACGCCGGATGCTCGCGGCGGGCGCGGAGGAACTGAAAGAATTCCACACCTTCGCGCAGGCGGCGCTTCATCATGTCCGGACTTTGCACCATCTCGCCCACGATTGCGCCGATCTTGCTCCAGCGAAAATAAAATCGCTTGTAGAAGTCCTCGAGCGAATCGTGGATCTGCGTGTGACTTAAATGCGGGTAGTGCAGCGGAGCGATCTGGATGCCGCGGTCGTCGACGAGTTCCGCGTTCGCCGCATCCAGCCAGCCGTTTTCAAGGGCCTGCTTGTGGAGGAATGTGCCCGGATAGGGCGCCGCCAGCGAGACCTGAATCGTGTGCGGATTGATGCGATTGGCGAAGCGGACCGTCTCCTCGATGGTCTCGAGGGTTTCTCCCGGTAATCCCAGGATGAACGTGCCGTGGATGGTAACGCCCAGCTCGTGGCAATCCCTGGTGAAGCGCTCGGCCACGTCGATTCGCATGCCTTTCTTGATGTTGTAAAGGATCTGCTGGTTTCCCGACTCGTAGCCGACCAGAAGCAGCCTTAGCCCATTGTCGCGCATGACTTTCAGCGATGCGCGAGGGACGTTCGCCTTCGCGTTGCACGACCATTCGACGCCAAGCCGTCCCAGCTCTCTGGCGATCGCCTCCGCGCGCGGAAGATTGTCGGTAAAGGTGTCGTCGTCGAAGAAAAACTCTCTGACCTGCGGAAATGCCTGCTTCGCCCAGGCGATCTCCTCGACCACGTGCCCAACGCTTCGCGTCCGGTAGCGATGCCCGCCCACCGTCTGCGGCCAGAGACAGAAGGTGCAGCGCGATTTGCATCCGCGTCCGGTGTAGACGGAAATATACGGGTGCTTCAGATAGCCGATGAAATAATTCTCGATGTGAAGGTCGCGCTTGTAAACGGGCGTGACGAACGGAAGCGAATCCATGTTCTCGAGGATGGGACGCTCCTCGTTGTGAACGATGACACCCTCGCCGTTGCGATAGCTCAGTCCGGCAATCTGGTCCCAGGCAAGGTCGCGCGCCACGTCCAGAATTGTGAAGTCGAACTCGTTTCTCGCCACGAAATCGATTTCGGGTGCGTCCCTGAGGCTGCCCTCCGGATCCACCGCCACCTTCGCGCCGATAAATCCGGCCTTGAGCGAGGGATTGCTGCTCTTGAGAGCTGCAACGGTCTTGCGATCCGATTGAAACGACGGCAGCGAGGTATGCAGGACGACGAGGTCGTAATTCTTCGCGCAAGGGAGAATGTCCGCAAGCGACAGTCCATGAGGCGGCGCATCGATGAGTCGGCTGCCCTCGACGAGTGCCGCAGGCTGTGCGAGCCAGGTCGGATACCAGAACGAGCGCACTTCGCGCTTGGCCTGATAGCGCGAGCCGGCGCCGCCGTCGAAACCGTCGAACGAGGGACCCTGAAGAAAGAGCGTTCGGAGCATGGCCATCTTCCTATACTTGCGCGAGAGCGCCGTCCGAGCCTGCGAGATACCGGGTACCGCGCCAGAAAACCGTCCTGCCGAAGAACGACGCCGCATAAACACCGAAGGACAGAACGTCGCGCAGCGGCAGCAGCCACGCGTGCCCGTTTCGAAGGCCCAGCAAACGTGTACTCTGAAACACAAGAAATACGCGCGACGCCAGAGCTGCCGCAACGACCGCGACTGATACCGTAGAAAAACCCAGGAACAAGAGGGCGAGGAGGGCAAGCGGGAACGGGTAGGTCAGGAGCGTTCCGGCATAACCGCTCTTCGCCAGCATGAGATTCGTCCTGGCCCAGCGCAATTCCTGTCTCAGGAGTGCCCGTGCGCTCTTCTGACTGCAGACATGTTCGACGGTAAGCGATGCGGGTATCGAAAGACGATAACCCTTTCCCCGAATGGCACGGCCGAGCTCGAAATCGTCGGCCAGAACATTTGACAGCGGTTCAAAGCCGCCGATCTCTTCGAGCGTCTGACGGCGGAACGCGATCGTGGACCCGAAACACGGCTCGGTAAGGCCCAGAGCCATGCCGAGCCGCGCATTCGGGAAAAAGTGATAATCGATTCCCATCGCCGCAAGTTTCGACCAGAGATTCCCTACCGGCCGGCCGGAATAGAGGCAGGACACCGCTCCCACCCGCGGCTCGTCCATGGCGGCCAGCACGTTGCTCAGATAGTCCGGCTGAACGCGGATGTCGCTGTCGCTCATGACGAGCATCTCATGGCGCGCATGCGCCACCATGTTGATAAGGTTCGCGACTTTCGGGTTTGAACCGCTGAGCCGGGAACTGACGACGATTGCCACGTCGACAGCCGGAAATGCGCCGCGCAACTTCTCGACCACCTTCAGCGCCGGGTCGCTCCAGGAGCGGGCGCCAAACACGATTTGAACCGGTCCGTCATAATCCTGGAGGAAGAAGCTTCGCAGATTTTCCTCCAGCCCGGGCTCTGCGAGATAAAGCGGCTTGAGCAGGGTCACCGGCATGCGGCCGGGTTTTCGGCGCCGCAAAGGTCCTGGCCCGGGCGCGATTGCCGCCGCGGCGGCCAGCGTGAATCCCATCGCCACGAGAGCGAGGATTATGAACGTCCAGCCGACAAGGCCGTCGATGGCAAACATTTCTGATCCCCGAAACTACCCAAGCCAGCCCATCGCTACCAGATAGGCTTCCCATCGCAAAGGTTAAGGGGCTTCAACGATTCTGACATCAGGTTACCCCGGGCCAGCGCATGCAGCCATTGCCGCCGCCCTACGTTGATAAACCCGCCTGCCAACAAAACGCCGCTTTCGCCTGCGTTCTATGGTGAGCCGGAGCCGGGGCTCCGGGCCCGCTACCCGAAATAGGAGATGGATATGCGCCGAATCCTTCAGGCAAGTTTGTTAACGACCGCCATTGTGGCCGGCGCGGTGGCTGGCACAGCCGCCCCCGCCTTCGCCCAGATGGACCAGTCCGATCAAATGGACCAGTCGGACAATGCGGTGAGCTTCGATTCATTTCACGATCAGCTCGCGCCCTATGGCTATTGGCTCTATAGCGACCGATGGGGCATCGTCTGGCAGCCAGGCGACGTCTCACAGGACTTTCAGCCCTACTACGCAGCCGGACACTGGGCATACACCGACGATTACGGCTGGTTGTGGCAATCCGACTATGTCTGGGGCGACATTCCGTTTCACTATGGTCGCTGGGTTAACGACCCCGAAGACGGCTGGCTCTGGATACCGGGCTATGTGTGGAGTCCGGGTTGGGTGACATGGCGCAGCAACGGTCAATATATCGGCTGGATGCCAATGCCGCCCGATGACGCCTTTCTCCAGGGTCGAGGCGACGCCGGATTTGGCGTGTCGTTCCGGTTCGGTGCCGGAGAAATCGGAGGCCTCTACGGCTATTCGCGCTGGTACGGCCCTGAATACGATGAATCCCGCTTTGCCCGAAACTGGGTCTTCGTGAGCCTCGGCCACGTAGCGGACCTCGACTATCGTCGCGTAGCCGTGAGAAATCCGGTGGAAATCGTCGACATCATCCACAGAACGCGAAACGTGACCAACTACACGGTCGTCAACAATTATGTCGTGAACAGGAGCATCGACGTGCACGTCGTCGAGCGCGCCGCAGGACATCCCATTGCTGTGGTTCGCGCGGCATCGGTCATTCGTCATCCCAATCTCGTGACCCGCGTCGACGTCGGACAGCGCGTTCAGGTGCGGATGCGCGCCATCGCACCGCGCGGAATGGGTATGGCAAACAGTGCTCCACCGCCGCCCGCGGGGGTGGTGGCGAAACTCTCCGCTCGCGGATCCCCCCGCAACGGACAGGCGTCAACGCATCTGTTCACGAAAACAACGGTCGCTGCTCCCGAAGCGCAGACCCGCTTCCACGGGCCCGCAGTCCGCGGTCCAGCAGGCGGACCGGGCGCCATGACAGGCCCGAACGCCGAGCGACCGCGGAACGAGAACCAACCGGGTGGACCGGGCGCCACGACCGGCCCGAACGGCGAACGCATGCGTAACGAGAACGAGCCGGGCGGAGCGGGTGCCATGACCGGCCCGAACGCCGAACGACCGCGGAACGAGACCCAACCGGGTGGACCGGGCGCCATGACGGGCCCGAACACCGAGCGACCGCGGAACGAGACCCAGCCGGGTGGACCGGGCGCCATGACGGGTCCGAACGGCGAACGCCCGCGGAACGAGAACCGGCCAAGTGAGCCGGGCGCCATGATCGGTCCGAATGGCGAGCGCACGCGTAACGAGAATCAGTTTGGCGGACGGGGCGCCATGACGGGCCCGAACGCCGAGCACCCGCGAAACGAGAACCAACCTGGCGGACCGGGCGCCATGACGGGCCCGAACGCCGAGCGCCCGCGAGGTGAAATCCAGCAACCAGCTGGCGGGACGGCGGGGCCGCAGGGCTCGCGTCCGCAATCACCAGCAGCGAAGCCACAAACCCCCAACCCAAACGGGACACCTGAGGAAAATCAGAAAAAAAAGAAGAAGGAGCCGCAGCCTAATCCTCCGCAATAAATCTGAATCGTCGCCGCGCGCGCTTTCACCGGCGCGCGCGGCACCAATGCCGGCGATCACCCCGGAGCGGCGCCATAGCAGGGGATGGTTCCCCTAAGGCTTCGACAGGTTCAGCGACAGAGAGTATTTTCGATTCCCTCATGCTGCGTCTGTCGAAGCATGATCTTGCCGAATGATGTCAGCCCCTCCGTCGCCACATACTGCATCGCGCAGAAGCTTTCTTGCGGAACCGCAAGGCTGGCTTGCGTTTCTGATATGCGCGCAGCTGTTGCTCTGGACACTCGTTCCGTGGCTGCTCGCGACCAGCCTGCCACTCGATGTCGTCAGCGACGGCCTGTCGTGGGGACATGAGTGGCAATGGGGGTACTACAAGCACCCGCCATTGCCATCCTGGACCGTCGAGCTGTTTTTCGACGGATTAGGCGATCTCGGACCTTTCCTGCTCAGCCAGATCGCAATAGCTGCGACCTATGGCTTTGTATTCCTCCTCGGCCGCGAAATCATGCCGGTGCGCTGGGCGGCCGTAGGCGCCCTTTTGCTGGCCGGGATTTATTACTTCTCGATTCCCTCGCCCGAATACAATCACAACGTCGCACAGATGCCGGTTTGGGCGGCGGCAAGCTTTTTCTACTTCAGGGCCTGGAAGACGGCGAGGCTGCGGTGGTGGATCGCGCTCGGCATATGCGCCGGCCTCGGGCTGCTGACCAAATATCCAACCGGCCTGCTGCTCGCGACGATGGTTGCCCATCTCTCCAGTACGCGCAATTCGCGATCTGCTTTCGCTTCGCCAGGACCTTACCTCGCAATTGCGACCTGCATCGCGATCATTTCGCCACATCTCTTGTGGCTCTACCGGAACGGCTTTCCGACTCTTCACTACGCCGTTGCGCGCGCCGGGAACGAGACGGGTGTGGCTGCACGATTCTTCACGCCGTTCAAGTTCCTCGCAGCGCAGGCCATCGACATTCTGCCTGCCTTTCTCGCGGCCGCGATTGCCGGATTGTTCGCATGGGATACGGTGCATCTGCGGCGCGACGAGAATTTGCGATTTCTGCTGTGGCTGACGCTCGGACCTCCCGCGCTCACCTTTCTGGTGTCGCTGGCAACCGGGCTCGGCATCCGGGACATGTGGGGAGCGCCCATGTGGAACCTGACAGGTCTCATTCTTGTGCAGGCAGCCGTGTCGCGCTGGGATTCCGTATCGCTGCTGCGTCTGAAAATCTGTGTCGCGGCATTGTTCGTCATTGGACTTGCCGGATACGCGCTCGCCAACGCCTTCGTTCCACAACTCGAGAACAGGCCGTCGCGCATCCAGTGGCCAGACCGGGAACTTGCGCAAACCTTCTCGACGATCTGGCAGACCGAAACCCATCGCCCGCTCCGAATCGTCGCGGCCGATGGTTGGCTCGGAGGTCTCATCGCCATGCGCGCAGATCCGCGACCGTCAGTCTGGATCGACGCAAGCTATGTGAAGTCTCCCTGGATCACGCCGCGGGCGGTGGCGCGCGATGGAGCGCTCATTGTGTGGCGCGTAAAAGACAGACCACAACCGCCGGCAGCGTTCCAACATTTGCCGGGACTGGACGTTCTCGGCGTGAAATCATTTACGTGGCCGAGAACCCCTGACGCGCCGCCGCTCCAGATTGGATTCGGCATCATCGCGCCAAGTCCATGGCGCAAGTAGCAGTTCGCAGTGCACGGCAGAACGAAGCGAGAAGAAATCTGGCCAAGGGCCGCAAATATTCGAAGGTGTGGAACCGTTCTGGCGATAGGTCGGGCATAGTTCGCGCGGCCCACATCAGGCAGCTGACACGCAACCTACTTGTGAACTGTTGTCGACGTCGTCGTGCTGCTCGAACTGCTGAAGCAGGCTATCGCGCAGACGACTACGGCGGTGGCGACAATGCCGCCGATGATCAGCGTATCGGTGGACAGAAACATCGCCCCATCCTCGCCAGCCGAGGGACCAGGCAATAGTTCCGGAGCGGCTGGCGGAGGCGGGGGCGCAGGAGTTGCGGCGGCGGCTCCGCCGGGAGCAACGCCCCCCGACGTAGCGGCCCCGCCGCTTTCGCCCTGCGCCAAACGCGTCGGCTGAACGACCGCACCAGATGCCGTCTGTGCCGCCGACGATGTAATGTTCGCGCTCAGCATCGTAGCTGCGAGCGCAAATGCGAACCGGTTCCTGTACACCGGGATCCTCAAATTCCCGGACCGTCGATCCTCTACCAGCTAAATATTGAAACGCTCCAAAAGACGCAAAGCTGCAAGTGGACGTCAAATCGTGCTAGGTCCTGGCGGGTGATGACCAGCGTCAAATCCGACCAGCTCTTGTCTCTCGAAGCCGTTCGAGAAGCCGCCGCCCGGATAGCGCCCTATGTGGAGCGGACGCCCGTCGTCGCGATGTCTCCCACGGGGTTGCGCCTCAAGGCGGAAAATCTCCATCCCGTCGGGGCATTCAAATTGCGCGGCGCCTTCAACGCCATCCTGTCGCTTTCGGAAGCAGAACGCCGCCGCGGCGTCGTCGCACATTCGAGCGGCAATCATGCCCAGGCCGTCGCTTATGCCGCTCATAAGCTGGGCATAAAGGCCGTTGTCGTCATGCCGGAGGGCGCTTCGCCTGCCAAGCTCGAAGCGACAAGGCATTGGGGCGCCGAAATTCACCTGGTCGATGCGGCGGGGATGGACCGCGCACCCACATGCGCGGCGCTCGCACGCGAGCACGGCTACGCAATTATCGAGCCTTACAATTCGCTCGCGATCATGGCGGGGACAGGCACGATTGCTCTCGAAATCCTGGAACAGTGTCCCGGCACGCGGGTCATCACCGTTCCCGTCTCGGGAGGAGGATTGATCGGAGGCGTGGCAGCGGCGGCGGTACAGTCCAATTCCTCGATTCGCATCATCGGCGTGGAGCCGGAGCTGGCCGCAGATGCACGCGACAGCTTCCGCGCCGGCCGAATTGTACGTCTCGACCCTCAACTCGCCATACACACCATGGCGGATGGACTTCGCGTACCTCAACTCGGAGCCCTGCCCTTCGTGCAGATCCAAGCCTTCGTGCACGACATGGTGACGGTGTCCGAAGACGCCATTGCCGAAGCGATGCGGCGAATTGCCCGCGAAGCGCGGCTCGTCGCCGAGCCAAGTGGCGCGGTCGCCGCGGCGGGCGCATTGGCGGCTGGGTTCGACCCCCTGACGACCGTCGCTGTCCTCTCCGGCGGAAACATGAGCCTCAATCGCTATGCCGCCGTCCTCGGCGCCTAGCCTTGGCACGGGAGACCCCCTGCCTATATGAGGATGCGGGAACGGGTGTATCGGGAAGGGCTCTCATGACTCGACCACATAGGCGCGGCGTAGCGGGCTTTTGCGCGGCAATTCTCCTGGCCTTCGGCCTTTCGGGTTGCGGCGTGAACGACGTGCCTCGACAGGACGAACAGGTTAAAGCCGCCTGGAGCGAAGTGCTGAACCAGTATCAGCGCCGCACCGATCTCATTCCCAATCTGGTTGCAACCGTGAAGGGCTATGCCACCCAGGAACGCACGGTTCTGACGGAAGTCACGCAGGCACGCGCCCGCGCGACGCAGATGACAATTCCGTCCGACATTATTTCCAATCCGCAGGCCTTCCACGAATTCGAGCAGAACCAGGCGCGTGTCGGAAACGCATTGGGCCGGCTTTTGGCGGTGAGCGAGCGCTATCCCGATCTCAAATCGAACGAAAATTTCCTGGCGCTGCAATCGCAACTGGAGGGAACGGAGAACCGCATTGCGGTGGCCCGCCGCGATTACATCGATGCCGTGCAGACCTACAACACGACGTTGCGCACCATACCGAGCCGTTGGGTTGCGGCAATCCTCTATCCGGACGCGAAGGTGAAGCAGACCTTCACCATCAGTGAGCAGGCCCAGCAGGCGCCCAAGGTTCAATTCTGACCGTCTGATGCAGCGAATCTTCCTGCGCTCGATTATCTGCGGACTCGCCTGCCTCCTTCTCGTTGCGCAGGGCACACCGGCCGCGCCTGTCTTTCCTCCGCTTACCGGGCGCGTTGTCGATGATGCCGGGATTCTTTCGCCCGGCACGCAAAGCAACATCACAGCGCTTCTCGCGCAGGAAGAGAAGCGGACAGGCAACCAGATCGTCGTGGCCACGCTCAAATCGCTGCAGGGCTACGGGATCGAGCAATATGGCTATCAGCTCGGACGCGCCTGGGGCATCGGACAGAAGGGCAAGAACAACGGCGCGCTGATCATCGTTGTGCCGGGCATGCATGATGTCCGAATCGAGGTGGGATACGGACTCGAAGGCGAGCTGACCGACGCGCAAAGCAAAATCATCATCGATGAATTCATGCTGCCCGCCTTTCGGCACGGCGATTACGATGCGGGTGTGACAGCGGGAACGCAGGCCGTCATCAAGGTGCTTGGCGGCGCCGCCCTGCAGCCGAGCGCCGAAAACGCGCCGGATCGGGAGCGGAGCAGCGGCAGCGGCATACCCTGGTTCCTCATCGTGATCCTGATCTGGATCGTCTTTGGCCGCTTTCTATGGCCGCTTCTCTTCCTCGGCGGCGGTTCCCGCAGCTTCGGCGGAGGAGGTCTCGGTGGCGGTTTCGGCGGAGGCGGATTTGGCGGCGGAGGCTTCTCCGGTGGCGGAGGTTCTTTCGGCGGCGGCGGCGCATCGGGAAGCTGGTGATGCGCAGACAGCTTTCCGCCGACGAGAAAGGGCGCATCCTTGCCGCGGTTGCCGCCGCGGAGACGCGCACGCAGGTGCACGTTGTCGTATCGATCGTGCCTGCAAGCGATCGCTATCTGCTTTATCCGCTCGTCTGGGCTGCGGTCGCCGCTCTGGTTGCAGGCGGCGCCCTGGCATTCGCGCGGCCGCATCTTGCGCTTGGCGAAGGCTTCGCGATCGAGGCCATTGTCTTCGTAGTGCTCAGTTTCTTGCTGGATTGGTGGCCGCTTCGTCTTCTGCTCGTCCCGCGGCGCGTTCGCGACCGGCATGCGCAATTGCTTGCGCATCGCGAATTCGCGGCGCGCGTTCTTGCAAGCCACGAGCGCAAGGGCGGCGTGCTTTTCTTTGTCTCCCTGGGCGAGCGGTACGCGGAAATCCTGGCCGATCGCGACACCCATGAACGGGTTGGCGCCGCGCAGTGGAACCGCATCGTTGCCGACTATGTGGACTCCGCACGGCGCGGGCGCATCGCAGACGGAATCGTCGCAGCGGTCGCAGCCTGCTCGGCCGTGCTGTAGAAACCCTCATCTGGACGTTTTGGAACGGGGCCGCGTCCCGCCCAATGGAGGATTCCGATGGCCGGAAAGCCCAACATTTCCCTGCTGCTCGCCGACGTAGACGGCACCCTGGTCACACGGGACAAGGTCCTCACACCCAGGGCGCGGCAGGCGGTTATCCGCCTTCGCGAGCGGAATATCCATTTTGCGATCACTTCCGGGCGGCCGCCGCGCGGCATGGCGATGTTCGTCGATCCGCTGGGACTCGTCGAGCCGATTGCAGGCTTCAACGGCGGTGTGTACGTCGCGCCGGACTTGCGCGTTTTGGAAAGCCACGGGCTGTCGCCAGATGCGGCGCGCAGCGCGGTCGAGCTACTCATCGGACACGGACTCGATGCGTGGCTTTACACGGGCAATGACTGGTACGTGCGCGATGCCGATGCGCCTCACGTCGCGCGCGAGGCGAGCACTGTCGTTTTCGCACCAAGCGTCGCAGAAACCTTCGACCCGTTTTATTCGGAGGCGGTCAAGATCGTAGGCGTAAGTGACGACCAGGCGCGCATGCGATGGGCGAGCGACGAGCTCAATCGCGTGCTCGGGGCAGGGGCCTCGGTGTCGCTGTCACAATCCTACTATATCGACATCACCAATCCGATCGCCAACAAGGCGGCTGTCCTGCGTTATCACGCGAGCCGGCTTGGCATCGCGACATCGGCAATCGCCGCCATAGGAGACATGCCGAACGATGTGCTGATGTTCCGGGTAAGCGGATTTTCTATCGCAATGGGCAACGCCGCTCCCGATGTGCAGGCCGAAGCGGCCGTGGTGACGGATTCCTGCGACGATGACGGTTTCGCCAAGGCAGTGGAGCGATATCTGCTCGATGGTGCCCGCGAAGGACCCGCCGCTCCAACTTGAACGGCGGCCTCGTGCAGCCCCCGCGCCGCGCCTTCAATTGATCTTGGCTCTCTTCGATTTGTTGGCCTCGTGGACGAGCACGTCGTCGCGCCAGACCATGATGCATTTCATGCGGACGAAGGTGCTTTCGAACAGGGCGCGGGCGAGCAGCACGGCGTGTTCGTCGCCGAAACATTGGGCAATGAAAAGACAATTGCGCGTGCCGCTGTCGTTCAGCAGATCGAATCGGTACGTCAGGCCCGCGCTCATGGACTTCTCCCGGACACCGCGCGAACGCCCCACCTGGCGGCCAGTGCGCGCATTGTCCACACGACCATTTGCGATGTCGAGAAAAATCTTCCCGCTCGCCGAATCCGCGCATCGGAGAGGATGGAACCAGGAACTTGAATTGACGCTTGCCAGAATTTGTCTCGCTGGGTGGCTTTCCTGCACTGAGATTCTTCGCCCCCGACTGGGGCAATTTCGTTGGGCAATTGGGCCGTGCATGTCAGTGGGCGCCCGGGCAGCGCTCGACTTCCACCGTGACGTGACTGAGGCCGGCAATATCCGAGAGCATGGCCTTGTACGCGCTTGGCGGTTTGGGATCGTCGGAAACCAGCGCGACCACAGCCGCACAATGACCGGGCCCGATCCGCCACACATGCAGGTCGGAAATCTTGTCCGTCCGGTTGTGAAGCCTTTGGGCAATGGACTCGACAAGCAGACCGCGCGGCCGCATGTCGAGCAGCACGGCGCCAGCAGCTTTCACGAGCCCCCATGACCAGCTCGCAATGACGCAGGCGCCCACCATGCCCATAACTGCGTCCATCCATACCCAACCGAGCTGGCGCCCAGCGAGCAATCCTGCAATTGCCAGGACCGACACGGCGGCATCCGCCAATACGTGTACATAGGCCGCGCGCAGATTGTTGTCGCGCGACGCGTGACGGTCCTCGCGGCTGCTTTGGTTGCGCAGATGCTCATGATGATGATCGTCGTGAGCGTGCTCTGCTTCATTCGCGTGATTATGGGTGTGGACATGCTCATGATCGTCCCTGAGAAGCCAGGCGCTGAGAAGGTTGACGCCGAGGCCGAGAAACGCGATCGGAATCGCCTGGTTGAACGCGATGTGCACGGGATGAAACAATCGATTGATGCTCTCATAGCCGATCAGCAACGCGATCATTGCGAGCGCGATCGCGCTGGTAAAAGCGGCGAGGTCGCCGAGTTTGCCCGTGCCGAAAGTGAACCGGTCGTCGCGTGAGAGGCGGCGCGCGTATGTGTAGGCCAACGCGGCGATGAACAATGCGCCGGCATGGGTGGACATGTGAAGGCCGTCGGCGATCAGCGCCATCGAGCCGAACAAGGCCCCGCCACCGATCTGGGTCACCATCATCGCGCCGCAGATTCCGATCACGATCCAGCTGCGGCGTTCGTTCCTGTCGTGTCCAGAGCCCAGAAAAACATGCTCATGCCGGAAATGCTGCATCGAATGCGCATGCATGGCTGCGTCTCCCACGTCCGGAACGTCGGCGCTCACTTGATGTAGGTGCGAAGGACGTCCAGAAGCTCGTCGGCCGCCTGCTGTTCGGAGCGCGATGCCTTGCGATCGGAATCGACCACGTGCATGAGAATGTGATCCTCCACCACTTCGGCCATGATGCCGTTGATAGCTCCGCGTGCGGCCGTCAGGAGCCGCATGACCTCGCTGCAACCCTCATCCGCTTCCAGCGCCCGCTCCAGCGCGTCGATCTGTCCGCGCAAGCGCCGTACACGGTTGAGAAGCTTCTGCTTTTCGGCGACGACGTGCGCCATTTTGTCCCTTCCCGATACCCCCCGGGGTACTTGCATTATACCCATTGGGGTATATAGCCCTATTTGGGCGTGGCGGAAAGACCCCTGATTGGGTTTCCATTCGCTGCTCCCGGCCCAGGACACTCCGTCGGATTGTCTTTGGTCCGTATTAACGCAACAGGGAAACAAATGAGTCCACGACCTGGCGGCCGGTCCGACGATTGCGACAGTAGACGCTATGCGTCTGGTGCATCTTCGCCGATCCGTTTCGCCGCTCGGGACTTGCATGTGATCGCTCGGATCGCCGCGGCCGCTCGCCGCTGATCCGGCTGACACCTGACTCCCGGGCTTGGGCAAACCGCTTAAGCAACAGGAGGCAAGAATGTTCTCTGCTCTCGTCATTCTGTATTACAAAGATCCGCAGGGAGCCGCGGCGTATTCACGCGACGCGGCATTTCAAGGGCCGCGTCCGCGAATCCGCACGCACTGGGAGCGCGACTTCGGGAATCGTCTTGTGTCTCATTGGGACCCGCAGGCCGAACGCGCGCCCTCCGCCACATGACCTGATTGCCGCCTGGGAGCGGACTGGCCGAATGGTGACCGATTTCGAGCGCGATTCCTGGAGGATGCCCCCACTCGCCGACTTGCCACCGAGCCGCTTGACCGTAGCGAGTGGTCTTTGGATGTTTGCATTGCGCGGCTACCTTCCGCTTGCGGGCGGCCTCGTGCTTGCGCGAATCGCGCAACTTGGGACGACGCACGCTTGACAAATCGGAGCGGGGGGCGGTCATGACGAAACCTGCGCGCGGGGCTCGTACCGCGGTTCTTGCAGGCGGGGCGTTTCTGCTGTGCGCCGGCGCCGCATTCGCGGACGATTCCGGCGCCGCGCCGGAGGATTGGTCGTTGCACGGCCAGGCGACGTTTACGGATCAGTATCATCCAGCCTTCCGTTCATCTTATCGCGGCCGGAATAGCCTCGATCCTGGAAGCCGCGGCGACGAAACCCTGGATTTGACATTGTTCGCAGGCTTGCGCCTGTGGGACGGTGGCGAAGCCTACTTCGATCCGGAAATCGATCAGGGATTTGGTCTCAGCAACACGCTGGGCGTGGCGGGCTTTCCCAGCGGAGAGGCGTACAAGATTGGCAGCGCAATGCCGTACTTCCGTGTGCAGCGTCTTTTCCTCCGCCAGACATTCGATCTGGACGGGCAGGTGCAGCAGATCGAGCCAGATGCCAACCAGCTCGGCGGCACGCGCATGGCGAACAATGTCGTCGTCACGCTCGGAAAGCTCACGGTCACGGATATCTTCGATACGAATGCCTACGCGCACGATCCGAAGAAGGATTTCCTGAACTGGGCGATCATCGATGCGGGCGCCTTCGACTACGCGGCCGATTCCTGGGGCTACAGCTACGGCATCGCAACGGAATGGACGCAATCCTGGTGGACGTTGCGCGCCGGGCTTTTCGATCTCTCGACGATACCCAACGAGCCGCAGCTGGAGACTGGGTTCGCGCAATTCGAGCTTCTTGTGGAAGCGGAGGAACGGCACACACTTTGGGGGGAGGACGGCAAGGTGAAGCTACTGGGCTTTCTCAATCGCGGTCGGATGGGCGACTACAATGACGCGCTTCAGCTTGCTTTGGTCACGCATTCCACGCCGAGCACGGCTTCGGTCAGGCAGTACGCCTCGCGGCCGGGAGGCGCAATCAATCTGGAGCAACAGATCGACGACACGCTTGGCGTCTTCGCCCGCGCGAGCCTCAACGACGGCAGCAAGGAAGCTTACGAATTCACGGAGATCGACAAATCCCTGTCCATGGGCATCGCATTGAAAGGGACCCGATGGGGCCGCCAGAACGATACGGTCGGCATCGCGGGCGAGATCGGCGACATTTCCAGCTCGGCGCAGGCTTACTTCGCGGCCGGAGGACTTGGAATCCTGATTGGCGACGGCCGGCTGCCGCATTACGGCCCGGAACAGATCGTGGAAACGTATTACAGCGCGCAGCTGACCAGCTGGCTGGCCGCGAGCGCCGATTATCAGTTCATCGACAACCCCGCCTATAACCGGGACAGAGGTCCGGTGTCGGTCCTGGGCGCACGACTGCACGCAGAATTCTAGATGTTCGGCCAACTGGCAAGCCACCATGAACGTCTTGCGTCTCCTGACTACCGTTTCTGAGCTAGGCCTTGCTGTCGTGCTGGGCGGCCTCATCGGGTTCGAGCGCCAATGGCATCAGAAGATGGCGGGCTTGAGAACCAATGCGCTCGTCGCGCTGGGCGCGAGCGGCTTTGTTATCCTGGGAACGATGATCGGCAACGGTGATCCGACCCCTATCGCTGCCCAGGTGGTGACGGGCATCGGTTTCCTCGGCGCCGGCATCATCCTTCGCGAAGGCATCAACGTGATGGGGTTGAATACCGCTGCAACCCTGTGGTGCTCCGCCATGGTCGGTACCTTCGCGGGCGCCGGGCAGGCATGGCCAAGCATCGCGGCGGCCGCGTTCGTGATCGCGACAAACCTGCTGCTGCGACCGCTCGTTCGCCGGTTCAACCGGCAAGTGTTCACTGCCGCCAACGTCGAAGCGCACTATACGGTTGAGGTCGTCTGCAGGAGCAGCGAGGAGGCGCACACCCGTTCCTTGCTGTTGCACGCGCTGTCCCAGGCCGGGCTCGGCTTGCGCCGCATCGACAGCGAAGACATACCCGATACGTCAAAAGTTTCGGTCACCGCGAAGGCCGTGATGGCTGTGCGCAACGATTCGGCTTTGGAGCAGATTGTCGGGCGGCTGAGTCTTGAACCATACGTATCGGCCGCGAAATGGCAGATCGATCGCGCAATTATGGAAGTATAAAGTTCAATTTGGTCGCGTCTGGTATGCTGCCAACGGGCAAGAGTCGATTCTCGAGTCCATCGAAAGTCGGAGAGCAAACGGTCGAATCGAGAGCAGGAAGGCGTAAGAGCGGACCAACATGAACGCATGGCTCTCCAAGGCGGTTGAGCACATCGCTCACCACCGATGGTTCTACATTGCATTCGCGCTTGGCGGCGTTGCCTTTGGTGTTTCCAGTTTTCTCGATCCTCCGGCAACGATCTCGATCGGCGGCGATGTCTTCTACGGCGCGTATCTTTTGTTCGTTGTTGCAAGCGCGCTCAATTTGACGCCCGCTGATCTACGCCGGAAAGCGGCATTCGATGATGAGGGGATCATTTTCATCGCGGTCATCACCTTCTCCGCTCTTTGCCTCAGCCTGACCTCGATATTCCGGCTGCTCAACGCGCCGGTCAAACCGGATGCGGTCCACCTGGTCCTGTCGATCGGCAGCGCGCCCCTCGCCTGGTTCGTTTTGCACACCAACGCCGCGTTTCACTATGCCCACGCCTACTACGGTGATCCCGACGGCCCCTGTGTGGGTCGGCCGGAAACAGGCGGGCTCAGATTTCCCGCAACAACGGAGCCCGGCATCTGGGAGTTCATCTATTTCGCTTTTGTGATCGGCATGACCGCGCAGGTATCGGATGTGCAGGTCGAATCGACCTGGATGCGACAACGCTCCATCGCACACGGCGTCGTTTCATTCTTTTTCAACACGGTGCTGATTGCCATGGCGGTGAATGTCGTCGTCGCACTGTTTCAGTCTCACTGAACGCGCCGTCTCCTGCCCGATTTCGTCCCGGACGCGCGACAGGCTGAGGAGAATCTCTGCTTGCTATGCCCCTGGGGTGATTGGTCTCCTCGTTCCACAACCGGCGCGTTTTGCTGTGTGACAAAATAAAAAATGCGCGCAAATCCTCCCTTTGGCAACAACTATTGACGTCTGCTATCCGGACGGCGCGAGTGCTTCGACTGCCTCGTAAACACTTCGATAGATGTGCGCGGAGCCGACGAGGTCGACAATGCCGAAGCGGCGCAATGATTGTTGTGCGCGGACCGATTCGAGGCGGGCGATCGCAAAACGGGCGCCCTTGTCGCGGCAGGCTCTCACGACCTCGGACATGACGTGGGCAGCTGTAAAATCGATCTCGACGATGCTGTTGGCCTCGAGAACGACAAGGCGAACGGGCGTCCGCGCGCGCGCCAACGCATCGAGAACTCCGCGGCGGAAGATGTTCGCATTGAGAAAGGACAACGGAGCCTGAAAGGCAAGGACAAGAACCCCGGCCGTTTCCTCGGCGCGCATACCTTCCTCAGGCGGCCACCAGATGGAAGTTCCGGGCACGCGCACAAGCTCGATCACGCGGGCGCGCGTCGTCGTCCACACGCCGTGAAGCAGGGACAGAACTATGCCGATTGCAACGCCAGTCTCGATGGGAAGCGCTACGATGGCGAACGCGGTCGCCAGAATAAGTGCGAATTCGCCCTTGCTCTCGCGCCAAACCGCGCTGGCGACCTTGAGTTGCAGGATGCGCAACGCCACGAAGAGAAGCACGCCCGCCAGCGCGGCATGGGGAACATGGGCGAGAAGATTCGAGCCGTAGACCGCAAGCAGCGTCACCGCTCCGGCCGCGACCAGCCCGGCTCTTTTCGATCGGGCCCCGGCTCCGGCGACGACCGCCGTTCGCGGCGGACTCGCATTGACCGGAAACCCGCCGACGAGTCCGGAGACCAGATTCGCAACGCCGACACCGATGAAATCGCGATCGATGTCGGGCGGCGAATCGGACGGAAACGATCGCGTTGTGGCTGCGGACTGGACCATCACCACGATGGCGACCAGAAACGATAATGGAGCGAGGCGCGAGATCTCGTCCATCGTGGGCCAGATGGCGGGGAAGTGTGGCACTGGCGGCGAAATCGCTCCCAGGACCGTCACCCCATTGCGCTCGAAGGCAAAAACGAACGTGACAAGCGTCGCGGCGCCAACACCGATCAACGCCCCGGGCCATTTGGCGTCGAGCCTTTCCGTCAGCGCGGTGATCGCGAGAACGCCGAGCCCGAGCAGAACCGCGTAGGGGTTCGCCTGTCCGAGATTTCCGGCGAGACTCGCAAGCCGCGTGACCGTGCTGCCTGTGCCGGCGGGAAGGCCGCACAGGACCGGAAGCTGCGATGCAGCGATGTGCACGGATATTCCGGCCAGAAACCCCGCGGTGACGGGCACCGAAAGCAGATTGGAAATCCAGCCCATCCGGCAGAGGCCCGACACCGCAACGATCGTCCCGACCATGAGCGCCAGAACGGGCGCGAGGGCTGCGTAGTCTGTCGATCCCGCCGCCACAATGAGTGCGAGGCTGGCCGCAAAAATGGGCGTGATCGTCGAATCTGCGCCGACGGATATCGTCTTGCTGGCGCCGAGCGCGATGAAGCCGAGCGTGCCCGCGACGAAGGCGAGAAAGCCGATCTCGGGCGAAAAGTGGCCAAGCCGCGCGGTTGCCATCTGTTCCGGCACGGCGATCGCCGCCAAAGTGAGGCCGGCAACGATATCCTGCGCGATACCCGGGCCAGCCAAGGCTTCCACCGTGCGCGCAGCAGTTCCGCGGATGATATTTCTTGCTGACATGGTTTTGATTCGTCCCCGAGGAGTTTAGCCGATGCCGGTCGTACGCGAACCCGTCCTCAAACCCGTACCGCTTGCCGATCTCAGGCCGACCCAGATGACCGTTGGCCTGCGCGAAGTGGAAGAGCGCCGCAAACAATGGCGCGCGCGCAAAGGCAAGAAAGAGAGCAGCTTCTTTGGAACCCACTTGATTCCCGTCGTGCTTGGGCCAAAAGGGCGCCACTATGTGATCGATCATCATCACCTGGTGCGGGCGCTTCAAGACGAGGGAGTGAGCGAAATCTTCGTGACGGTCGTCGCCCGCCTCGAGAAGCTAAGCGAGGATGCGTTCTGGGTCGTGCTCGACAATTTTGGCTGGATGCATCCCTTCAACGCGAAGGGGCGCAGATGCGGATACGGGGACATACCGAGCTCGATCAAGGATATGACGGATGATCCGTTCCGCTCGCTTGCCGGTGAGCTCCGCCGCGCCGGCGGCTACTCAAAGGAAACCACCCCGTTCAGCGAATTTCTCTGGGCGGATTTTCTGCGTCGGCGCATGAAGCGGCAGTTCGTCAAGCACCATTTCAACGAGGCGATGCGCAAGGCGCTCGCCCTGGCGAAGAGCAAGGACGCCGACTATCTCCCCGGCTGGTGCGGCGCCGTGGACGGGCCGTGACCGTCTGACGGATGGATTTCTCGCGCATTGCGGCGCACGATGAGGCCGGTTTTCAAGCCCGGAGAGGTTCGATCCACAGATGGGCACGTGGATGCAGCTTCTTGAGAAACAATCGAAGGCGCGTCTCGCCATGGCGGCGATCGTTCTTGCGCTGTGTATCGGCGTGTTCGATTACGTGACGGGCACGCATGTCTCGCTTTCCGCCTTCTATCTCCTTCCTGTTTCGCTTGCAGCATGGTTCATCAGCGCCAGCTTTGCGTTGTTCATTGCAGCCTTGTGCGTCGCCGTCTGGATAATCGGCAATCTGGCTTCCGCGAACGCCGATTTTTCCGATCCCTTTTTGATTGCCTGGAATGGCAGCGTACAATTGATGTCTTTCGTGGTGGTCGTGCTCGTCCTCGTCAAATTGCGGAGCCTGAACCGGCTCCTCGAATCCCGCATTCGCGAGCGGGCGGCGGCGCTCACGCGCGAAATCGCCGAGCGGGAACGCCTGCAGCACCTGCTCCTCGAGGCCAGCGAGCAAGAGCAGCGGCGGATCGGCCAGGATCTGCACGACGGATTGGGCCAGCATCTTGCGGGCACCGCCATCGCTGGCCAGGTGCTCCGTGAAAAACTCGAGCGCCGGAGTTTGCGGGAAGCGGTGGATGCAAAGAAAGTCGTGGAACTGATCGAAGAAGGCGTCTCGCTCACGCGCCGCTCCGCGAAGGGCCTCCATCCTGTCGATTTGAGCGCCGAGGGCCTGATGCTCGCGCTCGAGGAGTTCGCCGTAACAACCACGAGACTGTTCGAAGTGACCTGCCGGTTCATTTGCGAATTGCCCGTCCTCGTGCACTCGGCGGCGACAGCCGAACATCTCTTCCGGATCGCCCAGGAGGCCACCCGCAATGCCATCCAGCATGGGGGTGCGCGCGACATCGCAATCGAGCTCAACACGCTTGATGAAGGTCTCGAATTGCGCATCGAAGACGATGGCAGCGGGATTCCGGCAAACCAGCCCTCGACCGCCGGGATGGGGCTGCGTATCATGGCGCACCGGGCGCGGCTGATCGGCGCGAGCTTCGAGGTAAGCGCACGCGACGGGGGCACGATCGTAACCTGCCGCCTGCCGGTCGCAATCGAGGACCAGATCGCGTCATGAGCAAGCGCATTTCGAGAGTATTTCTCGTCGACGATCATCCGCTGGTTCGCGAGTGGCTGACCACCCTGCTGAACCAGATCACGGATCTGCGAGTCTGCGGCGAGGCGGCCGGTGCGGAAAAGGCGATCGAGGGAATTCGCGCCACCAAGCCCGACATCGCCATCATCGACCTCGCACTGCCCGAAGGCTCGGGGCTATCGCTCATCAAGAGCATCAAAACGGAAATTCCCGGAACCGCCATTGTGGTGCTCTCAATGCATGACGAGCGGTTCTACGCCGAGCGCGCATTTCGGGCTGGTGCCCGGGGCTATGTCATGAAAGGCGAATCGACCAGCAGCATTGCCGCGGCAATCCGCGACGTGCTCGACGGCAAGCTCTATCTGAGCCCCAGGATGCAGGCAGTGTTCGCCGAACGCTTTGCAGATGGCGACATCCCCGACCTGCACACGCCGATCAAGAAGCTCAGCGACCGGGAACTGGAAGTGTTCCGCCTTCTTGGCCAGGGTTACGAGACACGGCGCGTCGCACAGTCGCTGAACGTCAGCATCAAAACGGTCCAGGCGTATTGCGCGCGCATCAAAGAAAAACTCCAACTGGCAAACGCCTCCGAACTGCTGCGCGAGGCCATCCGCTTCTGCGACGCCCAGTCGGCGGGGTAACGCGTCGGGAACAAACAAAACGGTAGCGGCGGTCAGGCCAGCCCGCGACGTTCAGATTTTCCCGCGGAGAAATTCCACCACCACATAACCTATCAGCGCGGAAACAGTGCCAATCCAAAGATTGGTGAGTGTAAATATGTCGAAGACGGCAAGAACCAGGCTCCTGCCGTGCATAGCGTTTGAACGCGTAAATTCTCCCATCAAGAGGTTCGAATAAAACAGGAACAATATGAAACCGGTCTCAATGATCCCCCGCCAGACCGGAGTGAGCCTTCGCCGTTTCTGGCGCTTGCGTTTTTGATCGTATGCGGCGCTGTCGGATTCGTCCATAATCACACCTTCGGCCGCGATGGATCGCAACAGGATGCCGCGCGCATGGTCAAGATCGGGAAGCCCCGCCTGGCTCAGTGCCGCGCAATTTGATCGGTCCAATTTATATGCCGTCTATATAAAGCCCGGTCCGCGACGGCACTCGTCCCTGCAGCCTTATACAACCCACGCCCTCCGAGCGCTCTCGAATTTATACGGCACTTTGCGCATCTGATTGACCTTGCCAGTGAGGCGAGGAGAATCATGCGCGACGAACAACTGCGTGCAAGCCAGGATGATCAGAACTGGGACATCTTCCCGACCACGAACGTTACCGTCGGGGGTGACCTCGACGATGTGGCGAATACAAATTCCCCATATAAAGTGATCGGCGAGATCGGTTTGGTCCTGGCGATCGTCCTGGGTACGGTGCTCGGGATAAACGTGATGATGGTTGCGTTGCACATTGGATGATTGAGAAGGCGCGCCAGGATTCCGGCGGACGCCGGCGGCGATTTCACCCCATTCTGGCCCGCCAGCGCCACAACGCTACGCAGGCCCAAATTGCCTCAATCATCCCAAACGGCCACGCGCCTTGCAGGAACCCGTAGAGCGAGCCGAACAGGCACGCCACGGCGAAGGCAAGCGTGAACCAGTGACTTCGCGATTCGAGCGCGTAGGTCACTAGCATGGCCGTGACGGCAACGAGACCGAAGGTTGTCAGCAAATCCATCCGGCAGGGAATACGCGCTCTGCAGGCGGGTCAAGGGCAACCAGTCACAGGCGCTGGTAAAGTTCGGTTGCCTGGCTGTGCCGGTACCGACCGGCTATTCCTAAAGCCTTTGGTCCATCTTCGTTGATGCAATTTCTCCCGCTCTTCTTGGCGGCGCTGTTGTCCGACTGACAAATTTCGAAGCCATAATCCAACAGCCTTGCGTCATTGGCATCGACAGCACGATTCATCGTCCGCAGTCCCTGACAGTGCGAGTTATTATCGCCGCACCCGCCAGGAGGGGCCATGCACCATTTCGCATTCGTTTCAAAGGCATCCCACCGACATGCGTATGCCTCCGTAGTGGACATCGTGACAATAGCAGCGGCGGCCGAGATAGACAGTAATCTCTTCATGATATTCCCCTGCAAAATGGAGTGCTATGATAACGCTATGACGAAAAAACCAAACCAAGAAACCGCGAGCATCGACCGATACAGGACGAAATCAGCGTGGCTTTTATATTTGGTTTGGGGCTATGACGCTCCACCGAACGTTTGGAGGGTTAAACCTCCGGGCCCAAAACGTTCAGCGTCAAGCAGGGCGCGCGTCGCGATCTCCCCCCGATGCGCGCCCTTTGCGCGCCTATTCTGCCCGCCGCCATGTTACTCGCCGTCATTCATCGTCGGGTGCTCGAACTATTTCATACGGTATTTATATTGATGCGCCGCACCAAGCCCCCTCGAATTCATATGCACCAAATCCCATCCTTGCGATGAAATCTTCGCAGAAAGGGCGAAGCCGCTCTAAAGGATGTAGGCGACATGTATTCGCACCCCTATGGTAGCAGCTGGAGCGTCGCGTATCGAGATATTCCGCGGACATCGATTTCGTCGAACGAATTCGAAGCGAATGCCAATCACTCGATGAGGCGCGTATTAATCGGATTGACGATGGTTTTTGCGCCCGTCCTGATCCTTGTGAGTTGTGTCGTCATGATGATCCTCGCGAGATAGTTCTACACATGATCCGACTCTTGCAACGTGATTGGTGCCAAACTGCCGTTGGTGTCGCCCTTGTCGCGATGCTCGGCATTTGCGCGGCATGCGCGCAGCCGCCAGCTCTTGCAACAAGCGTTGATCCCCAAGAGGCGCGTTTTGCACTCCAAGACGGGTCAAATTTGATCGAGGGGAACGCGTCGCTGGCTTTGCGGAGTGGTTACCTCCATACATGCAAATCCGATGGCGTCTCTCTCGTACCTGCGACGCCGTATGCAATCGAACTTATGAATTCGTTGTTTGGAAACTCAACCGCGGGCTATACCAAAGAGCAAGCCTACGGGGGGTTACCCGCGAGCGACGATCTCAGGCTCTATGCGAGGCACGTGGAGTGCGATGAGACCGGACACTTCCGATTTCAACATGTCGCCAGCGGAAGATATTTCATCGTCTCGAATATAATCTGGTCCGAGCGATGGGCACATGACGGCGGTGCGTTGATGCGAGCCGTAGAGGTCAATGGCAACGAACACCGAAAGGTGGACCTCGATTCGGCGTTGCCGTACTAACAGGTAGTTGAAGAAGTAGGCGGCAATTCCTGCGCTGGCGCTGGGTGATTGCGCTGGTGGAGGCGTGAGTTCGGTTGCTCCGCCAAACAGCCAAATCCGCTAGAGGTTTTTCAAGAGCCTGCTAGAGTGTACCAGCCTGCGCCGAGCCGTGTCGCGCGATCATTGGGGACGAACCATGCGCCGTTTCTGGGCTTCGCTGGGATCGCTGGTGTTCTTCATCCTCGCGCCAGGGACGGCTTCGGGCTTTGTTCCGTGGTCGCTCACGCGCTGGCGCATCGGCCCACCGTTCTTCGGCATCGAGCCTTTGCGATGGGTTGGCGCCGCGCTCATCGTGTTGGGGCTGTTGCCACTCCTCACTTCATTTGCGCGTTTCGCCTGGGACGGGCTTGGCACACCCGCACCGATCGCACCCCCTACGAATCTCGTGGTGACCGGCTTCTACCGCCGCGTGCGTAACCCAATATATGTCGGGCTGCTCATCATTCTACTGGGCGAGGCGCTGTTGTTCGGCGACGAACGGGTGGCGGCGTGGGGCGTGCTCTTTTGGCTCTTCACGTTTGCGGTCGTGGTGATCTATGAAGAGCTCACGCTGCGGCAGCAATTCGGCGAGGAGTATCGCACCTACTGTAAGAACGTGCCGCGATGGGTGCCGAGGGTTATTCCGTACAAACCATCGTACTAAACCCCTGTCGTCCCCGGCGGTAGGCGCTGCTTGGCCAGGATGACAAATTTTGATTGTTGCCCCGCCCCAAACTCCGCTAGAGGTTTTTCAACAGCCTGCTAGAGCGTGATCCACTCATACTGAAGCATATCCGGCATTTGTGAGGTAGTTGGCGCACTCGGCCGGCGTGAAGCGGTTGATGAGTGTTCCGATCTGCCTCCAAGTGGTTTCGACCGAGCGGGTGTT
>Ga0210406_10000042_pt1 | contig 195240 bp, 179 predicted proteins | sample IncBWC30MmetaG_FD_155454 | JGI IMG/M metagenome (GOLD analysis project Ga0210406, IMG submission 155454) | Forest soil microbial communities from Barre Woods Harvard Forest LTER site, Petersham, Massachusetts, United States - Inc-BW-C-30-M | ecosystem: Environmental > Terrestrial > Soil >... | reverse complement strand
GGGGTCGCCAATTAAAATAAGGGTTTTCTATTCATGTTTTGGGCGACGCTTACCGACAACCACCGACGGGTAAGCACCCGGTAAGCAACGTGCGTGGATCTGGAGAGCGGCAGCTCAAAGGCGCGGCAAACGAAAGTCAGAAAACGTCAATGAGCGACGCGAAGAGAATTTTGTTCCTTGGACTAGAATGGCCCGATCAAAATCGTAACAACATTTTCTGGATCGGAGCGGCGCGTGCCAATGTGTACTACGAGGGAAAGCCGATTGTGCTCGGCCACACGTGCAAGAATATCGAGGAACTTGAGATCGTGGCCACCCAGATGAAAACTGACATTGATTTGGCTCTCGCACAGGCGCGTGCCAAGTTTGGTTGAGCCGCGACGATGGGCGACAAAATCAAGCGCACCGCCGACAACGCAGCGATCGACCGCAGGCTCGACGAAGCTTCGCGCAAGGAATGGAATCCCCCACGCTGCGAATGCGGCGCGCCGGCGACGATCGCCGCCTACACCAAGCGCGGGGTTTTCCATTTCTGCGCAGAACACGCTGCGAAGGCGGACTCGCTGCTCTGAAAAGCCCCTCCCCAGGATCCTCCGAGCAAAAGGTGCATGACCCGACCATGACCAAAACACCGTTCGATGTAGAGAAGGAGATGCAAGCATGGCTCGCCAGTGCCCAGATGGACAAGTTGGTCGACTACTTGAAACGCGGCGCGCCCTATTCCGCGCTTTCCGAGGCTGATCTGCGTGAGGAATGGAAGCGGAGTTGGCGAGCGATGGCGCCAACGGATCGTGCCGAGTTGGCCAAGAACAGTGACCTCGTCTGTGAATTTCAGCGAAGAGAGGCAGAGCCGCCGTATGACTTGGTTAGGGACGACTTTGAGAGATTCATGGCTTCATCGAGAGAAGGTATAGACCAAGTCCTGGCGGACCCGGACAGGTACGCTGAGATAAGCGACTCAGTCGCCAACGATCTCGCGGAATTCATTGTCGGCCACTCTGAAGAGAAGAACTAACACCGAAATGGGCAACGATGCCGCAACGGCGTTTTCCATTCGCCGCGAAGGCTGATGCACTGGTTTGATGACAGCGACGGCCGCGCTTTCGGCATGATGTTCGCGATGCAGCATCTTCTTGGAAAGCTGGAAAGCAAAGGGCTCCTCTCGCAACACGAGAGTACGAAAATGCTCGACGACGTTCTCCAAGATGTTCGCGAGCATTCCGAAGGGCTTGAGCCTGAAGAAGCTGCGGCGGCCGGGCGGGCAGTGGGCATGCTCTACCTCCCGAAGCGCTAGCCGGGCGTTGCCAAAACGAAAAGCCCCGGAAGGTCCGGGGCCTCGCGTCGACACTTCGGGGGATAGTTCACGCCGCTGGCAGCGCCTTTACGGCCTCTGCCAGCGTTGTGAGCATAATCGAACTCGCCGAACCTCTCGTTGCGAAGATCTGTCGCCGGCCGAAAGCGGTCCTAGCGATTTCGCTGTCCCGATTCGTAACGCGCGTGACGGCCGTTGTGTGCCAGTATCGGAGAGTGAATCAAAACGCTGGGATTTGCTCTATTTCGGGAAGCGCGTCACCACCGGCGCGCAATATCTCTGCATCACACGCGCGGCAGAGGAATAGGGGAAGTAGGAAAGTGAGGCGAAGGGCTGCTCGATGGAAGCTGACGCCAAGTCAGGCCGCGATTGACCCGCCGTGGCCATTGTACATTCGATCTCGCAGTCGCATGTCGAATGCGTCGAGCATCTTGATTGATTCGCGCAGCAACGTTCCAAGAGGGAGCCAAGTTACAAGGCAGAGTGTTACTTCTATGAGTACTAAAACAGCGACGAGTGGGCTGTTGCCGATCGTGCTAACTACAGTGAGCGCACAAAAATATCGAAGGTTCGGTCGCAGATCCTGCGGAACGTCTGCGATGGGATCGACATTCCGATCGAGCACCTTATCGCGAAACGCGAGAACGGCAGCCACGGGCACAATGAAGACGCAGAGCCACGCGCGTGGCAGCGAGAAGGTATAATTGAGCTCGTGCTCAATCCGCTTGCGATGTAACACAGGCATCCGCGGATCAGCGAGAAGCGTTTCGCCCAGTTCCGCGATGTGAAGACGCAGAGGCCAAAGAATCGCCGTCAGCCTATTGGAGAGAACTAAGTATACTGCGACTGTAAAGCCGCTAAGTCCAAGCAACATGTAAGCGTTCATGGCTTACCCTTCTTTCGCTTCTTCGCAATCTCTCTTCGCCTCGCTTCAAACTCAGCGCGCGATTCTCGGCGCGCTTTGTCCACCAACAAATAGGAAAGACAGGCCAAGGTTAACACTTCCGCACAGCACAAAACAAAAAGCAGCCAATTGGCGCCAATCCAGGCGACGAGCGCAAACCAGAGATGCCCTGTAAAATCCATAACTCCGGAGCCGCGCAGGAGATGCCAGAATGGACCCCACCCGGTTGTGAGGGTGATCAACGTCGCCAGCGCCACCAAGAGCTTGCCGGCGGCCGTTAACAATCGCCAGATCCAGTTCCGGAAACGTGCCAGCAGCCTCATATATGGGTCGCATGAGTGGAATCGGAAGCCCAGAACCGGACGGTGCGGTGGAAGATACTGCGGGCATTCGCTGGCCTCCGCAACCCCGGCGTCGAACAGAACCGGCGGAATTGACTTGCCAGCACGCTCCACGCCGGTGGCGAAGCGCGCTCTCCAAACCGTAGGCGCTCAGCGCGCGGCCGCGCGCAGTGGCCCAAACCCATCCATGCTGATTCTTCGGCGCGCCCAGCGTCGGCTCCGGGCCGGTGTAAGGCGCGGACCTCATGCCGGGATCTGAACGCGATCGATCAGCTCCGGGCCCTGGTTGCGCACATTGCCGACGGCCTTCCCCACCGGCCAGCATTCCATTTGCTCGGCCGGGAACGGCCGCAGCAAGTTTTTCCTCTGCTCCGGCGTTCCAAGCCAGAAGGGCCAATCGTCGGGCGCCAGGATGACTGGCATGCGGTTGTGAATGGGCGCGCAGAGCTCGTTCGGCTCCGTCGTCAAGATCGTGAACGTCTCGAGCCCTGGGCTCGTCCTTGGGCGCCTGGCGACATGCTCAATTGGGAGATCGTGAACAGCCCGTAACTCACCACTCTTTCACATCGCCGTGTCATACAGACGACAAGGCATCCGTCGTAGGGCGGGCCTGTTTTTCTGGCGACCGGATGTGTGACCCCGAAACTTCGCATCCGGTCGCCAAATTCCTGCACTCTGAATTTTGAGACTGGCGGTCCGCGCCGCGCTGGCGACCGGGAAACCACCAAAGGCCAAGCTCCCCAAGCGAAAGAGAGAACGGAAATGAGCGTGTACCGACTAGACCCCACCAATCCCGCCGATCCGGACTGGCGGGAATTATCGACCCATGTTGAAACGCTTTGGGTGGCGGCCCCCAATGATGGAAGGGCGCGCGATATTGCCGCCAACAAGACGCTCATGCTGGTGGCAAGGACCCATCTCCAGACAAAGCGGTTTTCGCCTTGGCTGGACGCCAAGATGGCACATTGCAGCTTGGATTCGTCGCGACCGGAGATGAAGGACGGAGAGATCGCCACCTCGAGCGGCAGGCGGATTTAGGTCAGCTTCGACTACCACAACCCATAGTCTTGGGTTTGCCAACAGCACAGTTCCGGTCCTTATCGTCCTTCGCCCAGCTCGGCAACGAGGCCCCATCGCATCATTGCGGGCTCGCGCCGCCTTCCTTGTCGAGGCGCATGACGATGCCGCGCTGCATCGGCGCGAAATTGAACCGAGGCTCCATGTTCGAGATCGGCGCGCGATATAGGGCTCGGTGATCGGGTAAAGATCGACGCGCCGGCTCAGATAATCGCGAGCACCTTTGCCGGCGTCGCATCTCGGGATTCCGGCATTGCGCGATCCGTCTCTGGCAGATGCGTCGGGCTGAGATTGAACGTCACGACACTGCCCGACACCGAAGTGTTGGCCAAAAGCGGTGCCATGGCGATTTGCGCCAGCTCGTGTTCATGCGCCCCGGAATAGTCCAAGAGGCCCGCACTGATCATTGCTAGGGCGCCGGCGCTGCAAAATGCGACCGGAACGCTAATTTTAGGCATATAGAGACGACTCCAAAGATTCGCGATGATTCTATCACCGGCCGATCGAGGCCCAGCGTTCCACTTTCGGCCGGGTCGCACGTCGATGGAGCGATCGACGGAATGATGCGCTGCGCAGCATCGGGGTCCAGAGGCCGACATGATGACCGGCGCTCTCGCCCGCCGAAGTCGGTGGGGCCGCCGCGCGGTTCGCTATGGTAGCGATGGAGCGGAGATGTGGCTCATCGATTCCGCCTGGTGATCCTGCATAGCTGCGAAAGAGAATGCCGCGATTATGCAGGCGACAAGCGTCAGCGCACCAAACGCGATCATGCCCTGCCGAGTTGGGCGCGCAGAAGCAATTCCGATTTGAAGCACCTCGATGCCTTTGATGACAAGATAGAAACAAAGAACATAGGTGATGATTTGCAGCATGCCTGCCATTGGATTCCTCCCCCTTTCGTTCGGCGCGCCCCGATCAGCGGCCGACGATCTTTGAAATCAGTCGAGAGAATGTGCGCCCAAGGACGCGCCGTTCTATTCGCTTTCCGATGGCCCGCGGTCCACGCTGAACGGCTTTGGCGCCTCCCATGCCGCGGGCGATGGCGTAGAGAAAGCCGCGGAGGCTCATAACGGGCTCTTTTTATTGACTGCGCTGCGAAGGAGGGCGAGCGCTTTCTCCGACGTCGCCTCCAAGTCTGCAAAAATGGTTTCGAACGTTCCCCGGTAGTCCGCAAGTTCGTTCGCAGGAAGAGACCGGAGCAACGGGACACTTGCCTTCACAAACTGATTGTGGCGGAGATGCAAGTAATACAGTTTGGCGGTGATCTCAGACATCCGACTATCAAACACGTGAATTTCTGACATCATCGCATCGGGAATGCCGGTGTCGATTCTCAGGGACCACTCCGCTTTCTCGAGTTGGCCAGCCGCGGCAAGCATGCAACCATAATCCGTTTGTTGAACGACGGTGCGTACACGGGCTGCGGTCTCGTTGATTTCGGCAACGAATGGCAACAGCCGAAAGACGAGCACATTGGCGCGGTGTGTCCTCTCGTAGTTCGCCGGCCTGAGGACTGTAAACCACGCAACCCAAGCCGTGCCTGCGATGGCGACCACCACACCGAGAGCTTGCAGGTAGCCAGAGAGTGCGGGGTGACATTCAATCCACTTGAGCCATGGGCACGGTTCCAGCGTGCACGCGCGTCCCAGCTCACGGCTTCGTGGTCTTCTTCGGCTTCGGCGGCGAAGCAAGCGCGTGCTCGATCAATTGGCGCATTACGCTCGATCGCGTTGTCCGCCATTCAATGGCGATCTCGTCGAGCGCCACGATCATCGCGGGAGTGAGGCGGATCGCCACGAGAGGATCCCGGCCGCCCTCGTAAGGCCGCCCGCGTCGTTTGGCTTTGGGTTTTTTCGGTATAACCACTATTGACGCCCGCAATTTTCAGATTTAAGGTTAGACCATAAAAGTGAGCCGAACGGAAGCGGTAACTTCCGCCCGGCTCTAACCCGCAACCAAGTGGAGAAACCCCACCATGTCACGAGCAAGGATACAAGATATCACGCCTCGCGAACCGCATGCGCCGCCGAAGCGGTCCAGTGATCCTGTCCACAACGTTTTCCCCAACCCAGCTGCACACTCCGCGCTGCCGGAGGGTCTTCGGGGCAAGCCGGTGCTGCGAACCGTCATGGTCCCCATCTCGGACCCCACTGCCTATGTTGCCATCTGCGACGGTGACTGCCTTGCCCCAGCGATCCGCGACGGTGATCGCATTGTTTTTTCGCCGCGCACCAGGGTAGCAAAGAGCATGTTTGTAGGAGTGAACCTCAAGAATGGGGGCACGCCTTTCGTCAAGCGCCTTGTTTCCGAAATACCTGCGCCGCCACGACCAGGAGACGAGATCGCGCCACTGTTGGCACTTGAAATGGACAATCCTTCCAAGAGATTTTTTGTGCACATGGAAACGGTGGATTGTATTCACGCGGTTGCGGGCGTTCTGAGAGACGAACAGTACATTCCTTTAATAGCTAAGACATTCTCGGGGTACTCCGCCAAAAAAAAGGCGCGGCAACCATCCTCAGACTGGGACAAGAAAGACAGGGCGATCGCCGCGCTTGAGTTTGGCCCGGTGGGTATCGCACTCGAAAAGCTTCCTACCAACGAGGAATTTGGGAAGCACATGGTCGCCGTGCGACTGGCAGCGGTTTTTTTGAAGATGACAAAGGCCGAAATGATCGAAAAACTTCGAACGATGGACAACGGCGGAGAGGATTCGTTGATTTTTGAAACCCTGGGCGTCATGCGCCGCGCCGCCGAGCAGCTGCAGGCCAATTGCGCGTGTATACGCTCCGCAGAAGCGAGAATTTTATCCGCTGCACACGCCCTCGGCATCAGCGAAGGCTGGTGACGGGATGGCACGCCTAACAAACGTATTGGAGCGGTTTCAAGGAATCCCTGGCGCGCACGTCGCTGTGGACCATGCCGACGAGCTGATGACCGTGACAGCGCCCCTCAACACCATGCCGGCGGATGCGCGCGAGGATTTCGTGCGCGCCTGCCGTTCCATCGCGCTCGATAATGACGTCGGGCTAAGGTTCATTCGCGAACGCCAACAATAAAGCGCCCTTCGTACGACCACGATCAAACGGCTCCGTCGCGTGACGGGGCCGTTTCAATTCCAACGTCAGCGGCGGTTGCCTAAACTAGTTGCTGCCGATAGTCCTCAACAATCCAAGACCGCTTGGTGTCGAACATCGTTCGAACGTAGTTTCTTTGCTCCACAGGCACTCCAGGGAATGTCAGGAGGGAATGTTCGAACAGGTCGAGCATCGCGCCGAGCATTCTAAATTTAGTCCGGTACAGGCCGCGGAGATCTTCGGCCGGGATAGGATCCGGAAGGGGAGATACTCCCGATTCAAAAACGTCGCAGATGCGCTGCGCACTCAGCCTGGCCGCTTCAACCGCCGCGGCCACAGCGTTTTCGAATCCGCCCGCCACTTCCTCCTGCGGTAGGAATTCGAAACAGCTCGCCAAAACTTGAAGCTGAGTCTCGTTTAACCCATGGCTCCTGCATGGTTCGTGGGCTGCGATTGGCAGGCACCGGGCCCGAAGGGCATCGACCGAGCTTTCAAAATCCGCCCTTTCGAAGAGCTCCATTTTCGGGGGCCGCTCGATCGCGGTCCCATCGTCGCGACTTGGTATCGGCTGGCCAGCAAGAAAGGCTCTCACATCGGCGACGCTGAATTCCCACCCGCCGGACCGCTCACCTCGCTTGCGAACTGGAAATATGCTGCCGGTTCGGTCGATGTATCTGTCCAGGTAGGGGCGGTTCCACCCTAACTCGGCCGCCAGCTCCTTCTTCCCCACGATCCGATCGTAGACCGGTGGCGTCTGGACTGCTGGCGACCTTCCACCACCCGCCGCCGGTAGCTTTGAAGCGCGGGCGATGAATGACCGGACCTGTCCAACGTCATAGAGGGGGCCGCGTGCGCCTGGCGCGGCGACGGGGAAGTCGGCATGCGCGGCCAGGTATCGATCCAGCCGCGGGCGGGTCCATCCAAGTTCGGAAGCAAGCTCCGACTTTCCCAAGAGCGAACGGTGTTCGTGGGATGCGGTGGCCTTCTCGGCCCGTGTAATGCCGCTACGCGATGCCATTACATTGGCCTCCGACCGTGTAACGAGATTTCATTTTGCTGCCGTCGCCAATTTTTCAGACGCACCCCATCCAGGCCGCGAGAACCGAAACGGTTTGCACTTCTGACGGCCGGGCGCGCAGCCCCAAGCCATTGAATAGGTTTGCTTATCCGGCAGATCGCCCGCCTCGTCTTGACGAGCAGCAGTTCGATGATGGGCTGCGCCTTCGCACATGCAGCACCGATGCCCGCGATGTAACGCCAAGTGCCTTGCACCGTGTAACGCTGTTTTTTTGGCCAGCGACTCGCGCTCGGCGGGGCGTAAACTGCCCGTGTAGGTTGTAACACCCTAGCAAGGACCCGAGACAGTTGGTATGCGAACCAAATGGGTACTTCGTCGCGTTCGCCCAGGGCGCCCATGTCGCGCGCCCACGACAAAGTACGGTGCGGCTCGCTGGCGGACTGGCAACGCAGCGCCGATGGGGCAACGCCGCGCCACCCGCATGGCGGATGCCTCCCGTGGGACTGCTTGCGGCGTGGGCGGCGCGCGCACGGCTCAGAGACTTTGTAGGAGCGCTTGAAAGGCTTGGTTTGGAGCCATCACCGCATCGGCAAGGCCGGCGCGCACGCCACGCGCACCAAGGAACGTCGACGCTTGGTAGCCTCTCACTCGTGATGAACTCATTCTGCGGTTGCGCGCAACCAGCGCGTCGAACATTGCCCCCAGCACGTCGACGTCAGCCTGGGCACGCTTTCGCGCCGCAGCGCTCAGGGGATGCGTCTCTGCAAAGTCGGCTTTCCGGTCGATCGCGCCGAACATGCCTATTCCCAAGCGCATCGAGAAGATTTGCACGGACGCGAAAGCACCAGCTGAGGTTGCACACCCCATTGCCTCACACGGCCGCGTGCAGGGCACGTGACGCGGCTTGGTCAGATGCCGTGGCGGCGTTGGTGAGGTGGGCTGCACGGGATTTACGATCGCTCCGGCGGCATGAATTCCGCCATGGCGCGATCCCAAGATGCAGCAACCGCGTCTTCGCCAGTGCGACGAGGCGGCCGCCCAGCCAAGTTGGGAATCACTCCCTCCATGCGCTCAGCAAGGCGGCTTGGGCGCGGGCTTCTGCGCAGAATGTCGATAGCGCGTTTGGCCGACACGTCCATAGCGCACGCAAGTTCGATGGCCAAAGAAAACCGGCCAGATGCTTCGTCGCTTTTCATGATTGCAGCCCACCGCTTCCGTTCGATTTGGCGGCCGTGACGAATGGTGGCATCGATCGCTAGGCTATAGCCGGCCGCTCTGCAGAGCTCGATTTCAACTTTGTCGGCATCGTTCTCATCATCCGCGCCCGTATCGATCGTCTGGCCTGCCACTTCGATTCGTCGCACCGCGCGTGGCTTCAGCTCTGTCGAGATTGCCTTCGGCAATGCGGTTGCCGGCGGGGTCGAAGCCACACGTTGCGGGCGCCGGAGATCGTGCCCACCAGTCCTCTGCTTTGGCCGCGACCAATCCGGCCATTTAATTTGGGAGTCAAAGCCAAACAGTTCCAGAATGCTGCCCGACATTATGCCGCAATCTCTGCTTGCGATGCTGCGTTTGGATCGTCGAGATTTTGTTGTTTCCAGAACGCGCGTTCCTTTTCGAGAGCGTCCGCACATGATGCGCCGAAGCCGAAGCGTTTTGGCAGCGCAGAGAATATATCGTTCGGCATTGTTTCTCCGATTATCGAAGCAAGTTTCTGCGCGTCTGCGGTCACGTACTCGATAACGCGAGACGGATTCCCGCCCATGGCGCCGTGAGGGAAAAGCGTCCTAGCTCGCGAGGCCGCCGCGAGGATTTGCTGCCCAATGACTGCGTATTCTGTCGTGGCAGCATACAAGGTGTCGCGCGTGGTTATTACTTTTTCCAGCAGGTCCGCATGCCTCGCCCCAAGTGTGAGGATATCTTCCCAATGATCACCGAAGCGGCGGCTAATAATTAAGCCTTGTGCTCGCTGAACGGCTGATTGAGCTTCGTCTACCAAGAGCTCCATGTCCTCGAGCGCAGTCTGTGCGTCGTTGCGCTCATTCGCGGCTGCTCGTGTTGATTTCGCATCGCGCATAGCCCCAAGCAGGAAATCACGCGCGAAGCTTCTGCGTTTTTGTTCGATCTCCTCCAGCGCAGCCTTTGCTCGATCGCGCGCAGCGATCATCTCGTCAAGTTTTGCCTTGGCGTGGGCCAGCTGTTCCTCCGCCGCGCTAAGAGATGACTTTGTGTTTTCTGCCATGAACGTGCTCTCCTGATTTGATTGCATGATGTCTATTTCGCCGTCGCGATGGCTTTTTCCAATTCTTCGCCCAAGAATTGGCCGGCGTGCTTCGTGACGGATTTCCCGATCGTTTCGGCATAGGGCAAACGCTTGCGATAGGACGGCGCGCGACGCGGGAAAATCAGGACGGGCTCAACATGCCCAGGCCCAACAATTTGGTAGATGCCGAGCAAACTGCCGTCGCTTTTTGAGTACGCAAGATAGAATTGGGGGCGCCGATAATTACCATCCGCTCGCACTGCCGCGCGCTGGCGCTTGGAGAGATTTCGCCGATTCGCGCTGTATCCGGACCGCCCCTCTGCGGCGCCGAGCGCGGAGAGGAGCCTTTCTATAAATCCGGGACTGAGATTTCCGAAATTGTTGAGGGGAGCGCCGCGGCCAGGAACCGATTCCCCGCTGCCTATCTTCATGCCGAGCGCGCGCTCGAAGCGCTTCATGTTGCGCAAGCCGCCGAATATTTCCGGCGTCAGATATTTCCAGCCTGGTGTTCCCTTGCCGGCGAAGTCTCGGGCGAGGATTTCGGCGCCCGGATTGTGCTTGGTGCCGCCATGCGCATAGAACGCCTTCAACGTGTAGCTTGTCGGGTTCTTGAACACATCTTTCATTTCCGACTGAAGATCCCTCACCGCCTGCTTGGCCAACCGATTGACAGTCTGCGAAGTGGCGAAAGGGATCTGGCGCTGCTGAAGCTGTGTCAGGCGCCTGACGCTTTCGGCGTTTGTGTCGACCGAGATTACGAGAAGTGGCATTGCATCAGCTTCCAGTGCGTTCCGTTGGTATGGGCGCGCGACAATGCGAACAACGGCGGTCGATCAACGGTTTCGAGAAGATGCTGTCGAGCGGTTCAGTTCTGGCGTGGAGAGATGCAGCCCGGAAAAGGCTGGGATAGTCGCGCGTGATTTGCGACACATGATCAAACAGTCTCGCGATTGCCGGATTGCTTGGTATGGTCAGGCCGGCGGCGAGACGCGAGAGGGAGCACGGCGGGAAAATGTGCTTGTTCATGCGTTTGCCCACGACCTTCCTACATCGAGGTCGCCAACCGTATCCCCGCGATGGTGCGTCACTTTTGTCGCGGTTCCGCGAGGCGCTTCCACCTTCACGCTTACATCAACGCGGCCGTTTTTTGGTGCAGAGCCGAGCCGATTGCTTACGCCGGCATGGATGATCGATTGCGACAACGGAACACCCGTTTCGCGAATGGCCATCGCGGAGAGAAGACGCTCGACGGTCGCAGGATCGCGCAAATTGAGCGTTTGGTTGTCTTTAAACCCCGTTCGGCGGGCGACTTCGTCGATATACGACCGCGTATTGTTCTCCGACGATGGCGCCCAATGCGAGATGATTTTATCGAGTGTTGTCCATCCGTGACGCGCATAGGCCAGCAGATTGCCTGCCGCGGCCGAGACGCCAGCTTCCATCGTCGGAAAGCGCGCGAAGCGGCCGGACCCAGTTTGCACGGTCGGTGCAGAGCCCCACGATCGTAAATCCATCGGATTGTTCAGGCGGATGCCAATCGGCGGAGATTTCGAGCCAGCAGATTTGCCGAGGCCGATCCAGCCCCAATCCCAATAGGTGATATTGCCGGTCGACGGCTTCGGCGCGGGAAACGGTGCAAGTTTCTTGCCTTCCCACGCTGCCTGCAGCCGCGCCTTGCTGGGCGGGCTCAGGTCGATTTGCTTGCCGTGAAAGACGGCCATCTGAGAGCTGGCCCATTTGCTTACTTCGCCGACCACGCGGAGAGACGCGGCCAGGAGATCCATTAGGCGAGCGAGTGTGCGCAGACTGGCGCCGGTATCGCCTTTGAACATGTTCAGGAAATCGCGCACGGCAGGCGTGGCGTCCCGCATCGACTGCGGAAGGTTTTGAATAATCCGGTCAAATTGGTCGGCAACGTCCGGGTTCATGGCTTCCGCCAGATCGAAGAACGCGCTGCGCAGCGGCTCCGTCGAATCCCACACGGAATGCATCGCTGTGCCGACGTTGCTGAAAGACCTTCCCACGCTGTCAAGAGACAATTTGGAGGCGAAGTTCTCCGCAGTCGTCAGAAGATTTGTAAGCTTGACGGTCGCATAGGTCAGCGCCGGCGCCAGCATCATGCCAAGCCGGTACTTCAGCCCGTCGAGTGCGACACCGAAGCGCTCCCATGCTTCATGGGTTTTGTGCGCAGCCTCGACAGATGCCGGCGTGATCTTGCCATACGCCTGGTCGAATGCGTCACCTAATTTATTGATTTCGGCGCGACCTTCCATCAGCACTGGAATCATCGCCTGGGCACCGCGGCTGCCAAAAGCGGTGCCGGCGATAAGCTGCGCGAGAGCGGGATGTTTGTGGATGGCATCCGAGAGGTCCGCAAAAATTCCAGTCAGGCCCCGAATATGTCCATGTGCGTCGCGAATCGGAATGTGCAGCGTGTTGAACATTGCCGCCGCATTTTTGTCCTTGCCGGTCGCCGCCTTTTGTACTGTGAGGTTCAGGCGATAAAGCGCCTTGTCCATCTGCGCGGCGTCAACATTGACCGCCTTTCCGATGTAATGAAATTTCGCCAGCGCATCTGCTGCCACGCCCGTTTGCTGGCTCGCAATGTAGAGCTGATTGCCGAAGTCCACCGCTCCGGTCGCAGCGCTCTTCAGCCAGTTGATAACACTGAAGCCACCGACCACGGCCGCAATCGGGCCTAGCATTGCGGTGATGGACGCGCCGAGTGCTTCCATTTGGATCTGAGCAGACTTGGCGCCGGCGGCGAGGGTGCTCAACCCGGTCGACTTCCCGACGCGATCAATGGAGTTCTGCAGATTCGCGAACGCCGGACGCACCGCCGCATCTTTGACGTTGATCTTGACATCGTATGTTGTGGCGTCGGTCATGCTAGTTTTCTGAAAGTTCCTTTGCGATCCTGTCGGCTTGTGTCACGGCGATTGTTAGTTCGTCGATATCCCAGTCCAGAATCGTCAGGTCTCTGAAGAACCAGCCGAGCTCGAAGTAACGCTTGAGGACTTCTCCGGGCTCGGTACCTCGAAAAAATCGATGATCACCGTGCTCAGCGCCAGCGCATCGCCCGCAGTGATGTTGTCGACAGATGAGGGGGGAATGCCGGCCAGTTCGGAAATGTAGTTCGCCATCGACTCCGCATCGATGAGCTGCATTCGCGTTCCCGACCGGGTCGTTTCCCATTTGAACGGATACCCGGCGCGGCGGAGCGTGCCGCAGTTCGGTTTTTTCAACTCGATCTCGGTGATTTCCTTGCCGAAGGCAGTGATCGGTTGTGAGAGCAAAAATTTGACTGCCATTGAAGTTCGTCTCCTTGGTTTTGCTCAGCCTGGTGGCTGTCGCGTGTTTGGTGTGATCGCGTCGGCGTTCAGGGTGGATCGTGCGGCACGAACTCTGCCATTGCTCGGTCCCAAGAGGCGGCAGCGCCGACATTACCGTCCGCCGCGTGAGATGACTGCGCGCGTTTGCGCGCGGGCCGGTGCCATTTGTCAATCGGGTCGGTGCCAGGGTTAGGGGGTTTTGTGTCCCCGGTTTCCTTCGGCCTGAATTCTTTCGTAGCTTCGTCCCAGCTTCGATCCGCCTCGGATGATGTCAGAGTGGCGTCTCGCGATTCCGCTGGCATGAAAGCCCTCATGGCCGGTTCCCAAGAGGCCACGGCCGCCTTGGCTGCACGACGCTCGTGTTTTGCGCGCTGCCTCGCGCCCCAAGCGTGGAACGAGGCTTGATCAGCGATGATCGCGTCCTCCCGTTCCAAATCTTCTCGCATGGCTTCGATTCTGGCGCGTGACGCGGAATCTCGAAACGTCATGTCAAACCTCACGTAGCGAATCGCGATGGTGCAATTTGACCTTGTCGTCCCACTCGTTCGCAATGTGGATTGTGCCTTTCCACTATCGCTGTCGCTGCAATTCACGGATGAAGTCATGGTCGAGCTTCCGCATGCGGTCAGCGTTCAGTATGTCGCGCGCGCACGCCGCCAGCCGGAGTTCTTCCGCCCGCCGGAGAAATCTTTGAAAGCATGTTGCGTCGCACGGCAGTGCGACGGCGCCCGGCCATCCTGTGAGATCGTGGCGACGAAATTCGAGGTGCGCGGCGCAGAAGTGCGCAACGCTTACGAACGCTCGCCAATTCTTGTAGTGGTTCGAAACGCCTTCCAGCTCATTGCGAACTCCGCCGTCTTTGAAATGGCTGCGCGTTGGGCCCATGTCGACAGGCCGCGCATGGAGTGCCATCGCCAAAGAGATTGAGCCAGGCACCGGCATGTCGCCGATTCCCCCCTGATCCAGCCCGAGCAGGCTGCGTAGGCAACGGCCAACCTGTACGCAGACGCCATATCGCTCAGCCGCACGGGACAGCATCTTTCCGGCCAGGAGCAGCTGGTCTTTCAGCGCCGAAAGGAATTCCGCCGTGAAGCGAAGCTCTTGACCTGGCTGCGCTGAATCGAATTCACCACAATCCTCCAACGCCATCGCAGCCGAACGCCAAATGGCGCGATTATCGGCGTCGACGTCTTTTGGAAAGATGATCAGAGCCCTCAGGCTCGCTCGCTCTTCGAGAAATTCCAGATCTTCAATCTTCGCATGCACGCGCCCCACATGAGCCAGCGCGATCGGCAGGGTGGCCGCGCCGTCAGCCACCGTCCGGCTTCCGTGTGCGGGCTTCGACGATTGCTCGAAACGCAAGCGCGTCGGCGGCCAGTCGGTTGCCTTTTTGCCGTGCCCGGTACACTTGGCTGGCCAGGGCGTGACACTGCAGACAATTCCATTGCCCAGGACGCCGCGCGGCACGACCACAGCGACACAGTTGTGGAAGGCAGCCAGCAAATTCTGGCGTTTCCGCGTTTTTCACGTGAAACAATTCGCGATCAAGGTCGTGGCGCGCGCTCAATCGGGGTCAACCCAATAGGCGCGGACCGGCGCCGGGATTTGGGGCACCTTGTCCGGCTCGGCCCGAATGGCAGCTACAAGCGCGTCCATCGCTGTGGCGATGCATCGTCGCGCTTCGTCGGTGGACACGCGGCTGAGCGCGGCCATGGCTTCGCGTAGAGCGATGGCTGCGAAGAAGCGTCCGCGACCCATCATTCCGGGCCCAGGGCAGATAGATTTTGCGAGCCTCCAGCGCTGCTTGTTGGCGGAATGGGGGCAAGTCCCAACGCCCGGCGATTGCGCCTGCCTCGATCAGCAGGCGCTCCAGCGCGTCGTTTGATGGCGCGCCCTGGCGCATCGTTCATCCGCCGCTTTCCAACCGACGCGCGAGCACGTAGCGCAGCTCTTGTGCGCGCCCATGCGGCAGCGGCGCTGAAGCCGTCGACGGAGCACTCCGGCGGCTGATGCCGGGCTCGCGGGCGGCTGCCAAGCGATGTTGCAGGATGATCGCAACAGAGATGGAGATCATCACCTCGACAATCGAGCGCTCGCGCGGGTGGATCGGCCCAACCACCGCCGGCGGCGTCGAGATCGCTTGCTCGAGTTTGGCGAGGCCGCGCCGGCGCCGCCGCACGTCCCGCATCGTGTCCTTCGCGAGATCGAGCAGCTCCCACGCCTGGGGAAAAAATTTCTGTCGGCCGTCCTTGCTCGGCTTTGTGCGGTACGCCGCGCATGCGCAGGCCAGCGCGTGCTCGGTAATATCTCCGAGGTCACCACAGAAGATCTCGAACCGGACGCACGCCTGATCCTCAGTCACGGTTTGCCGCGAGAAGGTCAGCGCCAACGCGGTGCAGTGCCGCGCGATTTCTTTCTTCGTCGCGGGCGCTGCCTCCACACGAAGCGCGTGCAGGGCGGCGCGAACTTCGGCTTCCGTCCGGTCACCAAGGACGAGTTCGCGCGAGCAAACAACTTCACTCTTGCACCAGACTGTATCAGCCAGCCGCGTCAACCGAGCGCTGCATTCCGGCGAGTTCAATATCAATAACCGACCGCTTGCGACCGGCCGCGCCGTTGCACCGTCTGCCGTTTTGAACGGAACCACTGTCGTCATAGCTGCCCTCCATCAGGCGCGTGAAGTTTTTGCTTTTGAGGAACCAGTCGAGATCGGGGCGCCAATTCTCGTGCCCAGATGTGCGTGGCGACGTGCCCAGAAGAAATTCGCTGCGGGCGGCGCGCTTCATGGCAGCCACCCAACCGTCAAGACCGCCAACATCGTGCAGGCGGGCTCGAATGTGTCGTTTCCGCTCTTGTGATTGTTGCTGGGCGTGCGGCCATCCAGCTTTGGCCGCGATTGCGTTGTATGCTACAAACGCTGCGCTCACTTCCGCATGGGATTCTTGCGAAGCCGCGCGCTCCACCAACGCGAGCGGTGGGGATTCGCCCGAACGAAGTGAGGGAGATTCTTTCTTCTCTGCAGATGCAGATGAAGATGCAGATGAAGGGCCGTCACCTGACTTGTCACCAGTCGCGTCACCAACCCGACGGGTTGGTGAACGGCTAGGCTGTTCCTCTGCCGTAAACCGAGTACCAGCGCCGCGGCGGTTTCTCACCCATTCGTCCCTCACCATGCGGCTGCTGAACCAACATGGCCCATCCCCACTTACGAGGGTAACTGGCTCTCCGTCTTTCCCGGCGTGGCGTGGCACATGCACGAAATTGACCGGGCCACGGTCCGCGCCTTTGAGCACTTCCTTTTGCGCCAGCTCCTTTGCCAACCGGAGCGGAACACCAGCGACACGCGCCAGCTCATCTAAGGGCCAGCGACACACCCCATATTCGTCGCAATCGTGCAGTACGCAGAGAATGTCTACCCATGCGCCCCTGGACGCCTCCGAGCATCGACGAAGCTTCGCGTTGGCGCGCCAATCACCAGGATAGAATTGGAACGATGGGCGCCGTCCGCGGGCGCCACGTGAAGCTTCGGTCATCCGGCGCTTCTCCGCTCGCTCTGTGGCGCTGTCAGCACGGATTTCCGGCTCGTGGCACAAGAACGTGCCGCACGCGGCGAGCACACCCAGCGCGCCATCTAGCAAACCACCAGGGAGGAATCTGCCGACGTACCGACAGGCTCGATTCCCGCGTTGCTACCAATTCACGATGTGAAAACTTCTTGCGGGGCAGAATCGCCCCATGTATGGTTTGCATTGCTTCGTCCTCTTCGTCGTCTTCGAAGCTATTGTCCCCGGCCGTGTTTCGTCGCGCGGCCGGGGTTTTGCTTTCATACCTCCAACAATCTTTCGTGTTGCGTGCGAGCGTCGGGCACTCGCTTTGCTCGAGTGGGCGTTACCGCAGCGGCTTTTTTCGCCGCTGCGCACACTTCCCGGCGGTCCCGAAACCACGCGGCAAGTTCGATGATGTGTTGCTGAGCCTGAAGCGCAGCGCGGTATCGCCTGCGCAGTCGCCGGTTCATCGCCATGAAGTTCGCCATCGTCGGAGGCCGGTCGACGAGGTGACCGTAAAGGCCACCAGGTTTCGGCGTGCCTCGACAGCCATCGATCGTGAGGCGCATCGGCTAAGCCGCGCGCGCTTCTTGGGAGCCGCCGGCATCGCTCGTCGAGCGATGCACACGGGCGTCAAGCCACGTTTCAATGTCCTGAAGCCGATAGGCGACCCTGCGCCTATGCACGCGCACGAATCGCGGACCTTGCCCTTTGATCCGCCACGCGGACAAAGTCCGTTCCGCGACGTCCAGATATTGCGCCGTCTCTTGAGGGCTCAGCAGCGAGCGTTCCATTCTGCCTCCGAAGCGCATCCACGATGCGTCCGGAGACTGATAGGCAAACCGAGCGAATGTCTTGGGGATTTAACGGGAGACAGCAATCAGGGAAGCTTAGGCGGCCGGCGCGATTCCTTGTGAACGGCCCCGCAGCCAGGCGTTGAAGATATCTGCTGCCGTCTGGTGAGATCGCACTACGCGGGACAGTCGCGACAGGTGATCGGCCAAAAACATCTGCGCATTTTCGCCCATGCGTGCAACGTAGAGTTCCGCATCTCGCGCGTGCAGCAGCGCTGCAAATTGGCGGGCGCGGTTGCACACGGCTTTTGGCCAACCGAGACCGAGTAGAATGTCTAAGTATAAATCAGCCGCACAGGAATTATCAGCTTCGAATGTTTCAAGTAGCAGAATGACGGAACCGAGCACGAATCTTTGTTCCTCAATCGAGTAAGGACTGTGCCCGTTACGGTGCGTTCCATTGATCCGGCCGCAGGTATATCTATCGAGATTGTCCGCGTTGACCATTCGGTCATTCAAAAAGAGCTGCAGCGCCACACGCTCAACCCCTTGCGGTTTTCCGCTCCTGATCTTCTGCACTTTGTCCCAAGCACCAATTGTAGAAGGCCGCGCGATCCGGTTTGCGATTGCAGCCAATTTGGTGTCGGTCGTATCGAGAAATGGCGAGAGGGCCAGCGCGAGGGCATCGCTTCGCAGCTGCACATCTGTGACCGTCCCTCTCGGGCGATGATTGGCCACGCGCATGCGCTCCTAAGCAGAACGTTTCTGTCGCATCTGCGTAATCGCCGCGCCGCTGCTCTTCGTCATGGCTGATTCGATCTGCCTCCCAATAATATTTGCCGCTTCGTGCATCGGGCTCGCGTCGAGGTGGCTGTATCGAGCCGTCGTAGCCGCCTGGGTATGGCCGAGCAGCTTGCCAAGGATGGGAAGGCCGAGGCGCGATCCGGCGCCAACGGACGCAAAGCTGTGGCGAAGATCGTGGACGCGCACGCCCGTTAGGCCAGCCGCGTGTGCAACCGCCCGCCACGGTCGATTGAGGTCCGCCCGCGGCGCGTTCTTTTTTGCGCCAGGAATCAAATAGGGGTTCGCACCCTTGCGCTTTAGCGCCGAAATGACCGTCAGCGCCGGCGCCGAGAGATAAATGGTCTTTTGCCCCGTCTTCGAATCGGCAAGGTGCAGCAGCGAGCGCTCGCAATCGACCTCATCCCATTTCACATCCAATATTTCCCGCAGCCGTGCGCCAGTGAAAATGAGCAGCCGGATGGCTGCAACCGCATGCACGTCAATGCGGCGTCTCCGGTCAGCCTTCGGGGTGTGCTTTGCATTCTTTCCCGGCCGCGACGGGCGCCACGGCAAGCCGCCCGTCTCCGCCTGCCGCAGAACGTCGCCAAGTCGGCCCATTTCATCACTTGAAAGAAAACGCTGCCGACCGCGCTCTTCGTAGCGCTCGACCGAACGCGCAGGATTGTCCGCGAATGACAGCTCGTCGCGTTTGGCGGCCCAATTCCAGATTGCAGAAATGACTGCCAGCGTGCGATTGGCCTCTGTGGGCCTATTTGCCATCCGCGTATGAAGGCGAATAACATCTGCGCGTGTCATCTCTTTGAGACGCGAATAGCGGAACGTAGGGAGGATGTTTCGATCGAGCAGACCCTGATATTCCCCGACGGTCCGCGGCTTTCGCTTTTTCTCGACGTGCACGCGCATGAATTCTTCGGCCAGCGTGCCAAAGGTTCGGGCGCTTAGCTCCGCTTTTCGTTCCTCCCTGCGCTTTGCGATGGGATCCTCGTCCCGCGCATTCGCGCGTATCTTCCGCGCACGAGCTCGCGCCTCGTCGACCGTGAGTATTCCATGCTGCCCAATTGTGAGACGGTGCGACCGGCCGCGGTGCCGGTACTGCACAACATAAGATTTCGTCCCAGATTTCTGCACCACAACGCCGAAGCCACTGACGTCGTCATCCCAGATGAAGACGCGCGACATGTCGCGGGAGCAATGCAGCGCGTCGACAAGGCGCTTTGTGAGATGCTTTGAGTTCGGGCTTTGATGCATTGATCGATCCGGCGGGTAAGCATCAGGTAAGCATCCCATGCGGTATTCGTGCGGTATTGTCAAGGTATGCAAAACGCTTGAAAACATGCGGGAAAGCGCCTGTTTATCAGCATTTTGTCCCGTTTGACGGTTTTACCAACGGTGTTCATCCACAACTTCCTAATCTGTAGGCCAGAGGTTCGAGTCCTCTCGGGGTCGCCACTAAAACGATCTTATGGCGCAAACGGTGGAAGCACCGCGAAGCCGGAATCTCGACATGAGTGAGGTGGCATTGGAGTAAGGCCGTTGCTGGCCCGTGCGGTGCTGGCCGCTCTAATCGCTGTCTGGCCCGTCCCAGTCACTTGGTTTGGCGGTCGGGCTGAGGCTTCCAGTGAACCATTCAACGCCGCCGTAGCGAGTCTCGTTTTTGCGGGCAAAACCGGAAGTACACCTCGTCATCGCCTTGAATACCAAACACGTCAAAGTAGGCGTACTCAATTCGTACTCTAATCCCGAACTCATTCGTCCCAGCAGCGTCAGCAAATCGATTCAGCAGCATGTCAGCTACCATAGCACCGTCGGAGGGTGCAGGACTGGACGCCGGGATATCATGAGTCCTGACCCATTTTTGCGGGTCTGGCGAATCAACGAGGCTCCGTGTGCGTTTCCTTTCGCCGTAGACAAATTGGACGGTTGGATTCCAACCAACATTTCTTGCCTGACTGGAGCCGCTGTTTTTAAAGGAAACATTGATAAATGGCTGAGCGCCGACGCCGCCAAGATCCACGAAACTCAAACTGGCGCTGGCAACACTGACATAAGCGCGCACTTGGGCTTGCGCGATGTCGGCTTGTCGCTTGGTTTCGTCCGCTCCCCGCTTGGCTTCTTTGGCGCTAGCCTGAGCGGCCAGCAACGTTCTCCAAACCAGGAACACGCCCAGTGCTGTTATGGCGGCCTCGAAGCCGCCAATGAACAACATGATATAGCCCCAACGGGCCAAGTCGGTCTGGCTGTTAAGATAGCGCTGATAATCGCTGGCTTTGGCGGGGGACTCGTTATCGGTATTCGCGGTTTCGAACGCGCGGGCGATGCTATGGATGTCGTTCTTGACGGGAATCGGAAGGCTTGGTGGCGGGTTATATGGTGGCTGAGTTTGTACGTTGGCGGGTTTCTGTGCTGTTCCGCTTCCGTGGTTTACGGCCTCACAATGGCCATTCGTTGAACAGCCTAAGGCGAGTCCGACAGTCGCACAGAGTGACAGCCAATAGCTTCTAGACATTGGATGAGAAAAGCCGCCGTGAAGCCCCCACGGCTGATCTTATTGGCTAGGTTCCGCTCTGTCTCCTCTTGGCCGATGGCCCCGAGCTTTTCGACTAGATCGGCGTAGGTCAGCCCCTTGTGCTTCAGCTCGCCTTTGAGAAGGTTCTTGGCTCTATCCTCGTATTTTTGAGTTAAGGGCTTGTTTTTCCACACATTTTTTGGCATCTGTCCAAACCATTAAAATCATCGGATGCGATGGTATTATTCCTTGCATCCGGTGTTGTCTATCGCTACATCCAGTGCACAATATCACTGGATACGATGACAAATGGCACAGCATATCCTCCTTTCGGCCAAGGCAAAGACCCTCACGCTGGCGACGGTATTTCGCATGTCGGACGCAGAAAGCCGAAACGACGTTCCGCAAGGTGCGCTGGCCATCCACTGACGGCGCTTCGGTGTGTCCCAAGTGCGGCGTTCTGGACGCCTACGAATATCGTCGCGAGACTGGCGCTCTTTGTTTCGAGTGCAGCGCGTGCAAGGCGCATTTAAGTATTACATCGGGAACGCAGTTCGCTTCGCACACGCGCCGCATTCTTGTGAGCCTGCATGACCTCGTGAAGGCCGGGACCGTCGAGAAAGTCGGGCACGGTCTCAGCGCGCGCGGTGGAAATTGCTCGTGCCACCGGAGGAGGCCGAGGACGCACAGCCTTAACGACTCCCTTACGACGGCAGGCGTATCAATTCCGAGATTTGCCAGCCGGAGAAGACAATGCAGAAATTATTGCAGTTGCTCGCGCTCCCGGTTTTCGCATGTGCCACTGCCGCATGCACGGTTGAGCGAGACGTGCATCTTTACCCTCTGGACGAGGAAACGTCCGGGGCAACAGTCCTCCAAGGACAAATCGTCGGCCACGGCAAAGGGCACGGCACGATGGATGTTTCGATGCCAGGCGGCGAACACCTGCAAGGCGAATATTCCATCGTGTTCGATGGCTCAGCCGGATTCGGCAGCATCTTCGGAACGGTTTACGGAAGCGGCGGCAGCGCGTCGGTAAGCGGGACAACCGCGAACTTTGCAATCTCTGGCAAAGGGGAAGGCTCAGCCTCACTTGCGGGAGATCGCGGAACGTCGATGCAATGCGAGTTCCTCAACGAGAATTTCACAGGACACGGATATGGCGCGTGCCGATCTTCGAAAAGCGGAGCCTACCGCCTGATTTACTGACGCCAAGAATAGCTATAATCTGAAAATGAAACGGGCCGGCGCCGGAATACCTCGGTTCGGAGCAAGCCAGCGCATTCACTTGCGAGCGTCGCTGGGTATCGCAACGGGCGTTGGCAAGTAAGCCGCGCTTACGGCTTGAGCTTATAAACTTCTCCAAGCGACTTTGCGCCGCCATATTGCGTGGTGCCGAAAATATGGCCGGTGCTGTCGAAAATAAGGGTGCCGTAGGGGTAGCCGCCATCGGCGCATGCGCTCAATGCGCAGAAGCTGTACACGCGTTTGAAGCTGCCGCCGGCGATCTCGAACACCGCGCCGAAGTTGTTGTCACCCCCTCTTCCGGTCGTGCCGAAAATATTGCCGGAGGCATCCAGCGTGACCGCCGCGGCCGGCTCCGAACCGTCGGTGCAGTTCGTCTGCGAGCAGAAACTGTGCAGCACGGAATAGGCGCCGTTGGCGGTCAGTTCAAATGCGACTCCGTCGTTCTGCGCGCCGCCGAAATAGGTGGTGCCATACAGGTTGCCAGCGGAATCCCGCGCGAGTCCGGCAAACGGTCCGTTGCCGTCGCTGCAACCCGATGCCGAGCAGAAGGTGTAGAGCACCGATTGCTTCCAGCTGCCGTTCGTTTTTGACAGTTCGTAGATCACGCCCGCGGTGTTGCTACCGTAGTATTCGGTCGTGCCGAACAGATTGCCTGACGGATCGACGATCACGCCGGCGTAGGGAAGCCCGCCGTCCGAGCATCCCGAGGCGCTGCAGAAATTGTAGAGCGTCTGCAGAGTCCACGTTCCGCCCTTCGAAGGCGCGAGCGAAAAGACGGTGCCGCCATTGTTGGCGCCGCCCGCGATTGTCGTGCTGTAGAGGGGCGAGACGCCGTCGTAAGGTGCGCCGGTGCTTGCGCCGGCGTAAGTGAGTTCGAACGGCCCCGATCCGTCGGTGCCGTCGAAGCTGTGCAGATATTTGAGCTTGTACCTTCCGGTCTGCGCGAGCTTCAGCTCGAACACGGCGCCGTCGCTGAATTCACCGCCGAAATAGACCGAGCCGTAGATGTTTCCGGAAGTGTCTTCGATAAGTGTGGTGGATGGACCTTCCGCGGATTGGCAACTGGGCGGCGTGCCGTCGCAGATGCTCTTGAGTGTGTGATGTCTCCAGCCTCCGTAGCCCCTGGGCGCGAGCGCGAACACTGTGCCGCCGTTGTATTTGCCGCCAAAGCCGGTGGTTCCGATCAGCCGGCCCGCTTCGTCCAGCGTCACGCCGCCATAAGGCTGGTCGCCGTCCGCACAATTCGTCTTCTGGCAGAAGGAGTAGATCACGTTCAGTGTGCCGGCGGCCGAAGCTGCGAGCGCGCCGGCCGGCAAGCCTGCGGCGACTCCAAAACCGGCAATGGCGGCGACAGCGAGAATACGGCGGACAGCGAAGCGCATGAACCCCTCCCGATTATCGGCTCAACATTAGTGAAAGAAGTCCCCAGGAACAATCGACTCTCGCCCGCTCGCCCCCGACAGGTTTTTGACCGCAAACCATTGAAATATTTCATTTCTTGCTATCGTCACGTGCCGGCCGAAAGCAGCTGGCTGCGCCCAGGCCAGCAATGTGGATGCGCGATGCTACGGAACCAAGCAACGGGGCAACTCCTTTACTGTGAGGGAGGGTGACATTCCGAAAAAGGAGGACGCACATGCACAAGGCATCGTTCCGCACGGCCAGGCGTGCCGCGATCACGGCTGCATTTCTGGTGACCTCCTGCGGGCTGGCACTTGCAGGGCCAGGTGGCGGCTCCCACGGTGGGGGATTTAGCGGTGGATCCAGTGGTGGGTTTCACGGCGGCAGCTTCGGCCATCCGACCTTCGCTTCCGCAGGCCATCCATCGACGTTCGGCCACTCGTCGGCCTTGAGCCACACCACGATGCGACATTCGTCGCATCCCAGCAGTCACTCGAGGCTGGCAAGCAGTCACCACACACATTTCGCCAGCAGTCACCACACACACCTTGCCAGCACTCACCACACCCATCTCGCCAAAAATGGCGGAACGCCTCCGGGATGGAGCCACGGCAAGAAGACCGGATGGGGTTGCACACCGGGAAGTTCGGGCTGCATGCCGCCGGGACTTGCGAAAAAGCAGGCTGGCGGGATTCAGCCGGTTTCGCACACTCCGGTCTCGCATTCAGGGACCACAACGCAACCGGTAACCCATGTGCCGACGCCATCGAGCGCATCGCTGAAGCCGACACCAATATCGCACACACCCACGCCTTCACAGAGCAACGGTGCGCCGCAATAGCGAATAAAGATTTCGATGGAGCGTGACGGACGCTTCTTCCTCGCCGAATCGATCAGTGTACGGATACGCTTGACGGGCTGCTACAGGCGTCCAGATGCCAAAAAAAAAGACAAACACCGACCCGCTAATAGTTCGGTATCGCGAGCAGATTGAATCCATGCGCTCCACGATTCGAAGTCTCAGCGGAGACCGTACACACGCTGCGTTCAGTGATCACGCGATCATAGATCGGTCATCGCTGAATGCGACTAAGATTGCGCAGCTCGAAAGACATATAACCGACCTGGAGGATCGCATACGAAACCGCGAGGCCATCAATGGCTAAACAGTCACACTTTCAATGCAGTGACCCGGTTGCGATGGAGCGTTACGGGCTCTTCTTATTCGCCAAATCGATCAGTGTACGGATACGCTTGACGAGCTGCTCCAGATCGTAGGGCTTGGCCATGAACGGCTCGCGCTCGCAGAGCTCGTTCGCGATATCCGCCTTCGCGGCGTCGCCGGACGTCAGAATGATCGGAAGGCCGGCCCGATTGGCCCGAATCCATTTCGCCAGTCCAAAGCCGTCCATGCTGCCCGGCATAACCACATCGCTGAACACCAGATCGATCGTCACGGTGCCGTGCTGGATAATCTCGACAGCTTCATCGGCATTGCCGGCTTCCAGCACCTTGAAGCCGCATTCCTGGAGATAATCCGACAGCGAGATCCGGATGAGAACCTCGTCTTCGACGATGAGAAGAGTGGGAGTTCTTTCCGCGGGATCGGGAAAGACAACCTCCTGCAGGGTTGCGGTCCGGGTCATAAAGGTCGCCCCAATGCTTCGGCATTTGAACGTCCGACGGGCCAAAAAAGGTCCGTCACGTCCCCGCGAGAGGCTCGAAATTGGGGGCGCATCGGCGTAAGCATCGGGTGGTGAAGAAAGAGCAAACAAACCGCCCTTTGAGAGAACCTGGATTGCGGGCAGCCGCCGATGCCCTGCCCGTCTGCTGGAACCGTCCTGCGGCGAGCGCGTTGAGCGGTGGGCTCGAAAGGATTGCGAAGGTGGCGTTCGGGGCGAGTGCACGCCGATTTTCGGATCGGCGCGCGGCGTGGTTTTCACTGAATTCCCTTGAAAAAACGGCAGTTTTGCTGCCGGTCGCGGGCGGGTGCCGGGGGCCCGCGCCAGTTTGCGCACGTCCGCAAAGTCTCAAAAGTTAACCGGAGATTTTCCAATGTCCGTGAAGGCCGAAGCTGCAACCGCGCGCAAGGCGAGAAAGAGCGCTACGCAACCGCCCTTGCCCGTGGAAGGTACGAGCGAAGCGAGCGACAGGCTGAACGGTCACACCGCGGAACTGCATGAATTGCTGCACGCGTTGCAGGCGGTGAAGACGGGCGATTTTTCGGTGCGCATGGCGGGGCACGAGACCGGCCTCTTCGGCAAGATCGCCGACACGTTCAACGAGATCGTCAGCAACAACCAGCGCATGGCCGGCCAGCTCGAACATGTCGGGCAACTCGTCGGCCGCGAGGGCCAGACCCGCCACCGCGTCAAGCTCGGCAGATTGAGCGGCTCCTGGGGCGCGATGGAAAGCTCGATCAATGTGCTGATCGACGACCTGCTGTGGCCAACGACGGAAGTCACGCGCGCGATCGAGGCCGTGGCGCAAGGTAATCTGCTGCAGACCGTGCGGCTCGACGTCGAAGGCCGGCCCCTCAAGGGCGAGTTCCTGCAGGCCGCCACCATCGTCAACACCATGATCAAGCAGCTCGGCGTCTTCACCTCCGAGGTGACGCGCGTGGCGCGCGAAGTCGGCACCGAAGGAAAGCTCGGCGGACAGGCGCAAGTGCGCGAAGTGACCGGCGTCTGGAAAGATTTGACCGAGAGCGTCAATTCGATGGCGAGCAACCTGACCGCTCAGGTGCGCAACATTGCCGACGTGACGATCGCGGTCGCGATGGGCGATCTTTCCAAGAAGATCACCGTCGACGTGCGCGGCGAAATCCTGCAGCTGAAGGAAGCCATCAACACGATGGTCGATCAGCTGCGCTCCTTCGCGTCCGAAGTGACGCGCGTGGCGCGCGAGGTCGGTACCGACGGCAAGCTCGGCGGACAGGCGATCGTGCCGGGCGTGGCCGGCACCTGGAAAGATCTCACCGACTCCGTCAATGCGATGTGCGGCAACCTCACCGACCAGGTGCGCAACATTGCGCAGGTGACGACCGCGGTTGCGCGCGGTGACCTTTCGCGCAAGATCACCGTGGACGTGCGGGGCGAAATTCTCGAACTCAAGGACACCATCAACACGATGGTGGACCAGTTGAATGCCTTTGCCTCGGAAGTGACGCGCGTCGCGCGCGAAGTGGGTACCGAAGGCAAACTCGGCGGACAGGCCCAAGTCTCGGGCGTGGCAGGAACCTGGAAGGACCTGACCGACAACGTCAACTTCATGGCGAGCAACCTGACGGCGCAAGTGCGCAACATCGCCGAGGTGGCGACCGCCATCGCCGGCGGCGATCTCTCCAAGAAGATCACGGTGAATGTGAGCGGCGAAATCCTGCAGCTCAAGGAAACCGTCAACACGATGGTCGATCAGCTGAACGCGTTCGCGGGCGAAGTGACGCGCGTCGCGCGCGAAGTCGGCACCGACGGACGCCTCGGCGGACAGGCGAACGTGCTGGGCGTCGCCGGCACGTGGAAAGACCTGACCGACAGCGTCAACTCGATGGCGAGCAACCTGACCGCCCAGGTGCGCAATATCGCCGAAGTGTCGACCGCAATGGCGAATGGCGATCTTTCCAAGAAGATCACCGTCGACGTGCGTGGCGAGATTCTGCAACTCAAGGAAACGATCAACTCGACCGTCGATCAGCTGAACGCCTTCGCCTCCGAAGTCACCCGAGTCGCCCGCGAGGTCGGCACGGACGGCCGTCTCGGCGGACAGGCCGTGGTGCGCGGCGTGGCCGGCACGTGGAAAGACCTGACAGACAGCGTCAATTCGATGGCGAGCAACCTGACCGGACAGGTGCGCAACATCGCCGAAGTGGCCACCGCAGTGGCGCAGGGGGACCTCTCCAAGAAGATCACGGTCAATGTCAGCGGCGAAATCCTGCAGCTCAAGGAAACCATCAACACGATGGTGGACCAGCTGAATGCATTCGCCGCGGAAGTCACGCGCGTCGCGCGCGAAGTCGGCACCGACGGCAAGCTTGGCGGACAGGCGCAGGTGCCAGGCGTTGCGGGCACGTGGAAAGACCTGACCGACAGCGTCAATTCCATGGCCGGCAATCTGACCGGACAGGTGCGCAACATCGCCGAGGTGGCGACTGCCATCGCGGGCGGCGACCTTTCGCGCAAGATCACCGTGGACGTGCGCGGCGAAATCCTTCAGCTGAAGGAAACGCTGAACACGATGGTGGACCAGCTGAACCGCTTCGCAGGCGAAGTCACGCGTGTGGCGCGCGAGGTCGGCACCGAAGGTCGGCTTGGCGGACAGGCGCAGGTGCCGGGCGTCGCGGGAACCTGGAAGGACCTGACCGACAGCGTCAACTCGATGGCGGGCAATCTGACGGCCCAGGTCCGCAACATCGCCGAAGTGACGACCGCTGTCGCGCGCGGCGACCTGTCGCGCAAGATCACCGTGGACGTGAAGGGCGAAATTCTCGAACTCAAGAACACCATCAACACGATGGTGGATCAGCTCAACTCCTTCGCTTCGGAAGTGACGCGCGTCGCCCGCGAAGTGGGCACCGAAGGCAAGCTCGGTGGACAGGCGCAGGTGCCGGGCGTCGCGGGAACCTGGAAGGACCTCACCGACAACGTGAACTTCATGGCGTCGAACCTGACCGCGCAGGTGCGCAACATCGCCGAAGTGGCGACAGCGATCGCCGGCGGCGATCTTTCCAAGAAGATCACCGTGGACGTGCGCGGCGAAATTCTCCTGCTCAAGGAGACGCTGAACACGATGGTGGAGCAATTGCGCTCCTTCGCCGCCGAAGTGACGCGCGTTGCGCGTGAAGTGGGAACGGATGGGCGTCTCGGCGGACAGGCCGTGGTGCCCGGCGTCGCGGGAACGTGGAAAGACCTCACCGACAACGTGAATCTGCTGGCCGCAAATCTGACAACGCAGGTGCGCAACATCGCGGAAGTGACGACGGCGGTCGCCCGCGGCGATCTTTCGCGAAAGATCACCGTGGATGTGAAGGGCGAGATTCTTGAACTGAAGAACACCATCAACACCATGGTGGACCAGCTCAACGCATTCGCGTCCGAAGTGACGCGCGTCGCGCGCGAGGTCGGCACGCAGGGCGAGCTTGGCGGACAGGCCCAGGTGTCCGGCGTTGCGGGGACATGGAAAGATCTCACCGACACGGTGAACGTGATGGCCGCCAACCTGACCGAACAGGTGCGCGGCATCGTGAAAGTGGTGACCGCGGTCGCCAACGGCGATCTTGCACAGAACCTGACCGTGAAATCGAAGGGCGAGGTCGCAGCCCTTGCCGAGACGATCAACAACATGACGCAGACGCTGGCGACATTCGCCGATCAGGTAACCAGCGTGGCGCGAGAAGTGGGCGTGGAAGGCCGTCTTGGCGGCCAGGCCAACGTTCCGGGCGCATCGGGCACGTGGAAAGATCTCACCGGCAACGTCAACCTGCTTGCGGCCAATCTCACGACGCAGGTGCGCGCCATCGCCGAGGTCGCCACCGCGGTGACCAAGGGCGACCTGACCCGCTCGATTCAGGTCGATGCGCGGGGCGAGGTCGCCGAACTCAAAGACAATATCAATACGATGATCGGCAACCTCCGGCTCACCACCGACCGCAACACCGAGCAGGACTGGCTGAAAACCAATCTGGCAAAATTCACCAACATGCTGCAGGGCCAGCGCGACCTCGCCACGGTCGGACGATTGCTGCTGACGGAACTGACGCCTCTCGTGAACGCGCAACTCGGCGTCATCTATCGCGTCAACAATGACGAGGAGCCAAGTCTCTCGCTGCTCTCGGCCTATGCCGACAGCGAATCAAATCGCTATGCTCCTCGCGTAGCGATGGGACGTGGCCTCATCGGCCAATGCGCCCGCGACAAACGCCGTCTGCTGATTTCCAAGCTGCCGGAAAACGTCGTGCCGATCAGTTCGGCCCTTTTCGAGGCCCCGCCGCGCAATATCATCGTCCTGCCGGTGCTGTTTGAAAAAGAAGTCAAGGCAGTCATCGAACTTGCTTCTCTCGAAGTGTTCACCGATCTGCAGGTCGCGTTCCTCGAGCAGCTTACCGCAAGCGTCGGCATCGTGCTGAACAGCATCGAAGCCACCATGCAGACCGAGGGCCTGCTCACCCAGTCGCAGCAACTCGCCGCGGAGCTTCAGACACAGCAGCGCGAATTGCAGCAGACCAACGAACAGCTCGAGCAGAAGGCGCAACAGCTGGCCGAACGCAACGTCGAAGTCGAACGCAAGAACCAGGAGATCGAGCAGGCACGGCGCGAGCTGGAAGAAAAGGCCTCCGAACTGGCCCTCACCTCGAAATACAAATCCGAATTCCTCGCCAATATGAGCCACGAGCTCAGGACGCCGCTCAACAGCATCCTGATTCTCGGGCAGCAGCTGGGCGACAACCCGGACGGCAATCTGTCGGGGAAACAGGTCGAGTTTGCACGCACCATCCACGGCGCCGGCACCGATCTGCTCAATCTCATCAGCGACATTCTCGACCTGTCCAAGATCGAGTCGGGCACCGTAACGGTGGATGCCGAAGACATTTTCGTCGCCAACGTCGTGGACGCGCTGGCGCGGCCGTTCCGGCACGAGGTGGAGACGCGGCAACTGGTGTTTGACGTTCAGGTGGACGGCGATCTGCCGCCCACGATCACGACGGATGCCAAGCGTCTGCAGCAGGTCATGAAGAACCTGCTTTCCAACGCCTTCAAGTTCACCGAGAAGGGTGGCGTCCGCTTCCGGGTCTCCCATGTCAAAGGTGGCTGGAGCGCCAATCATCCGGTCCTCAGTCAGGCCGCCGGCGTCGTCGCCTTCGAAGTCTCCGACACGGGAATCGGTATTCCGCCGGAAAAGCAGAAGATCATCTTCGAAGCTTTCCAGCAGGCCGACGCGAGCACCAGCCGCCGCTATGGCGGCACCGGACTGGGGCTCGCAATCAGCCGCGAACTCTCAAGCCTGCTGGGCGGCGAGATTCATCTGCGCAGCGCGCCCGGCGCGGGAAGCACATTTACTCTCTTCCTGCCGTTCAAATATGTGGGCAGCGCCAGTCCCATCCGACGCCCCGGCCCGGCGCCGGAACACGGGAGTTTCGTGATCGCGCCGACGCCCGAACGTCCTGTCGAGCAGGTGGCCGACGACCGTCTTATCATCGAGCCGGGCGATGCGATCCTGCTCATCGTCGAGGACGATCCCCACTACGCGCGCATCGTCATGGATCTTGCCCGCGACAAGGGGTTCAAGGTTCTTGTTTCCATGCGCGGCGCCGATGCGCTCGATCTCGCCAAGCAGTATCAGCCCACGGCGATTTCGCTCGACGTCTTCCTGCCCGACATGCTGGGCTGGACCGTGCTCAGCCAGCTCAAGCAGAATCCGCTGACACGGCACATTCCGGTTCAGATCGTGACGCTCGACGAAGACCGTCAGCATGGCCTGGCGCGCGGCGCGTTCTCGTTTGTGACCAAGCCTTCCTCGGCCGAGGGCCTTTCGCAGGCGATCGCAAAGGTGAAAGCCTATGTGGAGCCCCGCAAGAAGCGCCTACTGCTCGTCGAGGACAATCCCGCCGAGCAACTCAGCATCCGCAACCTGCTCGGCCACGACGACATCGAAATCGAAACGGCGTCCACCGGCGCCGCCGCGCTCAGATCGTTGCGCGAGCGGCCGTCGGACTGCGTCGTGCTCGACCTGAAGCTGCCCGACATTTCGGGATTCGATATTCTCCATGAAATGCGAGGTGATTCGCAGCTCTCCGACATTCCGGTGGTTGTATTCACCGGCCGCGAATTGTCGGCGGAAGAGGACATGCAGCTTCACAGCATGGCGCGCAGCATTGTGGTGAAGGGCGTAGAATCACCCGAGCGCCTGCTCGACGAAACATCGCTCTTCCTGCATCGCATCGTCACCGACCTGCCGGTCGGAATGCAAAACATGCTGGACCGGCTCAACAGCTCGGACGAAGATCTCGCGGGACGGACGGTTCTCCTGGTCGATGACGACGCGCGCAATATTTTCGCCCTGTCGAGTGTGCTCGAGAGGCGCGGAATGCGGGTGCTCACGGCCACAACCGGCAAGGAGGCGATTCAGCTCGTCGAGTCGACGCCGTCGCTTGCCATCGTGCTCATGGATATCATGATGCCCGAGATGGATGGCTATCAGACCATCGACACGATCCGCCGCAACCCGGCCTTCCGTCGGCTGCCCATCGTTGCGCTGACTGCCAAGGCGATGAAGGGCGACCGCGAGAAATGCCTCGAAGCCGGCGCATCCGACTATCTCGCCAAGCCGGTCAACACCGAACAGCTGCTTTCGGCGCTGCGCATGTGGCTACACCGGTAGAGCGCGAACCATGAGCGCCGGCGACAAGATCAACATCCTGCTCGTGGACGATCAGCCCGCGAAGCTCCTGAGCTATGAAGTCATGCTCGCGGAGCTGGGCGAGAACCTGATCAAGGCGTCCTCCGCGCGCGAGGCCCTCGAACAGCTTTTGAAGACGGAGATCGCGGTCATCCTTGTCGATGTCTGCATGCCCGAGCAGGACGGCTTCGAGCTTGCCGCGATGATCCGCGAGCATCCGCGCTTCCAGAAGATTGCGATCATCTTCATCTCGGCCATTCAAATGGCCGAGGTCGACCATCTGCGCGGCTACATGATGGGCGCGGTCGACTACATGCCGGTGCCGGTCATCCCCCAGGTGCTGCGCGCGAAGATAAAGGTGTTCGTCGAGCTCTATCGCAAGACCAAGCAGCTCGAGCAGTTTAATCTCGAACTCGAGCGGCGGGTCGAAGAGCGCACGGCCGAGCTTGCGGCCTCCAACGCGAAGCTGGTGGCGAGCGAGCAACGGCGCAACATGGCGCTTTCCGCCGGCAATATGGGTTCATGGGATTGGGACATCACCCAGGGCAGCTGTCTGTGGGACGAAGGCCTTTGCCGCGTCTTCGATGTCGAGCCGGGACAATTCGACGTCACGCTCGAAGGCGTGCGCGCCCGCTTTCATCCCGAAGATTGGCGCCGCCTTGTGGCGGCGTTCGCGGATATCACGCCTGAGCAAAATTCCTGGCGCACCGACTTCCGGGTCGTACGCGCCGACGGCGAGCTGCGCTGGTGCATCGGTACGGCCGCCGCAACATACGACGAGGGTGGCCGGCTCCTGCGTCTGAGCGGAGTGGCCGCCGACATCACCGATCGCAAACGGATCGAAGAGCATCAGGCGCTGCTGGCGCGCGAGGTCGATCACCGCGCCAAGAATTCGCTCGCAGTCGTCCAGTCGATCGTGCGGCTGACGCGAGCCGACACGATCAAGGCCTATGTGAACAGCGTCGAAGGGCGAATTCAGGCGCTCTCGAAGGTCCACAGCCTGCTTGCGCATTCGCGCTGGGAAGGTGCGGATCTGCACACGCTGGTGCATGAGGAGCTGACGCCCTATCAGATGGGCGGAGCCGAGCACATCGCGATCTCGGGTCCCCGCCTCCAGGTAACTCCGCCGGTGGCGCAAACGCTTGCGTTGGCGCTGCACGAGCTTGCGACCAATGCCGCCAAATATGGGGCGTTGTCGGTCGAAGGCGGCCGCGTGCATCTCTGCTGGGAGATCAACCCGGCCGGCCTGGATATGACCTGGAGCGAAACCTGCGGGCCGCCCACAACCGCGCCCCAGCGCAGCGGGCTCGGACTTCAGATGGTCACTTCCGGCGTACGAAGCCAGATGGGCGGGCAAGCGAACTTCGACTGGCGCCCGAAAGGCCTCATCTGCACGCTGACGCTTCCCTGCGCCGAAGGACGAGAGCTTGCGCGCGCTTCCTTGAGGCAGGTGCCAGTCGAGCGGACTGCGGCGGCGAACGGTCCGGGAAAGCCGCGAATTCTCCTTGTGGAGGACGAGGCGCTGGTCGCGATGATGATGCAAGGAATCCTCGAGCAGCTCGATTGCGCGGTGATAGGACCGTGCGCGACCTGTTTCGAAGCCCTTTCGCTGTTGAAGGAAAACAAGATCGACGCAGCGATCCTCGACGTCAATCTCGGGGGCGAAACGGTGTACCCGGTGGCCGATGCGCTCACCCGGCAGGGCGTGCCGTTCGCGTTCGCAACCGGCTATGGCCGCGAGACCATCGAAAGCCGCTTCGCGCAGGTTACCACGCTGGAGAAACCGGTGGGCTACGACGAACTGCGCGCGGCGCTGCGTAATCTCTGCGTCGCCGCTTTGGAACATTCCGAAGTGGTCAATCTCCGCGCGTAATGCGCGAAAGCGCTTCGTCGGTTTCTTCTTTGATCGCGCGCACGGCAAGCCGTCCTTCGAGCACAAGACCGATGGCACCGACAATGAATCCTGCAAATCCAAGAATGCCCAGCAGGATGGCTGCGGCGCCGGCGATCTCCAGCGTGTTGCCGCCAAACAGGGCGGCCACCACCGCTCCAAGAATCGCCGTGACGGTCGCAAGCGCGAAGGCTGCCGCGGCGGCGTAGAGACTGGTGAGGGCGCGCGCGATGAGGCGCACGCGCCGGACTGCGAGCACAAGCTGACCGCGCGTCCGCGGAGAAGTTCCCGCAAGTTCGCGCGCCAGATGCCGGGAGCGGTCCACCACCCGGGCGAACCTGTTGGAAGTGCTCATCAGCAGGAGCGCCGATGCGTTGGTGAGGATGGCCGGCCCGCTCACATAGCTGAGCACGACGAACGGATTGGCGGCGAACGGCATGTTGGCTCGCGATCCCGGGAGTGCGTGTGTCGCCCCGCTATACACCGGCCGCAGCGGTGTCGCGAGACGCACGCGGCCTTGACGTCAAAAGTCCGGTTGGTGCGATGTCGGCTGAAGCCTTGTTCGTTCGTCCTCGGGCATACCTGCCCCATCTGGAGGCAAAACGGACGGAGTTTTCGATGACACAGCCAACAGAAATCGGCGCACCTCAGGCATCGAGAGGAATGCGTTGGACCGGATGGACTCTCAGCGGCCTGGTCATCCTGTTCCTGACCATGGATTGCGTGATGAAGCTGCTCGATCTGGATGTCGTCAAACGATCCACCGGCCAGCTCGGCTATCCGCTCTATCTGGTCCGCCCCATCGGGCTCATTGAGCTGGCTTGTCTTGTTGTCTACGCGCTGCCGCGTACTTCCGTTCTCGGAGCCATCCTTCTCACCGGTCTGTTCGGAGGTGCCATATCCAGCCATCTGCGGCTCGGCGATCCGCTTTTCACGCACGTTCTATTTGGCGTGTATGTCGGCGTTCTCGCCTGGGGCGGCCTTTGGCTCCGCAGCGGAACGCTCCGTTCGCTCATCCCGTTGCGTCGCGCGTAGTAACAATCATGCGCAATTCGCATCGTTGCCGTGCGATCGGACGTTGCGTGATGTCGGCGCTATGCCGCCTCGCCAAGAATGTCAACGAAGGCCTTATAAGAGAAGACGCGTCCGCGTTTCCGGCCGGTGATTTCGCGGACCACGGACAGCTTCTCAAGCTCGGCCAGGGCGCTGTTCACGGTGGGCATTGTGAGCCCGCTCTTTTTTGCGGCGACAGTTGCTGTCAGGTAGGGGTTTGTTTGCAGCAATTCGTGCAGGCGGAGCGCGGATCCGGTGCGATCCCCAGCGGTGGCGATATGCTCCCGGTCGGCTTTGAACAGCTCCGTGATGCGGACGGCCGATTCAAAGGCCTGATCGGCGGTCTGCGCAACGCCATTGAGAAAAAATTCCAACCATACTTCCCAGGTGCCACGCTCGCGCACTTCCTGAAGAAGGCGATAGTAGTCGGCGCGATGCCGCCGAAAGTAGAGACTTAAGTAGAGCAGTGGCTGTCGCAAAGCGCGCTGAGAACAGAGATAGAGCGTGATGAGCAAACGCCCGAGACGTCCGTTGCCGTCCAGAAAGGGATGGATGCTTTCAAATTGAACATGAAGCAGGCCTGCCTTGATGAGAAGCGGAATCTCGGCTGAGTCGGCATGAATGAATTTCTCCAGAGAGTTGAGACAGGTCATGAGTTCCTGCGCCGGTGGCGGAATATAAATGGCATTGGCCGGACGCGTGCCGCCGACCCAATTTTGTGATGTGCGGAATTCACCCGGTCTCTTGGTGCCGCCTCTGCTTCCTCTCATCAGGTGCTCATGCATTTCGCGGATAAGGCGTAGTGAAATGGGAAGCTCTTTCATCCGCTCGATGCCATACATCATGGCGTCGACGTAGTTGGAAACTTCCCGGACGTCGTCGATCGGCGTGCCGGTTTCGGCTTCGGTCTCAAAAAGCAGCAGATCGGAGAGTGTTGATTGCGTGCCTTCGATTTGTGACGAGAGCACGGCTTCCTTGCGAACATACATGTAGAGAAACAATGCCTTGTCGGGCAGAAGAGTCGTGATGCCATCAAGGCGGCCAAGCGCGCGATCGGCATCGCTGAGTCTGCCCAGCATGCTTGCGACCTGGACGGGGGGTGATGGCGGAAGCGGCGGCGGGACAAAGGCTCGGACACGCTCCCCGCCAGCGTCCGTTTCAATGTACCGGCCTAGCCGGCTGGAAAAGTCGACTTCCATGGGTCATTTAAACCATGGGTCATTTAAATAAGACAGATCGTTAATAAAGGAAACGTCCTGTTTTTTAAATAAGGCAACCGGCTAATAAAATCTGGATGGAATTTCGGCCAGCGCAGCTTGGCTAATATCCCTGCCAAGAGGGAAACGGGCCGTTTCAATTCGCCAAAAAGAGCCAGCCAACCGCAAAAAAGCAACCCGTCAAAGACGCCGCATCCGGTATCGCCGCGCCATTGCCGTCAGCATCGATGCCATCTGCGTGCGCACCGCCGGGGGGCCGAGTATTTCCGCCTCGTCGCCCAGCCGCATCAATTCGCGCAGGCCGTATTCTCCGGATTCGATGGGCACAGCACAGCGAACCCAGCCCTGCCGGTCGGGCTTGCCGGCGCTGGTCTGCGCGGCCTTCGACACGAAGGGACCCAGGAGTTCCAGCCGCCGCATTGCCTTGGGCGAGAGACGGACCATGGCCTGTTCGCGGTATAGGCTGGCCTCATAATCCCGCGAGGCCTTTTGCCAATAGGCAGCCAGATCGAATTCCTTCGGCCGCGCGAAGATTTCTTCCGCGATTTCCGCGTCGTGAATATTTGCTGCGCGATAGGTGCGCACCGATTTTCCGCTCTGCGCCACGAGGTACCAGATGCCGCCTTTCAGAACGAGACCGAGCGGCGCGAGCCTGCAGGGCCGCACGTCCGTTTTGCCGGCGCGGCGGTAGCGCAATTTCAGGAAATGTCCGCTCCAGACCGCGCGCGCTATTGTCGGCAGGCACGGCAGTGAATCGGCGCCACGAAACCACCCCACGGGGTCCAGATGAAAGCGCGAGGCAATGCGTTCGGCGTCCGGCTGAATGTTCGCCGGCAGCGCCGCAAGCAGCTTCAAACGGGCCCCGGCGAGCAGGTCCGCAAGCCCAAGCTCAGCCGCCGGGCCGGGGAGCCCAGCGAGAAAGATCGCTTCTGCTTCCGGCTGCGTGAGCCCGGTGAGCCGGGTGCGATAGCCGTCCATCAGGGCGAAGCCACCGTCGCGACCGCGCTCCGCATAGACGGGAATACCGGCGGCGCTCAGCTGGTCGATATCGCGATGGATGGTCCGCACCGAGACTTCGAATTCGCGCGCCAGCCTTGTGGCGCTCAGGCGTCCGCGCGTCTGCAGCAACATCAGGATGGAGAGAAGGCGGCTTGCGAGCATGTCCCGAGATTAGACCTGATACATGACGTTCGGTGTCATGTTTAGAGCCCTGTAATCGTTCCTCGCAAGTCCCATGGAGATCGCGAACATGAGTGTGGTGGCGTTTGCATGGATGGAGTAAATCGTTCGCCTTCTCGGCAATTACGGTTCGACAACTAACGAAGTGTCGATATCCGCCTGTGTGGTAGAACCGGGACCATGACACGCGAACAAAAGTATCAGGCGTTTCGGACGCTTCACGAGCGTCCAGGCGCTTTCGTAATCCCCAACCCCTGGAACGCGGGAACAGCGCGGGTTCTGACGGCGCTCGGTTTCGAGGCTCTGGCGACGACAAGCGCCGGGTACGCCTTTGCGGTTGGGCGTCTCGACTCTGCGGCAGGGCTCACACGGGACGAAATATTGGACAATGCGATGAGCATCGTCGAAGCCACCGACTTGCCCGTGTCCGCCGATCTCGAAGATGGGTTCGGCCGGCCTCCTGAATCATGTGCGAAGACCATCCGGCTCGCAGCCGATATCGGACTCGTCGGGGGATCGATCGAGGACGCGACGGGCGATCGGGATGATCCCATCTACGAATTCGAGCTCGCGGTGGAACGGATCGCCGCGGCGGCCGAAGTCGCCGGCCACTGCCGGTTGATGCTCACGGCCCGGGCCGAGAATTTTCTTCACGGAAGGCCCGATCTTGGCGACACGATACGGCGCCTGACGGCATTCGAGGAAGCGGGCGCCGATGTTCTCTACGCCCCCGGTCTGCCAAGCCTCGATGCCATCCGGGAGGTCTGCTCCTCGGTTTCCCGGCCCGTCAACGTGGTCATGGGTTTGAAGGGGCCTGCCTGGTCTGTCGAAGAACTCGCTGCGGCGGGAGTCAAGCGAGTGAGCGTTGGCGGCGCATTCGCCCGCGCCGCGCTGGGCGCGTTTATGCGCGCGGCGCGCGAAGTGAAGGAAAGGGGAACCTTCGCATTCGCGGCCGATGCAATTCCTCATGCCGAGGTGCGACGATTTATGGCGGAGGGTGACCGGTCGCCCGAGCCGGACCAGACGGACTCGTGATTGTTCAAGCCGTCCGGACGCCGATCACGATCCGCTGCGCGCATTGCTCATTGAAACTGATCATCCCCTACTGGCCCAGTCCGAACACCGTCACCGTCTTGTACGCGGGTACGTACACGCGACCGTTCGCTTCCATTGCCGTCAGGAATGAATTGCCCGCGTTCGTGTTGGACCACGATCCGGCATTCGCGGCGAACAATGGAGCGCCGAGGGCGCTTGCATCATAGGCCTCGAGCTGAACGGTGTTGCCGCGCCGGATGAGCCATACCACGCCCGTTCCCGAATTCGCGCCGTTGGACGAAACGATCGGAAGCGAGCCGCCATAGCCGGCCTGCGTCGTTCCGGCCGCCACCTGGGTCAGCGCCGGCTGCGAGCCCGTTGCCACGCTGTATGCGCGCAGCACGTCGCCACTGATCTGTGCGTAGACCAGCCCGCCGGTCGGGCTGTCATAATAGGCCGGTCCGCCCCAAATTCCGCCTCCCGATCCTCCGAGCCGCTGCCATTGCAGCGCACCTTTGTCATTGTTCTTCAATCCGCCCAGACTCATCTGGTTCAGAAGGTACAGGACCGCGTCCTTGCCCATCGCCACGGCCATTGGAGGCGCGGTTTGTCCGGTCACCACCGGAAGCAACATCACGCCGCCCGAACCGAAATCGACGTCGCCATTGTTCAGCTGCTGATAGCTGGCAGGCGTGAAGTGGCTCACCACCTTGTCCAGACTGGGCGAAAGCTTGAGCACGGTCTCGCCCCAGTTGTGCAGGCGCGGTTCAAAATCGCCGTTGCCCGTAATAACAAAAACATTCCCGCTGGAATCAATCGCCGGGGCGAAGCCGGTCATCCAGATGCTGGACAGTTCGTAGCCGGATGAATTCTCGATCGTGTGGAAGTGGTGAACCAATTTCAGTGTGGCTGGATCGTAGTTGAGCAACCAGCCCGAAATACTTCCGGCATTGTTGTCGCAATGCGAACCGATGCCGACATAAAGACTGCCGTTGGCGAGCGCGAAGCTGGCCCTGTTCCACTGGTTCTGGGGATCGAAATTGACTGTCCCGCCATTCTTCAACCTGGCCTTGGGCGCGATCTCGACCGGAGGCATGATGTCGCTCCCTGTGCCGAGATCGAGCGCGTGCAATTTGGTATGAAAGGAAAAAGGCGCGGGCTCGGTCGCGGCCACCAGATAGATCGTTGCCGCGTTCGGCGCAGTACGCACGATCACCGGCGTGCTCGAAATGCCGTATTCCGGCACCACATCGCCGCAGCCGACATCATTGGTGGATTGCGACGTGCCGAGATTGACCTGCCACAGCGTGGCATAGGTCTGCGCGTCGAACGCGTACACCGAATTGTGTCCCGTCGCGACGATCAGCACGTCGTGGGTAGTTCCGTCCGGCATCGTGAATCCGGACGCCAGCAAGGGCTGCGCGAAGACATTGCCGTCCACGTTTAGCGTGGTCAGTTGGCCGAAATTGGCGGAGCCGACCGTCGCAGGCGTCAGATCGGTCTCGCTCTGATTCCAGCCCGTCCGCAAGAGATCGTAATGGTAGGTAAGAACGTCGATCAGCGTCCCGCCATAGGGGCGCTTCAATCCTGCGGCCGCATTCTTGAGAAGGTTCTTTTCGGGCAGCGCAGCGGGCGGCGGCGCGTGCGTTGCATGATGCCTTTGCAGCGTCTGCGGCGTTCCGTTTCGCTCGAGGCTGTTTGCCGGCAGCGGCCGATGAAGCGTGGCCGCACAGGCCGGCCCCGCGGACATGGCCACTCCAAGCGCCAGGACAAGGCTCCGCACGGTGCTCGACATGAAATCTCCCCATTGCGCCCTGGCTGGAAAAGCTTTCGAAGCAGCAGCGCTGGCCACCCCGCAGACCCATTCGCGACCGGTGGAATGTCACCGCGCGAATTCGCCTCGAACCGATGATACCCACTTCAGGCGACGAATAGAAGCTTGGGGAATATGCGTTCCAATATAACTGCCCGCGCGACTCGGACATTGCGGCGAAGTGTATCTTCCGGACGACACCAGGCCCCACCGGCCGCGACATTAACGATTACGATGGCGACCATTCCAGCGCCACAGGCTATATTGGCGCGATTGGAGAAACTGTTTCGAGCAGGTCTGCGTTTCACATGTAGGGCGCGGCGATAGTGTCGTCACCTGTCTTCGAGGAATCCCACCATGAAATCTGTTGCGGCTCCGGTACTTGCCTTGGCATTGCTCGCGTCTGGGGCCGCGAGTGCCCAGAATGTCGGTGCAGGCGCCAATGTCGGTCCTGTAGGCGCCGGCGCCAATGTTGGAAGCTCAGGCACTGGAGCAGGCGTGCATGTGGGCGGGGTGGGTGTCGGTGTCGGGATCTCCGGCTACCATCGCACCTGCCATGGTGGATGGTACTGGCATCACCATCACCACTATTGCCGCCGCTGGTAGTCGCGCCCGGAATTTTGGACGCTAGCCGTCGGATTTCGGAACGATCGACGCGCTCTCGACGCGTGTGCCCCGCACGAGAGTGACGTTCTGCGCGACATTGACGCGTTCTGCCGTCAGAAGCCGGTGGAGATCGTCCACCCCGGTCACGATCTCACCGCCAAGCGTCAGGATGATGTCTCCGGGAAAAATACCGCCTTCTTCGGCGGCGCCCCCACGCAGGACTTCCGAGATCATGACGGCGTTGTTGCCGGGCCGCTTCAGCGCCTGCGCGAGACGTTTGTCCAGGCTGATGGTTTGCACGGCCACACCGATTCTGGCGCGATGGACGCGCCCGTCGCGCATCAGCCGCGTCGCCACGTCGATGGCCGTGTCGATTCCAATCGCAAAGCAGATTCCCTGCGCCCCACCCGCCATCGCCGTATTGACGCCGATGACGCGTCCGTTTGCGTCGACCAGAGGTCCACCTGAATTGCCGGGATTCAGCGGCGCGTCGGTTTGAATGACGCTGTCGATGCGCCGGCCGGAATGCGCCCGCAAGCTCCGTCCGAGAGCACTGACGATGCCTGCCGTTACCGTCGCCTGATAGCCCAGCGGGTTGCCGATTGCGACAACGAGCTGGCCGACGCGCAGGCTCGACGAATTGCCCAGTATCGCGTGCTCAAACTTGTCGCCCGCGAGGCGCAGGACTGCCAGATCGCTTTCCGGATCGTCGCCCACGAGCGTCGCTGCGTATTCGCGCCCGTTGGGCAACGACGCGGCGAGACCCTCTGCGCCCTTTATGACGTGACTGTTGGTGAGCAGATAGCCATCGGGGGTGAAGAGCACGCCGGAACCGCGTGCGGAGCGTCGTCCGGCGCCCGCGCTGACATTCGCCACCGCGGGGCCTGTCCGCTCGAATGCGCTCGAGACCGCCCTCGAATAAGGATCGAGCACGTCCCATTCCATCGACTCTGCAACGGCCATGATGCTGAGTTGAGCATGACACGCCGCAGGCCAACCCGGCCAAATGGCCGGGTGAATCCCGCCCATTCATCCGATAGCCAGGCGTCTGGAAAATTTCCAGCTTGCTCTCCACGTAGGAAGCGGAGATTCGGATGACCGACAATATGAATGTTCTGGCGCAGCTGTCGGCTGCGCTCGTGGCCCGTGCGGAGGAGGCCCTCGCCAGCGTCATTGCCATACGGGACGCCCACACATCGTTGAGCGGTATCTTGTGGGCAAACGATGTCGTTGTGACGTCCGCCCAATCGCTCTCTCGCGAAGACACCTATAGCCTGACCGATACTTCAGGTCAGGGCCGTGAGGCGAGATTCGCCGGAGCCGACACGGCCACCAATGTCGCCGTGTTGAAGCTGAGCGCGCCGCTGCAGTCCAGGCCGCTGGCCGCCCGGATTCCAGCTGCAGGCGAACTTGCATTGGCGTTCGGCGCAATCCATTCGGGCGGCCTGAGCACGCGTCTCGGGATCGTGAACGCGGTCGGCGATGCATGGTGCAGCCGCGAGGGAGGCCAGATCGACAAACGGATCGGCCTCGACATTCGACTCGATACTTCCGAGGAAGGCGGTCCGGTCTTTGACGCCAGGGGCGGCTTCATAGGCATGAGCACGTTCGGACCCGGTCGCCGCGTCATCGCGATTCCGGCCTCCACTGTCGAGCGCGTCGTGCCGGTTCTGCTGAAAGACGGTCATGTCGCACGCGGCTGGCTCGGCCTTGCGTTGCAGCCTGTCGCCGTTCCGGAATCTTTTCGCGGCGAAGACGGCCAGTGCAGCGCTCTGATGGCGATGTCGGTCGATTCTGATGGGCCCGCGGCAAAGGCCGGCGTCCTGGCGGGCGATATCCTGCTCAGTGTGGACGGACAAAGCACAAGAAAGTTCAGGAACGTCGCGGCGAACCTCGGCTCCGGCAGCGTCGGCCGCCAGATCGAGCTTCGTCTCGTCCGGGCCGGCGCTCTTCAGTCGCTGGCGTTAACGGTGGAGGCGCGGCCGAGCCAATGAGCTTCGCGCTTGAAACGGTCGTCCGGCAGGCGAAGTTGCGCATCGCGATCATAACCGCCAATCCGGTGCGCAAGGCCACGCTGACCGGGATCGTCGCCGGGGCGGGACATTGTGTGATCAGTGACGTCGGCGCCGCCGACATTGTCATCTCGGATGAAACGACAGCAGTTCCTGCCCATTCGAGCGTGATCAGACTGGGCGAGACTGGCGACGACATTGCGGCGGGAGTCCTGCCGCGCAACGCCACCACCCAGCAGATCGAAGCCGCGATTGAGGCGGTCTCCGCCGGTCTCTCGGTTCGCCCGCGAAATGGGGACGGCTTCGATGCGGCCGCCGAACCGGGCCAGCAATGTCTGCTGACGCCGCGGGAGATGGAGGTTCTGGGGGCGCTCATCGAAGGACTGAGCAACAAATCCATCGCACGCAAGCTCGAAATCTCGCAGCACACCGTGAAGTTCCACGTCGAGTCGCTGTTCAGGAAGCTGGAAGTCAACTCGCGCTCGCAGGCGGTGATCAAGGGACTTGCAGTGATTTCGCAAAATCGGATCGAGGTTTGATCCGCCGCGCTGCCTGCGGACCGCGATCGCAACTTTTCTCTTGAAGTCCGGTTAAACGGTGTGAATCCTGGTCAGGGAGAAAGCCGTGACGCAAGAGCAATCGCCGCCAGCCGGCCCCGATCTGACCCATGGTGTCGCGCTCGCGCAATTCACTGACCAGAAACTGCTTGGTCACGTCGGGGATCAGGAAATCCTGCTGGTGCAATCCGCAGCGGGGATTTTCGCCGTCGATGCCCATTGCACGCACTATCATGGGCCGCTTGCGGAAGGACTTGTGGTGGGCGAAAGCATTCGCTGCCCGTGGCACCACGCCTGTTTCAATCTGCGCAGCGGCGAGGCCGAGCACGCGCCGGCAACAGCTCCCCTCGCCTCATGGCGCGTCGAACAAAAGGGCGAACTGATATTCGTTCGCGAAACACGCGCACCCGAAAAGACCGCTCGTGCGGCACAGCCCTTCGCAGCGCGCAACATCGTCATTGTCGGCGGGGGCGCCGCGGGTTTCGCCGCAGCCGAGATGCTCCGGCGCGAGGGCTTTGCCGGCAGCATCGCCATGTTCAGCAGCGACACGGATGCCCCCGTGGACCGGCCCAACCTGTCCAAGGACTATCTGGCCGGCAGCGCGCCGGAAGATTGGATGCCATTGCGGCCGGACGGCTTCTACAAGGATGCCAAAATCGATCTCCGCCTCAAGACTGAAATTGTTTCAATCGACACCAATGCCCGCCGCGTCGTAACCGCCGATGGCACAAAGGCCGCTTACGACCGCCTGTTGGTGGCGACCGGCGCGGAGCCGGTGCGCCTGACAATTCCCGGCGCGCAACAGCCGAATGTTCATACGCTGCGGACGATGGCGGATTGCCGCGCCATCATCGAGACTGCGAAAGACGCGCGCTGCGCCGTGGTCATCGGCGCGAGCTTCATCGGGTTGGAAGCGGCGGCCGCGTTGCGCGCGCGCGACATCGAAATACATGTGGTGGCGCCGGGAAAACGGCCGATGGAAGGCATTCTGGGATCCGACATGGGCGATTTCATTCGGGCGTTGCATGAAGAGCATGGCGTGAACTTTCATCTCGAAGACACGGTCGCCGCCATCGCCGGCAAACAGGTCGCGCTCAAAAGCGGAGGCAAGCTGGATGCAGACCTGGTCATTGTCGGGATCGGTGTGCGGCCACGCCTCACCCTCGCCGAAAACGCAGGCTTGACGTTGGATCGCGGCGTGCTGGTGAACGAATATCTCGAAACCAGCGTGCCGGAGATTTACGCGGCGGGAGATATCGCGCGCTGGCCCGATCCGCATTCCGGAGAAAGCATCCGTGTCGAGCATTGGGTGGTCGCGGAGCGCCAGGGACAGACGGCCGCGCGCAACATGCTGGGACAGCGCCGCAAATTCGACGCCGTGCCATTCTTCTGGAGCCAGCACTACGACGTGCCGATCAACTATGTCGGCCACGCCGGGCAATGGGACAACATCGAGATCGAAGGCGACGTCAGAGCCAGGGACTGCCTGCTAAAATACCAGCGTGAAGGACGTACCCTCGCCGTCGCATCGATATTCCGAGATCTCGCGAGTCTCGAAGCAGAACTGCGCATCGAACGCGCAACCGGCGCCCCATAGAAGCGATGCCACTGCCCGCTTCCCGGCGGACAAATTCATTTCTCGTAATAGTAGTAGCAGCCAAGCAATGTCGTGCCGTTTTTTGCGTTGTCCTCCGCCATCACCATGAGAGTTCGCTTTTCTGCGATCTCCAGCGCGCAGCTGCGCATGTTGTCGCCGACCTCGCATTTCACGAGTGGCTTACCAAGCGTTTTTTCAAGACTTCGCCGCGTCTGGTCGAACGTCGCGTCAACACCGACGGAAAACCCCACGCCCATTCCAACGCTGTCGGGGAAGACCTGCGCAACATGCAGGCCTACAACCGTCATGCTGGTCTTTGGCACCAGATAGGGCGTGTTTTCCTTCTGCGAAAAATCGGATCGGAGGTGTTCACCAACCTGTTTCAATTGAACGGAGTTGTTCTTTTTCCAGTCGAGCCAGGAATCCTGGCAGGTGGCCAGGCGCTCGATGCCCGGATCGTCTGCAGCCAGGGCCGAAGCGATGGCGGCCTGGAGGACTACCAGGACGCCCGCCAATGATGCGATTTTCATGAGATCCCCTTCCCGGGTTCAACTTCGACGGCGCCAGCCGGCGGCGGCGGCGCACGCGCTTCATCGACACTGTCACAGATTCGCAAAAGTCGCGAGCACAGGCCGCCGAAATCCAGATTGGGACACGACCGAAGACAGCAAACTGCAATCCACATAATATGCGCGACCGTGGGCGATGACGTAGTCACCTTCGGCTAAGGTCAATTGGTTCCCGTAGCGCAACGTATTTGGCGTCGTTCGTAGAGGCAGCCTCCTTCAGATTTGGATGATTTGAGCGGCCGCTCGGCCGGATTCGCCTTTTGTGGTGAGCCCTTCGCGGAACACGAGTTCCAGCAGAATGCCCGTAGGCGTTTGGACGAACAGGCGGCGTTCGCCAAGTTCCGGCAGTTCCATTCGCGAATAGGGAATGGACAGGTCATCGAGCTTGCGCCTCAATCCATCATGGTCGGTGAGCTGGTAAGCGACGTGATCGATCGTCTCGCCGGTACGGTCGACCGTACCGCCACTGCCCGGAACGAGATGTACGACCGCGCGGCCGCCGCCATAAAGCCAGTAGCCGGGAAAGATGGAGGCCGGACGATAGCCTGGCTTCAGCCCCAGCACGATCCCGAAGAACGCACTCGTGCCTTCCAGGTCATGCGTGCGCAGGGTGACGTGATCGAGCATGGCACGTTCAGACTATCTCGTCGATGCGGTCCGGGTAGAAGGCGACGTAGTCCTTGATCTGCACCATCGCATCGAACGGGGTCTCATACGACCACACCGCATTGAGGGAACGATCCCCGCCAGCCGGAATGCTGTAGTAGGACGCGTCGCCCTTGTAGGGGCAATACGTCGTGTGTTCGCTGCGAGTGAGCGCCGCCATGTCGACGTCCCGGCGCGGGATATACTGAACGGCCCGGTAGGAGGCCTCGCGAAGCGTCAACGCGTCCCGCGTGTCGGCGATGACCTGTCCGCCTGCTTTGACTACGACGCGAGACGGGTTTGCCTCGATCGAAATGGGGTGGTCGGGACCCGGAATCTTCATCACCTTGTCAGCCATGTTCTGCATCCTTCTCAATTGGAAACGGTACCTCGGCATCCAGAAACCGCGTCACGTCAGCGACGAACAATGCGGGATATTGGTATTGCGACCCGTGATTGGAATCCGGATAGAGGATGAGCTGTGCGTTGGGCAGGTTCTGCTGAAGAATGAACGAATTCACGGTATAGATGATCACGTCGTTGCTTCCGTTGACCACCAGCGTCGGGTGGGCAATCTCCCGGAGATAATCAAACGCTTGGGCGCGCGGAGCGCCCCACTTCTCGATCGCGCCGATCTGCGCCGGCGCAACCCTGGCGCCCGCTTCCGGATCGCGGCCCGCCACGCGCCGGCGGAACCGCTTCAGGAACGCCCGGCCGGCAGACTGGCTCGTCTCGCTCCGCGTGAAGAAAACCCCCAGCCACAATTCGTCCGGGTTTGCATATTTTCCTCCGAACAGGGCCTGGGCTTCGGGCGTCAGGGTCGCGATCCTGTCTCCGCCCCGCGGACCGGTGCCGACAAGCACCAGGCGGCGGACGAGATTCGGCTCGGAGAGCGTCAATTGCTGCGCGACGAAACCGCCAAGCGAGAAGCCGAGCACGTCCACCTTCTCGAAACCAAGCGCCCTGATAAGTGCCGCGGCGTTGCGCGCCATCTCCTCGACCGAGGCCGACACTTCGCCGCTCGTGGTGGAAATGCCCGCGTTGTTGAACAGAATCACCTCGCGCATCGCCGCGAGGCCATCGGTCACCGCCGGATCCCAATGGTCCATCGTCCCGGTGAAGTGGTGGTTGAAAACGAGCGGTGCGCCGTCCGGCTTGCCGAAGCGGCGATAGGCAAAGCGGATACCGTTGGCTTCGACGAACTGCGTCGGCGCGGTCTGGTGGGTATGAATCATTGGCGTGTGCCCTTATGACTCGGCTTGCGCAATCGCCGTCGCCCGAACAGAGTCAGTTCGCGCTGTGACCGCCGTCGACATTGAGGACGTGCCCCGTGATGAACCGGGCTTCGTCCGACGCGATGAACACGATGCTGTCGGCGACCTCCCTGGAAAGGCCGAGTCGACCCATCGGAACCTGACTTGCAAGCGCCGCCTTGTTCTCCGGCGTGCCCGTAAAACGGGTCAGCATGCCGGTATCTATGGGACCTGGCGCGACCGCATTCACACGAATTCCAGACTTGGCGAGTTCGAGTGCTACCGACTTGGTGATGCCTTCGACCGCGTGCTTGGCGCCGACATAGATCGAGGCTCCGGCTGCGCCCTCGTGTCCGTAGGTGGAGGAGATATTGATGATGTTGCCGCTCCCCTGGGCCTGCATAGCGCGCACTTCGTGCTTCATGCTCAGAACGACGCCGAGAACGTTGGTGTCGAACGTCGCGGCATAGCTTTCCGCGGTCTGCTCCGTGATCCGGCCGCGCTCGCCTTCGGTGCCAGCATTGTTCACTGCAACATCGAGACGCCCAAATCGCGCGACGGTCTTGTCGACCATATTGCGGACGTCGTCCTCCTTGCGAACGTCGGCGTTGATGAACTCGGCTTCCGAACCGGCGGCACGCAATTCCTCGACGAGCGCCTTGCCGGCCTCGTCACGCCGGCCAGCCACGACCACCTTCGCGCCCTTCTTCGCGAAGGCGACGGCTGCTGCGCGACCGATTCCTGTGAGGGCTCCTGTGATCAGAACGACTGGGCTTTCCATGGTACTTCTCCTGCTGACTGGCCCGTGCAAACAAAACGCTGGCAACGAAGCCTTGTCTGCTCGCGATGTAGGTCCGCGTGGCGGTGTTGAAAAAGACTTTGTAAGCTCGGTGGCATATCTCTCAGGCATGGAACGCCCATGGAGTTGAGGCACCTGCGCTATTTCGTGGCCGTGGTGGAGGAACGCAGTCTCACCACCGCCGCGGAGCACCGGCTCCACACGTCCCAGCCCTCGTTGAGCCGGCAGATTCGAGATCTGGAATACGAGGTCGGGGCCGAGCTGCTGACGCGCAGCGTGCATGGCGTGGAGCTGACCGCTGCGGGCAAGGCCTTTCTCGACCACGCCCGACTGGCGCTGATGCAGGTCGATGCTGCGGTCGAAGCGGCACGCCGGGCAGCGCAACCGGCAAGGAAGACGTTCGCCATCGGCTTCCAGACCGGCCACGAGATGAACTGGCTGCCGCAGGTGATGCATGTGCTGCGCGACGAACTGACGAACATCGAGGTCAAGGTCACCAGCGACTATTCACCGGACCTCGCCGAAGCGCTCGTCCGCGGCCGGCTGGACCTGGCCTTCATGCGCGTGCAGCCGGGCTACGACCTCGAATACCACGTGGTGGACCGGGAGCCGCTCATCGTCCTGATGCCGAGCGACCATCGCCTCATCGCAAAGCAGGCGATTCATCCGCGCGAGTTTGTCGGCGAGATCTTCATCGGCGGCGCCAACAAGGCCGCGGTGGTGCGCGCCGTAACCGTGGATTACCTGCGGCGCTCGGGCGTGGACATCAAGCTCGACCACGCCGTGGACAATCTGGCGATGGCCATGTCCCTGGTCGCCTCCACGCGCGGGCTCGCGCTGTTACCGGCCTATGCCAGGAATCTGATGCCTTCATCCGTGGTCAGCCGTCCGCTGGAAGGCGAGGCCCCGACGATCGATGTCGCGGTGGGCTACAGCAAGTCGAATACCTCGCCGATTCTCAAACTGTTCCTGTCGCGCCTCGACGAAATGGTGGCGCCGAACCAGAAGCGCTGAGGTTATCGATCGGGCTTCGGCGGCGTCCCGGCTGCACGGCGTCACGAAGGAGGTTGTCGGCGGCCCCGCGTTGCAATCTGGGCTTGGGAGCAAGTGGAGCGGGACGACCGGATCGGCGTTTGTTCAAAGTCCGCCATCGAGAATGCCGCCGTGCCGGATTAGCCGGACGGGTCTGCCGTGTTAGGGTTGATGAGCGGGCGTGTCGTCAGAAATACGACCAAACCGTTTGAGCTAAGACGGCTGTTTCACCGAGGCACGGCAATTTGACTACTTCCCGCATTGCAAGCGCGTTGGGTTTGAAAGGCGCACCCACAGCGCCGGAACCGCCTATCCGCTCCGAGCTTTTCAGCGTCGAGCGCCTCGAACAGCACGCCGAAAGTCTTGCCGCTGCCCAGCGCGTCACTTCCAAAATCGGAAGGGGGCGCCCAATTGCTCCGCGACTGCAGCAGAACACCAGAGTTCTGATCGAATCCTACCGGGCGATTGTGCGGGCCACCCATGCGCGTCAGCCAATTACGCCGGCTGCCGAGTGGTTCCTGGACAACTATCATATCGTCGATGAGCAAATCCGGGAGATCAGGGATGATTTGCCGCCTGGTTTCTATCGGGAGCTCCCCAAACTGGCGGGCGGACCGCTTAGCGGCTATCCGCGCGTGTTCGGCATCGCCTGGGCGCTTGTCGCTCACACCGACAGCGCCTTCGACATCCAGAAACTGACTCGCTTCGTTGCGGCTTACCAGAGGGTGCAGCCGCTGACGATTGGCGAACTCTGGGCGCTCGCGATCACTCTGCGCATCACGCTGGTGGAGAATCTGCGTCGCCTTGCAGAAGGTGTCGTGGCGCGCATAACAGCCAGCCAATCGGCGGACGACGTGGCCGACCGGTCCCTCGGAACAGACAGGAGCAATCCCGAGCCGACACGGCAAATCCTGCAGGCTCTCGATCACGTGCCGTGGTCGACGGCGTTCGCCGTTCAGCTGGCACAGCGTCTGCGCGACCGCGACCCCAACACGACACCGGCATTGCGCTGGTTGAACGGCCGGCTCGAGGCCGAAAAAACGTCGACCGACCAGATCGTCCGCGAGGAAGTCCAGCTGCAAATCGCGATGAACGTGACAGTCCGCAACGTCATCACCAGCATGCGCATGGTGTCGATGGTGAACTGGGCGGAATTTTTCGAGAGCGTCAGTCCGGTCGACGCCATCCTGCGCGGCGCCAGCAATTTTGCGGAGATGGATTTTCCGACGCGCGATCTCTACCGGCGTGAAATCGAGGAATTGGCGCGCGGCTCGGACCGCGACGAAACCGAAGTCACCGGGCGCCTCATTGCGGCTTCAAAGCAGGGCACGAGCCCGCGCGAAAGGGATCCCGGATATTACCTGATCAACAGGGGCCGTCGCGCGTTCGAGAAAACGCTTGGCTTCCGCGTGTCGGTGCGCACCTGGTTTTTCCGGCTGAATTCCGACATCGGCGTGATGAGCTATGTGGGAATGATTGCAGTCGTCACCGCAATCGTACTCGCGCTCGGCCTGCTTGCTGCCGCTCGCGCCGGACTGGGCGGCTGGATGTTCATGGTATTGGGAATCATCGGCTTCATTCCGGCATCGGATGTCGCGGTCGCGGTCGTGAACCGCTTCATCACCCAGCGGGTCGGCGCCACGCTTCTGCCGGGGCTCGCATTGCGCGACGGCATCCCCCCCCAACTGCGCACGATTGTGGTCGTGCCGACCATGCTCGCCGACATCCGCGCAATCGAGGAACAGATCGAGCGGCTCGAAGTACATCATTTGTCCAATCCTGACGACAACCTCGCGTTTGCGTTGTTGTCCGACTGGAACGACGCGGAAACGGAACGGACCGACGACGACGATCGCCTTTTCGATGCGGCCGCCGCCGGCATCGCAGGCCTGAATGAACGTTACGGGCCAATGGAGAGCGGCAAACGATTCTTCCTTTTGCACAGACGGCGCGTGTGGAACGACGGCGAAGGAAAGTGGATCGGCTGGGAACGCAAGCGCGGCAAGCTGCATGAACTCAACCGTCTGCTTCGCGGCGCGACCGACACGACGTTTTTGCCAGTGGCCGGCCTTCCGCCGTTTTTGCCGGCAGGAACCAAATACGTCATTACGCTCGATGCCGATACGCGCATGCCAATCGGCGTGGCCACACGTCTGGTCGGAAAGATCGCGCACCCTCTCAATCAGCCGCGCTTCGATGCTCACGTCGGACTGGTCGTTCAGGGGCACGCCATACTTCAGCCCCGGGTAACACCATCGCTTCCGATCGGCAGTGAGGGATCGCTGTTTCAGCGCGTGTTCTCGGGTCCGAATGGCCTCGATCCCTATGCGTTTACCGTTTCGGATGTCTATCAGGATCTGTTCGAGGAAGGCTCCTATGTCGGCAAGGGAATCTACGACGTCGACACCCTTGAATCGGCTCTGAAGGGACAAATTCCCGAAAGCATGGTTCTCAGCCACGATCTGCTGGAAGGCATATTTGCGCGCGCGGGTCTTTCGTCGGACATAGAGGTTGTCGAGGAATTTCCCTCCCGTTACAGCGTGTCAGCCGCCCGCCAACATCGCTGGGTGCGCGGCGACTGGCAGCTGCTGCCGTGGATATTCGGGTTTGGGCTCAAGACGCCCGACGGCTCGCGCCGAACCGCGCTTCCGCTGATGGGACGCTGGAAACTGCTGGACAATCTGCGCCGTTCGCTTTCCGCCCCTGCCGCGCTGCTTGCCTTGCTGATCGGCTGGATGATGCCCATGGCAGTGGCCGGAACCTGGACGGTGTTTGTTATCCTGACAATCGCCCTGCCACCTTTGCTGCCGGCGATCGCCGGAATCATCCCCCGCCACATCGGCGTGACGTTGCGCAACCATCTTCGCGCGATGCGTAGCGACTTTGCGCTCGGCTTGCTGCAAAGCGCGTTTCTGATCACGTTCCTGGCGCATCAGGCTTGGGTGATGGTCGATGCCGTGGTGCGCACACTGTTTCGCGTGTTCGTCCATCGCCGCCGGCTGCTCGAGTGGACCACGGCCGCGCAACTCAACGACGAGATTCGCTTCGATCGTCGCAGGCTCGTTACGCAGATCGTGGCCAGCATCCTGTTCGCCGCCCTTGTCGGGGCAGCGCTGTACTATTTCGGCAAGGATGCCTGGACGATTGCATCGCCTCTCGCCGCGTTGTGGGTGCTGTCGCCGGTCATCGCGCGGTGGGCAAGCGAGCCACCGCGGGCTGCCGGCCACCTGGACATTAGCCCTTCGGACGCGCGGTCGTTGCGGCTCATTGCCCGGCGCACCTGGCGGTTCTTCGAGACGTTCGTAACCGCCGAAGACAATATGCTACCGCCCGACAATTTCCAGGAAGATCCCAAACCAGCGGTTGCCCACCGCACGTCGCCAACCAATATCGGTCTCTATCTCCTATCAGTTGTTGCGGCGCACGATTTCGGCTGGCTCGGAACGCTCGACGCGTTGGAGCGGCTCGAAGCGACGTTCGCGACACTGGGCAAGATGGAGCGCTATCGCGGCCATTTCTACAACTGGTACGATTCAAGCGACCTTCATGCGCTGGAGCCGAAATACATTTCTTCGGTGGACAGCGGAAACCTTGCAGGTCACCTGATTGCGCTCGGCAACGCCTGCCATGACCTCATCGATGGGCCGATCGGCCACACGAATTGGATTTCAGGTCTGGAAGATGCTCTGGGGCTGATTCGGGAAACGGCACATTCCAGGGCCAATGGTCGTCGCGTAGCAAGCGCAGCCTCCAGCGGTTTGACAGACGCCATCGAAGCGTTTGCGACAGGCCTCAAGGACCCGCCAACGACACCCGGCGCAATAGCACGGCATCTCGCCGAATTGCTGCAAAAGGCTGATGTAATTCTTTCGTCGGCGCAGTCCTTGTCGAACGAGCGCGGACATGAAGCAGAATCCGAACTCGTCATTTGGGCGGCCGCTGTGCGCGCAACGGTTCTGACGCATCAGCGCGATTTCGATCTGCTGGCGCCGTTGGGAGGCCCGATCGCCGAGCCGCGAGACAACGAAGCTCCGCCGCTTAAGTTCGCATCGGGAATCTCCGCAGGCGCAGCCCAACCTGCTGCCAAACGGCTCGCGGATTTGGCCGATGCCGCCAAGACGATGGCGATGGCGATGGAATTCGGTTTTCTGTTCGATTCCGACCGCCAGCTCCTTTCCATCGGCTATCGCGACAACGATGGCTCTCTCGATTCCAACTTCTATGATCTGCTTGCGTCGGAAGCCCGTCTCGCAAGTTTTTTTGCCATCGCCAAAGGCGATATTCCGGCCAAACACTGGTTTTCTCTGGGCCGCACCCTGACGCCGATCGACGGCGGCTCCGGGCTGATCTCGTGGTCCGGATCGATGTTCGAATATCTGATGCCGTCGCTGGTGATGCGCGCACCATCAGGAAGCCTTCTGGAACAGTCCACCTGGCTTGCCGTGTGGCGCCAGAAGAAATACGGCGAGGAACTCGGCGTGCCGTGGGGCATCTCGGAATCGGAATACTACGCACGCGACATGGAGCAGACCTATCAATATTCCAGCTTCGGCGTTCCGGACCTTGGGTACAAGCGGGGCCTCGGCGAAAGCACGGTCATTGCGCCGTATGCCAGCGGGCTGGCATCCATGATCGATCCCGCGGCCGCGGCAAAAAACTACAACCGCATGGCGGGCATCGGAGCGCGCGGCGTCTACGGTTGGTACGAAGCCATCGACTACACGCGTGTGCGGCTTCCCGAGGGCGCCAAATTTGCCCTCGTCCGCGCCTACATGGCGCATCACCAGGCGATGACAATCGTCGGCATCGCGAATGCGCTTCATGACGGGCGCATGCGGGCGCGATTTCACGCCGAACCCATCGTGCAAGCCACGGAGCTGTTGCTGCAGGAACGCATGCCGCGCGACATCGCCATGGCGCGACCGGCCCCCGAAAAGGCAACCGCCGTTACGCAGATCGCCAGCCTCATTCCAGAGGTTCAGCGCCACTACGATTCCGCACATTCGCGTGTGCCGCGCACACATCTGCTGTCGAACGGACGCTATTCGGCGATGGTGACCGCTGCGGGATCCGGCTACAGCCGCTGGCGCGACATTGCAATCACGCGTTGGCGCGAAGACGTTACCTGTGACGGTTGGGGTGCGTATGTCTTTCTGCGCGACGTACGTAGCGGTGAGGCCTGGTCCGCCGGATACCAGCCGAGCCTCGTGGAACCCATCAGCTACGAAGTTACGTTCTTCGAAGACCGCGCAGAGATCGTCCGCAACGACGGAACGATAACAACGATGCTGGAAGTGGCGATTTCGCCGGAGGACGACGCCGAGGTTCGGCGCGTGTCGATCACCAATCATGGAATCCGTGCGCGCGAGATCGACTTGACATCCTATGCCGAAGTCGCGTTGGCCCGCCCGGCGGACGATGCTGCGCACCCCGCCTTCTCAAAATTGTTCGTCGAAACCGAGTTTGTCGCAAATCTGGGCGCGATCCTGGCAACGCGGCGGCAGCGCTCGTCTGGCGATCCAGCGGTGTGGGCCGCCCATTTTTCGGTCGTCGAGGGCGAAAGCGCAGGCGATGTGCAATTCGAAACCGATCGCGCGCGCTTCCTCGGCCGGGGGCAGACGATACAGAATTCTGCCGCCATCTCCGAGGGCTGGCCGCTTTCCAATACTGCAGGCACGGTGCTCGATCCGATTTTCAGCCTCCGGCGGCGAGTCAAAATCCCGCGCGGCGGGACAGCGCGCGTCTCGTTCTGGACGGTGGCCGCCGCCTCGCGCGACGAAGTGATCGACCTTGCGGACAAGCATCATGACGCGACAGCGTTCGGGCGCGCCACCACGCTCGCCTGGACGCAGTCGCAGATGCAGTTGCTCCATCTCGGCATCGGCGCCGACGAAGCTCATCTATTCCAGCGTCTTGCCAATCATGCGCTTTATTCCGACCCTACACTGAGACCGCCGGCCGATATTCTCAGGCGCGGCGCACGCAAAGCGTCCACGCTCTGGTCGCAAGGACTGTCCGGCGATCTTCCAATCGTTCTTGTCCGCATCGAAGATAACGATGAGCTCGAGCTCGTCCGCCAGCTTCTGCGCGCCCACGAATATTGGCGGCTGAAACAGCTTGCCGTCGATCTCGTGATCCTGAACGAGCGCGCAGCCTCCTATGTCCAGGATCTGCAGATCGATCTCGACACGCTGGTTCGGATGAATCAATCGATGCCGCGGCTCGCGAGCTCCGACGCGCAGGGTGCAGTATTTGTCTTGCGTGCTGATCTGATTCCTGCGGAGGTCCGCGATCTCCTGTTTTCCAGCGCCCGCGCCGTGCTTCAGGGCAGCCGCGGTTCATTGGCCGAGCAGGTCAACCGTGCCCGCGAAATGAAGCCGGGCAGCGCGCCGCCGCCACGGCTGGCAGTATCGGCACAGACGCCCGAAACGCCATTGCCCCGGCCCGAGATGGAATTCTTCAACGGGATTGGCGGCTTCACCAATGACGGGCGGGAATATCTGACGATCCTGGCCGGCGCGGACCGGACTCCGGCGCCGTGGATCAACGTCATCTCCAACCCCTCTTTCGGCTTTCAGGTCTCAACCGACGGAAGCGGATTCACCTGGGCAATCAACAGCCAGCAAAACCAGCTCACACCCTGGTCTAACGATCCGGTTGGTGACGCGCCGGGCGAAGTCATCTATGTGCGCGACGAGGAATCAGGCGAGATCTGGGGACCGACAGCGCTGCCGATCCGCGAGAAGACGGCACCGTATTTGGTGCGGCACGGGCAAGGTTACAGCAAATTCGAGCACGCGTCGCGTGGCATCGGTCTGGAATTGACACAATTTGTGCCGCTCGATGATCCGATCAAGATCACCCGCCTGAAGATCACCAACCAGTCCATGCGCGAGCGCCGCCTTTCAATCACTGCTTATGTCGAATGGGTTCTGGGCGCCGATCGCAGCGCCTGTGCGCCTTTCGTCATGACCGAAATCGATTCGGCAACTGGCGCAATCTTCGCCCAGAACCCCTGGAACGAGCAGTTCGGCGAACGGATGGCGTTCGCCGATCTCAAAGGACGTCAAAACTCCTGGACCTGCGACCGTGCGGAGTTTCTCGGCCGCGACGGCACGTTGGAACGACCTCTCGCTTTGACTCCCGGTGCAAGCCTTTCCAATCGCGTCGGCGCCGGACTCGATCCGTGCGGCGCGCTGCAAACGCTGGTGCGCCTCGGCGCCGCTGGAAAAACCGAGGTCGTCTTCTTTCTGGGGCAGACGGCGAACAGGGCCGAAGCACAGGCACTGATCGCCAAATACCGCAGCGCCGATCTCGATGCGGTGTTCAACGACGTTACGCGGCAATGGGACCAGACATTGGGTGCGGTGCAAGTCAAGACGCCGGATCGTGCGCTCGACATACTTCTGAACTGCTGGCTCCCCTATCAAACGCTCGCATGCCGTGTCTGGGCGCGCGCCGGATTCTATCAGGCGAGCGGAGCCTACGGTTTCCGCGACCAGCTGCAGGATGTGATGGCACTTTGCCTGTCCCGGCCAGAAATCGCACGCGCCCACCTGCTGCGCGCGGCCGCTCGGCAGTTCGTGGAAGGAGATGTCCAGCATTGGTGGTTGCCGGAGACCGGCCGCGGCACCCGCACGCGCGTCTCCGACGATTGCGGCTGGCTTGCCTATGTCGTCGCCCACTATGTGCAGGTGACGGGCGATAGCGCCGTGCTGGATGAGATGGTACCGTTCATCGAGGGCTCTGCGCTACGCGAGGGCGCGCATGACGACTACTTCCTGCCGAAGATTTCCGAAAAGCGCGCGAGCCTGTTCGACCATTGCGCGCTCGCGCTCGACCGGAGCCTAAGGATCGGCGTGCACGGTCTGCCGCTGATGGGAACCGGCGACTGGAACGACGGCATGGACATGATCGGCGCGGGCGGGAAAGGCGAAAGCGTCTGGCTCGGCTGGTTCCTCCATTCCGCGATTACCGCTTTCTCGAATCTGGCAGAGCGCCGCGGCAACGCAGAGCACGCGCAGGAGTGGCGCCAGTATGCCGCGGACCTGAAAGCGTCGCTTGAGCGCGAGGCCTGGGACGGCGACTGGTACCGCCGCGCCTTCTTCGACGACGGCTCGCCGCTTGGGTCGGTTTCCAACAACGAATGCCGCATCGATTCCATCGCCCAGTCCTGGTCGGTGATCTCGCGCGCGGCGGAGCCGATGCGCGCGTCCCGGGCGATGGCGGCCGTCGACAAATATCTCGTGCGCCGCGACGAAAAATTGTCGCTGCTGTTTACCCCGCCATTCGATCATCCCGCGGAAGACCCCGGCTACATCAAGGGCTATCCGCCCGGTATTCGCGAGAATGGCGGACAATACACCCACGGCGCAACATGGGCCGCGATGGCATTCGCGATGCAGGGTGATGGAGACAGAGCCGGCGAATTGCTGTCGATGCTCAATCCCATCTATCACGCCGGCGACGCCGCCGGCGTCCACCGCTACAAGGTCGAACCCTATGTGGTCTGCGCTGACGTCTATTCCGTGCCGCCACATGCCGGGCGCGGCGGCTGGACGTGGTACACGGGCTCGGCGGCATGGATGTACCGCGTCGCCCTGGAATGGCTGTTGGGGTTGCGTGTGCAGGGCGAAAACCTGGCGATCGATCCCTGCATCCCGAGGGCTTGGCCAAACTTCGAAATTGTCTATCGTCATCGCTCGGCGCGTTATCAGATTACCGTCGAGAATCCGCTCGGCGTGTGCCGCGGCATCCTGGCGACAAAACTTGACGGTGAAATTCTGACCGGAAGCAAAAGACTGCTCATTCCCCTGCTGGATGACGGTGCCGTCCACACGGTGCAGGTGATTCTGGGATAGGGTCGGCATGGTGGAAAAGATCAATCCTCTTGCCGGTCAGCCGGCGCCGCCGTCGCTGCTCGTCGATGTTCCGCGGCTCGTGACGGCCTACTTCGTTCTTGCGCCCGATCCCGGCACTCCTGGCCAACGGATTTCTTTCGGAACATCGGGGCACCGCGGCTCGGCCTTCGGATCCGCCTTCAACGAAGCGCACATCCTGACGATTACGCAGGCCGTCTGCCTGTATCGTCGTCATGCCGGAATCAGCGGGCCCCTGTTTCTCGGCATGGATACGCACGCGCTATCGCAGCCCGCCTTTGCCAGCGCCCTCGAAGTGCTTGCCGCCAACGGCGTGGAGACGATGATTGACGCGCAGCGCGGATACACGCCAACGCCGGTGATCAGCCACGCAATCCTCACCTACAATCGTGGACGCGAGACGGGGCTCGCCGATGGCATCGTCATCAGCCCGTCCCACAACCCGCCCGACGAGGGCGGCTTCAAATACAATCCGGCGAATGGCGGACCGGCCGATATCGATGTCACAGGGTGGATCGAAAGATGTGCGAACGATCTTCTCGCAGAGAAGCTCGACGGCGTGACGCGCATTCCCTATGAGCGCGCGCGCAAATCGGCGCACATCCACGAACACGACTATGTCGGGCCTTACGTTGCCGATCTCGCCAACGTCGTCGATATGGATTCCATCCGGTCGGCCGGCGTGCGGATCGGTATCGATCCGCTTGGCGGTGCGGCGGTCCACTACTGGCAGCCAATCACGGAGCGCTACAAGATCGCGGCGATAGTCGTGAACGACTCTGTCGATCCCACCTTCCGCTTCATGACGGTCGACTGGGACGGCAAGATCAGGATGGACTGTTCATCGTCCTATGCGATGACCCGGCTGGTCGGAATGCGCGACAGGTTCGACATCGCCTTTGCAAACGATACGGATGCCGACCGTCACGGAATTGTCACCCCGTCGGGAGGCTTGATGAATCCGAATTGCTACCTCGCCGCTGCAATTGCGTACCTGTGTTCCAACCGTCCCGGCTGGCGCGACAGCAGCGCGGTTGGAAAAACGGTCGTTTCCAGCGGCATGATCGACCGTGTGGTGGCAAAGCTGAAACGCAAACTTGTCGAAGTGCCGGTCGGCTTCAAGTGGTTTAGCAGCGGTCTGATCGACGGGTCGCTGGCATTCGGCGGCGAGGAGAGCGCCGGCGCGTCATTTCTCCGTCGCGACGGATCGGTGTGGACGACCGACAAGGACGGACTTGTTCCGGGATTGCTCGCGGCTGAAATCACCGCGCGCACCGGCATGGACCCGAGCAGGTTCTATGACAGCGTCACCGCCGATCTTGGAAAGTCCTTCTATCAGCGCGTCGACGCGCCGGCGTCCAGTGAACAGAAAGATCGGCTCTCCAAACTCGACGCGGACCAGTTCGATGCAAAGGAACTCGCCGGCGAGCCCATCGAAGCAAAACTGACCAGGGCGCCGGGCAACGATCAACCGATCGGCGGGATCAAGGTGATCGCGCGTAACGGATGGTTTGCCGCGCGGCCCTCGGGCACCGAGGATGTCTACAAGATTTATGCGGAGAGTTTCCGGAGCGAAATTCACCTCAAACAAATTCAAAGCGACGCGCAGACTGCGATCGAACGCATATTCTAGAGTCGATACACCGGGGCGTAGATCTGCTGGTCCAAATGCGCTCGGAAGGAAGCCGATGAATCTGCAAGCACCTGTCGCGAACCACGTCTGTTAGATTGCACCAAGGCCTAGAGATCTCGCAAAAAAATGCGGCGCCCGTCTCGTTCGGGCGCCGCAGTTATTTTGCCGTGAAACAATGCCGCTTAGTTCTTGAACAGATCGTAGTCGGTTTCGACGACTTCGCCGGTTTTGCGATCCACCAGCATGGCGTCATCGCCTACGCGGATCCAGGTGAGGCCGTGCGGCGGCGCCTGTAGCTCGTAGTTTGAATAGCCGGTCAGCACCAGACCCTCGTCATCGAGCAACACCGCGGGCATGCGGGCACCCACCTCGTACCGGGAATATGTGTAGCCGATCGGTGCCACGAATTTGCCGCCGTCGAAGTGCCTGGTCGATGTGATGGTACGGCGGTATTGCGCGTAGCCGTCGCTCGATTTCGTCGTGCTGGTCGTCGTCTGCGTGTCGCCGGACGGCGAAGACACCGTCGTGGTCGTTTTTTCCGTATCAGATTGTGCAAACGCAATGGCAGAGCCGAGACAAACCGCGAGTGCGGCTGCCGGCAAAATGTACTTCGTCATTTTTGGAAGATCCTTTTCTGCCCTTTGGGGGGCTACAGTGGTAAAGCGCTCGTTCCGCTTTAGTTCCACAGAGTCCGACGATTTCGGCGCCCTGGGGCAACGGGCCCGGTCAGGGAAGCAGGGCAACGTTGGCATCCCCACCAAAGTCCTCGATAAACACGAGCACCTTGTAACCGTCCGCAACCTGAAAGCTTCCGTCGGGACTGACGAGCAGGCTGCCAGCATTGCCTGACGATCCAGTGCGCGAGTAGGCCTCAAACATCGGAACCGGTCCGCGATATTGGGTTTGAACCAACTTGAAGAGGATCTGCGCAGCGTCGGGAGCAAGCCTCACGCAGCCTGCGCTGGCGCGTGTACCAAGGAGCGAAACCTCGCCGTCGGTCGCTCCGTGAATCGCCAGACCCGTTGCGTGGCCTTCCTTCGTCCAGTTGAAGAACATCGCATAGGGCATCGGCTCGCCCCATTGAATCGAGCGATGATTCGCGTACATGCGGCCCGGATCGAGCTGATAATATCCTTGCGGCGTGAAGCTCGGCAGCATGGTCCCGGCAGCATTGAATTCGTTAAGCTCGCGGCCCGTTGAAACCGGCCAATCGTATAGAATTTCCAGGGCTCCGTCGGGCTGCTTCGCCAGCACGAACATCCGCTGCGCCCAGCGTCCGCTCGCGGCTTTGCTCACATAGAGGAAGAGCTGAAAATTGTCGTACAGTTCGCGTGTCAAGCTGCTTTTCACGTGTTGCGTCACGTTTGAAAATTCTGTCGCCGAAAGTGCCGGCGCCAATGGGATCAGCGGAACGGGAGCTGAATCTGCATCCGTGGTGACCGCGGATTGCGATCCGCTTTCTGAAAGCCCGTCCGACAAGTTCGCCAGGCTATTCTTCTCGATCGGCGCCGGGGCCGGCGCCGCATGAGCTGTGCTCGCCGCGAATGCCATGATTAACGCAAGGATGACGCTGGCGCTTCGTATGACACGAGCTCCTCAAGGCATTTCGATCTGGCTTGGCGCCGCGACCTCGAAATCCGGCCAGCGGCAGTGCAGAAGGGCGCTTCGTCGCCGCACCCGCCCCCCATGCTGCTCTAATGATTTGACACGCTTATAGTTGCATTTCATGCATTTTGCGGCGGCGATAGAACCCCGCCCGAGCCTCCGATCAGCCATTCCAGGGTGACGCGCTTCGCCCGTGACGGTATGTCGATAGCGGAGATCGAACGATCGCTTGTGGAGGTGGTCGAAAAGGCTGTCCATCGCGGATTTGTAGTCCCGGGTCCGCACTGGAATTATCAACTCCAGCACTTGAATCCGTGGGCTGGAGTCTCCACGTGCAGATGGGCGCTTTGGCACTCCCTATCCGCGAGTGCCGTTTCCTGGGGATCTGAAACGGGCCCCGCACTAAGGCGCATCCGTCAATCCTGAAGGGAGATTTCATGAAATTCCGCCCACTGGGCGACCGTGTGGTCGTTCGCCGACTCGCCGAAGAGCAAAAAACCTCTGGTGGCATCATCATTCCCGATACGGCTCAGGAGAAACCACAGGAAGGCGAAGTCATCTCGGTGGGCCCCGGCGCCCGCGACGAGCACGGCAAGCGCATCACCCCCGATGTGAAGACGGGCGACTTCGTGCTGTTCGGAAAATGGTCGGGCAGCGAGGTCAAGATCGACGGCGAGGAGCTCATGGTCATGAAGGAGTCCGACATCATGGGAGTGCTCGAAGGCCGAACCGCGAAGGCGCTCAAAAAGGCGGCGTAGCCGCAAATCCGTTCCAGCGATATTCCGAAAAATTCATTCAGGAGACACCCGACATGTCAGCTAAAGACGTCAAATTTGGAACCGATGCGCGCGAGAGAATGCTCCGCGGCGTCGACATTCTTACCGAAGCGGTGAAGGTCACACTGGGTCCCAAGGGCCGCAATGTCGTAATCGACAAGAGCTATGGCGCTCCGCGCTCAACCAAGGACGGCGTGACCGTCGCCAAGGAAATCGAGCTTCACGACAAGTTCGAAAACATGGGCGCCCAGATGGTGCGCGAAGTGGCCTCGAAGACAAACGACGCGGCCGGCGACGGCACCACCACGGCGACTGTGCTGGCGCATTCGATCGTCCGAGAGGGTACGAAATCCGTCGCCGCCGGCATGAACCCGATGGACCTGAAGCGCGGTGTCGAAAAGGCGGTCGAGGCCGTTGTCGCCGATCTCAAGAAGCGATCGAAGAAGGTCAAGTCCAACGACGAAATCCGCCAGGTCGGCACGATCTCCGCGAATGGCGACAAGGCCATCGGCAAGATGATCGCCGAGGCGATGGCCAAGGTCGGCAATGAGGGCGTGATCACCATTGAAGAGGCCAAGAGCTTCGACACGGAAATGGAAGTCGTCGAGGGCATGCAGTTCGACCGCGGCTACATCTCACCCTATTTCATCACCAACGCCGACAAGATGGTGGCCGAGCTCGAGGAGCCTTACATCCTCATTCACGAGAAGAAGCTCTCCTCGCTGCAGACGATCCTACCGCTCCTCGAATCCGTGATGCAGGCCGGACGTCCGCTCGTCATCGTGGCCGAGGACGTCGACGGCGAAGTGCTCGCGACGCTTGTCGTCAACAAGCTGCGCGGCGGCCTCAAGATTGCGGCCGTAAAAGCCCCCGGCTTCGGTGACCGCCGAAAGGCCATGCTGGAGGACATCGCCGTCCTCACCGGCGGCCAGGTCATCAGCGAAGACCTCGGCATCAAGCTCGAGAACGTGAAGCTCAACATGCTGGGCACCGCAAAGAAGGTGCGCATCACCAAGGACGACACGACTATTATCGATGGCTCCGGCAAGAAAGTAGACATCCAGGCACGCGTCGGTCAGCTCAAGCAGCAGATCGAAGAGACGACTTCCGACTACGACAAGGAGAAGTTGCAGGAGCGTCTGGCGAAACTCGCGGGCGGCGTCGCGGTAATCCGTGTCGGCGGCGCGACAGAGGTCGAAGTGAAGGACAGGAAAGACCGCGTCGACGACGCGCTCAACGCCACGAAGGCGGCGGTGGAGGAAGGCATTCTCCCCGGCGGCGGAGCGGCGCTTCTCTATGCTACCAGGGCGCTCAGCGGGTTGCTCGGCGACAACGAGGACCAGAACGCCGGCATCGCTATCGTGCGCAAGGCCATACAATCCCCGGTTCGTCAGATTGCCGAGAATTGCGGCGTCGAGGCCTCGATCGTCGTCGGCAAGTTGCTCGAGCAGAAGTCGAATACCTACGGCTTCGATGCGCAGACCGAGAAATATGTCGACCTTGTCGAGGCAGGCATCGTCGATCCGACCAAGGTCGTGCGCACAGCGCTTCAGAACGCGGCTTCCATCGCGGCGCTCCTGATCACGACAGAAGCCATGGTCGCGGAGCGGCCGAAGACGGATGCGCCTTCCGGCATGCCTGCGGGCGGAATGGGCGGGATGGACTACTAAAGGGCGTTCCGATCGGATTAAATCGTCACCCAAATGTCGTCCCGCGCACTCGCCGCGTTTTGCACGCAGCGAGTGCGCTGCGATGACATGTATTAGTTCTATGTGAACTATTAGTTCTATGTGAACGAAACGAACTTTGAGCCAACCGCGCCCGGCCGCGGTTGGCAACCAAACAGAAACTTGCACGTTAAATCCATGGCGGTGAAGTCATTTCCCGCGTGTTTACCCGCAGCGCCTGATTCGCCTTCTCTGCGTCACACCGCTGCTCTCTCGCAAGAAACACCTTGCACACGGCCCAAGGGGCATCGGACGGCATGATGCTGTCGGGATGGCTCCTCAAAATCAGGAAGTTGCAAATGAAAACGATTTTCAAATCGACGCTCGCGGCGGCGGCACTCGCCGGTGCGGCGGTTATGGTCCCGACGGTCGCCTCGGCGGGCGTCAGTGTGTCCGTCGGCGTGCCCGGCGTGGCCATTGGCGTCGGCGTGCCCGGCGTCTACTATGCGCCTGGCCCCGGCTATGACCCTTACGACGGCGGAATGTACTACGATCCCATCTACTTTGGCGGCGCCTGGTACCACGGACCGTATCGCTGGCGGATGGAGAACGGCGAGCGCGTATTCTTCGTGGGTGGCGGCTGGCATCGCAACGAATGGGGTGGCCGTCCGATTCCGGGTTCGCTGACCTTCAGCAACGGAGGCTACTACAGAGGCGGCCGATACGACGGCTTCAACGATGCGGATCGCATCAATGCGCGCTTCCCTGCTGACAGGGGCATGGTGCGCGGCGACCGTCCGAATGTGAAGTCCGACCGCGGTGATATGCGGCAGGAGCGCCAGGACAGACCCGACGCGGCAACGAAAGATAATGCGCGCCAGGATCGCGCCGACGGGCCGCACAACTGAACTGGCAGGTTACATGACGTTTCACTGAAGCAAGGGCTCCCCGACGGGGGGCCCTTCTCACAACTAACGGCAGCGAGAGGTTGCCTGGGTGGAGTTTGAAATCCCGCGCGGTTGGCGCTCCCTTTGGACATAGCGCTTGCTGTGCCATACTGAGTCATGGCTGGGAAAATGATGACTCCGACTTTGGCGGCGGAATTCGATCGGCTGACTGCCGAATTGCCGGAGGCGCACAAACGATTGGATGCCGCGTTTCGCACGGACCCTCCGGGCGACCTCGTAAAAGATGCTCACCTGACTCGATATCTGGCAGAGGCCCAGAAGGTGATCGCCATCGTTCGACGCATCGAGGAAATCAAGGCGGCATCATAACAACAGCGCTGTCTGATCAAATTTGATCACCGACCCACGGTGCTATGCGCAAACGCCTGTGGATTATTGCTGAAATGAGCAATACGGCTCAGATTGCGTGTGAGTTTTAAAGTAACCGTGCCACAACTGGACTGAACCCCCGTAATTGTTTGACCTAGGGCCGGGCGGCTAGATACCGCCCGGCATTTTTGTTACTCCGCGTTGACATGCCCGAAGGCGGTGGGGGTTTCATTTGATGGGCCAAAGACGCGCAATGCGCGACGGGAGCTATTGTCTTCGCTCTCGTGATGGCACGAACATTCCGAACTTTGGATTCCTTTGGATCGAAAGTCGTGCGCCTGCACCAGGACAACGGGGCGGGGCGAAAGCCTGCAGCTTTGGCGTAAATCCGGCTCCGTTGTCTTGACGGCCCAAAACAAAAAGCTCCCCGCGCGAAGCGGGGAGCCTTCCGATGAATATCCCTGTGATTTAGTGGTTCAGTTTGCTCGGGCGATCGGTGCGTTCACGAGAAGGAGCGCGCGCATCGCTGCGTGTGGCCGGACGATCCTGCCGCATGTCTGCGTGACTGAGAGTCGGACGACCTCGGTCGACGCGCATTCCGCGGTCGTCGCGGATTCCGCCGTTCTCCGGATGGAAGCGCGCATTGATGCGATTCGCATCATGGAAGCCGTCATAGCGTCCGCCGCGATAATAGCCACCGTTGCGGAATACGATCGCGTTGGGAATGGCCCCGCCCCGCCATTCGTTGCCATGCCAGCCGCCGTTCACGAAGAAGACCCGCTCTCCGTTCTCCATCCGCCAGCGATAAGGGCCGTGATACCACGCCCCGCCGAAATAGATGGGATCATAGTAATACCCGCCCGCATAATCGGGACCATAGTAGACGGGGCCGGGCACGCCGATCCCAACCGACACACCCACACCGGCGTTCGCCGACATCGGAATCAAAGCTGTCGCACCGGCCAGGGCCGCCGCCGCGAGAGTTGACCTGAAAATCATCTTCATCGGAGTATCCTGGTTTGAGGAGCCATCGCGGCAGCGCCATGCCGCCCGGTGCTCTAAGCCTCTTGTTGCAACGAGGTTTTCTTGCGTAGGGAGCGCCGATTCCCGGGGGGAAGGCTCGGTGGGTGCGCTACCCTTAATACGCGGGAAAATGGCTTCACAACCAAAGTGGAATCGGGTAGATTCGCGCTTCGTTCCCGGATCGCACGCGCGATGCGCTGACGCCTTCGACTCCTGTTGGAATGCTGTAGTCGGTCGGCACGTTCGCTGGGAGCTGTGCAAATCCAGGGCGCGAACTTTCGAAGCCGAACCTCGGGGAGGGACGCCTGAGTGGTGAACAATCATAAATCTCCTTTCGATCCGAAAGTGTTTCTCGGCATGGTCGGCGAGGGGCGGCGCATTGAAAATCTCCGCCAGGATCAGATTGTTTTCTCGCAGGGAGATGCCGCGGACGCCGTCTTCTATATCGAGAAAGGCAAGGTGAAGGTCACCGTCGTATCGCCGCAAGGCAAGGAAGCCGTGGTGGCAATTCTTGAACCGAAGGATTTCTTCGGCGAAGGCTGCCTTGCCGGGCAGCAGCACCGCATGGCGACCGTCACTGCGATGACGAACTGCGTCATCGCGCGCCTGGAAAAGGCGGCAGTGGTGGATGTCATCCATCGAGAGCCCGCGTTCTCCGAGTTGTTCATCGCGCATCTCTTGAATCGAACCATCCGCGTCGAAGCGGATCTGGTGGACCAGCTGTTCAATTCCAGCGAAAAGCGCCTGGCCCGACTGCTCCTACTGCTGGCGAATTTCGGCAAGGAGGGAAAGCCGGAACCCCTGATCGCGAAGATAAGCCAGGAGACCCTAGCCGAGATGATCGGCACGACCCGATCCCGCGTCAGCTTTTTCATGAACAAATTTCGCAAGATGGGATTGATCGAATACAACGGCCGCATCGAAGTTCACGCCTCGTTGCTGAACCTCGTCCTGCACGAACAGCCCCAGATTATCGAAGCCGACTCTTCGCCGGCGGACGAAGATTGAACGTCAAACACGCACTCCTTCCTCCACTGGGTCTCCGCATTGAATCATGGTATGGCGCCGCAATGCGCTTTCTCTTGCAACCAGAGCGAGCCTGGCGCCGTTGAGAGAGTATGAGTGCTACATCAAGCTGGCCCCGCAATCGGCTTTTGCTCGCCCTGCCATCCTCCAATCTCAAGCGGCTTATGCCGGAGCTCGAACAAATCCGCTGCCAGCGCTCGCAGATCCTGATGGACGCCGACAGTTCGCTCGACCACGTCTACTTCCCCGACAGCGGCGTCGTCTCGGTGCTGGCGGTTTATGCGGACGGCAGCATCATCGAGATGGCGACGATCGGCCGGGAGGGCTGCACTTCCGTGCAAGCCATCCTGGGCGCCAAGAGGTCCTCCGTCCGGCTTCTGGTCCAGATTCCGGGCGGCGCAGCGAAGATGTCGCGCGCGGCGTTCACGCGGGCCATGGGGTCGATGCCGTCCTTCCGGACTCTCATGTACGCCTACGTACAGGCCTTTCTCGAGCAGGTCCTGGTGTCGGTTGCGTGTAACGGCGCGCACAGCCTCAAGGAGCGGCTGGCGCGTTGGCTGCTCATGATGCGCGACCGCGGTGACGATGATGCACTGCAGATAACTCAGACGCTGCTCGCCGAAATGCTCGGTGTCCAGAGGCCGACTATCACCAATGCTGCCCGCGAGTTGGAGCGTGCCGGTTTGATTGTGCGCGGCCGGCGGCAAGTCACGATACTGGATCGGCAGGGCCTCGTTCAGGCATCTTGTGAATGTTATCAGCTGGTTCGGGCACGTATCGCTTTTCACCTTCCCAAGACATACGCATAGGAAGCGATTTCTGCCGGATTGGTAATGTACATTACCGACAACATCCCCTAAAGACGCTCATAGTCAAGTCAGGTGGAGGGCTGACGTACGCCTGCTGGCAAGATCGTATTCCTGCTATAGAGGATGAGTCTCGCCATCGGGACGGGTGCCGGAGCCGCTGACATGCGCGACATCAACCTGCCGGATTTCGTGGAGCCGAGCCTCTGGGAAGGAGGCCTCTGTGGCGAACAATCATAAATCTCCCTTCGATCCCAAAGCGTTTCTCGCGAAAATAAACGGGGGGAGGACCCTGTCCGAATACCGGAAGAATCAGGTGGTTTTTCAACAGGGCGATTCCGCTGATTCGGTTTTTTACATTCAAACAGGAAAAGCCAAGGTTACCGTGATCTCGGAGCAGGGCAAGGAGGCCGTGGTCGCGGTTCTCGGAGCCGGCGATTTCTTCGGCGAAGGATGTTTGGCCGGGCAGGTTCTGCGCCTGGCAACGGTCACCACGCTAACGGAATGTGCAATCACGCGAATGCCGAAGGCGGAGGTCGTGAGCGTAATTCACACGGAGCCGGCGTTTGCCGAGCTGTTTATCTCGCACCTCCTCGCCCGCAACACCCGCGTCGAGGAGGATCTCGTCGATCAGCTGTTCAACTCGAGTGAGAAACGCCTGGCGCGGACGCTCCTGCTTCTTGCGAATTTTGGCAAGGAAGGCGAGCCCGAGCCGGTGCTGGCGAAGATCAGCCAGGAGACACTGGCAGAGATGATCGGCACCACGCGGTCACGCGTAAGCCATTTCATGAACAAATTCCGGCATTTGGGACTCATTGACTACAACGGCCAAATCCACGTCCACCGCTCGTTGTTGAATCTGGTTCTGCATGAAAAGCCGGAAATCAGAAGTTAGAGTGGATTCCGTTCATATTGAACCAAAGCGATTCATTCCGAGCGGAACGCGCTCTAGTCCTGCCAATCCGAGCATCTGAGTCTCATGGCTGTGGGGCGAGTGCTCGACTTGAATCGCGCGGTGGTCCGATAGCGTAACGATTGGGGCCAACAACGGCGTTGGCACGTTGTCGTCGGGATTCTGGCACAACCTTCGCGCGAACCAAAACGTGTCATCCCCACGCACGCAGGGGCAAGCGGCAAAGCGTTTATTCAGCGCTCGGACGTGCGTTGGCTGGTTCCCACTTGAGTCTGCTCTCCAGCCGCGCTTCGCGTGGACCTGTGGCGCGGGAATGACATTTTTGGCTGGAGATCCAATCCGATCGGAACCAGTATTAGATGCGCCCCACCAGAAACAGGACAATAAGTACAACCACAACAATACCGACCACTCCACCACCGAGATACATCTGTTTTTCCTCACGAGTTGCAATAAGGGAACGCGCGAGCGCCACTATCGACTCCGGCCTCGCTGCAACCTGGCAAGGAATATGTGAACGGCAGTTCGTCAACCAAAGCGGCCACAATCCCGGGCATGCATCAATCCTCTGGCAAAGTGCCCGAGTGGCCGTGCGGTAGCTGGTCGCCCGTGGATGTGAGCAATTGCGCACAGTTTTTGCGCCGACACGGGCGTAGGGTGAGGAGCAACGAATTCCGGACGACGGGTTGCGAACGTCCACGATTCCGCACGCGCGCACCTCGGAACGTCAAATCTGGAAGTCCGGAGGTAAAACGGAGATAGACCATGTCGCTCGGACTCATACTCATCATCATCCTCGTCATCTTCCTTGTCGGTGGCTTTAGCGGCCGCTTCGGCGGCTATGGATATGGCTACGGCCACCGTGGGATCGGAATCATCGGCATCATCCTGATTGTCATCGTCGTCCTGCTTCTCATGGGCAGAATTTGAAACGAAAGGTGAAATGGGCCTGTCCCGGATTAACTCTGATTTTTTTGAAGGACGGGAACTGGCCGGGATAGCCGCACGCGCGGGAAGCCGGGAATCGTTCGCTTCGCCGCCGGGGGCGCAGTTCCGGTTTGCGGCATCTTCGGTCGTCGCAGCCGTCGCCGTCGCCGCGATCTATTTCGGCCGCCCGATCCTGGTGCCGGTGGCGCTTGCGACGCTGCTCGCTTTCGCGCTCGCGCCCGTCGTCGCCCAGCTGCGGCGATTGCATCTCGGGCGCGTTCCTTCCGTGATTTTGACCGCGTTGCTCGCGCTTACAATCATGGGCGGCATCGGAACCTTCATCGGCGCGCAATTCGCACACCTCGCCGCCGATCTGCCGCACTACCAGCACAACATCGCCGGCAAGATCCAATCCCTGCGCGGCTCAGCCGCCGCAAATAGTCTGATCGGCCGAACTTCGTCATTGCTGAGCAATCTGGACAACCAGGTTCCAGCCTCGCCGCGCGACTCTCACGCATTGGCGACAACCGGTCTCGCAGTTCAAACTACCTCCCCCGAAACGCCGGTGCCGGTGGAAATACGCAAGCCGGCCGCATCTCCCATCGATCTGATTGAAGCCGTCCTCGCGCCGCTCCTCGAGCCATTGGCGACGGCCGGAATTGCCATCATCTTCGTCGTGTTCATTCTCCTGGAGAAGGAGGATCTGCGAGACCGCTTCATCTGGTTGGCGGGATCGAGCGATCTGCAGCGGGCCAAGGCGGCGCTGGACGACGGCGCCGCGCGGCTCAGCCGGTATCTTCTGACCCAGACCGCGATCAATGCGTGCTTCGGCATCCTGATCGGCATGGGCCTGTGGGTGATCGGGGTTCCCAATCCGGGGCTGTGGGCGCTGATCGCAATGATGTTCCGGTTTGTGCCGTATGTCGGCGTTCCCCTCGCAGCCGCGGTGCCACTAATTCTGGCACTTGCCGTGGATCCGGGCTGGTCGTTCGTATTCTGGACTGCGGGTTTGTATTTCGGTCTCGAGTCGGTCACCGGCCAGGTGATCGAGCCGTGGCTCTATGGACGAAGCATGGGCCTGTCCCCTGTCGCGGTTGTTGTTGCCGCGACGTTCTGGACCTGGGTATGGGGTCCGGTCGGCCTGCTCCTGTCCACACCGCTGACCATGTGCCTTGTCGTGCTGGGCCGCCACGTCGAACGGCTCAAATTTCTCGACGTCCTGCTCGGCAACCGGCCGCCTCTGGCGAACGAAGAATCCTTCTACCTGCGAATTCTGGCCGGCGACCCGGACGCGGCCGCCCATCAGGCGGAATCGTTCCTGAAGGAGCATTCGCTGTGCGAGTTTTACGACGTTGCGCTCAAGGCGCTGGTTCTCGCGCAGCTGGATGTGAACCGCGGCGCGCTCGAGCCCGACCGCCGGTCGAGCGCCAAAGACCTGGTCGAAGGCCTGATTGAGAATCTTTCGGATCACGAAGACATCCCGGCGGACGAACCGCCGCCGGGTGCGTCCGGCTTAGAAACGGCAAGGATATTCGCACCGGAATCGCTTCCGCTGGATTGGGTTGGGCAACCGGTGCTTTGCGTGGCGGGGCGTGGCATCCTCGACGAGGCGGCCGGCCTGCTGCTTGTCCATCTGCTCGAGAGACGAGGAATCGGAGCGCGCGTGATTTCCGCGACCGAGGCATCGCCTGCGAACATCCAGAGGATCGATCCCTCCGGCGTGCGGTTCATCTGCCTGTCCTATCTTGAAGCAGGAAGCGATACGAGCGCGCATTATCTCATGCGCCGTCTTCGCCGCCGCATTCCTACCGCACACGCCATGACCTGTTTCTGGGGGCTTGCCGGAGAGAACGCCCGTTATCTCGATGCCGTCTCCGCGACCGGCTGCGATGTCGTCACCAATCTTCGGGAAGCCGTGGGGCGCATCGTAGCAGCCGTGGGACAAACACCGGCGCGGTTCAATCCCGGAGCGGCGCTCTCCGCTTCGGAGAGAACAGATTCGCGTGCGCGGGCAGTCGAGGCTGCGGCGTGATGCGGTCGTCCCGATCCGCTCGGTTTCGAAACACGCAACCTATTTTTGTCATTGCCCGCGCGTGAAGCTTGTCCTCCGGCCGCGCTTCGCGCGGACCGGGGGGCGGGCCATGACAACTATTTTTGATTCAAACCATACCGCTCTGGTGATTTTCATTTCAGAGCCAGCCCCAGAACTGCCGAACGCGATGGGCATTCGCGTTCGTCGGGGTCGTCGCAGCATCGAGGATGTGTGCGTAAGGCGCGCCAATCTGGATCGCCCAATCCGGTGTTGTCTCTCCCAGCGTGACGATTGATTCTATGGTGCCGCCCGCCTCCACGAGGGCCTTCACGTAGTCGTCGGGTCGCCGGCCCTTGGGGCCGAACCGCAGCCGGAACGCGAGAATCAAATTCTGTCGAACAGCCGACCTGGACCACCGCGCCAGCCAGGATTCCGGCGTGGGAACGTTCTTCTCGTTTATTGACGCAACTTTCGGATGGATCTGGATGCTTTGACCGTTCGTCAACGTGACCTCGATAGGGTCCAGACGGTCGCGCGAAATGCCGGTGAGGGCACGGACCGTTGAGCCCTTCCGCGAACTCATATCGCCGAGCAACACCCATGCGTGAAGATTCATCTCTGATCCGAAGCCCGCATCGTTCAGCGATAAATTCGCGAAATCTTCGTTCCCTCGATGCTCACGCTGGCCATCAGGCCTTGCTGATCGAAGATGAAGGCATAGGCGTCGCCCTTCAGTGTCGATGTCGACAGATTCTTGGCTATCCCTTCGTTCACGACCACCAGGGTCGGGCCGACGCCCAGTTCCCAGCCGTGGGATTTGTTGAGGTAGTCGATGGCTCCGCGGTTCATGAGAAATACGACATAGCCGTACGATTGTGCGCCGGCCTGAAAGCCCCATGAGGCCGAAACCGAGTTGTAGTAGTTGAGAGTTCTCGGACCCTCGTGCAGAACGCCTTCGCCGTAGGCGCCACCAAACACAAAACCGGCTTTGACGATGTTCGGGAACACGAGGACGGCTTGCGCCTGCCTCGAAATCTGCTCCGCAACGGGGTTGGTTCTGTAGAGCATCTGCAGAGCGTGGGCGGCGTCTCTGTTGAGATCTTGCGACGTCGAGGCGGCGTAGGCGCGATCGAAGGTCGCGACCGAGGCCGGAAGAGCGCTCGCGGCTGCGAGGCCCAGCGCCAGGAACATCTGTCGTGTATTGGTCATTTGGCAATTCCTTGTTTCACGAGGACTGAATTCCCGAAAACGAAAACATGGCCTGACGTTTCATTATGTGACTTGTGTATTGGACGTTGACTATATTGAACGCTCTCAAATGCAATAAGGTTCCTCGTTATGTAGATCGCGCGAACTGCGCCGTAATTACAATATCTGGCAAATATAATTGGCCTATCATTATCTTCGTGATCCGTTCATTTTATTCCAAGTCGGAACTCTCATAAATAAAGAGTGAAATTTTTTAATTCTGTCGGTCATTAATTCTTGGAATATCGCGATATTCTGCCTTAAACCCTAGTTGAGGTGAGCAATTCTGCACAGTTTTGATGCCGATGGCAGGGTAATCTCCCCCCTCTGACGATCGAGAAGAGTCGATATGAAATCGCAAGCCCTGAATATGCGCGACCCGCTGGTATCGCCTGCCCCCCGCCCTTCACCTCAATTTCAGCGCGACCTCATCGCCCTCATTCCGTGGCCGCCATCGCTTCGAACCCGGCACGAACTACAAAGCGCACCCGGAGGTGCGGCGAGGACTGCCCGTGCGTCGCCGTCGCGGCCTGTTTGTCGCAATGGAGGCCGCACATGACTACGGACGTCGGCAGCAAATGGCCGACCCTTTCCGATCGTGAATTCGCGCGCCAGGTCCGCTGGTCTGTGCCGAGGGATTTCTCGTTCCACCGCCGCAAACGTCCAAAGCTTTTGTCGCCCTTCGGCTGGTGTACCATCCTGGGGGTTGCTGCCGTTGTCATTGGCGCCGGGCTCGCCTTTGCGATGTGACGGACTTGATTCCAGGTGCCTCTCCGCGCGAACTCATGAGTTGGAAATAGCGCGGTCAGACTGGGAAAATGAGCGCGGATCACCGTCTTCCATCTGGGCGGACGATCGCCGTCGGCGAACAGTGGATGAAGATAGGGATCAATGATCGCTGCATGGACAGCGAGGGGAATCGGCTGTCGAAGCGGTGGCACTCCAAAGGGAACTGCATAACCGTACGATTCGCCCCGCACGCCGCGATAAGCGGCTGCGCATACGCAACGCTCGAGCATTCTGACCGTTAGGTCATTGCACGCATCGATGTGCGCAAACATGCGGAAGGAAATGCCATGACGAAAGAAACCCGACATCCAGACATGCGCGATTCGCACATAACGGACGCGACCAGAGCCACCGAAAAGGAGAATCGCGACGCCGCCTTCATCCGCGCGAAAAAGACTCCTGTCGCAGATTTACAGAACGCGGCCACGGACGCGGCTTCGCCAAACAAGCACTAACCCACCGCCGACGTGACCGATTCGCGGGGCGCCCTTGATTTTCGCGATGCACCAAAGAGCGCTTCGCCCGTTAATCCAGTGATGGAAAAGCTCAACAAATCGCGCACATTGACTGACTGGTTCTCCAGGCGCACCGAAAGCCAATATTGTCTCGCTCTCGCGGCGGTCTTAAGCGCCGGCACGGCTGTATGGGTCGCTACACTCATCTGGTAACAGTATCAAAATCATTGATGCGCCTGTTCCGCGTGAGCGGCACAGAAGAACCAATCTCAGCGCCCTGACCAGTTGTGAAGCTTTGCTTTCTCGCTGCAGAAGCGCCGCGGCGGACCAAAATTGCTCGGGTCCGATTTCACACTTCGTACCCGAGCGTTGTCATAGAGCGTTGTCATAGCCTGCTGGCCACCGTTGCCGGTTTGCCCGTCAGGCAGCCTGTTTCTTGTCGGCAATCTTTTCCACGACTGGCAACTGTACCAATTCCTCGAACAGTGAGCGATAGTGGATCATTGCCGTTCTGAGATCCTCAGTATTTGCTTCGCCTTTCCTGAGGCGCAATTCGATCGCGTGCGCCGCGCGGTAGTTTTCCGTCACCCGTGGATGGTCGACGGAAATGTCGGCGGCACGCTGCTCAAAATCGGATACGGGATAGCCGCGGCTCTGCATGACCGACGACACCAGATCGTCGGCTTCCGTGACCGCCCCCTTAGGAGAATCGACGAAATGCGATTGCACGGATTTCCATCGCTCGAGGAATCGTTCCCGCTCCGCCGGCTCAAGCTCGCGAATATTGAGTTTTTCCACCCGTTTTTCACGATCCAGCAATTTCGCTTCCGCACTGGAGCCATGCTTTTGCACGGCTCGCTCGTACTCAGGTCCAAATCGCTGCCGCAGATCCGCGGTCGTCGCCCGGCGCCTCCGGATGTACAACCAGGCAACAGCTGCGATCAACAGGATCGCCACGACGGCGATTCCAATAAGTTCCGGATTCGTCAGATGCAGATTCATGGGTGCCTCCCGGCGTCAAAGACATTAATGGAACAAAGTCTTCCGCGCGAAGTTCCTCAATACGCACCCGTCAGCTCGCGAAAGCACGTCCCATTCTCGCAAACTGCTTCCGGCGTGAGCAATTCTGCACAGTTTCAGCCGTTGACACGGATGTAGACTTGCAGCCGCGGGAAACTTCCCTTCTCTGCCCCGCATTCAATGTGGGCATGTGGGCGCGAACCCGTTGATGAAGGCGGGATGTGCGTCTGCGTGTGGAACGGTAGTTCGACCGCAAACTGAAACTGGAGTTCACAACAATGCACATGTCAAATGAAAGTCTTCTGGTCATACTTGTGGTCGGCGTCGTTGCAGGATGGTTGGCCGGCAAGATCGTACAGGGTACCGGATTTGGAATCATCGGCGACCTCATCATTGGAGTTATCGGGGCCTTTATCGGTGGGTGGCTGCTGCCCCAACTGGGCATCGAGCTCGGCGCCGGAATCGTCTCGGCGATCATCAACGCCACAATCGGCGCGGTGCTGCTCCTGTTCGTCCTCAGATTGTTCCGTGGCAGAAGCGGGTGGCGAGGAAGTTGGGGAAGAGGCGTTTAGAGCATGTTGCATTCATATTGAACCAAAACATGTCGGAGGCGCCGATTCGCCGCGCTGCGCGCGAATGGCGTTTCCTTGCCGTGCGTGGGTTCGAACTGTGCCGCTGAAATGCCTGAGCGTTCAGGCAGCTTCCTCGTCCGCGGGGTCGCGCAGGGCGTAGCCACTGCCCCAGACGGTCTCGATGTATTTCTCACCGCTGGTGGCTGCTGCGAGCTTCTTTCTCAGCTTGCATATGAAGACGTCGATGATCTTGTGCTTGGGCTCGTCCATGCCACCGTAGAGATGGTTCATGAACATCTGCTTGGACAGCGTCATCCCCTTCCGCAGCGCGAGCAGCTGCAACATCTGATACTCCTTCCTCGTGAGATGCACGCGCCTGCCGGCAACCTTGACCATTCTGGCGTCGAGACTGACGGCGAGCTTGCCGGTCGTTATGACAGATTGCGAGTGGCCATCGGGGCGGCGCGCCTCGGCCTGCAGGCGCGCGACCAGGTCGTTCGTGTGGTCACTCATTCAACTTCCTCCAGTGGCGCTTGACGTTCAGCCGCGACGAAATATCAGCGGCCAAGCGACAGTGCGCGAACGCAAAAACACGAGAACCTCCTCGAAGTTTCGAGGAATCATTCCCGTCGAGGAAAAAGGCTAAACGAGTTCGAAGGACAATACTGTGCAGAATTGCTCACAGGCGCAACCACGAGTAAGTGCTGACTGAGAGGCTGCAATCCTTGCGGTCGACCTGCCGATTTGCCGAGACTTGGAGTGGTGAACGCCCGGGTTGGGCGGACCGTTTCAGACCGCTCAAAACAGCCGGGTCAGTGCGTGCGACAGACTCGCAGTCTGCCAGACAACCGCAGCAAGCATGACGAGCATGAACAGCGCGGCGCCGAGCGTGGCGCAAAGGAGTACGCCATCCTGCTCCAGATACGCGAATGCTATGAACATGACGAGAATTGCCGGCGGCACGTTGCTGAGTGGAATCGGGGTGAGCATGCTCAGCCCAAGCAACAGGATGACAATTCCGACCACGCGCTTGGTCGCCTCGAAAGGGGTTGGCCAACGCGGGCGGATGAAGCGTTCCAGATACGTCAGAACAGGCACAGCCCGATGAATCAGGGCGGCGAGACGGCGTGTTCCAAAATGAAGGGAGGCAAGGCGCTGCGTGAAAACAGGACCGCGATTGGCGAGAACCATTTCAAAGGCCGGCACCAGGAGCAGGACGGCAGCGAGAGTCGTTATTCCGGGGAGCAATCCCAGCAGTCCCAGGAGCAGGAGGACGACGCCAAACGAGCGGTCTCCGAGCCTGCCGATCAGCCAGCCCAGCGTCACTGTCTCCGCCGGCGTCACGCCGAGCAGTTCGTGCAGCACTGCGGAAGTCGGCGTGCGGGTCGAACGCCGAACTCCCGCTATATCGGTCGCAGCACTGCTTGCCAGGCGAGTTGGGGCGGTTCCGTGTACCATGCGTTGAAAGCCGCCGATCGGGGCGAATTGATCGCGACGTTTGCGTGTTTGATTCTTTCCCAAGTTCAAATAGCAGGTCGCCGGCCGTGAATCTGCCCACTATTGCTCACAACGCGAACAGGCCCTGGATGTACGTTTGCGCCTGAAGCGCGTGACACGCGATTTGGCGGAGTACGAATTGGCGGGGGTTCGCCCGCCATCAACGTATCCGCGATTCTCTCCACCAACGGTTCATGGGGCGGAATACTCCGCCCCATGCCGTCTCATCTGGCGCGCGCCGGAACCGGACCGGCAGCGCGCCAATTCGATTCACATCGTCGACTTGACCGGAATCTTCACCGTGTGCTGCTTGATGGCCGCCGACTTGGGCAGTGTGATCTTTAGCACGCCTCTGGAAAAGAGCGTCTTCACCGACTTGGGGTCGGGCCCGAACGGCAGGGTGATCGAACGCGAAAACTTGCCGAACGTGCGCTCCTGATGGCAGTAGTCGCTGTGCTGAAGGCTGCCTTCCATCCGCTTCTCGCCCTTGATCGTGAGCACGTCGTCGCTCAATGAGATTTCCACATCCTTCTCATCGACGCCGGGCAATTCGGTCTCGATTTCAACAGAAATGTCGGACTCGGTCACGCTCATCCGCGGCGTCGAGCTGTGGGAGGATATTCCCGACGAGGACGGGTAGGAACCAAAACCATCGAGGACATGGTCGATCTCCCTGTTCAAGGCCGAGAGAAATCCCCGGTTTGCATCGAAGCTTGACCCTGGTTTGAACCACGAAGACTGCGGGGACAGATATGACATTTGATAAGACATATTTTTATCCTTGTATCGATTGAGCAAAATTTGAATATTCGTCATTCAAACTGCAAAACTGATATAGGGTTTTATTGTGCGATGGCCATGTTTCCTTCAGTAATATCTGGCAATTATAGAAGTTTTATATTCTGCATTATTTCTGTTTTGTCATTGACTTCGTGATGTGTGACGAGTTTCCCAGGACGTCTCGACGAATTTCATTCGGGCCTGAGCAGATTGCGCGAATTGGGCTGGCGGACCGCTGCGCAGTCATGTGCGCGGAGGTCTTGTGGTGGCGGTGTCATCGGCGGATCATCGCCATACCTGATCGCTGCCGGAAAAGACGTCGTTCACATTCTCGGACCGCGCAAAATCGAAACGGCGCAAATCACAAAAGCTGCAAGGATCGGATCTGCCGGGATGCTGACCTATCCTCTAACGTGACAACGCCGTCGGGGCCAGCGCAGGCAAGCCGCCCGCGGTCCCGGGAGCATCTGCGGAAAGCGTGACAACCGAAGCCCTGACAACCGCGACGCCATCTCCCGCGATCCAGCGCGTGCTGCCCTGGCTCGTGGCGGTCGCGCTCTTCATGGAATCGCTCGACACCACGATCTTGAATACCGCGGTGCCCATCGTCGCGAAGGCGATCGGCACTACTCCGCTCGGCATGAAAGCCGTGCTGGCGAGCTATACGCTCAGCCTCGCCGTCTTCATTCCAATCAGCGGCTGGATGGCCGACCGGTTCGGCACACGGCGCGTGTTCGCCTCTGCCATCGGCATATTCACGTTCGGCTCGCTCCTGTGCGGACTGATGAGCAACATCCATCTCCTCGTCGCCTGTCGCGTGCTGCAGGGATGCGGCGGTGCCATGATGGTGCCGGTGGGCCGGCTCACGCTGGTGCGCAGCTTTCCAAAATCGCAGCTGATCCGGGCGATGAGCTTCGTTGCGATCCCCGCGCTGGTTGCGCCGATGCTGGGCCCCGCTGCGGGCGGATTCATCGTCGCCTATTTTCACTGGCGCGCCATCTTCTTTCTCAACGTCCCCGTCGGCATTGCCGGACTGGTGCTCGTCTGGATGAAGCTGCCGGACTATCGCGAGCGGACGAGGCCGCTCGATATCGTGGGCCTTATCCTCTTCGGCGCCGGATTGGCGCTTCTGTCCTATGTGCTCGAAGTCTTCGGCGAACACGCGTTGAGCGCGGCGGAGATTCTCGGGCTTCTGTTCGTTTCGATAGCGCTCCTGTTCGGCTATGGCGTACATGCCGAGCGCACGCGCTGGCCGCTGCTGCGGCTGGGTCTCTTTCGCATCCGCTCCTTCGCCGCCGCTGTCGGCGGCGGTTTCTTCACGCGGCTCGGCATCGGCGGCGTGCCATTCCTGCTGCCGCTCCTCTATCAGGTGGGATTGGGATTCTCGCCCGTGCAGTCGGGCCTTCTGATCATGCCGCAGGCCGCTGCTGCGATGAGTACGAAGATCGTGATCCGTCAGATCCTGCAGCGCTTCGGCTATCGCACGGTGCTGATCGGCAACACGCTGCTGATGAGCGTTTTCTTGATGCTGTTCGCCGCCATCGGAACCGGCACGCCGGTCTGGCTGATCGTGGTGCAAGCCTTCTGCTACGGCGCGCTGACTTCGACTCAATATACGTGCATGAACACGCTTGCCTACGCCGACGTGTCGCCGGCGAAAGCGAGCGCGGCGAGCTCCATCGCCAGCACCTCGCAGCAATTGTCGATCAGCTTCGGCGTGGCCATCGCGGGCCTCGCCACCATGTTCTTCGTGCCGCCGGCCGCGCGGTCATCGCCCCTCGATATGATCCACGGTCTGCACCACGCCTTCCTCGCGCTCGGCCTTTTCACCATGGTCTCAACTGTCGTGTTCAGCCGTCTCAGGCGCGAAGACGGCGCCGACGAGACACGGCAGAAGGATATTCATTTGGGGTAAATTCGGAATTGCTTTTGTTGGCTGAAACAGGTCGAAATATAAATCCGCGTCCTCGAAAAACCGTGCCCTGTCTTCTAATTGCGTGCGCCGTTAGCTGGAAGCTTCAGTTCAGGATTATTCCATGTTTCCACCCGGGCGCATCGTCTGTCTGACCGAGGAGACCGTCGAGACCCTGTACCTGCTGGGCGAGCAGGATCGGATCGTCGGCGTGTCGGGCTATGTCGTTCGGCCGCCGGAAGCGCGGCGCGACAAGCCGAGGGTCAGTGCCTTTACCTCGGCCCATACGGAAAAGATTCTGGCGCTCAAGCCGGATCTTGTTTTCACATTTTCCGACCTCCAAGCCGATATCGTCGCTGACCTGATGCGGTGCGGGTTGCATGTCCACGCCTTCAATCACCGCACCATCTCCGGCATTCTCGATATGATGAGGATGGTTGGCGCGATTGTCGGCGCCGATGCTAAGGCCACGGCGCTGGTGAGCAACATGGAAGCGCGGCTGGTGGAAGCGCGCGCACGTTCCACGAATTTGGCCCGCCATCCGAAAATCTTTTTTGAAGAGTGGGACGATCCCTTGATCTCCGGGATCGGTTGGGTGTCGGAATTGGTCGAGATCGCTGGCGGCGTCGACATTTTTCCGGACCGCGCCAAGCAGGCCGCCGCAAAAGACCGGATTGTGACTGGGGCCGATGTCATTGCCGCCGCACCCGATATCATCATCGGCTCCTGGTGCGGCAAGAAATTTCAGCCCACGAAGGTCAAGGCGCGCGCCGGCTTTTCGGAGGTTCCGGCGGTCCGCAACGGCAAACTTTATGAGATCAAGTCCCCAATTATCCTGCAGCCCGGGCCGGCCTGTCTGACCGACGGATTGAAAGCGCTCCAGACGATTGTCGAGGATTGGGCCGATTGATCGCTCGGGTCAGCGCTGCGCCTTGCGGAACGCCTGCAGATGGAACTGCGCCTGATCAGGCGCATAGCGATGCTGCGCTCCCACGGGACAGGCGCGGCGGGCGCGACAGCCGTGATCTCTGCAGTCGCTTCCTTCTGCAGTGTCGAGATGGGCGACGCAGGCCGCGACATCATATCCGGCTGGAGAAAAGGCATTTACCGGACAGGCGGTCAGGCACGGCTTTTCGGCGCAGCTTTCGCATGGGCTGGTGCGGCGATCCGGTTGAGGGAGTTCGAGCAGCTGGCTGAAGGCCAGCGCGCCGCGCCACGCATGCCACAGGCCCCAGTCTGGATGAATAAGCATGCCGAGTGGCGACGGATAAACCGGTTCGGCCTTCTGCGCCCAGCGCTGAAACGGCGCCCAGGGCGGACCATCGAAGGGAAATATCGCTGTGGCGCCAAATCTCGCCGCAACAGCGCTGACAATCCGGCGCGACCAGCGATCGAGAGGATTGGGCTTGCCGTCGGCGGCTTCGGGCGAGGACGCAAAGAAGGGCCAGTTTTCGCGCCCGGTGAATCCGACCAGAACGAGGGTACCAATTTGCGCGCCGACCGGAAGATCGGCCGCGCCGGGATGAAACGCGCCGCGCCAGGCCAGCCCCTGCGCGGCGATCGCGATTCGTAGTTCGGCGAGCGTCACATATTCCGCCGGTACTGCCCGCCGACCTCGAACAACGTGTCGCTGATCTGGCCCAGCGAGCAGACACGTACCGCATCCATCAAGACCGCAAAAACATTCTCGTTGCGGATCACCGCCTGGCGCAGACGTTCCCGCATCCCGGGAGCTTCGTCCACGTGACGATGCTGAAACTCGCGCAGCCGGGCGATCTGGCCGTCCTTTTCGCGCGTGGTCGAACGCTGTAGCGCGGGTCCCGGCCTCTCCGCCTGATGTGGGTTGACGAAGGTGTTCACGCCAATGATGGGCAGACTGCCGTCATGTTTCTTGTGTTCGTAATAAAGGCTTTCCTCCTGGATCTTGCCGCGCTGATAGCCGGTCTCCATCGCCCCCAGCACGCCGCCGCGTTCGGCGATGCGCTCGAACTCCTGCAGCACCGCCTCTTCCACCAGATCAGTCAGCTCATCGATGATGAAGGAGCCCTGGTTGGGGTTCTCGTTCCTGGCCAGGCCCCATTCGCGGTTGATGATCATCTGGATCGCCATCGCGCGGCGAACGGAGTTCTCGGTCGGCGTCGTATAGGCCTCGTCGAATGCGTTGGTGTGCAGGCTGTTGCAATTGTCATAGATCGCAATCAACGCCTGCAATGTGGTGCGGATATCGTTGAAATCCATCTCTTGCGCATGCAGCGAGCGGCCGGACGTCTGGATGTGATATTTCAGCTTCTGCGAGCGTTCGCGGGCCCCGTATTTGAAGCGCATGGCAACCGCCCAGATGCGCCGCGCCACGCGGCCGATCACCGAATATTCCGGGTCCATTCCGTTGGAGAAGAAGAAGGACAGGTTGGGCGCGAAGTCGTCGACTTTCATGCCGCGCGCCAGATACGACTCGACGAAGGTGAAGCCATTGGCGAGCGTGAAGGCAAGCTGCGAGATCGGGTTGGCCCCGGCTTCGGCGATGTGATAGCCGGAGATCGACACCGAATAGAAGTTCTTCACCTTGTGGTGCACGAAATATTCCTGGATGTCGCCCATCATTTTCAGCGCGAATTCCGTCGAGAAAATGCAGGTATTCTGGCCCTGATCCTCTTTCAGGATGTCGGCCTGCACCGTGCCGCGCACGGTTTCGAGCGTCCAGGCGCGGATCTTCGCCGCTTCGACGTCGCCCGGTTGCCGGCCATGTTCGGCCGCGAATTTTTCCAGCTGCTGATCGATTGCGGTGTTGAAAAACATTGCCAGCAGCATCGGCGCCGGCCCGTTGATCGTCATGGATACCGAAGTCGCGGGCGCGCAAAGATCGAAGCCCGAATAAAGCACCTTCATGTCGTCGAGGGTCGCAATGGAAACGCCGGAATTCCCGACCTTGCCGTAAATGTCGGGCCGCTCGTCCGGATCCCAACCGTATAGTGTCACCGAATCGAACGCAGTCGACAGTCTCTTTGCTTCCGAGTCCTTCGACAGGAGCTTGAAGCGCGCATTGGTTCGGAAAGGATCTCCTTCGCCGGCGAACATGCGCGTCGGGTCCTCGCCCTCGCGCTTGAAGGCAAACACGCCCGCCGTATAGGGAAATGCGCCGGGGACGTTTTCGGTCAGCATCCAGCGCAGGATCTCGCCGTGATCCTCATAGCGCGGCAGAGCCACCTTGCGGATCCGCGTCCCTGACAGGCTCACGCTGATCTGCTGAGTGCGAATTTCCCTGTCGCGAACCTTCACCACATATTCGTCGCCGGAGTAGCGCTCCTTCACTTGCGGCCAGTTCTCGATCAGCTTTCGGGCGCGGGCGTCCTGGCGCTCCTCGCGATCGGCGATCAAGGGGGCGAGCGCCGAACCATCTCCGCCTTTCGCCTCCAGCATGCACTGCGCGCTTCTCAACTGCTGGATCTCGCGGGCGACGGCCGCCTGGGCTGCAACGATTTTGTGATAGTCGCGAATCTCTGCTGCGATCTCGGCCAGATAGCGCTGGCGCGACGATGGCACGATCGGCGGCCGTGGCGACGGCATATGGCCGGCTTTGCGATCGAACCGGCTGGCCGGCGGATCGAAGCCCTTCTCCACCAGAAGGTCCCGCAGGCCGAGATAAAGCCCGGTCACCCCGTCATCCTGGAAACGCGCCGCGATGGCGCCAAAGACGGGCAAGGTGTCGGGCGATTGGGTGAAGGCTTTCCGATTGCGTTGAACCTGCTTGCGCACGTCGCGCAGCGCGTCCTCTGCGCCCTTGCGATCAAATTTGTTGATCGCCACCAGATCGGCAAAATCGAGCATGTCGATTTTTTCGAGCTGGGAAGCAGCGCCGAATTCGGGCGTCATGACGTAAAGCGAAATGTCGGCAAGATCGGCAATGGCGGTGTTGCCCTGACCGATGCCGGGAGTCTCGACAATGACGAGATCGAAGCCCGCGGCGCGGCAGGCTTCAGCGGCATGGGGCACAAATTTCGGTACTTCGCTGTCGGATTCGCGGGTCGCGATCGAGCGCATATAGATTTGAGGTGCGTTGATTGCGTTCATGCGGATGCGGTCGCCCAGAAGCGCGCCGCCGCTTTTGCGCTTCGACGGGTCGATGGCAAGAACCGCAATTTTGAACCGGTCGCTGTCGAGTCGGAATCGGCGGATCAACTCGTCGCACAACGAAGATTTGCCCGAGCCGCCGGTGCCGGTGACGCCGAGGATCGGCATGTTCCTGCGTTCCCCCGCGCTGCCGGACAGTGCTGCCATGGTCGCCTGGGCGATCTGGCCACGCTCGAGGCGGGTGATGAAACGGGCCAATGGACGCCAATCCGGATTGGCCAACGTCTTAATGTCGACGATGCCGTCATCGCTCGGATCGAAATCGGCACGCTCGATCATGTCGCCGATCATGCCTTCGAGGCCCATGCGCTGCCCGTCCTCCGGGGAGTAGATGCGCTCCACTCCGTAGGCGTGCAGTTCGGCGATTTCGTCCTTCACGATCACGCCGCCGCCGCCGCCGAACAGCTTGATCCGCCCCGCGCCGCGCTCGTGCAGCAGATCGATGGCGTATTTGAAATATTCGACATGGCCGCCCTGGTAGGAGCTGATGGCGATGCCTTGCACATCCTCCTGGATCGCGGCCGTAACGATCTCGTCCACCGAGCGATTGTGGCCGAGATGAATCACCTCCACGCCGGACGACTGGAGTATTCGCCGCATGATGTTGATAGCGGCGTCGTGGCCATCGAACAGGCTCGTCGCGGTGACGAAGCGGATCTTGTTCCGCGCTTCGTGCGAGCTATGCGGTTCCGACCGCTCTGCCACTGTCCTCTTGGAAATTACGCTATCGGACATGATCTTCTCCAGAACCGATCGAGGCGCGCTCTCTCGGTCTTGCCGCCTGCCGCGGCGTCAGAACGACTCGTCCGCCATGGCCACAAGCGTGCTGGCGCCGGCGGTCGTCTCTGCCTCAAGAGCCAACGCCCGGGGCAATATATGCTCGCCGTAAAAGCGCGCGGTAATGATTTTGGCGCGCAGGAAAGCCGGATCGCCTTTTCCCACGGCCAGATCGGCTTTCGCCGCGAGCGCCCCCCTGGCCATCAACCAGCCGCCAGCGACCGTTCCCCATAGTCGCAAATACGACATCGCGCCCGCCGCCGCATCGCGCGGATCGCCGGCCTGATGGGCCAAAATCCACTCCGTCGCCGCATTCAGCGCAGCCAGTCCCTTGGCCAGGGCGCCACGCAGCGATGACAGCTCGCCGCCAGCCGCGGCCAGTTCATCGTCGAGCGACTGCATGGTTGCAATGAATGATTTTGCCGTTTCCCCACCGTCGCGCGTCAGCTTGCGGCCGATCAGGTCATTGGCCTGGATACCGTTGGTGCCCTCGTAGATTTCGGCGATCTTGGCATCGCGCATGAACTGGGCAGCGCCGGTTTCCTCGATATAGCCCATGCCGCCATGAATCTGGACACCCATAGCCGCCGCTTCGGAACCGATTTCCGTACTCCAGCCCTTGACGACGGGAATCAGCAGATCGACGACTGCCTTGGACGCCTCGCGCATCTCGGGATCGGGATGGCGATTGGCCACGTCGAGCTGGGCGGCGGCGAAATAGGCGAGAGCGCGGCTGGCTTCGGTTAGGGCCCGCATCGTCAGCAGCATCCGGCGGATGTCAGGGTGGTGGATGATGGTGACCGGTTTCGCATTGCTGCCCGCGATGTCGCGGCTCTGCACCCGCTCGCGGGCGAATGACGCGGCCTTCTGCAACGCGCGCTCCGCAATCCCGATGCCCTGAAGGCCGACCGACAGCCGGGCATTGTTCATCGTCGTGAACATGTATTGCAGACCCTTGTTCTCTTCGCCGACAATCAGGCCGAAGGCACCGCCATTGTCGCCGTAGGACATCACCGCGGTCGGGCTGGCATGGATGCCCATCTTGTGTTCAAGCGAAACGCAGCGCAGATCATTGTGCCCCTTGAGCGCGCCATCATCGCCGACGAGATATTTCGGTACGACGAACAGGGAAATGCCTTTGACTCCCGCGGGTGCGTCGGGCAGGCGAGCCAGAACCAGATGGACGATATTCTCGGCCAGATCATGGTCGCCGTAAGTAATGAAGATCTTCTGGCCGCTGATCCGGTAGTGGTCGCCTTCCCTCACCGCGCGGGTGCGGATGGCAGCGAGATCGGAGCCGGCCTGCGGCTCAGTCAGGTTCATGGTGCCGCTCCACTGCCCTGAAACCAGTTTCGGCAGGAACCGCGCCTTGAGATCTTTCGAGCCATGGTGGCTGATCGCTTCCACGCCCGCCTGGGTCAACATCGGGCACAGCGCGAACGCCATGCAGGCCGAATGCCACATTTCCTGGAGCGCGGTCGCGACAAGCCAGGGCAGCCCCTGGCCTCCCTGCCGGGACTCGAATGGAACCGCGTTCCAGCCTCCGTCGATGAAGGCGCGATAGGCTGGGACCCAGCCGTCGGGCGTTCGCACGACGCCGTTTTCCAGCCGCGATCCCTGCAGGTCGCCGATCCGGTTAAGCTGCGACAGGACGCCGGCGGCAAATTTTCCGCCCTCCTCGAGGATCGAAACGAGCAGCTCGTCGCTCAAATCTTCCCCGCCGGGCAGCGCGGCGATCTCGCCGAAGCCTGCCAGTCTTGTGGCGGCGAAATGCATATCGGCGATCGGTGCTGCGTATTCGGTCATTTGCTTCCTATTTTCGCACAACCCGCGAAAATGCTGATGACGTATCGCCTATAATTCAACCCTTGGCAAACCATGCGCAACGTTTGCGTCGAAACAGAAATACCTGCACAGGACTGATGCAATGACCCAAAATTCAAACGTTGTCAGTCCATCGAAAACCATATCGGCGGCGATTGCTGAATCCGCTACGCACCTCGAAACGGATTCCTCGTCCGCCGAACAGCGTGCTTTGGCCATTCTCAAGAAGGCGCCAGGGCAGCCGGAGGCACTTGGGTTGCTGGTCAGTGCGCGGCGCCTCACGAACGACCTTCGCGGTGCGTGCGATCTCCTCGAGGAAATGACAAGAGTGGCCCCGAACCTCGCCAGCACGCAATATGAGCTGGGCCTGTTACTGCGGGAATTGGGCGAAGACGACGCGTCTATCGCTGCCTTGCGCCGGGTCGTGCAATTGGAGCCCTTGCACGCAAATGGGTGGCGGGCGCTGGGGGATGTACTTTCGAAAGAGATCCAGACCGCAGAAGCGGCCCGAGCTCACGCGAAATATCTTGAACTTTCTACGCCTGCCCTGGAGCACCTGGAAACTGCCTCCCGGGCGCAGAGAAGCCAGCTTGGTACGGCGGAAAACAGCCTGCGGCACAGGCTTAAGACTCATCCAACGGATGTCGTTGCGCTCAAGCTGCTTGGCAACGTCTATCTTCGATTGTCTCGTCACGAACAGGCCGAGGAACTCCTTTCGAAGGCACTCGAGCTTGCACCGCAATTCACCGAGGCGCGGTGGCTCCTTGTCGGAACTTTCGTGTATCGCGGCAACTGGAAAATGGCGCTCTCAATGACGGAGACGCTTCTCGACGAAGATCCGGACAATTGCGACTACCTGGATACGAAAGCTTACTCGCTCCTTCAGCTCTGCGAATTCGATGCAGCGGCGGCCGCATATGAGTCTCTGCTCCGCACGCACCCGACCGCGGAAAACTGGATGTCCCTCGGTCGAACACTAAAAGTACTTGGGCGAACCGACGATGCCATTACTGCCTACCGGCGATCGCTTGCGCTCAATCCCCGTTTTGGCATGGCGTATTGGTCACTGGCAGAGCTCAAAACGCTACGGTTCGGGGCGGCCGATGTCGAAGCCATGAATGCGGCATTGAATACGGGCGATCTCTCTGCCCGGGATCGCGCGCAGATCCATTTCGCACTCGGCAGGGCCTATGAGGACGCGAAGCAGTACGAAAATTCGTTCGAGCAATATCGGCAGGCCAATGCCACGGTTCGCAGCTTTGTCCGTCACGATTCAGAGCAGAGAGCCAGTTTCGTCCAGCACAACAAACAAGTGTTCACATCGGAGTACTTTCGCGTGCGTTCCAACTGGGGCTCTTTGCGGCGCGATCCGATCTTCATCATAGGGCTTCCTCGCTCCGGCACCACCTTGCTGGAACAGATTCTTGCGTGCCATTCGCTGGTTGAGTTCACCAACGAACTGCAGAGCCTCGAGGGGGTCGTGCGGGACCTCCAACACCGGAATGGGAAAAACTACCCCGGACTGATGCAGGATTTATCGATTCAGCAGGTCGCCGACGCAGGCAGCGAATATATCGAACGCACCGGCACCTACCGTAAATTGAACCGACCATTCTTCACCGACAAGATGCCGAACAATTTTAGTTACCTGGGGATGATCCTGACCGCTCTGCCGAACGCCAAAATAATCGATGCCCGGCGTCATCCGCTCGGCAGCGGATTTGCCATCTTCAAGCACTATTTCCTCGATGCATATTCCTTTGCCTTCGACCTGACGAGCATCGGACGGTATTATCGAAACTATGTCGAGCTGATGGCGCATTTCGATACGGTGCAGCCTGGTCGCGTTCATCGCGTCTTCCATGAAAGTCTCGTCACGGATCCCGAGCAGGAGATTCGCAAGCTGCTGGATTACTGCGGCCTGCCCTTCGAAGAGCAGTGTTTGCGTTTTCACGAGAGCAGGCGCGCCGTGCACACACCCAGTTCCGAACAGGTCCGGCGGCCCATTTCAGCCGACGCACCTGAGCTGTGGCGACACTATGAGCGCTGGCTCGATCCGCTGAAATCCGCGCTTGGAGACGTCCTCGAGGCTTACCCGAACGTGCCGGATTTTCTGCCGAACCGCTCACCTGTGCAGTGGAGCATTCAGCACCGAATCAACTGAGAAGGGAAGCGCGTTGGCCCGGTTCGGTGCCGCCGGCCCGGCGCGGTCGGTAGAAAATACAACGACTGCCGCACCTCCCGTGATCCCCCGCAATCCCTGCTATTCTGCCGTCTACGGCCAAAGCTATACGTACGCTTCGGACAGGGTTTTTGTTGGTAACGGTTTGGCGTCCGGGTGCTTTCACGATAGAACTGAGAGCACAAACGGTTTGCGGGCTGCATGAGGATTTCCGGAGCGAAAACGGCCAGAGTCAGGGGATCGGGCTTTCGCGCGATCGCCTGGATTGTGCTGCTGGCCTTCACGCTGCAGTCCTTCATCATGCAGACGCATATCCACGGTGCTTACGGCGACCGCATAGCGCTCGCGGCGACCGTAACAAACGTTCCGACCCATAAGAAGGCACCGGCCGAAAACGGCACGGCGGATTGCCCCTTTTGTCAGGCCATCGTGCACGCGGCCGCGTTCTACGCTCCCTCCGCGCCAGGCCTCGTCTTGCCAATCTCCGCAGCGAAGACGGCGGTACCGTTCTTCGTTGTGGAGACCATCGGCAGGGTCTCCTCGCACCTCTGGCATAGCCGCGCCCCGCCGCGGCGCTGATCCCTGAATCAGTTCGTGCGTGGCGCCCGCTTCGGCGGGTGTGAGCGCATTGTGCCGACACACAGTCTCCCGGGCGGGGAGCAATCATGACACACACGGATATTGGCATTGTGAGCACAGCGCACTCTTGCGCGCACGGGCCCATGGCTTTCGTGCCGATTGTTGCGGCACTGATTGTGGCGGGGTGCACGGTGGGGCCGGACTTCAAGAAGCCCGCGCCTCCAGAAGTAAGCGGTTATACGGCAGAGAAGTTGACCAAAACCGAAAGCGCCAATGTTCCAGGCGGCGAAGCGCAGACCTTCACGCAGGGCGGCGAAATCGCGGCGGACTGGTGGACGCTATTTCACTCCAGGACGCTCAACGATCTCATTGAGAAGGCCATCGCGAACAGCCCCGATCTCAAGGCGGCACAGGCCGCGCTGCGCGTGGCGCATGAAAACACGGCAGCGCAGCGCGGCGCCTATTATCCGAACGTTTCCGCCGGGTTCTCGGCCGCGCGCTACTCGCAGGCGGGCACGCTCGCACCGGTGCCCAACAACAATGCATTCGAATACAACCTCTTCACGCCGCAGGTGACGGTTTCCTTCGTGCCGGACGTGTTCGGACTCAACCGTCGGATGGTGGAGTCGCTGCACGCGCAGGAACGCGGCACGCACTATCAGATGATGGCCACCTACACGACGCTGACCTCGAATGTAGTGGTCGCGGCCATCCAGCAAGCTTCCATCAGCGAGCAGATCAAGGCGACGGAGGGCATGATCGCCGAGGAAACCAGATCGGTGGAGATCCTTCGGCTTCAGCTGCAGAAAGGTTATGCGAGTGGTGTCGATCTCGCCGCACAGGAATCGCAGCTCGCCCAGGCGAAGGCGACACTGCCACCGCTGATCAAGCAGGCAGCCCAGCTTCACGATCAGCTCGCAGTGCTCTGCGGACAATTCCCGGTCCAGGCGCCGGCACCGAACCTCGATCTCGAAAACCTGCAACTGCCGCAGAACATTCCCGTCAGTCTGCCGTCCACAATCGTATCGCAGCGACCCGATATTCTTCAGGCGCAAGAGAACCTGCATGCCGCGAACGCGAATATTGGTGTCGCCATCGCGAACCGGTTGCCCAATATCGAGCTGACGGGCAATGCGGGCAGCACGGCGCTCGCCATCGGCCAGGTGTTCGCGCCGGGCACCGGTTTCTGGAGCCTTGGCGCGACGCTGACGCAGCCGATCTTCGAAGGCGGCAAGCTGCTGCATGAGGAGCGCGGCGCACGCGCGGCCTGGCAGCAGGCGGCCGCGCAATATCGCAGCACCGTGCTTGCCGCGTTCCAGAACGTCGCGGACTCGCTCGTGGCGCTTCAAGAGGATGCGGACGCGCTGCAAACAGCCGCTACGGCGGACGAATCCGCAAAGGTTACGCTCGATCTCACACAGCGCCAGGTGAAGGACGGACACAGCGGATATCTGTCGCTGCTCACCGCGCAGGAAGCCTCCCAGCAGGCGCATATCAGTCTGCTGCAGGCGCAAGCCAGCCGCTATGCCGACACCGCGGCGCTGTTTCAGGCGCTTGGCGGCGGCTGGTGGCATCGCACCGATCTGGTAACAACTCTTGATCCTGGGTGACTCATGCACCGACCAATTTTTTACGCAGAGGACGCGGAGGATGCGCGGAGGATGCAGAGGAATTTCTTGCGCGCTTCACGCGCAATCCGTTTCCCGCGTCCACTGCGCAACCTTCGCGTCCTCTGCGTTAAATCTGCCTTCGTGTCACTGGCGCTCGTGGCCGGATGCTCGCCCGACAACAGCAACCAGAAGACGGCGACCGCCAGCAACGTCACGCTCACGGATGCGCAGAAAGCGAACGTCCGTATCTTCACAGTCGCGCAATCGCAATTCCACAAGGCGGTGAACACCAACGGCGTCGTCGATTTCGACAACGATCAGGCGACGGGCGTGATGTCGCCGATCTCCGGCTCCGTCTCGCGCCTGCTGGTAAGTCCCGGCGAACATGTGAACAAAGGCCAGGCGCTGGCGACGGTGGATTCGCCGGACTACACGGCCGCGATCGGCGCCTACCGAACGGCCATCGTGGCAGCCAACGCCGCGCGCCAGCTCGCCGACATGGACAAGGATTTGCTGGCGCATCAGGGCGTCTCGGAGCGCGAGGCGGCGCAGGCCGAAACTGACGCCGTTACGGCTGAGGCCAATCGCGCCGCCGCACTTCAGACCCTGGCGTCGCTCAACGTCGATTCGGCGACGATCCAGAGCATCCAGCGCGGGCGGCCGGTCGTCAGCAAGGGCGGCGTCATCCGTGCGCCCATCGCCGGCACCGTTGTCGAGCGCCTGATCACGCGTGGCCAGCTGTTGCAGGCGGCCACCACACAGGCCTTCACCATCGCCGATCTGTCGCGCGTCTGGGTGATGGCGCAGGTGTTCGGCCCCGACATCGACAATGTGAGCCTCGGCGACAGTGTGCAAGTAATGACCGGCGGCGACTCCCGATCCGTCGCCGGCAAAGTCACCAACATTTCGACGGAAGTCGATCCCAGCACGCGCTCGGTAATGGTGCGCGTGACGGTGGACAATCCGGCGAATACTCTGAAGAAGCAGCAATATGTTCGCGTCTCGATTCAGTCGCATGGTGTGACGGGCGGCCTGATGGTGCCGGTGGCAGCGGTGCTGCATGACGACGAGAATCTTCCGTTCGTCTATATCGTGCAGCGCGACGGCAGTTATGCGCGCGCGCATGTGACGCCTGGCTATCGCGCCGGCGACCGATACCAGATCATCGCCGGTCTTCGCGCCGGTGAGCAGATCATAGCCGATGGCGGCCTGTTCCTGCAGTTCATGCAAAGTCAATGAGCGATCTTCCTCCGTCCCACCGGGAAGAGCCGCGCTCCCGTTCCATTATCGACCGGATCGTTGATTCGTCGTTGCAGCAGAAATTTCTTGTCGGCCTGATGATGCTCGTCGTGATCGGCGCCGGAACCTGGGCGCTGCAGCGCCTGCCGGTGGATGCCTATCCCGATCTTTCGCCGCCAATGGTGGAGATCATCACGCAATGGCCCGGCCACGCGGCGGAGGAGGTGGAGCGCCTGATCACCGTGCCGGTCGAACGCGGCATGAACGGCATCCCACGTACCGCCATCAGCCGCTCGATCTCGCTCTACGGATTGTCGGACGTCACGCTCACTTTTGAGAATGGCACGGACAACTACTTCGCGCGGCAGCAGGTGCTCAATCTGCTGCCGGGCGTGAATTTGCCTCCGGGCGTTTCACCGTCGGTGGCGCCGATGTCGGCGCCGTCAGACCTCATCTACCGCTATGTGCTGGAGAGCCCCGACCGTTCGCCGATGGAGCTCAAAACCTTCGAGCGCTGGATCGTCGAACCCGCATACCGCTCCGTGCCGGGCATGGCCGACGATTCGGGCTTCGGCGGCGGTGACATGCAATATCAGGTGCTGCTCGATCCCACGAAAGTCGCCGGCATGGGGCTTTCGGTGGCGCAGGTGCAAGCGGCACTCGCCGCGAACAACAGCAATGGCGGCGGCGGCTTCTACACGCAGGGCGGTCAGTTCACTTACGTGCGCGGCAATGGCCGCATCACCAGCATGGAAGACATCGGCAATATCGTGCTCGCCGTGAACAATGGCACGCCGGTGCTGGTGAAGGATGTGGGCACGGTTGAGATCGGCATCGCGCCGCGCCTGGGCGAGTTCGGCTATGAAAAACGTGACGACGCGGTGGAAGGCGTCCTTCTCATGCTCACCGGCGAGAAGACGCAGAACGTTCTCAAGCGCATCGAAGCCAAGACCGACGAGCTGAACAACCAGATTCTTCCCCGGGATGTGAAGGTACACGCCTTCTACGATCTCAGCGATCTCATCCAGCTCACCCGCTCCATCGTGGAGCAGAACCTGCTGCGCGGCATGGTGCTGGTGATCGTGGTGCTGATCTTCTTCCTCTACGACGTCCGCGCCGGATTGATCGTGGCAGCCACCATTCCGCTGGCATTGCTGTTCGCGTTCATCTGCCTCGACCTTCAGGGCGCGTCCGCGAACCTCCTGTCCATCGGGGCGATCGATTTTGGCATTCTGGTCGATGGCGCGATCTTCATGGTGGAGAACATCTTCCGCCAGATTTCGCTGCGCGAGGGCAGGCCATTCAACGTCATGGAAGTGATCCGCGACGCCGCTGCGGAGGTGGACAGGCCGTTGTTCTATGCGGTGGCGGTTATCGTTGCGAGCTTCCTGCCAATCTATGTGCTCTCTGGCCCGTCGGGCGCGCTGTTCAAGCCGATGGCCGACACGATGATCTACGCCCTGATCGGTTCGCTGGTGGTGACGCTGACGCTCCTGCCCGTGCTTTGCGCCTCGTTCATGCGCAAGGGAATCCACGAGCGGCGCAACAAGCCGTTCGAATGGATGAAGGGGCAATATCTCCGCGGTCTGGATTACTGTCTGGCGCGGCCCTGGTGCACGACCATCGCTGCCGGCGCGCTGCTCGCGGTGTCTCTGCTCTTCGTGCCTTTCATCGGCGCGGAATTCATGCCGCAACTCGACGAAGGCGCGTTGTGGGTGCGCGCGACAATGCCCTACACCATCTCGTTCGACGAGGCGGCGAAAGTCACGCCAAGAATCCGCGCGGTGCTGCATTCGTTTCCGGACGTCACCACGGTGACATCGGAACTGGGCCGCCCGGACGATGGCACGGATTCGACGGGCTTTTTCAACGTGGAGTTCTTTGTCGGCCTGAGGCCTTACGCCGACTGGACCGGCCCTTATCGCGACAAACCGGCGCTGATCGCGGCCATTGACAGAAAGCTCTCATCGTTTCCGGGCATCATCTTCAACTACACGCAGCCCGCAGAGGACGCGGTGGATGAAGCAGAGACCGGATTGAAAAGCGCGCTGGCGGTGAAGATTTTCGGTACCGACCTCAACGTGCTGCAGGACAAGGGCAAAGCGATCAAGCAGGTGCTGCAGAATGTCCGCGGCATCAGCGACGTGACGCTGGTGCAGGAGCTTGGCCAGCCCAGCCTCACCATCGACATCGACCGCGCGAAGATCGCGCGCTACGGCCTGAACGTCGACGACGTCAATGGACTCATCGAAGCGGCCGTCGGCGGCGGCACGGCGACCCAGGTGGTGCAGGGCGAGAAGGAGTTCGATCTCGTGGTGCGCCTGCAGCATCAGTTCCGCGATACGCCGGAGGAGATCGACGATATTCCGGTGGCCACCTCCGGCGGCCAGCAGATTCCGCTCAAGGAATTCGCCGACATCAAGGTTACCAACGGCGCCTCCTTCATCTATCGCGAGAACAATTCGCGGTATATCGGCGTGCAGTTCTCGGTCGAAGGACGGGATCTCGCGAGCGCCGTGGGCGATGCGATCAGGCAGGTGAAGCAGAAGGTAAGCCTTCCGCAGGGCTACCGGCTGGATTGGGGCGGCCAATACACCGAATACACCGCCTCGCGCGCGCAGATGAATTTCATTCTGCCCCTCACCTTCTTCCTCATCTTCCTCATCCTGTTCGCGCTCTATGGCAATTTCAAATTCCCGTTCATCACCGTGCTCGGCGTGGTGTTGTCGGCGCCGATTGGCGGCATTCTGGCGCTGTGGATCACGGACACGCCGTTCTCGGTGTCGTCGGGCATCGGGTTCCTGGCGCTGTTCGGCGTCTCGGTGCTGACGGCGGTGGTCTATATTTCCTACGTCAACGAACTCAGACGCGGTGGCATGGCGACGAGTGAGGCGGTCAGGGAAGGCGCCATCGTGAAGCTGCGCCCGATCATGATGACGGCTCTGGTGGCCGCACTCGGTCTGGTGCCCGCCGCGGTCGCAACCGGTGTGGGCACGGACTCGCAACGCCCGTTCGCCCTCGTGATCGTGGCGGGCCTGATCGCGCGGCTCGCAATCAGCGTCTATCTCATGCCGGCGCTCTATGAACTTGTTGCCAGGGACGGCGACAGATTGGAAGTGTAAGAGCGCAGCCTTGCGACGGCGCGAATTTCCCGAAAGTCATCGATGGCCGCGACTGTACAACAAACGCGAATGGCACAGCTCGTTCCGCGACAAATCCTGCTCTTCAGTCCATGGTCAAGGCGGAGCAGAAACGAATCCGTACTAAACGTGAGATCACGCCACTGGCGCAATCTACGCAGCCTGCCCGGCCAGTGCTGCCCTGCTTTCGCGGTCCGAAACCACAACGCGCTCCTGGGGCAGATGTAGCCGGGCAATGGTGCCTCGCCCGTGTTCGCTCTCGATGGTGAAGCGGCCGCCGTGCAGTTCCGCGAGCGACTTGACGATAGACAGCCCAAGGCCCACGCCCCCGTGCGAACGCGCATACGAGCTTTCCACCTGCCCGAACGGCTCCATGATGATCGGGAGCTTGTCCGCGGGAATACCCACGCCATTGTCCCGGACGACCATGTCCAAACCGTCCACGGTCCGCTCAACGCGTATCTCAATCAGGTCGCCCTCGCCCGTAAACTTCACCGCGTTGGAGACGAGATTGATAACGACCTGCCGGAGCCTCACCTCGTCTCCGCGCACAAGGATGTTTGTGTCGCCCGACGTGCGAATCTCCTTGCCGGGATGCACGTACCGGCCACCAACTACGGTTAGCGCGTGGTCTATGACAGTGCCGATCCGGATGATGCGATCTTCGAGCTGCATCTTGCCCGAATCAAGTCGGGCCATGTCGAGGACGTTGTTCAGAACAGCGAGAAGATGACGCGCGCCCTGCACCATATCGCCGGCATATTCTGGTGTTTTTTCCGGGTTCACGCGACCGCCAAGTATGAGCTCGGAAAAGCCAATGATGACATTCAACGGCGTGCGCAGCTCATGACTCATATTTGCAAGGAAATGACTCTTTGCGTGGCTCGCCTGCTGGGCGGCTTCCATCGCGAGGCGCAGCCGGGACTCGACTTCGCTGCGCCGTTCGATTTCGCTATCCCTTTCTGTCAATGTTTTGACCAGTTCGGTATTCTTCTGCGCGATGGCGTTTTGGTGACGCTTAAGAAGCGTGTTGCGCCAGGCGATCCAGACCAATAGCAGAATCGCGGTAAGGATAGAGCTTGCGAACACGATCGCCTGGATTTGTGCCCGCGATGTTCGCAGCCTGATATCGCGCTCCAGTTCGGCCGATCTGAGGTGCGCTATTTCCAGGTCTTGCCTGGCGAAATCGAACTGCGCCCCGACCAGCGCGAGATTGGCTGAAGCGGCGAGCGCGCGGCCCTGATCGTCCAATCGTTTGAACGCTTCGAGATGGGTCATGGCGAGTGGCAAATCGCCCTCTGCTCGGTATACGTGATACGCAATTTCATGCATGTCGCGCAGCCCGGGCATGGCCATCTTCAGGTCGCCGCCGCGAAAGACCTTCTCCAGATCCGCGGCCGCGGCGCGAAGATCGCCGCGCCGGTATTCGATCTCGGCCTTCACGCCCCACGAAAGCCGCGCTTCTTCGTCTGAGCCCGTGCTCGACGCAAGCACGAGCGAGCGGTTTGCGGCGCGTTCCGCCTCTCCGAGCTTCTGAACCCTGGCATAGCTCAGAGCCAGATTATTGAGAGTTCTCTCCTGGAATATCGGACTCCTCAGCGAGGCTGCGATGGCAAGCGCCTGCTCGAAGCGTGCAATCGCCTGATCGTAGCGGCCCATCTGCACGTAGACATGGCCGAGATTGTTGGCGGCGGCGAGCGCAACGGCCGAATCGCGAGGAGAGATATGCGCAGCTTCGCGGTAATACCGGCGGTCACGATCGAAGTCGCGCGCCTCTTCATACAGGTCGCCCAGACCCAGCAGCGCGAGAGACTGGCTGCGGGCAATTCCCAGTTTGGCGAATATGGCCTCAGCCTGCTGATAGTTTCCCAGCGCGCTCGCATAGTCTCCGCTCGATTCGGCGATTCGGGCCCGCGATAGCGCGAGGTCGCCATTAAGTTTCGTAAGCGGTCCGTCGCTGGCGGCAATTTGGGCGGCCAGGGTCACCGCGGCGCGCGCTTCCGCGATGCGACTCATCCGCGTCAGAGCTTCTGCCTCTAACCACAATGCAGTCGCAGCGGCGTGACGATACCGCGGTACTCCTTTGTGCCGCTCAGCAATAGCGGCCGCCCGCTGCGACGCGCCCATTGCGTCGTCGGGGTGCGCCATCATCAAACTTTGTGCAGCGCCAACGAGACGGTCGAATTCATACCAGTCTCGCTGCTCTCCCTGTCCCCCAAAGGCGGCGTTGGCATGAGCGGTTGCGAGGATCGGCAGAAGTACGCAGAGCAACGATAGCAGAGCCTTGCAGGCTGAACGGAAGCCCCGGGATACGCTTGTCGGGCACGAGTCCATCGACACCGCATCGGTGCCGGCCATTGCGACATTTCTTTCGCGATTTGTGTCCAACGCCGGTCCTGGCATTTGTGTATCTGAACGCCTCCGTGTCAGAGGCATGTTCCACATTCCCCGAACCTGGCCACTGTCGCGCAGCGAGATTTATGGCGCGTAAAGCGTGTGCTATCGGCGCATGCGCGCTTGAGCATCCCCATTCGAGGGTCATAAGGGCTGCGCGGCGACATCAGACGTCCGCCATGACCAGTCGATTTTTCGGCCGATCAACGGGATTTGCTCGGATTCTCAGGCAACAGGGTAGCCCCGGTTCCAAGCAAAATTCCTAAAATGCTGCAGAGGATATTAACGATTTTCTCTAATAATTCCGTTCCCGATCCCCTTGGGTGGGGCAGATGCTGGACAGTCCCCAAGAGCAACGCCCAAGCCGAGTACGCGGGTTCGAATCCGGTCCGGTGCGCCAGTCCCGTACAAAAATGGGAACCGTCCCGTTTAGCTCGCCGGAGGTAGCGGCGGCGGCGATTGCGGCGCGTGGCCCGGAAATTGTGGCTCTTTCCGAGTCCACGCGGATTTCCGACACAAGGCCGTGCACGTAACGGCGCTGCATGGACTTAGGAGCGTCCAGTAGCCCCCGTTTTAGACGCTCCGCGAGTGCCAGAGCCTGCCTGTTCGAGAGCGCCTGCCGGAAGCGTGGTGCCTCAGCGTCGAGCCTGCTCAACAGTTGGATGCACTGTTCGCGCTCACCTTCAATGCTTGTTAGTTTCGCGCGGAAAAGCGAGGTGTCCGCGACCGTACCTTCCGCAAGTGCGGTCAGAAGACGGTTCGCTTGGGTGTCGAGTTCCTTTAGACGGTTGCGCATGGTGGAACGGCGCTCGATGTTTCCGCTTGCCATCGCGTTTTGATGTTTCTGCGCTTCCCGCAGAAGCTGAGGCAGGCGGGCTGGCGTAAGCAAATGGTCCGCAAGAGCGGATACGACCAAACCGTCAAGCTCGCATTCGCGAATGGCTATGGGCGCGGCGCAAGCGCTCGCTCCTTTGAGGCGGTGCCCGGCGCAAGCGTAGTAGCGATATCGTCCGCTCTTGCCCGTTCGCAGCATCATCGGCGCTCCACAGCTCTCGCACCGGACAATGCCTGTAAGGAGAACGTCGCTCCCCGTAGTTCTAGGCGGCGTCACCGTCGGACGGCGCGCGTGCAAGCGCTCTTGCGAGGCGCGGAACTCAGATTCGGGAATAATCGCGGGAACAGGTACGGCAATCCATTCCCCCCTTGGTCGATCGTTTCCCGTCCGGCTGTCGGTGCGATTGAAGTAGTGCGTTCCGCCATAGCTCTCGCGCGTGAGGATCGAATGCACGGCGCTCGTATAGAACGGCGCGGCGCGATGCTTCATGCCGCGCACGTTGAGCCATGAGGTTATGTCCTTAACTCCCATCGGACCGCGCCTGCCGTCTCCGTCACGGAACAGCCGAAATATCAGCCGCACGGTTTCGGCTTCCTGAGTTTCAATTTCCAGCCGCTTCTTTGTGCGCTGGCCGCGCTGTTCCACTGTCACCGTGCGATAGCCGAATGGTGGCTTCGAGCCGTTCCAGAAGCCTTGCCGCGCATTCTCCAGCATCGAACGAGTGACGTGCTTGGCCGTTTCGGCGCTCTGGTATTCATCCATGACTGCAAAGAGATTTTCGATGATCTCGGCGTTGGGGTTTCCGCCGAAGTCCTGCGTCATGGAAACAAGCGCGATCCCGTACTTTTTCAGCTTTCGCTTGTTTCCTATAAAGCCGACCGTATCGCGGAAGAATCGCGATTGGCTGTGGACGAGCACGATGTCGAAGGGCGAGGGATCGCCTGAGGCCGCGTCCATCATCGCCTGAAACTGGGGTTGCTTGTCATCGCGCGCGCTCGCGCCGGGATCGACAAATTCGCGGAGCACATACCAGCCTCTTGATTCGCAAAACTTTCGCGCTTGCGCGAGCTGGTCTGGAATCGAGATATCGTTCTCGGCTTGGCGCGTTGTCGAGACGCGCGCATAGATCGCAGCCCGTTTGCTCATTCCCCGTCATCCCTATTGTCGTTGGCAGGCGGCGGCAGAGACTCCAACAGCGCCGCGATAACTTCAACCTCCACCATCTGCACCGGCATTCCTTTAGGCAACCGCACGTCTGCTTTAGGGAGCGTAGGCTTTGCCTCTAGGGAATGCCCCTGCCTTACGTTGTCGTTGGCGGGGCTGGTTTCCGGAACGCAGGGCTTGCGGGGAACGCTCACAGTCCAAGCTCCCGCTTGCGAATCTTCGCGATAACGTCCGCTTTCCAGAGCTCCGGAGAATGGCGGCGGCGCATCATGCGCGGGAGCCATTTCAGAAGCTGCCCCAACGTGACGGGCCGCTCGGGACAGTTGCGTGAGAGAAGGGCTGCAATGGCCTTTAGATCGCCTTCCAGTGAGACAGGCTGCCGGTCGAGGGGATATTCGATGCCGGTCAGCAACGGCGGCGGCGGAGATTCTGGCGCGGCGAGAAGCTGGTCCGCAGCGGCGATCAAACCTTCCCACATGGGATGCCTGGGCCAGCGCGAACGGTTTCTGTCGCGAGTGGGAATGCGAAGCGAGGTGTGATGCTTCGCCAGATGCCGCACTAGGCCGGGGAAATAGCCGCGAAGCTGGCCGATAGTCGCGATACCGGCTTGCTTGAGGCGCGGTCCGCGTATCTGGAATTCGCACCGCCAGACGCCCTCCCTCACGCCCCAGATATCGAATAACCAATCCTTGCCGCTTTGCTGTTCGATTTCCGCAACCTTGTCATAGACCCGGCAAACAACATCGTCCTTGCCGAACTGGAACGATTGCGGCGTTCCATCCTCGCGCCACGTTCCATCTTTCCTCGCATCGCTGACAAAATGCTCAGTGCGGAATTCGGGGTTGCCAACGGCAAAATCAAAGGCCGCATCGACGCGGGAGATAACCTCGGGACGTGTCTCGCGCGTTCCGATATTGGCAAGCATGGCGTGGAAGCGCTTCAACGCCTCTTCCAACCTTTCATGCCAGAGTAGTTCCGAACTGAATTGCGCGTGACAACGTGGTTGCAGGCGTTCGCTCAGGGAAAGCGTGAAAGCGCGATTGCTGAGAACGAAGCTGTATGGTTTGCGTCCGCCGCGATGGAGCGCGAAGCGCTCGCCTCCGAATTCGAACTCCGCATAATCTTCGCCGGGGCTAACGCGGAGCCTCTCCTTCTCAAATTTGAGCCGCTCCCAATCAACTCCAATGCCGTCAATGAAAACGCTCAGATAGAGGCTGTCGATACCGACCGCGACCGGCTCAAGTGGGGTCTTGGGCGGCTCATTCATCTTCGTCCCACCCAACCCCCTCGTCTTCAAGGATGCTCTCTACTTGGTCTTCGATATCCTCTCGCGATTCGGTTCCACCAATGCTTTCAAGCTCGTTCTCAACGCGACGTTCGATGCGCCATTTCTCAGTGATCGAGAGACCTTCCACCGAGCGCAATTCGCGCGACAGATAGCCCTTTCCGTAAGAAATCAGATCGCGGCGGCGGGCGGCGCAGCGCTGGGCGTTTTGCTCAATGGCCTTTGCTTCGCGGTAGAGTCGGTCACGTATGCCTTCGGCTATCAGCACAAGTTCGCTGGACGGCAAGTCTTCCACGGGCAGCGGAGACAAACCGGCTTCGATTTCCTTGAGCGCCCGACTCTTGAGTTCCGTGCGGGCGGTTACGTCCGGCCACCACAAATCCAAAACCTGCCGCTTGACGTTCTGAATGGCATTGCGGCGGCGGTTGCGCCTGTCCTGTTCGGCAGCTTCGCGCCGCCCCCGCTCACGAGCAGCTTCCTCGTTCCGCCTTGCTTCCGCTGTCCGCTCACGGTCCGCCTTGCTGGCCGCTTCGTTTTTGGCGAATGTCTCCAATTCCCGCTCACGAGTCTTCGATTGTGCGCGCCGGTCAAGCTCGGCGTGGGCCTCTTCCACCTCCCGCAATTCGAGGCGGATGCGTTCCGCTGTGAGTTGCTGTCCAAGCTGGCGAACGGGATCGAACGGCGCATCCACTTGGGGGAGAGGCTCGGGCAGAATGGCCTTGACGCTGTCGTTGCTTGGCGAGGGGCGGGCTCGGCGTACCGACTCAAGCTGCCTACCGCGCGGACGGGCGAGATATTCCGCACAACCTTTCAGATGCGCTTTGACAGCCTGCCCGTTCGCAAATCTCCGGCCGCAGAACCGACACGTTGACACCGACAGCTCCTAATCATCAGCGGCAGGGCATTCGGTGTCATCATCTTCCGCATCATCGGCGCCAAGCTCGTCCAGCTTGTCGTCGATTGCATCGCGAAGCGAAATCAAAAAACCGATAAGGTCTTCGTTTTGTTCCTCAAGCTCGGTTTTGGTCATTGCGTAACACCGCGAATTCGCGGCCTCCTTTAGGTTCAGTCGTCGTCTTCTTCCTGCATGTCATCCCACCAATCCAACAAATCGCCTTTTGCAAACAGATATTCCCGGCCAACCTGCGCATGGACTGGCAGGTCGTCTTCACTGATCCACCGATAAATCGTGCGGCTCGAAACACCGAAAATCGCGCAGAGGTCGGTACTATCCAAAAGGTCCTCATCGTCCAGCTTCGAGAATGGCTGTTCGCTTGCGTCAACAAACACGCGATGGCCGCCTCCTGCGGCTCTCCCGATGAATTTGCGATTGATCGGCGTGCGGTCACGTTCTAGGTCCATCGACTCACCCCTCCATCGTTGGTACTATGTCATGTCATACATGACAAGACAAAAAATCACGAAAGCGAAATTTTACCACTGATTGGGGGGAGAGTCCCTCCGTCCCGACCGGCTGAGGGTAGCGCCGTGCTCGCGCCGTCAAGGCCGCTTCGCGCCGCCTTCGGCGGTGGCCTACGGCCTTCGGCCTCCGGCCAGCCTTGACTGCGCTTGCGCGCGGCGCTCTTTGGGGAGCCGGTCGGGACGGAGGAATGGCCACTTTTGGTCGAACAAAGGAATGGGAAAGGGGGCGGAGAGGGCCGTACTAGCGCCCGTCCGCGTATTTGTAGCCCCCCGTGTTACCCAGACGGGGTATTATTTCCGAATGGTGGTCTGGTTAGCTTGCTGGAGGAGCGACAACGCTCAGGTTTTGCTTTAGGGTTGGGCACGATGAAACTCGCCTGTAGCCTTCAATCTTGTGGAAAGACGATGATGAAATGGATTTACGCTCCTCTAATCGCAGGGGTTGTTGGCTGGGCAATGCTGTTCCAATCTTCAACGGCGCAAGCTGCCCAGACTAAAGAGAAGGTACTCCACTCTTTCGGTAGCTATCGGGGCGGCACAGGTCCGAAGGGCGGCCTCATCGATGTGAACGGCGTTCTGTACGGAACGACTGCTGTTGGTGGTAAAGGTAGCGGTGGAATTGTGTTTGCGTACGACCCGACCACTGGTGCAGAAAAGGCGCTTTATAATTTCTGCCTGAAGCCGTACTGTGCGGACGGTAAGGACCCAACCGCCAGCCTCATCTACATTAGGGGTAAGCTGTACGGCACTACGCAGGCTGGCGGCGCTCATAATATGAACGGCACAGTGTTTGCGCTCGACATCAAGAACGGCACGGAAAGGGTACTTTACTCCTTCAGCGGCAATGACGGCAGCCAACCAGCCGCCAGTCTCATCGATGTAAACGGCACACTGTACGGAACGACCAGTTCGGGTGGCGCCAACGGCACAAGTTGCAATTATACGGGCTGTGGAACTGTTTTCGCTCTTGACAGAAGGACCGGCGCGGAGACGGTGCTTTATTCGTTTTGCAGCCAGGGCGCTTGTACGGACGGCGCGCAACCATTTGGCAATCTTATCGATGTCGATGGCACGCTATACGGCACGACGTCCGGTGGCGGCAGCTATGAAGGCGGCACCATGTTTGCGCTCAACCCCAGCACAGGCACGGAAACGGTGCTTTATTCCTTCTGTAGTGAGCAGAACTGCGCTGACGGCTGGGCTCCATACGCCGGTGTGATCGATGTAAATGGTACACTTTACGGCACGACAGGAGCCGGTGGTACCCACGCTAACGGTACGGTGTTTGCACTCAACCCCAACACTGGTTCGGAGACAGTGCTTTATTCCTTTTGCGCTTTGGAGAATTGCACGGACGGCGCTAACCCCACTGCCGGTTTAACCTACGCGATGGCAAAGGCAAAGCTGTACGGCACAACCTTTGGAGGGGGTTTCCCTGGTTCAGCATTTGCGATTGACCTACAAACTGGAGCGGAGACGCTGCTTCACGCCTTCTGCAATCGGTTGAATTGCGTGGATGGCAAGTGGCCTGGGGCGGGTCTGATCGATGTGAAGGGGACGTTGTACGGCACAACTTGGGACGGAGGCACCATCAACAGCGGCGGCACGTTGTTTTCCCTCGCGAAGCATTGAGGGGAGCCTAACGAACACGCAATTTGCAATCGGCGCTCCCCCCGGATTTCAAAGCCGACGATCTGGAGTGAAAATTGGGGCATCAGCAACGGGTTGCCGTTACATGGTTGCCAATCCCCAGAACTGGGTCATCGATTGCCGCCTTTCGATTGCCAACGAATGAGGATCACCACCCAGTTCCCATTTTCATCCCGTCCGGTGCGGCGACCAGAACTCGGACGTGACTCGGTGGCCGATATTTCCCCACGCCCTACTCGCTTGGCCAAGCTCTGCTGTTCCCGGATCGCCTTTATGGAGTTCTCAGATAGCCGTGATAGACGCCACTCGAATCGATATCCCAGCCGGTGATCACGTTGTACTTGTTGATGTCATAGCCGGTCGTTCCCTCGCCCGCACCGTTGCCCGCACCCGGCGGATCAAATTCCGTGATGGTGCCGCTACTAGCGCGCAGGAGACCATGGTTCGCGCCGTTGGTGTCGGTGTAAAATCCTGCAATCCGTTTTCTGTTGTTGATGATCTCGCCATAGGTACCTTGATGATATCCGCCGCCGGCGTCAGGGGCGTCGAAGGTGGTGAAATTTCCGCTCGGATCGCGCAGAAAACCGTGGGAAACGTCGCTTGAGTCGTAGTAGAAACCTGAAATCCAGCCCGTGCTATTGACCTGGGTGGCCGTCGTCCCTTGCCCCGCGCCGGTGCCTGCGCCGGAAGGATCGAACTCCGTAAATGTCCCGTCTGTGGCCCGCAAATACCCATGATAGACACTGCTTGAGTCGGTCAGAGAGCCGACGATCGCGCCTGTATTGTTAATTCCGTTCGCGAGCGTTCCCTGGTGATAGCCTGTTCCACTACCGGGCGCGTCGAACGACGTGAGCGTGCCGTTTTTCGTCCGCAGGAACCCGTGCCACACGCGGCTCGAATCGCCATAGGTGCCGGCAACCGTGCCGGCGCTGTTGATGTAGTTGACATAGGTGCCGTCGAGACTTCCGTTCGAGGGATCGAACGTGTCTACAGTGCCCCCGCCCGCCCACACGAAGCCTTCGCCCGCGCCGGTGTTCGGATCGGTGTAGTCGCCGGCAATCACGCCTTTGTCGTTGATGGTCGTCGCGAGGGTCTGCCCGCCATTGACATCGAACGTCGTGTACGCGCCATCGGGCGCGTACAGAAATCCGTGGTAGCTGCCGGAGCTGTCCGTATAGGCTCCCACCACGGCGGACAAAGAATTGATGGCGAATCCAATAGTGCCCTCTCCCGAAGCCGTTCCCGCGCCGGGTGCATTTATGATCGTAAACGTCGCAGCCTGTGCCGGCGCGATCAACGCAGCCGTCAGCAACAATGGCGCAATGAGTGCTGTAAGTTTCATGGCAGTTTCCCTCCTCTTCAAATCGCGCGTGCCAGTCTTCAGTGTCATGTCAGTAGAAGCCGGTGATGCCGTCGTCGGTGTACGCGAAGCCCCATCTGGCCCGGGCTTGATCGTCGACCACCTCGCCGGCCCTGTAAGCCTGCCCCCGATATTACGCCTCACCAGCCGTAGAGTCTCGGACCAAAAAGACCTGGAAGGAGACACAACGTATTTCCAGACGACCGGCACGTCCGACGCGGCGCTCTACGGCCTCCGGCGGAGTACAGTTTGCCGTTTATCACCGCACTCGTACTGTCGAAGACGGCCTGGGGCATTGACGCAACAGTGGACCAAGAGTTTGCGATCGGATGGTAAACCTGCGTCACTGCTGTGGGGTTAAACCCAGTGTCCGTGCCGCCCGCAACGTAAAATTTGCCGTCGATTACACCGGCGTAGGGATAGGCGTGTCCACTCGAGGGCTCCGGCAGACTAGCCCAAATGTTCTGCGACACAGTCCCGACACAGGACCAACGCGGGGCGGCGCACACAGGCTTTTTGCGCACGGACGCCGTCAAATCGCTGCATCGGTTTATCGCGGGTCCTCAAGGTCCTTAGTTGATCTGGGTCCCCGGTTTCAGGGCGTCGCCGGGTTTATCGTCCAAGACTCCGGCCGTCTTGAGGCGTATGATCCGGGTCAGGCTCACAGGGCCGAACGCGCTAGGTGAGGAGGGAATTGCCATGACACGACCACGCATTTTTGCTTTGTTGCTTCTGTCGGCCGCGCTAGCGGCGCCGGCGCTCGCCATGCCCGCGCTGCCGATGCACTCGCCGTTCGGGCCGTTCCATGCGCCGCCGGTGGGACCGCATGTGTCGCATCCCGCACCGCCCGACAGCGGCACCTATACCGTTATCGATGCGCCGGACGCCGGAACCCAATCGGGGCAGGGCACAGCTGTTTACGGAACCAATTCCTCGGGAACGATGGCCGGTGATTATGAAGATAGTTTCGCCAACTTTTACGGATTCCTGCGTACGCCGGATGGAACGTTCACGGAGTTTGCCGTCGACGGCGGGCAGACGATTGCTTACGGCATCAGCGACAACGGTGCGGTCTCCGGAACCTATCTCGATCCCAATACGAACACCTGGCGCGGCTTCCTGCGAACACCAACCGGCAAGTACCAGACCTTCGATCCCGGCGACGACAATGGAACCGGCATTTTCGATCAGGGTGTCAACAAGTCCCTCACGATCGTGGGCGATTACACCGGCACGGACGGCTACTATCATTCTTTCTTCCGCCTCAAAGACGGTGCGCTGACCGAATTCGATGCGCCCGGCGGATACGATACGGACACATGGGGCATCAATAAGGGCGGCACGATGTCGGGCAACTACGCCGCAAACGGCAGCTATCACGGATTTCTGCGCGCACCAGACGGCACCTTCACCGAATTCGACGCGCCGGGCGCAGCCGGGCCAGGAACGATCGCCGACAGGATCAACAACAAGGGATGGGCCTCGGGCGACTACGGCGACTCCATTGGTGCGTTCCACGCCTTTATCCGCGATCCCAGCGGCAATTTTACCGAATATGATGCCCCCGATGCCGGCAAGGGTAATAAGCAGGGTACCGGAGGCGAAGGCGGGATCAACAGGCATGAGACCGTCGCCGCGGCTTACGTCGATTCGAGCAACGTCCCGCACGGTTATATTCGCGCGAAAAGCGGGACGCTGACGGAGTTCGATCCACCGGGCTCGACCTATACCGAGACCTGGGATCTCAACGACAGCGATAACGTGGTCGGCGATTATATCGATTCAAGCGGCGTCTATCACGGCTATCTTAGAACGCCGTGATGGCTGGGCAGGGGGCCGAAGCATTGCCGAATGCGCGGTAGATGCAGTTACCCCCTCGCCTACTCGTCGCTTCGCGTCTCGCTTCCATCGGTGCGCCGCTTTCCGATATAGGCGCGTGAAATAGGGCCGTGGTAAACGTGGCGCGTATGCAATCGGGCCGGACGGCAGCCCCCTCACGATGGCCGATCTACCGCCGCCTCAAACCCGGCGCTGGGTAATCCGCCGCAAGGCGGAAGTGGTCGCAGCCGTGAACGGCGGATTGCTCAACCTGAACGAGGCCTGCCACCGCTATGCCTTGACGGTCGAGGAATATCTCTCATCGCAGCGCGCTATCAACCGCTTCGGGGTGGCCGGGCTGCGTGTGACGCACCTGCGCAACTGCCGTGACTGACAAGGCGCCCCGCGTCGCTGCGGACAACGACCACCAACCAGTTCTCACTTCTATCCTGACCGGTGCGCGATGAATCCGGGGCACTTGCATCATCGCGGTTCCAATTCGACGCAAATGTCGAGATAACGCATTCGAGATGCTTAACAGGTGACATGCCATGGGCACGGATCGACCCGTTGCCGTGGTCACCGGTGCGACCGGTGGAATAGGCCGCTTCATCGCGCTCGGTTTGGCGCGAGCGGGATATCATCTGGTCCTGATTTGTCGCGATCGCGTGCGCGCGGAGGCAACGCGTGCCTGGATTGCCGACACCATGCCGCATTCCAGCATGGACCTGCGGATCGCAGATCTCTCGCTGGTGTCCGCGACGATCGAGATCGGCGGCGGCATTGCCGCGAGCCATTCCCGCATCGCCCTCCTGATCAACAATGCCGGCGTATTCGAGGCGAAGCCGGTCACGACCACGGAAGGCTTCGACCGCGTGCTCGCCGTCAATCTGCTGAGTCCGTTCGCGCTGACACGCGCGCTGCTGCCGTCGCTGATGGCGCCTGCGCATTCGCGCATCGTCAACGTCGGTTCGTCCACCTCCGATCATGCGCGAATCGATCCGGACAATCTCATTCTCGGTGATCGCTGGACGATGATGCGTGCCTACAGCCAGTCCAAACTTGCGCTGATGATGATAAGTTTCGCATTGGCAAGACGGCTCGCGGGCACCGGCGTGACGGCAAATGTGGTGCATCCCGGAATGGTGGCGACGGGACTGGTGCGTACCGGCGGCATCATCGGACTCGCATGGGGATGCCTGGCAGCCATATCTCTGACGGAGGAACGTGGCGCCGATACGCCGCTCCATGCCGCGCTCGCCCCCGAACTCGCGACGGTCAGCGGCGCCTATTTCAAGAATGGACGGTCCGTGCTGCCAAATCGGCAGGCGCTCAATCCACTTCTGCTGGAGCGGGTGTGGATGGCCACAGAACGTCTGGTCGTTTCGCTCGAAAGCGCCGGGCAGAGCTGAACAACATCGCCGCCATCGTAAGCTGACTCTCCAGCCAGAGCTGTATGCTTGTTGTCCGCGCGCCTTGACCGAACGGGCCGCGTATGTCGAACACGCGGCGCGAAGGTTCGAACAATGTGGGCTCCAGCACCTGGGAGGCCTTCGAATCCCTTGTCGTTTGGCGATCGATTCCCATCCGGCCCATGCACCAGGCGATCAGGCCCGGAGCCATGCGGCTCGCTGCCCGGAATGCTGCGGAAGTGCCACTTATGGACATCTCGCGTCGTCCGCTGACGAAAGCCTGCCAGATGCCCTGCGCAACTACTTCCGGTTGATAGACAGGCCATGCGGGGCGCGCGGGCCGGCCCATGTAGCTGATCGCGTGGCTGAAGAATGGCGTGTTCGCCGCAGGCGGGAAGACGGTGGTCACCCGGATGGGACTGTGTTCGAGTTTGAGTTCGGCCTGAAGCGCCTGGCTGAAATTGCACAGCGCCGCTTTCGCGCCGGAGTAGGAAGACATCAGCGGCAGACCATGGAAGACTACAGCCGAACAGACGTTGAGGATGGTTCCCGCACCGCGCGGCCGCATCTGGCTGAGCGCCACACGGGTGCCGTTAACAGAGCCGTGATAGGTCACGTCCGTGACGCGCTTGAAATCGGCCTCGGGCACATCCAGGAAGCGCCCATAGACTCCGTTGCCGGCGCAATTGATCCAAAGACTGACGGGGCCCAGCGCCGCGACGATCGCATTCGCCGCCGCATGGAGCTCGGTACTGTCGGTCACATCCGCCTGGGCACAGGCCGCGCGCGAGCCCAGCGCCTCCACATCGCCGCGCGCAGCGGCCAACCCCTCCGCGCCACGCGCGATCAGTCCTACGCGCCAGCCGCGTTGAGCGAAGAGCCCGGCCGTGCATCGACCGATACCCGACGACCCGCCCGTGATGATGACAACCGACACGCCGCTGTTGCTCAAAACACTGATTCCTCCACGGGCAACCTCACTGTCTTGTGTGCGAGGGCGAAGACACGGAAAACACCCGGAATCCGAAGCTTAGAACGCATATTTAAGACAGTCTGTTCCGAATTGACCACCGATTCCCTGCGGGACCTGGGTGAAGCGATCCGTCTGGTGGTGAACACGACGCCGCATGGACCGCGCCGCGCCAATCCGACAACTTGTACCCATTGGTGAGAGGATATCATCCAACCAAGCTAAGCCACGCGAGCCGGAGACCATTTCTCCATCGCCACCTTGTACGCGGGTCTGGCCGACATGCGATTTCGGTAGTCGGCGATCTCGGGTCCGAACCGTTCCGCGAGTCCGAGACGCTCGGCCATTCCGAGTGCATAGATTACGGAAATATCGGCGGCCGTGAATTCATTGCCCGCCATCATCGACGCCCGCGCGAGCTGGCGCGAGACCAACGTCAGCCTGTTGAAGAACATCTGCTCCGCCGCGCGCGTGCCCCAGTTCTGCTTCTCGCCTTCCGGCGCAAGAAACCGGCAAGCGACCACAATGTTGAGATAGGCTGCCAATCCGGACTCGCCCAAATGCAAAAACTGCTGATAGGTGGGGAAGCTCGGATCGTTCGGCGCCGGCGCAAACCTTCCGCCGCCGTAACGCACGATGATGTATTCGAGTATGGCAATGGAATCGACCATAGAGACGCCGTCGTCCTCGATGGCCGGCAGGAAGCCTGCGGGGTTGAGCGCAACGAACTCCGCATCCGCCAGCCGCTGACGAAGATCCACGGGCCGTATGCGGTATTCCAGCCCCAATTCTTCGAGGACCCAGATCACGCGAAAGGAGCGCGTCGGCCACGCTCCATAGACCGTAATCATCTGTTCCTCCGCAGCCAAAAAAAATATAGCCGTTCGCGCCCGCGTATTTGCGCGTATTTGCGCGTATTTGATAGACAAAGTAGGCGATGGTCAAACTGCGGGACGGGTTGAGCATTCATTGGGTTCCGCGCGGGGTGGCCGTGGGGCGGCCCTGGACGAGACGCAAAAGAAGTTGCTCGCGATAGCAGATCAATACGACACCTGTGCAAGAAGCTCCTGAAACTCGCCAGAAATTCGAACCACACCAACTGAGACTGGTCAAAATTATACAATGCCGCGACGCAATTGCCGGTTGGCGGGCAACAGACATGGTCGTGCGTACCCATATGGGCGCGCGGCGCGTTGTCTGAACGGGCAACTCTCAGTTTGCAATCGATCCGCGTCGTTGATGCGTGGGCAGGACGCGGACCAGATATGGACAAAGCGGTAGTATTGGTTGTTGAGGACGAGGCACTGATTCGGATGAGTGCCGTCCAAATGGTGGAAGATGCCGGGTTTATGGCCGTTGAAGCTTGCAACGCCGACGAGGCTATTGAGCTTCTGGAAAGTCGCGCCGACGTTCGAGCCGTCTTTACCGACATCAACATGTCCGGTTCGATGGATGGATGGAAGCTGGCGCACGCGATCATGGGTCGTTGGCCGCCGATCCACCTGATTGTCACTTCCGGACTGTACATTCCAGAAGAAGGACAATTGCCCGCCAAGAGCCTGTTTATCCGCAAACCGTATAGCGCCGAACAGGTTACGACAGCACTGCGTGAACTCTTTGACCACAACCCCGACATGGACGATGGCTATCGAAGGGTAGCTTAGCTTCCGACCGGCAGCCCGAACCAGGGCTTGGTTGATTTCAGAAAAATCACATGCGGGTACGGCTTTCGATTTGCGAGCCTCCGGTCACCAGAAAGGGGCAGCCATGGCTCCCCATCCGACGATGCATACAGACCTGGGACTCAATCTCGCATTGGCGGTGGTCGCCTCTTCGACGGCGCCCCTACTCCTCCTTGACGGAGACCTCACGCTGATCGCGGCCAGCAAGTCTTTCTGTCAGGCATTTGAGATCGAGCCATCGAGCGTGATGGGCCGCCCCCTTCGCGAGCTTGGTTCGGGCGAATGGGACATAGCGCAACTCATGTCTCTCCTCGATGCGACGGCATCGGGCTACGCGAAAATCGAGAGCTACGAGATAGATCTCCGTCGCAAGAATCGAGAAGATCGCCGTCTGGTTCTGAATGCTCAGAAGCTTGAATATGGGAACGAAGACGGCGCTCGACTGCTTTTGGCCGTGTCAGACGTCACCGATGCCCGCCTCGCCGAAAAATTCAAGGACGACATGTTGCGAGAGAAGGCGATTCTGCTGCAGGAACTTCATCACCGGGTCGCGAACAGCCTCCAGATTGTCGCCAGCGTCCTCATGCAAAGCGCACGCAAGGTGCAGTCCGATGAGACGCGAACCCATCTCTTTGACGCGCATCAACGCGTCATGTCGGTCGCTTCCCTGCAAAAGCAGCTCTCAACGTCGAGCGTCACCGACGTGGAGCTGCGTCCGTACTTCACCGCGCTGTGCAACAGCATCGGGGCGTCGATGATCCGCGACCACAATCAATTGTCTCTGGATGTCGATGTAGACAGAAGCGTGACCAGTGCGGATATCTCGGTCAGCCTGGGCTTGATCGTCACCGAACTGGTCATCAACGCTCTCAAGCATGCATTTCCGGGGGATCGCAACGGCAAGATCAAAGTCGATTACCATTCTCATGGGCCGAACTGGACGCTATCGGTGACCGACAATGGTGTCGGAATGGGCGCCGATGCCACAAGCGTCAAGGCCGGTTTGGGCACGAGCATCGTCTATGCACTTACGCGGCAGCTCCGGGCCGTCATCAGGGTGGCGGATGCGAGTCCCGGGACGGCGGTAACCATTGCGCACGCGCAAATCGCCGCGGTCCAGAGTGCAGCCACGATGCCGGCTGATCGCGCCGTCTAGGAGCGGCTGATTTCCGCCCGTTATTGCCGTAGTCGCCCATGCCGGGTGCGGCCCACCTGGCATATCAAATTTCATCGCATCCGCTTGCTCCTGCAAAGCCAATACTCCTGGTGCGGCGGAAACTGTTCAGAATTGCTCACACACGTGCGAGCGTTTCAGGTTCCAACCGGGCAGGAAGGAACTCGATCGCAAAAGGGCCGTTACTGCTCAGACTCGTCGAATGGTGGTGGCGGCCACCATCTGCCCAATTCTCTGCTACGGTTGCTGGCGCAACAGCGATCGGCTCGGCTTCAGAATTATTGTCGTAGCCCCGGCGTGGGGCACCACTGCACAAAGAGGAGGTTCGAAATGCCCGCAACACGATTTCGCAACAGTGACGTAAAGTCCCGTGTCAATGGGTTGCGGGCCGATCTCGACAAATTGCGGAAGGATGCAGTCGGCCTCGCCGGCGAGATGAACGGATCCGCAGGCGAAGGCTACAGGAGCGCAATGCAAGCCGCGCAATCGTTGGCCGAACGTTCGTTCGAGGTCGCTGAAGAAGCGACCTCGCGATTTGGTCGGACAGCATCTCGGATTGGCGAAGAGACGCAGGACTGGTCCCTTCAAGGCGCAAATTTCATGCGGAACACGGTACGGGAACAGCCCTTGCAGTCCCTGCTCATTACTCTGGGCCTCGGAGCGGTGATTGGCGCGTTTTTCTCGCGACGCTAGAAGTTCGCGGAGATTAAGCCGGTCGGCCACCGTTCGCGTAACGGCCTTTTCGCGGGTCATATCCGACCGTAGGGCGTAGAATACTTCATAGCCCACCTCATGGAACAGAATACACAGGCGTTGCCGGCTCACGTCGAGGAAATCGTGCGCGCCATCGAGCGGCTGCACGCCGATCATCGCAGGCAGGCAACGCGGCTGGAGCGCGCGTTCGAGCGGACAACGGCGTTGCTTGGTCGGCCAGCATTTTTGGGAGTCCTCACGCTCCTGGTGCTTCTCTGGATCGGCGGGAATCTTGCTCTGCCACGGATCGGCGTGGCGGTCCTGGATGTCCCCCCGTTCCCCTGGCTGGAAGGAGCTCTGACACTGATGGCGTTGTACATGGCGGCCCTGATCCTCACGACCCAACGGCGTGCCGATCAATTTTCCAGCCATCGGGAGCAGATGACGCTGCAGCTCGCCATTCTGAGTGAACAGAAAATTGCGAAGATCATTGCGTTGGTCGAGGAGTTGCGGCGAGACAGTCCCGAAATCAGGGACCGAATTGATTCGGAGGCGCGGGCGATGGCGACTCACACCAACCCGGAGGCGGTCTCGCAAGCGATCAAGGAAGGCGGTCTTGCAAGGGATCAGGAAAATTCAATCCGCCGAACGCCAAACGGTCCCGGGACCAAAAGTTGACGGCAACGCACGGACCATCACCCCCACAGAAAGATTGGGATCGAGACGGAAGCCGAGTGTTGGCCAGAGGTTCGGAGGTAGTGTGGTACACGGCCCCGATCGTCCTCGCGCTTCAGGATGAGACCCAAAAGAGCGTTGAATGGCGTAAACGAAAAGAACCCTTTTCCGCGGCCGCAGGAGAAGGTAGCGTTCGCGTCCGCTCCCAGGGGAAATTGCACCATGCTCCGCCGCTCGCTCATTGCGCTTGCCGCCGCTTTGTTCGCCGTCGCGCCGCACTCCGCCTCCGCGCAGAAAGTGGTGCAGCTCACGCACCAGCCGCCCGCGGGCGCGCTGGTCGAATTGCTGCTCACCGACGGCACGGTGATGGTGCAGTCCTACAACGAGAACACCTGGTACAAGCTCACGCCAGACAACAAGGGCTCTTATGTGAACGGCACCTGGACACAGCTTGCGAGCCTGCCCTCCGGCTATCAGCCGCTTTATTTCGCCTCCGCGGTGCTCGCCGACGGACGCGCGGTGATTACAGGCGGCGAGTACAATTTCGACAGTTTCGCTTTCAGCAACAAGGGCGCGATCTACGATCCGCTGAAAGACACATGGTCCAGTCTGAAGCACCCGAAGGGCTGGACAAACATCGGTGATTCGCCCTCGTCGATGCTACCGGACGGCAGGTTCATGCTTGGAGACAAGTTCCATAGCAAGGTCGCGACGCTCGATCCCTCCACCCTGGAATGGACGGAACTGGTATCCAGGCACAAGAATGAGACGTGGAATGCCGAGGAAGGCTGGACGCTGATGCCGGACGGCAAGATTCTAACCTGGGATGTGCTCGCCAATCCGCTATCCGAAACCTACAATCCGACGACCGGCAGATGGAAGAACCTGGGCAACACCGTCGCCAACCTGCAGGGACCGTGCCTGGTTTGCAATTGCATTCAGGTGCCGCCGAAGAACTTTTGTTACTATTCTCCCGGCGAAACCGGACCCGGAATTCTTCGCCCCGACGGCACGGTGTTTGCGACCGGCGCGATGCATCAGGGTGATAACGCTGCGCATACCGCGATCTACACGCCGGGCGCGGGATGGGCAGCGGGTCCGGACTGGCCGGATGGCGACCAGGCCGATGACTCATCGGCAGCACTCCTGCCCGACGGCAATGTGCTCGTGCTGGGTTCGAACGGCTACCTGTACGAGTTTGACGGCACCAGTTTCACGCGCGAGACCGTGGGAGTCGGAATAGGCTCGTACACGTCGATGATGGCGCTGCCTACGGGCGAGGTGCTCATTGGCGGCTATGAAGTGTACCAGCCGAAGGGCACCTATCAATCGGCCTGGCAGCCGACCATCTCATCCTTCCCGTCCACCGTGACGCGTGGGCAGACCTACAAAATCTCGGGGACACAGTTTAACGGGCTCTCTCAGGCCGCCGCCTTCGGCGACGAGGTTGAGACCGCCACCAACTATCCGCTGGTACGCATCACCAACAATTCGACCGGTCACGTGTTCTACGCGCGTACCCATGACCACAGCACCATGGGCGTGGCCACCGGCAACAAGACGGTATCGACGCATTTCGACGTGCCTTCGGGCATGGAGACGGGCGCTGGCGAGCTCGAAGTGGTGGCGAACGGAATTCCGTCGCAGCCGGTTTCCTTCACCGTAAATTAGTTGCCCCACGACCAGGAGCTGTTGTACCCGCCCGTTTCAGGAGCCGGCCGTCAGCGGCGCCTGGGATGAAAGCATTTTCCTCCAGTTTTCCTCCCTGATCGCCGCGCCGATATGTGCAGGCAATGCCGCTGTGTTGGCGAGCGAGCCTCTCACGTCGTGAACCTGGTGAGGATAGTCGGTGCCGAAGAGCACGCGGTCATGGCCCACGATCGAGACAAGATAGGCAAGCGCGCGGGGATCGTAGGTGATGCAGTCGTACCAGATGCGTTTCATATATTCCGACGGCCGCGCCCTCATCCGCCGGCGCGAAGGAATTTCCACTTCGTCGCCCTTGTCGAACCGGCCCACGAGATAGGGAAGTGTCCCGCCGCCGTGCGAGGCGATGAGCTTGAGCCGCGGATAGGTATCGAGAAAGCCGTCGAAGATGAGGCGCGCGAACGCAAGCGTGGTGTCGGCCATGAAGCCGACAGACCAGCTCAAGTCGAATTTCCGCATATCCATTTGATCGATGCCGGGAAGATCTGTCGGATGGACGAGCACGGGCAATGCGCGCCTGTCGATTGCCCTCCAGACGGGCGAGAAGACGGGATCGGTGAGGCTTCGTCCCGCGATGTTCGCGAGCACCATGATTCCGGAAGCGCCGGCTTCCACGCTCCGCTCGAGTTCCTCGATCGCGCGCGCGGGATATTCGAATGGCAGCGACGCGAACCAGCGGATACGGTCCGGCCATCTCTTCTGTGCCTCCGCCATGCTCGCGTTCGATTGCCGTGCGACCGAGACGCTTGTCTCCTCGCCGCCCCAATAGACATTTGGACAGGTGAGCGAGACAACGGAGATGTCGATGCCCCATTTGTCCATCTCGCGGAGACGAAGTTCGTAGTCGAAGTGGCCCTTCTGCGGAATCGCAACCGGCGTATCGCGACGGAAGATTTCGATCTGCCCGTCTGGCCGCGTCTGAAGGTTGTAGATGCCGCCTTTCGCTTTCAGCACATCCATGAATTCGTGCGTGAAGGCGTGCGTGTGAACGTCGATGATGGCCATCCAATTTCTCCCGAGAGTTCTCTGAGACGGCAATTGAGCTCAAAGAAACTGTGCCTTGCCACGCAACCATTCTGACATGGTCGGTAACAACGGGCCATCGATGTGACATTGGCCGTCACCTTACCACCGCTTGGGCGATTCGAATCCTCCCCGGTGCGCCCCGCATTCGTCAGCAGCGAACGCGGCATCAGGAAGGTGAATCCACCTGGTTTCACCGGATTCCCCTGACCGCTTCGACCCGATGTGGAAATGTCAGTCAACCGATTAAACAAGCGAAACGATTCCGAACGTGGCATAGTCACGGTATCAGGTTGGGGCGATGTATGTACCGAACCAACTTGTTCCGCCGAACAAGCATTGCGGTTCGAAGGAGAATATGATGTTTCGGTTTCTTGGCGTTGCAGGTCAACGCATTCTAACAGGTGCGTTCGCGCTGGCCGTGCTCATTTTCCCTGATAGCGCCGAAGCGACGACGTTCAAAGTGCTTTATTCTTTCACCGGCGGGAGCAACGGCGGAAATCCCATAAGCTTGACCAGAGATTCGAACGGCAACCTGTATGGAGCGGAAGGGCAGCCACCCGGCGTTGGCTCCGTGTTCAAGTTGGCTCCAAGTGGCAGTTTAGATATTCATTATCTCTTGAAAGGAGGCGAGGGGGCAACGGGCGTAGTTGTGGATTCGAACGGCTCCTTGTGGGTCACAGTCCTTGGCGGCGGTACGGGGTGCGGTGTTATTTTCGAAATTCGGCCCACCGGACGAGAAGCGCTGAAGCACACCTTTACCGGGCAACCGACAGATGGCTGTGGCCCTGTAGCTGCATTGATAAAAACCGGACACGGCAACTTCTCCGGCACGACGACCAGCGGCGGCAAGCATCAGGATGGCGGTACAGTTTTCGAACTTAGCACGGACGGCTCTGATAAAATTATTTATAACTTTTGCCGTAAGATAAATTGTACAGATGGCGGTGATACCGCCGCTGGCCTTATCATGGATCAGAGTGGAAATTTCTACGGCACTTCGTCAAGTGGGGGTGGTGCGCACTGCGCATTCGGGAATTTTACCGGGCATATATGCGGTACGGTATTCAAACTTACTCGGGATGGTACGGAATCGGTCTTGTACAAGTTCAAAGGTTCGCCAAATGATGGCGCCCAGCCTTCGGGAGGCGTGATAATGGATCAAACTGGCAATTTCTACGGAACGGCAGCAGGGGGTGGCCTTTCTGGCCCGGAGTGCGAGCAGAATTTCGGCTGCGGCATAGCGTTTAAGCTCGCGCCGGACGGGACCGAGACAGTCCTCCATTTCTTCACGGGAAAAAACGGAGACGGGGGAAATCCGGTTGCAGGCTTGGTCGCGGACAGCATGGGCAATCTCTATGGCAGCACACCGTATGGAGGGGACCGGAATCATAACGGCACCGTGTTCAAGATTGCGGCGGATGGAACCGAGACCGTTATTCATACCTTCAACGGTACGAACGGCGCCAGTCCTTACAGCGGCCTCGTGGCAGATGGAGCGGGAAATCTTTACGGTACTTCCGAGTATGGCGGCACCTATGGCTACGGCACGGTTTTCGAGATCACTCCGTAGACTGTTTTCGCTGGCCGCGAACCCGAACAAAGCCCTTCATTCCGATTTCCAGTCGGCTAACGGATTGTCGCTCGCTCGCGGACCAAGACAAGCCGTAATCGGTATCTTGCTTGTCTCTGTGGACGGCCCCTGGCTTACAAGTAGAGCAAGGTGTGTTGTCGGATCGCTTGCGATCATATGTCCGGCTTGAACGGACATGATGTCCGCTCCCGAGATGGTTTCCGCGACGCGAGCTCCTAACACTCTTGCGGTTTCTATAGCCGCTGGGAACTACGGAATGTCTCGCGTCATGGATTGATCGATCACACCAACTTCTCCTGCAGGTTCCGATCACGGGCTCCGGTGAGCCATCCCCTCGGAGCCGCCCTCGCTCGCTCGTCACAGGTGGAGGATCGGAGTTTGAGGGAATTGGACTGGTACAGCTGGGTGGGTTCGAACCGCCGACCTCCGGATCCACAATCCGGCGCTCTAACCAACTGAGCTACAGCTGCCCGCGAGGGGCCGGAACCTAGAATTCCCGCCCATCGAATGCAAGACAGCCTTGCGAAATGCCCCGCCCGCGCCGAAAAGGTGTCCGGAGCGCGATGCGCTCACACATCCAACCTCCCCCTTGCGGGGAGGTCGAAATTTGCGAGCATCGCGAGCAAATTTCGGGTGGGGGTCTGAGCCTCGCGCATAGACCCCCACCCGAAAAACGCGAAGGGCGTTTTTCGACCTCCCCGCAAGGGGAAGGTTGGTCAAAGCGGCGTTTCGACATGGCGAATCTTGAGATCGATCCCGGACGCGCGACCCTGTCGCTGTGGCGGCGCGTGCTCGAATCGAGCGCACCCGTCTCTCTCGCGCCCGCCGCGTGGCCGATCATCGAGCACTCGCGCCACACGGTCGAGGACGCGCTTGCCGCCGGCCGCGTTCTCTATGGCGTCAACACCGGCTTCGGCAAACTCGCCCAGACGCGCATCGCGCCGGGTGAGATCAAGACGCTGCAGCGCAATCTCGTGCTCTCCCATGCGGCGGGCGTTGGCGAACTTCTGCCCGATGCGATCGTCCGGCTCGTGATGGCGCTGAAAGTGGCGAGCCTCGCGCGCGGATTTTCGGGCGTGCGGCGGATTCTCGTCGAGCGGCTGCTGCAGCTTTTGAATTCCAACGTGTTGCCCGAGATTCCTTCGCAGGGTTCGGTCGGCGCGTCGGGCGATCTCGCTCCCCTCGCCCATCTCGCCGCGGTCCTGATCGGCGAAGGACGCGCGCGGATCGCCGGCTGTTCGCTCGCCGCACGTGATGCACTTGCGGAGGCCGGCATCGCGCCGATCGAGCTTGAAGCGAAGGAAGGACTCGCGCTGCTCAACGGCACGCAGGTTTCGACCGCGCTCGCGCTTGCCGCGCTCTTCGCTTCGGAAGCCAATCTCGAAGCGGCGCTGATTGCCGGCGCACTGTCGACCGACGCGGTGAAAGGCAGCGATACCCCATTCGATCCGCGCATTCATGACGCGCGCGGCCAGCCGGGCCAGATCGAAGCGGCGCATTGTTTGCGCGCGCTGATGGCGGGAAGCGAAATCCGCGCCAGCCACAAGGATTGCCCGCGCGTGCAGGATCCCTATTCCATCCGCTGCCAGCCCCAGGTGCTCGGCCCCTGTCTCGACATTCTGCGCAACGTGGCCGGCGTGCTCGCCATCGAAGCCAATGCCGCGACCGACAATCCGCTGGTGTTCGAGAACGGCGACACGCTTTCCGGCGGAAATTTCCACGCCGAGCCCGTGGCGCTCGCCGCCGACACGCTGGCGCTCGCCATCGCGGAGATGGGCGCGTTGTCGGAGCGGCGCATCGCGCTTTTGATCGATTCCGCGTTGAGCGGATTGCCGCCCTTCCTCGCGTATGACAGCGGCGTCAATTCCGGTTTCATGATTGCCCATGTCACCGCGGCCTCGCTCGCGTCCGAAAACAAATCCCTTGCCCATCCCGCGTCCGTCGATTCGCTGCCCACATCCGCCAACCAGGAGGATTTCGTGTCGATGGCGACCTTCGCCGCGCGCAGGCTGGGCGCGATGAACGCGAACACGGGCAACATCCTCGCCGTCGAACTGCTCGCCGCCGCCGAAGGAATCGAATTCCACCGCCCGCTCAAATCCTCTGCGGCACTAGAGACCGCACACGCAGCTCTTCGCGCGCGCGTCCCCCGCTTCGACCACGACAGGATGATGTCACCGGCGATTGCGGAAGCGTCGGAGCTTGTTTCATCGCGCGCCTTTGAGACCCTCCTGCCCTCCGATTTCCGCCTGCCGTCGCAGCAGTGATACTCCAACAGCGCAGTCGAGAGCGCACCGCATGAGCACCTGCAACGATGAACCGCCGTCCGATTCGGCCTCGCCCGCCGCATGGTCTACGTGGGCCAAATTGGCGGCAGACGACGAAGACTGGGTGAACGCGCTAGTGCGGTGGGAGTGTTGCATCGAGAAATTTGGGCCTCGGCCGGAGTGGCGCGCGCAAAAAGCAGCATGCCTTCTACGACTTGAGGAGCTTGCCGAAGCCGAGCGCATCTACACTGCACTGGCGCGCACTTTTCCTGATCGGCCTCTCGGACTGATCGGGTTGGCCAGTGTTGCATTGAGCAAGGAGGATTGGGAAGGGGCGCTGTCGATCTGGACGGAGTGCTTCGAGCGTTATCCTAAACACGTTGTACCGGCATGGATCGACGCACGTGCCCGCGCACTGAGAAGATTGGGCAGACCCCAGGAAGCCGAAACGTTGTTGCTTCAAGCGCTGCAACAAATACCGGAACATAGGCAGCTCAAAGTCGCAGCGGTTCTTGCGGCTATCGACACATGCAAGATGACGGATACGCTGGAGGGCAGACGTTTGGAACTCCGAAACTATATCGTCGAACAGTTCGATTCGGCTTCGGACGCAGGAAGTCGCATCCAAGCGGTACGCCTGTTCGACGCCCTGGACGAATTCGAGCATTCGTCGCGATCGTTGCTGGATGCGCTGCAATACGCCAATACGATCAAGGAACTCTTTTTTTGTTTTCGCGCAATTCCACCATACATAGAGCGGGGATCTCGTGGTCCCCTATGGCAACTCCTGTTAGAGCGCCTCCGGAGCTGCCAGGCTGCCCGCGGCATTTCTGATGGGCTGCGCGCCACCGATCTCGAACTTCGCCTCCTGCTCGCACTGGAACGGTTTCCGGAATATCTCGAATGTTTTGACGCCGCCGGAACCGCCTTTTCCCGCACGAAAGATTTTCGTCTGTTTCAGAGCGTTTTCGATCGCCTGTCGCGTCCGCGCGCCGAGATTTTCGCCGAACCCAAAGTGTTTGGCGTCGGTCTTTCGAAGACGGCAACGACATCGCTTTCGAAGGCGTTGACGATTCTGGGCATTGACGTCGCCCATTGGAGCAACCCGCTGACGCTTCAACTTGTCACCGAGATAGACGTCTACATGTTCGGCGCATGTACCGATGCGAGTGTCGCCCAGGATTTCGAGAAGCTTTATTATCTGTATCCAAACGCAAAGTTCGTTTGGACGCAGCGCCCGGTGGACTCATGGATACGGTCGTTTGTTCGCCATCATGGAAAAAAAGACGCGCGCAGCGCTACCGACGAATTGCGGATCAAATTTGGCAAAACACGTTCTCAACACGGGTTCGGAAATTCGACGATATTGTTCGGCCTTTACCTCAATGCGGCAAATCTGGAAGACGCCTATTCCGCCTTCGACGCGCGCGTGCGATCTTTTTTTTCCGGTAAGTCGCCGGAAAGGCTTCTTGCGTTCGACGTATTCTCGGGCCACGGCTGGACGGAGCTATGCAATTTTCTCGACCGGTCTGTGCCCGATCAGGCGTTTCCATGGCTCCATAAGAAGGACCAGGGCGTGTTCTCGACTTGAGCCAAATGATAGGAGATGCGAGGTGGATTGCAGCGAGAAAAATTGTGGCGGTTTTGTCGTGGTGGGTTGTGCGGGCACATTGAACTGTCCGGAGATCTTCACATGACCTGGCCCCTGATCGCACCCATCCTGATGTTGAGCGTGTCGAACATCTTCATGACCTTCGCCTGGTATGGGCAGTTCAAGTTCCCCGCCGCGTCGCTGTGGATCGTGATTCCCGTCTCCTGGGGAATCGCGTTTTTCGAATATTGCTTTGCAGTCCCCGCCAATCGCTACGGACACCTCGTCTATTCGGCCGCGCAGCTCAAGACCATGCAGGAGATCATTACGCTGATCGTCTTCGGCGTGTTCTCGGTCACGTTTCTCGGCGACGCGATCCGCTGGAACCACTTCGCCGCCTTCGCCTGCCTGGTGGCCGCGGCGTTCTTTTCGTTCAACAAGTGGTCGTGACCTGCCCGCTTCACATTTTACCTCCCGTTGTCATGGCCCGCGTGTGAAGCTTGTCCTCCGGCCGCGCTTCGCGCGGACCGGGGGCGGGCCATGACAATGGGGGGAGAGAGCTCAGGGAAATAGCAGGGACATATTAGCGAAACGTTCTGTGTACGGAAAATAATTGGCGGCGCGTGGATTTTTCCGCTTAACGACTTTGATCGGTGCTGGCCGGTTTAGGCCAAATCCGGCCACTCCCGATTCCCATATCTGTAGCATCTTTAGGAGTGACGCGCGGTGAGCGCGCTAGAGGCGGTTGTAGCGGGGCTCATTGGGCTGATGTCGTTAGTCCGCGAATTGCCCGAAGGTGCATTTCAGCAGCCTCTTTGGGTCGGTTTTGCCGGGGATATAATAATAGCAGAATGCAGTCCGGTGCTCATGTCCAAAGGTATTATAGGCTATGCACTCTCTGAGCATCACGGCCCATCCGCCTTCTGTAATTTGTCGGTAGGTGAGAATGTTTTTTGGGCCAACTTCGGCAGTAAAAGACTCGCCGCTGCTGTCGGAATGGAAAATTACGCCTCGATTCTTTATCGGGTGAACGCCTTTGCAGATGTCGCGCGCACTAACATACGCATTAAATTTATCTGTGTTAATGAACGTGCCAACGACCGGAACAATAGCAGAAAACGTGAGTACGTCCAAGGCTGGCTCCCTCCCAGAATTGGAGACATACACAACGAACTTAATAGGCTCGCCCTGCTTGTTGGGGGCTTCGTAATTGGCGAGTACCGTTCCAATCCAAGCCCGATTGGCTTCGACGAGAGTGTTACGCAACACGCTCCATTGAGCGATTCCAACTCCGATAGTAGCGGCGGTGAAAATCGCAATGAGCACGGTAGCGGCAGCGGTCCAGTTCGCCGCCTTATTTTCAGCGGATGCGAACTTGTTCTGGGGGCCGTGGGAATTGGCATAGGCCTTCACAAAATCTGCGGCTATGCGCTTCCAAGATGGCGAGTCGGATTGCCGCTGCTTCTCATTTCCGGTGTCGCCATTGCTCATGGCATGTTTCACGCCCTGATGGGTTAGATGTCCCCCAACCTTACATTTTCGATGCCAAGCGCGGTCAGAGAAGCGACAAAGAATGTCGCTGGAAAGGTACCCCGATTCAGCTTATTCGCGATAGACGCCTTGGTCTCGTCGTGGTCGTGCTTTTTTAGCTTTTCCGCCAATTCGTCGTATGTGACCCCGGACCGCTTTAGCTCGGCCTTTAGGTGCCGGGACACCCGATCTTCCCAGCTCGGCTTTTTTGGCTTGCCTGCCATTGTTCCTACTCCCAAAAGAAAAATCTCATATATGAGAATTTTCCCGTTGACAAGGCCCGAGATAATCCCATATATGAGAACTAGAACGCGGGAACGGGAACAGGCAATGGCGAACATACTCACAAGGGAAAAACAGATTGCGGTTATCGCGGCACTCTGCGAGGGCGTGAGCATCCGTGCAACGGAAAGGCTTACGGGCGTCAACCGTGAAACGGTGATGAAGCTGGGCGCTCGCGTCGGCATGGGATGCGCCAAGGTGCATAGCCGCCTCATGCGCGATTTGAACGTCTCCCGTTTGGAGTTCGACGAAATCTGGCAATTCGTCGGGAAGAAGCGGAAGGCCGTTCGCGCTGGCGATCCTGCCACGGTTGGCGATCAATATACGTTCGTCGCGCTTGGCGGGTCATCCAAGGCGATTGTCTCTTACTACACCGGCAAGCGCACTCACGAAGCCGCTGGGACCTTTGCGCGTGACGTTCGCGCGCGGGTGCTGGGTGCCCCGGAAATCTCGACGGACGGCCTCAACGCCTATCCTGTCGCGATTGAGGAGGCGTTTAAGACCGAATGCAGCCACGGCGTTGTCGTAAAGGAATTTGCGGCGATGCACGCTGGCACTGATGCCCATCACCGCTATTCCCCCGGCGAAGTGGTATCCATCGAATATCGCCGGGTAGCTGGCGACCCGCGCCAAATCTCAACGTCTTTCATCGAACGCCAGAACCTTACGATCCGGATGCAGCAGCGCCGCTTCACGCGATTGACGAATGCCTTCTCCAAGAAATTTGAGCATCACGTCGCGGCGTTCGCCCTCTATGCCGCTTGGTACAATTTCTGCCGCGTGCATCAGACGCTCCGCATTACCCCCGCGATGCAGCTTGGCGTCACGGATCACATTTGGAGCATCGGAGAGCTAATCGACGCGGCGCTTGATGGTGAAATGCCTACCGGCACGACAACCGAAAACCCCACGAACCTTAACCCGTCCGACACGATCCAATCCACCCGCCATCACGGGCAATTCAAGGGGCGATTCACGGTAATCAATGGAGGAAAGTTATGAGGAAGGTTGAAGTAATCCTGTTGATGTGTTTATCTGCAAGCTCGGCATTTAGCGCACAAACGACCGTCAAGATCGGCGCGGGCGCGTATTTGCGAGGGCCAATTAAAGTTCGGGATGAGAAGGGACAAGTGGTTTTGTCCCTTCTTCCCGGCTCAAAAATCAAAACTTACAGGGTCAATGCTGCACGCATTGTGCATTCAGCTGATCCGCGAGCTGAATACCCATGAACGCTACTCCAGAACGAAAAGACACTCCCGGACTGAGAGTAACAGAGCCATTTGGACCGGAGATCGCAACGGGATGAGTCGGCGACCATGATCCATCCGGGTTGTGCTGAAGGTCTGCGCAGTTCAAGGCTGGCGCAGGCCGAGGTGTTTGTGGCGAGCCGCCACCAACGCCCATTGTTGTCATTTGCGCGCAGGCTTGTGTTATCACGAATGCTAGCGCACACACTGAAAGAGCAAGTAAGCGAGTCATTTCGATACCTTTCTCACAAGCCGGGGAATTCCGGCGATAGAAAGGGCCGTCTTGACCGCGTGACTCGGATGGCGCACACATTGCGCGTCGTGAGAGTCGGTCCCGCAGACGGCCCAACCATTTCGCGGGATCATCGGGCGGGACTTCTTGGCAGCGGTCCCGTCCGACTCACGAATCAATCTGAAATTGTGAGGAGTTACGGATCGGGAGTCGAGAGGCTCGCGAAAACCAGCCACTCGCAATTGAAATCCGGCCACTTGCCCGCAAACGAGGCCAAAACAGGCCAGCACCGGAAATCGAGCTAGCGGCTCATCCGCCTGCTCCCCGGCTCGATCGTCACCCTCACCGAACCCAACATCGGCCTCAGCGCCGCCCGCGTGCGGATTCGCAAGGTGAGCGAGCAGGACGACGGGTCTTTGGAATTCGAAGCGGAGGAGATGCCGTGAGCGCAAAGGTAAACGCGCATCAAACAAAACTCGTCATCCCCGGGCTTGTCCCACTGGTGTCCGGTTTAAATTTGTGGACAAGGCGCATGGCTTTGATTCTTGGGTCAAAGCCATGCGTCACAACAATAGCGTACTGCACGAGGTATTGAAGTACGTTCCGTGGTCGTCGTTTGAACGGATTGTGGACGATTTTCGGGCCGACAAACGCGTGCGGCAACTCACCACGAAGAACCAGTTTGTAGCCTTGCTGTATGGCCAGCTGTCGAACGCGGCGAGCCTTCGCGAGATAGAGGGTGGTCTGCAGAGCCATCGGGCGCGGCTTTATCACGTGGGTGGCTCGGCGGTACGGCGCTCGACGCTGGCCGACGCTAATCGGCAGCGGCCGTCGGCGGTGTTCAGCGAGCTTTTCAGGCTGATGATGGCGTCGGCGCATCGCGGGTTGCGGCGGGCACTGGCAGACACCACCTATTTGATCGATTCGACCGCTCTACATTTGGACGAGCGCAGTTCCCACTGGGCCCGCTTCTCCAGCGGGGTGTGCGGCGCCAAGCTGCATGTGATTTACGATCCAGACGCCGATCGGCCGATCTACGCAGCCATCAGTGCGGGCAATGTCAACGACATAACGCCCGCTCAACAGATGCCGCTCGAGCCCGGCGCTACTTATGTGTTTGACCTTGGCTATTACGATTATCGCTGGTGGGCAAAGCTGGACGACGCCGGATGCCGTATCGTCACGCGCCTCAAGAAGAACACGCCGCTGAACCTAATCGAGGAACTGGTGGTCCCGAAGGGCGGCTCGATCCTCTCCGATCGCATCGGGTTTTTACCGGCGCGACAGTCCTATGCGAGATGCAACCCCCTCTCCAATGCCGTTCGTGAACTCCGCGTCATGACCGACACCGGCAAGATATTGCGCATTCTGTCCAACGATCTCGATGCACCAGCCAAGGAGATTGCCGACCTCTACAAGCGTCGCTGGGCTATCGAGCTGTTCTTCCGCTGGATCAAGCAGACCCTCAAGATCGTTCGCTTCCTCGGCACCTCCGAGAATGCCGTCCGCATCCAGGTCGCCGTTGCCTTGATCGCCTTCCTGCTGCTCCGTCTCGCGCAAGCCGCTCAAAAGACCATCAAGAGCCCACTCGCTTTCGCCCGTCTCATCCGCGCAAATCTCATGCACCGAAGACCTATCGATCAATTGCTCGACTTCGAGCCGCAACACCAACGCTGCCCAGGCCAAATGCAACTACAGTGGACCTGAAATTTAAACCGGACAGTAGTGGGCTTGTCCCGGGGACCCATGAAAACAGTGTTTCCAATTCGCGCGCGGCGTTCATGGGTGGCCGGGACAACAGCCCGGCCATGACGAAGAAAATTGAAACAGCGCTCGCATCATGAGCATCGGTACTTACACGCCCGACACGGTCACCGTCGGCAATGTGCCATCCGAGGTGCCGAACGAGAATGGCGATCCGGGCTCGGTCAACGCGCCTGCCGTTGCCGAGCCGTCCTCCGCCTTCACCGGCGGCAAGCCAGTGCTGCTGATCGCGGCGTCGGGCGCGAGCGCCACCTATGGCGGCTGCGAGGTGCATGTCTCCTTCGACGGCACCAATTATTCGCTGATCGGCACCATCGAATCTTCCGCCCCGCAGGGCGTGCTGACATCGAACCTCGCCGATCATGCGGATCCCGACACCGTCAACACAATCGCGGTCGACTGCACCGAGAGTTTCGCCGCGCCGCCGGCCGGCATCACCAATGCCGACGCCGACGCCGACCGCACGCTGAGCCTCGTCTGCGCCCAGCCTTCAGCAGGCGTGCTGTCGAACAGCGGTGAGCTGCTCGCCTTCGGCGCGGTGGGGGCGACGGGCACCTACACCGCGAACCTCACCTATCTGCGCCGCGGCCAGCTGGGCTCCGCGCACGCCGCGCATTCCAGCGGCGCCATGTTCACTGTGCTCGACGTGCTGGGCGAGAGCAGCACGGCTTTGCGCTACGACCTGCCGCCGCAATACATCAACACCGTCATCTATCTGAAGTTTGCCGCCTTCAACCAGTTCGGCAACGCGACGCAGGATCTGTCGCTCGTCACCGAGTATCAGTTCACACCCATCGGCCGCGGCTATGGCGGCGGGACTAATGGTGTCCCCACGACACCCACCGGCCTCGCGGTCTCCGCGAGCGTGCAGCAGGTCTCGCTCTCCTGGAGCGCGAACCCAGCCACCGACAATGTGACGGCCTACCAGGTCTGGCGCGCCGCCGGCACCGGCGCTTCGTTCGGCTCGGCGTCGCTCATCGCCACGGTGGGCGGGCTCGCCTGGCTCGACACCGGCCTCGGCGTCGCCACCGGCTACACCTATTTCCTCGAGGCCGTGAACGCGGTCGGCGCGTCGTCGCCGACGAGCGGCGTCAACGCGACGACGAGCGCCGCCTCGCTGGGCACAGTCACGAGCGTCGCGCTCACCGTGCCGGTGGAGTTCAGTGTCTCCGGCTCACCGATCACCGGTGCCGGCACGCTCGCGGTTTCCAAGGCGACGCAAAGCGCCAATTTCGTCTATGCCGGTCCCGCCGCCGGCAGCGCCGCTGTGCCGGTGTTCCGCAGTCTGGTCGCCGCCGATCTGCCGTTATTCACCTCGTTGCTGAATGGCGCGGTTCCGGCGTCCGGCGGCGGGACGGCCAATTTTGCGCGCGCCGATGGAACATGGGCGATACCTCCCGGATCGAGCGGGGGCGGCGGCTCCGGCGCCTGGTGGTCGATGATCTTCAACGAAAGCAGCACGTTTACCCATTCCTTTGCGGCATCCGGCAACCTGATCGACTTTCAATATGCGGCCAGCATCGGTGAAGTTTTCTGCTATCTGACCACCGTCACCTCCGCGACCTACAAGATCGGGCTGGCGCCGTACAATCGCAGCACCAACAAGATGACGGCGGCGCCGACTTACGGCACGCTTTACACGGAAAGCGCTGGCGCGGCTCACAAGGGCGTGCGCGCTTCGTTTCCCGGCGGCTTTGCGGTCGCCGCCGGAACCACAATCATCATGTTCATCGTCCGCACCGACAGCACCACGACGGTTTCCACGACGCTGGATACTGCCGGCGGCAACGCACTGACCGCCGCGTACCTGCCGGGCATTTTCAGCGGCGCGACGAGCACCGGATCGTGTCATCTGGCGAGCGTATCTCCTGGAACCGGCGACACATGGAGCACCGAAGGCGGCTTCTACGTGCTCGATTTCTCGTACCAGCTCAGCTGAAGCGAACCGCGCAAAATCAGGCGAAGGCGGGCTGCATGCGGCGGGACGGCGACGCGATCACGCGCACTGCCACGATGGAAATGGCGGCAACGGCGATGCCCCCGAACAGATCGACCAGGTGATGGCCGCCCTGCACCGGCATGGAAATGAAGGCGAGCACGTTGAGTTCGCAGAACGCCGCGAAAACGAGCCTGGTCCTGCGCAGATACCAGCAAGCGAGCACGCTCTCCACCGCATGGTATGACGGAAAGCCGACAGTGCCTTTGGTAGAGACGCACGACACGGCACCGGGTCCCCGCGCGAGAAGGTCGAGCAGCCCCCTCGTGTAGGCATTGTCCATCACCAGAAACATGTGATCGGGCGCGCCGTATACGGCGACGGCGCCGAAGGAAGGAAACGCAGCCCAGAATCCGATTGTGACAACCGTGCTGATCACGGTGGCGAGGCAGAGACGTTCGATCGCCCGGATATCGCCCGTCCAGCCGAGCGGGACGCAGGCGAAAAGCAGCTGGAAGGTCGACAGAACATAGGCCACCCAGAGAGCCATGTTCAGGGTGGGATGTAGCGCGAACCAGCTCATCATGGCCGGCCAGTCGAACCCCATCATGCGATCCAGATGCGCGAGCGTGCCATCGATGTCGGGACCGTGAATCCAGAGCGCAAAATGATTGAGCGGCGTCGCCAGCGCTGCGAACTCGAACAGAAACGCGCCCCCGAGCAGGATCGCAGACCAGCGCCCGCGCAAACGAAAGCCGATGAAGCCCACAGCGGCCGTCGCAGCAGATGACCAGATGATGCATCTGGCGAAGCCGTATGGGCCAAAATTGATCGGCGCAATTGCCTGAAGCGCGCACACCGCGACGAAGCAGACGACGAGAATGCCGGCAAGCAGCGGGCGCAGGCTCATCGGCGCTGTCTATCAGCGCGGGCCAGACGCCGCCAGCGCCGGCTCTCCCAACCCTTCCCTGAATGAGGCTGCCATGACGCTGATGCTCTCGCCCGTGCCGGGCCGGATTTACGTCGTCTCCTCCGGCGCGGTCTACAATTCCGACCAGACGACCGGCATCATCGTCAACGTCGTGACGGTCCAGGACGTGAGCGACCTGATCGCCGCGGGCTGCGCGGTGGTCAACCCGCCGCCGACCGATCTGCTGTTCTCGCTCAAGGCAGCGAACTTCAACGTCGCGACCGACCAGCTGCTGGTGCCGAATTTCTCCGGCCGCTTCCGGCCGAAACGCTTCGTGGTGATGAACGCCTCGATCTCGCTGACCACGGCGGCGGGCGGCTTCTATACTGCAGGTGCGAAAGGCGGCACCGCGCTGGTCGCCGCGGGCCAGGCTTATTCTGCCCTCAACGCCGCGGCCGACTGGTGGGCCGCCGGCACACCCGTCTATCTCTCGCTCACCACCGCCCAGGGCGCGGCCGCGACGGCGGATGTGTACGTCTACGGAGACGTGTATGCTTAACAGGAACCGAATCAGTGCGATTGCTTTTTATCATCATGAAGCTGCGCCTGAACAAATGGACCATCGCGCTGCTCGTGCTTAACGAGATCCGGGGCGCCTGCGTCGTCGTTCCGATCGTCTGGTCGTGGTGGAAAGCCCGCCACGGGCTTTGAACCCGCCTCTTCCCCGATACTGACAGAAGTAGGTTTCGCTCATGCGCGCGATCACGCCTGCGCTGCTGCACGCGCTTGCGCGCGGCGGATCGCCGTCGCTCATCGCCGCGCTGGCGCCGAGTCTGGCGCGCGGCATGCCGCCGGCCGCAATCGACACGCCTTTGCGCGCCGCGCATTTTCTCGCGCAGGGCTGCCACGAAACCTTTTCCTTCACGCGGCTTGAAGAGGATCTTGCCTACAGCGCCGCGCGCATCGCGCAGGTGTGGCCGCGACTCGCGCCGCGTGCCGCGCTCTCGGGTCATCCCGAAACGCTCGGCAACGCCGCCTACGCGGGATCGAACGGCAATGGTGGCGAGGAATCGGGCGACGGCTGGCGCTTTCGCGGACGTGGATTCTTTCAGCTCACAGGCCGCGCCAATTACGCGCTTGCTGGCGCGGTGGGCGATCCCGATACGATTGCGACGCCGGACGGCGCGGTCACGAGCGCGCTCGCCTTCTGGCGCACCCGCGCCATCGCAGCGGCGGCGGACGCCGACGACGTCATGCGCGTCACGCGCCTGGTGAACGGCGGCGCGAACGGCGTGGGCGCGCGAGCCCGCCTCACCCGCCGCGCGCTGGAACTGCTCGGTTCGTAAAATACGCGAAGAAAAACGGTCCTCGCGGAGCCGCGGAGCCGCGGAGAAGAGAAAGTTCACAAGGAGACAGTGAGGCGGTGAGGAAGAATCGCGCGCCTCCGGCGCGCAACAATTCTCACTGTCTCACTGTCTCCTTGTGAGTCTTCCTTCCGCGGCTCCGCGGCTCCGCGTGGCCCTCTTTTGTCGTCGCACTTTACTCCCGCCCCTTCGGTGAAGCGTTCGCTCGATCTGTCCTCCTGAGACGCGCCTTGCCGGGCGCGCGAGCGGACGCTTCTCCGATGGCGCGATCCCCGCGACCGTCAACATCAAAGGAGAATTCCATGACAGGAACAGCGCCGGCCGGGCCGGTGAATACGCCCGGTTTTTTCTCCTCCATCATCGCCTGGGGCAGGCAAGAGCTGCAAACCATCGAGGGCCAGGCGGTCACGCTCTGGGACACGATCGAGCCCGCGCTGGTGGCGGAAGCGGAAAGCCTGGTCGCGAAGTTTCTCGGCACCGCGATCGCGGCGGTGAAGACGCAGGCCGCACTCGTGCTCTCCAACCAGGAGAAATTCTCCAACGCGAAAGATGCGGTGCTCGAAGCGGTCGAAGCGAGCGGCGGATCGGTCGGCAACACGCTGCTCGAATTTCTCGTCAACCTCGCCCTCTCTCTCCTCAAAATCAGCGCCGCCGCCTCTCTGATCTGAAAGCGGAAACGCACCCTCAAAGCGTGTCATCCCCGCGAAAGCGGGGATGACACGCTTTTGCGGAGCGCAACGAAAACACCCTTGAATTTCACCAATGCAATCCAACGGAGATCACCATGTTCGTTTCTTCCTTCGCGAGGGACATTTTCGCGGGCATCATCCGGCACTTCGCCACATTTGCCGGCGGGTGGCTCATGGCGCACGGGCTGCTCACCAACGACCAGCTCAATGGCTGGATCGGTTCCATCTGCTTCCTCGGCGGCATCGCGTGGAGCGCCTGGGACAAATGGCGGCGCGAAGGGCGGCTCTGAGCGATCGCGCCGCGCTTGCCTTCATGCGGGTGTATCTTCCATGATCGCAAAACAGGACGCCGGACCGGAAGGGGCCAGCAGATGAAGAATTCGCGCATTGCCGTCATCGCGCTGACCGTGGTGCTCGAGGGCGCATTCCCGGCGCGCGCGCAGGCGCCCACGCAGGACCTGCTTGAAGCACTTGGCCGCTGCGCCACGATCGCGGACGATCATGCGCGGCTTGCCTGCTACGACGCGATGTCGCCGCGACTCAAGGACGCGCTCGCTGCCCCACCTGCGTCGCTGCCCGGCAATCGCGCACCCACCGCAGAGGAGGAGCGCTCCTGGTTCGGTTTCGATCTCGGCAATCTCTTCGGCGCAAACCCCGCCCAGCAGACGACGCCGCAGCAATTCGGCAGCGACAGGCTGCCCGAGACGAAGGCGAAAGAGGAAACGGCCGCGCTGGCCGTCGACAGCATCACCGCCGGCGTCAGCGAATTTGCCTACAACCCGGTCGGCAAATTCATCCTGTTCCTCGACAACGGGCAGGTGTGGAAGCAGATCGAAGGCGATGTCGACCGGGCGGTTTTCCGCAAGCCGGCAAAAGACAACAAGGTCACGATCAGCCGCGGCTTCATCGGCAGCTACAATCTGACCATCAACGACAGCGCCAAAGTCTTCAAGGTCACGCGGGTGAAGTAGGCGCTATGCGGGGGACCCCTCACCCGCATCGTTGCGCATCACCTAACCTCCCCACAAGGGGGAAGTAAGATCAAAGCGATGCCGATCTAACATGATCACGACGCAATCCAGGATCGCGCGCCAGTGACGATGGTCATCCCACCACCGCGCCGGGTTTCAGAAACGGCTTCAGCACCCTGTACGGAATTTTCACGTCGTACTCGCTGCCGAAGAAGCTTGCAACGGTGTAGACGGTAAAGTGGACCACCGCTTCGTTCCTGTCGAACATCCAGTTGCCGATATCTGTCGCGACGGGCTGAACCGCCGGCACATCCGGCGCCGGAGCGCCCTCGTCGAATTGATCCTTCAGATCCTTCAGATCCTTCACGCACCACGCAGTCACGAAGGCCTGCCAATTAACGCCCGGTGCAAAGATATCGGCGAATGAAAGCGGCCGGCCCCGCGCCATATCCCAGTCGATCGCACGCTCGCCCAGCACTTCATGGGCGCCCCCGGTGAAATCGTAGGTCGCAAGCTGAAGGCTCGCGAGCTTCGCATCGAAGCGAATGACCGAATAGGTGCGCCGCGCGGACAGCGGCATTGTTTCGGGAATCTGATCCACGCCGAAGGCGAAGAGACTCCTGTCGTCCATGCGGCGTTTGCCAAGCGCCAGCGCCTTCGAAATGTATGCATTGAACGGCGCAGCCTGCGGGCCGCCGCTCATCCAGGGATAGATGTCGCTGTCTTCGGTGAACGGTTTCGCTTTCGAAAAGAAACGCATGCGCGGCTCGAGCGCGAGCGCGCCCGCGTGTACCATCTTCGTGCCAGTGAGCCTTTCGGCGCGGTCGACGTAGTTTTCGTCAAGGCAGTCGCGGATGGGGTTCTGGTCGCCCACGAAAGACGGCAAGGGCTGCGTGGCGCCGCAGAGGCGCGTCACATAGGCGAGCCACAGGCGTTGCGCGGCCTGTACGGTCGCGAAGCTTGCCGTTGTTTCGTCCCGTTTCAGCCGCGCGAAAGATGCGCCCATTTCGCGGTCGGCTTTGGACAGGCGCAGATTCGTGCAGACGAGCTTCTCGCCGGCATTGGCCGCCTTCGTGCAATCGAAACTCGGGCCGTTATAGCCGGGGACGAGCAGGCGGACGTCCGAATCGTCGAGATGCGTCAGCGTGTAAACGAGGTTGCCGACGGCAATGACGAGATCGCCGTCATGGTTCGAATAATACTCAAATCGCCCTTGCGCGCAGGAGACCCTGATGACGCTGATCTCCGGTAATTCGAGTCGCATCGCTTCGGCAATCTTGTATTCCCTTCCCTTCGACAGCCGGCCGCCGAACACATCCTGCGGCGAAGAGATCGTGTCGTGATAGCGCGCACCCTTGCACGCAAGCGCCGGCGGGCCCCTGACTTCGCCGTTATCGAACCGGATCGCAGCCTCGAGCAGCAATGCGTCCCAGCCGGAAAGCGCTCGCGGCTCTGTCCAGGGAGCCGGCGCGGCGCCGATGATCCACCAGGCCCCCGCGAAGTTTGCTGAAGGCCGCGGGTCGTCCGCCAATGCGGACGATGCCGCAATCAGCGCAAGTGCCAGCAACGTTCCCCGCGCAAACCCCGCCCGCTTCATCGGCCGCCTCAGCCCTTCACACCCCGAAGTAACATAGCACGGCTCCTGGGCACTTGCGTGCCATCTTCAGCCAGCTCCTTCGCCTTCATCCTGGTCTGCGTGCCGCGCGGGCGCTGACCCGATTCGAAGCTCATTTTCGGATCCGGAAAACGTTTCCCAAACCGTTGGCGCCGCCGAGACTCGTGGTGCCGAACAGGATGTTGTTCTGCAGGAACAGCGCGGCTGAAGGATTCTCGCCATCGGTTCCACCGTGGAACTCGTACAGCACCGTCTCGCTGCCGTCGGGTGCGAGCGCGAACACCGTTCCATTGTCGTTCGAGCCGCCCTCATAGGTGACGCCATAGAGATTGCCCTTGCCGTCCGCGATTACACCACCCGCCGGCGCATAGCCGTCGCTGCCGGAAAAAGAATGAACTACGGATTCGACGCCATTGAGCGTGACCGCGAACACGACGCCCGCATTCGCATCACCGCCTGCCGCCGCCGTGCCGTAAAAGATACCGTGTCTCATGAGCAGCTGGCCTGATGGCTGTGCACCATCGGCGCATCCCGACAGGCTGCAAAAATTGTAGAGCACCCTCTCAGTGCCGTCCGGTGCGATGCGGAATAACACTCCGCCTTCTTCGTTGTTGCCGCCAACTGAAGTTACGCCGTAGAGATTGCCTTTTGCGTCCGCAATAACGCCTCCGACCGGCTGGCCCCCGTCGCTGCCATTTGTGAAGGAATGAAGCACGGTCTCGCTTCCATCGGGCGCAAGACGGAAGACCGTGCCGTCTCCTTTTGTCCCGCCGGAGCGCGTAATGCCGTAAAGGTTTCCGGCCGTGTCTTCGATGAGCGTTCCCGCGGGGCCGCCGCCGTCGCTGCCGCCGTCAAACCGGAAGAGCACCGTTTCGGCTCCGTCGGGAGCAAGCTTGAATACGATGCCACAACCGTTTATCTGCCCGTCACTGCACCCGCCGGCCCCGCCTCCCAAAGATGTCGTACCGTACAGATTGCCGGCGCCGTCCATAAGAAGTCCCGACTCGGGCGTCACGCCGTCGGACCCGCCCTGGAAAATGTAGAGCTGTGTTTCGTTCCCGAGCGCGCCGAGGCGGAACACGGTGCCGCAATAATCCCCGCCGCAAACAGCGCCGCCGGCAGACGTGGTACCGAGGAGATTGCCTTGGCCGTCGCCGATCAGCGGCGCCATGGGTTCGTCACCATCATTGCCGCCGCGGAACGAGTAAACTGTATGAAGGCCTGCGGCGTCTGCGGCGGCGGATTGCAGACATGCACTCAGCGCGAGCACTGCCAGGCTTTTCCACAAATCAGCGTTCCTCGGTTCCGTCATGGCGAACTCCCCACCGCTTGTTGGCGAAATCCGGACGCGGACGACGCTGGTTCCGGAACCGGAAAGTCACGCGGTCGCTTTCGCCGATTGCATCGTATTTGGAATGCGGCACCGGCACCACGCCGATGCGCGCCATGTGCCGCCGATATTGGTCGCGGACATGTCTTCGTCTGCGAGGGCTGGTTGGGCCGCAAGCAGCACCGGCACGGCGGCACGGCAACAAGCACGCTTCTTCGATTCTCTCCCACCCCCATGAAATGTGTTCCCGCTCGCCGCGCGCGATCATAGGATGGCGGGACTGCTGGTTGCGCCCCTCTCTTGAGCCGCGCGCGCCGCGGCGCGAAACTCGCGCGTGATAGCGTTGCGCGAAAACGGACCGCACGAATCGAATGCCGATCGCACGAATCCTGGGCGTAATTCTCGCGGGCGGCGCGAGCCGCAGGTTCGGCAGCGACAAAAGCGCCGCGCCACTCTGCGGAAGGCCGCTGCTTGAGCGGGTCGTCGAGCGTGCCCGGCCGCAGGTCGAAACGCTGCTTCTCAACGCGAACGATCCGGAAGTCGGCCAATCCATTCCCGATCTCGAGCTCCTTGCCGACAGCGCTCCCGGCGAAGGGCCACTGGCCGGCATCCTCACCACGCTCGGCAGAGCGGGACGGCGCGGTTTCGATCATGTGGCAAGTTTCGCCTGCGATACGCCCTTCTTTCCGCTCGACACGGTGTCGCGCCTCGCGCACGCGCTTCAAACATCATCGGCCGATTTCGCGATCGCGCGCTGCGGCGCGACGGCCCACCGCATCTTCGCGCTTTGGCCGGTCGCGTGCCGCGACCAGCTCGACGCCGCTTTCGCACAAGGTGCGCGCAGCATGGCCGAAGTAGAGGATTGGCTTGTGCCGGCCTGGGCGGAATTCGCGGCGGAAGGCGGGCCCGACGGCGACCCCTTCTTCAATATCAACACGCCTGCCGATCTCGAAACGGCGGAAAGGTGGCTCGCCAGTCGCGGCGCGGCGAGTTTGTGCTGAGACGGAGATAGATATTTTTCCTCCCCCATCGTGGGGACATCGTGGGGGGGCGGAGGGGGATGTCGCGCGCAGTCATTCCCCCCTCCGGCCCTTCGGGCCACCTCCCCCACGGTGGGGGAGGAAAACGGACTACGCTTGTTGCGGCAGTGGCGGCGAAGCTGGAATAATGGCGCCGCCCAGGGTGTAACGCCGCATGGCTCATAGATCAGAATGGAATGAGGACGACGCGAAGGCGGTCATTGCCGCGTGTAAAGACGACGGCCTTCTCGTCGTGCTCAACGCGCTCAACGACCAGTTCGGATTTGTTCACAAGGACGCGGTCGGCCTCGCCGCACGGGCGCTCAATCTTTCGCGCGCCGAGGTGCATGGCGTGGCGAGTTTCTATCACGATTTCCGCGAGCGGCCGCCCGGCCGCCATGTGCTGAAGCTGTGCGGGGCGGAAGCCTGCCAGTCGATGGGTGGCGATGCGATTGCCAGCCACGCGACGCGCGAACTCGGCATCGAATTCGGAGAAACGACGGCCGACGCAGCCGTAACGCTCGAGCGCGTCTATTGCCTTGGCCTTTGCGCCTGCGCACCGGCAGCACTGCTCGACGGAGCTCCGGTCGGCAGACTCGACGCAAATGCCGTGTCCACGCTGATTGCCGAGGCGCGCAAATGAGCCGGCGCGTTTTCGTCGCGCGCGACGCGGGAGCGATTGCAGTCGGCGCCGATCGAGTCGCGGTTGCTATTCATGATGCGGCCGAACGCGCTGCGCTCGACGTCGACATTGTGCGAACGGGCTCGCGCGGACTCTACTGGCTCGAGCCGATGGTCGAAGTGGAAACGCAAAACGGACGTGTGGCCTATGGCCCGATCCGGCCCGAAGACGTGTGCGGTCTCTTCGCCTGTGGATTCCTCGATGGCGAAAGGCATATGCGCGCGCTGGGGCCGACAGACTCCATCCCCTGGCTCAAGCGCCAGACACGCCTCACTTTCGCGCGCTGCGGCATCATCGATCCCCTTTCGCTCGACGATTACCGCGCACATCACGGTTACGAGGGGTTTGCGCGCGCGCTGACGCTCAAGCCGCAGGAGATTGTGGACGAAGTCGCGGGCTCGGGCCTGCGCGGCCGCGGCGGCGCGGGTTTTCCGACCGGCATCAAATGGCGCACCGCGGCGGAAGCCAAAGGCAGCACCAAATACATCGTCTGCAATGCCGACGAGGGCGACAGCGGCACCTTCGCCGACCGCATGCTGATGGAGGGCGATCCCTTCCTGCTCATCGAAGGCATGACGATTGCGGGTCTCGCCACGGGCGCGACGAAAGGCGTGATCTATTGCCGCTCGGAATATCCGCACGCCATCGCGACGATGAACGCCGCCATTGCCACAGCGCGCGCAGCAAATCTTCTGGGCACGCGTATCGCAGATTCCAATCGCGATTTCGACATCGCGTTGCGGGTGGGTGCGGGTTCCTATGTGTGCGGCGAGGAGACGGCGCTGCTTGAAAGCCTCGAGGGCAAACGCGGCCAGGTGCGCGCGAAGCCGCCCCTGCCCGCCCATGCCGGACTGTTTGCCAAGCCGACCGTGGTGAACAACGTGCTGACCTTCGCCGCGGCGGCCTGGGTGCTCGCGGAAGGCGCCGAAGCGTACAAAGCGCTCGGCTACGGCCGTTCGCGCGGCACGATGCCGATCCAGCTCGCGGGCAATCTCAAACATCCCGGACTGTTCGAGGCGCCGTTCGGGATGGCGCTGGGCGAACTGATCGACGATGTCGGCGGCGGCACGGCGAGCGGGAGGCCAGTGCGCGCCGTGCAGGCGGGCGGACCACTCGGCGCCTATTTCCCGCGCGCGCTGTTCGACATGCCTTACGATTACGAAGCCTATACCGCAAATGACGGTCTCATCGGCCATGGCGGGCTCGTCGCCTTCGACGACACGGTCGACATGGCACGCCAGGCGCGCTTCGCGATGGAGTTCTGCGCGCTGGAATCCTGCGGCAAGTGCACGCCCTGCCGCATCGGCTCGATCCGGGGTGTCGAAGTCGTCGACCGCATCGTCGCCGGCATCGACCGCGAGGCGAATGCAGAACTTTTGAAAGAACTTTGCGAGACACTGAAATTCGGCTCGCTCTGCGCGCTGGGCGGCTTCACGCCCTATCCCGTGATGAGCGCACTAACCCATTTTCCCGAGGATTTCGGGCTCGCGCGAGAGATGGCAGAGGTATAGAGTAAGGGCATGTTTCGTTCCCGTGGTATCTCCCCATGTCATGCCCGCCGAAGCGGGCATCCAGGGCCGGCGACGTGCGTTTGCCCCTGGGTTCCCGCTTGCGCGGGAATGACACCGAAGTAGCGTTCCTTAACGTGGCCCTGGTTGAGGAAAGGGATTTCGGCACGCCGGCAAGGCGGAACGAACAAAACGTCAACCTGACCATCGACGGCCAGCGAACGACGGTGCCGGCCGGCACCTCGATCCTGCGTGCCGCGGCCGAGTGCGGCACCGACGTTCCCAAGCTCTGTTCCACCGACTCGCTCGAAGCCTTCGGCTCCTGCCGGCTGTGCCTGGTCGAAATCGAGGGACGCGCCGGCACACCCGCCTCCTGCACCACGCCGGTCGTGGAAGGCATGATCGTCCGTACACAGACGGATCGGCTCGCCCGCATCCGCCGCGGGGTGATGGAGCTCTACATCTCCGACCATCCGCTCGACTGCCTCACCTGCGCTGCGAACGGCGATTGCGAGCTGCAGGACATGGCGGGCGCGGTGGGCTTGCGCGAAGTGCGCTACGGTTACGCGGGCGAGAACCATCTTGCTGATATGAAGGATCAGTCGAATCCCTACTTCACCTATGATCCGGCGAAATGCATTGTCTGTTCGCGCTGCGTACGTGCCTGCGACGAAGTCCAGGGCACGTTCGCGCTGACCATTGCGGGCCGCGGTTTCGAAAGCCGCGTTGCGGCGAGCGCAGGAGAGGCGTTCCTCGATTCGGAATGCGTCTCCTGCGGCGCCTGCGTACAGGCCTGCCCCACCGCGACCCTGATCGAGAAATCGGTGATCGAGATCGGCCAGCCGGAACATTCGGTGGTCACGACCTGCGCCTATTGCGGCGTTGGCTGCTCGTTCAAGGCGGAGATGCGCGGCGACACGGTCGTGCGCATGGTGCCTTTCAAGGACGGCAAGGCCAATCACGGCCATTCCTGCGTCAAGGGCCGATTCGCCTGGGGCTACACTACTCATCGCGAACGCATTTTGAAACCCATGATCCGCGAGAAGATCGAGGATCCATGGCGCGAAGTCTCGTGGGACGAAGCGATCGGCCGCGTCGCGAGCGAGTTCAAGCGCATCCAGGCGCAATACGGTGCGCGCGCGATCGGCGGCATCACCTCCTCTCGCTGCACCGACGAAGAGACGTTCCTCATTCAGAAGCTCGTGCGCGCAGGCTTCGGCAACAACAATGTCGATACCTGCGCGCGAGTCTGCCACTCGCCAACCGGTTACGGCCTCAAAACGACCTTCGGCACTTCGGCCGGCACACAGGATTTCGATTCGGTCGAACAGGCCGACGTGATCGTGGTGATGGGCGCCAACCCGACCGACGGCCATCCCGTCTTCGCCTCGCGGATGAAGCAGCGGCTGCGACAGGGCGCGAAGCTCATCGTCATCGATCCGCGCCGTATCGATCTCGTGCACACGCCGCATATCGATGCGGCCTGGCACCTGCCGCTCCGGCCCGGCACCAATGTGGCGATGCTGACAGCGCTTGCGCACGTCATCGTCACCGAAGGCCTGCTGAACGAGGAATTCGTGAAGGCGCGCTGCGATCTCGCGGCTTTCGAGGAATGGGCAGCCTTTGTGCGCGAGCCGCGCAACAGCCCCGAAGCGATGGCGGAGATCACCGGCGTGCCGGCAGAAGCAATCCGCGGTGCCGCACGGCTTTACGCCACCGGCGGCAACGCCGCTTTCTACTATGGGCTCGGCATCACCGAGCACAGCCAGGGCTCAACGGCGGTGATCGCGATCGCCAATCTGGCCATGGCGACGGGCAATATCGGCCGGCCGGGCGTCGGCGTGAACCCGCTGCGCGGACAAAACAATGTGCAGGGCTCCTGCGACATGGGCTCGTTCCCGCACGAGCTGTCGGGCTACCGGCACATTTCCGACGCCGCGACGCGCAGCCTGTTCGAGGCGGATTGGGGCACGCATCTCGACAACGAGCCAGGGCTGCGCATCTCCAACATGCTCGATTCTGCTATCGGCGGACGATTCAAGGGACTCTACATCCAGGGTGAGGACATCGCGCAATCCGATCCCGACACGACCCATGTAATTGACGGGCTGAAGGCGATGGAATGTGTCGTGGTGCAGGATATTTTTCTGTGCGAGACGGCGCATTACGCCCATGTCTTCCTGCCAGGCTCGACCTTCCTCGAAAAGGACGGCACCTTCATCAACGCGGAGCGCCGCATCCAGCGCGTGCGCAAGGTGATGGAGCCGCGCAACGGCCTCGCCGACTGGGAGATCACGCTCGCCATCGCCAAAGCGATGGGCTATCCGATGCATTACAATCATCCGTCGCAGATCATGGACGAGATCGCGCGGCTCACACCGACGTTCTCGGGTGTTTCGTTCGAAAGACTCGATGAGCTCGGCTCAATTCAATGGCCGTGCAACGAAAAGGCGCCGGAAGGCACGCCCGTCATGCACATCGGCGGATTCGTGCGCGGGCTCGGCAATTTCGTCATCACCGAATATGTGCCGACCGACGAGCGCACCGGTCCGCGCTTCCCGCTGTTGCTCACCACCGGGCGCATTCTCAGCCAGTACAATGTCGGCGCGCAGACGCGGCGCACGAAGAACATTGTCTGGCACGAGGAGGACAAGCTCGAGATCCATCCCCATGACGCCGACCAGCGCGGCATCCGCTCCGGGGACTGGGTGAAATTGCAGAGCCGGTCCGGCGCCACCTCGTTGCGCGCCGTCGTCACCGACCGCGTGGCGCCGGGCGTCGTCTACACGACCTTCCATCATCCCGACACGCAGGCGAACGTGGTGACGACCGACTATTCCGACTGGGCGACCAACTGCCCCGAATACAAGGTCACCGCCGTGCAGGTGTCGCCCTCGAACGGACCGACCGACTGGCAGCGCGCCTACGAGGCCGAAAGCGCCCACAACACCCGCATCGCCGAGCCGCTCGCCGCGGCGGAATGATCGCGGTTCCAAACGTTGATCGCTCGAGCAAATTCCTGTGAAATAAACCAATTGGTGTCATCCCCGCGCCCCGGTCCGCGCGAAACGCGGCCGGAGCGTAAACTCCAGTGGGGACCCAGGGGCAAATGCCCCGCCCTTTGCCCTGGATTCCCGCTTCGGCGGGAATGACAAGTATTGGGTTTGCAATTCGATTTCGGTGCGCCGCTGCGATGGCCAGAAGACCGCCCTACGCGAACGTATCACGCAAGCTCGTCACGCATGATTCCACTTCAGAAGGAGCGCGAACGATCCCGGAAGAAATCGCCGTCGCCTTTACTTATGGCAGCGCGACTTTCGCGGTGATGATGGCGACACCCGACGACATCGAGGATCTTGCGCGCGGCTTCTCGCTGACGGAAGGAATCGTTGCGAGCCCTTCGGAGATCGAGGCAATCGAGATCGTTCCGCACGAACAGGGCGTCGAGGCGCGGATGATTCTCAACGAGAAGCGCGACGAACAGCTGTTGCTGCGGCGGCGGCGCCTCGCCGGCCCCGGCGGCTGCGGATTGTGCGGAATCGAGAGTCTCACGGCTGCCATCGCGCCCGTACGCGCAGTAGACGCGGCGCTGTACGTCGATCCGCCGACGATCTTCGCGGCACTCTGCGCGCTCCGCTCCGGCCAGCAGCTCAATACGGCGACGCATGCCGTTCACGCTGCAGGCTTCTGGTCCGTGGCGCAGAACCGCCTGGTTGCGTTGCGCGAAGACGTCGGCCGGCACAACGCGCTCGACAAGCTCGCCGGTGCGCTGGCGCGTGCTGGCGTGAAGGCCGAGACCGGATTCATCGTGATGTCGAGCCGGCTGTCGATCGAGCTGGTGCAGAAGGCGGCGATGATCGGATGCCCCATGCTCGTGGCCGTCTCCGCCCCGACCAATTACGCCTTGCGCGCCGCAGAAGCGGCGGGCATGACGCTGGTCGCCGTGGCGCGCGACGATTCCTTCGAAGTCTTCACCCACCCCGAACGAATAATGATTGCAGCCCTCGATGAAACCCGATGAAAAACTGGTCTATATGGCGAACCAGATTGCGAAATTCTTCGCCGCCCAGGGCGAAGAGCGCGCAGCGCGCGGCGTCGCAGATCACCTGCAGAAATTCTGGGATCCAGTGATGCGGCGCGACTTCCTAGCAGCCGCAGCGAAGGACAGCTCTAGCCTCCATCCTGCGGTCAAAGCAGCATTGCCGATTTTGCAGGCCCAGCAGGAAATCAAATAAACTCTCCCCCTAACGTGTCACTCCCGCGCACGCGGGAACCCGGTGCACAAAGCGCTGGCGCTGTTCCCTCTGGGTCCCCGCTTTCGCGGGGATGACACGCTTTAATTTTATTTGATTTGCAATACGCTCTGATGCTTTCGTCATGCTCGAACTATTTTCAAAGGGAAACTGCCAATGGTACGCGGCGGGAAATCGGCAGCGCGAACGACAAAGCCGAACAGAATCAAGAATCGCCGGCGACGCTCGCGCGACGGGAGCGGAGTCCTGGTCCTCGTCGCTACGCGCAAGGGTGCGTGGCTCTACCGCGGCGATTCCACGCGCAAGTCATGGCGGGCCGACGGACCGCACTTCCTCGGCCATATCGTCAATCACGTCGTGCTTGATCCGCGCGACGGCCGCACGTTGCTCGCCGCCGCAAAGACCGGCCACCTGGGCCCCACCGTGTTCCGCTCAACGGATCTCGGCAAAACCTGGAAAGAAGCGGCGCGGCCGCCCGCTTTCCCCAAAGCGCGCGAAGGCGAAAAGGGCCGCGTGGTTGATCACACGTTCTGGCTCACACCGGGCCACAAAAGCGAACCTGATGCGTGGTATGCGGGCACCTCGCCACACGGACTTTTCCGCTCGGAAGACGGAGGCGTGAGCTGGGAGCCGCTTCCAGGCCTCAACGACAATCCCCAATACCGCGACTGGATGGGCGGCCCGCAGGATGGCACGCCGGACGGGCCAAAATTGCATTCGGTTATCGTCGATCCTCGCAACGCTGCGCATCTCTATCTCGGCATGTCGAGCGGCGGCGTGCACGAATCGACGGACGGCGGTCGGAACTGGGCGCCGCTCGTTGACGGACTTGAAGTCGTCGAAGGACTCGACGCCAGGAACATCACCCTTCACGATCCCCACTGCGTGCAAATTTGCCCGAGCAATCCCGACCGGCTCTATCAGCAGAATCATTGCGGCATCTACCGAATCGACCGGCCGGCGAAGACCTGGGTGCGCGTTGGCAGGAAGATGCCGAAACAGGTCGGCGACATCGGCTTTCCCGTCACGGTGCATCCGCGCGACGCCGACACCGCATGGGTGTTCCCAATGGACGGCACAAGCGTGTGGCCGCGCACCAGCCCCGACGGCGTGCCGTGCGCGTATGTCACGCGCGACGGCGGAAAGACCTGGCAGCGTCTCGATTCCGGTCTGCCGAGGAATCAGGCGTGGTGGACGGTGAAGCGCCAGGCCATGGCGGCGGATGCGCGCGATCCCGTGGGCCTCTATTTCGGCACCACGAGCGGAGAATTGTGGATGAGCGGCAACGAAGGAATAAAATGGAGCGCGATCGCGCAGCATCTTCCGGAGATTTATGCCGTCGAAACCGCAGAGCTGCACTGAACGCGGATTCGGTTCTGGACTGGCACGATGAAGGTTCTGATTCCCGGTCCGCTACGCTCCTATACGGACCATCGTGAGGTGGAAGCGAGCGGCGACACGCTCGGCGCGCTGCTCGCCGATCTCGACCGCCAGTACCCGGGCCTGCGGTTCCGCGTCATCGACGAGCAGAACGGGATGCGGCCGCACATGCGCTTCTTCGTCAACGGCGCACAGGTGTTCGACGCGTCGCACGCCCTTCGTCCCGACGACGAGGTTCAGATCGTGCAGGCCCTGAGCGGAGGATAAGCTGTCGCCGTATTCGTCGCTCCACCCGCCTCGGCGCGGGTGAGAGGAGCCGCGGACTCACGAATGCGCTGCGACGTACTCGGCGAGCGGAATTTCGGGTCTTCCGCCGTAATGCGAGATGATTTCGGCGGCGGCGAGGCTGGCGAGACGTCCGCATTCGGATAGCTCACATTCGCGCGCGAGACCGAAGAGAAATCCCGACGCGTAGAGATCGCCTGCGCCGGTGGTGTCGACCACCCGGGCGACGGGCACCGCGTCGACTCTGATGGTCGAAGATTTCGTCGCCACGACCGACCCCTCCGCGCCGCGCGTGACCGCTGCGACCTCGACCATCTTCACCGCCCGCGAAAGCGCGGTGTCGAAATCCGTCTCGAACAGCGCGGTGATCTCGCCTTCGTTGGCGAACAGATAGTCGACATGGATGTCGGCGAGTTCGCGGAACCGGTCGCGGTAGCGCTCGACGCAGAAGCGATCGGACAGGGAGAGCGCCACCTTGCGTCCCGATTCGTGCGCGATTGCAGCAGCGCGATGAAACGCCTCCTGCGCCTGGGGAGGATCGTAGAGATAGCCTTCGAGGTAGGTGATTTTCGCGGAACGGATCAACGTCTCGTCCACGTCGGTGGGCGAAAGATTCACGCAGGCGCCCAGATAGGTGTTCATCGTACGCTGCGCGTCCGGCGTGACGAAGATCAGGCAGCGCGCCGTGGCGGGCCCGTTATTGGCCGCCGGCGTGGGAAAACGCACGCCCGCCGTGGTGATGTCGTGGCAAAAAATCCGGCCCAGCGCATCGTCCTTGACCTTGCCGATATAGCCGGTGCGCGCGCCGAGCGAAGCCACGCCCGCAATCGTGTTGCCCGCCGAGCCGCCCGAGAGCTGCATCGCCGGTCCCATCGCGGCGTAGAGCAACTCCGCGCGCGCCTCGTCGATCAGCGTCATCGCGCCCTTCTGCATGCCCTGCCTGTCGAGGAACGCGTCGTCCGCATGGGCGATGATGTCGACGATGGCGTTGCCGATGCCGACCACGTCGAGTTCTTCCGCCTTCATGCCTCATACTCCTTCCTCAGCCCCGGCCGGAACGGCTACGATCTTCTGGACGTTCCCGTCAGGGGAGACAAGCGATGCTGCGCAGGAAGCCGGAAGCCGCGAAGAAGCGTCCCCCGAAGACCGAGAACCGGATCGACGAGGAGATCGAGGATTCGTTCCCCGCGAGCGATCCTCCGTCCTTCGCCGGCGGATGCCACGCGGTCGGCAATCCCAGGCGTCCAAAAGAACGCAAGAATCCTCCCGGAACGGCGGGCCGCGCGTTATAGTGATTTGTCGCCAGGGGCAGATAGTTCAGATTAAGGAGCCAGACGTGCACATCGACATCAATCTTCTCACGATCCAGCCGTTGATCGCGCTGGTCTTCGGAATCCTGATTCTGATCCTGCCGCGAATTCTCAACTATCTGGTGGCGATCTACCTGATCCTGATCGGCCTCACCGGATTGTGGCCGCACCTCTTCAGCCACCTCGGGCACGGGACATAGACGCGCCACATCCTTCGACAAGCTCAGGATGAGGACCGACCTTTCGGGGCAGTAATGGCCTCTATTCGGCGGCGCGCATGGTCGCGCCTATTGCCATGCGCTCTTCGGCCATGCGGTCGGCCACGGTGCTGGTCGGAGCGTCCTCCTGTTCGGCGCGGCGGAATATCTGCACGAGCCGGTCGGCGATGGCGCGGACGCGGCGTTCGATCTCCGCATTGCTCCAGTCGAATATCTGGCCCGCGACGCAGATGACGCCGCCGCCGTTGATGACGTAGTCCGGCGCGTAGAGGATCCCGCGCGCCTTCAGCGCCGCGCCGTCCTTGTCATGCGCCAGCTGGTTGTTGGCGGCGCCGGCAATGATGGCGGCTTTCACGCAGGGAATCGTCCTCTCGTCCAGGACGGCGCCGAGCGCATTGGGCGACAACACGTCGCATTCGGCGGTTATGATGTCATCCGATCCGACGGGTTTCGCGCCAAACTCCGCGACGGCCCTGTCCACTGCTTCGCGCTGGGCGTCGGCGACCAGAAGCCGCGCGCCTTCGGCGTGAAGCCGCCGGGCAAGATCCATGCCGACCTTGCCGACACCCTGGATCGCGACAACCAGTCCCTTCATCGAATCCACGCGGAGGCGATGTTTCACCGCCACCTTGAGTCCCTCGAAAACTCCGAGGGCAGTCAGCGGTGCCGAATTTCCGCCTGACTTGCCGGGCTGGTCGTACCCCGCAACGTATTTCGTGCCACGCGCGATGATGGGCATGTCGCGCTGCGTCATGCCGACATCCATCGCCGTGATGTAGCGGCCCGAAAGTGCGTTCACCGCATCGGAATAAGCAAGCAGCCGCGCCTCCGTCTTGTCGATCGCGGGATCGCCGATGAACACCGCCTTCCCGCCGCCGAGCGGAAGATCGGCGATCGCGTTCTTGTAGCTCATGCCGCGCGACAGGCGCAGCACGTCGGTCAACGCTGCATCGGTCGTCTTGTAGGGATAGACGCGGGTGCCGCCGCAGGCCGGTCCGAGCGCGGTCGAATGAAGGGCGATGATGGCTCTGAGGCCGGACGGCTTGTGATCGAAAAACGCCACCGTCTCGTGGTGATCGAAATCCTCGGACTCGAATACGGTCATGAATGCGTTTCTCCCCCTCGCGTGCCGGAATGGCGGCGAGCCACTGAAACTACCCCCCCACCCCCGCAATGGGGTTGCAATTTAGGGTGACTGCCTGAAACAGAGGTGCGGCAGCGAGCCTGCATCAGCAACTTTTCGCGAAACCAACCACCAACCAGCAGAAGCGGGTTATGCCGCGCAGATTGCACATTGGAATTAATCCAGTTCTGTCACCCAGCTCCAGGCGGCCCGCTCCAGGCGGCCCGTGACAGTTCAGGTGACATCGCGGTCAGCGATTTTGAGTTGTGAGTACTTCTCAATGCTTTCGCGACATGCTGATGTAAACGACATCAACGTCCTGCGATCGCCGTGAGTACCGTATCGGCAGTCAGGATTTGAGGCAGAACGACAGCGTCGGGGGCGCCGGGCGCGTAGTAGAGATAGAGCGGCACGCCGGAGCGCGCATGCGCTTGCAGAAGAGCGCTGACCGCGGAATCGCGGTTCGTCCAGTCGGCAACGAGGAACGCGATGCGGCCCGAGGCGAACGCAGCGCGCACCCGCGCATCGTCCAGCGCGACCTTCTCGTTCACGAGACAGGTGACGCACCAGGCGGCGGTAGCGTCCACGAAGACGCCGCGCTTCTGTGCGCGCAGATCCGCGAGGCGCGATTCGCTGTATGACTGCGATGGAATTGTTGTCGCCTGAACGGCTGCGCTCGCCGGCGCTGCGGAATCGACACGGGGCAGAAGCGCCGCGAGCGCTGCCAGCATCGCGAGGATCGCGGTCCAAACAAACGCCGTTGCCCGCGGGAAGCCAGAACGCTGTGCAACTCCGACGGCCCACAGGACAAACGCGACGCCCAGCGCAGCCCCAAGCACCAGCATGAGACGCTCGGGTCTGGTCTCGAGGCTCAGCACCCAGGCAAGCCATAGCGCGGTTGCATACATCGGGAAGGCGAGAAACTGCCGGAAAGTCGACATCCATGCGCCAGGCTTCGGCAGGAGGCGCAACAACACGGGCGAATATCCGATCGCCACAAAAGGGGCGGCGAAGCCGATCCCCAGCGCGACGAACACGAGAAGCGATACGACGGCTGACTGCGTCAGCGCGAAGCCGAGTGCAGCGGCCATAAATGGGGCCGTGCAGGGTGCTGCAACCACGACCGCAAGAACACCGGTGAAAAAAGCGCCGACGAGTCCACCGCGCCGTGCCAAAGCATCGCCGGCGCCGGTGCCGGGAACTTCAAACAGGCCGGAAAGATTGAGTCCGACGGCGAAGACGAGAAGCGCAAATCCTGCGACCGCCGTCGGCTCCTGCAGCTGAAAGCCCCAACCGATGGCTTCGCCCCCGGCGCGCAAGGCGAGAACGGCGGCACCGAGCAGGGCAAAACTCAGGATAGCACCGATGCCGTATGCGATGCTTTCATGAGCAGCCTCGCGCGGCGCGCGGCCGGACTTCGATGCGATTGCAAAGGCTTTCATCGCCAGAATCGGCAACACGCAGGGCATCAGATTGAGGATCACGCCGCCCAGAAGTGCGAACAGCAGCGCAAGTGGGAATGTCAGGCCCGCATCCGAGCCAAAATCCGTGACGGGGACTATCCCGGGCATCGCTTGAATCACGAGCGCCTGGGTGGGGGCGCCCACAGAAGCAAGCACGAGCACGCCACGAAGTGCGCGCAGGTTTCCAGCATGCTTTCCAGGTGCGAGGCGCAGCACGATTCCGTCAGTCGACGCACGCCATTTCTGCGGAGCGATTCCCCTGACGCCACCCTGCTCGAACGGAAAGAAGCGAACATCGGTAAGATTCGTCTGGGCGAGCTTCGGCGCCACCAGAAAGAGATCGAGTGAGGAACCAAGCTGAAAGCGCGCAGGCCAGGGGGAGGCCACCGGCAAGCGGTCGCGCGCAGAGCTGAACTGCGCGGCAACCGCCGGAAGGGGCGAGTGCGGGGATGCGCTGATAGTCAGCGGAAGACTGAGCGTGGCATCCTCGGGAATGCACACCTCCTGGCAGACGAGCCAATTCGCCTGCGCACGCAGCACGACGCGAGTGCCCAGCTTCGCATCGGCAGGCGCCGTGATATCGAGCAGAAGCCACGGCCGCCCCTCATAGCCGTAGTCCATCAAGGGTCCGACCGGCAGGTCTTTTGGATAGGGCCACGCAATCGAACCTGCGCGCCAGCCCGCAGGCAAGATCCAGTGAATTTCCGTCGGCTCACCTGCATCGCCGGGATTGCGCCAATAGGTATGCCAGCCGGAGCGAATGTTCTGTTCGAGCGCAACTCTGACGCTGCGACCCGGCACAATCTCGCTCTCCTCGGCGATCAGGCGTGCATGAACCTTCGGAGCAGAATCAATCTGGGCGCGTACCGGGGCAGCCGCGCCGCACGCGGCCAATACCAGCACGAAGAGCAGGACAAATCGGGGCCATTGCATGGGCGCCGCTATAGCGGGCGGGGCCGCGGGCCGCCAGCCTGCACACCGCAATGTGACCGCAATGCCCGGTGTTCCGGGCACCCGATTTACCTTAGTGCAGCTTCCAGGGCGCGAGCATTTCCGCAACTCCGCTCCACAAAATCTGTACTCCGATGCAGAAGAGAATGAAGGCCGCCAGCCGGAGCGCGATCATCGTACCCGTATTGCCGAGCAACCTGCGCACGCGGTCCGCATGGGCGAAGCACAGATAGACGAGGAGCGCGAGCACGGCATTGGCCAGAAGCGCAGCCAGGCCAAACTCGATGCGATGCTGCAAAGGGTCGTGAGATGTGTGGCTGGTGCCGAGCGCAATCATCACCGAGATCGTTCCCGGACCCGTCGTGATCGGCATGGTGAAGGGAAAGAACGCCATGCCTGCATAGTCGTCGGCCAGGGCAGCGTCGCTGCGCGGGGCCTCTTCGACACCTTCCGTTTCATTCTCCTGCAGGAATTTCCAGCCGGCTGCGGCGACCACAATTCCGCCGGCCACGCGCAACGCCGGCACGGAGATTCCAAAAAACTCCAGCACATAACTGCCGATGAACAGCGAGACGTTCAAAACCAGGAAACTGTAGAAGGCGACGCGACGCGCCAGTCCCTCGCGTGTGCGGTGTGCAGCGCGGCGCGTCATGTCCAGGAAGATCAGCGCGCTGCCGGCGGGATTTACGATCGGAAACGCAGCCGCAAAGATGAGCAGGAACAGGCTTCCGAAACCCTCTGCCAACCCAGTGCCCATGGCACGCGTCCTCCGCTGCTGCATTTGGGTAGCATGCTTCGACAGGCTCAGCATGAGGGAATTTCCTCAACCTGAGCTTGTCGAAGGGTGAGCGTTCCGCCAAGTTCGGATCGTGAGCGCCGAACTGAGAATCGCGGTCGAAGCGACCGACATGGAGGTCGAAAACACAATCCGCGCGGCGCTCGGGGCGTTCAACCGTGCCGCTGTGGACAAGCCCGAACGGCAGCGTTTCAACGTCGTGCTGCGCAACCGCGAAGGCTGCATGAAAGGCGGTCTGATCGCATCGGTGAATTTCGATGTCATGCTGATCGAAGATCTCTTCATCGAGGAGGCGCACCACCGCGGCGGCCATGGCGCGAAGCTCATGGCGCTGGCCGAAGAGGAAGGCCGATTGCGCGGCGCGCGCCGGGCCTGCGTATCGACCTTCAGCTGGCAGGCGCGGCCCTTTTACGAAAAGCTCGGGTTTCGCGTGTTCGACCAGCTGCCATACCGCGGCGGCGCGCACGTGCTTTACTGGCTGGACAAACCCCTTTGCGCATAACGGGCGGGCGTTTCGGCGGGCGCGTGCTCGCGGCCCCTGCCGACGCCCGCGTCCGGCCGACTTCCGACAAGGTGCGGCAAGCCGTGTTCAACATTCTCACCCACAATGATTTCGGTTTGGGTTTTTCTCTCGAAGGCGCGCGCGTCGTGGACTTGTTCGCGGGCACCGGCGCAATGGGTCTTGAAGCGGTGTCCCGCGGCGCAGGCTTCTGCCTGTTCATCGACGATTCCGCCGAGAGCCGGGCGCTCCTCCGTCAGAACGTGGAAACTCTCGCGCTCACCGGCTCGACCAAGATTTGGCGCCGCGACGCGACCATGCTTGGAGCGGTGACGCCCGGCGCAGGAGATCCATTCGATCTGGCCTTTCTCGACCCGCCCTATCGAAGAAATCTCATCGCGCCCGCACTCGCGTCGCTCAGGGATGGACAATGGCTCGCACAGGACGCTCTTGTCGTCGCCGAATGCGTGCGAGAAGAATCGTTGAACGGGCTACCCGGCTTCTCGCGACTCGACTCGCGAAACTATGGCGAAACGCAGATTTTTTTCTTGAGACTCATTGCGCAAGAATAGTTCGACGAGCGTTTCCTACGTCACGAACAGTCCGATAGCTGCGGCGCCCATCACGGCGGTGGCGATCCAGCCCACCACGCGCAGCCGCCAGGAGATGACGAGCCGGCCCATGATGCGCCCGTTCGACGCAATGAGCATCATCACGGCCATGAGCGGGACGGCGAGCACGCCATTGACGACCGCTGTCCAGTAGAGCGCCTTCATCGGATCGATTGGCGAGAAGGCCAGCGCAAGCCCGATCAAAGTCGCACCGGCAATGACGCCATAAAAGGCGCGCGCGGCTTTCGGTTTGCGGTCAAGTCCCATGTTCCAGCGGAAGGTTTCGCACACCGCGTAGGCTGCGGAGCCGGCGAGCACCGGCAACGCCAGCAGACCGGTCCCAATGATGCCGACCGCGAAGATGATGCTCGCAAAGCGCCCGGCGATCGGCGCCAGCGCCTGGGCCGCCTGAACGCTGTTGTCGATATTGCGGATTCCATGTGCGTGAAGTGTCGCCGCGACCGCCACAATGATGAAGAGCGCAATCAGATTGGAGAAACCCATGCCGACCAGCGTGTCGAGCCGTATTCGTTTCAGCTCGCGGCCGGCGGCTCGCGGCGCGATGCACAGCGCCTTGTGATGCCTGCGCTCGAGCTCCTCGACCTCCTGCGACGACTGCCAGAAGAACAGATAGGGGCTGATCGTCGTGCCGAGCACCGCGACGAGCGCGGTTGCCGCCGCGCGTCCCAAACCGAGATGCGGCACAACGGCACCTGCGATCGCGGCGTTCCAGTCGACACGCGCAACCACGACCGTTGCCACATAGGCGAACAGCGCAAGCGTGGCCCATTTCAGGATTGCCGAATAGCGTGCGTAAGAGAGCCAGGATTCCGCCGACACGGACAGCACCGTGATGACGACGGCCCACAGTTGCATCGGGCCGCCCAGAAGCAGCCGCGCGGAATCGCCCATGGCCGCGATGTCGGCGCCGAGATTGATCACATTGGCGAACAGCAGCGCGAACACCACCGCGTCGAGCACCCAGCGCGGATAGTGGCGGCGGAGATTGTTGGCGATACCGTGGCCGGTGGTCGAGCCGATGCGCGCGGCGACTTCCTGGATCGCCACCATCAGTGGATAGCTGAGCACCATCGTCCAGCCCATCGAATAGCCGAATTGTGCGCCGACCTGGCTGTAGGTGGCGATGCCGCTCGGGTCGTCGTCGGCCGCGCCCGTAACCAGACCAGGCCCGAGAACGCCCAGAATCCGCATCAGCATGTTGCGGGGCGGCGTCTCCGCGACTGATTCCCGCGAGGCCGGGACTACGTCATTCATGGCACGATCCCGTGTCAGCGCCGGCCGAACAGGCGTTCGATATCCGCAAGCTTTAGCTCAACGTAAGTTGGTCTGCCGTGGTTGCACTGCCCCGAATGCGGCGTCGCTTCCATTTCGCGCAGAAGCGCATTCATCTCCTCCGCGCTCAGCCGGCGTCCGGCGCGCACGCTCATGTGGCAGGCGAGCGTCGCAGACACTTCGTCGAGCTTTTCCTTGAGGGAATGGGCGGCGCCCGTCTCGGCGATATCGTCGGCGAGATCGCGTACGATTGCTTTCAAATCTGCTGCGCCGAGAAGCGCCGGCGCTTCGCGCACCAGCACCGCATCCGGACCGAACGATTCGATCACCAGGCCCAGCTCCGCGAGCTCGCCGGCACGCGCGGCAATCCGCTCGACATCGGAGGGATCGAGCTCCACCACTTCGGGAATGAGAAGCGGTTGCGTCGCAACGCGGCCTTTCGCCAGCTCCCGCTTCATGCGCTCATAGACCAGTCTCTCATGCGCGGCATGCTGGTCGACGATTACGATCCCGTCCGCCGTCTGCGCGACGATATAAGTTTCGTGCAGCTGACCCCGCGCAACGCCGAGTGGGTGTTGCGCTTCATCGTCTGCAGGTTGCTCGACGCGAGCCGACAGAGCCGGCGCATCGGCGCCGGTGAGCAGCGGCGCATGGTAGACGCGCGCAGCTTCGGCGACGTCGCGCACCGCAGATCGATCGCGCCAGGCAAGGGACGCCGGCGCCTGATGGGGGTGAAGTGCCGCGAGAGCCGCGCCGCCAACAGTGGTGGCCGCGCGATGCGCTGCTGCGGAAAGCGCAGATTTGAGCGCGCTCACGATCAATCCGCGCACCAGCCCACCGTCGCGGAAGCGCACCTCCGTTTTTGCCGGATGCACGTTCACGTCGACGAAATCGGTGGCGCAATCGACGAACAGGGCGAGCGACGGGTAACGGTCGCGCGCAAGGAAATCGGCGTAGGCGCCGCGGACAGCGCCCAGAAGAAGACGGTCGCGCACCGGGCGTCCGTTCACGAACAGAAACTGCAGTTGCGACGAGGCGCGGTTGTAGGTGGGCAGTCCAGCGAATCCCGAGATGCGAACTCCTTCGCGCGCCGCATCCACGGGAATCGCGTTTTCCGCAAACTCGCTGCCGATGATGCGCGCAAGACGTTTCAGTCTTCCGCCGAAAAGATCACCCTCACCCGGATAGTCGAGCGTGCGCCGGCCATCGGCAGTGAGCACAAATGCAATGTCGGGGCGCGCCATCGCCAGACGCTTGACGACATCGGCTGTCGCCAGATCTTCGGAGCGTGCCGATTTCAGAAATTTGAGGCGAGCGGGCGTGGCAAAAAACAGCTCGCGCACTTCGACACGAGTACCAGCTTGTCCGAAACCGAGAAAACCCGTTGGCGAAGGCGCGTCGACGCGCCCGGCTTCGACGTGGATCACATGCGCCGCCCCCGTCGCCATTCGGCTCGCAATGCTCAGCTTCCCGACCGATCCGATCGACGGCAATGCCTCGCCACGAAATCCGAGCGTGCCGATATGCGAGAGGTCGTCCGCCCCGTCCTGCGCAAATGGAAGCTTCGAGGTCGCGTGGCGCAGGACGGCAAGTGCGAGATCTTCGGCATCCATTCCGCAACCATCGTCCTCGACCAGGACGAGATCGGCGCCGCCTTTGGCTGTCGCAATATCGACGCGGGTGGCGCCGGCATCGAGCGCGTTCTCGATCAGCTCCTTGACCGCACTCGCGGGCCGCTCGACCACCTCGCCCGCGGCGATGCGGTTGATCGTGCCCTCGGCGAGACGACGGATACCCGGACGCGCGTCGGAAAACGGCCTTGGGGCATGCTCAGTCTGCGGCGACTCTCTCACCATGCGCTCAAACTAGCAGATACTGTCATTATTGGCCCGGCGATTCGGTTCCGCGGTATTTCAACGCCGCTGTAATTTTTGCGGAGCGGCGGCCGCCGCCGGAACAGGGTTACCCGATTGCGCAGAATCGCCGACGCTGCCCGCCACCACGAAAGTCAGTTTGGTGGGATCGAACAGCCGGCGCGCGGCGTGCCTCACTTGATCAAGCGTCACCGCATTGATCAGCGCATTGCGCTTCTGCACGTAATCGACCGAAAGGCCGACGCGCTGAAGAGTGTTGAGCTGGTCGGCGGTGCCGACATTCGAGCTGAACGCGAGCGGAAACGACCCGGTCAGATAGGTTTTGGCGTCCGCCAGTTCCTTGTCCGTTGGTCCGTTTTCCCTGAAGTCCCTGAGCGTGTCGCGGATGACAGCGATCGTCTGCCTGACAGTGCTTCTCTTGGTAGCGACTTCGCCCAGCACCATTCCGGTCTTTCGCAGCGTTTCGAGCGACGTGGAGATGTCGTAGGTCAGCCCGCGCTTTTCGCGCACTTCGTCGGTGAGTCGCGACGAAGAACCGCCACCGCCGAGGATGTAGTTGGCGACAAAGCCTGGAATGTAGTCCGGATCGCTGCGAACCATGCCGGGCAGTCCAAATGCCAGATTCGGCTGCGGGACCGGCATCGCGATCGTGGAGACGCCGGGTTGGCCCGGACGGTTCACCACAGGCAACGAGGGCACGGTGGATGCGGGAAGGTCACCGAACGCGGTCTTCAGAAGCGTGGCAAGAGTTTCTTCGTCGACATCGCCCGACACCGCAACCTTCAGGCCGCGCGAGATCCAATGGGAGGCGGCAAATCGCTTCAGCTCGCCCGCATTGATCCGAGACAGGCTCGCCGCATCACCGCCGAGCGGATGCGCATAGGGATGATCGTGAAAGAAATTGCGGTAGAGGCCCTTGGCTGCGACCGAAGCGGGTTCCTCGTCCTGCGCGGCAAGGCTTGCGAGGATTTGTGCGCGCACGCGGGCGACTGCGTCGGCATCGAACCGCGGATGGCTGAGCGCGAGCCCCAGAAGCTGGAATGCATCCTTCGCATTGTCTGCGAGCGTGACGAGAGACACGATCAGGTAGTCGCGATCAGGAGTGACCGTGAGCCGAATCGCACGGTTGCTGAGGGCCGTCTGGAACGCGGTTGAATTCAGCGTTCCTGCGCCCTCGTCGAGAAGATCGGCCGCGAAATTGGCCAGACCCGGCTTGCCCGCAGGATCGTAGGCCGACCCGGCTGGCAGCGCGGCCTCCAGCGCAATCATTGGCAGTGTGTGATCGGAGACGTACCAGATCTCTTCACCCTTCGATGAGGGCAGTCTCCTGACATCGAGAGCCTGGGCGATTCCGGCCGACCCAACGAGAAGCAGCGCGGCGAAAACCGCCTGCAACAGGCGTGAGAATTGCCACCAGCTCACGGCTTCTTCCCAGGCAATAAATATCCTGTCGCCGCTTCTTTCTCGACCACATCTTTGGCGGCCACCTCGCGCACCGAATCACCGGTCACGGCGCGGATCCGGTTCGGCCATTCATGCACGTCGTCCGTAGTGAGGCCGATGACAAGTGCCTCGCCGTAAGCCGACGCCAGTTCCAGCTGGTTGTCGCGCCGATAGGTCGCATCGGCGACAAGCTGGGTCTTCGCGCGCTCGAGATCAGGGGATCTTTGGGGCACCGCGGCGTACTGCGCGAGAATGGCGTCGATGGCCTGCTCGACCGCCTCAATACGAACTCCTGGCCGAGGCACCGCGTAAATCTCGAACTCGCCGGCATCGCGGACATAACCGGAGTAGGAGGCACCCGCATCGGAGGCGAGTTTTCGCTTCACCACGAGTTCGCGATAAAGAGTCGAGGTGGCGTCGCCGCCCAGAAGCTGCGCCATCACCGCGAGGGCTTCGGCTTCGCCGGGTTTGGCTTCCGTGTAGCTCGCCACGCGGTATAGGCGCACCAGAAACGGAACCTTCACGTCTTCGCGAGAGACGCTCAGGCGCGTCTCGCCGAGCCGCGGCGGCTGGGCGGGTTCTGCACGGGGGACAAGCTCGCGTGCCGACACCTTTCCATAGGTCGCTTCTGCATCCATGCGGACTTCGTCCGGCGTTACATCGCCGGCGACAACGAGGATCGCATTGTTAGGTGCGTAATGGCGGTTGTACCAGGCCTGCGCCTCAATGCGTCCAATGCGACGCACTTCCTCGGGCCAGCCGATTACCGGCCTTCCGTAAGGATGGGAAAGTTGCAACGCAGCTTCCAATTGCTCGCGCAGCAACTCCTGCGGATCGTTATCGATTCTCATGCGTCGCTCTTCCAACACTACGTCACGTTCGGTGCGGACACCGGGATCGGAAAGATCGAGATTGACCATTCGATCGGAGTCCAGGCTCATCACGAGACGCAGATGCTCCTTCGCGATCTGTTCATAGAACGCGGTGTAGTCATGCGTGGTGAAAGCGTCATCGTCACCTCCGTTGCGCGCCACGGTGCGTGCAAACTGATCGCCGGGCATGCTCGAAGTGCCGCGAAACATCATGTGCTCGAAGAAGTGCGCCAGACCGGAATAACCCGGCGGATCGTCGGAAGCTCCAACCCGGAACCACAACATCTGGGTGACGATTGGCGCGCGGTGATCGGGGACAACGACCACCGTGAGGCCATTCTGAAGCGCGAACTGGAAAACCCGAGCGTCCTGGGCACGGCCCGGTGTGCCAAAGGCGACTCCGGCGAACAGGGCAGCGGCGATCCCGGCCCTCAGGCATGACCCGGTCCGGACCATGCTTCAGAATCTTTTCATTGCCGCGCAAACTTGCGGCAAGGGAGTTTCCTCGCCGGATCGCCCGCTAGAAAATCCCATCAAACCAGCCGCCGCTATCCTTCTTGATCGTCGCCGAATCATCGTGCTTGGCGGGTGGGGTCGTGCTCGCCGCATTCGGGCCGGCGGCGGCGGGGGGTTGTCCTTGTGCACCGGCATCGTGGATTCGCTGCGCTTCGGCATCCGCGTTCAGCGGCGCGCCCTTGTAGGGATCAGAGGTGCGAAAGAGAAGCTCATCGGTGAAGCTGTCATCCGTTGCTTCCATATCCTTTGCGTCGGACGCGATCTGCTTTCTGATCGAATGATCCACATTCGCGCCGCCCGAATTGGCAAGCAGAATGCGTTCTTCCTGACTGTAATTGCCGGGAATGGCGGCCGCCGCGGCGGCCGGATCGTCGCCAAACAGCGCGGCTTGAGCCGCGACGGTCGGTGAGGTCTGGTTGGTGGGCGAGGCGCCCGGCTTGGGCGGCCGGAGGTTGAAATCCGGGGGAATGACCAGCGGCGATTTCGTGACCACCGCAAACTCGTCAGGCGGCTCCTTGGTGATGCCCGCCGCTTGGCGGATGGATTCGCAGCCGATCAGCGACAGGACCAGCCCGGCCAGCGCCGCGAGACGAAGAATCTCTTGGGTCGACGTCATTCGCATCTTCCTCTTTGGCGGCCGACAACCGTCTGTTCCGGCCGCAGCAACGCATCATAGAGCAGCGCCGCCACGCCCAGGGTGATGGCGCAATCGGCAATGTTGAACACATACCAATCGTAGCCGCGAACATAAAAGTGAAAAAAATCTGCAACCTTGCCGTAGATCAGCCGGTCGATGAGGTTTCCGATAGCCCCGCCGATGACCAGCCCCAGAGCCGCGGCAAGAACGCCGCGCTCTGCGCGCCACAGCCACCAGCCTAGCCCGGCCACCGCCGCCACGGAAAAAAGCGTCAGAAGGGCCGTTCCCAGTATCCCATGAGCCGGAAATAGGCCATAGCTGATGCCGGGATTCCACACCATTACGAGGTCGAAGAACGGCAGGACAGGGATGCGGTCTCCGGGCCCCATTTCGATGAAATGCAGCCCATAGAGCATGGCGAGCTTCGAACCCTGATCGGCGGCGAGCGCCGCCGCGGTGCAGGTCAGCCCCAGGTCGCGCGGAGTCATGCAGCCACTTTCTCGAAATGATCCACCGCATCGCTGCAGCGGAGGCAAAGGTCCGGGTGACCGGCGACCGTGCCAACCTCAGGCAGCACCATCCAGCAGCGCGCACATTTGAGCCCCTCGGCGTGGCGGAAGACCGCCGCGGCGCCTGGAACATCCGCGAGCCGGAAGGCATCGGCGGGACCCTCGCCCAATTCCACCCGCACGCCCGATGTGATGGCGATTTCGGAGAGGTCGACGCCGTCGAACAGGGCCGCGTCCTTCGGATCGGCCACATAGAATATGGGGGCCGCCTCGAGGCTGGCGCCGATGATCTTGTCGCGCCGCGCGATCTCGAGCGCGCCCGTCACCACGCGCCGCAGAGACCTTATCCGGTTCCAGGTCGCGATCATGCCGGAATCCCCCCACGATGAAGGAGTCGGCGGGAAAAGCTCGAGGTGCACGCTGGCCCCCTCCTCCGGATACCGGCAGGTCCAAGCCTCCTCCATTGTGAAGCACAGGATCGGAGCAAGCCAGCAGACAACCCGCCGGAAAACCTCGTCGAGGGCCGTGCGCGCCGCGCAGCGCCTCGGGGAGTCCGCGCGGTCGCAATAGAGCGCATCCTTGCGGATATCGAAGTAAAACGCCGACAGCTCGTTGGTGCAGAAATTGAAGAGTTGCGTGTAGACGCGGTTGAAATCGAATTCCGTGTAATCCGCGCGCACGCTTTGGTCGAGCTCGGCGAGTCTGGCTAGAATGTAGCGTTCGAGTGGAGGCATCACATCGAAACCAACGCTCTCGTGCTTGTCGAAACCGGCGAGATTCGCCAGCATGAAACGGATTGTATTGCGCAGGCGCCGGTACGCATCAACGTTGGCCTTGACGATCTCCGGTCCGATGCGGAGATCCTCCGTAAAGTCCGAGCTCGCCGCCCACATCCGCAAAATCTCGGCACCGTTCTTGTCCGCGATCGTCTGGGGCAGGAGTGTATTGCCGAGCGATTTCGACATTTTGTGCCCCTGCTCGTCGAGCACGAAGCCATGCGTCAATACCGCTTCGTAAGGCGCGCGGCCGCGCGTGCCGCAGCTTTCAAGCAGCGAGGACTGAAACCAGCCGCGATGCTGGTCGGAACCTTCGAGATAGAGATCGGCGCGCTCTGCTTTCGGCCATGACGGTTCGATCGGATTTTCGACAGTGAAGACGTAGGTAGATCCGGAATCGAACCACACATCCAGAATGTCTCTCACCTGATCGTAATGATCGGAATCACGACCGTCGCCGAGAAAGCGTTGCGGCGGCGAATTGAACCACGCATCAGCGCCTTCCTGCGTGAACGCATCGACGATGCGCGCGTTGACATCGGGATCGTCGAGGATCTCCCCGTTCTCCTTGTGCACGAAGATCGCGATCGGGACGCCCCAGGCGCGCTGGCGCGACAGCACCCAGTCGGGCCGGGTCTCCACCATCGAGGCCATGCGATTCTCGGCCTGCCTTGGATACCAGCGCGTCGCCCGGATCGATTCCATCGCACGCGCGCGCAAGGTGTTGCCGCCGAACTCCGCCATGGGCTTGTCGATTGCCGCAAACCATTGCGGCGTGGCGCGGAAGATCACCGGCGCTTTCGACCGCCAGCTGTGCGGATACTGATGACGCAACGAGCCCTTGGCGAGCAGCGCATGCGCTGCGATCAGTTCCCTGATCACCGCACCGTTCGCATCGCCATCCTTGCCTTCGGGCGTCATGATTCGCCTGCCGCCGAATAGCGGCACGTCGGAATAAAACGAACCGTCCTCCGCAATCGTCCGCGGAATTTCGTCGTGGCCATGCCCATCGTTTAGCCACAGCTCGAAGTCTTCTTCACCGTGACCAGGTGCCGTATGGACGAAGCCTGTCCCCGTGTCGGACGTGACATGCTCGCCCGGCAACAGCGGCACGGGAAAATCATAACCTCGCCCGATAAAGGGGTGGCTGCATATTTGGCTTGATGGATCGAAGTCTTCTAACCGCCTTAAAGATAGCTTGGCATGTGCTGCAACTTGATCCTTGAGCCCGTCGGCAAGTGCAAGTCTCTCGCCAACAATGGCCAGCGATCCTTCGCCGACGTCGGTGACTTCATAGATGCCATAACAAAGGCTGGTCGAATATGCGATCGCCCGGCTTCCCGGGATCGTCCACGGCGTCGTTGTCCAAATCACCACGTTCACGCCGGACAGATTGGTTCTGTGTGTGGTCCCAACGCTGACCTGACCTGAAATCGGATACTTCACGTAGATCGTGGGCGAGGTCTTCTCACGATATTCGACCTCAGCTTCGGCGAGCGCCGTCTTCTCGACCGGCGACCACATGACGGGCCGGAAACCGCGATAAAGGAGTTTGTTGCGCACGAATTTGTGCAGTTCGCCCGCGATCACCGCCTCCGCCCGGAAATCCATCGTCGTGTAGGGCGTACCCCATTCGCCGATGCACCCCAACCGTTTGAACTGCTCGCGCTGCACGCCGATCCAGTGGGTGGCGAATTCACGGCAATCGCTTCTCAGTTGCGAGATCGGAACGTCGTCCTTCGTTTTGCCTTCGGCGCGGTATCGCTCCTCGATCTTCCATTCGATCGGCAAGCCGTGGCAGTCCCAGCCCGGCACATAGGGCGCATCCCGGCCGAGCATGCCCTGGCTGCGCACGACAAAATCCTTGAGGATCTTGTTGAGCCCGGTACCGGAATGAATCTCGCCATTTGCATAGGGCGGGCCGTCATGCAGAACGAAGAGCGGGCGTCCTTTCGCCTGCGCGCGGATACGGTCATACAGATCCATCGTTTCCCAGCGCGCCAGCAGTTTCGGCTCGGCCTCGGGCAGTCCCGCTTTCATGGCGAAGGAGGTCGAGGGGAGAAAAACCGTTGCGCGATAGTCGCGCGGCGCGGAATCGGATGTCGAAGATTCGCTCATATCGGTGAGGCCTTCAGGAGTTGCGGACGCTTGGACCCGGCGGTTCGCGCGAGAGCAGCGTCATGCTCCCCGGCGCGGCGCCGGGCGGTGAATTCGCAATATTTTCCCGAGACCCAGGAATTTCATGACCAAACCTGCAGAGCGTGAAAGCCTTCTAACAGCGCGCCCTATTCGCGTCCAGCGGGGGGATTACCGCACGCCGGAGCGAGCGCTTCCAAGCGCCTCCTGCGCTGCCAGTGCGTCGGCTTCGATCTGCAATTTGAGCGCGTCGAGACCGGAGAGTTTCGCCTCGGGGCGCAGATAGGCGACAAGTTCGACGGCAAGATGCTTGCCATAAAGATCGCCCGAGAAATCGAACAGATAAGTTTCCAGAAGCGGCGTCGGCACCTTGAACATGGGACGGATGCCGAAATTTGCCACTCCATCGTACGAGCCCGCGGGCTGGTCGTCCTCCATGACCGTCGCGCGCACCGCATAGACGCCGAACGCCGGCACGAGATACCCGTGGAGCTGCATATTCGCGGTCGGCACGCCAATCGTACGTCCGCGCTTGTCGCCGTGCTCAACCCGCGACTCGACGGTCCAGAAATGGCCGAGCAGGCGCGCGGCGACCTCCGGATGGCCGGATTTGAGCGCATCACGGATGCGCGAGGAGGAAATCTTTCCGTGCAATTCGTCTTCGACGGGCTCGAATATCGTGACGCCCAGTCCTTCCATCTCGCCCATATAGGAAAGCACGGCGGTGTTGCCTGCGCGGCGTTTGCCGAACTGGAAATCGGCGCCCACGATCACCGCGCCCGCGCCGAGCCCCACGATCAGCACGTCCATGATGAAATCCTGCGCCGACTTGGCCGCCATTTCTGCATCGAAGGCGAGCGCAAACATTGCATCTGCGCCCTGGGCCGCCATCAGCCGCGCCTTGGTGCGGAACGGGGTGAGGCGAAAGCATTCGGCGCCGGGATGGAAAAATTCCTGGGGGTGAGGTTCGAAAGCGAGCACGTCGAAAGTCGTATTGCGCTCGGCCGCGAGCCGCCGCGCTTCCCCCATCAGCGCCTGGTGGCCGAGATGGACGCCGTCGAAATTCCCGATGGCCACGACGCCGCCTCTGAAACCGTCCGGGACGTCGTCAAAGTGCCGGAATATCCGCATGCCGCCTGGGTCAGGCTTTCGGCTGCGCCGGAGGCATGACCGTCGCTTCGCCTTCGATGACGACTGTGTCGCCCACCTTGCAAAGGCAATCGAAAATCACACGCCGCTTCTCGGCAATGACGTCCCGCACCGTGCAAATCGCCGTGACGGTGTCGCCGATGCGCACGGGCGCCTTGAAGCGGATGTTGAGCCCGAGAAAGATCGTACCCGGGCCAGGCATCTGCATGCCCAACACCGTAGAGATATAGCTGGCGCCAAGAACCCCATGAGCGATCCGTCCCTTGAAGGGCGTCTTGCTGGCAAAGCCCTCATCGAAATGAACCGGATTGACGTCGCCGCTGACCTCGCCGAAGAGAGTGATGTCGCGTTCGGTCACGGTCTTGACGAAATTCGCCGACATGCCGGGCTGAAGATCTTCGATCGCGTAGCTCATCGGGCGACTCGGTGATTTCGAGCCCGTCTTATCCGCGGCGTGGCTACCAGACAAGCGCCCGCATCGCGCCCCTCGCCTGGACTCCGGCCTGCGCGAAGAGCGTGGCGATGACGGAAGTGCTGACTTCTGGGATGTTCTCGCCATGAATGCCGTCGGCGATGAACAGCGCGTCTATGCCCGCGGCATTCGCGCCGCGAATGTCAGTCTCCAGCCCGTCGCCGATCGCGAGTGCGCGCGCAGCCTCGTGCTTCATTCGCGCGAGTTCGAGTGCCGCCGCATAGATGGGCGCATGCGGCTTGCCGAAGTAGATCGATGTTCCTCCCATACTCTCATACGATCGCGCCAGCGCACCGGCGCAGTAGACGAGAACGCCTCCACGCTGGACGACGATATCAGGGTTGGCGCAGAGGAGCGCCAGCCCGCGCCTTTTCGCGTCCAGCAGAAGATCGCGATAATCGTCCGGCGTCTCATGGTCGTCGTCGTAGAGTCCGGTGCACGCAACGACCTCGGCGCGATTCGCTTCGACGCAGGCGATGGGCAAACCTGCGAATATGCCGCGGTCGCGTTCGGGACCGATATGGAGCAGCTTCAGTTCCTTGTCTGCTGTGCGCCGCGCGAGTTCGTGCCGCGCCAGCATCCCTGATGTCAGTATCGCGTCGTAGCTGTCTTCGGCGATGCCGAGATGATCGAGCTGCTTCTGCACGTCCTCGGCGGGCCTGGGCGCGTTCGAAAGCAGGATGACCGGACCGCGCAGGCGCCGGAACCGCTGCAATGCGTCCACGGCGAAAACGCGGGCGCTGCGCCCGTCATGCAGCACCCCCCACACGTCGCACAGCAAAGCATCGTAGGAATCGGCGATCGCGCCAAGCCCACTGAGAATCTCCGGAGATTCAGACCCAATCGGCGATGCCAAATTCAAATTTCCACCCCTGCCAGCTTGTTCAATCCCACCTGAGTTTGCTCTAAACTCGACGAAATTGCAGCGAGGACGCCTCATGACGACGAAGAACGCCTACGATTTCGCTTTCCGCTCCATCGACGGAGGCGATTTGCCGGTTTCGAGATTCAAAGGCAACGCGCTCCTCGTGGTGAACGTCGCAAGTCAGTGTGGGCTGACTCCGCAATATAGCGGCCTCGAAGCTCTCTGGACGGCGCGGAGGAATGATGGGCTCGTGGTGCTTGGTGTGCCGGCGAATGATTTCGGCGCCCAGGAGCCGGGAAGCGAAGCCGAAATCACGGCCTTCTGCGAGACGCGCTATGGCGTCGATTTTCCGCTGACCGCGAAGGAACACGTGATAGGCCCCGATGCCCATCCACTCTACAAATGGGTGGCGGAAGAACTCGGCGAGGCCGCCGCGCCGAAATGGAATTTCCACAAATACCTCTTCGGCCGTGACGGAACGATCGCCGCAACGTTCGGCTCGCGCACCCCGCCCGACGCCCCCGAGCTGACTTCGGCAATCGACGTGGCACTGAAGAGCTGAGCGTCCGACTCGATCAGGTTTTAACGCGCGGCGTGATGCGGATTTCGAGCCGGCGGTTGCGCGGCTCGCTCACGTCGGGGCCGGTCGGAATTTTGAGAATCTCGTCGCCGAAGCCCTTGGCAGCCACCCGATGCGCATCCACGCCATCCTCGGTGAAAGCCTTGGCGACCGTGTCGGCGCGTTCCTGCGAGATTTTCAGGTTACGCGCCTCGGTGCCCGTCGTATCCGTGAAGCCATTGATGACAATCTGCGTGCTGTCAAATTTCCGGACACTGTCGGAAATCTTGTCGAGGATGCGCCGCCCCTGTTCACTGACCTCATCCGTTTTGCCACCGAACACCGTGTCGGCGCGCAAATTGAGGACGAGACTGTCTCCCATGCGGCTGACGGTGATGCCGGTGCCGCGCAGGTCGGCGCGGAGTTCCTTCTCCTGCCCATCCATGTAGCCCCCCGCCGCCTGCGCGGTGAGCAGGCCCCGGCCGAGCGGCTTGATTTCGGCTTGATGCAGACTGGAAGCAGGCGCCACGGTCCCCGCTGGCGCTTTCGCCGCCCGAGGGGGTGGCGTGGGCGCGAATTCGGGGGGATAGGCGCGGTCCGGCGGCGGTTCCGTCATGCAGCCCGCCAGCATTGCAATCGCTGCAGCGATCAGGATCTGTTTTAACATCGCGTTCTCCGGGATACGGCCGATGCCGGTTTGTCGCGGCGTCCGGCCCGGACTAACAATGACGCTTCAGGCATAGGGTTTCCGGAGTGGAAGGCAAGATGGAACTTTTCGATCTGACCGGCAAAGTCGCGCTGGTGACGGGCTCCACCCGGGGAATCGGCGAAGCCATCGTTCACCGGCTGGCCGAACATGGCGCGAAAGTCGTCGTCTCCAGCCGCAAGGCGGATGCGTGCGAGCGCGTGGCAACTGCCATCAACAAGGCGCACGGCGGGGATGTCGCACTGCCCGTGCCCTGCAACATCAATTACAAGGAGCAGCTTCAGGCGCTGGTGGCTGCCACGCGCGCGAAATGGCAGCGGATCGACGTGCTCGTCTGCAACGCCGCCATCAATCCCTATTTCGGGCCGCAGATGGAAATGCCCGACGATGCCTTCGACAAGATCATGGGCGCCAATGTGCGCTCCAACCACTGGCTCTGCCAGCTTGTGATTCCCGAGATGGCCGAACGCCGCGAGGGTTCCATCGTCATCGTCTCCTCGATCGGAGGGCTGCGCGGCTCCCCCGTGATCGGCGCCTATTGCATTTCCAAGGCTGCTGATATGCAACTCGCCCGCAACCTTGCCGTCGAATATGGTCCACACAATGTGCGCGTAAACTGTATTGCGCCGGGACTCGTCAAGACGGATTTCGCGCGCGCGCTGTGGGACAATCCGGAGATACTGAAACGTTCGACTTCGGGCGCGCCGTTGCGACGCATCGGTGAGCCAGACGAAATTGCGGGCGCGGCCGTCTTTCTCGCCTCGAAAGCTGGCGCCTTCATGACTGGACAAACGATCGTGATAGACGGCGGCGCGACCATCGCATAAGACGCAGAATAAGGCGCCATACAATCAAATTGACATGTTCGATTTTCCTCCCCCGCGTGGGGGAAGGAAAATCGAACGCACGACGCTCCTACATCCCCAGCACGTCCTCGGCGCTGCGGTAGGGTAGATTCTGCGCTTCGGCGACGGCCTTGTAGGTCAGCGTATTCTTGTAGACGTTGAGGCCTGCGCGCAGATGCGAATTTTTCCTCATTGCCAGTTCGGGCCCAAGCTCGGCGAGCGCGAGCGTGAACGGCAAGGTCGCGTTGTTGAGTGCGAAAGTCGAGGTGCGCGCAACGCCCCCCGGCATGTTGGCGACGCAGTAATGCACCACGTCGTGCACCAGATAGGTCGGCGCATCGTGCGTCGTCGCGTGCGAGGTTTCCGCGCAGCCGCCCTGGTCGATCGCCACATCGACGATTACCGAGCCCTTCTTCATCTGCTTGACCATCTTCTCGGTGATCAGCTTCGGCGCTGCTGCGCCGGGCAGCAGAACGCCGCCGATCACGAGGTCGGCGCTGACGACACTCTCCTCGATCGAATCGATCGTGGAATAGATCGTGTTCAGCATCGCGCCGAATTGCAGGTCGAGCTCGTTGAGCCGGGGGAGCGAGACGTCGAGAATGGTGACGTGGGCTTCGAGCCCCATCGCCATGCGCGCGGCATTGGTGCCGACGACGCCGCCGCCCAGAATCACCACCTTCGCCGCCGGCACACCAGGGACCCCCCCGAGCAGCATGCCGCGGCCACCCTGCGCGATTTCGAGCGAGTGTGCCCCGGCCTGGATCGACATGCGCCCGGCCACCTCGCTCATGGGTGCGAGCAGCGGCAAACCGCCCCGTGCGTCGGTCACCGTCTCGTAGGCAATGGCGATAGCACCGGATTCAAGCAGCCCGAGGGTCTGCTCGGGATCGGGCGCGAGGTGAAGATAGGTGAACAGCGTCTGGCCTTTTCTCAGCCTCTTGATCTCGGCCGCTTGCGGCTCCTTCACCTTCACGATCATGTCGGCCGCGCCGAAGATTTCCGCCGCGGTGGGCAATATCCGTGCGCCAGCACGCACGTACATGTCGTCACTCAATCCGATGGCGTCGCCTGCCTTCGTTTCCACAACGACTTCGTGGCCGCGGCTCACGAGCTCGCGCGCGGCCGCAGGCGTGAGACCCACGCGATATTCGCGATTCTTAATTTCCTTTGGAACACCGATGCGCATGCATGCCTCGCGAGAGTATGGTTGGGTTACCAGAGTTGGATTACCAGCGGTTCTTCGCTTCGAGAGCCGCGAACAGCAAAAAGACGGGCAGTTCGATTGCCGCTGCATACCACAGAATTCGCGGATCGATGACGCGGTGCGTGGCGACCAGGAGGGCTTCGCTCATCGCATAGAGAAGCGCGGTCATGGCGGACGGAGCGACCAGGACAAATCCGAGCAGGGTCATTCTGCGCAAAACGATCATCCCTCCCGATCCAGCGTTTGCAGCACCCGGCCCACGCCCTCGACCATGCACGCGATGTCCGCTTCCGACGCGACCAGAGCCGGTGCAAGCGCAATCGTGTCGCCCGAGACCCGCAGCACCAGGTTTTCGTCTGCGAAGGCGCGCGTCAGGACCTCATAACCTCGACGTCCCGGTTCGCTCAAGTCCGGCTCGAGATCGATGCCGGCAGCAAGCCCGGCATTGCGAATATCCGCAACATGCGGAGCTTCCCTGAGCGCATGCACGGCATTTTCCAGAACCGGCTCAAGCGCCCGTGCCCGCTCGAACAGCCCCTCTTCCTCATAGAGATCGAGACTCGCGAGCGCGGCAGCGCAGGCGAGCGGGTGGCCGGAATAGGTATGGCCATGAAACAGCTCTATTCCGCGCTCGGGACCTTGCATGAAAGTGTCGTAGATTTTTTGCGAGGCGATCACACCGCCCATGGGAACCGAACCATTGGTGACGCCCTTTGCGAACACGATCATGTCGGGGACGACGCCGTACCGCTCGGCCGCGAAGGCACAACCCAGGCGGCCGAAACCAGTGATCACCTCGTCGAAGATGAGAAGGATGCCATGCACATCGCAAATCGCCCGCAGCCGCGGTAGATAATCCGTCGGCGACGCGAACACACCGGCCGACCCGGCCATTGGCTCGACGATGACGGCCGCGATCGTCTCCGCGCCATGCAAGGCGATCATGCGTGCGAGCGCATCCGCAAATTCCACGCCACCCTCGGGCTCGCGTCGCGTGAACGCCATTCGCGCACGGCCGTAGGGAAGCGGCAGATGATCGTCCGTACCCGGAAGAAGAGGGCCGAAATGCCTGCGATTGTTGGCGATGCCACCAACCGAAATTCCGGCATAGGTCGCACCGTGATAGCCCCGGTCACGCCCGATCAGGCGGAAGCGTTGGTCCTGGCCGGATTTCTGAAAGAAGGCGCGCGCGATCTTGAGCGTGGCATCGACGGCCTCCGAACCGGAATTGACGAAGAACACGTGATCGAGACCCGGCGGCGCGAGTGATGCGAGGCGGGCCGCGAGCCGAAAGGCGGAGGGATGGCCGAACTGGAACGTCGGCGCATAGTCCAACGCGCCGGCCGCTTCGCGGATCGCCTGCGTGATGCGCTGCCGCCCGTGTCCGGCATTCACGCACCACAGGCCCGAACATGCGTCGAGCAACGCGCGACCGCGCTCATCGTAGAAATACATGCCCTCGGCACGCACCAGCATGCGCGGGTGGCGCTTGAAATCCCGATTCGGCGTGAATGGAAGCCAGAAGGCGGAGAGATCGTTCTCCAGCCCGGAGGCTGGGCCAGTCCTGTCTTTCTCGGAAGGCATGTCGTGTCCCAACGCCCACAGGCGAAACTAGTCATGCGCCCCTGCCCGTCAAGTTGGCCCTGCGCCTGGACACGATTTTGCGAGGTGTCGAAAAACGCACCGGCCCCGGAGCACCCAGGGATGACCGCCCCACCGGCGTTGGTGATTCAGTGGACAATCAGATCCGACGATTGCCGCCAGGTCGCGAGATGAAATTGCCGCTGGCCTGAAGAAAAGCTCGGGCCCCGAGGGATGACCGCCGGGGCCCGAGCAAACTCACAGTTTTGATCGCTGAGATTCCGGCTTAACGGTGGAATCCACCACCGTGGAAACCGCCGCCGTGGAAACCGCCGCCATGGAACCCGTGAAACCCACCGCGGAACCCGGGGCGAAAGCCGCCGCGCCATCCCCAGCCACCTCGCCAGCCCCAGCCGCCGCGCCAGCCCCAACCGCCGCCCCACCAGCCATATGGTCCGCCATAGCCGTAATAGGCCGGTCCGCAGTACCCGTAATAGTAGCCGCAGGGATAGCCATAATAGCCAGGGTAGTAGCCGGGCACGCCGACGCCAATTCCGACTGCAACTCCTGCGCTGGCAGGGGTGGTCAGCGCGGCGGTCGCACCGACGGCGGTCCCTACCATCAACGCGGCACCAAGTGCCATTTTTGCTAGACGTTTCATCGCTTCGATCCTTTTTTAGAGCGGGACCCTCCCGTCATGGGCCCGACTTTGCGCCGCGCGTGCTGAACCGGCGATGAACGATCTTTTAACATTGCCGGCAGCTCAAGCCGAGCGACCGCGGCCCTCTATTGGCCAGATCGCTTCGAGGCGGTCGCCGCGGACTGCGTGGTAACAATCATAGAGATTGACGGTCGGATCGCAATGCGGCACGGCGCAGACGACGACATCCCCCGGCTGCAGTTTTTCCCTTTCTGAAGAGTAGAGAACGCCGCCCTGCTCGTCGCCGAAGAAGAAGTAGCTCGCGCTTGCAGGCGCGCCACCAACGATTACCGGCGGGCCCGCGTCGGTGGCGAACGCCTTGAATCCAGCGTCCGTGGTCGCAAGCCCGTCGCGGTTTGCGCTGATCACGGTGGTTTGCACGAAAAGCGACGTGGCGAACGGCGCGCGGCCGACCGATTTCTCCCACACTTCATTGTACTGGCGGTCCATGAAAACATAGGAGCCCACCTGCAGTTCCGTAAGGATCCGCGCCTCCGCATCGATGTCGAACGTGCCGGTGCCGCCACCGCTGACGATCCCAAGCGCAATTCCCTCGCTCTCGAGACTTCGGCACAGGCTCGCGAGGTCCGCGAGCGCCGCAAGCGATTTCGCTCTGCGTTCATTGTAGGATTCGAGGTGTTGCAGGTGGCCGGCATAGCATTGCAGACCCTTCAGTTCGAACACGGGATTGCGAGCGATTTCGCATACCAGGGCAATCGCGTCCGTGCCCGGGCGCAGCCCGGTCCGGCCCATGCCGGGGTCGATATCGACGAGAAGTTTAAGCGGCTTGCCCCGCGAAGCAGCGGCTTCGGCCAAGCGTCGCGCGACCGCGATATTGTCGCAAACGGCGATCAATTCGCGGATTCTTGAATTGAGAGCGAAAAGGCGCGCAATGGCGCGATCGGTGACCACGGGCGAAGTGATGAGGATCGAATCGATACCCGCCTCTTCGAGCGCTTCGGCTTCGCCGAGCTTCGCGACGCATACGCCGGGCGCGCCCGCCGCGATCTGAAGCTTCGCGATCTGCGAACATTTGTGAGTCTTCGCGTGCGGCCTGAGTGCGATCCCGTTCGCGCCCGCATGCGCGGCCATCCGGGCAATATTCCCTTCCAGGAGATCGAGATCGATGACCAGCGCAGGCGTCGCAAGGCGGCTACGCCCACCGCTCACGCCAATCAGGTCTGCATTCAGCTCCTCCGCCCGCATTTCCCACCTCGCCATCGTCGCGGCCCTGCGTGCCCGCGCTCGTCCGTATACGCGTTTCGGTAGGAGTGTGGTGTAACCTTGCGGGAGATAAAACTCGGACCCTGGAGTTGACGATGCGCGAGGCTGCCTATTGCTGTGGACAATTGCGCGCGGCGTGCCAGCCCGAGGCATTCCCAGACCGGGTGACAGTCGCGGCCGGCGCGTTCGCCGATCCGCGGTTTCCCATACCCCGTCACTCTGTCTACGAATCGCGTCGGCACCAATGGCTCGCGATCAAGACAGGCGCGGAGTTGGAACAGCTCGGCTGAGATGAAGACGTTTTATTCGGCCGCGCATCTCGAACACGCACCGACGAACGAGTTCGAAGGCGGGCGGCTGACGCCGATACCGGAGGTGCCCGCGCGCGCGGAAGCGGTGCGCGCACGCATAGAGCAGCGCGCGCTCGGCCCGGTTGTCGCGCCAGCGCATTTCGGCCTGGAACCGATCCTGCGCGTGCACAGCCGGAAATTTGCGGATTTCCTGGTCAGCGCCCATGCGGATTGGACAAAGAAATATGGTCCCGAGGTTGCCGAGGCACTGCCCTCGGCGTGGCCCGCGCTCGGGCTAAGTCCCAATCGGGCAGGCGACATCGACGCACGGCTGGGCACTTATGCGTTCGACACGGCAACACCCATCGTCCGCGGAACCTGGGACGCGGCGAGCTCCGCCGTCGACGTGGCGTTGTCCGCCGCGCAATGCGTCCGTGATGGTGCGCGAGCCGCCTTCGCCCTGACAAGACCGCCCGGACACCATGCGGCCAGGGAACTGTTCGGCGGCTATTGCTACCTCAACAATGTGGCCATCGCCGCGCAATGGTTCGCCGATTCGGGCGCACGCTGCGCGATTCTCGATGTCGACTATCATCACGGCAATGGCACGCAGGCGATTTTCTATTCGCGCGCCGATGTCTTCTACTGCTCCCTTCACGCCGATCCCGCCTTCGCCTTTCCCCACTTCTCAGGATTTGCCGATGAGCGCGGCGAAGGTGCCGGTGAAGGCGCGAATCTCAATCTGCTGCTACCGTCAGGTACCAAATGGGATGCCTATGAGATGGCGCTTGCTGATGCGCGCCAGGCCATCACGGCGTTCGGCGCGGATGTTCTTCTCGTGTCGCTTGGTCTCGACACGTTCGAGAACGATCCCATTTCAGACTTCCGGCTCACGAGCGGCGACTACATGGAGATGGGCAAATGCATCGCAAGATTGAACAAGCCGACAGTTTTCGTGCTCGAGGGCGGATACGATCTCGCCACCATCGGGACAAATGCATGCAACGTTCTCGAGGGATTTGAGCAGGTCTGACACCCCACTGAGTCGACCGGGCGGGCTAGCGCCTCAGATCGCGATCTGGGTATCGAACTCAACCACGCGGTTGGGCGGAACTGGCGATCGACGGTCTCCCGCACAAGGAAGGCTGGGACAACTGCGTTCCAGCGTCCAGATAAAATGCCACTGCCGCGAATGGGTTGGTTCTTTTCTTCAATAGGTGCAGAATTCCGACCGTCATTCGAGGGGGTGGGCATGAGGGGTATTTTCCGGTTCCCGATCGCGATTCTGACTTCGTCAATCGCCTTCGGCCTGCTCCAGGGGACCGAGGCAAGCGCGCAGAGTGCGGCCCCGGCCGCGCAGGGATCTTCCGGCCGCAATGCGAGCGTTGAGGAAGTGGTGGTCACGGCGACCCGGCGCGCGGAGAAGCTCGATAAAATTCCCGAAAGCGTCAGCGCATTCACCGACATCAAGATGGATACGCTGGGAGTCAAATCCTTCTCGGACCTCGCCAAGTTCACTCCTGGCATCACCTATGACCCCGACTCCAAAGACGTGTACGTGCGCGGAATCGATTCAACCGCGGGATCCGCCACGACGGGCGTCTATATCGACGATACGCCGATCCAGATCCGAAACCTCGGCTTCAACTCCAACAATACCTTGCCGTCCGTATTCGACCTGGAGCGGGTGGAAGTGCTGCGTGGTCCGCAGGGCACGCTGTTCGGCGCGGGCTCGGAGGGTGGCACGGTTCGCTACATCACGCCGCAACCCGGACTGACGGACTACACGGGAATCGCGCGCAGCGAGGTATCGTTCACGCAGGACGGACAACCAAACTACGAGGCGGGCGCAGCATTCGGCGGGCCGATCATCACCGACACTCTCGGCTTCCGATTCAGCGGCTGGGACCGGAGGGACGGAGGATGGATCGACCAGGTCAATTATCAGACCGACAAAGTGACGGTCCCCGACGCAAACGGAACGAACACCTATGTTCTTCGCGGCGCAGTGACATGGGTGCCCCGCCCGCAGCTGACAATCACGCCTTCGATCGACTATCAGAACAGCTACTCGCACGACCCCGATCAATACTGGGTGGGAATCTCCAATCCGGACGACGGCGTGTACCGCACCGCCACACCAGACCGTATGACCGACAAGGACAGATACGCGCTGGCATCGCTCGACATCCATTACACCGGCAACGATTTCGAATTGATCTCGAACACGTCCTATTTCAGCCGGGACGAACATGTGATCGGCTACAGCGGCACGCTCTACAATCTATCCTATTTCCAGCAGATTCTTCTGGATGGCACTGACCCGGAAGGCGTTCCCTGCGGTCCGCCGCAATGCCGCACCAACCTTTATCCTCTGCTGACGCCTGCCGGCATCAACCTGCCGGGACTGCCCGACTACGTCGCGCATGGCGGAACGATCACCAATACGCAAAGAGACGTGACCCAGGAAATCCGCGTGCAATCGATCGATCCCAACGCTCAGCTGACCTGGGTGGTCGGAGTGTTCTACGCGGGGAACATGCAGGAGAGCAAAGAGGAGATCAACGATCCCCAACTCGCGGCGATCACGCAATATCTCTGGAGTGAGACGTTGCTCCAAGCATGGGGCGAGAATCTGTTGCCCAACGGCGACGACTACATCAACGACACGCTGGCGCACGACAGACAGATCGCCGTATTTGCCGATGCGACCTACACGCTCACGGATCAGTGGAAGCTCGAAGCCGGACTCAGATATGCGCGCACGCATTTCGACTTCGTCAATTTCGCCGACGGTCCGCAGAATTTCGGGCCGAGCAGCGGCGCGGGCCATGAGGACGAATCTCCGATCACGCCCAAAGTGAGCGTCGACTTCCAGGCCACGCCTGACGACCTCATCTACGCCACCGTCGCCGAAGGCTATCGCATCGGCGGCGCCAACGCTCCCTTCCCGCTCAAAGCCTGCGGCGTCCCCAACGTGCCTAGCTCCTACAGCTCCGATACGACCTGGAGCTATGAGGTGGGGGCCAAGGACAAGTGGCTCGGCGGCCGCCTGCGCACGGACGCGAGCGTCTACTACATCAACTGGAATCAGATTCAGCAGGACGTGTATCTGCCGCTTTGCGGCCTTCAGTACACGGCCAATCTCGGCAAAGCGGTGAGCAAGGGATTCGATCTCCAAGCCGATTATCAGCTCACCGACTCGCTGCACCTCGAAATGACGCTCGGCTACACGGATGCGCGCTATACGGCGAACTCCTTTTCGGCCGACGGATCTCTCCTCGTTGCCCCCGGCGAAGCGATTGGCGAACAGCCGTATATTTCTCCGTGGACGTTTACGGCCGGGGCCGAATACGATTTCAACGCTTTCGGATACGACTCCTACATCCGCGCGGACGACGAGTTCGCGAGTCAGAACAACTGGCCGCTCGCCACGCAGAATCCGCTGTCGGAATCATTCGACCCGGCCCTCGTTCCCGATCCCGCGACCAACCTCGTTTCGGCGCGGGCAGGTACGTCGTTCGGGACCTGGGAGCTCGCCGCGTTCATGAACAATGTGCTCGACTCCCATCCACGGCTCGATCTCAACCACCAGGATGCCAACACGCTGCTCTTCGAGGCGAGCACTTTCCGCCCGCGCACCACGGGCGTCGAGGTCACGTATCGCTATTGACGCCCCGCTTCGCGCAAGCGTCAGTCTTTGATGCCGAACAAGGCGTCGAGCAGGAAATCTCCTCGCTTCGCCGACCCCTGCGAGGCGATCTTGAAGATGCCGTTGGCGCGCAGACACGGAATGCCGTCCGCGGTCGCGACGCCTTGTGCAAACAGGAGATTTCGCGTCGCGGTCAGGGCATCGGCGCGGCCCTCGACCCATGCCCCGAGCGGCGCCGGGGCGAGAAAGTCGCAAGTCAGATTGACGGTTGGCAGGAATCCCATCTCCGCCTTGCTCTGAAGGCGCGCAGCGATGGGGAGCAACATGTCTGCGAAGGTTGCCAGCATGCCGCCATGGGCGACCTTGCCCGGATTGCAATGGCGCGTCTCGACCCTGAACCCTAAAAGCAGGCGGTCGTCGGTCCACCTGCCAAAAAGCGGACCATTCGCATCGAGAAATCCCATCGAAAGCCTGAGCGGAGCGAATCCAGCCGGGATACTGTCGGACATTTTGTCGGCCTTCGACGAGGGTTATGCGCGCAAGCCCTAGCCGGGCTCACGATTCCTCACAAGGCATGCCGTCCGACCGCCCCGATCTCTGCCGGCCGCGCTATGCGCACGCTCTTGACTGCCCGGACGGCCACTCCTATATGCCCCCGCGAAGGCTGGCACTCTCCCTGTGTGAGTGCTGCCACCTGCCGGCGACGATGTCGGCTGGCACCACATTCATTGTTTTTGTTGACCTTTCAAGGAGGCAATCCCCATGAAATTCCGTCCGCTTGGCGACCGTGTGGTCGTGCGCCGCGTCAAGGAAGATCAGAAGACCCCCGGCGGCATCATCATTCCGGATACCGTTCAGGAGAAGCCGCAAGAAGGCGAAGTCATCTCCGTGGGGCCCGGCGCGCTCGACGACAATGGCAAGCGCGTCGTTCCCGAAGTCAAGGCCGGCGACTTTGTGCTGTTCGGCAAATGGTCCGGCACCGAGGTGAAGCTAGATGGCGAAGAGCTCCTGATCATGAAGGAGTCCGACATCATGGGCATTCTCGAAGGCCGCTCCTCAAAGCCCGTAAAGAAGGCCGCATAAGCCAAAGTCAGACGAATCCGGAAGCTCCGGCTTCCCATTTTTCAGATACCGAAACAGGAGAACATAGATGGCAGCCAAAGACGTAAGATTCGGCGCCGACGCCCGCGAGAAGATGCTCCGCGGCGTCGACATTCTCGCCGACGCGGTGCGCGTGACGCTGGGCCCCAAGGGCCGCAACGTCGTGCTTGAGAAGAGCTTCGGCGCTCCGCGCTCCACCAAGGACGGCGTCACCGTCGCCAAGGAAATTGAGCTTCATGACAAGTTCGAGAACATGGGCGCCCAGATGGTGCGCGAAGTGGCCTCGAAGACCAACGACGCGGCCGGCGACGGCACCACCACGGCGACCGTGCTGGCGCATTCGATTGTGCGTGAAGGCGCGAAGTCCGTTGCCGCCGGCATGAACCCGATGGATCTGAAGCGCGGCGTCGAAAAGGCAGTCGAAGCCGTCGTTGCCGACCTCAAGAGGCGCTCCAAGAAGGTCAAGTCGAACGAGGAGATCGGCCAGGTCGGCACGATTTCGGCGAACGGCGACAAGACCGTCGGCAAGATGATCGCCGAGGCGATGGCCAAAGTCGGCAATGAAGGCGTGATCACGGTGGAAGAGGCGAAGAGCCTCGACACGGAGTTGGAAGTGGTCGAAGGCATGCAGTTCGACCGCGGCTACATCTCGCCTTATTTCATCACCAATGCCGACAAAATGGTGGCCGAACTCGAGGAGCCCTACATCCTCATTCACGAGAAGAAGCTCTCCTCGCTGCAACCGATTCTGCCGCTTCTCGAAGCGGTGGTCCAAAGCGGGCGTCCGCTTGTGATCATCGCCGAAGAGGTCGAAGGCGAGGCACTGGCGACGCTGGTCGTCAACAAGCTGCGCGGCGGCCTCAAGGTTGCGGCGGTGAAGGCGCCGGGCTTCGGTGACCGCAGGAAGGCGATGCTCGAAGACATCGCGACCGTGACGGGCGGCCAGGTTATCAGCGAAGATCTGGGCATCAAGCTCGAGAACGTGAAGCTCAACATGCTGGGCACCGCCAAAAAGGTGCGCATCACGAAGGACGACACGACCATCATCGACGGCTCGGGCAAGAAGAGCGACATCCAGGCCCGCGTCAGTCAGATCAAGATGCAGATCGAGGAGACGACCTCCGACTACGACAAGGAGAAGCTCCAGGAGCGTCTGGCGAAGCTCGCGGGCGGCGTCGCGGTGATCCGCGTCGGCGGCGCGACCGAAGTCGAGGTGAAGGAGAAGAAGGATCGCGTCGACGACGCGCTCAACGCCACGAAGGCGGCGGTGGAGGAAGGCATTCTCCCCGGCGGCGGCGCGGCGCTTCTCTATGCCACCAAGGCACTCCAGGGGTTGACCGGTGAGAATGAAGACCAGAACGCCGGAATCGCGATCGTGCGCAAGGCCATTCAGACGCCGCTTCGCCAGATCGTCGAGAACTCGGGCGTTGAAGCCTCGATCGTCGTCGGCAAACTGCTGGAGCAGAAGTCGAACACCTACGGCTTCGATGCACAGACCGAGAAGTATGTCGATCTCGTCGAGGCGGGCATCGTCGATCCGACCAAAGTGGTTCGCATTGCGCTTCAGGATGCGGCAAGCGTTGCAGCACTCCTGATCACCACTGAAGCGATGGTCGCCGACCGTCCGAAGAAGGAATCGCCTCCCCCGATGCCGGGCGGCGGCGGCATGGGCGACATGGACTTCTAAATCCTGTCATGGCCCCGGCAGCGGTGCGAAGCACCGCGCGACCGGGCCACCCAACTTTCATGCGAAAGGGCCGGGGGAAACTCCGGCCCTTTTTGCTTGAAGATCAGTCGCCGCCGCGCCGGAAGCGCGATCGCGCGCTTAGCCGGTCGTCGACGCGGCAGCCTTCAGCGATCCGGACCTCGTTGTAGAGGTCCCGGAAGCGGGGATATATCGACGGGCGCTCGCTCAAGGCCGCACAGGAACGCGCGAATGCTCAGGGCTCCATCGACTTCGCGGGCGCGTAGGGCGTGAATGACCCGAGCTCGCAAACCTCACCCGATTCGATCACCTTGATTGCCTGCGCGTTGTCGCAGATTTCGTCCTGGTGAGTCACAAATGTAAAGCCGTGGAGCATCAAACCCGGACAGGGCGACTTCAAGGTGTTTTTCCAGACCTTTCCATCGCGCATATAGAAAAGAACGGTCTGCGGGTTGACCACATGTGTGTGGTCGACCGGATCATCCGGTGAATCGAATGGCCGCAAACAAACCGGGCCGGACTTTTCCATGGGCTGAGCCTGCGCCGATGTGGCGGCGAGAGCGGCAAGGAATGCCGCGGCGACGAAGACTTTCATTTTCGTTCTCCCAGATACGCCCCTGCCATGTCCATTGTGGCCCATCCGGTGCACCCGTCAATGCACGTCCACGTGTGCCGGCCACATGGAAAATAACGCTTAAAAATCCCAGATGGGCCAACCCCCGTCGCAGAAATGCCTGCCCGTCAGGGCTGCGACCCTGCCTTCGGGGCTACGGGAACCAGAGGTCCCATCTCGCACACGGCACCGGAGCGGATAACGCGAATGGTCTGCAGATTGCCGCAAATATTGTCAGGCGGCGTCGGGCCGTAAACGAATCCGTTGAAGCTGAGCTCCGGACAGTATGAGACCAAGGTCGTGCTCCAGACCTTTCCGTCTTTCATATAGAAGAGGATCGTCCGGTTGTCCGGCGCTTTGGTGTGATCGATGTCCAGTGTACGAATGCACACCGGCGGAGTTGCCGGAGCCGCCAATGCCGCGGCCGGTGCTCCGAGCGCCAGCAACCCAGGCAACAGTCGACGGATTCTCATCTCAAGGCTCCTCGATTTCTCCGGTCTACCGCCGTCATTCTAGTGCGGATCGTCGCTGGGGTACGCCTGGTCCGGCGGGTCCGCAATTGGCGGTTCGTCTTCGACGTCAGCGCCGGGCTCCGGATGGCCGGAACCGAAATCCGGAACATCGCCCGGAGCCGATTCGGAAGCGCCGCCACTGCGGTCGATATTCGAAGGTCCCGCGCCGGGCGAACCCAGATCCTTGTCGGGTGGTGGAGCGGCCTCGTCCACCTCGCCCATGACCGGATGCGATGGCACCTCGACGGAATTGTCGAACATTCCGGGCGGAGCCGAGTCAGACACGGCGCCGCGCGGTTGCCCCGTCGCTGGAGGCGCGTCCGCGTGACCCGTTCTGGCATGCTTCCCGGATTTCCGCTCCTCCAGCCGCGCCTCGAGACTCTGCAGTTGAGGAGACGGATTTGTCTCGTCAACGACTCGCATCCGTTCGAGACAGGAGTCGACTGCCATGTCGGCAAGGTCGGAAATGCCGCATTCCGACATCAGCTGAGCAACATCCTTGTCATGCGCGGCTGCCGAAGCGCGCGAAGTGGCGCCTGAAAGCACCAGAATTGCCAGAAGACTCTGCCAGGCCATCCGCATCGAATTTACCCTTGGTCTACGCGTTCCGAACGATCATCGTCCCCTGATTCGGGCACAAGCAAGGCGGCCTCCCCGCTCGCCTTGACTCGGTGACGGGCGTTCCCGATGTTCCGCTCCTTCCGCAAAGGAGCCGTTCCCGTGCCTTCGTCCCGCGTGACCATATCCCTGCCCGACGGCAAAGCCATGAGCTTCGCGGCGGGGGTGACAGGGGCGGAGATCGCCGCTTCCATCGGTCCCGGACTCGCAAAAGCCGCTCTCGCGGCGGAGGTGAATGGCGAGCCTTGGGACCTGTTCCGGCCGATCAAGGCTGACGCACAGCTGCGCATCATCACCCGCAAGGATCCCGAAGCGCTCGAGCTGATCCGCCACGACGCTGCGCATGTGCTCGCCATGGCCGTGCAGGACATCTTCCCGAAGACGCAGGTGACGATCGGGCCTGCCATTGAAAACGGATTCTACTACGATTTTGCCAGGGACCAACCCTTCACGCAGGACGATCTCGCACGGATCGAAGCCCGGATGCGAGAGATCGTGGAAGCGGATCTGCCGACGCGGCGCGAAGTGTGGCCGCGCGACGAGGCGATCGCGCATTTCGAGAAAATGGGCGAGCACTACAAGGCGGAATTGATCCGCGGAATCCCCCCCGGCGAGGACGTCTCGATCTATTTTCACGGGAGCTGGCACGACCTCTGTCGCGGTCCTCACTTCGTCTCAACGGGCAAGATCGGACAGGCGTTCCGCCTGACCAACGTCGCGGGCGCCTATTGGCGCGGGGATTCGAAGAACGCCCAGCTGCAGCGCATTTACGGCACCGCATGGCGCGACGAGAAGGAACTCGAAGCCTATCTTCATCGGCTCGAGGAAGCAGAAAAACGCGATCATCGAAGGATCGGCAAGGAACTCGAGCTCTTCACCTTCTCGCCGGATGTCGGCGCGGGCCTGCCGCTCTGGATGCCGAACGGCATGGTGATCCGCCAGGAGCTCGAATTCCTCGCGCTCCAGGAAGAGCGAAAGGACGGTTATCGTCGCGTCGCCACGCCTCACATCGCGAAGGATGCCCTGTACCTTCGTTCGCGTCATCTGCACTACTACAAGGAGGACATGTACGCGCCGCTCGATATTGACGGCGAGAAATATTACCTGCGGCCGATGAACTGTCCGCACCACCACCTGATTTACGGCGCGACCCGGCATTCCTATCGCGAGCTTCCGGTTCGTATCGCGGAATACGCGCAGGACTACCGATACGAAGCCTCGGGCGGCCTCTCCGGACTCATGCGCGTGCGCGGCTTCTGCCAGAACGATGCGCACATCTATTGCCGCTACGATCAGGCAAAGGAGGAATTCATCAACGTCATGCGCCTGCATGCGCGCTACTATGATCTGATGGGAATCAAAGAATACTACATGCGGCTCTCGCTCCCCGACACCGCAAACCTCGAGAAATATATCGACGAGCCGGAGAGATGGCTGACCGCGGCGGAGATTATCCGCAGCGCTATGAAGGAATCTGGATACCCCTACATCGAGGCCAAGGGCGAGGCTGCGTTCTACGGGCCCAAGGTCGATTTCATGATCAAGAGCGTGATCGGCACCGAATACGCGATCTCGACGAATCAGCTCGATTTCCTTGCGACGCAGACTTTCGGGCTTGCCTATGTCGGCGAGGACGGGAAAGAACATCCCGTCTATGTCATTCACCGCGCGCCGCTCGGAAGTCACGAACGATTCACCGCTTTTCTGATCGAGCATTATGCGGGCGCTTTTCCCGTCTGGCTCGCGCCCGTTCAGGCGCGCATCGTGCCGATCACCGACCGCGTGAGCGAGTATGCGCGAAAGGTGGAGAAGCGCATGCTGGATGAGCCGGTGTTCAACGGCACGGCCGGACTGCGCGTCGACACCGATTTCTCGGGAGAACGCATGCAGCGCAAGATTCGCGAGGCGCAGACCCGGAAGATTCCCTACATGCTTGTCATCGGTGACCGCGAAGCCGAGAGCGGAACGGTTGCCGTGCGCCTGCGTTCCGGCAGGGATCTGGGAGCGATGCCGCTCGAAACGGTGATCGCCCGCATCAGGCAGGAAGCCGAAAACCGGCACGATGTGGCCGAATAGACCTTGCCAATCCCCGACCGTCGCCTATTCTCCTATCGGGACTGCCGCCGCCCGGCGGGTGGTCGCTGGCGTGTGTGTGAATCAGCACCGCCATGGGGATTTCGCCGCGCTACCGACCCTGACGGCATTTCGCGAGGGCCATCCTGCGAAACTGCCCCCCACGGTCTTGCACAAGGAGAGAGTCATAGTCGCCAGACGTAGTTCATTTCCCGCCCCGGCTCCGGCCAAGGACGGGCCACGCGTGAACGAGGAGATATTCGCACGCACCATCCTTCTTATCGGAGCAGATGGACACAAATTCGGCGAGATCGGAACCGACGACGCCCGCGCCATCGCGGAGGAGCAGGGTTTCGATCTTGTGGAGGTCTCGCCCGAGGCCGCGCCCCCCGTCGTCAAGCTCATGGACTACGGGAAATTCAAATACGAACAGCAGAAGAAAGCGGCCGAAGCGCGCAAGAAACAGAAGGTCATCGAGCTCAAAGAGATCAAGATGCGCCCGACCATCGACGATCACGACTACGACGTGAAGATGAAGTCGATGCGCCGCTTCTTCGACGAGGGCGACAAGGTCAAAGTGACGTTGCGCTTCCGCGGGCGCGAGATGGCGCATCAGCATCTCGGCATGGAACTCCTGCGGCGCATCCAGACCGATGTCGATCCGATCGCGAAGATCGAGCAGTTTCCGAAGATCGAAGGCCGGCAGATGATGATGGTGCTTGCGCCAAGGTGACCCCTCACCCGCGCTCAAATGGTTGCACCTGCTCGTCCGTTTTCCCTCTCCCACAAGGCTTCGGGATTCACACATCATGACTGTTGTAGGTTCCTCCTCCGCGCGAAGCGCCTAGGGCATGCACACATCTGGGAGTGTCATGTTGACTCAGGGAATCCGGATTTGATTCCCTGCCTTTGCTGGCAGTGATTCGATGACTGGCGAATGATTCGCCGGGAGCATCGTGAATGAGCCAGACGCATTGGTCATTGGGCCGGTTTGGGGATCTCCGCCTCGACAAAAGGGGGCGGCGTTTCTCCAGCGCATGGTTGCGCGCAAAAGCGTGTGCGTGCGGAAGCTTTCCAACGGAAAACGGTGTGTGGAGGTTGGATTTGGCCGTTTTTTGGCCAATGCCAAGGTGACCGTTGAGGCCATAGTGGAAAGCTGGAGCGATCGGATAGGAGCTGCGGCGAGTGGCCGTCACGTTCTGGCGATCCAGGACACGAGCGACATCCAATTTGCGACGAGCACGGGTCGGCGGCGCGGCCTGGGCAAGATCAAGACGGGCAACGTTTTTGGCTTGTCGCTGCACGCCATGCTGGGAGTGGATGCGGGCAGCGGGGTTTGTCTCGGGCTGATCGCAGGAGAGGTGTGGACGCGCAGCCCCAGGAAGAAGCCCGATCACCGCAAACGGGCGCTGGCAAAAAAGGAGTCGCGCCGCTGGATCGATACAGCCGGGATCGCCAGAGAGGTTCTCTCGGAAGCGACGATGATCACCATCGTTGGCGACCGCGAGGAAGACTTCTTTGCCGCCTGGGCAAAGGTCCCGGCGGACAAGGTTCATCTTTTAACGCGCCTGAGAAGCGATCACGCTCTGGTAGAGGGTGGAACGGTACGGCAGGCGGCAGGCTTTCCAGCCATCGCCGACCGGCAAACACTGGAACTGCGTGAGCGAACAAACCGAAAGGCCAGAGAGGTCAGACTCGCGCTGCGGTTTGGAACAGTCGCGCTCAAAAGGCCCAAGAACACGCTGGAAAAAGATTTGCCCGAAAGCGTGAGTGTCAGGTTCGTCGAGGTCATCGAGCAAAACCCTCCCAAAGGCGTCGAACCCGTGCATTGGCTGCTGCTCACGACACATCGGATCGAAACAGTCGCCGACGCATGGAAAATTGTCGGATGGTACAAACAGCGATGGATCATCGAGCAGTTCTTCCGGGTACTGAAGAGCCAGGGCTTGCAAATCCAGGACAGCGAACTTCAAACCGCAAAGCGTCTGGAACGGCTTGTTGCCGTTGCGGCCAAGGCTGCCGCCACCATCATCCAGCTCGTGCAGGCGCGTGACAGTCGCCACCACCAACCCGTCAACCTGGCGTTCAACAACGGTGAGATCGATGCCCTTCTTGCTCTCAACCAATCCCTGGAAGGCAAGACCCAGCTCCAAAAAAATCCCCATCGGCCGAAGAGTCTCGCTTGGGCCGCCTGGATCATCGCAAAGCTCGGAGGCTGGGATGGCTACAAATCCTCCAGACCTCCCGGACCAATTACGTTTCACGACGGATTGGCCCACTTCCGAGCTATGGCCGAAGGCTGGGCTCTGCGAGATGTGTGCATGCCCTAGGCGCGAAGCGCGGGGGAGGAACCTATGGCGAGCCTGGTGAGAAGTGCGAATGTCGTAGCCTGTGGGAGAGGGATGCAGATGCGGGCGACGAATTCCGCTCAGGAGCTGGTGAGGGCATCACCATCGCATCGTCAGCGCATCCTCGCTTCAGCGGCCGCATCCCAAATTTAGGATGCGCTCGACCAATTCCGCATAGGATATACCCGCCTCTGCAGCTGCCGCAGCGAAGCCGGCTTCGGGTTCGAGGCAGGGATTGGGATTGATTTCCAGAATCATCGGCGCGCCTTCCGCATCGAGGCGGAAATCGACGCGCGCATAGCCACTGAGCGAGAACAGCCGCCACGCCGCACATGAGAGCTCGGCGAGCGAGCGAGCGAGCGGCGGCGTCTGCTTCTCGATACCGAATACGCGCGGGGTGCCGGAACTGTCCGGCGAGCCCGGATCCCATTTTGCGGCGTAGCCGACGACGCGGGGTCGTTCGGACGCCCAGTTCTCGAATTGAATTTCTGCGATTGGCAGCACGCGCGGTCCGGCCGCCGCTTCGAGAAGCGAGATATTGAATTCGCGACCTGCGAGATAGGCTTCAGCGAACCAGGCGCCACCGTGCCGTGCCGTGCATTGTGCCGCGCGTGCGCGCGCGCGATCGCTTCCGACAACCACCGAGTCGTCGTCCAGTCCAAGCGACGCGTCTTCGTTGGCCGATTTGACGACATAGTGGCGGTCTTCGGCGAGACCCTCCCAGTGCGGCGGCTCCGCCCATTCCGGGGTTGGAAGGCCGCACGCGTGGAGAATCCGCTTCGTATGGGGCTTGTTCGCAAGAGAGGCGAGCGCCACCGCGGACGCGCCCGTAAAGGGGACCCGGCGCCTTTCCAGCATCGAAGCCGAAAGACAGGCGAGATCCCCCTGCCCGAAAACGCTCTCGACGAGATTGAACACAATGTCCGGACGCGCCTCCGCGAGAATGCAATCCAACGCTGCCGGTTCGGCGATGAAGGCGCGCCGCTCGATTTCGTGTCCACGCGCCTCGAGTGCGGTGGCAACGGATTTCGCAGTGAGAAGCGTGTCCAGCTCGTCGGGCGACGGGTTTGGTGCGACATCGGAATGCAGAACAAGAACGCGCATTCGCCTAGCTGCGCAGAAATTGTTGAGAAAGCTCAGGATGACGGCGCTGAAACGCTTCCATGATGCGGGCGATCAGATCCACGTAGGCCAGTCCCTTGAACCTGGCGATGAAGACGAGGTCCGAACGCTCCGGATTGAGACCCGCGAGCGGATTGACTTCGATGAAATGCGGACGCCCGCCTTCGTCGCTGCGGATGTCGACGCGGCCGCCGTCGCGGCAACGAAGCGCACGCCAGGCGGCGAGCGCCACCCGTCCCGCTTCCTGCGCTTCGCTGTCGTCCACGAGCCGGTAATCCATCCGCCCTTCGAAATGCTCCTTGTTCTCGTAGCCATAGCCATGCGCCGTGGCATTTTCAGTCCACAGCACTTCCATGATGCCAAGAACCTCGGCCCCGTCATCGGTGCCTGTAATCCCGACCGTGAATTCCCGCCCAGGCAGCCAGGCTTCCACGAGCACCGGCTGCTGGAATCGTTCCAGCAATTCCCCTGAAACACGCTCAAGCTCGGCTCTGCCATTCACTTTCGAATGCGTGCCGATACCCTTGCCGGAACCTTCAGCCACGGGCTTGAGAAACAGCGGGAACGCCAACTCGACGCGCTGCGCGTCGGTAGCGCGCTCAATCACGGCGAAGGGCGCGGTCGGCACGCCGCAATCGCGGACCACGCGCTTGGCCATCGCCTTGTCGAGCGCCAACGACAGGGTCAGCGGATCCGAAAACAGATAGGGCACGTCATAGGCTTCCAGAAGTGCGGGCACCTGCGCCTCGCGTGCCACGCCCTTGAGGCCCTCGCAGAAATTGAACACGCAATCCCAGCGCTCGCCTGCCACCAGCCGTTCGGCCAGCGCGCGCACGCCGCCGATGCGATCCGGCTCATGCCCGAGAGAAGCGAGCGCGCCGCAGATGCCGGCGATCGTGATTTCGCTGTCGAACTCGGCTGTTTCTTCCTCGCCATATCCCAGGGCGAGATAGTCGGCCCGGAGGTCGTAGGTCACCCCAACGCGCATGGCTGCGGCTCCGCTACGATACGGCGCGTTCGGGATCCTTCGTCCCGAGTGTTCCGCCGGGATCGGGATAGCGATAGACCTTGCCCTCGAAATTGCGCAGCAGCAGATCGTCGCCGTCGCGGCCGACGATTGAATCCGGAGCGATCAGGATCTTTCCGCCGCCGCCGGGCGCGTCGACGCAGAAGCTCGGCGACGCATAGCCGGTGGTATGTCCGCGCAATGCGCGGATGATCTCGATTCCCTTCTCGACGCTGGTGCGAAAATGGCCGGAGCCGCGGATCGGATCACATTGATAGAGGTAGTACGGCTTCACCCGGCGGGCGAGCAGTCCGTGCATGAGGGGCTTCATCACCGCCGCATCATCGTTGATGCCTTTGAGAAGCACCGTCTGGCTGCCGAGCGGAATGCCGGCATCGGCAAGCCGCGCGGTCGACTCCGTGACTTCGGGGGTCAGCTCCCTGGGATGCGTGAAATGAATGCTCATCCAGAGTGGATGATGCTTCTTCAGCATCTTTGCCAGGCTCTTGGTGATCCGCTGCGGCAGGACCACGGGAATCTTGGTGCCGATGCGCAGGAACTCGATGTGCTTGATCGCGCGCAGCCGTCCGAGCAGCCAGTCGAGCTTGTCGTCGCCGATACTGAGCGGATCGCCTCCGGACAGCAGCACGTCGCGTATCTCGGTATGCGCTTCGAGATAGGCGAGCGCCTGCTCCCATTGGCGAGTCGAAAACTGGTATTCGCCGCCGGGATTGCCGACGAGCCGCGAGCGCGTGCAGTAGCGGCAATAGGTTGAGCAGGTGCCCGTCGTCAGGAACAGCACCCGGTCAGGATAACGATGCACGAGGCCGGGCACGACCGTGTCGTGATCTTCTCCCAGCGGATCGTCGGCCTCGCCAGGCAGCCGCACATATTCATCCTTGGTCATGATGTGCGTGCGGCGGAGCGGCTCGGCCGGATCGTCGCGCCCCATCAGGCTCGCATAGTAAGGCGTGATCCCAACGGGCAGCGGACCCTCATGGCGGCCGACGGCGGCGCGCTCGTCCTCCGAGAGGACAAAGACGCGCGACAAATCCGCAAGCGAACGGATTCGGGCGCGAAACTGCCAGTGCCAATCGTTCCAGTCGGCGGCAGAAGTTCCGGGATAAAAGCGTTGATAGAAATCGCGCGCCTCGGCGCTGACCGGGAAGCGGAGAGCCGCCTTGCGCGGCTTCGGGCCGATGCTCGGGAGTCGGGTCGCTTCCTCGGCAGGGGTGCCGCGACTGTCGCGCGGCTTGTCATGCAAGGCCCGCAACGGAGGCTTCAAATCGCGCCCCCGCAATAACTGCAGACTCATCTTCCTCTCATGACGGTTCGCGGATCACGCCTCGAAAGCCCCAGCGACTTTCTGTTGAACGGCGTGCCGGCCGGCGGATATTTAGAACCTTCCTGCACCTCGTCAAGAGAAAGTGCGCGAATACTGAACCACGCGCCATCTTTCTCAATATAGGTGCGCTGTAGCACGCAAATATTGACAATGAATTACTGAAGAGCGTGCAAGTAAAGGCCCTCGTCACTCCGATTGCGTCGCGCCGCCTCGATTCGAAAGCAGCGAGTGCACGCGAGACGAGAGCATGCGCAGCAGAACCGAAAACTCGCGCAGCCTTTCACCGACGCGGATGCAGGACGTGACGAGCGACCGTGCTTTTCACAAAACAGTTTGATGACTGACAGAGGCTGACGCACGCCCGGGCTGTGGGCCGCGATAATCGCGCGCATCATAGAGATCGATGAGGCGCACATGACGGCCGCCGACGGGAATCGAGAGCCGCGTGAGCAGTTTCGCCGAATCAAATGTGGCGAGAACGCGTCCTGCCGCGTTCGGCTCGACGGCGAGCAGCACGCGGACCTGACCAGGTTCAAGGCGCAGCGTCATCTCGAAATGATCGCGAATGCGAAGGTCGCGGGCCCACATCCGGATCGGCGTCGGGCACGGACGCGCATAGAAGAGAAGCTCTGCAACGATGCTGCGATTGTCTGCAGCAATGTCATCATAGTGCGAAGCGCCCGCTGCGCGCACGACCTCCCGTCCCAGCTCCCGCCATCCCTCCTCGCGCTTGAAGGCGTTGCCCGCGCCGGCGGCATCCGCGGCTCCAGGCCAAACGAGGAAGACCGAGAGCGCAAACATCGCGATACCGTCGATGGCAAAAGAGGCCCAGAGCGGCCAACTCTTCCACCAGCGGGCGAGCTCGGAGACCGCGAGAGGCGTAGCAGCGACGAAGGCGGTGGCGGCCCAGTTCGCATTTGCGCCGGCGACAAAGGCCTGAATCAGGATCAGGAGGAGCGGCGGCAGACTGAATGCTGCCAGAATCATCTCCGGCTCCTTGCGGCCAAATTCATGCCCCAGGCGCCACAGCGCTGCGATGAATCCTGCCATCAGAAGCGGCCCGAAGACACCAAACTGCCCGAGCGCAAACTTCGCCATACCGGTGAGGCTGTAATGGGCACGCTCCCAGTCGGCGTTGGCCGCCGTGTGCGCAAGCGTCGGGAATCCGTGCCGGGCGTTCCACGCGATGTTGGGCGCAAGAAGGATGAGACCGATTGCAACGATGACAACGCCGCGCCGGCCGAATACGAGACGGCGGGCCGTTACGGAGACGAGAGCCGCAGCAATTGCGCCCGCGAGAAAATAAAGCATGGCATATTTCGCTTCGAGGCCGAGGCCGAGCGCCACGCCACAAAGGATCGGCCAGCGCCATCGTTCGTCGTCGCAACCTTTCAGGAATGCATAAAGCGCAGCGGCCCAGAAAAAGAGCAGCGGCACGTCGGTAGAGATGAGGCCGCTCGACCAGGACACGCCAGGAAGCGTCAGATAGGCAAGCGCGGCCAGGAGCGACAGGCGCGCATCGAACGCGCGCCGGGCAGTCCCGAACATGAGAAGCGAAGTTGCGGCGTGGAACAGCGGCGCAGCGATGCGGATCGCCCATTCGGCATCGCCGAGAAGAGCGGTCGACAGCCAGATGATCCAGGCGATCATCGGTGGCTTCGAGAAATAACCGAGATCGGGCGTCTGCGCCCACCACCAATATTGCGCCTCGTCGGGATAGAGTTCGAGAGGCGACAACACGAGCACGACACAACGAACAAGCGTAACCGCCGCAACGATTCCAAGAGCGAGCCGGAAACTGGAGCGCCCTTCGTCGTCTAGATCGGCCCTGTCCATCACTTCTCCGGAGTCGCTTGTGTTCGCGGCGATGACGTCACGCGATAGAGAATGACGCGCTCTCTGTGCCCGTTCGAATAGTCGAATCCGGAGATTTGACCCAGCTGCCGGGCTGCAGCGTGAAACGACGACAGCCCATGGAGAAATATCGGCTCAGCCCGTCCGTCGACCAGCGCGAGCCCGCCATGAGCGACCGCCGCTCCGGCAACGCCGTCAGCCGGCTCGATGCGCGTATCGCTTCCCAGCGCAAAGACAAGGCTTGGTTCCACATATCCCGCGACCACCGGGGGAGGATCGTCTGGGCGGCGGTTGTCCGCCACGAGCTTTGCCGCACGCGGGCTCATCCACATATCCTGGAGTTGCGGCGCCACCGCAAACACCAGGAGCAGGTAAAATGCGACCGCGGAAGCGATGGCTGAAGCTGCCGCGGAGTCCACGCGCTGCCGAATCAGGAAAACGATGGCAGCACATGACGCCACTAATGCAAGCACAGTGCCCGCAATCTGGGGCCAATTGATCGCGCCGCCGAACCGCAGCGGCAGAAACAGCGACGCGGCGGCAAGCGCCAGGGCAGCCAGTCCGAATTGCGCGCCGGCGGCATAGTGCAGCACCGAAGTTCGTTGCGTTTCCAATTCCCGGTTCGATCCGGCGGCCCAGAGCGCGCACAGAATTGCCAATGCCGGATAAACCGGAAGGATGTAGTGAGGCAGCTTTGTCGGCACGAGTTCGAACATCAGCCACGCTGCGCCGCTCCAGGCGAGCAGATAGCGGTTGACCGGGTAGCCGCGGCGGACAATCGCGGAGCCGACAGCTTGTATCAAAAACACGGTGGCGGGCCAGAAGGTGAAGCTCGCAAGAACCAGATAGTAACCGGGAGGCGCGCCGTGCGATTCCTCGCCGCCCAAAATCTTCGCCGCGAAATCGTGGCCGAGCGATTGCTGGTAGAACGCCCCATGGCTCGCAAAGCCGATCGCGATCGCCCAGGGCGCGACGATCGCCGCTGCGAGCACCAGGCCGGGCAACGGCCGCGTACCACGGAGCCAGCGCCAATCGCGGTCCCATAGCGAGAGCGCGAGCACGGTTGTCCCCAGCACGGCGAGGATGACGGGACCTTTCAACAGCACGCCGATTCCCAGAGCGGCCCATCCTGCGAGGATCGCCGCGAGACCTGGTTTCGCATATCGCGCATCCCGCGCGGCGAGGTAGACCCGCATCGTCATAGCCTGTGCCGCAACGATTGCGGAAAGCAGTGCGGCATCCGTTGTTGCGATGTCGCTCTCGGCGCTCAGAAGCAACGTCGATCCAAGCAGGATCGCGGCCATTAGCGCGGTCTTTCGCGAAGCAAAGACGCGGGCGCATTCATAGGTGAGGATCAGCGAGAGGACGCCGCCGAGCAGCGAGGGCACGCGATAGACGGAAATGCGGCTGCGCAAGGCCGGCCCCGCGAGCGTCGCGGCGGCCGACTGCATCCAGTAGATTCCGATCGGCTTGTTGTAGCGCGTGCCGCTCGCAAAACGGATATCGATATAGTTTCCGGTCTCTGCCATCTGCCGCGACGCCTCCGCGAAGCGGCTTTCGTCGCGGTCGAGCGGTGGGAGCGTCGAGAGACCCGGGAGCCATGCGAGCATCGCGAGCAGCAGGAGCGCCAGCACCGGTCTTCTGGCCGCGCGCTCCAGCCACGGCGCAGCTGAACCCGTCGCCTGCGCCGCCCCCTCGGTCATGAGCCTCCAACTCCCGCGCGTTGGCCGCCACGGCCTCGCGGACGCGCGCTCCGGCCCAGGCCTGTTTCCGCGCGCTTTGCACCTGTATAAGGCGCGCGGCCGGGCAACGGCGCCGGGGTCCGTCCAGTCTGCAGAAACGGGCTCTGCACCGCGCGATTCGCATTCTATTGTACGGCAGGAGCGAACGGAACCTTCAGTGATGGCGGTCGCATTATCGGTGGTCGTGCCGGTCAAGGATGAAGCAGAGAATGTGGGACCGCTCGCGCGGGAAATTGCCGAAGCTGTCCGCCATGACGCTTCGGTCGAGATCATCTTCGTCGATGACGGCTCCGAAGACGACACGGCCGCGCGGCTCAAGCATCTTCAAATCGACATCCCTTCGCTGCGCGTGATCCAGCACGTCCGCAATGCCGGGCAGAGCCGGGCGCTGCGCAGCGGCGTACGCGCGGCGCAAGGGATCCTCGTCGTCACACTCGATGGAGACGGCCAGAACGATCCCGCCGACATCGCCAAGGTTCTGGCGCCGTTTCACGCCGAAGGGGATCTCACGCGGATCGGCATGGTGTCGGGCGTGCGTGTGAATCGGAAAGACCCGCTTGTGAAGCGGCTCGTCTCCCGGCTCGCCAATCGATTCCGTATCCGGATGCTGCGCGACGACGCCACCGATGTCGGCTGTGGACTCAAAGCGTTTCGGCGGGACGCATTCGTCGCCCTTCCCTATTTCGATCACATGCATCGCTATCTCGCCGCGCTCATGCAGCGCGAGGGCTACGAGGTGCGCTTCGTAGATGTGAGCCATCGCCCTCGCCTGCACGGCCGTTCGAAATATGGCGTGTGGGACAGGCTGGTCGTGAGTATCGCAGACATTCTCGGCGTGCTCTGGCTGCAAAAACGCTATCGCGGCGCGGTCGAGACGAAGGAGCTGTGATGCAGTTACACGCCCTGCTGACCCCCGAACGGATCTGGTTGGCGGTCGGCTTCGCCGGACAGGCGTTGTTTGCCTCCCGCTTCATCATCCAATGGTTCAAGAGCGAGATGGAGGGGCGGAGCGTCATTCCCCTCGCCTTCTGGTATTTCAGCCTGGGGGGCGGAATCGTGTTGCTCGCCTATGCCATTTACAAGAAGGATCCTGTTTTCATTATCGGCCAGGCGAGCGGCCTCATCGTCTACGGCCGCAATCTCTACCTGATTTTCCGCGAGCGCAGCCTGCTGCGCGAAGCGGCCACGCACCCTTCCCCCGGTTTAACCGGGGGACCGAACTCAGGGTGAGGGACATATCCTCATGCTGAGCTTGTCGTGCTTCGACGGGCTCAGCATGAGGACAAAATCCTCACCCTGAGCTTGTCGAAGGGTGAGGGTGTCGAAGCGCGAATCTGAAGAGGGGATTTCAAATGTTCCGTGTCTTTCCAGTGCTGCTGATCGTGGTCGTCATCTACAATCTCATCGCGGTGGCCCATGGCCTCGCTGGCAATGACGCGATGCAGACATTTCTTTCGCGCGAGCACCAGACGTTTCACATGTTTTCGGGGGATTCGTGGGATTTTAGCCTTGGCGATCTCGTGCTCACACTCGGTTTCATCTGCCTGTTCATCGAGATCGTGAAAGCGACGCGAACATCGCGGCGCGCGCTCGTCAATCACGGGCTCTCCATGCTCGTTTTCGTCATCACCCTGATCGAGTTCATCGTCGTGAAGGGCTTCTCCACATCGGTCTTCTTTTTCATCCTGATCATGACGGCATTCGACGTGGTGGCGGGTTACACGATCTCGGTCGTGTCGGCCGAGCACGATCTGGGTGTGGGCCGGGCGAGAACGGACTGAATTTCCGACGGAATCTTGCCCGAGCCGGACGGGCCGCTATAGTCGCGGCCCTTTCCCGGGCGCGATGCCCGGATGTTGCGGACAGGTGGCCGAGCGGTTGAAGGCGCACGCCTGGAAAGTGTGTAGACGGTGACGAATCGTCTCGAGGGTTCGAATCCCTCCCTGTCCGCCAATATGACCAGTAACGCATTGTAATTACTAAATTATTTTCGGAGCGCCGACATCGTCCCACAAATTGCCCTTCATCCCAAACGTGCTTTTCGCTCCACGCCACTACGAGGAAATCGTGCGCGAGACTTGCCCACAGCGTACCAATTCGAGGAGCGACGTAGCGTCGATTCACACGCAAGAATGCGATGCGCGAGCCGATCACAAATAGTCAGTTTTTGGGAGGTTCGAATCCTTGTAAGTCGGTTTTTGCCGCGTCTGCTATGGTTGGGACAGCGGTGGCGGACGAGAGACCGATTTCATCCTTGGCAGTAAAGCCCGTCGGACAGCGTTGGTCATCGTCCGCCGTTCCATCGAACCCGAACAGTCGCAAGGGCCGTAAGCGAAGCCCGGTTTTGCAAGGAAGGGAAACGATGGACGCTCGTTTTGTTGGGATCGATGTTTCCAAGGACAAGCTTGATGTGCACATCAGGCCTGGCGGTGAAAAGTTTGTGGTCTCGCGCAATGCCGATGGTTTGGATGAGCTGATAAAACGGTTCAAGCCTGTGCACGCTGATGCCATTGGCGTGGAGGCGACGGGCGGGTTTGAGCAGGTGGTGGCGGCGACGATTGGGGGGGCGGCCCTGCCGGTTGTGGTAGTCAATCCAGCTCAAGTACGCGCTTTTGCGCGTGCGCTTGGTCAACGTGCCAAGACCGATCCGATCGACGCCGGCGTGATTGCACACTTTGTCGAGGCAACAAGGCCGCAAGTCCGTCCCTTGCTGGATGAGCAGACCAGGCTCCTGGCCGAAATGGTGACAAGACGGCGGCAGATCATCCACATGCTCGTGGCAGAGCGGCAGAGACAGCAGCACCCGCTGAGCCGGGCGATGAACAAGAGCGTGGCGCGCCTGATCCTGGCACTCGCGAAAGAACTCAACGCGCTCGACGAAGGCATCGACGAAGCGCTGCGCGGTTGCGAGGCCTGGAAAGAGAAGCAGGATCTTCTGAAGAGCGTGCCGGGCGTGGGCGACGTCACCGCACGCACACTGCTCGCCGAGATGCCCGAGCTTGGCACACTAGACCGCCGCAAGATCGCGGCACTAGCCGGCCTTGCGCCGTACACGCAGTCTTCCGGCAAATGGAAAGGCAAAAGCTTTTGCCGGCCGACGTTCGGATGTGCGAGCCGTGCTTTACATGGCGGCGATGACGGCAATCCGGGCAAACCCGCCGCTGAAGCTGGGGGTCTGACCGGCCAAAACAATAGCGGGAGCACGATTAATAACTCTCGCGCCAGCGGTCCGGTATCGGGGCTAGGAGTCTTGAAGGGTGGCGCGCCCGTCGGGGGACTGGCCGGCAGCAATGGCGGCACGATCACTGACTCGTTTGCATCCGGCGCTGTAACCGGCGGCAATGACGGAATTGTGGGGGGATTGGTCGGCAGTAATAGCGGTGCAATCAAGAAATCGTACGCAAGCGGGACGGTGGACGGTGCAAGTGCGGAAGAAATTGGCGGCTTGGTAGGCAACAACAACGGCACGGTGAGCAAGTCCTACGCAACCGGCGTGGTGACAGAAAATCAATCGTCCGTTGCCCTGTATCAGGTGGGAGGGCTTGTCGGCAACAATAGCGCTTCAATCGGAGATTCATTCGCCATCGGTAATGTGACGGTCAGTGGGTACGCCGGATACGATAT